>Ga0307983_1000001_pt1 | contig 478071 bp, 443 predicted proteins | sample OrgLakmetagen991_FD_201845 | JGI IMG/M metagenome (GOLD analysis project Ga0307983, IMG submission 201845) | Saline water microbial communities from Organic Lake, Antarctica - #991 | ecosystem: Environmental > Aquatic > Non-marine Saline and Alkaline > Saline | place: Antarctica: Organic Lake...
CACTCTCACAGTAGATCTCCCTATGAACGAAGTTGAACTTTTAGGTGATAAGAGAAGGCTCCAACAAATTATTATCAACCTGATGAGCAACGCCATTAAGTTTACCCATCATGGGGGTATCAAAGTTATCCTTAAAGGGAACCTCGACCAAGAAGACATCTACCAAATCTCACTCGTTATTCATGACACAGGCATTGGCATCTCGCCTGAAGATCGAGACAAACTCTTTCTCTCCTTTTCACAAGTTGATGCTTCAATATCCAGACAATATGGCGGGACCGGCCTAGGATTGTCTATTTCATCACACCTCCTAGATATGATGGGAGGCCATATTGATGTCACGAGTAAGCTCGGAACTGGTAGTCAATTTGCCGTAAATATTGCTCTTCCCATACACAAGCAACAAGAGCCCTTGAGTTCTGATACTAAAAAAGAAGTGAAAGAAGAGCTCGTGAAAAAAGTAATTCCTCTAAATATATTGGTGGCCGAAGACAACCTTATTAACCAAAAATTAATAAAAGCTTACCTTAAAAAGCTAGGTTATAGACCGACCATGGCCGGTGATGGTGAAGAAGCTTGCCAGCTCTGTCGGCTAAATCAATACGACCTCATTTTTATGGACCTTCAAATGCCGGTGATGGGTGGAATTGATGCTACGAGAACAATTCTAGAAGAGTCACAAAAGGCCCCTATTATTGTTGCGATGACGGCCAATGTTTTTGAGGAGGATAAAAGAAAATCGTTCGAGGCTGGAATGAGTGACTTTCTTTCCAAACCAGTGAGACTCAACAGCATAGAAAAAGTGATTAGCGAGTTCTTTGGATAGCGATGCAAAACATAAGTCTGGAGAATTTACTGGTAAAACTGTCCCATAAGTATTTACTCGGATAGCCCAGGTAAAAAGAGTTCAATTTGCTCGAGATAGACCATAATGCGCTTGTTTAGGGCCGATACATTTCTTTTTGAAAATTAGTTGTGCGTTAAGGAATCCCCGAAGCTTTTAATATATAAAAGCCTCGCTACAGGAGATATTGATGAAAAACTTAAATGACGGTACCCATGTGTCACCAAATATTCAGTCCGATAGTGAATTATATGAATTGGAAAACATTGCATGTGATCCAGACCACTCAATTGAAAAGTTTCTTAAAGAGAACTTTTCGTGGGTTGGAAAAAATGTTCTCGATATCGGCTGTGGAACGGGTTTTCACCTACCTTATTATTGCGAAGATGCTAACCACGTTTTTGCTGTAGAGCCTCATGACCAATCAAGACTAAAGGCAATGAAAAGATCTGTAGAGAAGAACCTTTCAAATGTATCCATCCTAAAAGGAACTGCCGAGGCAATTTCTCTAGAGTCAGCTTCTATTGATTTTGCTTATGCAAGGTTCGCTTACTTTTGGGGCAATAAAGATTGCCTGAGAGGTATTGATGAAGTTTTTAGAGTTCTTAGAAGAAATGGAACTTTTGTAATGATTGATAATAATCTCGAACGAGGAGTCTTTGGAAGCTGGGTAAAAAGGAGCTTTAACTTCTCTAATTCAAAACAAAAAGAAATTGAATCCTTTTGGAGAGATAATGGATTTGAAATGAAGACGATTGATTCAAAGTGGAAGTTTAAAACAAGAGAAGACCTTGAGAATGTACTAAGTATAGAGTTCCCTGAAGATTTGCATAAAGATATTATCGCTAATCACACAGGCCTCTCTATTGACTACTCCTTTAACCTTTATTTTAAAAGTAAGTGCTGAAGCCAAAGCTAGAGAGGCTCAAATACAGCATGCCCATTGAGGTGAATCGTCTCTTCTTTTTATGGATTGAAGGCTAAGTGCTTTTTTATTCAAAAACTTTGATAGTTTTTCAAAAAATGTGAGTCAACATTTAGTTTAATCAGAAATTTTAGGAATAAAGAGTTCAACTTCGTCTAGGTAGTGCTTAATTCGCTTATTTACTTCTTGCATGAGTTCGATACGTTTTTGAAATTCGTGGGCCTTAGAGAATTCGTGGGCCAAAAGCTCTTCAGGGAGGGCACTCTTATAAACTTGGACCTTTTTCTTACTGGGCCTCTCGTCGTAGTCGTCCTCTTCATCGAGGTAGCGATCGCCTTCAAAGCTGCTAGAGATATCTTCGAATTCCTGTAGGAGAGCTTCCAGAGGATCATCTAAGGTCTCTAGGTTTGCGGGCTTATTCTTCGCTATAGGAGCGAAGGCCACGACGTTTTCATCCATAAAATTGTTGTCTGTTAAGTCTTTCATTTTTGGGGCGTTACCTTGTCATTCATGTTATCTGCGTGAGTCTTTGGGGCCACCAAAGTGTTTGTTAACACTCAGGTACTGGATAATAGTCGCACGCCACCTGAATTTGTGCATTAATCAGTGAAAATGTTTCTTATCTGTCCAGATTTACGACGAAATTAACTCTCTCTAGCGAAATATCTGCCCACGCTCTAAAGCCCCTTGTAAGACCTGCTAAAATAGGAGAATGAGCCAAAGGAAAAACTGCCTTCAGTGCATCCATTACTTTTCTACTTTCGACCCCTCAAAGCCCCGTGGTTGCAAGCTTTACGGCTTCCAATCCACAAGCTTCCCAAGCCTCGTGGTCAAGCGAGAAAGTGGCTCTGAATGCTCCGGATTTAGCCCTTCTAAGAGGGCCCAGGACCAAGAAAAGAAGAAAAGAAGTGACCTTAATGACTCTCGAAACTGGTAATATCTAAGTTCTCTCAGGACAATTAAACCCTACAAATCAAGGCCCCAAGGCTATATTATTTACTTTTGATCCTTCCTTGAGGCCTTCTAAAAGGCACAGAAGGCGCTAGAGCAAGCTTCACTCACTCACTCACTTGTCATAAGTTTTAAATAATTTCAGTAATTTAAAGCCTTCTACATTGAGGGCCTGTCCTTTTTACAAGAGCCTCTCACGCGCAGCAACATAACATGATACAAGACCCCTGAACTTAAACTCAGGAAGTTATGAAGCCTTTATTCACTAACCTACCAACACTTTGCCTCTTTGTTATATCTTGCCTTACAAGCCTCTCCTCGCTGGCAGCCCCTCGTGCGATCCAGAATGCTCCGGAGAAGGTGACTTATCACGCAGGTATTGCCACTGGAAGTCACAATAGAAGTATTGAGCTTATTGTTTTAGAAAAAAAACAGATCATCCTCTTCTACGGCGGCTTCACTAGAGAGGCCATGCCAGCAGTGTTCTCACTTCTCAGTAACATGAAAGCAGGGCTTGATACTCACCTCTATTTAGAAAGAGGATATGGTGGCTCCGTTGCCGATCACAAAGACTTTGTAGAAGTGATTAAGAGTAAATGTAAAAATAAGAAAAACCAAAGCATCTGCCAAGTCACGACTTACCTAGACGGTAAGTGCAGCTCAATGTGCACCACTCTATTTCTTGCTGGAGACAAAAGAGTGGCGACAAAGAACAACAATGCGAGCCTTGGCTTTCATAGGACTCTTATTTCCATAGGAAAAAGACGTATTCCCATCCAAACGAAAGCTCACATGGTTCGCTACTTTTCTCGCTTTAATGGTGTCAATAAGAGTTTCTTAAGAAGAAATAAGCACCGTCTCTTTGGAGCAAAAGGCAACAAGCTGAGCTACGTGAGCGGTGAAGAATTAATTGAAGCCGGCTTTGCCCACCAAATAGTCAACTCCCCTGCTGGCCGCAGCGCTTACCTGAAAGACTTCCATGATATCTCTCTTGTCGATATGGATGGAAATGGAGACTAGTTACTCTTCTAGATTCTTCTCATAATGAGTAAGCCCGCGCTTTGCAATCATTCCACCACCAAGACAAACCCGATGCTCTCCTCTATCGTAATAGAAAACAATGCTCTGGCGAATTGTGACGGCCTTTTGAGGAGAAGCGAATCGCACATGGGCAACCCCATTTTCAATGGTCTCTAGTGTGCACTCCTGATCTTTTTGACGATAGCGAATCTTAGCGTAGAGCTTCTTAGGCAGGTCTAAATTCTTGGATCCAGCACCAGAAACAAAAGACAACTCATCGGCCCACAGCTCATCACAGTAGAGAGCAGGATGTGTCTCTCCTCTTTCAACAATAACAGCATTGCGCTCGATATCTTTTCCAACCACAAACCATGGCTCACCCTGACCACCAAGACCTAAGCCCTTTCGTTGGCCGATCGTGTAATAGGCTGCTCCGTCATGGCCGCCAACGATCGTGCCGTCTAAGTTTTCAAAATTGCCACTTTTAAGCTGTATATACTGGGATAAAAAATTCTTGAAATTTCTCTCGCCAATAAAGCAGATTCCCGTAGAGTCTTTTTTTGCCTTTGTGGCCAGGTTATATTTCTCAGCGATGGCCCGCACTTCGGGTTTTTCCAAGTGGCCGATGGGAAAGAGTACTTTATCTAAAACTCTCTCTTGCATGGTATAGAGAAAGTAGGTCTGGTCTTTATTGGCGTCTGCTCCTTTTACAAGATGAGACACACCATCAATAGAGATATTTTGGCAGTAGTGCCCTGTCGCTAAAAAGTCAGCTCCAAGCTCTATCGCCTTGTCAAAGAACACTTTAAATTTGATCTCTCTATTACAAAGAATATCAGGGTTTGGCGTATGCCCGGCCTTGTACTCTTCTAAGAAGTGCTTGAAAACATTTTCCCGATACTCTTCGATAAACTCGATTGAATAGTAAGCAATATCTAAGCGCTCACAAACCTTTATGACGTCTTCATAATCCTTAGCAGACTGACAGACACCGTTTTCATCGAGCTCTTCCCAGTTTTTCATAAAGAGCCCAATCACTCTATACCCCTGTTCTTTGAGAACAGCTGCACAAACTGAAGAGTCTACCCCTCCACTCATGCCGACAATAACAGTGGTCTGAGAATTTTCTTTCATAGTCCTCAGCCTATCACGCAAAAGCTAGGCGAAAAAGGGCCCTATGGTAAAAAGTCAAAGGCTAGGGCCCCAACAGCGCCCCCTATAAAGGTATAGGCCCGATAAAGGGTACGAGCGTTAACAGTCTCAACAAAATCGTTGGAAGTATGGTAGCGGGAGCGGTTAAAGTCACTCTCCCAATTTTGAGTAAAAGTAACCGCCGCTAGACCTTTATTCCAAAAGCTCGCGTGATCAGAGCTCTTAAAAGAGTTGGCAAGCAGCTCAAACTTAATCGACGGTTGGGCCTTCTTCCCCATTGGCAGCAGACGCTCAGCAAGTCTCTTATCCAGTTCGTGCCCGGCCGCGCCTTTCTTTCTAATATAGAGCTTCATATTACCGTAACGCTTTTCCTTATCATTTACTTTAGAGTCATTCCCAAGCATCTCAAGGTTAATGTAGCCCAAGAACTTTTTGTCTTTAAATTCTTTTCTGTGCTGAGACACATAGGCGCGAGAGCCTAGAAAACCCAACTCTTCCCAATCAAAGAAAACCACTCTGACAGTTTTTGGCAAGTCCATTTTAGAGAGAATTTGAATCAGTGAGAGGGAAACGGCGACACCCGAGCCGTTATCATCGGCCCCCGGCATATTCGCCTCCTCTTGGATCAAAAGCGTTTTAGGATCGTTGGCAATAGTGTCGTAATGGGCTCCAATTATAATCAATTCATTCGGAGCAAGATTTCCCTTCTTTTCCCAAACAACGTTTCGCCCTTTCAGACCTCTTCTTTTTTCCAAAGCCCCAAGCATGGAATCAGTAAAGCCACGCCACTTTTTGTAGAGCGGGTTAGTCTTTTGATACACATCTTCAATTTCTTCTTTAAAGTCTTTTTCGTAAAGCTTCTTGGCGTGATCAATATCAGGCTTAAAGTCTTCAATATACACGACGTTTTTGATGTCTTTATCAAGATCTCGGATTTTCTTGACTAAAAAATCTGCGACTTTGGCATGGCCTGTGCTACCCACCATTCTATTGGGTCGGCAACAGCGAACAAAGTCTCTCAGCTCCTTGATCACATCTTTCTTTTTGATTAATTTAATATTTTGCTTAAGAAAAAAGAAATTCTTGGGGGTACTCTTTACTCGAGCAACAGGAAAACCAACTTCAGAAGCTTGAAAGCTCGAGCATAACCCTGAGCTAAAACTTAAAGCGATAAATATCGTTAATTTCCATTGGTTCATCTTCCCTCTCGTCTTTTTTTAAAGGCATTGTTCTCAGCTGACCGTTTTCCATAAAACCACTTGTAAAGACTTCGCCACTAGCGAGTACCTTTCCCATGGCCCCTGCGCGATTATAGATCGCCAAGTGGTCTCCTCTAAAGAGCAAGCCTTCCTGCTTTTGCTTAAAGCTAATTTCTGCATAACCGTTATTATAAGGATAAAAAGTGGCGGCTAGCTTCTCCCCACATTCGGTGCTTTTGACAAAAACCTCCTGAGGGCAACTAAGGTCCATTCCTGGAGCATATTTTATGTTCTTAAGAATACAAATATCATAGCCCAAATCTTCCTTAAGGCCGACAAAGATAATCCCAGGAGTATACTTAAAACCGATGACCATCAAGTCTTTATCGATACTGGTTCCACTTTTCACTTTGATGGAGTTTAGGCCAAGGCCGTACTCATGAATCCCACCATGATCGCCCATCATCGCTTCATTCTTGTAGTCAATGATAGTGCCTTCTTTAAATAGCTTCTTAGCTGCCCGGTCTCCCACAAATTCGCCCAACTCAGGCCTTTGCATTAAGGGAATTTTAGGCTCTTTGTCACTAAAACCAAGCTTTAATCCTTCAGCTATTTTTCTAACTTCACTAATCCTCATATCTGACAGAGGCAGATACATTCGTTCCATGACTTCTCGAGCAAGAGTACAAAGAAGATAGCTTTGGTCTCCTTCGAGATCATTAGAAACGAAGATATTAATAGTCTCAGCTGATTTATTACGCACAACCTTGGCATAGTGCCCGGTTGCCACAAAGCTTGCCTGCAGAACGTCTGCTTTTTGAATCAAGACATCAAAAATAAGTTGAGTTGCATGTACTTTTGGCGAAAAAAGTTCTCCGCCAATCCTCGCAGCGACAACTCCATCAGTGACCCGGTCCTGATAGGCAGCTGACGCTTCCGCTGCATAGAAAGTAATGTCTAAGGCGTCAGCTAACTTCTTGACTCGGTCCAAGTCATCTATAAGGTAAACCCCTTGGAATTCAGAACGCGTCTTTGGTTGTCCATTTTCATCAAGCTTTGGAGGAAGGTGCTCTTGGCCAGCTGTATGAAATTGAATACCAATGGCAATGACCTCAAAGCCCTGCTTCTTCAAAAGGTAAGCGCATACTACAGAATCAAGCGAGCCTGAGAAGCCCAATACTATCTTTTTATTGTCACTCTTTGCCTTCATTACTTTAGCCTTAGGTAAAACGTCTTCTTAGTATAGCAAAACCATCTCAGGTCTCTTCCTCAAACCTTAAAAAATACGGAAGAATTTACCCCAAGTCTTTGAAATAACAGACACATCGCGTAAACTCATGCAATCAACCGAAAAAGAGAAGATGATACAAGAACAAACAGACCAAGACATTATTCTTTTTAATCCTCTAGAAGACTGCGGGGCTCCGAGTTGCTTGAAGCAGTTTCTCTCTTTCTTGAAGATGCAATCGATCCCAGCGCCCCCGCGCTTTGCCTATGTTGATACAGAAGGCTCTTTACTGCCTGGTCTCACTCTTAAAGAGAATATTTCTCTCGACTCTATTCCAAGTACGATCAGCTCTACCGCAAGATTTACTCTTGAGGACCATTTGGAAAGGATTGGAAATAAGCATCTCGTTAAACTCTATCAATTCATCGAGCTTACCGACGATTGCCCTTATCAGGTAGATTCACGGACGAGAAAAATAGCTGCCTTAGTTAAAGGGCTTCTTCAACGAACTGACTTTCTCTTTTTAGAAAACCCTGAAAAATATCTTTCAAAAGAAGTCCTAAGGGTATTTAAGGCCGCTATGCTTACTCAGCTCAACCTGCACAAGCAAACCCTCCTCATCAAGGCCCATGCTCTCGAGGAGTGGACGCCGCTTATTACCAAAACAGTCACACCTAGCTTATGTGCCCAAACTGGTAGACTCAACCTCGATCTTCAAGAAAGGGTCACCCAGAGCTTTGAAGTAACCGCAGGCCTGAAGCTCCATAAAGGCATGCTGATCTTTAACCATCCAGGATCGAGCCCCCTGCAAAAAGACAAAAACCCACCCACGACTCTTGCCCCTAAGATAGAAATAGGTGTCTGGGGCCGTAAGAAAGCGGCTTAAAAAGCCCACTGTTAATACCTCAATCTCCTTCAATTCAGAAAATTTGAATTCCAAGGCAACCTCAGTATAATGAACCTTTTTTTACGATAAAAGGATCAACTCTATGCGCGGAACTTTTGTAGCAGACTCATGCACATTCCAAATCGAAATTGAGGGCGAATCCTGGAGACAGGGCGACGACATAAGCGTTCGTTGGAATGTCACGGGCGCTAAGCCTGCAAACCAAAAGATAGGCCTCGCTCTTGCTCTCATAGACCTTAGAAAAATAAAGAAAAATGATCCCAAGGGCATCCAACTGATTGAGGCCATAGAATACGCCGAAGATACTTTTAACTATGAGTATAAGTTTGCGCTTGATCAAAATGCTAGTATCTCAGATGGCACATGGACCGTGAGTATTGTCTGCGGCGATCTTAATAAACCTCTCGAACTTAAACGCCTGGATTTAACGATAACGGCTTGGGAGAGGATTGAGGAGATCATCACTCTTATTGAAAATTTCAAGCGCTTCAAAATGAAAACCCTAAAAAATAAGAAAAGCCTTTTAGATGCTAAGTTCTCAGTTCCCACCAGTAAAGAGTATGGCGCCATCGAGGGGCTTAATATTCATTTTACCCGTCCTGCGGGGGAACAGGCTCCCCTCTCAATGGACTTTCTCTTTAAAACGAAGAAGTTAACTTATAGTGGTGCTGGGGTCGAAACAACAAAGGCAACAATTAAAATAGAGCGAAAACTGATCAAGAAGGACTATTGTGCTTTCGGTGATAGTCTCAATCAAGAGAAGCTGCTAGGGATTTTTGATGAAGTTTTTGCTGAAGTCTCAAGAAGAACTCGGTTATAAATTTAGGCGGCCAAGATAAGACGAAAACAGGTATTTTTTTCGTCTTGGACTTCTAGCGTGCCACCATGCTTTTCTACAATTTTTTTACTGAGACTTAGCCCCAGTCCGGTCCCTTTGCCGCTCTCCTTAGTTGTGAAAAACGATTGAAAAACCTTATCTCTCAGGTCCTGTGAAATTCCTGACCCCGAGTCTCTAAAGAGAATTTCAACTCTCTTGTCGTCAAGGGCCCTTGTTTCAACCTCAATCCATTTATCATCACTCTCAGCAATAGCATCAATTGCATTAGTCATGAGGTTGATAAAAACCTGATAGAGCTGAGTTTGGTTGCCCACAATGCTGGGTCCTATTTCGGTGGGAAGAAGCACCTTTACATCATTTGCAAGAAATTTTGATAGCAGAAGGTCTCGCGCCTCAATAAGAGTCTCGTTGATCATAACTTTTGTGTGAGGATCGGCTTCGGCCTCTCTGGCGAAGCTCTTTACACCCTCAATAATTTTTCCCATACGAACACAAGTTTTACTTATGGTTTCAAGACTTGAGAGGGCCTCATCAATCTTGCCCTTTTGAATATAACGAGTGGCTATTTTCGCTTTGTTTTGAACCACAGTAAGTGGATTATTGACCTCATGAACAATTCCTGCCACCATTTCCCCAAGAGACGAGAGTCGTTTCATGAGGGCGACACTATCTTTTAGACTCGATAGCTCAGTGATGTCGAGGCCAATGATAATCGCTTCTTTTTGTCCTTTAAACTTTGTTCCAACGAGATAAAACTTTTTCTCACTCTTTTCAATTGTAGCCACAAATTCAGCTGATAACGACTCCTCCTCACTAGTAAATAGACTTTTAGAAAACTCCAAGAAGTAGTTGTAGTCACTATTAAAGCCTACTTTTTTTCCAATAAATTCTTGGGCATCAACTCCGTAGAGCTCACATAAGGTCTTATTTACTCCTGCATAGGTATAGTCATCTTTGATCCAACTAATAGTACAGGGGCTCCAGTCGGCCATAAGCTTAAATTTCTCTAATTCTCTCTCGGTGTGACGTTTTTCTTGATCTCCTTGAACTCCAACCTCAATTAGCTCTCTGATCTGATCGAGATCAGATTTTCCTACGCCCTGCTGGCCTAGTCTTTGGACTAACTTTTTATATTGATCGAATTCGGACATAAGGTCTTATCGGCTAGAAAAATCGTTTTGTTTAATTAACAAGAACTATATGAAAAAGATTAGCATGGGGTCCCAAGCTTGCGCTTTTCTTTGAGCTTGTAGGATATCTAAGGTGTCGACGGGACTTCTCGAAATTGGGCACTATGAAGGCGATGAAATGCTCCGCTGCCCTCTTCTAGGAGCTCTTGCTTCGTTCCTGATTGCACGAGCTCGCCTTTTTCAAAAACGAATATTCTACTACAGTGATCAAGTGTTTCAAGTCGATGGGCGATCATCAGACAAGTTCTCCCCTCCATAACCCTATCCACCGCTTGATGAATAATTTTCTCAAACCAAGGGTCAATATTAGCGGTTGCCTCATCTAAAACCAAAATAGTGGGATTATCTATAAGGACCCTCGTTAAAGAGATCAGCTGTCTCTCACCAACGGATAAGTTCTCACCACCTTCATAAATATTGGAGTCCAGAGTCCAACCACCCATCCGCATGACTCGGCTCAAGCCCGTTACCTCGCAGGCGTAAAGAAGCTTATCGTCTGGAACGCTTTGGTCGGTACTCAGGTTTTGGCGAAAGCTTCCATGAAAAATGATAGCGTCTTGACTGACAAAGCCCATTTGAGAGCGAATAAAGTCTCTCTTATAGTCCCTTATCGAGTGCCCATCTATTTTAATGTCACCTTTTTGAAACTCGTAGAGTCTAGAGAGTAAGCTAACAGTTGTTGTCTTGCCACAACCCGTACTTCCCACGAGACCTATTTTTTCACCTCTTCTAATATTAAAGTTTAATCCTTTTAGGATCCACTGACCTGGATTGTAGCTCATCCAAACGTCTTCAAAAGAAATGTGTCCGTCCATCGCTTGAGGAGCAAGTTCTCCATCGGGGCCGAGAGACTCGGCCTCCTCTGCATGATTTAAAAATGAAGCCACTCTTTCTGCACTGGTAAAAGCTTGTTGAATAACATGGACCTCTCGCGCTAAAACCATAATAGGGTTTGAGAATCTTTCACAGTAACGGATAAAGGTCACAAACAGACCAACACTCATAGCACCGCTCATGACATCTTTACCACCAAACCAAACCAGTAAAACTAAAGGCATCGCACAGAGAAAAGAAACAAACGGCCTCGTCCAAGCATAGAGCGTATTAGCTTGCAGATGACTTTGTCGATACACATCCACCTGATGATCGTACTGGCCCTTGGACCAATTCTCTAGGCCATAAGTCCTTATAACATCCATACCGCTGAGATATTCAGATAATTTCGCGTTCAAGATCGAGCGGGCTTTACTCAGGCCTCTGTTGGCCGTTCGCACGCGTTGTCTCGTCAAGAAAATGAAAAGGCAGGCCGGTACCACACTGCCCATTAAAATAAGACCTAATCGCCAATCGGTAACGATCATAGCTGCCGCAGCTAAGAGGGCCATGAAAGAGGCATTCAAAAGTCTTCCCATGCTGGCAGTGAAAAATTCCTCTATGCCCTCGACGTCGTGAGTAACACGAGTGACCACCCGGCCCTGCGGTTGACGATCATAAAAACTAATTGGCAAAAGTTGAAGATGATGAAAAAGGGCTTCTCTAATAGAGAGGATCGTTTTGCTGCTTAATAAAGAGATCAACCATCGCCCCGCCCACATAAAAAGCAGACTACTAAGTTCAAAAGCAATAACAATCAAGGCAAACTTAAAAGACGCCTCTTTACTTTTTAAGAGCAGACCATCCTCAACCAAGGCGCCTAGATTTTTCGCGGAAGCTAGAGCGCAAAAAGAGCTGGCAAGCAGAAGTATTAAACCCCCAACAAGACCCATTTTGTGAGGACCAGCGTAACTGGAGAGCTTTTTAAAAGCTGCTATATCGCTCATGGAAAACTTTTTTAATGAGTTCTCAGCCTGCTCATCTTCACTCATAAAGCTCAGTTTCTTTTCAGAAACTTTACCTTTCTTTGTCTCACTCATTGGAGCTCCAATATCTGGTCGCAGTATTTAAGAGTAGACCTACGGTGGCCCACCCAAATCAGCGTTTGCTCTTTAAATTCACGATCTAAATTCTTTAAAATTTTCTCTTCTGTAATAGTGTCGACAGCACTCAGACAGTCATCGAGGAAATAGACCTGCGAACGTCTAGCCAGGGCCCGCGCCAAAGTTAGCCGCTGCTTTTGCCCACCAGAGAGGTTAATTCCCCATTCACCTAGAGGTGTACCCAACTGATTAGGAAAGTCTCTGACATCGCTTTCAAGGCCAGCAAGACCCAAGTAATACCAAACATCTTCATCGGATAGATCTCGGTCCAATCGGACATTCTCTCTGATAGTATCGGCAAATAAGAAAGGTTTTTGGCCGACAACACTAATATGCTCTCGAAGCTCGTCATGGGAGTAGTCTGAAAACTTACGACCATAGAGCGACACCTTTCCATCAAAATGCCGATTCATTCCAGAGAGAATCTTCACGAGGGTCGATTTGCCACTGCCGATAGGCCCTATAATACCAAGCCGCTCCCGCGCACCAAGTTTGAAATTTAAATTCTTTAAGACCTCATCGTTTCCATCTTCGTAAACGTAGCTTAAATTGCTGACAGAAAAAACTTCAGCCCCTTGTTCTTGAGCCTCATTTTTCTGGTGAAGAGAGACCGAATCATTATTGTTATAAAGCTCAGTATCTCGCTCGTTTAAGAAAACTTCGCTTAAGCGCTCGAGGGAGGTAAATGACTTGCGCCACTCGGAGATGATAAAGCCAAGTTCAAAAAGAGGTTCTTGCAAAAGAAAAATTAAACCTTGCATGGCCACAAAGTCACCCACGGTCATGCTTCCCTCTAAAACAAAAGGAATTCCTAAGAAGAACAAAACAACATAGCTAAAGATTGAAGCCGAGCCCATCGCTGGGATATAGCGAAGGGATGTAAAAACAGCACTTAAACGCTTTTGGCGGTAAAGGTCTGCCGTTTGCATTAGCTTGGACAACCAAAATTTTCCAGTCTGGGTTAAGCGCTGTAAGCGAATAGTAGAGACCACTTGAGAGGTCAGGTCATTAAAGCGCCCGAGATCTTCCTGAGCTTCTCTGTAGCGAATCATCTCAATGGTTGAGAGTTTCTTGATAAAGAAAGGAACGACGATTAGCGCCACGAGCGACCACAGCGTAAGAGGCGTATGGATAGAGAGCATCGTTGCCAGAGTCAAGACCCCAAGAAAAAGAACGTCTACCATGGCCACAAGAGTAAAGCCGTAAATGAAACGACCCGAGGCTACATCGGAAGTATTGGCATTCATTAAGACGCCTTTAGTAAACTTCCTCATCAAATCGCTCTGACTGAAGAACCTAACATTGTCCCATAGATCTTCTTTTAAACCGCTAGAAGCTTTATGAGTTTGGCGGGCAATTGTTAAGCGCCATCCCACTCGGGAAAGAAAGAGAAAAGCGCGCGTGCCAAGAAGAAGAAAGCATAGGGCCTGAAAGCTTTCTGAGCGTTGAGAAAATTGAAGAAACTCTGGAATCGGTTTACCAGCGAAAAAGTCAATAACCCAGCCTACGGATCTAGTGGCCAAAACTTGTAATGCCGCTGTGGCCAGCACGAATAAGGTCCCACCGATGTAAATACCCTTGTGCTCCAACAGATAGTCAAACCAGCGCTTTTTAGCGTGGCGTAAGTGTTTAAAATTTCTCTTTGAAGGGGCTGAATCCGGCATCATAACACTATAGAGAGGTGTTATTGATATGAGAAGCTCAAGAGTCTCAATTTAAGAAAATAATAGAAAAATCTAACGAAAAAAGGGGCTAATCGCCTCAGAATTCAACCCATTCAGCTTCAGAAGTTCTTGCCAACTTGAAGCATCTTTTAGTTTTAGACCAGCTACTTGGCTTGAGCACTCAAAAGCTCCTGAGTTAAGCTGGTGAATGACTCCTTTTTTGGCCTGTAAATAGAAATCCGATGTACTGACCGAAAACTCAGGTGTTTCCCCCCAAAGCCAGTCCCAGCTTTTCAAAGATTCCGCTTCTTCAAGAATAGCCTTAGGTCCCAAGCGTCCGGTATCTTGAGCTTTCAGTAATTCTTTTATTTGCTCAAAGAAATTATCGAACGTCAGACCTTTTGAGTGCTCCAAAAGATTACAGACTTGTGACGGCGTAGACCTTATGCCTTTTCCCTCAACTCTCCAATGCGCCGGATGACCGAGCACACCTTTTAAGCGCCCAAGATTAGCATCCACAAGAAGGGTCCCGTGATGCAGTGACGTTTCTCGTTTTTGTTTAAAAGCACAACCAGAAACTTTAAAATCTACCTTGTTTTTGTTAAAAACAAGATCAAAACGTTTGTTAATCCCTAAGCTAATACCAAAAGGTTTCATGGCCTGTTGAATAATTTGCAAATTCTCTTCTCGTCGTAAATCTCTCTCTCGGCGAACCAAACAAAAATTCCAATTTCCTAGGTCATGATAGACAGTCCCCCCACCTGAGCGTCTTCTCACAATATCCACTTTAAGAGTAGGGTCTCTGCACTCTAGCTCGTGTAGTTGAATAAAGTCGATTTCTCGCCAAGGAACTTGGAAGCGACCGAGAACAATACTCTCTCGGTTACGATACAAGAAAAGGTGAGCATCTCCAACAAAGTGCCCATTGAGCAACTCTTCTTCTCGAGCAAGGTTTTCATAAGGACAGTGAACATCACTTTTTGAGACGCTCCAAGAAAGACTATTTTTCATTATTTATAGCTACACCTTCAGTGACTAGAATGTAACCCCAAGACTCACAACTAGAGGAATTAGGCTTTTAAGGGCACCAAGTGACAGATACTCCGCCCCAATATTCACATTGAGATGCTCTCCGTACCAACCATAACCGACACCCAAAAGAGCACCGATTCGAGTTTGCCCCGGCCTAATCACTTCACGCCCGTCAACCTCGATTCTTTGAACAATATTACTCTCTTTTTGCTTATTAGCATGAAGACCAAAGCGTAGCTGAGCCCCACTTTGAAAAGCCCTCTTTTGAGAGTTGAGAAAAACAGTCGTCTGAAGGTTGAGATGATGAAGATCAGGAATCATGCCCGCTTTTTCATTGCCTGCAATTGTTCCTTGGAAACGCCCGTAATAAAGACCCAGACTAACCTGATCCCAAATTTTAACGTCAAGCCCTGCTTGGGCCAAAACACCGAGGTAGCGCACGCTGACTTGCGCTCGCTTTATCTTATCGCCCTCTTTTACTGGTTGAACATCAAGCTTTTGGACCGAAAGAGACTCCTCATTATTGGTCGATCGTAGGGGTAATGAAGAGGGATCATCCATCGACGACTCTGTAAGCTTGCCCTCGTTGATGACGGTAGCTTCACTTTCCAATTCAGAAGGAGCATCGGTGCCAAGATCTTGGGAAGTCGGTAATGAGCTGACAAGTCCGCTCTGGCTTGGATGGAGGGTACTCTTCTCATTGATTAGAGCCTCTTCTTTTTCACTACTTTCTCTTTCATTAACAATGAGAACCGTCTCTTGCTCTTCTTTAGTGTTCTCTAGCATCGTAGTATCTAGGTTGGCCCTTGAGTCAGTCTCTCTCTCCACATAAGCCGAACTCTTTTCGTTTAGAAAGGTAAAAAGAAAGAGAGTACACAAGAGCATAACGTTTGACTTTATCATTGATCGATACTCACTTTTAAGTTGAGGAGCTTGGCCTTAGCTCCCAAGACAAGGGACGGGGCAGCGTCCCCATCAATATTGATTCCTGGTAAGGTATAGGCTTTATTAAACTCGAATTTTATTTGTTTAAATAACGTAGAGGTATCTACTGTTACATACATTTTTTCGATATCCACGATCATGACCGGTGCCGGTGCCTCTTCCCACTCAAGATAGTCGTCTATCCCCTCAATAATATCAGGGTGAACCTGATAGAGAGCTTCTCTCACAGAGTCTAACTGCACAACTCCGAGAAGCTTTATCGGATTTTTGATAAACTCTCGGACTCTCTTCTTTTCTGCGGCCGTATCAACTTCATCAAAATAGAGAACACTTCCCTCTTCCATCACAAAACGTTCAATCTCTTTAACGCTGCTGCGGGGATCATCCGAGACTTCATTAATATCGATGACAATACCTCGGGCGGGCTGAACACTATAGAATTGGGAAAAGTATTTTCCGTCTCGTCTTCCAAACTTAATTTTTCTTATTTGATTAATAATAGCGAGAACCTCTCCATCAACCTTTTCATTTATTAGGTTTTCGAAGGTTTCTACTAATTTCAAAATATCTTTTTGCGCTATCTCGTATTCACCAATCTCAGCAAAGTATCTTAAGATATACATGGCAGTAGCGGCACCGTCAGCGACGGGAAAGTCGTCTGTTATACCATTGGCCACTCGGTAAATATTTAGGGCAACCTTTTTCATTTGTTCAGAATCAAGGCCTACGGCACCAATGGCAGTGGTGGCGTTACTTGATCCTTGTTCTCTTATTCTTGGGCGATCCTCAACGGGAGTCACCTCACCACGATCGATTTCATTGCTATTTTCACTCGCCGATAGCCTCGCTTGAGCTGACGAGCCTTCTAATAAAGAGTCAGACTTTTTAGAGCTATTTAAAGAGTCATTGGAAAGAGCATCAGAGTGAGGCTCAAAGAAGATCGCACAGACAACAAGTATCCCTAAAAGAAACTGCTTAAAGCTTATTGTCTTGGTGTTTTTGCTTCTTAACTTCTTAGGCTTTGAGCCTTGCTTGCCGAGCCTACGAGTACTTTTTCTGGCACGAGTGGGCAGACTTTTACCTGTCGGCCTCTTCTTTTTAGGCTTACCTTTTGAGCTACTTGAATGAGGAGTTCTTGCCTTGATTACCATTATAGAGTTTTTTCTCCTGTTCTCGCTTCGTTAAAAATGAATAGAAAGCATGGAACGTATGAAGATTGAACGGCCGCTAAAAAAGTACGCACGCTCGGTGAAATCTCCGACGGCCCTAAATACCTGAAATGTTGCCTCAAAAACATGTTTACTCCAAAAAAGCGGTAACTTAGGATCAATTTTCATTGTTCTAATACGCTTTATAGAGCAAGACTGATGCCATCTTATGAAATCTAATTTGAAGAGAGACTCTATTTTAGGGGGAGATACTAAGGTGATCTCTAAGAGAGATTAAGGCCACTGGAATACTTTCTTTGTTCCAAGGCAGCCCGAGAAGCTCCCTTAGTTTCTGGTTGAGCACTTCCTCAGCGTTATCGGCATTCTCGTTCAACGAGTGTTCCCGCTGCTCAAGTAAAGAGCGATCACTTGAACAGCTCTTGCCCTCTTTCTCCAGAACTCGAGCAGGATTAAAAGCGAGACAACCATAGGGTTTTGCCGCTGGAGAGATTGTGCAGCCGAGGCTTTTTCCAGCAAAGAAAGGACAGGTGTAGGTTCTTCTAAAGGAGCGACCGGCTCCCACGTGAGCCCCTCCCTCTAAGCGATACTCCAGAATATTTTCTTCTAAATCGCGCCAAAGCGTATCATTAACAAGGCCTTTTTCTTTTAGAAAATGATAGAGGTCCAAAGCCTCAAGCGGAGTAATCTGCATCGAGTTTGCCACAAAAGTGCAGCAAGTGCCTGGGCAACTAGAGCACCCAACATTTCTATCCTTTAGCTCGTCCATAGCATTAAGTAGAACACTTCGACGTAAGAAGGAGTTCTCCCTACTTCTTTTTATTTCCGCTAATAATCTTTCTTGAGCATTGCTCATTCTTGTCTCACATGATCGCGAGGGCGTAGCCCTAGGTAAGCTTAGAGGAACCTAGCAAGTTCTCTCTAGAGATGTAAAGTATCGATAAGACTCACTTTTGCGCGGCGTGTAAAAAGTACCAAAGCGGCTAGAAAGCTCTTTATCCATGATAGCCTCCTATTCGTATGGATAAAACGCCTAAAAGTGTTAGCTCACTTAACCCATTTTTAATCGGCTTCTTCTTGCTGATTCTTCTCACCGCTTGTGGTGGAAAAGACGTGGAGATCGATCAGGTTCCTGGTGGTTCGGGACTCTTTGGTGGAGGCCCTTCTTCAACTCAAGAAGAAACAACTTATCAAATCGGGGAAACATGGGGAGCCTATCCAGTGACGGCGCAAGGGCTCAATAGTCTCAATAATTTCGTCTACACTCAACTTGCCACGAATATGGTGAAGATCAATACAACTTTTGGTTCTGGCTCCGGCTTCTACCTAGGAAAGTTTGAAAATGAGCACCTGATCGCGACCAGTGCCCATGTTCTAGAAAATGTTCCAAGTTGTACTATCTTACCCGTCATCATCACCTTTTCCCTTTATAACGAAAAGTATAACTGCAAGCAGGTCGTTTCCATTTGGAAAGATATTGACTTCGCTATCATTGCTTTAAGAAAGAAAAAAGAGCGTAACGACTCTGATGAATTTTTAGCGAGAATCAATCCACTAAAGTTTGATTTTAAAACCCCCATCAGAAAAGGCATGCCTCTCTTTAGTGGAGGCCATGGAAACTTTAACAATCCAAGCTACCAGCTTACGATTAATAGTGATGCCGATTGCATGATCTACTCACAAACTGGTGAGGTAAGAGACCTCCTTGACGACAGACAAGATGGCCTTATCAAAGTACCAAGTTTTGCTATCGGCTGCGACATTTCTTTTGGTGATAGCGGTGGACCTGCCATTGATCGCTCCACGGGATTAGTTCAAGGAGTTGTTTGGAGTACTAAAACCCCTAAACCGGCTACCTTTCGTTCGCGAACTTTCTTAAGTGATCTTTGGCAGACAGATGGCCCTGAAATTTGGGACCATATGGCCTATGCAGTGCCTGCCACTGAAATTAGAGCAAGCCTTATTCGTTGGACTGAAGCTGTTAAACGATCGAGATTAATGAGAAAGAGAAGACAGATGATCCTCTCTCTCCTGGGCCTTGATTTTTAAGCTTTACTCGACGTTAAACTCCTCTTGGAGACCTGAAACATCCTCGCCAATGGCGTCCTCATCAAATTCAGGATTCTCTTCTAACTCCAGAGCATCATCCACTTGAAGCCCATCTGCTCGTTTTTTTCGTTTCTTCTTTTTTTTCCTCAATCCACTATTTAATCGAGCACTTTTGATATCCTCTTGTGCATTATTGAGTTTTGCTTTTGCTGGCCGCGAAGCTTGAGACTCTGCAGCAGAATCCGGACTTGACTCCCAAGAAAAGGACTTTTCTTTTAAGGTTTCAAGTTGCTCTTTCTTTATGTACTTGGCCCGCACCATTTTTTCCAAGATAGAATCAACTGTCTTTTCGGCAAAAGGAGTTAGCTCCTTTTGCTTATAAGACTGAGCATGCTTTCGCGGGCTTGGTAGTAGCATCGCCAAGAAAGCTCCTTCTCGCGCATCAAGATCTCTTGGATGCTTTTTAAAATAATGCATGGCCGCCGCCTTAATCCCGTAGACGCCTTTTCCGAACTCAGCAATATTCAGATAAGTTTCTAAAATCTTCTCCTTGGAGACATTTCTCTCCATTGTGATGGAATAAACCAGCTCCGTAGCCTTTCGTCCTAAAGTTTTCTTTGGCGTCAGAAAAACATTCTTTATTACTTGTTGAGTTATAGTGCTTGCCCCGCGAGTCCTCTCGCCACTAACGGCCTCTTCGGCCGCTTCTTTTATTTGACCGAGGTCATAGCCGTTGTGCGAATAAAAAGCCCAGTCCTCACTCACAACGACGGCATGGGCAGCTGTATAATTGATATCTTTTAGAGACACCCAGTTCTTTGGTTTTGTCTTCTGTAAACTATAGATAGCCTGCTTTTTCTCATCTAACTCTACTTTGACATACCCTTTTTCTAGTGAACTTAGGTCCTTTCTCGGAACGACGAGAAAATAAATGGCGATCGGTAGAATGACGATGAAGTCAAAAATAAGAACAAGAGCAATCAGCTTCTTTTTTCTCTTAAGCTTGGCCTCGTCTTTTTTATTATCGTGACTACTTTCCGTTGATTCGTTTTCTTGGTTCATCTGATCTTCCTTTTAACTTGCTAAAAAATCACGCCTACTATTGCCTTATTATAGTAAAAACGAGGCTTAAGCTTAAGGGCGAAAACATCGCACTAACGCGCAGCGCTCTTGATTTTTCCATAGTTTTTCAACTGTTTACTTATCTTTGCTTACTTTAAATATTAGGAATCAGATGCCAATAAAGATTTCTTTATGCTAGAAAAACTCTAAGGAGAAAAAGCTATGCGTAAAGACTTAACTCTCATTGGTGCAGCCACGGATCTTGGACAAGGAAAAAGAGGCACAGAATTGGCCCCTAGCTGGATGAGGCTTCACGGCCTTAGGGAAACTCTAACCAAGAAGTTTTTTAATTTGAAAGACCTAGGTGACTTCAACCCTTCTAGAGAGTCTGAAATTGCAGGCCAAGACTACCAGCTCATTAACTCCTACAATTACCTGCTCATGCAAACGATTAAAGAACAGCTCGATGACAACAGAACGGTTCTCACTCTAGGGGGAGATCACTCGGTTGCTATAGGTACCCTGTCAGCAACCCTGGCCCATAATCCTCAAACAAAAGTCGTATGGGTTGACGCCCATGCAGATATTAATACCCCAAAAACTTCGCCCTCAGGCAACGTCCATGGAATGCCTCTGGCCCTCTTTTTCAAATTAGAAGGCTTGGGCGCACTTAAAGAGTCCTTTTCTTGGGTGCCTGATCTCGATCCAGCAAACTTGGTTTATATCGGGTTAAGAGATGTCGATAAAGGAGAAAGAGCTTTTCTTGAGCAGTTGGGAATCACTGCTTTTGATGCTTCTCACGTACAAGAAATGGGAATCGACAAAGTCTTAGAGCTCACCATGGCCCAGCTATGTCCAGAGGGGACAGAAAATATTCATTTAAGCTTTGATGTGGATGGTCTTGATCCAAGCTTTGTTCCCGCCACGGGAACTCCCGTTAAGAATGGACTACACCTCATGGACGGCCAAAAGATTGTGAATACTCTAGCAAGAACCGGAAGGCTTTCAACTTTCGATCTCGTTGAAGTAAATCCAATGCTTGGGAAAAACAAACACGACCTAGACCTAACGGCCGCTTCGACGCTAGCGCTACTAGATGCCCTTCCAGTATGGAACGAGATCGATCTTCCTCTAAGCGAAATTATTTTCCGAAATAGTGTAGAAGTGGATCACGAGTCATTTTAGTTTACTAAAGCTCGTTTTCTTCTTTGTTGTTGGTTCTAATATAGAGCTGGGATAAACCCAATGCTCCTTCTGAGCAAAGTGCGTACTGCTTAAAAAGCATACCTTTTTGATCGGGATAAGTATCTAATTCACCTTCGATTTTAGTAAGAGTTGCTTCGAGTGGCTTACAGGCCAATTCCATTGCCCGCAAAGCGATAAGCTGAGGAAACTTAAGTCTTCTTTGGTCGAGATGATCTTGCATGTACTTCTTTACTTCAAGAGTCTTTTTTAGAGGAATAAGAGTCAAGCTTTCTGCGGCCGTTAAAGGTCTGGCCTTCGCTCTGATGCCGGCGAATAAAAGAAACATTCCTAATAAAATATAAGCTAAGCGCATAAGTAGCTCTTCCTTGATTTAACCAAATACTCCCTATTCTTACTTGGAAGTGACTTATAAGCAATAGGCTAGATTAAAAATTTTAGGAAAGAGAAAACCGTGCTTCGAGAATCCCGAGTAGTTCGCTATGGTTATTAACAATATTACTCTTACCTTCCAAATCATAGGAGCCGCGAATAAAATAAGTGGGAATATCCAAGTCCAGAAGTTGATCACTTTTTTTATCACCTATCATCAGTGATTTTTCAAAATCAATGGAGAAGTCCTCACCTGCCGCCAGGGCCATCCCGGGAAAAGGTTTACGTGAGAAACTCTCTTTCTTATAACGCTCCTCTTTACTCTTAGGATGAAAAGGACTGTAGAACCACCCGTCTATCTTTACACCTTTTTCTTGTAAGCATTGATCCACCCATTTATGGAGTGAAATCACATCAGCTTCTTCATAATAGCCTCTTCCAACACCAGATTGGTTAGTCAGGACAATGACTTGAAAGCCATTGAACTGGGCCCACTTTAAAAGTTTAACAATCCCATCCATAAATTGAAAATTCTCTCTTTTAAAAACATAGGAGCTGTCGAGGTTGATCACACCATCACGATCGAGAAAGAGAGTCTTCTTCTCTCCCATTCTAGCGATAGGAAGAGAAGTCTCAGACCCTTTGAAGCCAGATTTACACCAATGCCAGCTACCTGGGATAAGCTTATCAGAGTCCGAGTCATAGCGGCATGACTTTACTGCCTCGCGCTTTAAGGCACGCTCAAGCCAAAAAAGGGTACTCGCCTCGTGACCAAGCAAACCGTCAAAAAAAAGGTCTCCCCCTTCATGATCAGACTTGTTAGCAAGACTATTTCTAAGAAAATCAAGCCACAGTTCTACTTCTTCGTGTGATTCACACTCGAGCAGAATATTGAAGTTGTTGAGAATTTCCTTTCTTTTAATCACGACTCTCTTTTACCTTTACTGAACAGTTTACCTTAAGCCCACTGACAGTAAACTTATTCATGGGCTTCAAACGAATTTGCAGAGTATGTTTTGAAAAATTCATTTCAAAACCACTTTTCATTTTCTTATCTCCCGACTCTCTTGCAAAGCTTAAATTTTCCAAATCATTCACTAGCTCTTCATAAGTCTCGTAGCTAAAATGAGCTTTATCGTAAGAGTCCCCGTGATAACAGGTCAATTGCCGAATATCTTTAAAACCAAAACCTAATAATGAGGTAAGGCAGGTAAGAAAAAGTTGACGATCTTCTAAATAAAACCCCCGTAGAACATTTTCTAGCTCCAGCGAAACTCGATGATAATGAGAATGAACAATAGAGCGGGCTTCCGGTTCCAAATCCCCAGGAAGCTCGGGTAAGCCTTGCTCCACCCAAGTAGGATCAATTGAGCGCTGGGAAGCGATTGGCGCGGCAACATCTAAGTCCATTAGAGAGTAGAGTTCACCAAGCATCTGCACAAAACTTTGATCGAGGCGCTCCTCAACTTTTCTCTGGGCCGAAGAAACATTCTTAAAGGCTCCAAAGTACTTCGCCACAAAAGAGCGAATACCACCGCTTTTGGTGTTCACAAAGGCATTCTTTTTAACAAGCTTAAGGCTCAGACCCAACTTTTCGCCTCTGTCATCGACCAAAAGCAGGTCACTTTCGGCAAGAGAATCGTCGCCCATACCGCTGGCCATTTTTCCCACAACGATAATTCTCTGCCAAGACTTCTCACTAAGGAGCTGAGTGTGTTCAAGAGTATAATTGAGAGCGGCTTGCGCCAGGCTAGGTAGTTTATTGTAAAGAGATAGATCGGTTTTTCTTAACCACTCCTGATACCCGAGTAAAACACTTTTAGACTGCCCTCCGTTTTGCTGATCAAAGTCATTCACAAAACGCGCTTCCATTCCTAATTCCCGAGCGTAGAGAGATCCAACAAGATACTCAAATAAATTGCCTTTAAGTTCATTGACCAAGGCCTCATTTTGACCACTTCCTTTTAGCTCACTCCAGTCTTTCATACCTATAATCTCACTTGGTCTCTTCAATCCCTAAATTTAAGCCTCACTTTTTCAAGGTATCTCTTTCAAGACAGGAAAGAAATGATGAGCTACGGACCTTAGCTTAATAGAGAAGTTTTCATCATTGAAAACACTACCCCTATGACCACATAGATCTTGGCAAAGCATAGACCATTGTTTTAGAATAATTCAAATCTGACAAGAGTAAGGATCTATGCGTGTTTTCCCTTCTGTTTTTGAGTCGATTAAAGACTTAGACAAAGGACAAATTGACGGTCTTCTCCAACTGGCCAAAAAGTTTAAAGGCTTCTCCCACGACTGGCAGGGTCTTCCTATCCCATTCATTAAAAGACCTGTTATTGCCACAAGTTTCCTAGAAGATTCCACAAGAACTAAGCACTCCTTTGCTATCGCTATCAAAAACCTTGGCGCCACCTATATTGACTTCAATGCCGATACTTCGAGCTTAAAAAAAGGGGAAAGCCTCCTTGAGACCCTCAGAACTCTTCATGCCCAAGGCGTCGATCTGTGCGTGATACGCTCTAAAATCAGTCATGAGCTCAACTCATTTAAAGAGAACCCCCCCATTAAGATTATCAATGGCGGAGATGGAATAAATCAACACCCTACTCAAGCGCTACTAGACCTGTTTACCATGAAAGAAATTGGGATGAAGCTTAAGGGTAAAACCATTGCCATTATTGGAGACACAAAACATTCTCGAGTTTGTCACAGTCTCTTAGATCTTCTTCCTCACTACGGAACCAAGATCATTCTATGTGGCCCAAAAGAGTGCCTTCCCGATCAAGATGAAATCAAAAAATATCCCTCGGTCTCAGTCTCAACGGATGTTGATGAGACAATAGCATCTGCAGATCTCCTCTACCTTCTAAGAATTCAAAAAGAGAGACACGGCTCAAGCGACACGTGCTATTACGAAAATTACCCAAAAAACTACGGCATCGATCTCAAGCGTATGGAGCGGCTTGGAAAGAAAGTACCGATTTTCCATCCTGGCCCCGCTAATGTTGGAGTAGAAATTAGTAGAGACATCATGGACTGCCCTCTTTATTTTGGGTACGAGCAAGTCCATAATTCTATATTCATGAGAATGGCCATTATTCAGGCCGTTTTGCAAAACGCAGACAAATTACTAGGTATTCAATTTGCAAAAAGAACGGTTAACGACCTTATTTAATTTTCGGCCAATCACTTATTATTCTTTTATTAAAGTATACCCCTTTCTATTTTCAGACCTTCCCCCTTTAGGAGACCCTTATGTCCCAGTCATTTAACGATGCTATGAAAACCACAAAAGTTTATCTTCATTTTGATGATGGTAAGACATTCCATGCTTGGTGTAATTTAGCTAAAGAAAATGACAGACTCAAAAGCGGTATCTGGGGTGAAGCTGCCTTTACTACCGGCATGAGCGGCTATCTTGAAACAATGACCGACCCCTCCTTCCTCGGTCAGCATATAATATTCTCAACCAGCCACGTAGGTAACTACCCAAGCGCCGAGCAGTCCATGCAGTCGCAGAAGTGCCATGCTACTTCATTAATAGCGAGAAATTTCTCCCCAAACGACTTCCTTAATAAACTCAACGAGGAACAAGAAATTCCTTTGATTAGCGACCTCGATACGAGGGCCCTCGTCCGCTATCTGAGTGCCGGAGGTAGTGGCCACAAAAGTGTCGTCACCCTGACTCCCAAGGCTCCAAGCGCTCAAGAGTTTGAAACAAAGAAGCTCGTATGTAGCGAGCTCAAGCTGGTGAGCCAAGACCAACCGCGAATTTTAATACCTGGTGACAACCCGGTAGTCCTCATTAATTACGGTGTTAAAAACTCGATAGTAGAGAACTTGATGAGCATGAAACTGCCCCTTGTCAGTGTGCCCTACGACACGAGCGCCACCCTTATAAAGGAGATGAACCCACGGCTTATTTTCCTGTCAAACGGCCCGGGGGACCCTCGAGATTACACTGAACAAGTTGATGAGGTTAAGGAAATGCTAACACTTGGTGTGCCAATCCGCGCTATTTGCTTAGGCCATCAGCTCCTAACCCTTGCCCTTGGTGCTAAAATTATACGCTTACCCTTTGGCCAAAGAGGAGTTAATCACCCCTGCTTAGAACATGAAACAGGTGAGATTCTCATCACCTCCCAAAATCACGGCTATGCCACCGAAGAAAAAAGCTTCGAGGCGATCCTTACGGCAAATGAATTGGGAAAAGAGCTATTTGTGAGCTATCGCTCCCTTTTTGATAATTCTATTGAGGGACTGGCCACCACCGATAACTTTATTCGGGCCGTTCAGTTTCACCCAGAAGCTAATCCAGGTCCTGCCGATGCGGCAAAATTCTTCGCTGAAGTAGAGAACTTTCTTAAAGCCCTGACTCCTGAGGATGTCGACACTCAAAAGCTTCAACCGATGGTTGAACTTCACAGCGATATTGGCCGCAAGAAAAAGGAAGTCAAATATAAGAAGATTCTTCTTATCGGATCAGGCCCTATCAAAATAGGCCAAGCCTCCGAATTTGACTATTCTGGCACACAAGCTTGTAAAGCCTTAAAGGAAATTGGAATCGACGTCGTCTTGCTCAATTCAAACCCTGCTACAATAATGACAGACGCCGATATGGCCTATCGAACCTATATTGAACCCATTACAAAAGAGACAATAAAAAAAATTATCATTCAAGAAAATGTCGATGCTGTCCTCTCGACGATGGGAGGACAGACTGCCCTTAATATGTGTGTCGACTTAGAAGTTGATGGTTGGCTCTCGGATAACAATGTAGAGCTTTTGGGAGCGAGAGTTGACACCATCACAAAAACAGAGGATCGAGACCTTTTTGCCTCTGAACTAACGGGACTAGGTTATCAGACAGGAAAGCGTTTTCACGCTCACTCTCAAGAAGAAGCCAAGAAACTTGCGAGCACTTCGGTAGAGTTTCCCTTGATTATCAGAAGGGACTTTGCTTTGGGGGGAAAGGGAGCTGCCCTTGTCTACAACGAAGATGAATTAGTGGAGCTTTTTAACACTACTGACGTCAAGTTTCCTGTCACGATGGAAAAGTCACTCCTTGGTTGGAAAGAAGTCGAACTTGAAGTTATGGTGGATAAAGAAAAGAATGCAGTTATTATTTGCTCCATCGAAAATATCGACCCTTGTGGTGTTCACACGGGTGATTCAATTACAGTTGCCCCGGCCCAAACAATCAGTGATCGCTGCTATCAGCAACTAAGAACGATCTCATTGACAGTGGCCAAGCACATGGGTGTCGTTGCCGGGGGAGCGAATGTTCAGTTTGCTATAAATCCGGCTGATGAGAATGACATTGTCGTGATCGAGATGAACCCAAGAGTCTCACGCTCCTCAGCCCTTGCCTCAAAAGCAACGGGCTATCCTATCGCTAAAATCTCGGCGCTTCTGGCGGTTGGTTATACATTGAGAGAGATACTCAACGATATTACAAAGGCTTCTCCCGTAGCCTTTGAGCCTAGCCTCGATTATGTGGCCATAAAGATTCCTATTTTTCCTTTTAGTAAATTTCCTACAAGCTCACAAGTACTAGGCCCTCAAATGAGAAGCGTCGGAGAAGTGCTAAGCCTTGGTGGCAGCTTCAATGAGGCTTTTCTTAAGGCCCTGCGTTCTTTAGAGATAGGCTTAGAAATACCAAGCCTCACCCAGCTCTCTGCGACTCCCATCGATATGGATGAGAACTACGTAAGAGGACGCTTAAGCCAACCCCATCACCTAAGCCTGTTAACCTGCCTAGAAGGCTTAAGAAAGGGAATGAGTGTAGAAGAGGTTAACGCCATCACTAAAGTCACTCCTTGGTTTTTAGAACAAATAAGCCAGATTAAGCACCTCGAGGATAAGATTGAGAGTAACCCAGACTATCTTTTTAGTGCGGAAGTCATGAAGCAAGTAAAGGCCATGAGCTTTAGTGATAAGTACTTAGCCTTTCTCACCAATCGTGGTCAGAAAGAGATCCTTCAATTTCGCTTTGATCATCAAATATTTCCCGTCTATAAAGCAGTGGACACCTGCTCAGGTGAGTTTGCAGCGTTAACGCCATACTTCTACTCCACTTACGCCACGGAAAATGAGGCCATCAGATTCAGCGAAAAAACGGTGGCGATCATGGGCTCAGGGCCTAATCGAATAGGCCAAGGGATCGAGTTTGACTACTCTTGCGTAAAGGCCTGTCAAAGACTTCGAGAAAAGAAGATCAAGGCTATTATGATCAATTCTAATCCTGAGACAGTTTCGACAGACTACGATTCCTCTGATCGTCTCTACCTCTCCCCTCTCTTCAGTGAAGATCTCTTCGACATTTTCTTAAACGAAAACCCATTTGGTATTATCGCAAGCTTTTCAGGCCAAACCGGAATTGGCGTAAGGGAGCATATCGAGAAATCGTTTAGAGCAGATTTCAAAACCTTCAATTTCCTAGGCCCCTCATTAGATGTCCTAGAGCAAACAGAAGATCGCAAACTCTTTTCACAAATCACGAAAAAAGTTGACCTTGCTCACACTCAGGCGATTGAGGTTCAAGGCTACAGGAACCTCGTAAATGCCATGACTGAAATAGGAATGCCTGTGATTATAAGACCAAGCTACGTCATCGGAGGAGAATCAATGTATATATTCTACTCCCATGACGATATCAATGAGCTCCCGGAATCTTATAAGAATCAGCTCAAAAACTCTCGCTCGGTTTTTCAGGTAGAGAACTACTTAGAAGATGCTATCGAATATGACGTAGACCTCATTAGAGACAAGGAAGGAAATACCGTTTTTACGGTTTGTGAGCATATCGAGCACGCAGGTGTTCACTCGGGTGACTCGGGAATGATCTCCCCTCCGGTCATTTTGACGAGCGCTCTTTATGATAAAATGAGGTCCATTTCCGAAGAATTAGCGGGTCTTATGGACGTGATAGGCCCGATCAATTTTCAGTATGCTGTGAAGGATGGAAAGATATTCTGTATCGAAGCCAATCCCCGAGGTTCAAGAACATTGCCTTTTCTCTCCAAAGCCTACAACATCAGCCTGCCCCAAATTGCCACCGATGCCATGTTAGGTGAACTCATTGAACCGTGGCATCGCCAAACGGGCTCGTTCTTTGCCGTAAAGCAATCCACATTCCCCTTTGATCGGTTTTTAAAAGATAATATTATTCTTGGTCCAAAAATGCGAAGCACTGGCGAGACCATGGGAATGGATAGCGATAAAGAAAGAGCGATCCTTAAGTCCTACCTTGGCAATTACCCTAACCTTAATCAGGAGGGTAAGATTCTTATCTCACTGGCCGATAAAAATAAAGAGATCCTACTTCCCTACCTCAAAACGCTAGGCAATTTAGGGTATCAATTTATTGGAACACCCGGAACAAGCGAGTATATTCAAAGACAGGGCATCCAATGTGAAACGGTTGCTAAACTTATGGATGGTAAAGAGGAAAATATCGTGGAGGCCTTGAAGGATGAATCTATCCGAATGGTTTTTAATACACCTAAGAATACGGGAGCCTCAAAGTCTGACGGAGAAATAATTCGCAATAATGCCATCGCCTACGGTATCCCTTGCTTCACGAGAAAAGAAAACATCAAGGCCGTGATGGAAGCCCTGATCGGAACCAAATCCTACGGAGACGGAGAGCTTCACCCTTTAAGCCTGCAAACAGCTCACACTCCGGGAGGCCTGCTTTGACTATAACCCCTTGCTCTAGAACAATGGTCGCCTTAGATAACATGACTAATGACCAAGCTTTTGAGCTTCTTGAGTCCATGCCTAAAGAACTTGAGATTGTTAAAATTGGCATGGAGCTTTTTTACCAGTACGGACCTGATTTTGTTAAAAAGGTTCATGAAGATTATGGAAAAAGGATATTTCTTGATCTCAAGCTGCACGATATCCCCAATACTGTCGCTAAAGCCTTAGGCTATCTATCACAATTGCCTGTTGAGTTTATAACCGTTCATTTAAGTGGTGGGCGCCAGATGCTCGAGGCCTGCCAACAGGTTCGATCTCAAAAGATGACCCATGTAAATATTTTAGGTGTCAGCTATTTAACGAGTTTGGATCAAGCAAACTTTAAAGAAACATGGAGTATGACAGAAAAAGATGTTCCCGAAGCGTTTGAGCGCCTCTTTCTATTGGCCAGAACGACCAACACTCAAGGAGTGGTTTGCTCTCCCCAAGAGCTTCGCTTGCTTAAGAAAACACAGGAGTCTCACGAAAAAAAGCTACTCAGTGTTTGTCCAGGGATTCGCTTTCAAGATGAGATAGACAGTGGGTCCTTAGGAGACCAGAAAAGAGTTCTCTCCCCTGAAGAGGCATTTAAAGAAGGTGCTGACTACTTGGTCATTGGACGTAGCCTCACTCAAGCCAAAAATATTATGGAACGAGTGAAACAGATCAGTCTTGTAAATCTTTAATAATGGAAGCGATTTCGTTTAACTTTTTAAGAGCGTGCTTTCTTTGAGTACTATCTATCGTTGTTAAAAAAGCGGCCAGCACATCTGAAACGTCCTGTCTCCATTGCCTGTAAAGATCCTCTTCTTGCCAATCATTAAAGAACTTACTCAGAGCTGCTTCGCGCTCCCCCTGAGCTTTAGAGTCATAGCTATTAATAAAATCGTTTGTCCGCTTACCTTGCCGGGCCCAAACAACTTTGGGATTGATAAAAGTAGAGCTACTTTTCTTCTTGATTAAAGCTTTCTGCGCAACAGAAAGCTCGCCAAACCACTCTTCCAGATTCTCGGCCCACTTTCCTTCAAGCTCTTTGAGCAGCTCACTTGTCTTGATTTGACTTCGGTCTTTCTTATCGTCCAACATTCGTCCTAACAATACCTTTGATCGCTCGACTTGATCTTCATTTAGCTGGGCCAGCAAAGGCGTCAGTTTCTTACTTAAATGGGAGAAAGACTCGAAGTAGCGCTTTCGAAAAGTATTTAAATAATTCTGAATCTCTTCACTACCTATCGGCTTCTTTGCACCGTCTGAAAACCGTTGACTAACTCGGGCAACGTCTTTGCCATAGACTGCTAAGGCATTTTCTTTATGCCAGAGCATAAAGTCGTCGAGAATGGCTTCCAGCTCCTTTTGTTGAGGGGAATAAAATTTAACGTATTTTAAAACTCGCTTCTTTATCAGCCAGTCACCAAAATCATAGCCAATAGAGACCATTGAGCAACTGCCTAAAGATAAAGAAAGAGAAGAAATAAGGATAAGTTTAAGAGCTAATTTGTGCATACGGGTATGATGCCATTGTCTCTCTAGGGTGCCAAGAAAAAGCTATTGGACGCTCTATTGGTCCCAGTAAGCTTCTTCGAGAGAGTCCTCTTTTTCGGGTAATCCCCTAGAGAGCCTTGGGGAATTTTGGTTGAGCACTTCAAAGCTAGCTCGATTGGCGTATTTTGCGACTTGGTGCAAAGACGAATAAGTGAGAAATCGCGCCATATGCTTTGGACTATTAGGAACCATTTGTTGATGGTGATCATTGGCGGTGATGTCATGTAAGAGAGCGCTAAGGGCAGCGTCACCTGCACCATTGGTATTTTCAATCTTCCCAGGTCCACCCATGAAAGGGTTAATGTGAGTAAAGATTTTACAGGCCTTCTCGCAGTTTGCCCTCTTCATAGGCCTTGAGTATTCAAATTTATTATATTCAGCTAAGGATTTGGAATGGATATGATCTTTTGTTTTTCTGAGTAAACTTTCTTCGCAGTAAGAGCCTAGATAAAGCCCACTCTTTCCGACGGTCACTAAGGCCATGTCTACATCATTCAAAACTCCGTCGAGGGCCAACAAGGGATCGGTCACCCCCATAAGTGCTCCCATCTCCTCTTCATTTCCGGCCAAAATATCTACATAGGTTTTAATAAAGTCTAATAAGAAGTCTCTTTTTTGGTCAACAATATGAGAAGTCCCAAGAGAGAGAACGACGGGTACTTTTGCCTCTTTCGCGATCCTTACCGCCTTCATAGTAGCAGCAAACATCGGCGCATCCATATCCCTTAAGAGATAGGTTGAAATAAGAACTGCTGAAGCCGTAGCGATAGGTTTTTCAGGAATAAAGTCTTCAGAGAGCTGATTCATAATTCCTTTGCCTATAACAAAGGTCCGCTCTTTATCCGGAGTAATGAGGCAGATCGCTCGTGCCATGGCGCCAGAACAAGGCTTGAGTAAGCTCAAGTCGACGTGAGAGTTGGTGGTGCAGATATACTTATAAGCGTAATCTCCAACTCTAATCTGACTATTAATCGCCCCTAAAGCGATGCAGTGATCGTCGGCAAGAACGGCATAGTTATGCAGAGTGTTTCCCGTACTTCCTCCGGCAAACTCTCCTACGATCAAATTCTCTTTTTTAAAATACTGGTAAAGCTCTTCAACTATATCTTCATCAGCGATCTGGCTTTGAGCTTTTTTAAGATGATACTTTTCAAGCAACTCTTCTTCGACATGAACCTCAATATCGACGATCAGTTGGTCGAGACCAATGATGTGCACAGACTTGTCTGAGTCGAGATCTCGCTTCAAAGGAGTCCTCGTCTCTTCTGACACGGGAAAGTAATGCTTGGTTTTTCGCTTACCGGGAAATCTCACCAAAGGCTCCTAAAGGGTCTGCCTGCTTATAGAGAATCTCGGTAGTCTTTGTCTAGTTCACAAAAATTTTTTTAGGGTTTTTAGCTTATTTTTTAGAGGGAACAAAGATGAAGAGACTGACAAAGTCGTACCTAACCAATCAATATTACTAGTCAATGATCAGAGTTTTGGAGTTTTCATCGCTGTCACTGCCGTTATCCTTCGCTCGTTGTAAATAAAATTGTATTTTCTTTTCCGGGTCAGCGAACTTTTCATTTACATCGTGAAGTTCCCCCTCAAGAATCCGTTTGAGCTCCTTATCCTCTTCTTCTTTTATACTACGTTTGAGCTTCTCATTAGCTGTCTCTTTTCTTTTTGAAATATCTAGCGAAAAGTTGGTACCAAAAATCTCGAAACCATAGGCATAGAGAGGTTCCAGGAAAATATTATCGTTCTTACCTCTTTCTAGAAATTGGATCATCTCTCGTAAAAAAGATCGAGATCCTGGTTTATGGGTAAGGCCAGCATACAGATAGGTTAGCCCTGTGGGAGTGAGCTTGTCGGCGTACCTCAACTTTTGAAAAGCGGCATAAAGATGAATCGAGCTATCCGGATGGGAGTCTTTCACCGTCATAGTCTTAAGTAACTTTTGGCGATACTTCTCTGCCGGATAGTCCTCAAGCAATGTTCTCAACTCTACTTTATAAACCATATCCTTTTCCAAAAAATAAATGAGTTCTTCTCGATAACGGCGAGGCCTACCATCTATCGTTTCTCGATCCTGGGCATCGATGATACCCATGTTCCGCTCACCCCAGTAAGAGAGACTCTTTGTTCTCAGCGGAAAGAACCTCTCTCTAGATGATAAAATAAAAAGGTCATAAACCATGTCCGTTAATGGCAGCTCCCAAGGGTTCCAGACACTCCCAAACCCGGGAGTAAAGAGATAAGGTGACAAGAAGAAATTTTCTTGAAAAATATCTCGCCACACATTTTTCAGCCCTTGATCCATAATTTGCTGACGAAAAAGAGGAAGCCCGAAAATTTTGTCACGATGAAGCTCTAGTGTGAACCTCTCAGGGCGGTGGAAAATGACTCGATTAATGACTTTTTTCTGGTAGTTTAAAATCTTATAACCAAAAAAGTGTTGTCCCTCTCGTCTTTCGATTAATGGCAACATCAGGAAATTGGGATGCTTGATAGGAAAAGGTAAAATGTAGTCACTAAAGTGCAGTTTGTCCCACAACCTTGGGTCCTCTACGCTTACCCCCTCCATTTTTTCGAAGTCGTAATTTCCCCCCTGATAGAGCTTTGCCGGCAGCTTTCTTAAGCTCAAAAAAGAGCTATCAAGTCCGACATTCATCGCTTCTTGATAAAAGTGGTAAGGTAATCTCAGCACGAATTGATACGTCCAAAGACAAATACCTAAGAAAATAAAGGGAATAGCTATCTTCATAGAAATCATTTCGGTTATTTAGGCGAAGTTTTTGAGTAAATTCCCCCTAATTATTTAAAAAAAAATCACGATAAGTAACATAAGTAGCCAGCGGGTTTTTTCACTGAATTCGCAGACCTCTCAAGAGTCGAGAGAGTCTTAAGGCTCTACTTTAATTTTCCCTTTAAGGAAGAAGAAATGAGAAAAACCAATTACAGCTCCCTAAAAACTCTGACGGCCTCTCTTTTGCTTATTGCCCTAGGAAGCTGTGATGCTCCTCGCTCGGAGCGACGAGTGGCAGGAAGTAGCACCAGCAATGCTATATTTGGTACGCCGATTGGTAATATCTCAGGCTCAGATAGAACAGCAGACCCTGTTGGTACTCCGATTGATTCTGGAGGCTCCTCTGGCAGTATCACTATTCCCACAGAAGTTTCCCAATGCTCTTGGGCCCAAGACGGCCAAAATGGATTTGAACGAGGATCTGCTCATCTTAGCCCTAGTGAAGATAGTACAACCGAAGGTGCTTACACTCTATGTCAGTCAAGCAGTGCTGAAAACGATGTCTACCTTCAACTAAAAAACCCTGTTACAGATAATCAACTTTGCTTGATTCCGACCTATCATTCATCATCAAATTCGGTTTATGTAGGCGAACCACGCTGTCTTTTTGTGCGCTCTAATACATCTCTCTACAAAGTGAGCTTGGTAAAAAATCGAGATGGCTTTACTCAGTACCCAATTACTGGAGTCATGATTATGAAAGATAAGGCTTACCAGTATGGAGCCCCTTTTTATCAAATGATTCTCTCACCAGACGCCTACATTTTTTGTAGCCAATGGCTGGCCCAATATGGGGATCCCAGTTACTGTGTGCCATTTAAAAGTGCAGGTCACTATACCTATCACCAATTTTAATTTTATTTAATTTTTTAGACTTCCAGAAATGAGCTCACCTTCTTTATAAAGGCGATACATCTCTCCATCGACAGAGGGAAAACTCACAATAGGAACAAGTGTGTCAGTATTAGCTTGATTGCCCTCGCCTATTCGATAACAAACTATAAAATAGTAAAAGCTCACGCCTTCTCGATCATGGGCTTTAATATAAGTATAAATGGTATCGCCTTCTTCATCGAGCTTCTTAAAAATCTCATCGGGCTCCATCATTGTCGGCTCAAAATACTGCTCATAAAGAGAAAAACTCTCAATGGGAATATCTGCAGGACTTCTATCTTCGATTAGCGAAGCCAAATAGCGAGACTTCTTGCCCTCTAGCTCCATCATTGTGGACTCATCAATCTCTATATGACCCTTGTTTTCGTTAGCTTCAGCACTTGAGTGGTAGTCCTTGATATTTTTGAGCAAAACCCCCCACTGATAATTTTTTAGCATCAAGGGGCTCTTCGTAGCGGAGGCTGATATTATAAAAGAGGGTTGGTTATCGTAAAGTAAGCAAAGGCACATCAATGAGAATTTGCCATATTTTGGGTCATCAAGATCGACAATGAAAGAGTGAATAATATCTCCACCATCCAACTCATAACGCCAAACCTCGCTAGGTCTTCTTAAAAGCTCATCCATGAAAACGGGATGGCCTACAACCTCGAGAATATCTTCATCGAGCAAGCCATTGTCAGTTCGCCATTTCTTCTCGAGAGCTTCGAAGTGATCAACGAGAGGAGTATAAAACTTTTCAATGCATTCTTCTGAGCAGAAGCCTACCTGCCCGTCATTTTCTACAAATAGAAGTTCTTCGAGAGAATCAGAGAGCTTTTTACATTCTCCACAAAAGAAAGCTGGTTTAAAACATGACAAGGTTAGCGACTCCGTTATTTGATTTTTTACCTTTAAATACTAACACTAAGACCAGCAAAAAGACTACGACCGTAAGCTCCTTGAAGAGACCAAAGTTTAGCCGCAACTAAACGAGACTCTTTAAGCCTTCTTGTCCTGAAACTAGCCCCCATAGTCAGATCGATCATGGGCGAGAGCTTTAATTGCAACTGAGGGTTTAAGGTCGAAAACTTTAAATCCTCCTCTAAGAAAAAAGCAGAAGCTTGTGAGTTAGAGGCGCTGACCTGGTAGGTGTAACCCTCAACTAAAAATCTGATGTCACGAGAAACGACCCATCCGAGGCTTGCCGATATTTTAGAAATATTTCCAATAGACATTTCAGAAGCATCACTGTCCCCAGTCAACTGAACTTCGTAGCCCAAACCAACTGCAAAATTCTCAAACCGTTTGGCCGTTGAAACCCCTAGGATACGATCTGTTCTCGTGCTGGCAAAGTCGGAATCATCTTGTCCCAACCGTAAGCCCCCGTAGAGATCGATAGTGGCTCGATCACTTGCCCCACCAAACTGAAGCCAATTAAAACCCAAGATAATATCGGGGTTACCTCGCTGAAAAGTCGTACTTTCACTTACGAGAGAAGCATCACTAGACTTGGCTTGGTAGTATCTAGCCTGGGCGAAAATATTATAAGAAGTCTGTAGCATCGCTTCGACTTCCATTGTCTCAAGCTTTCCACTACTTCCCTCAAGGCCTACATCTTGTGAGCCATACTTTAAATTTGACGAAAAGTGGTAGCGAGACGGACCAGAGCTTTTAGAAGAGAGGCTGCCCTTATTGGTCGAAGCAGAGCTCGTTGGGGTGGACTTTTTCTGAACTCTGGAAGCACCGCTGTTACTAGGGCGAAAGTCTTCCTCCTCACTGTAGTCCACGAGGGCCTCAGTACGAATACAGAGGCAAAAGACCAGAGTAAAAAGAGGGAGGTTTTTTTTTAAAAAAAAAGTTAAAAGAGCAGGCATAGTTTCTTCCTAAAATTTTCCTGTAAATAAATGAGCTTTATTAAAAAACTCAACCTAAGACAATTGTAACTGGCTAAAAAGATTTTTGCCAACCGGTAAAACCAACCCAATTAGTCCACAAAGTGCCATAACTCATCGAAATTAGCACCCCAAAGGAGTCGGAAAAAGCTACCCCATTTATAAGCGGAATTTGAATCACTAGACTGTTAGTAGGAATAACCAAAAAGAGTACCCCTCTTTTTAGTTAACCGTCATCAGGAGGATGATTTGGAATTTCACCATCGTAACGATCGCTCACTTAAATCCCTAATAACGCTTGCAAGCCTCGGCTACTATCCCCTATTCGAAAATGAGTGGTTAATCGATGCAAGAAATAATGTAAAAGAGAAGAACCTAACCGGAAACGAGAAAGCTAAAGCAAAGACCCTCTTTAAGAGAATTTGCTCCCACAGAAGTGTAGATCGCCAGAAAACCGTAATCAGTGCGATGACAAAAAAAGACCGCGATCTCTTCGTAAGGGCCTTTTTGAAGATGGTAGAGGATAAGATTCTCGATAGCTCACCGGAGCTTCAATGAAAGGAATCATCGTCGCTCTCTTTCTCCTTTTTATTACGATCAACGCCCGCTCTGAATACCGAGTCTACCAATACTACGTAAAGGCACAAAACCCCTTTAGCCTCGATCAAAACTCTCACCTCGTAACTTCAACCCTGAATCCTACCAGTTATTTGGCTTACCATGGTGGAGCCGAAACATTGAAAGTAGATCTTTTGAGAAGCTGGATGTGCCTGGGTGATACGTCTCAACATGCTGACCTCTGCTCTCCTCCTATTGCACTTGGCAACACAAGTGAGGCCACCGAGTGAAGATTGATAAGGCAACAGTCGATCAAAATAAAGAATCCCTTAAGAAACTTATTAAGGGCCAAAGAAATGAAATCACTCAAAGAACACAAGAGCTTAAAAACATCCAAGAGATTTATGACAAAAAAACTGAGGACGAGCGTATCGTCGGAGAAAAGAGACTTCTCGATGTCTCCGACCGAAATAGAGTAGATTTTATCGAAGCGACCAAAGGTAAAGAAGAAAAACTTGAGGCCTTAAAGAAAGACTTTGCTTCTACTCAAGAGAGACTCACCCAAGAATCAAATCAACTACAAAAAGGTCATCGTAATAAAATTGACTTTATGAATAGCGAGCACGCCGTTAAGTCCAGTGAGATCTTTGACCAATCTCGAGATAAAATTCAAGACCTTAATTTTAAAACCAATAATCTCGTCAGCGACTCCATGAAGAAAGCGGAGATCGAGCAGCAAAAAAGTAGTCACAAGGCTAAATTGGCCATCGATAAAGTCGCCTTTGAAAATGACATGAAAGTTATGCAAGCTCAAAGTGGTCAAGAGTCCCAACTTAAGCAAGCCCAAGAGAAATATCAACTCCAGGTCCGTCGCTCAGAGGGCGAGCATAAGGCCCTTCTGGCCGACCAGACCCTTCGTAATGACATCGACTTCAAAGGGAGACAAAGGACCTTCCAAGATCGTAAAGATGTTCAAGAGAAGCACTTCACAGAGCTTACGAGAAGCTCAAAAACAGCTTTTGAGCGTAAGTATGAATCAATGATAGAGCAGCATAATCAAGTAATTGATCGCCTAAAAGATAAATTTAAAGAGAATTTAAATCAAATAATTAAAGACTACTCAACCAAGTATGATGCCAAGGCAGCGCGCGCCGAAGACCCTTTCTATGGATTGCAAAGCCTCTCTCCCACTGTCAGAGAGGATCAAGACGCTTACTATGTCGATATTAAAACTTCTGAACACGAAAAGGAAAATTATCACCTCACGGCAAACAAAAGAAGGGTAAAGCTCATGTTCAATCGAAGAAGTGAGGAAAGAGTTGATGGGCAAGGCGGTGCTGTATCCTCATCTAATCGCTCTGAGAGTCTTTTGAAAGAATTTAAAGTGGCGGACATAGTAGATGATCGAAAACTTAAGGTATCTTATAAAGACGGTGTACTTTCCTATCGTCTTCCGAAGGCGTAGAATGAGCCTAGATGTAATGACCTCTAATTAGGATTCTTATAATTCCATGAAAAGACCTACCCTTGTTCATTTTTTGGCGATCATGACAAATGAAAGCTTAAATATAAAAGCCTCAATTACCATGAAAGAAAATAGACTTGAGTCCTTAGCCCCAGAAGGCTTCGCCCGCTCAAAAGCTAAAAAGCTCGTCAAAGAGATTGAAAAGGAGCTACCAAAGCCCCGCTTCCCTATCCAAGCCTACCAGCTCTTGTCTCGTTCAGCCTTTCAAATTAAGCTTGTGGGTCTCGATGAAAAACAAAATCAAGTTTATAAGCGAGTCTTCGATTCTGATTCTTTTGGTCATTTGAACTTTAAAATTCCTCTTAACGAAAGTCGTCAAGGGATTGCGGCCCTTCAGGTTTACGAAGTTGGCAAAGAGCCCGGGCTTGAACTTCACCTAGGAACCTATATACCTTTGCGGATAAATAATCCTAAAAAAATTATCGTTTGTGATTTTGATAAAACCTTGGTGGATACGAAGTACTCGACGACAAAAGAGGTCTACCGCTCTCTTACAAAACCCCTAGAGTACTTTCCCACCGTCACCAATAGCGTTGATATTATAAAAGACTATATTTCAAAAGACTTTCATCCTTTTATCCTCTCAGCTTCACCTCACTTTTATGAAGATGCTATGCGTGACTGGCTCTACAAAAATCAGATTTACTCGGCCGGAATCTTTTTGAAAGACTATAGACAGCTCTTTAGCCTCTTAGAGGCGGATCTGACCCCAAAAGACCTTAAAGTTCAGGGGCTTTATAAGCTCAATCACCTCTTGGATATTCTTTTACTGACCGGCATACCTAAGAACCTCGTTCTCATGGGCGACAACTTTGAATCCGATCCGATCATTTACCTAAGCCTTGCCTGCCTGCTTAAAGAAAGCTTAGACCCCTGGCAGATATGGAATTATTTGAGAAAAGAAGATGCCTTTAGAATGAATAAAAAACAAAATTCGATTTTATTGAATAAAATATACCAAATATCAAACCTTTTAGGCCCTTGGCTGATTGAAAATCCAGAGGGTGTTGAAATTAAAATCTTTATTAGAAAGAAAGTAGACGAAGATAAGTTAGAGGTCCCAGCGATGGTCGCTAAACATCTGAACCTGGTGGAGCTCTATCAAGGACTGCCTCCCATTGCGGCCATTAGCGCCGTTAGTGAAGCCAAAAGTCAGACCTAGGAAAAAATAAGTCCCGGTGCAAATAAAACAATAAAACCAATTGAAAAAATGAGACCCATTCGATGAAACCTTTCCAAAGACTCACGGGAGGATGATTTTCCTAACGCTCTTGTCAGAGGAAGCTTTGAGAAATTAAAGCCGATGATTTCGAGGTATATTCGAAAAGCAGCAAGGCACATTAAACCGAGCAAGACTTCTGGCCCGGGATTCATTAAAATATTAATCATAAGCACTCACAGATTGAAAACGTTATAGCGGAGTAAAAATGTCGCCTAAAAGCGAAAACTCGAGTTCAACTCCTGCCCTCATTAAGTTGATCGGCGATGAGCAAGAAAACTTTTATCAACTGGGTCTAAAAGATAAACAAGGGCACCAATTACTCCTTGAGCACTCCCTTGGTCTCTTCAGAACCCCCTGGAAGCTCGTAAACACCTCTATGCAGGAGGTTCTTAAGACCATCGTCACTCCTGCCCTCGAAATGCATCCATCTTTTAAAAGGCGGATTGAAGCTTACAGTGAAGGGCTGGGACGCAAGCCCTCTGAGATAGCTTTGGCCTATCTCATTCCAGAAATGATGTGCTTTATGGATAAGTGGCTGCCAGGCATTCCTCACACTTTACTTGGCTGTAGCTCAACGTTCTCCTGGTGCTCTAAACGTGAGGCGTTGGTTCATGGTCGAATTCTAGATTTTCCTTTTTTAGGCAGCTTTGATCGGCAAGAGCGGGCCATGCTTACTCAACTCTCAGGAGGACCTAAAACACTTAGCTTCTCCTCCAGTGGCGTTTGTTACCCCTCTATTACAGCTATGACTGAAAATGGAGTTACCCTGGCCTTGCACCAAAAGTTTGGCTCAACTTTTCACTATAAAGGCACCCCCATATTTGATCTGGTTTATAATCTTCTCCAGAATGTCTCTACGATTAACGAGGCGATTGCTTTTCTCAAGCGCTCCAGTAGTCTGACCACCTGGTCACTTTATATGGGCTTTTCTAACGCTCAGGTCCTCGAAGCTGAAATAGACGGTGCCAACTTTTACCATACAATTCATCAAGTAGAGCCAGGCAAGCTTCTCTATTTCTGCAATGAGAGACATAGAGAGGCTGATCGTCTTGTGGAGTCAGCTCCCTATGGTTTTCAACACTTCAATGAAATGAGAAAAGAGAGCGCTCAAAAAAAACGAACGCTTTTTGAAAAAAAAGATAAAGAGTGGAATGCCGAAAAACTGCTGCGCTATCAAGGCTTCGCTCTCGAGCAGAGAACCAAACAATCCCAACAATGGATTGCCGACACTCTAACCCCATCAAGCCTGCAAAATGTCTGTATGATTCCGGCCTTAGGGGAAGCCCTTGCTATCCCAGGAGAAGCCCCTAAGTTTTTTAATGGTGAAGCTTGGTCCCTCACTAAGACTTTTTCAGCTGTCGAATCTAAAATCGTAAAGTTGAGAGGAAAGTCTAACTCGCCTCACTATCAAAAAGGGCTTGGCCACTTTATGCGCTCTCAAGTTGCTCACGATACGGGAGATATACATGGCGTCTATCACAACATTCAGCTCGCCATCGACTACTTTGATGGAGACGCCTACCAAGTGGTTGCGAGATTTTATTTTCTCGTTTTTCAATACATTCACGAAGATCATCGTAAGACACTTTCAAGTACTTTGAACGGCTTCAAGGAGCTTGACGGAAAATTACCACCCTACCTCAATGACCACTGCACTCTCTTTATTGCAAGACTTGAGAAAATAACGAGAGGAAGCACGACAGTGGGAATTGATGAGATTCAGAATCTCAATCTTCAAAGAATTTTTGACTTTGAAATGAAAATGCCCAGGCTCCTCTTTCATCGGGCCACCAGAGAATTGATGGCCCCCAGACTTGAGCTCTTAGATATTTTCTATCCCCACGTTAAAGCGGGATAGCCAATGAGATCTGAGAGAAGTTTGAATTTACACAACTGATAAAACTAAAGTCCAACCGATCTCTACTGAAGTTAGAGCAATACCTAAGGTACAAATTCCCTTGGCTGGCGCTCTCTATCGATTGAAAGTTCGAATTAATACAGCTCGTAAAAGAGAAACTAACGTCTTGGCCTGAATTGAAACAGTAGCGAAGCGCCCTTCCTACAGCAATACCAACTCGAGAAAAGTTACTGTTGGCGCAACTGCTAAAGCCAAATGAAACACCGTCACCGAAGTTCGAACAGTATCTTAAAACCTTCTCAGTCTTGTCCTGATTGGCCAAGCTTGGCGCCGAGAACAAGGGTGAGAGCAAGAAGCAGCAACTCACTAAAAGTAATGTTATCCGCGATCTCATAAAAACTCCCTTTTATTGGACCTCTAGAAAACTTGAGCGCCCACTTTCTTGGCCATCAAATAATCTGGTCTTCTGTGTAAACGCTTATAATTTGGTAAAAATCACTTAAGATCAAGCCATGATGCCTCAATTTAAGAAATTCCTTAGAGAAAATGGACTTCGCCCTTACAATAGTAAACAACTAAAACACTCAAGTTTATCTCTCATGTGACGATAGGCTCAAAGAATTGAGCAACAAGGGTTAAAATCAGTTGAAGAAGAAAAATACATCTATTCCAGGCTTGTCTACTTCTTGCAAAGCAAATAGCTCCCTGATCGCCCTAGTAGCTTTAATTCTTATCAGCTTTTCCTCCTCCTCCATAGCTGCTGATTATGAAGGTATGCTCATCAGTCAAACAGCTAAAATGTCTCTTTGTGGTGAACTTAATTATAAACGTCGAGAACGTAACTGCGCCGACCCCAACGTCAGTGATGTGAAACGCTGTCTCGACCTAAATAGAAGAGATCCTCTCTTCATTTACCAAGAAGAAAAACAGTATAGCTGCGTTAATTCGGGCTACTCGCACGGAGTAGGTATCATTGCGGAAGTTTTGGAGTCCTCTGAAAAAGGCGGAGGCTGCTTAGCAAAGAATGTGTTTCAGCTCTACGACGAAGTCCTGGCCAATACTCAATTTCAGGCCCTCAGCAGACAATGGGAAGAAAGTTTAGAGGTCCCGCTCAGCTTAGACGTGGGAATCGACACAAAAGATAACATTTTCAACCTTCAAATTAACCTAGCCTCTCTCGATCTTCCGGCCAATCAGCAGCAAGCAGTTCCTTTAAGTGTGAGCTCTTTTAATGAAAAAGGTCCCTGCCTCCAGCTGAGTACAAAAGAGGTTTTAGGAAAGCTAGGACTTGAACTTACAAGACTTAATCTTGTAAAGAGTAAGAAAGAGGTCGATTATCTAGGCCAAGATCCAGACACAACCCATGATGCCAATGTTTTTGATGCCGATCGATTTGGTCAAAGAAGTCCCTCAAGCGACGACTCTATTAAAGAGGTCGACTACTCTAGCGCCAACCGCTAACAACTCTAAGGACTCTTCCTAGGAGCTAGCCTTCCTCTGCTCTTAACTTCGCCACTAGCTTGTTGCATTTTAATTAAGGACTTCACCAGAGTTTGTAAGCTTGCGACTTCATTTTTTAAAGCTTCCAATTGTGTCTGCTGCTTTTGAACAAGCTCGGCAAGCCCCTTACTATCTTCTTCTTCTTCTATTAACTTTTTAAGACTAGGAATTTCATCAACCTTTAGGGCGGTGACTTCCTTTTTCAAACTAGCAATATCAGACTTTAGACCCTCAAAGTTCGTTACCAGCTTTTTTTCCGATTTTTTCTGTTTCTCATCGATCTTACTTTCAAAACGCTGCATTTTTTTATCGAGATTATCTAAGTAGCCCTCGATGTGACCAATACGATGAAATTTCGACATACTTTCATTTACTGTGCTGTTGTAAGAAAATTCCTGAGCCTCTAGTGGCGCCGTTAAAAAAAAAATTAAACTTAGTAAAATAACACTCGGGTGAAACATAAGTCCTCCTACTCTTTTATTATAACTCCATCTGAAAAATTATACGAACATGACGCCCATGGCGTAAAAAGAAAGGACAAAGCTCCCCTCTGAGCCCTTGAAATGTGTACCTCTTTAGGTGTAATTTAGAAGTATTCGAATAACAACGAAGGTTATCCCTCTTTTATGAAAGCTCTTGTCCTTGCCCTCTTTAGCCTCTCACTGGCCGCCGTTGAAACACCCAAGGGTAATGAAGCCCCTTTCCAGTGGAGCTCTTCGCAACGTTACCGATCCCAATTCGAAGAGCAAGAGAAGCTGGCCCTCGATCCAAAGAAAGAATGGTCAACAAACTCCCTGCTGATCATAAAAGATGATGAAATTCTTTTTGAGGGTTACTACAATGGTTTTAATCGTGCCCAAAAGCAGAGGATTTGGTCCATTTCTAAAACATTCTCTGGAGCACTTATCGGTGTCGCTTTAAATAAAGACCTATTTAAACTCTCAACCAGAGTGGCCACCTTTTACCCTGCTTTCAAAGGCCAATTTGAAAAGACTATTTCCATTGAGCACCTCCTTTCTATGACCTCCGGCCTCGATTGGAAAGAAGGCTATGAAAGTAGCCCATTTGCCAGTCATGTGATCAAAATGCTTTACCTTGATAAACAAAAAGATATGGCTACCTTTATCTCTGAACGATCCGTTACTCAAAGCCCTGGTAGAATTTTTCACTACTCCAGCGGGGAAACAAATCTCTTGCTTGGTGCTCTTAAGAAGGCCGTAGCAAATGAGCAAGTTTATAATGAGTTTCCTTGGGAAGAGCTTTTTACCCCACTGGGAATCAAGGAAGCGACATGGGAGCAAGATGGATCGGGAACCTTCGTGGGCTCGAGCTACCTTTATTTGCGTCCAAGGGATACGGCGCGTTTTGCTAGGCTCTACCTCAATAAAGGAAGCTGGCAGGGCAAACAAATTATTGCTCAGTCCTTTGTTCAAAACTCTTTAACCCCAACCTTGGCTAGTTGCCAGACTTTGCCCGAAGACCCTAACTTACCCCTATCCTATGGGTGGCTTTGGTGGCTCAACGGAAACTGCCCCGCTGGTGCTAAAAGTAAGAAGACAAGAAAAGCTTTTAAAGAGCTCCCCTCAACTCTTGCCATGGGCTTAGGCCATCATGGACAGACCCTCGCTATTTTTCCAAGTCTCAATGCCATTGCGATAAGAACTGGAGCCGACAAAAAGCAGTCTTTTGATAGAGAAGGGTGGTTAAATGCCGTCTATAAGGTGCTGAAGAAAGTCCCTTCCAACAAAGAAGAGGGAGCGCCACTATGAAAGAGTCAAGATTCGTTCTCATGCTATCGGCCCTCATTCTTCTTTCAGGCTGCAACACTCGCTTTTTTAAAGTTATCTCTAGTAGTTATGCCAAAGAGTACTGCTCCTGTCGCTTTGTAGTCGGACAAACAAAGAAATATTGCCATCAGTACGCGCTTCAAATTGTTCCCGTTTCTAGTCATGCTGAGAGCGAGAACAATAAAAGCATCGAGGCAAAAGCCCTAGGATATAGTAGCCGCGCCATTTTCAAAAGTGCGCGCTTAGGCTGCGTGCTTATTAACTAGGGCATCGAAACAGACAGACTCGGGTCTCCTAATAAGTGATACCAGAGAAGGTTCTCTTTTGCGGCCTCAGGATCTCCATACTCTTTTAAAAGGTGATACTGCCCTTGCAGAATCAGGGCATAGAGGCCCATGACTCTTTGTGAAGCGAGTTCAGATCCTATTTTCACCGCCATGATTGCTGGCGGATCCCAGCTAATATCTACAGAACCCCCGAAGTAGGCCACCGCGCCCACTGGCTCTCCTCTATTTCTGGCATTCATAAAAGTCTCACCTAACTTGTTAGCATTATTAAAGCGACCATTTTGGCAGGCTACATCAATGATAATAGGCTTCACTCTCCCACCCTTTAACTTCCTAACGTGCCCAGAGAGATATTCACTGCCATTAACAGAAGACCAGCTGTCCCCGGAACCATGCCCAATATAATTCATCCACCTGACCCCGAGATTTAAAGACTCATTGATTAGCGAGGGCTTACTTTTTGGGTCATCCTGGAAAAAATAATCTGCCACAATGCCTAGGTCTCTTTCTAAGGGAGAGAGCATGGAGCGCATGTATTCGACATCAGTTGGCTGCCAACCTTCATTAGAGGCAATTCCTAAACTGCGCTCAACTCCCCCTTGGTTTGCCCAGGAGCGGTCATTGTATTCTTTTAATTTTTCTAACTGGCCGAAAACTTCAGTATTATTGTCTGCGGTGATTCTTCCATAGAAAACATCGGGAAGGACATCATTCACCCCACCCATAGCAAAGTAAGGAAAGTCACTTGGAGTCTGAAGGTTACTCGAGGTTTCAACGATCTCTGTCGGTAAAATATTTTCGTGACCAAATAGAAGGGCGTATTGAAACTTCTCCCGCTTATAAAGCCCATGAATATAGTTCTTCAAAGTTAGGGCGTCTCTTGCAACATCCTCGTATTCGACAAAAATGACTTCGTACCCTTGAGATTCTTTGTAGTCCCTAAAGGCCCTGGCCGATAAAGAGAGCTTTTGAGGGAAAATCATCAAGAACTTATCATTTTGAGCATTAATAGGGGGTGGATTAAGGCCTTTGCGACTCTTTACCAAGAGCTCTATTTTTTCATACACAACCAGCCCATTTTTCGTTTGAATGGCAGGCTTCAAGATAACCTTACTTATGGGCACACCTCTGTAATCTCCTAATTCTATTACTTCATAGAGATCTTTGGCCGTTTGTTGATAGGCCTGCTTCTTGATCGAGAAACTCGCCAGACGATCCTTGTTCTTTGAGCAGCGGCAAGGCTTAAGTGAAGCAGGTGCTATTTGAATATCTTTAAAGCGATGTTCTCCTGTCCGCTTTATTTTAAAATTTAAGTCACTCTTTTTTCCTACAACTAAAAAGCTTTTATAGGGTAGCGCCGGCTCTCCAGGAACCTGTAGGCCTTGGAGCTCAGAAAATGAAGCCTTTTGGAAGTCGCCGATCAAAGGAAACTCTTTAAAAGCTTCGGTTTCAAATTGATACGTATTGAGACTCAGACTCCAAGAGTCGCTCTTCATCTTAACGAGGGAGCTCTCCCTCTTAAGAGGTCCAGAATGACCTAAAGTATAGACTTTCGCCGACAGGTTTAAGCTTAGTAGCATTGAGAAAATCAGGCATAGTGCAGGCCCGCCTTTGATCATCATGACTCTTCCTTGAAAATGTTCTATTTCTCTAGATCGGCAGGAATTCGAAAGAAAAAAAATAAGGGGCCCTAAGAGGCCCCTAAGAGGCAATTTTGGTTCAGGGCCCTAAAAAACGGCTAAAATGTTAACTGACAATTTTGCTTCTTCGGGGTACACCTCCCCCTAAGGGAAAATAATAATGATTTTGAAAGCTTCGCTTTTTGATCAAACCTTTGTACTCTTCGAGTATTCAGGCTACTGGCTTTCTACAATTGGAGAATTGAATGAAAAATTTGGGCTTAAGTTCAAAGTTTCGATACCTTACCTATGCTCTTACCCTGGTCCTAGGATCTCTACTCTTGGTCAGCTGCCAGAACGATGCTCCTCTAGGAACAAGAGATAATCCGGTAAAACTCTACTTCACACCTTCAGTTGATGCCGACACCATTGCTTCGAATTCAAAAATATTTATTCAATTTCTTGAAAAGGAGACCGGCCTCATTTTCAAAACGGGTATCCCTACCAATTATGTTGCTGTGGTTGAAGCCTTTGGCTCAAAAAGAGCAGATATAGGAGTGATGAACTCTTTTGGCTATCTCATGGCCCATTCTAAATATGGCGCAAGCGCCAAGCTTCGTGTTCTTCGCTACGGGCATGACTACTATCAAGGGCAAATCTTGGCCCATGTCGACTCTGATATAAAGGAAGTTAAGGACTTGGCAGGTAAGAGAATGGCCTTCGTGGACCCCTCTAGCACTTCGGGCTATATGTTTCCTTTGAAATTACTTAAGGAAGCCGGAGTTGAACCAGGAAATACCACTTTTGCCAATAAACACGACAACGTTGTGATCATGATTTACCAAAAGCAAGTTGATGCAGGCGCAACCTATTACTCCGCTCCCTCAGCTGAGGGCTCTATCAGAGATGCAAGAGGTCGAGTTAAGACTCAGTTCCCTGACGTAGAAGAGAAAATAAAGATCGTGGCCATCACTGACAAAATCCCCAATGATCCTTTTGTTTTTCGAAAAGACCTCTCCCCGGAAATTACGGCTAAGTTTATCAATGCGGTAAAAAAGTTTATTGCTACGCCGGCAGGAAAAGAGCTATTCACCAAAATTTATTCGGTTGAGGGCGTGGTAGATACTAATGATGCGGATTACGACAGTCTTCGCCAAATGATCAAGTCGATCAATCTCGACACTTCAACGCTAATTAAATAATAAAAAAAAGCCGCAATAAGCGGCTCTTTTTTTATCTAACTTACTCTTTTATTTATTACTCTGTCGCTAAGCAAGCTTTGATAGCGTCTTGTAGCTTTTGCTTGTTAGCAAGAGTCGTTGCGGAGTTTGCACCACCTCTTCTAGAGCAGCCGCCATTTGTATGGATCGCAATGATTTTGTCATCGCTCTCTCTAATGATGGTTGAGCCACTATTTCCACCCATGGTATCAGCAACATGATACATCGCCGAACCACGCACACGAGTCACCTCACCATTATGGGTTTGCTGAGCTAGGTTTCTTGTAGGATCGTTTCTATCAAGTCCGTAACCGGTGATTCTTACCATTTCACCAACCTTTGGAGTCGCAAAATCAACTTCATAAAAACCCTGAACATCACCAGCAAAAAGACCTGTCTCTGTGTTTGCTCCCACTTTAAGAACGGCCCAGTCACTACCAATCCCCGTGTAAACCCACTTAGATTGATCTTTAAGAACCGGATAAATATCTTTAGCTTCAGGGTGCTGGATTCTTCCGCCGATAGAAGCAGGAGTATTAAATTCAGCTATCCCAAACGTGTTGCTACAGTGGCCAGCAGTGATTGCACAAGACTTACTAATCATGGTGAGAGTGCAGCCTCCACCAGCAGTGATATTTTCTAAAAGCCGACCAATTTTTGGATTGGTTGATGGAACGCGATCATCTTGACCACAAATTGACTTTTGTTGCGACGCGCCTACTGAAAATGTCAATAGAGCCAAAATAGTAAAGGTACCGATGCCTTTGAAATTCATGCTTCCTCCCTGAAGGTTTTGATTTTGTGAATAAATGTTAAAGCTTAGTAAAACGATATGGCGACTGACATCTTCTTACTCGTCCTCTCAAGTAATCGTCATTTTCCCCACTTCGGCTTAAATCTCTCGTGAAATCAAACTCTTTGCTGCGCTTCAAAGGACTTTCTAAAAAACTCATCCAGCTAAGAATCCGTGGACAATTAAAACCGACTCTTTTAGACTGACAACATCGTTAAATACTAGAAATCGTTAAGAATATCCGCAGTCGCCATCGGCTTCTAGCTCCTTCTTGATGATGTTAGGAACTCCTCTATGAATCAAAGTATTCTGCAAGTTGAAAACTTAAACAAGGTTTACCCCAACGGAACCCATGCTCTAAAAGGAGTCAGTTTTGATGTTAAAAAAGGCGAGTTTCTTGTTGTTATTGGACTCTCGGGTTCTGGAAAATCAACGCTTCTAAGATGTATTAATCGACTCCATGAACCAACGGCCGGAAAAATTATTTTTGAAGGCAACGATGTCACTCACACAAAAGGCCGAGTTTTACGAAACGTACGCTCCCGCATTGGCATGATTTTTCAACATTTTAATCTCATTCCTAGAAAAACGGTCATGACAAATGTTCTAACTGGAACACTATCCCGCCACGGGGTGGTCAAAACGATCTTTGGTGCTTTTCCTGAAGAGGATAGAAAAAAGGCAATGGATCTCATTGCACTAGTAGGCCTCAAAGGAAAAGAAAACCGTAGAGCAGATAATCTCTCAGGTGGGCAACAACAGCGAGTCGCTATCGCGAGGGCCCTCATGCAAGACCCTTCCATTCTTCTGGCAGACGAGCCTGTAGCCTCCCTAGATCCGGCAACAAGCCACTCAGTCATGCAATATTTAAAAAAAGTAAATGAAGAACTCGGAGTCACCATCGTCTGTAATCTCCACTTTCTATCGCTGGTTCGCCAATACTCTAGCCGAGTCATAGCCCTGAAAGATGGCAACCTTATTTATGAGGGTGGCCCGACAGATATCGACGAGGATTGGTTCCAAACTATTTATGGTGAGGATGCAGTCGAAGTAACAATTGATTAATCCCAGAAGTACTTAAAAAAATAGGGAAAAAGAGACAATATGAGCACAACAACAACAACAACAGCAAAGACCCTTACTCAAAACTCAGACTCAAAGAGTTTGGGCCAAATGCAAAAAGTGATTGCTGCTTTGAGCTTAGACATAATTCTTTGGTCCTACACCCTATTAGTTGGGTATAAAATCGTGTGGCAAAAAGTGATTATGGCCGAGCGCTACAGTGATTTTTCCTGGAACCAGCCACTCGTGGCCCTTGGGCTCGGTGCCGTTGTTGCGATTGCACTCTTTTTTACAAAGCTCTCTATCGGTAGGGCCACAAAAGGTCTTTATAATCTTGACGAAAATAAGTCTATCCTCAAACAGCCCTTTGTTATTCTGGGCTACGTTATTCTTTTTCTCACCTTTGTTGCGGGTCTTTTTATCTCCCAAGTTTCTCTGAGAGAATTTTTCTCTGAAGCCGGCCTATTAGGGGCCAAGCGGATCTTTACCGCCCTTTTGCACCCTAATTTCGCCATTATTGAAGAGGCTGTTTTTGCAGCGATTGAAACCATTTATATGGCTTTCATTGCGACACTCATCGCTCTTCCCTTTGCCTTTACTTTGGGCTTCTTTGCCGCAAGAAACCTGATGAGTTCTTCTCCCTTTTTCTTCGCCGTCTATAATCTAACCCGCTTCTTTCTCAATATGACTCGCTCTATTGAGCCTCTCGTTTGGGCCATTATTTTCTCTGTGTGGGTAGGAATAGGACCTTTTGCTGGTATGTTGGCGCTTTGTCTCCACTCAGTATCCTCTTTGGCGAAGCTGTACTCGGAGCAAATTGAAAATATTAGTGATGGACCCATAGAGGCCATGACCGCTACTGGGGCCCACCCGATTCAGGTCATTTGGTTTGGTGTTGTTCCTCAAATTATCCTGCCCTACCTCTCTTTCACGATCTATCGCTGGGACATTAATGTTAGAATGGCGACTGTCATTGGCCTCGTTGGAGGAGGTGGTATCGGAACTATGCTCATGCAGTATCAAGGCTTGGCAAAGTGGAATGAAGTTGGTCTTTTGGCCATCACGATCGCCGTTATAGTCTGGATCATGGACTGGTCATCATCACGTATTCGTGAGGCAATAAAGTAGAGTTTTTTTATTAAGTAAGTCATTTTTACCCACCTCTTTCTAAACCCTCCCTTCGGGAGGAATCACACCTATTCCTATCTAGATTAGGTTCTAAAGCCCTTTCCTGTTACAACAATTGAAGAGGAAAGGACATATTCGCCAAGGATATACCTCGTATACGTTCTTTTCATTTTAAGAAAGCCATAAGTACCCTTATAACTTTAAAAAACAACACTCGGAGGTACGAATGAAAACGTTACGCATGAACTGGTTACTTACTATTTGTCTAATGGCCCTTACTGCACTTAGTGCTAATGCTCAGGTGGGAAGAAATGTTAGCGCCTATAATACAGACGCAACAATCCCTACGGGAGTAAAAGGCTACGATCCTGTTTCTTTCTTTATGGAAGGTGGAAGCGCTCCTCAAAAAGGAAGCTCGGTAATTACTCTCAACTACGAGGGTGTCACTTACAGCTTTTCAAGCGAGAGCAACAGAGATCTTTTTGAGCTTATGCCAGAAAAGTACGAGCCTACTTATGGACAATACTGTGCATGGGCCATGGTCAAAGGATCAAAAATTGACATCGATCCTGAGCATTACATTATTGATGGCAACAGAATTCACTTTTTTGTAAATAGTAGAGCAAAAAGAAATTTCAACAGAGATGTTGCAGGCAACGCCGACGATGCTGACGTTAACTGGAAGAGATTCTCTGGTGAAAGCCCAAGAAAGTAGATTAAATAAAAGCATGGGTAGAGGATCAAACCTCTACCCTTTAAGGCAATAGGACCAAAATCGGGAGAATTATTATGGGTCTTTTAACTAAACATTCATTGAGCGCATTGAGCCTCTGTTTGCTCATCCTTACTGGCTGTGGAAACTACGAAGAGTTTAAAGGAGATCCTTCTGCCGCTTTTGGTAACATTCTTCCCAGTACGGCCCTCTCTTTTGAGACCATCAAAAAAGAAGTTTTGCAGGAAAACTGCATTGGTTGTCATAGTGGTTATGAAAACTATGACAATGTCTTGACCGATATCGAGGATATTAAAAGAGAAGTCATTGCGGGATCAATGCCTAAGGGGTCAACGCTGGCCCAAGGTAAGAAAGTACTGCTTCTGTCTTGGATCGCCGGTGGTGCCCAAAGAGGAGTCATCTCAATCCAGCCCGACCCGTCGGACACAGATAAGCTGGCCCCCAACTACGCCAGTATCAACAAGAATATTCTCCAAAGAAGTTGCACTGTTTGTCACAATCCTCAAGGGGAAGTGCCATGGCTAGACTTCTCAAGTCGGGTTTCACTCTTTAGTTTAAGAGATCAGCTCTTTGACTTCGATGACGCTCCTTCAAGTTATATCATTGAGGTCATCACAGATCCGGCAGAGCCAATGCCTCCACTTGATAGCCCTTTTGATCAATTAACAGATGAAGAAGTAGAGGTGTTTACCGAGTGGATTCGCTTAGGACTTCCCTAGAAACAGAAGACAACGAAAAAAATTATTCATTAAAAAAGGAATCAATATGAAGAAGCTATTAATTTTAGTATCCGCACTCGCCTGCCTAAATCTAGCTCAAGCAGCTCAATTTAAGGTCAGCAAAGGCAACGTTAACTTTACCGCCAAAGGCTTTCCAGCTTTCATCACTATAGCGGGCAAAAGTGAAAATATCACTGGGACCTTAAATCAAGAGGGCAAAGAGCTTTCCGGAACTTTTGATGTGGATCTATCCACACTTGAAACAGGAATGGACTTAAGAGATGACCATATGAAAAATAAATATCTCGAGGTCACAAAATTCCCTAAGGCGACTCTCAAGTTACCAAAGTTTACCCCCGAAAAATCTGGATCAGTTGAAGGTATCCTCACGCTAAAAGAAGTAGAGAAGCCAATTAAGATAGACTACACTATCGACAGTAGCGAAGGATCAATGACGGTAAAAACGACTTTCGAACTTCTTCTGACTGACTTTAAGGTCGGTATACCGTCCTTCCAAGGCATCACGGTGGCCAAAACAATTAAACTTGCGGTGGCCTTCAAAGCAATCGAGAGCGCAATGGCCGCTAAGAAGTAGTCCATTTAGGTATTAGGAAACTTAATCATGATAAAATCTATAACGAAAACCCTTTTTTCTGCGTCTTTGATCCTAATGAGCCTTAATGGCGCGGCTTTTGTCGAGAACACTGTGCACGGCTATGCCAATTGTATGGCCTGTCATATTTCACCAACAGGTGGAGGAATTCTTACAGACTATGGACGCTCTCTCAGCAGTGAGCTGATGTCGACCTTCAAAACGAAGAATTTTCAAAACCCTTTCTACGGCCTCGTCAAAAATACACCTTCAATCAAATGGGGTGGGCAGATTCGCCAAATTCAAACTCGTAATGAAAATAATGGCGTCAAAAGGGGCTCGTCTTTTCTTATGCAAAATAATATCGAAGCCGCTGCCTACGTTAAAGACTTTGTCTTTGTTGGAACAGTGGGCACAAGAGAAGGGCCGAAAGGGCGCACTCAAGACAAAGGGGAATTCTTATCTGAACGCCACTATGTATTGTGGAATATTGATAATACGGTAAGAGTGAAGGCGGGTAAATTCAGACAAGCTTTCGGCCTCAACGACCCTAATCATACTCGTTTTGTTAAACAAAACCTCGGATTTGGCTCTCAGTCAGAGAGTTATGGCCTTGAGGTTTTTAAGTTTTTTGAAGAAGGTGAAGTCGTCCTATCGACCAGTCTTGGACGAATCGACATTCCAGATGAGACAAATCGAGAACGAAACTTTGCGGCCCAAGTCACCCACTACCTAGGGGGGAAGTCGAGGTTAACTGGGAATGTCTTAGTCGGAGAGAGCGCGAGGACCCGTCGCTCAATTTTAGGCGTCAACGGCGTCTTCCCCATTATGAACAAAAAGAATGTCTTGCGCTTTGAACTGGATTATCAGATTTCTCAAACTCTTACAGGAGGCCCAAAGCCAGAAAAAGACCTGGCACTTTTTGGAAATGTTCTGATGGGAAGAAAGGTCTTTGACGGTATGCTTGCCTACTTTATCTACGAACATGCCCAGAGTGATCTGCGCCAAAGTCGCCAGAGTTTGATCACTTCGCCTGGAGTAGGCTTTCAATGGCTACCCATTGCCCATGTGGAATTTCAATTTGAACATCAGTATCGAACGGCTTATGCGACAAAAGATAATCCTGAACACCGCTCGTTTCTTGTGATGCATCTTTATCACTAAAATAAAGATAAGAAGACGCTCCTCTTTTTAAGAGAGGAGCTTAATGAATCTTAATAACGCTCGTGGTAGTCATTCCAAAACATGTGGGCAAACTCTTTTGCAATTTTTTTGCAGCCTCGTTTAAATCCACAACCCCAATCGTCCTTTATTCTACTTTTTAGCTCTTTTAAAGTGTACTCAGGAATGAGTACTTTTTCGTTGTAGGCTTTTTTAATTTCTTCTCTTAAGGTTTCAGAAATGAAGAAAAGACCGCCGCTTCTATTTGCTAAGAAGTCTCGCTCAGAAAAAAAGTAATTAACCCCTTCCATCGCACGAACATCGAGATCATCAGACCAATAGGTCGCTCTGGTTGTGACATCTCTGATATAAATAAAGCTATTGATGAGCCCCATGTCTTTAACCACATCACTATAAACGATGGCGTCCTTAGAAGCATTGTCACCGAAGAAATAGACCGAGTCACTAGCATCAGCTCCTTTTAGCATGGCCTTTATCGTGGCCATTTTATAGGTATAGGTGTCACCACTTCCAAAGTCTCTAAGAATCGCTACACCAGCAGGAAAGTCATGCTTGGCGATCCACTTTTGCTGATTAAAAAGAATATCAGGAGCTGCGGATACATAGATGAACTCAACCTCTTCTCCTTGGATTTCGTAAGCCGCTTTTAGCTCCACAAAAAGGTCTCTCATCTCAGGGTATATTTTCTTTCTAAAGAAATGATAAGCTTGGGGAATTCCACCGTTAGCACTGTTGGCCTTCTTGATGGTGTCGTCTATGTCGCTGACGACGTAAACCTTAGATAAAGTTGAAAAACAAAAGAGAGCAGCGCTAAGGGCCGTTAAGAACAAAGCAGCAAATTTTGACACTTAAGTCTCCTGGTTGAAGAAATTAGACGATATTAAAAAGTACCTAGACGCCTGTGACGAGTCAACAAAACTGCGAAGCTTTTCTTGTCTACTGTTCTTAAAGTCGCTAAATTGCTCCAATGGGACTTTTATTTCAAATGCCAGTCGAGCCAAGTGAACTTGACGATAGAATTCAACTAAACGAAGACGCACTGCAAGTCAGAAGCTATGGATTACCAATGGTTTTCTGGGGCTACCTACTGGCTATTTTCTCGGTGCTATTCTTTATGATTTTGGCCATTAAGGATCCTCTTATCAAAGCTTACCAAGGCGAAGACGTGATCAATCGCTATCTTTCTATGATCGTTGGAACTCTCCTGCTTGTCTCACCCGTCCTCCTGCTCTCTCTCTACTTTTATGAGAAGGAGGTCATCAAACGAAAAGAATCCCTCACTCTGAAGCACAAAGTTTTCTTCCTTCCTATCCTATCGAAGAAGGTTAATATCACAGGACCAGACTCCATCTATATAGAGCATTTTCTAGACTCCCCTAACATTGCTGCAAGTAGGCAGGACCCGAATTTAAAGGGCTTTGAAAACCGGGGCTATCACAAATTAATGGTAAAAGATTCTGGAAGCGGAAAGTCTTATCTCATTGATAGAAACTCTAGAAGGGGAGAAATGAGAAAACTAATGGAGCTTTTGCAAAGTCATTAGTCCTTGTCATCTGACTGACTTTCTTTATCGCGTCGCTCTTTCGCTCTTTCTTTTTCCTTAGGGACTTCTTTGCTTTTATCGTGCTTATTGAACCTGCTCTGTTGAGCCAGTTCTCTTTCTTCTTGTATCTTATCGTGATCAATATCATCAAGGTGGTCGGTTCTAAAAGGCCTTGGTCTCTTAGAACCACCCTTACCGCTGGCACCACCGTCTTTCTCCCAGTGCTTCTGCCAAGAGTTTTGACGTTCTAGCTTCTCTTTCTTTGCTTCTGAGCGATCTTGATAAATTTCTTTTATCTCTTCAGGTCTTCTTACCTTTACGCCCGCTTTTCTGCTCTTGAAAAGTTTCTTAGATTTAGCGGCAAGCTTTTCTGCATCAACCTTGTCGTCGTGGCCTGAGAGGTCGATGGCGATGTCGCCAGTAATCATCGTCTGGCAACTTAGACGTTCTTTAGTAATATGAAAGACATTACCAATCAGCTTAGTTTCTTCAAAAGAAGGTTCGTTCAAATGATCCAATCCATCGGTAATTTTAATTAAGCAGTCAGAGCAGCTGGCGTGGCCTCCACAGGATGACTTAACATAAACATTGGCCTTTCGAAGTGCAATGAGAAGGTTCTCACCCTCTGCAACGCTAATCTCACTCTCATGAGGCGCAATTTTTACTTTATGCTCTTTCATGCTCTTCCTCTATCATCATTTATTTATGGTCCGAAATCTCTCTGAGCGAACTTAAATATGCTTCTTCAGCTTCCCTTCTATCGTTTCTAAAACCGTTCTCTTAAAGGGTCTTAGCATAAGAGAAAGGTCGCAATTAACGCGGGCTTCATGATCGCAAAAAACAAGGTCAAGTCCGAAGCCTTTACCTTTAGCCATAATGCTGGTGTTTGCATCGTCGTAGCTGATATCAGCTTTCACCTTCCACTTAGCGATATATTCTGGGGTAATAACAGTGCGAGCTTCTTGGTAGGCTTCTTGCCTTGTGCTCACTTTATTATAAGGAACTTTTAAATCCATATTCTATCCTTTATTTTTTCCCAGTAGAGCCAAAGCCACCAGCTCCACGTTTTGTCTCATCGAGGCTCTCTTCAACTGCAAAGCTTGCCTGAATCACGGGGGCCAAGACTAGCTGAGCGACACGCTCACCATGCTCAATCACATGGGCCTTATCCCCGAAATTTCCCATAATGATCTTAACTTCACCTCGGTAATCACAGTCAATCGTACCAGGGCTATTAACAACCAAGAGATTCGTTTTGAAAGAAAGACCCGATCGAGGCCTTACTTGAACCTCCATTCCCTCGGGAATTTGCATCGCAAGCCCAGTAGGAATAAGAACGCGACTTCCTGGTTCAATAGTAAGCCCCTCGCCTCTCATCTCTTTAGGAAGAGAAGCTCGGATATCTGCTCCGGCAGCCCCACTCGTTTCGTAGTGGGGAAGCTCGGAATCAAAATGTTCTAACTTAAGAAGCTTTACTGTAGGCATTAAGACTTCTTTGGTATCGGTGCAACCGCTTTGATAGAGAGCTTTAAGCGTCCCATGCGATCAACTTCAATAACCTTCACCTTAACTTTATCACCTTCACTCATGTACTCGGCAACATCATTCACACGATCATCAGAAACCTCTGAGACGTGAACAAGTCCGCTCACACCAGGAACGATATCGACGAAAGCACCATACTCTTTAAGAGTCACAACGGTTGCCTCGTAGACACTACCAACGGCCGGACCATTAATTTGTAATTGAACAGCGGCGATACAGTTTTTAATAATATCTGTATCAACTCCGAGAACCTTAACAGTTCCGTCTTCTTCAATTTCCATTGTGATCCCAAACTCTTCTTGAACGGCCTTGATGTTCTTTCCACCAGGACCAATAAGAGCTCCAATTTTATCTGTTGGAATTTTGAAAGATTCGATTCTTGGAACACCTTCTTTAAACTCACCTCTCTCACTTGAAAGAGTTTTTGCCATTTCTTCTAGGATATGGAGACGACCCGCGCGGGCTTGGGCCATTGATTGCTCAACGATTTCACGAGTTAGACCTGTGATCTTAATATCCATCTGAATAGCCGTTATGCCTTCAGCAGTACCAGCAACTTTAAAGTCCATATCTCCAAGGTGATCTTCATCCCCTAGTATATCCGTAAGAATTTTAAAGCGGTCGCCTTCTGAGATAAGACCCATGGCGATGCCTGCAACTGGCGCCTTAAGCGGGATACCCGCATCCATCATCGCCATTGAAGCAGAACAAACAGAACCCATTGAAGAGGAACCATTAGACTCTAAAACTTCACAGACAACTCTAGTTGTATAAGGAAATTCTGCTGGAAGAACGGGTCTTACACCACGCTCAGCAAGGTTACCGTGACCAAGCTCACGTCTACCAACACCTCTTACACCACGGGCTTCACCAACAGAGTAAGGAGGAAAGTTGTAATGAAGGTAGAACTTGTCGTAGCTGACGCCAACGATACGATCACTCATTTGCTCACCTGTTTTTCCACCGATAGTAACAGCTGCGATAACTTGAGTTTCACCACGAGTGAAGAGAGCAGATCCGTGAGGAACCTTGAGAACTCCTGCTTCAGTTTCAATTTGACGAACTTTATTAAGAGGACGCCCACCAATTCTTTTTTCCTCATCGAGAATATCAGCTCTCATCATATTATAGAGAAGCCCATCAACACCTTTGTAGGCTTCTTTGCCAAAAGAATCACCATCACTTAAACCAAAAGCAGCTGGATCAGCGACCATGGCAGTTTTAACAGTTTCTTCAATAGCCTTCACAGCATGTTGACGCTCTAGTTTATCGACAACAGAGATTGCTGCTCGCGCGTCCCCTGCGTAGTCGCTAGCGATTTTATTAACCATTGTTTCGTTAGCCGCTGCAGAAATAAATTCTCTCTTGGGCTTTCCAACTTCACTTCTTACCTGCTCAAGAAGCTTTACATAATCTTTAATATTATCGTGAGCAAACCAGATCGCCCCTAAGACGTCTTTTTCAGGAACAATATCAGCTTCACCTTCAACCATAAGAATAGCGTCAGAAGAAGCGGCTACCGTGATCTCCATGTCTGACTCTTCCCACTGATCATAAGTTGGGTTAAGAACATACTCACCGCCAATGCGGCCGACTTTACAAGTCCCGATTGGACCAGCAAATGGAATATCAGAAATGGTCAAAGCGGCAGAAGCACCTAAACTAGCAAGAACCTCAGGGTCACCATCTGGTGAGTAAGAAAGAGTTGTACAAGAAACAACAGTTTCAAACATATAGCCATTAGGAAAAAGTGGTCTTAATGGTCTATCGATAAGACGAGCATTAAGCGTTTCTTGATCAGTTGGTCTTCCTTCTCTCTTTCTAAATCCACCTAGAAACTTTCCGGCAGCATAGAATTTCTCAGTGTATTCAACGAGAAGAGGAAAGAAATCCATTCCCTCTTTCATTTTACGAGCAGAACAAACAGTGACTAGGACCTGAGTTCCACCACAAGTAACAAGAACCGAACCATCAGCCTGCTTAGCAAGACGATTTGTTTCAATTGTTACTTCTTTGCCACCATAATTGAGTGACCATACTTTCTTGTTTTCGTTCATTAATGAACTCCTCTCCCAAACCTTTTGGGATAAATTGAATTGCCTCTTTACTAGAAATGAAGAGAGGCAATTTATTGATTAAGAGAAGCGACCAGAGAGGGCCTTGAATTCAAAGAATATTTCATGGGTTTAAAAGCTTAAACTCATCAAATATCCCCTAAATTCGAAAGGTTCTCTCTAGGACTTCTATGAGCGCATTATATACTTGAAGGTATGTTATTGAAAACATGTTATGTGTTTTTAGTTGGGTATTTTTTTGGTTAATTTTAATAAAAAAAGGAGGCTTTCGCCTCCTCTTCAAACTTTTAAATTTTTTATCTACACGTTTACTATTTTCTCAGTCCAAGCTCACCGATAAGTGTTTTGTACTTATCTTCATTATGAGTACGAAAATACCTCAAAAGTGAACGTCTTCGACCAATCATTTTAAGAAGACCAGTATTTGAGTGGTGGTCGTGCTTATTAGCGGCAAAGTGCCCCTTTAAATCATTGATTCGGGCAGTTAAAATAGCAACCTGAACAGCTGTACAGCCACTATCTTTGTCGTTGGCACCAAATTTTGCTCCAAAATTTTTTACTAATTCTGCTTTTGCTTCTGTTGTGATCATTTAATCCTCCACAAACCCATGTCAGCAGCCAAGACAAAAACCTAAACCGCGTGCAGGGCGAAAATCACCTATTTGTAATTCCGGCACCTTACCGAATATAGTCACTCATGTAAACTTTTAAATTATTCATTAACCTTTCTTCAATTTGACGCACTCGCTCTCTACTGATGCCGTAATCATCGGCGATGGCCTGCAAGCTCGGTGGGACTTCACTAAGTAGCCGCTTTTTAAAGATATCTTGATCACGCTCTTTGAGATTCGCCACAAAATCGACTAAATGCTCTTGAAGAATCTCAAGAGATTGAAGATCGCTTACCAAGTCCTCAGGACCTGTGGCATCGTCTTCAATAAATTGCCCGAGAGTACCAGAGTCACCATCTCCCACAGGAGTATCCATGCTGACTTCACCTCCACTTTGAGGATCGAGTCTTTTGTCCATGGTAATGACGGCCTTCTCGCTGACCCCAAGGTTTTCGGAAATGGTCTTTGCATCGGGCTTAATTCCTTGCGCCTCTAGACGAGACTTTTCTTTCATCAAATTAAAGAAGAGCTTTTTTTGATCATTAGTCGTGCCTATTTTTACCAAACGAAAATTGTCTAAAATAAACTTCAGAATATAAGAACGAATCCACCAACTCGAGTAGTAAGAAAGCTTTGCTCCCTTTTCAGGGTCGTACTTCGAGACAGCTTTCATTAGACCTATGTTGCCCTCTTGGATAAGGTCCATCGTATTTTGCCAGGCCGTCTTGTACTCCATCGCTATCTTGACAACCAGCCGTAGATTTCCGACGACTAACTTTTTAGCCACTTCTACATCACCCGTTTCCAGAAGTGCTTTAGTGAGGGCCTTTTCTTGTTCAATGGACAAAAGCGGGTAGCGACTAATTTCTTTTATATATTGAGTGAGAGGATCTCCACTCCTGCCTTGAACGTCGGGGATGAGATCAATTGACAACGGAACGAGGGCCCTTTCAGAGGAGAGCTCCTCTGAGTCTTGATCTGCATCTTCTCTTACTTGTGAAGGCTTAGCTCCCGTAACACCCAGCTCTTTTGATGAGTTTTTCCTACCTTTTGTCGCCTTTGACTTTGAATTTTTGGGTGGTTTTGGCTTTGTCATAATTTAAGCCGGACTTTATCACAAATGACGCTTGCTTCCTAGTACCCTCTTTAAGCCACTAAGCCTATAGCCTGAGAGCTCTAAGCCTTTGAAGCTCTCCCAGCACTTTGCCTTCATTTTTTTGAATTTCATAGCGGTAGCGAAGATGTCTCAAGGCAAAGGGAGCAAAGTTTAAATAAACTGGAACAGTAACCAATCCTTTTAGATCATCTTCAAAAAAATCACCATCATAAGTGATAAGGTTACCCAATAATTCCCGAGTAATAACTCCGATTATATCTCTTTTAAGAGGCAGAGTCGCAAACTTCTCTGTTTGATCTTTAAACTGATCCTCAATCATCTTCTCGAAAGGAAGCTCAATTCTCGCAACTTTCTGAAAGTCCTCAGAGGGGTCAATTAACTTCCAGGAAGAGCGGGCCCACTTAAGAAATTTTTTCGAAAACTTAAGATTGATAGTCGTTTTGAGCTTTCCAAGTCTGGTATTGACTCTATCAAACTCTCCAAGATTTACGTCTAGCTCGACAGAAAACTCAGGTCTATATCTATTGAAGTAAAACTTTTGGGGAACAACCTCAATTGTTAAGGACTCCTCATAGGTAAGTGCTTTTTTAAAGAGCTCATTCTGTGAGTTAGCCCAGGTATCCCAAACGTCATCGACACTACTACGAAAGACTTCCTTCAGAGCGCTGTATTTATCTGCCAACAGAATAAAGTCAGGAACTCCCGTCACCATGGCCGTGAAGTGACCGACTAAATGGTTCTGCTCGTCAAAAGTCATCGATTTAATGACCTTAGCTACCTGTGGAACTTGGTATTTCAATTGATAGTCGGCATCTCTGAACTCGTTACAGTAAAGGCGCTCGAGATCTTTATGAATGCCGGTACTTCCAATAGACCTAGGAAACTTCCTTAAGAACTCGTCTTTCGTAACCTTGCGACAGATCAGATTTTCGCAAACTACTCTATTCGTATCGAGACCCGATGTTCTGAGCACTTTATTGTCAAAGGAGTCATAGGCCAGACCAAAGCCAGAAAGTTCACGAATCACCATTGAGGCCATCACCGGGCTTCTAAGAAGAGGAACTAACAAGCGGTAATTATCGATATTATTGCCCCAAGAGCAAAAGGTTTTAAAGAGCTCGATGGTAACAGCAAAGGCCCTTTCCTGCGCTTGTCTCGAACTCTCTAGTCCGGTCAATTTTTGAGAGAAACGGGAATGGTTCTTTATACTCGGCAGCTCTATTGAACTTTTTGCATTGAACTTGGCCATCATATTCTGCTTCAAACTTCTCAAGGAAATGACGGTAATATTTTGCGAGCAACTGTTTCCGATCAGGCCCGAAACAAGGTTGTCATATTCTGTGGAATCAAACTCAAAGAACTTCGCATAGACGGGTAAAAAGTTAGTAATGACGTCTAAGCCAATATATTGAAGAGTCGCCAAGTAAGCTCTCTTGGCGTCTATCAAGTCGCTTGTCGTAGGGTAGCTAATCCTAGAGCCTGCACGGCAGATATTATTGAGGTTTTGTCCCTCCTCAAAGAAACCTCGATAAACGCCTAGCTTGTTCATCCCTGGCTTTGAGTAAAGCTCGCTCGCACCAGCTGAGGTGTTAGCGCGCTCGTAGTCCTTAAAAATATATTGAAGAGGATCACTGATATCACCGACAAAATTTTCATCGAAATTACCAAGTAACAGGTTTTCAAGAGGAATCAAGGCGTGAAGGCTCACAGATTTTACTACGCAAGAAATGACCACAAAAAGCGGTAACAATTTCCCTAAAATCCGTATTTTTCTTAATAAAAGCTTCATTAGTCAACCTATCGGGATTTCAGCCGATTCGGTTACTATGACAAACAGAAAGCTTGGTGCTGGCAAATATTTCCTGACTCTTGGAGTCACCTTTTTGATGGCCCATTCCCTTGTGGCAAGTGGCTCCGAAAGAAAGTTTAATAAAGACTGGTCCTATTATTCTGAAGAAGAGGTTAATACCTTTGCTCAACAGCAAAAATTTAGAGATAAAAGTAAAGATGTCTTCTCCCTAAGAGAGGCCAAGCGTGCCCTTATCAATGGAGACCTTGATTTGGCCCGTTTCTTTCTAGGAAAGGTAGACTCGAAGAAATCAAATTTGGGCCTAGTAAAAGACCGCTACTTGGCTACGCTCTACTTTATCGAAGGCCGCTACAAAGACTCCTACTCAATTCTTTCAACAAAGCGTTTTTCCCGTAATGAGCACTATCGGGAAGTCTGTATGCTTCGAATCATCAACCTAATGGCCTTAGACGACTTAAAACTATTTCAAAATGAAGTCGCTAATTGCAGAAGCGTAACTTTTAACGAGAGTATCAATGATCAATTCTGGCTTACTCAAGTGACAAACATAAAAGAAAGAAATAGAGACCTGCTTAAAGGCAATCTGATTGTTCAGCTTAGAAACGCCTTAGCTGATCGAGATTACACCAAAGCCTGGATGAAACTTGCTCTCTTTCTTAACAGAGAAGACGTTATCATACGCTTCGTCTCTAAATTACCTCCGAGTGCCTACAGTTCTAAAGGGATTAGGGAACTCATAGGTTTTGCCTATTACCGCCTAGGAGAAACAGAGAGGGCCCTAGAGTTTATCGAAGATATTGAATCGCCAAATGCTGACAATATTAGAGGTACAGCAAATCTTCTAAAAAAGAAGTATGAGCTGGCCTTTGGTCATTTCAAACTCGCTTTGCAAAAAAAGGATAATTCCGCCAATGCCCTAGAAAGGGGAATTCCCCTCTCCTATCTTTTAGGCCTTTGGGATGAGGGAATCAAGATGCTAAGGCGAGTGGTCGACACAGGACTTGATGAGAGAAAGAAGCTGGCCCTTGAAGCTACATTTAATATTAGAAAAGAAGATTTCGAGCGCTCACGTGCATTGCTTAACATTTTAGAAGAACTCTTTAAAAAGAAAATGCCTGTTGAAGTGAATCTTATGGACTCCTATGTGGCCTTGAGAGAAAAAGATAACGATCGCCTTAAGATGATGAGCGCGGAAGCCTGTAGGCGAGGTGACGGTCTAAACTGCTACTTAAATTTACAAACAATTCATTGGGAGAACTTAGGCCAAACATTAGAGCGGGACGAAAAAACAAGAGACATGTCAGAGTTTAATCTTGAGGCCCTCAGATCACCCGCAACTCTCTCTCCATTAACGGAAAGTGTGATTATCGATCAAAGAGATATTGAAGAGCTCGACAGTAATGACGTCTCTTTAAAAATAACTCCCTAAATTCACGAGTGCTCCCAAATTCTTTCTTATCACTTTACTCGTATAAACTTGAGTAGTGCCTTCGGTACTATTACTCTGGTAAGTTCTCTCTAAGCCTAGCCCAAGAAAGTAGCGCTGAGAAACCCAATAACGAGCAGACAACATTGTGCTGTAGTGAAGGCCCATTCTAAGCTTATGATCCCCTGTCTCTTTAACCAAGTTTGTCCCCACAAGAACTTGCCCCTCTAAAGTGAAGCGGCCCGAGCGAATGAGAGTGCCAGTAACGCCGATATTAAGTTGAGGAACCGTCACCCTAATAAAAGAGGAGGAAGTTCCAGAGCTTGTTTGTGAATGGTGAAGAAAGTACTCCTGACTAAGGGAGACGCCCGAAGTCAAACTCCAACGAGAAGCCAGAGAGTAGCGCATCCCAAGTCCTAGGCTGACTAAGTTTTCGCCGACCTGTGAGAAGCTACCCCTTTGCTGGGTAGGAATAGAAACCTTTTTGCTACTAAAGAAAGATGTTGGCTGCCACCTGCTCCCCGAGGCAAAGGCTAAGGCCAGCTTAATATCTCTTGCATCATCGACCTCAAAGCTTCGTGGAGCCTGCAAGAAAGTATCATTCTTTTGATCTATGGACTGCTCGTAGGAGTTAAGGCTCAGACTCAGCACGTTCTTCGAAATAAGCTCTCTTGTGCTAAGAGGTTTAAAGGCCACCGAGCTATTTCCCTGCTCTTTTGGCGCCATCAAGACATCTTTGGCCATATTTTCATTGAGGCGCTTTCTTTGATTTTGAACCCGAGCGATCAGCTCCCTTGGAGCATTCTTCGTAAAACCCTTTTCTTTAAAGCCATCCACAGGGTCTAGATCAAGACCAAGCGGCGCTAGATATTGCCCAGTCGCACTGTCAACTGACCCAATATTTTGAGCAACATAAATTTTATTCTTCTGGTCATACAAGGCCTCTCTTCCGGGAGCGATGTAGAGTCCAGTCTCAAGGTCAAACAAACCGCCAGACTTCGCCGCAAACACTTTATTCTTAGGATCAAACACCCCTTCGGCCGCAACCTTCTGCGCCACGGAGACGATCTCTAATTTCTCAGAGGTTTTCCCAAGTTCTAACTGCTTTGAATTTGCGGTGGCCTCTTTATACTCTTCATTTTTATAGAGAGCATTTACCTGAGCGGGAGAAATTCTAATCGGCTGACTCGCGACTCCGAGCTTCTGAACTGTTTGAGAGAGTTGTCCACCGCGAACCTTGACGGTCCCTTTTGCTTTCAAAAAACGCTCTATTTGATCTTCTGAACTCTTAGATACATTTTGTTCTTCACTTAAGACGACATTATTCTTGTGGTCTCTCTCTATCCTTTTTTGAGACCTCGATAAACTAAGATCCATTGGCTCAACGCTCGCCATGGCCACTTCACCTTTATAAGTCACAAGAGAAGTAATTTGGTTTTTTGGGTTGAAGACCGTCTCAAACTCCGTCCCCCTGACACCCATCGCCGCATTTCTCGTGCGGACGAAGAACTTCTTTTGATTTCGCGACTCAACTTTAGAGCGCATCTTTCCTTTCAAAAGACCGACGACACCGTTGCCTTTGCTATCCATCGCCACGACGATGACCTTAGACTCAGGACCGACAAAAATAATGGAGCCGTCGTCGAATTGAATTTTTGCGAAAGAGCCTTTTTCGGTGACAATTGAGGTGTCTTCTTTGACTTTTTGTCCCATTACTAAGGCACGGGCAAAGGACTGTCCTGGTGCTAATTGAGTGACCTTTCCTCTTAACTTTGTAACCACTCCTACAAACCTCTTAGGTGCGCTTTGCGGAGCAAGTGAGAAGAAGACAAGGGAGATAATAAGTAGGCAGCGATAAATAAGCATATCAAAGAGACCGGGATGAGAAGGATTACATTAGGCTCTATTGTCCCAAAAGGGGGAAACGGGGTCAAACAAAATACCACTGAACCTCAGGGCTCAAAGGCCATTTTTACTTGAGCTCTTTCATTTCCTTTCCATCGTGAAAGTAAGTGATTTCTTTGTCCTCTTGAATCGTGGAGAGATTTACAGGACGACCCCAAATAGCGGCAATATTTCTCATCGTCGCCGAGGCAAAATTAACATCAAGATCAACACCTTGATGTTGATGAACAAGATGGAGCTCTCCTCGGTTAGCGTAGTTACCAGACTCGACTTCAATCACAGGTTGCCCAAAGTTGGTTAAACTGGTCAAAAGCTTTCCTTTAATTTCATCGAAGTCACGAGTATCTATTTCAAAGCGGCCGGTACGCGGATTATGTTTGTAGGTAAAGAGTTGCATTCTCTCGCAGAACTCAGGGGTAAAAAATTCATCAATAAAAGTGACATCATTGTGAGTCCGTCGAATTTCAAAAATCTTTTCACGGCCCAGACCAGTGGGTCTATTCCAGTTTTCTCGGGTCTCCATATCGGTGCATTCGTTATACTCTTTTCCAAATCGCCCCGTGTCCCAACGATACTCAATATCCCTAAAGAGCTCGATTCCTATTTTATAAGGGTTTATATTTTGGCGACTCATGGCCATAACGCCGGCATGCTTATCGGCGAACTCGATAATCTCTGATGACTTCAACGCATTTTTGGTCATGATCGTTGAGTGCCAGTAACTCGCCCACCCCTCGTTCATAATCTTTGTCATCCGCTGAGGAAGAAAATAGTAAGCCTCTTCTCTGAGAATACCTAAAATATCTGACTGCCACTCCTTTAGGGGAGCATGCTCTATGAGATACATCATCAAATCACGAGGAGAGATATAACTAGGCTTTTTACGGACAGTCGGAGTTTCTTCGGCCTCAGGTGTGGGCTCAACGACTCTGGGGTTAAAAAGCTGAGATCGCATAAAGCTCTTCAAGTGAGAAGATCGTCCATCGTCCTCATCATCGTGAAAGAATTGATCTTTAAATTCTGTTTCTTTATTTTGCCGTGAGCTTCTCACCTCAGGAGTTTCAAAGAGAACGCTCACATCAAGAAGGTTTTCTAGAGAGAGAACTCTATCAACGAATTCCTCGACCTTATCTTGACCATATTTTTCCATGTAGCGCCGTATTTTTGCTCCATGATTGGCCATAACATCCATCATCGAGCGGTCAGTAGATGCAAACCACAAGTTATTCTTAAAAAAATCGGCATGACCATAAACGTGGGCCATCACAATTTTTTGATCCACAAGGTGATTAGCATTCAATAAGTAGGCATAACAAGGGTTGGTATTGATGACCAACTCATAAATCTTTTGTAGTCCGTAAGCATAGGACTTTGAAAGCTGGTCATACTCCATCCCAAAGCGCCAATGGGGATAGCGACTAGGGAAACCACCTTGGGCGGCAACGATATTGATCGTATCGTAGTCACAGACCTCAAAAACAACGGGGAAGAAATCAAGACCGTAATCGAGAGCGTATTGATGAATTTCATTCTTGAGCCGCAACAGCTCACCGCTAAGGGGCTTGGTTCTTGTGGTCATTTTCCTTTTCCTAGAAAATCTTTAATAGAATCGAGAATTGCCTCTTTATTTTTAATTTTAGAAAGAGTGACCTTCTCGTGGTCTTCTTTATACCGACCGGCGAGGTCTTTATAGAACTGACCTGAGCCGTAGCGACTCTCTACTTGGCCGTAACAAAAATTATTCGAAGCAGGCAGGATATGATCATCCAGTAAGCTTAAGCATAATTTCGTATCGTCTGTGGACCAATTGTCACCATCACTGAAGTGAAAGGGATAAATATTCCATTCAGCAGGGTTATAATCTGTATCAATAATTTCTTTACATAATTTTAAAGCGGAAGAAATCAGTGTTCCCCCACTCTCTCGGGTTCGAAAGAAAGTATCCTCGTCGACCTCTTTTGCAGTGGCGTCGTGAATAATGTAGCGAATCTCGATATCTTTGTATTGAGACTTGAGCCACAGGTTAATCCAGAAAGACTCTGTGCGGACGATTTCCTTCTGCTCTTCGCCCATAGAGCCTGAAACATCCATCATATAAATGACAACGGCAGAGTTTTCAAATTCTACTTTTTGAGCAGAGGAGCGATAGCGCATATCGGACTTAATGGGAATAATGACAGGATTATTGTCATCGTAATTACCCATGGCCACTTGTCTTTTGAGAGCCTCTTTATAAGACCGTTTATAATGCTTTAGCGAGTCTGGCCCAACAGTTCCAATTGACGTGTACTTGTCAGTGGTCGACTCGAGAGTTTTCTTACCCTTAGGTTCAATGTTAGGAAGCTCAAGTTCTTCCCCTAAAATGGAAGCGAGTTCTTCAAGAGAGAGCTCGACTTCTAACTCTTTCTTGCCCTCACCTTCACCGGCTTCCCCTTCTCCGGGCTCGCCATCACCTTCCTGTCCGTCAACAGGATCGCCGGGCTGGCCATCTCCTTGGCCGGCGCCCCCTTGGCTTTCTCCACCGAACTTAAAACGAGGCATTTCAATTGAAGGCATAGGAATCTTGTAGGTGCCATCACCTTTTGGTAAGGGCATCTCCCCATTGGAGACATACTTCTTCAGATTATCGCGAATGCGACCTTTTACAATATTTCTAAAGCGAGCATGATCTCTTTTTATTGGGTGATCCATTATTCCTCTCTCCTATGCTTTACCTCTAACAAGCTATTACGACTTCGCTGAGTCACCTTTGGCAAATATTGAAGCGACAAAGTTAAGAGCGTCAGTGGCACATATCTCACAGTAGCCAAAGTTTTTGATGAGTCTTGATTTCACAACATCAATTTTCTCTTGGGTTTCTTTATCAACAACCTTCGAGATAATTGTCTTGAGCTTGATCGTATCCTTTTGATCTTCAAAAAGTTTTAGCTCAAGAGCTCTGTGGAGTCTCTCATTCATTTTGTAATCAAATTGTTTCCCTTCAATAGCGAGGGCCCCAATGTAATTCATGATCTCTCTTCTGAAGTCATCTTTTCTCGACTCTGGGATATCGATTTTTTCTTCGATACTTCTCATGAATCTCTCATCCGCATCTTCTAGGCGATTCGAATACTTGTTACGAATCTTCTCTCTTTGCGTATGAGCCTTAACGTTGTCGATGTAGTTTGAGCAAAGAGTTTGAATAGCATTTTCATCGACGCTAATAGCTTTTTGTACATCATTTTTAACAATGTCTTCGTACTCTTGGCGAGAAATTGCGAGCAGTTCTTTGTACTTATCAAGGACTTCGCTTGAGTTGATTAATGAGTGATGCTTAAGTCCCGCTTCCAGTTCATTGAAAACCATAAAGGGGTTCAAACAACCAGATTCAGAGTTTTTAACTAAAGAGTTTGAAATCTTATCTTGAATATAACGGGGTGAAATACCCTCGAGACCTTCCCTCACTGCTTCTTTTCTTAACTCTTTCACGTTGTCTTCGTTGTAACCTGGAAGAGTCTTGCCATTATAGAGCTTAAGCTTTTGCAGTCTCGTAAGATCCGACTTCTTTGGCTCTTCCAGACGAGTAAGTACCGACCAAAGAGACGCCATCTCAATAGTATTGGGCGCAATATGCATATGAGGGATTTTATCGGCGTTGAAGTCTCTTTTATAGATTCTTACTTCATTATCTAAACGAGTAATGTACGGTACATCGATTTTTACTGTTCGGTCTCGAAGAGCTTCCATAAACTCGTTGTTCTGGAGTTTTCTGAATTCTGGCTCGTTGGTGTGACCTAGAATTACTTCATCAATATCAGTTTGAGCAAACTTCTTGGGTTTAATTGATTGCTCTTGTGAAGCACCAAGGAGGTCATAGAGAAAGGCGACATCGAGCTTTAACATTTCGATGAATTCTACGATGCCTCTGTTGGCAATATTAAACTCTCCATCAAAGTTGAAGGCACGAGGATCAGAGTCCGACCCATAAAGAGCAATTTTTCTATAATTGATATCGCCTGTTAGTTCCGTCGAGTCTTGGTTTTTTTCGTCTTTAGGTTGAAAAGTCCCAATTCCAATTCTATCTTTTTCTGAAAGAAGAAGCCTCTTGATACGAATATGATTCATGACCTTATTCCAATCGCCGTCATACTTTTCCATGTAAGCACTAAAGATGTAGCGATCGGCCGGATTGAGAGAGCCTTTAATTTTTATCTTCGGTGTCCCATCGGGACGAGACTTATTCATCGTTGCAAGAAAGCCTTCTCTTACTTCAAAAGGAATAAGCTTCAATGGTTCTTCATGCATAGGCGAAGGAAAAACCTTCTGACCACCTAGGAGCTCAGGCGCTTCTTCGTCGTACCAATCAAAGGTGTACATGGCCCCGTCATCAGTTTTTGAATAGTGCTCAAGACCTTTTTTTACCAAACGAGAAATAGAGGACTTAGCCGAGCCAACTGGACCGTGGAGCAGAAGAACCCTTTTTTCAGTTCCATAGCCTGCGGAAGCTGACTTAAAAAAGTTAGCAAATTTCATCAGGTGGACATCAATCCCAAAAACGGCATCTTTTCCATTTTCCATCGGATCGTCAAAGAAGTGGTAACGAGTAATATTTTTCTTGTACTCAGTGTACTTGGAAGTTCCGTAGGACATCACCATATCGTGAACCCTTTGGAAGGCATTTCTCGCAATTTTTGGATCTGCCGCCACTTTGTCGACGTAGTCTTGAAAAGACCCTGTCCAATGAAGGTGTGAGAAATCCTCGGCCTTATAATTTTCTTTAATAAAGTCGCTTATGTTTACGCTTGCCATATCTAAGTTCCCCTGTTTTGAGATGCCTATTTTTTTAAGTCTTGTTCAAAGGACTAAGCCCTCTTTTATTCCTCTTTATTGTAGCAAGAGGAAGGCCAATTCCTAAAGCAGAATATCGGGATAAAATCTATAAATTTCAATATGTTAAACTTGAGTAACCGGGTCAAGAAGGCTCCGCTGGTGTCACAATCTCTCATTGACACCACCAACTTCCACGCTAAACTATTTCTTATCTATTATTTTTGTAAAAGGCGGTCATGGGCTTAATCTCATCTGGAATTACTGATATTGGCATGAAGAGAAAGACCAACCAAGATGCTATTTATCTCAATCCCGAGAAACACCTCTTTGTTGTGGCCGATGGAATGGGTGGTCATAACGGTGGCGATATCGCCAGCCAAATGGCAACGGAGATCGTTCCAGAGTTTGTTTTAGCAAACTATGATCTCGAGCCCACAAAATTACAAAAGAATGCTGTGCTCGCCGCTAACAATGCCATAAAGAAAAGAGGCGAAGGTGACCAAAACCTTTTGGGAATGGGCACGACTCTGGTAAGCCAGCTATTTCGCGGCCCCTACCTCTACACCGCAAATGTCGGTGACTCTAGGGCCTATTTATTTAATAACAAAAAGATTTATCAACTCACCACTGACCACTCCTTAGTACAGGAAAAACTTAATCTCGGTTTCTACACCAGAGAGCAGGCCGGTGATGACCCGCAAAAAAATGTTTTAGTGCGCACAGTCGGATTCGAAGAGGATGTCGAAGTTGATGTCTTCACTTATAAGGTTCATCGCAATGATGTTTTCTTGAGCTGCAGTGATGGGCTTCATGGAAAAGTCAGTGAACCTGACCTCGTCTACGTGATCAACCACTTTATCCCAGACCCCTCCAAAGCAACAACTCAGGACCTCGATAAAACCTGTAAGTTTCTGGTTGAACTGGCCAATAAAAATGGTGGTCAAGATAATATCTCTATTGTGCTCATCGTTGCCCAGTAAAACCCCAAGCACATGACCTCTACGCTTTGCATTTAAATGACCTAAGAGGCGAAAACTACTAGGCGTATGGGCCCAAGTTGTTTAAAATTCTCAGTCATGGATCGCTACTTTACCGTCATGGTCGTCCCAGAAAGAGAGAAAGGTGTAAAATCCTTTCGTATACCCCGCGTGGTTTTCCATGCGGCCATTTTCTTTTTTGTGGTCTTCACTATTCTTCTAAGCATTTTGACCTACGACTATTGGAAAATCCTCCGTCAGGTCTATGAGAATAAGCATTTAACGATTGAAAACCGCCAACTGCAAGAGCAAATTCAGCTTTTTCAAATGAAGCTCAACTCTCTCACTGAAGACCTCGAGAGAATTCATACCTTTGAAAAAAAGCTGAGAATCATAACGGGAATTGAGGAGGCAAACCTTACTCAATCTTTAAAAAATTCCAACGACAGCGACCAGTTCCCTATCAATGAGACGGGAGAGCCCGATAGCGCTCTTCCCAATGACCGTGCCCTCAAGAGAAAGCCAGGAAAAAACGGCAAACCTCAAAGCAGTATTTTCAGAAATCTCGATCAGCTTAAAGAATTCAAAACGGCTCCCGACTTTATCAACCTCAAGAATCTCTACGAGAAAAAAATTGCCACCAAGTTTGGCCTGCAAAAAGGCTACTCCTATACCAAAGAGTGGAATGAGCTTACAAAGCAGAGTTTTACCATGGCGACGGGATTTGCGGAGTTTGACTATAAGTTTGGCTTTGTAAAAAGTTTTGTAAAAGACTTAGAAGTAAATATACATAAACTGGATCAGTTTCTCCTCGATAAAGACTCTTTTCTCCGTTCGACCCCAACTCTCTTGCCGACAAAGGGCTGGATTACGAGTTACTACGGACCAAGGATCAGCCCAACTTCGAAGAGGCTCAGGATGCATGAAGGAATAGATATTGGGGCCCGCTCTGGGACCCCCATTTTAGCTGCGGCCGACGGAAGAGTTACCTTTGCTGGGAAAAAACCTGGTTTTGGAAACTTTGTTCAAATCGATCACGGCTATGGAATTGAAACTTTTTATGCTCATGCAAAAGGTTTGTTTGCTAAGAAGGGTCAAGTTGTCAATCGCGGCACTTTGATAGCCTCTATCGGAAACACCGGCGCTTCCACTGGTCCTCACTTACACTATGAAATTAGAGTGAACGGGACTCCTGTAGATCCTCTTTACTTCGTTTTAGATTAAATTTTTCGGAAGTTCGGCCATCACAAGCTACTTCCTTTTTTATTTGTAGGAGAACACCATGGCAAACCCATTGCGCGCAATTTTTGGCTCTAAAAATGACCGGGACATTAAGAAACTAAAGCCCCTAATCAACCAAATTGCGAGTTTTGAAGAGAATATGAAAAAACTCTCTGATATCGAACTTCAAGCACAGACTCCCAAATTTAGAGGAATGATTGAAAAAGGGGCAACTCTTGGTGATATTTTACCAGAAGCCTTCGCTACCGTTAGAGAAGCCGCCGTCAGAGTTTTAGGAATGCGCCCGTACGACGTGCAAATGGTGGGAGGCCTCACTTTGTTTGAGGGGAATATCGCTGAGATGAAAACCGGGGAAGGTAAAACTCTTACCGCTGCTCTGCCCATGTACCTCCACGGCCTTACTCAAAAAGGCGCCCATCTGGTCACTGTTAACGATTACCTCGCCAGAAGAGATGCCGACGAAATGGTAGGTCCTTTATATAGATGGCTCGGTATTAGCGTTGGCGTTATCGTAGCGGACATGGATGACGAGGAGAGAAAAGCGGCCTATCAAGCAGACCTTACTTACGGTACAAATAATGAGTTTGCCTTCGACTACCTACGCGACAATATGAAGTTTGATTTAGAGGACTACGTTCAAAGAGGTCACAACTACTGTATCGTCGATGAAGTCGATTCAATCCTTATCGATGAGGCGAGAACTCCCCTGCTCATTTCGGGGCCCTCTGAGGGCAGAACCGACCTTTACTACAAAGCAAACGAAATTATTCCTCAACTTGAAAAGGAAAAACACTTCACCGTTGATGAAAAATCTCGAACGACTATGTTCACCGAAGATGGACTTCTCAAGATTCAAGAAATCACTCAAATTGATGACCTCTTTAATCTAGAACACAACGATCTTATTCACCATCTCAATCAATCTCTTAAAGCCCACTACCTATTCAAGAAAGATATTGACTACGTGATCAAAGAAGAAAAGGTCATTATCGTCGATGAATTCACGGGACGTCTTAAAGATGGCTCGCGCTGGAGTGATGGCCTTCACCAATCCGTTGAAGCTAAAGAAAACGTACCCATCAAATCAGAAAACCAAACACTGGCTTCTGTTACTTTCCAAAACTATTTTCGCCTTTATGACACTCTAGCTGGAATGACGGGAACAGCAGAAACAGAAGCAGAAGAATTTGCTAAAATCTACAAGCTTAGCGTTCTTGTGGTTCCAACCAACGTCCCAATTGCAAGGATTGATGAGCCTGATGTTATTTATAAATCTAAATCTGCAAAAACGAATGCTGTTATTAAACTGGTTAAAGAACTTCAGGCGAAAGGACAGCCTGTCTTGATCGGAACCAACTCTATCGATAGTTCTGAGCACTTTCATAACTCTCTTACTAAAGCTGGTATTCAACACGAAATGCTCAATGCTAAGAATCACGAAAGAGAAGCTTCAATTATTACCGATGCAGGTAAAAAAGGTTCCGTAACGATCGCGACAAATATGGCCGGACGTGGAACCGACATTAAAATCAATGATGAAGTTAAGTCCTTAGGTGGTCTCTATATCGTCGGCACGGAACGAAACGAAGCTCGAAGAATTGATAATCAGCTTCGAGGGCGTTCTGGTCGGCAGGGAGACCCAGGTCACTCAAAGTTCTTTCTCTCCCTTGAAGATGACCTTATGCGGATTTTTGGATCTGACAGAATCAAAGGAGTCATGAATACCCTAGGTATGGAGGAAGATGAGCCCATTGAGCACAAGATGATTTCAAACGCTATCGCTAAGTCACAGAAGAAAGTTGAGGCCCATAACTTTGAAATCAGAAAGCACCTACTCCAATACGATGACGTGATGGGAGAGCAAAGGTCTGTTATCTATCGCTTAAGACGGGATATCCTCTCGGATAACGGGAATAAGGAACTGCTCAATGGATTTATTGAAGATGTTACCGAATCACTTATTGAGGCCTACACCCCAGACAAAAAGGTTCCACTAGAATCTTGGGCCTGGGAAGAGATGAATGCGGGCTTTAAAAACACGTTCCATACCGATTATTTCCTTAGCTATGAAGACTGCATTAAGAAAGCCGATGGAGATATTGACACTTACCTGAGTGTCATGGCCAAGGAGACTCTTGAGCAGAAATTCGCTCAGTACGATGAAGAACAGATCAAGCTTGCCCTTAGAGAAATATTGCTTTCGACTTTTGATCAATTCTGGAAAGATCACCTTCAATCAATGGATCATGTAAAAGAAGGCATCAACCTTAAGGCTTATGCTCAAAAAGATCCCCTCACGGAGTACAAAAGAGAAGCTTTTAATCTGTTTGAAAACATGAGAGGGGAAGTTAAGAAGGCCGTAGTTAACGCCTGCTTTAGCGTTAAATTATATTCGCAAGAGGAAATCGAAGAGCTTCAGCGCAGAAATCAAGAGGAGCTTGATCGCCAGCTTGCGGCCCACAAAAAAGCCCAAGAGATGGCAGACAGTGCCAACGCTTCCAATAATGCGCCCATCAAGAGATCGACAAATAAGGTCGGTCGAAATGATGCTTGCCCTTGTGGTAGCGGGAAGAAATTTAAGCATTGTCACGGAGCCTGAAGCTACCATGGTCCACCGGCTGATGTTATACTATTAAGACCACGCTGCTAGGCTAATTAAGTCCTAGCGCGAGTTTTTAATGGTGAAAAACTCAACCGGTAAGACTATCTATGAGTGATGAAAACGATAATAACGGTGACGGCGAATGGGACGAAAAATCTGACCTGACCCGAATAGAAGATCTCTCAGAATTCCTTCACGTTGAGGACGATGACCTCAATCAAAAATTTGAAAAGGTAGACTCCTCAGACGAAAATGAGAATGATCAAAACTCTATGGGAGAAGATCTCTTGGCCCTCGACGATCTAGAGGACGACGACCAAGAAGTAGTCGAAAACATAACAGAAAATCAATTTGAAAGTGAAGAAGACCCCCCTCCATTTGAAAATGAAGAGGATGACAGCGATGGTCCGGCCTTTGGATCGGAGACTTCGGACTTTGAAGAGACAACCGAACCTAGTATTTCCCTAAACTCCGACTCTACTTCTGAGGAGAATGATTCAAATGCTATTGAAGAGAGTATTGATGATACTGCAGATGCTGAGCTCGACTTGTCAGGAGCTTTTGGCGTCGAAACGAGCGATGACGATGACGATGCCAAAGAAGAAGACTGGCTTGAGAATTCTGGTGACTCATTCTTTGATTCGCAGTCCGATGATAGCGATGACGGTGATGGCGAATCAAATCAAGAGGACGATACCTTCAACCCAAGTTTAGAATCCTCTTTCGACAATCCCGATCCCGATCCCGATGAAGATGAAGATGAAGACCAAGAAAGTGAGGCCAGTGATACAGACGATCACTCTTTTGAATTCCCCGATCCAGAAGACCTAGAAACGGCCCGCCAAGAAAAAGCACATGAGTTCAGCGAACAAAGCAGCTTTGATAATAGCGAAATTGCCCCTGAAGTTAGAGGTTTTTCTCAAGAGAGCGAGCAGGAAGCTGGTATCGTTCAACGAGAAAACTTTCAAGACTTGCGTGAGTTCGGCAACTCCATCTCTTACGGTTTAGTCCAAACGGGTGGTAACCCACCCTATAGTTTAATAGTACGCCACTTAAAGTTCGAAGAAGATGCCAGAGATATTTTGATTATTCTAAGAGAGCACGGACTTGTCACAAGTGAGAATGAAGATACAATCGCTCAGGGCCTTGAACAAGGCAGTCTCCTCATCTCTCAAATCAGTGAATATTCGGCCATTTATCTGGCCCATAAACTTCGCCGCTTCGATCTTGACTTAAGAATTGGCCTATCGGATCAGCTCCATCCCTCTAAGAGTTACAATTCAGAAAATAAAGGCCTGGTATCCAAACATAATCTTGGTCAAAATTTTCAAGAGGATGTTCTTCTTGAAGACCGTGTTGTTGCTATTGAAGATATTGTTCTCGCGACAACACCATCAATTGAAGGATATTCCATCTATCGCTACCTAGATATTATCACTTCTCACACCGTTGTTCGTGAAGATGAACTCAAACGACTGTCTGCTTCTTCTCAAGGCTCCAAAGGCACAGAGGCAGAAGAAGTCTCAAAACTTTCGTTTGAAAGTGACTTTTATCAAGAGCTCAACCTCAATAAGGATGACGCTGATATTATGAACAACTATAGCCTAGGACTCAATGAAATTTATCACGAGTTGAGTTTAGAGCTAAAAAACCAAGCTTTTAAGCGAGAGGCTAACGCTGTGGTAGGAATCAACTTTGCTCTGACTCCTTTAATTGACACCAATACTGACAAAGGGACAACTCGCTATAAGATTACCTGCTCTGGTAATGCTGTTTGGATTGTCGATAAGCAAGACTAGCCCAGCCTAAAGCTTTTTAAGTAAACCGTTGTCTTCAATCGCAAAGCTTTTCACCCCTTGAAAACTCAAATACTAGGACTATACTTAAAAGATGAAGACCCTATCCAAAACTCAATTAGAACACTGCCCCCCTAAGCTCCCCGTCGTTGTTATCGGTGGTGGAATTTCAGGTGCGGGTGTTTTCAGAGACCTCTCTCTTCACAAGATCCCTTGCCTCCTTATTGATAAACATGACTTTACATCACAGACCAGTCAGTCGAGCTCTAAAATGCTTCATGGAGGAATTCGCTATTTGGAAAATTTCGACTTCCAATTAGTCTGGGAAGCTCTTCATGAAAAAGACTTATGGCTTAAGCTTACTCCCCATCTTACCTATCCAGCTCAGTTCTATCTACCGGTTTATAAAGACTCCTTAAGACCACTATGGATGGTAAAGATCGGGCTCTTTATTTATGACTTACTCAGCCAGTTTAAAAATATTCCAAATAAAGTCACGAGTACAAAAGAAACTCTGGAAGCCTTTCCCGACCTTAAAAAGGCAGGCTTAACAGGTGCTGGTGTTTACTCTGATGCCGTTATGGATGATGCAAAAATTACTCTTGAATGTATATACGACGGTTTATTGGAAAAAGGCAGCTATGCTTGCAACCACACTTCTCTTACCGCCCTAGAGATAGAAGAAGACCACTACAAGCTAACTCTTAAAGATGAGCTCACAGGTACCACTCGCCGTATTGAGGCCGAGCATCTCATTTTTACGACCGGCCCCTTCACCGATAAATTAATGAGTGAGCTCGAATGTTTTAAATGGGAGCCAAAGCTCTCACTTAGTAGAGGCTCTCATATTTGGCTTACTTCTGAGCGCCTCCCCTTAAAGTCACCGATGGTGTTGACCCCAAAGGACGGTAGAGTCATCTTTGTGATTCCTCAGGCAGGCAATAGAGTTTTAGTGGGAACGACTGAAGTTGCTGGGGAGGCTGGTTTTAATCAAGCGCCTTCTCAAGAGGAAATAGAATACCTTATTCAAAATCTCAATGAATTTTTTCCCGAACTTAAAATAGGCTTAGATGATATTGTCAGCTCCTTTGCAGGTTCCCGTCCTCTCGTGCGTGAGCCTGGAGGCTCAGGATTGGGCAAAGTTGCCAGACACCATAAAATCTATCAGCCCCACTACAAGACTTGGGTGCTTTTAGGCGGAAAGTATACAACCTTTAGGATTATGGCACGAGACGTGGTTTCCTTATTCATGAGGCAAGCAGGTTTGGCCTATAATTCGAACTTAAGCGAAAAAGGTCTACGCCAACCGAGCCTAACAGGAAGTTGGACTCCAGCAACTCCCCCCTCAATAGAGACGATCAAGAAGATCATCGAGTCTGAATACCCAAAGACTTGGGAAGATCTTTTTCATCGCCGCTTAGGAATAATTGATCCCAAGCAAAAGAAAGAATTAAAAGAGCGGCTGCAGGAAGTACCCGAAATCAACGCTCTCTTAAAGTAATTGCTTTTTTTTCTTTCAACCTAAGCCACTAACTCATAAACTGTTGAGATGAAAAACTTTATTCTTGTGGCCGTGGCCTCTCTTATCCTCTTCCCCCTCTCTGCGCTTTCTCAAGGGACAGTACTCTACGTAAAAAATCAAGTTCAGATCGATAACAAATCTATTGCGAAAGGAGATAAGGTTCAAGCGGGACAAACAATAACGACAGGTCAAGGCTCTATGGCCGTGCTTCTATTTGATAATTCATCCACAGTGAAGGTAAATGAAAATAGTATTATCACCCTAAAAGCTTTTGATAAGAAGAAACGCTCAACACGATTTTCTCTGATGAAAGGTAGTGGTTTTTTCAAACTAGACCCCAAGGCTAAAGGAAAACTTAGCGTGCAGGCAAGAACTGTGGCCATGGGTGTGCGTGGTACTCTCTTTTTTGTTTCTTACGGCAAAGAAAAGAAAGAAGACGTTTACATGTGCGTGCAAGAGGGAAAGGTTGCCATTAGAGGTAAGAGTCAAAGGAAGCCAGTTCTTGTCAATGCAGGTCAAGGTGTCGTTGTTGCAGGCGGGTTAAAGTCTTCAAAACCGAGCTTTCTTCCTTGGACTAAAAATCTTAACTGGGAACTTGATCCCAAGAAGAAAGATCTTGAAAATAAGATTTCCATTGAGGAAGGTTACGCTAGCCCCTTGGATCGAGACTATGACTAGCTACCTTACGCTTTTTCTTCTTTTTCTAAATATTCATATGATTAAAGCAAATGAGACCATTCCTCAAAGGACGAAGGCCCAGAACGTTCTAACACAAGCCAATCTCTTTAAAAGAATTTCCAAGAACAAGACTCTTCACTTTGCTCACTCTTTTGGAGTCAATGAATCCCTACCCAACTCGAACCGTTTCACCCTCAGCTATCGCCACAAGTTATCCCCTCATTTGAGCGTGGGGGTCATCTCTATGCTTGCCAGCGGATCGAGACACAATGCTGACTGGGAAAAGTTTGGGCCGACCTGGAGCTGGCGGCAGACAAGAGATCGATATGAGTTCAATTATGGGGCTTTTATGCAGTATAAAAGCCTTCTCAACAAGAAAGGTAATCTTCTTTTTAAAGCCAGGCTTCATTATCAAATTAATAACTTCAATAATCAGCAGGATATTATTATCAGATCCGGAATTCTCTCTCTTCTATCGCCAAAGGTCTCTTGGCTTAATCAGGTCGATTTTCACATTCCCACTAATTACCAGCGCAATTTCTTCAGAGAGTATTGGTTTTACAGCGGATTAGGCAGGCAAGTGACAAAAAACCTTTTTTTGGCCTTACAACTATCCTTTGGAGTAGAAATCTGGAATGAATCGAAAAGCTTCTTTGATCGCACCGCTCAGCGCTTTAAAAATACCAACAAGGCGCTGCGGGCAGGACCTCTTATAAATTTCTACTACTGACTACCATCTGTAGCTTAGTCCCACCATCAAGCGAGGACCTGAGGCAACCTTAGTAACCTCTTCAATCTCACCTGAACTTTGGTTCTCAAAGCTATAGCTTTCGCTTCTTCTATAGTAATCAAGAACAGCTCTCATACCAAAACCGCTTCTTGTATAATATTTAATTCCGGTTGCTAGTGCTATGAAGCTCGAAGAGCCATCAAACTCATTGGATGCATTTGTCGAATTCACATTCAAAACCTCTACGGTATCTTTGACACTGCCAACTCCAAGACTAAGGCCCGAAAAACCGATTAAGCGGTTATAGGAGAGGGCGGGCGCAATATAGTGAAAATTAACACCTACACCGTACTCAGTAACCGCAGTTGTTACTTGCTGGCCCTGAACGGAAGCTGTTTGATTTGAGCCAGAATGAAGCATGACAAGAAAGCTTAATTTATTAAGAAAGCCGGTTGTGTTGTTAAAGTATTTCTCAATTCCAAGACTAAAGTTAATCTTGGACTCTTTTCCAATGAAAGTATTACCTTCTCCCTCATCGACACTAGAGGACAAAGAACTAAAATGAACAAGACCAAAAGCCTCTAAAGTTTTATCTAGGGCCACTCCGGGAGTTGAGCCTCCATTCATGCCTCGGTAATCGAGATCTCCTAGGGATTCAAGATCATTTTGCTCATCTTTATTGAGATTTATTCCTCTTACGCGAGCAGGAACATTTGAGTCGTCTCCTCTAATGCTCATCACTTCAGTACCGGCGCTAAAGTTAGAGGTATCATAAAGGCTTTTAGTTGGGTCCTCTGTCATTGTGATCGGCTTCGTCATTTTGATATTAACGACTTTGTCTGGGAAGACCTTATCTGCATCAACGAGGCGATAGACCGACCAAATCGTCCTTGTTGGCGAAGCCTTAACAACCGTACCCCTTGCGATGACTCCTGTCGTGAGGAAGAACTTTGCGTGATCTCCTACTACGAGCCCATCTTCTAAGCCGCGATTTAGAAGAACTGTCTTTTTGGTTCTAGAAACTTTCAAGAAACGAGTGGTCAATTTTTCATCAATTTCAAGACTTAAGGGCGAGTGAATGAGAAGGCCTGTGCAGCCTATAACCAAGAAAGATATTGTTAACTTACGAATGAACATCAACATAGAAACACCCTAAAAATAAATATTAAAACCAATACTGAAACGAGTCTGAGTGGCAACAAAAGAGCCCGCAATATCATCCACGAGAATATCATTCACGTTATATCGCATGCTTTCGTACTTAAGTTGTAGATTGAGCCCAAAGCCCATTTTTAACGTCTCATCTTTTACATCACCACTTTTGAAGCGATACTTCAGGCCAACATGCCCCGAAGGAAAACCTAAAATCTGATAAGTATAAATATTGTCAAATTCAGCGCTTTCTAACTCTCCGTTACCTCGCTTAATCCCAACTCCAACATAGGGCATGTATCTATAGAGAGAGTTCGGTGCGTTCCAAAAGTACCAATTTACATAACCCTTCAGGCTTCCTTCGGTAATTCTGCCGTTGATGCCGCCAACGTCGTAGTGGGAGATCCCCCGCTCAAGCTCAACTTCAAGAGTAAAATTCTCCAGACTATCTAGGGTTGAACTCAAGTGCCATTCATAAGCAAAGCTCAGAGCATAGTCGGTACCTCTATAATTAGGATCTTCCTCAGTTGTATTGCTACTGAGATTTGTCGTGTAGCGAATAGTGATTTCGCTTCCGCCTTTCTCGTTCAAAGAGCGCTTTTGGCGACGTAACTCCCCTTCAATACCGGTTTCGATCAGATAGTTACGAAGCTGCTCATCATCCATATCTTGGGACCAGCGTGGGCCATCTCTTCTAATACGAGCTATCGCTTCGGGGGAAAGTTCACGGGCACTTTGATCTGCTAACAATTGCCTCTGCCTTACGCTTAGGTTGTCAGTTCCCTCTCTCACATTGGCAGAAGGGTCGCGAACCAAGCCACTGTAGAGACCTTTCAGCCCATACTTTAAGTCATTATATTTTGTAACGGAGGGAACTGAAGTTGAATCAAAAACTTCATTTTCTTTTTTCTTTTTTGCTTGCTTTAAGAGATTTTCGTCGTCTCTTTCAGTTGGGCTTATTAGGCGATTACGAGCTTGATCGTATTTGTCATCGTACTCAGATCCTATTTTGATATATTCTTTATTTCTGGTAACCTCAAGGTCTTGTCTCTTTGTGGCCTTTGTTCCTCTTAGTTTTTCTCCTTCAAAAAAGTCCTCTTCTTCAAAAATAAGGTCATCGGGAACTCCCTTGTCTTCGCTCACCTGATAATAGTTTTGATCCTCGGCCCTTCCTTGAATACGAAGAGTTCGACGGGAAATAAAAGGTCTTCTGGGATCTTTTGACTGGCGAACAATACTGAGAGTTGCTCCCTTTTGAAGCAGTCTAAAGTTTTTAATCTTTCTTAAAAACCAATAACTTTGGTTATTTTGAACTTTGACCACCTCGCCTTCTGCTACGTAGGTGAAGCGAGGCTTTTGCAGTCCTTGGGCCAAGCTCATCACAAAGAGCTTGCTTCGATCACCATTTCTCAGACCTTCGGCATAACCTAAATCGAGAACGATTGATTTTTTGGAAGAGCTCATTTGAAGAACTCGGGTGCCTTCAAGAGAATCGGCCAAAGCGGCCTCGAGAGTGAGGGCAAATAAAAGCGCTAAACTCCGGCGAAATAAGGTCTTACTCAATCTCAATGCCTTCCTCCTTGAAGCCTTTGAAACGAGAGCTTTTAACAGTCAATGCGGCTCACGACGCATTTGAAGAGCTTCAAATCATTTAAAACTCATCTATATGACTATCCTCATATTTTAACACGCTCCGAAATTTGCACCACCTATTTCTTGGTATTTAGCCCGTCATAACGCAATGAGCACTAATTTCGAGCTAAAATTTCCTAAGTGTGGAGCTCCTAGTTGAAAGACAACAGAAAAAGTCATATAACTAGTGAAAATTAATACTGAAAGAAGGTAGTTTCATGGCCCGTAGAAAGAGCGTTCAGATTTTTCGTTACAAATGCACAATGACTGACGAGGAATATAAAACAACTCGAAAAATTAGTAATCCAGACGACCTCATTTCTGTGCAATCTTTCTATGAACTTAATCCAGAGATGGATGATCGCCCTGAGCATATTAAAAAAGAACTTGGTGTAGACGAAGAGCAATAGTCTCCAAAAACCAATACGAGTATCCCGACTTAAGTGATCAAGAAACAATTTTAGAAAAGAAGGATCTTTCATGGAAACAAGAAACGTCATTATAGTAGGCTCAGGCCCCGCAGGATACACAGCTGCTCTTTACGCCTCAAGGGCTTCCCTCTCTCCCCTCATGATCGAAGGCATGGAGCCAGGTGGTCAGTTGACAACAACCACTGACGTCGAAAATTTTCCGGGATTCCCTGAAGGCGTCATGGGTCCTGACCTCATGATAAATATGAAAAAACAAGCGGGCCGCTTTGGGACCGAGTTTCTCTCAAGCTTTGTAAAAAGCGTTGATCTTTCCAAGCGTCCTTTTCATGTTGTTTGTGAAAATGGGACCGAATACCTTACTCAAACTCTGATTATATCAACAGGGGCTTCGGCCAAGTACTTGGGCTTAAAAAACGAAATGGAGCTCATTGGTAAGGGCGTTAGTGCCTGTGCCACCTGTGACGGATTTTTCTATCGTGATAAAATTATTCATGTTGTCGGAGGTGGCGACACCGCGATGGAAGAGGCTACCTTTTTAACTAAATTTGCCTCAAAGGTTTATGTTCTTCACAGAAGAGAGAGCTTAAGGGCTTCAAAAGCCATGCAAGACCGAGCCTTTGCCAATAAGAAAATAGAATTTATCTGGAACACTCAAGTTGAAGAAATTCTCTTTGATGACTCTGGTGTCACAGGCCTGAGGGTAAAGAATACAAAGACCGGTGAAGAGTCTAAGCGTGAAACTGATGGCTTCTTTTTGGCCATCGGTCACAAGCCCAATACCGGCTTTTTGAATGACCAAATCGATACTGATGAGCAAGGCTATATTGTTCCAACAAATGCCCCTCACCCAGATACTAATGTTTCGGGCGTTTTTGCTTGTGGCGATGTCCAAGACCACTACTATAGACAGGCCATCTCTGCTGCAGGCTCCGGCTGTATGGCGGCAATAAGAGCTGAGAAGTATTTGGAAGAGTTTGGCGAGGCCTAACCAAGTCTATTTTTGCTCATTTTCAAAGAGGGTGACTAAATGTTCGGTCTAAAGAATCTCTCGATTATAGGCCCTCTTCTCTTATCTAAAGCCCTTAAACAGGACTCTCTTCAAAGAAAAAGAGTCAATGAACACTTGGCCAGGGCGATGGGAAACAATAAAGGCCTGTGGTTAAAGCTAGGCCAAATGCTCTCAATCAAATCAGAACAATGGAAAGAGCTTGGAGAGCTACCTACTGGAAAGAGTGTCCAAACAATTCCGGCTCAAGAGTTTGACTCCTACATTCAATCTCTCTTTAATGAAGAGAACCTAGACTTTACAACAATACAAAAAATAATTTATCCGGGAGTTGCGGCTTCTCTTTCCCAAGTTCATGAAGCTGAGCTTACCAGTGAGAAGACAGAGCGCTGGATAATTAAGGCCAAGCTTCCGGGGATACACGAGGTTGTGGCCGATCAACTGAAAGTATTTAAGCTCGCTGGCATGAGCGAAAAACTCGCCCCACGGAGTAAGTCCTTCTCAACTAATGATTACTCCCGAACCTTTAGAGACTCCTTTCAACGTGAACTTGACTACGATCAAGAAAGGTCTCATTTCAAAACACTACAAGAGCTCGTCAATAATAAAAAAAATGCTTTCGTACCTCTGCTGCATCCTCATCTTCAAGGAAAAGACTTCATCATTATGCAAAAGGCTCAAGGTCAAACTTGGAGCGAAGTGATTGGGACCTGGAACAGAAAGGAAAAGAGGCGTTTGGGCCACAGCCTTGTTGATCACTATCTCTATCAGTACTTTGTTCTGGGGTGTGCTCAAGGAGATTTTCACCCTGGAAATTTTCTTTTTCAAAAAACAGATAATGACGATGATGTCGTCATAACTTGGATCGACCTTGGTCAATGCCTCAGTCCCTCTAAAAAGCAAAGAAAAGCCCTCTTTTATGCTATAGAAGGAAGTCTTGATATTTCGGTAGGCGATCTTTTTCATGCTTGGGACTTTGACTTAAAAAAATTATCCCCTCTCAAAGAAAGACTACCTCTTATTCTCGAAACACTTTTTGCCCCCTTCCAATCGCAAACGTCTCTTGACCTGAGGACTTGGGACTTAAAAAAGAGATTAGAGACCATTATGGGCGATGATAAATGGTGGTTTAGAACTGCTGGTAGCTCTGAGCTCTTTCTCTCTATTCGTTGTTGGCTAGGCTTAATTGGCATGCTTGAGAAACTGGAAGTTTCTCTTCACTTTAGTCAAATTTGGCAAGAAGCTCGCCACCTAATCGCGAAGACACTTGAAGAGACCTCACTAGAAAAGACAGATTTCAAGTCTATTAAGTTTAGTGATATGGCCCAAAGCCTGAATGTTAAAATTACGGAAAATGACAAAACAATAGTGGAAGTAAGCCTGCCAGCAAGAGCGATAGAAAACTTGCCCGATTTTTTATCACCAGAAGTTATGATCGAAATCAAAAAGCATTCGATAGACTTAGAGCAACTGATAACGCAAGTTTTAAAGGAAGGCCTGAAGCCAAAAGTGATCTTGGATTTGGCTATATCAGAGCGAAACTATTTTGTTACGTTAGTCTAAGAATCATCCTTGTTAAAATATAAAGTTCTGTCATTCAAAATAGTTCCAACTAGTTAGCGGCGTGATTAAGGAAAAAAGCGGCTCTTTAGAAACAATTTTACAGGGCAAATTAGTCAGCCTTTGTCCCTCTTTTGACAAGCTGAATAGCTCTTGAAACAATTAACACATCAGAGTCTAGTGGATGGACTCTGAATTCTTTTTTCTCAGGTCTGCCAAGGAAGGTGTCCATGAATTTCAACTATAGTACGCTCAATGTTTCCCTTTGCCCCAAAACACGCTCAGTCAGAGTCGCCCTCAACAGGCCAGAAAATCAAAACACGATTAATATAGAAATGCTCTTTGAACTAGAGAGTCTCTTTGGTTGGCTCACCACCCACCTAGAAGTCAATGCCGTTGTCCTTACAGGTGAAGGCGACACCTTTAGTGCTGGCTTTGATCAAGAAGAACTAAAGATAATGAGCGAAGAGAAAATGCAAAAATATCTTATTCGCTTTCAAAAAATAATTGCAGGAATGCTCTCCCTGCCTCAAACAATTATCTGTGACTTAAAAAACGGAGCAGCTGGTATGGGCATAGAGCTTAGCAGTGGAGCCGATGTTCGTATCATGCGCTCAAGCGGAAAACTCGAATTTAACTCTCTCAAAAAAGGATGGGTTCCCTGCTCGGGAGGCGTGGGCCTTCTCGGCTTTTGGGTCGGCCACGCTAAGGCCCGCTCATGGACTTTATGTTCCTCAACGATCGATGGAGCTGAGGCCCTTAATTCAGGTTATTGCCTAAGCTCATATGCAAATGCTGAGGATGCATTAACTCCCCTACTTACTAATATCGCCGCTCAAGCCGCTGTTGCCCGCATACAGACAAAGAGAAGCTTTCTTGAGGCGATCATGCCTGAGCTTACCCGCTCATTTGAATATGAGACTATATTCTCCTTCGCCGCCTTAAAGACACAGGATTGGAAGAAGGATCAAGAAAGTGAGGACTTTATCGCTGCTCGCGACATGGCCAAATTACTAAAAGATTCAGCTCAAGCCCCTGTGCTCTAAGCTAAAGAAAATCTTCTTATAGACCGACGAGACAGGTATGTTAATGCATGCCTCTCTCTTGCTCCTATCTAGCTTAATGCTACTCCCTGTAGTGCTACCTGTTTGTCAGGCCAAAAACCTAGAAGTTGAGCCCTCCCAAAGAGAGCAAAGAGTAGCAAGCCAGCAAACCATGAGTAAAATGGGTTATGGAAATAGTTCAGATACCGCTGAAGAAAAGAGCCAACCTCACATGGATAGAGCGCCGATTGATCAAGAATGGTTTTTTCAAAACTCCGGCGTCCCAGAAATACTAAAAAATATCCTGCAAAGTAATGCCCAAGAGGAGACCATACAAAATAGTGCCTATGATCTTCACGTTGGCTGCCTAACCTATCACCATTCTGAATTAGCAGACTTTATCAATTCAAAAGTCTCTCCTCTTTTTCAAACTAAGCCTCGCTTTTGTGAGGTTTTTTCCGAAAGAAGCACCAAGACCGCTAGTATCTCGAATCATGAGACTCATATTGCTGATGACGGAGAAGTTATTGTTACCCCGACTGCTTCAACAACCAGAGAGATCGTGCAGTGGAGCCTAAAGAGCGAAAAACTTCACCCTGAAGCCTTTAGTGATCCCATCGATCGCTATGTCGTCGATGCCCTCGTTAAAACTCTTGAAAACCAACAACAAGAGGAGTCTAACTCCGGCGAAAAAAGTATTGATGCTAAAAATATCGTCTCACTTATATCCCCCAAAAAAGGGCCACCACGAGAGCTGGTAGCGTCCGGTCTCTTGAGAGTATGGAGCTCTCTGAGCAGCTCAGAACAAATGAAGCTTTTGGCTAACTGCCCCCCGGCCCTCGATTTAAATTCTCACAGAGGTTTTTGGCGCTTGAATTCCTCTGAGGAAGTTGGAAATAGTGATCACTATCAACTTGGGCTAAAGCTTTGTCAGGCTAAAGAACTTAAGGATATAACCGGCTTAATCGACAAGAGCTTACTTTCAGAATTTCTTCTTAACTTAACGGCGAAAGATGACCTAGATCCTATTGAAATGGCACTTCTATGTGAAGCATGGCCGCAGGCGAACTTAATCAATACGAGTCCCTTCCCCCCTATCGTAGATCAGGACGAACTCTACTTTAACATAGGGGAATACCACCGAAGAGGCTCACCTGAAAATAATGGCCCACTTGCCCCCTTTAATCCAAAAGAACTCTCCAAACTAACCAAGGAACAAAGAGATGCTCTTCTGTCCTATACCACGGCCAATTTTGACTCCATGAACGCTTACGAAATGTGGGGATCTCTGGGCCTCTTTTTTCATCATCGCGATATGAAAAAGCAATGGGCCGATAGCTCCAGCCCAAACTATATTGGTGACGGGGGAAGGCTACCGAAATGGGATGAAATGACCAGTGAACAGCAGCGAGAATTTTTGAGGGTTCGAAGCGTCTATATAACGACTCAAGGTCAGAGAACATCTGATGCCGTCTCCTACCTAGGAGAAGCCTTAAGAGGAATGGATCAATATCAAGGAATCAGTTTTAGCGCTCAAAGACTCGCGGGTCATCTTTTCACTAACCTCAAAGTTGGCAGAACCTTTACCCCATCCTTTTTCATGTCAACTTCAACTAATCACGAAACCGCCGTTAGATTTCTTGGACTCAACAGAGAAGAAGACCTCACTGAGCGCTATCTTTTTGTCGTCAAGAATAAAACAGGTGTTCCCCTCTCTAATCACAGCCCCTTTACTGAAGAAGATGAAGTGCTGGTTCACCCAGACGCCACCTTTGAAGTAACAGCAATAGAGCCCTTTGGGCGCAATGGAGAGGTTATTGACTACGTTAAAGTCATCTACTTGCAAGAAAAATAGCCTAATCCTCGCCGTCTAAGATCAATACACTCCCTATATAAAGTTCATCTCTAAAGCATAAACCAAAGGCTTATGGCATTTTAAGAGCATGAAATACCTACTGACTCTTCTCTCATTCATCCTCCTCTCCAACCTCCAAGCAATGACATGCGAGACTATTGGGCTCGATCATGAAAGAGAAAAAATAAAAAAAATGAAGACTTTTAGCAAAAAGGAAGTCGAGCAATTTATCCACTTAAAAAGTAAATTAAAGAGAGCTCAGATACTTTTTTGTATGGATCAACTCCTAGAAGGCCATGAGGTCAGTTTTAGTGAAAGTGATTTGACTTTAGCTAAAGAGATCCTTGAAGAGCTAGCTGCTACTGCACAAGAGCCCTCTCTTTTAGAAAATATTGATGATCTTAAAGGATTACTCATTTTTTAAGAAAATCTAATCAAGATTACTCACATTTTTTAGATGATAAATGAGGCTAAAAAGAAACTCCGTATTTTCTTGCCTTACTTCTTCTCCGATCGATCTCGTTTCATCGCAGCTCTTCGCTGACAAATTAAGGCTCTCTGGAATATACTCTCCTTGATACATCGGTCGGCACTCGCAGCTCAATTTGTCAGGGCTGGATAGGCCCAACTCTTTGATTTCTTCCTCACAGCCTTTGAGCATCCCTATCGTTCGATCCATTTCTTCTTTAAAAAGGTTTTGATAATCTTCTTTTTTCATCAACACATCATTCTGGATTCTTCCCCCCGGAGAAAAAGGAAGGCCAAACTTCGCTAAAAGATAGTCCTGTAAAAACCGGCTGGTACGCCCATTTCCATCGCCGAAAGGATGAATAGCAACAAACCACCGCTGAAGATCGGCGATAAAATCCAGAGGTGAATAGTCCGGCTGACCTTTTCCCGATACAAATTCTTTATATTTCTCATCAGCAAAAGCCATCAACTTACTGAGTTCCGGATCGACATTCGCTGAATCAGTGTAGTAGATGTGACCTGCCACTCTTTCTCCTTGGGTAGTAGGACAATTGACAATAGAGTCAGCAACTAAAAGACTTGAGACACTAACAAGAGGATCTCCAGCATCATCGAGAAGATCGTAATTAGAAAGAATATCAATATTTTCGCGACCAATCTCTTGAGAGCAAGTTAAAAGAAAACTTGGAGCGAGGTCACCCGAAGAGCGAATCTTGCCAGGACTTGCGCCCTTGATCATAGCAGAAAAACCACTCATCACTTTTATGCTAACGGAGTTTATATTGATGTCTTCTATCAATGAACGATTAAGACCAAAGGGCTGATCTTTCATTTTTTCGTCAATAAGCACTTGATTAACGTACTGTGCCCCCTTCTCCCAATTGATCCATACATCAGGACTTGGAAGATAAGCTTTATCAGGCCGACACCGAATTCGGTCTGCCTCTTCTTCCCAAACCTTTTTATCGATAAGTCTTTGGGCCCTGTAGCCTGTGAGATACTCTATATTGACTCCGTGTTCGCTATAAAAGCGAGCTTTTAAACGAGCATAGTCGTCACTCATGGCGCACTCTTGCGGATACTTTTGTAGGTAAGCAGGACAAGAAAATGATTGCCAAGAAAGAGAGAGTAAAAGTAGGAAATAGACTTTTTTCACTGATTCCTATTCGGCTATTTTGCTTCTAAACAGTAGTAAGATCTCTAACAGCCTGAAAGTTCGAAGGAGCAAAACCCAAGCAAAAAACTCAAGCTTCTAAAACCTCTGACCGATACGAATAAGATGAGGTTTCTCAAAAGTTTTCTATTCACCCTCAGCCTATTTCTTGGCTTTGAGCTTTCAGCTCAACCAGATAGGGCCTTAACCCAAAGTGATCAACAGAGTATCGCCTTGATAACTGATGTTTTGGGCTCAGAACTCACACCAGGTCAGGGTGTCCAAGCAGATCATTGCAACCTTGTTCTGGCTCGTCCTGCAGCTTATGAATCGGCCAGCTGCAATCCTCTTATCAAAGAGACCTTTAAGAAGACTCAAAATTGGAGCCTATACTCGTTGTTTCATAGGGAGCGGCCTTACAATGAATGTACCCAAGACCTTGATTTTGAGGGAGTCAATTTCTCACAAGCCCAATCAAGCCTAGCTGAGGCCACTAGGAAAAGTGGTCTTTTTACAAATATGGCCTTTCAATGCCAAGAGTCTCTTAGTCGCGGCAACAACGACGAAGACTATTCAGAACAAACACTGATGCTTGAGGCAAGCCACGGTCTTACTCAATTGAGAATTGAGGCTTTGGCCAAAAGGAGCCTGCAAGGACTCAACAAGATTGATTCGATTCTTGGACGCTCACTCATCGAAAAGACTATCGTCTGTGATGATAAAATCTCACAAGAAATAGAGGCCGTCTGTAAGGACTACTCGTCTTGTGATAAGAGAAGACCAAAGGTCTTCTTTCACGCTCAAATGACTATTGAGGCACTCAAGGCCACCAGAGAATTCGATAAAATGATTAAGGACCTGACTCGTCAAAGGCGTCGCCTTGGCAATCAAAACCCCAGAGGACGAAGGAGCCTAACAACCGAACAAAAAGAGCGGGCCGATGAACTAGACTTCATGATTGAAGACCTAAGAAGTAACAAAGAGGATATTCTCTCAACCGTTCCCTGGATTAATGGCCTTAAGTTCAAGGAGCATCTCAAGGGAATTTCTAATGAACTCGATCGAATTGATGAGCTCTCCTCTGAAGATCGTTTGAAAAAAGATCAGCTTGAGTCCTCCCTTACTATCGACATCGGCTCTCATCTGACCGAACAGCTAATAGCAGATAAAGAAGAACTGCTAAGACGCTATGATGTTTCTAAGCAGTCCGCGCACTGTCTTTATACAGGTGAGGAGTGCCGAGAGTTTGAGCAAAACCTTGCTATGGCCCCACCGGTAGATCTTGGGGGTATTTTTAATGCTGAAGACCCTCAGGAACTTTTTTCAAAACGATTAATGCAGGCTGGCCAATGCCTAGAGCAGCGAAGAGCAAGCGTATCCACTTACAACCGAGTTGCTGTTGATGTCGCCAGCATTGGTGCAGGCTTTCTCATGGGAGGAGCGGGCGGTCTCGCTCGTCTCGCTTCGGTGGCCGGCAGTATTTATGTCAGAGGTCAAAGGCTGCGAGCTCTAGGTGCCGGAGCCGTTCTTGCTCTTGAAGCCGCCGCCGTAGGAAACGGAGTCAGAGATTCAAAAAATTCCTGCCAAAATGTCCGAAGAAATATGGCTAACTTTGAGAAGGCAGAATCAAACTATCAGTGTAGTGATAATTCTCAGCAAATGAGCCTGATGAGCGACTATCGAAAGTGCCTGAGCGATGTTCTGCTCACGTCCGTCGGTGTTGTTGCCGGAGTTGCCCCAGACATAGCCCGCTCCATAAGAGTCGGTAGAGCAAATGCCCTTAGGGGCCTGCCAGAAGAAAGTGCAGATGAAATACTTTCGGGAGTTAATCTCAAGCCCGAAGACTCACAGCATTTACGCCAATCCCTCATCAATATGAATATTCGAGCTGATGAAATCGAGGACTTCAAGAAAGTTTTTGCCAGTGCTCAAGAGGTCCTACCAAATCAAGCAGACGCAGAATCTTATCTGGTTTTCTTTAACCATCTAAGCCGAAAAAATCAAAAGGCAATTCTGGACTCTCTTCCCCACTCTCTCAAGGGATCAGCTGGATCGAGCAATATCCCGAGGAGGGCCGAGCGCTTAAGGCTTAAATGGAATAGCGAGCTAAAGAAAATAAATCGTCAAGAACGAATTATTACCCAGAAAGCAGAAAAAGCTTACGAAAAAAAAGGCTTATCTCGCGCCACTTCTAAGGCACTAGCAAGGACAGACGCAAGAGCTGCCCGAGTCAAGGCCCAAGAAACTCGCTTAGGGTGCAGAGCTTCAAAGATGACGGCCCAACATAAAGCGGGAGCTGCAACGTTTACAAAATTCAGTGTCGCTTTTGGGACAGCAAGTACAGCAACCTCCTTTTCTCTGGCCAATAGAGATCGACCAAAAGACACAGAGTTCATGAAAGATCTGGGTTACGAGCTATCCATGGCCTTTATTATGAGTAAGATTGGCGCTCGAATCATGTCAAACCCCACAGGGGGCTTAACGAAACGCTACCTGCAATCTAATGCTCAAAGTAGTGTTGTCGGAGTAATCGATGCCGCCATTTTTGCCAATATGTACTCTCTCAGCGATGAAGAGGCTCAGGAGCGAATTGAGCGCATTAAAAACTCTCCTGCTAAAATGCAGGCCCTTAAAGACCTTGAGCGCTACATGGACCGTGAGGGGGTTGTTCAAAAAATAGAAAACTCTATCATGGCCCAATTTCGCCACTCCTTGAGAGCTCCCGAAACGAGAGAGTACTTTCTTGAAGAGGGAGCACCCATTGGAGATGGCAGTGTGACAGGACCGCTTCATCTATCGGATTTAGACGATCCAGAAAAAGAAGCTCGCATTAGACGAGCAATCATGATGGACTTTTACAACGAGCAAAAAGGAGCTTATGGGACAGGTTCCGTTTTAACGGATAAATTTTCTTTTGATCGGGTCTACAATGCAAGCTTAGGAATTCCACGGGCCATGGCGGCCGGTTACCTGACCTATGCGGCTCTTTGTCGAAATGCCGATAACCCCATCAAGGGCCTTACGCAAGCCTTTGCTATTCAGGCCATTAATCAAGGCTTTGGCGGCTACTACTACTATCACTTTCGAAAAGATTTTGTTGGCCGCTAAAATCGATCAGCGCAGACCACGACTAAGCTGATCTTCAGGAATAGACTGATCACAGCTAAAGAGTCGGGACTTCCAGTGATTAACGGCTTCACTATCAGTTTGTTCGAGATAATCGGTGTTGCTGGCCGAATATAAACCATTATTAAGTTGTAAAACTCTTCTAATATCATCTGGTATAGGCGTGCCTTTTTCTTCATGTTCTTTTATGGCAGAGTCGATTTGCGCCCTATTATAACTTCTCACATTTCCACGCATACGATTATCAATCATAACAAACGCAGCAGAATCAAATGAGCTTGCCTTGTCACAGAAGTTCGCGGGACTAGACCCGTAACTATAAGCTAAAAAATTAGCGTCCAAACGAGAAATAGCCTCGCTAAAAATAGAATGGCAGGCCGAGTTTTGCTCAAAAAGAGTCTTGCTAATCATCGCGTAAAAGCCGTCTCCCCCTTGCCGTATGAGACGAGTGGCCGAGGCTGGAGAAATCTCAGAAGAAATCACTCCTCCCCTCTTGTTAGACGAAAAATCGCATCCTTCGGCGATCATCTTGTCATAGGTATCCTTCGTTATGGGAATACTTCCATCACTTCCACCTTCTCGCAGATCGAGAAAACGAGAGCCTTCTGGGATCCTGATTTCAAAGAGAGTATTCCCGTAACTGGCGGTGGAGTTGGGATCACTTGCGGCATAGAGCCCACGACCTGCCATCGTTGCGCCGGCGCTAGAGATCATGCCGTCTATAAATGGTCCGACATGAAACATATACTCCCTACTGACGGCATATTTGTAGGCACTCCAAGAAGTAAGAGAGACAGGCTCACTTACGTCATTGCCTGTTAAACTATCGTCTGCCCAATGAAAAACCGAAATCTCTCGTGATAGGGTTTTTGTCATTAACTCTAAATCAGCATGAAGCGCAGTTGCGGCGCCTCCAGAGTCTCCAGAAAAAAGACCAGTCGGAATATTTTCTACGATCGCACTCTTAATAAATTCAGAGCAATTTCTCAATTCAACAGCAGAGGCCTCTTCATAAAGGCACTTCTTAATGTCATCGTTTGACTGAGCGAGGGTGAGCACATCACTTAACACACCCTCATCTCTTCTCACTGGAGTCGAGCCTCTAGCGGACAAACTTATTGACTCGATAAAGGCTTGCGCCCGAGTTGTCACAAGCCCCTCTTCACGGCACTGACTTATTTTGACAGAGTCTTCTTTATCTTGGCCGCTCAGCCCCTCAAGACAATCTTGAACATTGCCTCTAAGAAGACTTTGAAGTCTATTTGGTTCCAGACCACTTCCCAGGTCTGTTCTAAAGCTAGCAAGGGTGCTCTCATCCAGATCACCGTAAGCTTCATAATTTCGAGTGAGATCACTTATTCCCTGAGTGCATCTTTTCATATCATACTGATAATCAAAGCTTGCAAGAGAGTCTCCATCACGCTTTCTGGCGCTACGGTATCCCTCAATCTTCGGAGGCTTTCTTCCAAAGAAGCTACAATCCAAAGACAGCGAGTCTTTGACGAACTCCTCGATCTGCGCGCGACTGCCATCCTTCTCTTTCGCAAGCAGTGAGACCACTTCATTAAGTGTTTTTGATAAGGCTTCTTTCTCACAGCTTTCAAAAAAGCCATCATTACTTTGACTCACTTCACCTTGTTCTTTTTTTATGAGAACACATTTCTTATGATAGTAAGATCCATTATCTCTTAGTTGATCGAGATCTTCGCTGCTGACAAGTCGGGAGAGAGCTTCGGTGAAAGCCGTATTAATTTCTTGAACCCGAGCCTCATAAAGAGAAGTTTCTTCACGGTTGAGCTTAGCTAAAACCATGGCATCAATTCCAAGCTTCTCACAAATAAGTCCAAACGCGGCTACCTCATCAAGAAGAGAATCAAAGTCTACTCGATATTCAAAATCAGCATCGGCGTAAGCCTTTCCTCTTAAGCCTTGAACCTTTGACTCTACCATAATGGCTAAAAAGTCTTGAGAGAGTTGTTGCAAAGAAGCTCCTGAAACTCCGCTTAAGCAATTCTGTGCAGCAGCACAAGTGGAGAGCAGCTTGGCTTGAAAATAGTTTTCAAAATCTTGAATATGCTGAGGCTCACACAAAAGAGCAGCAACCTCTTGATAGAGCTTATTTTGGCTTTTATCAAAGTGCCCACACTTTCTTGCCTTCTCATCCAGCCAACGATGCTCCATTTCGATATTTTTAACACATAAAGCTAGATCAATAGGATAGGCTTGAGCCCCCACGGAGATACGGCAGATGGCCGGCTTTTTTGAATGATCAAATGAGTAATTAAGATCCCCTGGAGTAAAGCCGTCCTTTAAGGCAATCGCACCTAGATCAAGAAGCACATCCTCTAAGCCGCCAAGGTTGATGTTTTGGCCGCGATCGGCAAACACTCTCGTTTCATCATCATCCATTTCCTTTTTTACAATACTCGCAAAAAGCTCCCTTGCCGTCTGCGTTTTGCTAGTTGGAAAAAAATAGCTTCTTCTTCCACCTCTTCTAAAAGAGTCTTTCTCGCTATTTGACAAGCTCTCATAGACATAAAGCTTACTCGAATCATCTAAGACTGATGCCAATTCGTTTTGAATATTTTTATATTCCATTGCGCTTTGATAGCCACGGTCTAAGAGCGTTACATTGTACTTACCCGACTCAACAAGGGCCTTAACAAGGGCAGTGGAGCCCTCTTTCAGTTCTGCAGGCCGCTTTGAACTATCCAGCAGAGCGTCACCAGACAAAACAATGCTTTGTCCGTCTTCATCAAAGCCTGCTGAGACTTCACGGGGATAGATAGCACTAAAAACCATAATGAATAGAAAAGCCATAATCAGCCACAGATTCTTCATGTAGTCTTTTTCGGCTTACAGGCAGGCAAAAGTAAAACTAGGAATGATATTTATGGAGAGGGCAGCTTTTGCCGATATCCCATGCCTTTAAATTTTGAGCTGCATCTGAAGCTATCTCTTTAGACCACTATTAACCTGATCTTCGACAATCATCTGATCACAATTAAAGAGACGTGACTTCCAATGAGCGACGGCATCACTGCTGGTCTGCTCTCTCGCACTGTCGTCACCCGTCCGATAGAGCCCATTGTTTAACTGAAGGAGACGAGTAATATCGCCAGGAATAGCCGTCCCCTTTTCTTCATTATCTTTCAAGGCCTTATCAATCTGTGCCCTATTGTAACTTCTAACATTGCCACGCATTCGATTATCAATCATCACAAAAGCAGCTGGTCGATCGCTTGCTCCTTCATCGCAAAAGCTAGGATTAGTGGCCCCATAACTGTAGGCCAAAAAGTTAACATCTAAGCGACTCATTGCATCACTAAATATTTTATGACAAGCACCATCCTGTTCAAAGAGCGTCTTATCAACAGTTGCATAGAAGCCCGCCTGACTAGAGCCAGTGCGAGACAGCGCATCCCGTGGAGTCATTTCAGTTTGAGTGCTTATTGAGTGGCTCTTAAAATCACAGCCTTCAGCAATCATCTTCTCGTAGGTATCTCTGGAAATGGGAATGCCTCTACCATCGGCTTCTCGAAGATCAAGAAAGCGTGATTCTTGCGGTATGCGAATTTCGAATAAGGTTTCACCATAATCACTAGTTGAGTTTGGATCTGTCGCAGCATAGAGACCTCTGCCGGCCACGGTCATTCCGGCAGAAGGAACTCGGCTATTAAGAAAAGGACCGACATGAAACATGTATTCACGTCCAACAGCATACTGATAAGTATTCCATGAGGAGAGAGGAATGGGTTCCTCAACATTATTCTTGGTCAATTCGTCACTGGCCCAATGAAAAACAGAAATTTCTCTAGAGAGGGATTTCGTTATAATTTCAAGATCATCATGAAGGGCCGCAGCAGCGCTACCAGAGTCCCCTGAAAAGAAGCCGGTGGGAACTTTTGCGACGACTTCACTTCTAATCACGTCAACGCATTTGTTTATTTCACGCGAGCTTGCTTGTTCAAAGAGGCACTTCTTTATTGAATCATTTCGCCTGGCCAGACTGAAAACATCTGAAAGAACGCTCGCATCTCTCCTGACGGGTCCTAATTCTCTTGATAACGTTATTGATTCAACAAATACTTGGGCCCGAGTAGACACAAGAGCATCTTCTCGGCACTTTTCAATGCTTGCTTCGTCATCTTTGTATCGGGGCGAGAGAGCCTCAAGACAATCTTGAGTGCGACTTCTCAAAATACTTGTGGACCTTGAAGCGGGGAAAAGGTGGCTTACTGCTCTAGAGAAGTTACGAAGATCACCTTCATCTGAATTGAGGTAAGCTTGCCAGTTTCGAGTAAGATCTCTCATGCCATCAGTACATCTTTTTAAATCATAGCGATAATCAAAGGAGTCAGCACGTCCTCTTCCATAACCATAAGAGCTATACTTCTCGGCCCCCGCCTTGCTCATTTTACAATGAGTAGACAGTGAGTCTCTGACAAATTGCTTTATCTCATCGCCGCGACTACCTTCCTCAGTGACGAGAGAGTCCAGTGCTTCATTGAGAGTCTTTGGAAGAGACTGCTTTTCACACTCTTCGAAAAAGCCTCCTTGAGTCGAGTTTCTCTCACTCTGCTCTTTTTTAGTAAGAACGCATTTCTTGTAATAATAGGCTGCGTTGTCTCTTAGAAGATCGAGTTCGCTGCTGGTGAGTAAGTCAGAAAACGATTTCGCCAAGGCGTCGTTAATCTCCTGCACCCTTGCTTGATAGAGGGGTAATTCATCTTGAGTTAGTTTGGCTAAGACCATGGCATCAATGCCTTCCTTTTCACACAAAAGACTAAAGGCGGCAATTTCATCAAGAAGCTGCGAAAACTCAGCTTTGTACTCGAAGCTGGCATCGGCATAGGCTTTCTCCCTTAGGTTTTGAACCTTAGATTCAACCATAATGGCTAAGAAATTATCCGATAATTTTTGAAGTGAGCTTCCTGAAATGCCGCTGAGGCAAGCTCCGGAAGTCTCGCATGGACTGATGATCCTGGCTTGAAAGTAGTTTTCAAAATCTTGCACATGCTGAGGCTCACAAAGAAGAGCAGCAACCTCCTTAATTAGTTGGTCTTGCTCTTTATCAAAATGACCACAAAGGCGGGCCTTTTGATCTATCCAGCGGTACTCCATCTCAACATTATTGAAGCAGGAGCTAGCTTCAGTTTCATAAATATCTCCACCGACTGTAATCTCACAGCTTACGGGATTCTTCGCATGATTAAAGGCGTAACTCAGCTGACCTGTTTTAAATCCATCTTTTAAGGCAACTGCTCCAAGGTTTAATATAATATCTTCAAGCCCATCAAGAGTTATTCCTCGACCTCTGGACATGAACAGCTTTTCTTCGTCTGGGTCCATCTCCTTCCGTACAATGTCAGCAAACATGGCGTTCGGCGAATCTGAGCTCATATAGTAGTCAATACTGTATCCAAAAGAGCTTTGATCAGAACTACTCAACTCCTCATAGGCATATAAGTCTCCTGAGTCTCCAGTCATCTTTCTTAGTCTATTTTTGATAGCATTGTAATTAATCCCTGATCCATAAAACTCCCTATCGAGCAGAGTGACGTTATATTTTCCTGACTGCACAAGGGCTTTAACCAGCTCTATACTGCCCTCTTTTAGTCCCGGAGGCTTTTTAGCGTGGTCTATTAGATTTGCGCCACTGATTATCACTGCGACCTTATCCCGGTTAAGATCTGCAGCTGACGCCCCAGAGAAACCAAGGAGAAAGACAATTAATAATTTTAGACGTAGCTTACCCATAAAGATCTATTCGGGTAACGGATCAATAAAAATGAAAATGAGAAAGAAGAAAAAACTCTAGGAAAATACTGCCCTTAAAAAAGCCTAAGGCCTAATAAAAGGTCTTAACTCAAAGTTCTTTAGCTCGATTGAACACTTTTTAAAGTCTCGGGTCATTCCCATCAAGAACCCCCCTCCACCAGCACCGCAAAGTTTGAGTAAGAAGCTTTTATTCTTGAGACCCTCTTCCCACACATCATGATAGAGTTTAGGGATCATTGGACTCAGGTGCTCAAACTGAAAGCGAGAAAGCTCAAAGAAACAATCCCATAAAGCATTTTGATCACCGGCCAAAAAAGAATCAATACAATCATTCGTAACTGGGGCCAGTTGAGACTCACAAATATTTGCAAACTCCTGACTTTTACACTTCTCTAAAAAAAGATTCACAAGCGGCTCCGTCTTGCGGCTTCGTCCAGTATTTAAGAGGAAGATCGCCCCATCACCACTACTTTGCTCTGGTAAACTGACACAAGAAAGGCCAAAGCTTCGATCCTTCAATATCGGCCTATTTAAAAAGCTCACGAGGGGATCAAATCCACTTGAGCTGCCATGAAAGTGGGATTCGAGCAAAGCAAAACGCTGTTGCAAGACGGCGATATCGTCATTTTTATTTTTTTTATCTGCGTAGCGCTCATAAATGGCAGCAACCAAAGCACCGCTGCTACCAACCCCATAACCTTGAGGTATGGAGCTATCAAAAACGAGGCCTTGACCAACATCGAAGGCAAAGGAGTCTGTGTCAAAACCAAAATCCAAAACGCCTTGTTGGTCCAGTTTTTTGACAAAGCTTGCTAGCGCGCCAAGCTCAGCATCTCGGTCTCCCTTATTCTGGCGTAAAAAGGTAAGCTTGCCTTCAAAAAGGCCGTAAGGAGTGGCAAGGGCGTTAGAGTATCTGATGACACTATATTCGCCGAAAAGAAGAATTTTTGAACTAAAAGATCCTTCGCTCAAATCATCGCCTCTCTTTTAGGGCCGCTACCGACGCAGTCTTTTAGTATTTTCATAGATGGAATTTCACCTAAAATCTTAGACTCAATAAAAGAGAGAACCTTTTCTTTCTCGCTTTCAGGATAAAGTAAATGAACATTTGGCCCCGCGTCTAGAGTAAAATAGAGAGGGGTTTTAGTACTGATTCTAAATTCTCTCACTGCTTCAATGATACGAAGAGAGTCAGGCTTCATAAGAATATAACCGGGCCTTGACGTCATCATCATAGCGTGGAGACTTAAGGCCTCTTCTTCTACTAAACTTCCTAACATATCCCAGGACCCGTCCTCTAACCACTTACAGGCCAGGACCCAATTTGCTTGAGCCTGGGTATTGCGAGACTCTCCAAACAGATGGCCTTTCATAAGACCGTGGCCTGCTCGCGAGCTCACTTTCTTTTCGCTTTGATCAACGAGAAGAATAGTGTCTTGCATAGTTAAAAAAAGCGCATGAGGCTTGAGTGAACTTGCAATCTCATCACTTCCCCCACCCACATGAACTCCCCAACTCGCGCAATAGGGATAAAGACTTCGACAGGCACTCCCACTCCCTAATCGGGCGAGGAATGAGGCACGGGCAAAGAAGTCATCTTTATCATAAGGCTTTGCTAGCAGCGTCTCTTCCAACTCTACTAGACACAAGGCAATCGCGGCCATTGATGAAGCAGAGCTGGCAATTCCAGCACTATGGGGAAAGGAGTTCGTTGTTTCAAGAGCGAAGCTCATCTCTTTTATAGCGGGAAAGTAAGTACTAGCGAGGTTAAAGAATTTTTCAATTTTGGGGAGAAAGGCGGGCATATTTTGTCCACCAAACTTTAGGCTGATCCACTCGCTAGCCTTGCTTTTATCTAAAACTCTCAAAAGAGCTTTAGTTCGAGCATGCTCTAAGGTTAAACTAACTGATGGATTAGTTGGAATTTGCACTCCGCTTTTCTTCCCCCAGTACTTTACAAGAGCAATATTCGAGGGAGCACTCCACTGAAAAGAGCGGCCGATGGCCTCCTCTGGCGCTATAGAAAGCTTCTCACTTTTATGGTTCATAAACTGAGCTTTCCTTCAATCAGTGAATACTATTATTATAATCAGTGGTGGGCATCATAGTAGGCATCTTCAAGATCAACTCCTCAAAAGGAATGACAATATCAAGGCCTTTGTTTTCAAAGTAAGCCTTAACCTCTTGTGCTTCAGCCTCTGAAGCTGCAAGAACAAAATCCCCTCCCCAAGCTCCGAGAGACTTCACTTCTCCTTCAAAATCAGAAAATAATTTTTTGCCGACTGCCTCTATCCCTAATTGAGCCGCAAGCAATTGCTCATGAGAGCGCATCAGATGCTGAAAAGAGGATAGGTCTTCGACTTCAAGCATCTCTCGAGTGAGGGCCGTCACTTCTTTAATAACATCGGCAGGCCATGGTCTCTTGTTTGAGTAGAATTCTACCGCTTCTCTGCTGTCTTGCTTCTTTCCTAAGAAAACAAAATAAAGGTTTTCATGAAAAGAAGGATAGAAATTAACAGGACCCCATTTTGGTCCCCCAGCTTGTTTCTCATAAACAATAGGACCTTCACTCTGGGCGCAAGCAATATCGTAGCCTGATCCACCTTGAGTATTAAAGAGCAATTCGAAGGGAGAAATATAAGCCCACTGAGCAATATTATAAATAAGGGTAGAGCTAGAGCCTAAGCCCCAAGTAAGAGGAAAACCAAGCCTCGTTTCGACTTCGACGTCTTGAGCATCCCGTAAGAAATGCTTATTTTGTTTTCGTGCTTGCCTTAGTAGCTTTTGAAGAAGGATCACCTCTTCTTTCGGGTTTTCATCAATGATATTAAAATGCCAAAACTCGAAGTTAGCTTCAAGCCATAAGTTGCCATCCACATCGTAAGACTTCCAACGAAGCTTGGGGCTAAAGCTTTGAGAGTAGCGAACTCCCATTGACTGGCCCACGGTCGTCGGTAAAGCTAAGCCTGTTGCCCCATCCAGGACGAAGTACTCACCGGTTAAGAGGAGTTTTCCATGTCCATAGTAGTACTGATCAAACTTCTGTGCTGTACTGGTTTTTAAGTCCACACTACTCATATATTCCTGGGTTTCACCATCATTGATGGTTGAGGTCGGCAATAATTGACTAAATATCGATTTCACGACTATTCCTTTACTGGTACTGGCGCAAGCTATTTAAGTAATCTCTGATGGCTCTAAAAGAGATAATCTCATTTTCGAACTTAACTTGAATTTTTTCTCTTTCTTCATCATTGGCTTCAAGATGATTAAGAATATTCATCAGGTGCATTTTCATATGGCCTTTTTGAATTCCCGTTGTCACCAAGCTTCTTAGGGCCGCAAAGTTTTGGGCAAGGCCTATGACAGCACAAGCCTTCATCAATTCCTGAGCATTTGGATTACCTAAAATTTTAAGACTCAGTTTGGCTAGCGGGTGAAGGGCCGTTAATCCACCGACTGTACCAATGGCGAGAGGAAGTTCGATCTCGAAACGAAAAGTTCCCTCTTCAACACTACAGCGACTCAGACTTCGGTACTGACCATCTCTGGCGGCATAAGTATGAGCGGCTGCCTCAACAGCGCGAAAGTCGTTTCCGGTTGCCAAAATAACCGAGTCTACTCCATTCATGATGCCTTTATTATGAGTTGTCGCGCGGTTAACGTCGATAGTTGCTATTCGTACACTGCGAGCAAACTTTGCGGCGAAATCTTGAGCGCTCATCCCAAGACCTTTTTCGGCAAGGTCTTCTAAAGGACACTCAACCCAAGCGCGCACCAAGCACTCAGGAGTATAATTAGAGAGAATAGCCATGATGATTTGAATATCACCGTCGTCTACGCTCTCAATTTCACTCATGATCAGTTCAAATTTTTTACCAAGACCTTCGAGAATAGAGTTAATGAAATTTGCCCCCATGGCGTCACAGGTATCAAACTCGGCCCAAAGCTGATAGTAGTCGGCTTCTTTATCCGTTAAGTCACGAAGCTCTAACTTCAATAAGCCACCGCCTCGCTGCTCCATATTTTTCATCAAGGGAGAGACGTGATCGATCAGCTTAGTCTTAGCCTTTTCAAAGGCTTCTTTGATGAGGCTTTTTTCGCCTTTAAAAGTAAGATGAACTTGTCCTACTTTAGTGTTACTTAAAACTTCAGCTTTAAAGCCTCCACGACTCATCCAAAACTTTGCGGCTTTTGCTGCCGCGGCCACGACACTTGATTCTTCAATAACCATGGGTACGCATTTCATTTCATCATTAATTAAAACGTTGGGGCACACGCCAAACGGCAGAACAAAGTTACTAAGGGTGTTTTCTGAAAACTCGTCGATGATTTTCTGAGTCTCTTGCTCCTCGTGCCAAAAGCTTTTGAGGACTTCTTTGTCTTGATGGTTTCCCTCGAGAAACTTCTCAGTGATGTAGTCAATCTTTTCTGCCTTGGACATCTTAGAAAAGCCACTGACCTTTTTAGACTCAGCTAAAACGCTGGAGCTCTCTTTGGCCGCTTCTTGCTCAGAATGTTGCATCTTTTGCTCTTCCTTCTTCCAATTCATCTTGATTGACCCTCCCACTTCGTGGATAAACTACGCAAGAGGCCGCGCCTTAAGAAATGTTTTGGCCATTTTCAACTGCTCCAATTGGCCTTCAACGAAGGCAAGAAGAGAGTCGAGATCCTGTGCAGCGTGCTCCAAAAACGGCTTGGCCATACCAAAGGCTCCGGCCGCTTTTAAGTTCTCTAACAGGTAATAACCAACTAGAGAGGAATGGACGCCACCAGAGATAATAATCCTCGGCGCAACACTCCCCTTTTTTTCAATAAGACAATTGACGTGTCTTACCATTTCACTGGCGCTATGGCCAACAAAGCACAGCCCTTCAGGCTTTAGTACATTCTTTAATTTCGATGTGTTAGACTCTCTCATCGCTTCAAGCCGACTGAAGTTAGTGCCACCAAAAGCGGCAAACTCAATCATGTCCACTTCCATATCCCACAGAGCATCGAGGCTTTTAGGTCCCATTCCCTGCCCAACTTCTTTAACCCCAAGAAAGAGGCCTTGTTTATCGACGAGCTCTTTAAAGTCAGCAATGATTTCCAAGGGGCTTCGAAACCAACGATCCCCCTCTTCTTGATACCACTCTTGTAGGGGGTTGATATGAATGAAAACACCGTCAACTTCGAGTCTCTTAAGAATCTCCAAAACCTTTGTCGTGGTTCGACTCTCGATAGCCTGCTCTATTTGAGCAACACCGAAGTTGGCAAATATAACGACGTCATCGCCCGTTAAAGCTCTAAGGTGGAAGTCTTTAAAGAACTCATCTCCCGCCATAAGAGGTCGGCATGAGCCAAGACCTAGGCCCAGCCCAAATTCCTTAGCTGCTAAGGCGAGGTTTTTATTGATATGCCCGGCTTGCCCGGTTCCTCCAGTCATTGAGCTTACCCAAAGAGGAACTTTCATTTTTTTAGGCCCAAAATCGAGAGAACCTAAATCAAAAGCTTTTTCCCCTGCCTCAAAACCCTTTAAGAGCGGCTCGTAGTCGAAGAGATGGCTCAACTCTGTCGGAGCAGTCTGAGCGCTTTCGGCCATTTCAAGATGGTGAGTTTTTCGCAAGGGGTTAGAATGGTTAATTATGTCTTTTGACATTACGCTTCCTTTACTTATTTCTAGCACTTATAGCTGTTTAGGTCATGAGTAAACTATGAGACAGGCTTTTGAAAAGCAAGTTGTAAAAGAAATGATGCAATAAAAACTCTTAAGTCTTGATTAGATCTTAATAACGAGCACAAATTCACGCTTTCCCGGTTTATCGCGCAAGCATTGGGCCAAAGCCTTAGAAGCCTTCCCCCAAACAATTTCCTCGGTTTCACGCCCAATATCCATGGCGAGACTGACCATAGCATGACCCGGCAGCTCGGCGAGGCATTCCTCAAGAACCCTCTCTAACCGATAGGGGGTGTCCATGAAGGCGCATACACCCCTCTTTTGAGAGAGTCCCTTTATAAAGGCTTTACGCTGCTCTCTCTCTTTAGGAGGGAAGCCGTGAAACTCAAACGCTCCCTCGCTGAAGCCACTGAGAGTGACGGCCGAAAGAAGAGAGTTTGGAAAGGGAGACATGCTTACTTGAAGGCCTGCTAAATGAGCCTCAAAAATAAGAGACCTACCTGGATCACAAAAACCGGGAAGACCACCATCGCTCATTAGATAAATGTTCTTTCCCGCCCGTAACTTACTTAAGAGCTCACCATCGAGGGCGCCACGTGTGTGCTCATTATAATGAGTAAAAGAGTTTACCGCTTCTCGATCAAGGCCCCAGCCAATCCAGCGCCTGCGGGCCGGCTTCGGGTCCTCGACAACAAGGCAGTCTCCCCTGGCAAAAGCCGCGCCAAGCTCTTCTTTGAGGCTTTGAGTAATCTCTCCAATCTCTTCGATAGGAGTAGGCACTAATATGAGCTTGGCTTGTTTTTTAGTCATCATTTACGGGAGTATATAGTCATACAAGTTCAGTTTTCAAGTATTGAAAACTCATATAAAGACTTGAATGCCCGCGGGTTACAAAGTCTCGAGCGAAAAGCGCAGCTTGCAAGCTCGAATTTCCTCTCCCGTAGGGTATAGAGTCACGCAGGCTGGGTTTTCAAGTATTGAAAACTCATATAAAGACTTGAATGCCCGCAGGGTAAAAGGCCTCGAGCGAAAAGCGTAGCTTGCAAGCTCGAATTTCCTCTCCCGTAGGGTATAGAGTCACGCAGGTTGAGTTTTCAAGTATTGAAAACTCATATCAAGACTTGAATACCCGCAGGGTAAAAGGCCTCGAGCGAAAAGCGTAGCTTGCAAGTTCGAATTTCCTCTCCCGTAGGGTATAGAGTCACGCAGGTTGAGTTTTCAAGTATTGAAAACTCATATCAAGACTTGAATACCCGCAGGGTAAAAGGCCTCGAGCGAAAAGCGTAGCTTGCAAGCTCGAATTTCCTCTCCCGTAGGGTATACTAGATAAATGAAGGAAATCTTTTTCTTACAACTTACACCGGGTCTTGAAAATATCGCCAAGCTAGAGCTTGAATTGAAATTTCAAAGCCTCTTCCCTACTGAGAAGTTGCCCGTCTGTCATATGGAAAGAGGAGGCTTTAGTGTGGAGCTTGAGCTTGAAAAAGGCTTGAGTTTAAACTACTGGTTGAAAATACCCAATCGCATTCTTCTAAGGTTTGCTCACTTTAAGTGTCGTGATCTTCCAAAGCTCTTTAATAAAGTTAAGAAAATGAACTGGGCGCCTTACTATGCGGGCCAACCCTTTTCGATAAAAGTTTCTGCTCATGAATCAAGGCTTTTTGATGATCGAAAAATTACCAAGACCATTGAAGATGCTCTCTCCGAATATATCAAGCGCCAAGTCCCAAGCAAAAAGGCGCAAGAAAGAGTCGCAAGCTTTGAAGAGTGGCTTCTTTTTTGCCGCTTTGAGGAGGACTGGTGCACCTTAAGCCTAGATACTAGCGGCAAGCGTTTGGGCCTACGAGGAAACAAGACAAATATTGGGCTCGCTCCTCTAAGAGAAAATCTAGCGGCCGCTCTTTATCTTTTTACCCTTAGTTTAGGAATCGCTGCAAAAGCAACTGATTCTCTTGACCCGGATCAACCCCTCTTTCTCTTTGACCCCTTTGCAGGTAGCGGCACAATAATTCAAGAATCACTCCTCTTTTTTGAACCGAGCATTATGAGAAACTTCGCCTTTGAATTCTTTCCCCTTGGAGCAAAAACTCCTCTCAAAACGATCAGGCCAAGTGCTCTCAATCTAGAGATCCCTATTCACTCCCTTGCCGGAGAAAAAAACGAAAATCAGCTAGCAGGCTTAAGAAAGAATTATCTAGAAGCTAATCTCAATGAAGAACAGAATAAATCAATTCTCGGTGATTCCATGAATAGTGCTCATCTTAAAAAGATACTTAAACCCTACGACTCACCCGATAAACAAAAGCGCCGAGAAACTCAAGCGTGGGTCATGACGAACCCTCCTTACGGAAAAAGGCTTAGCTCATCAGGGGCACTCAAGAAAATACTAGATCAGCTTTTTTCTCATTTTCAGTGGAATAAGGTCGGTGTTTTGCTGCCAGCTGATACCAGCTTATGTGAAAACGATTATCAATGCCTTGGCAAGCTTGCCTTTTCCCACGGTGGGGAGGACGTTATTTATAGTGTTTGGGGATCTAAGACTCTCTAAACGTTTCGACAAACGGTCGTCTTAACAGAAATCCCACCGACGTGTTCAATAAAGATTATCTGACCTTCCCGAGCTTCTTCTAAGTTCTGACCTTCGGCATTTCTCATGGAACTGATAAGACACTGGCGCTTATTACCTTCTGGAGAGGTCAACTCGATTTCGTCACCGGTGCGCAAAATCTCATCGATAGCACTAAGGCGAATCCCTATGTGCTTTTTCTTCTTTACGTCCACCACTTCACCCAGATAGTGCTCTTGTTCACCCTTTAGCCGATCGCTTTTTAATTTTTTAAAGAGAACGTCTGTCTTGTTGGTGCGAAAAAAACCCTTCGTTGTCGCCATGGAGCGATTGCCTTTTAAGAAGTCTTTCCATACCGCCTTAGATGTTGCCTGGTCGGTAAAAGTTGTTCTTGTTAGTTTTAAGAATTCGAATAAGCTCTCTCGTTTTAGAGGTTCAAGAGCATAGTCAACTCGAAAAAAAATCTTAGATGTTTCACAGAGCTCCTCTACGGCCTTCTTCTCATCGAGAATAAAGAGCTCCTTAGTATTGAACATAAAAGTGCCATGCTGGTTTTCAACGATGGGAAAGCCTTTGTGAGGACTCTCTTCAGAAGTTCCCCACACCAGCGAGTGATCTGAAGCCTCTTCTTCATTACCGTACAACGGTGTCACAAGATGGCGAGGAGTATAGAAGAGCAGTATTGGACCCGCCGCAAGCACTTCAATTTCCACACCTAAGCTCGCCTGTATTTGCTTGATAGAAGAACTTGGAATCTCAGGACTGAGCACAAGCCTCGTTATTGCCTGCGGCCAAAAGGCTAGCCATCTTTGCAAACCTAAAAGGTTGTGATTACCCTGATCGGTAATATAGTGAACTTGGCCTTTGAAGCCCTCTTCTTTCAAAAAGTGAAGGGCCCCGGGGTCTTGCACCCGAATACCTGTGAAGAGGTCCATGTCTATTTTTTTAAAAACCTCGCAAGTGGCCAAAAAGATAGATTCCACCATGAGAATGTCCCACTGAAAGAAGCATTCTATTTCTTGTGCTCTTAAAAGCTTTGCAGAGGCCAAGCACTCCTGTAGTTCCATGCGCCCGTTACGACTAAAGCCCTTCGTTTTTAAGATCACTTGGGGCTTACGGCCTTGCCCTCTCTCTTTATTTAAAACAAATAAGAAATTCTCCACGTCGCAGACTTGATCAAAGCAAAAAATAAGAGGAGTGCTCGTCATGGCCGCTCCCAAGTCCTAACGATATTAAGCGGTCTTACTCCCGGCAACAGAGGCATCTTCATCAGCATTCCAGGCCGACTACGCTCAAAAAGTTCACCACTAATATCCGAAATTTTCTCGACTCTCACTTCAAGGTTACGACCAGAGAAGGGAACAAATTCCAGCGTATCGCCCAAATTAAAAGCCTTCTTAACTTCTAGCAGTTGATATCCTTCTCCAACCTCTGCAACGATGGCGCAGGCCTGAGCGCTCGAGTCTCCATGTTGGCGGTCTGAAAAAATACTCTGGGCATCCGCTGCCCCTTCAAGATTTCCACTATGATAGTCCCGATGACTCACTTTCTTTAGTTCTTCTTCCCAGCGGTAAAGATCTTCGGAGAGAAAACTCCGATTACTTTTATAAAAGGATAAGGCTTCGCTATATACCTTAGAAATAGTCCCAGCGTAATTGTGAGACTTCATTCGACCTTCCACTTTAAGAGAATCAATTCCGGCGTCGATAAACTCTTGCAGCTGCCTTACGCCCTGAAGGTCTTTTGAACTCATAAAGTGGGCAAACTTCTGGGCTTTTTTTTCTTCATCTGTCTGAATTGTTTTTGTACCACTGAGGGAGTATTCAAAGCGACAGCTATGCGCGCATCCACCTCGATTAGAATCTCGACCTTGAGTGTAATTAGAAATCACACAATTTCCGGAATAGGCCATGCACATCGAACCATGCACAAACATTTCAATCTCTAATCCACTTACCTTTTTGATTCTCTTAGCGTCGGCGATAGTCACCTCTCGCCCAAGAACCACTCTTTTAACACCTATTTCTCCCCATAATCTTGCGGAGGAGGAGTTGATACAACTAGCTTGAGTCGATAAATGCACGACCAGGTTAGAGTGATCAAGAACCGTTTGCACGACACCCAAATCACTAACAATAACCGCATCAACGTTAAGAGTTTCCAAAAGCTTTAGAAAACTCGGCAACTGCGAGAGCTCTCCATCGTGAAGGAAACTATTAAGAACAACGTAAACAAGAGAATTGTGACGATGGGCGAAGTCAACAGCTTGTCCCAATGCCGTTGGTGAGAAATTGTCCGCGGCCGAGCGCAGACCAAACTTTTGACCACCTAGGTAAACAGCATCAGCTCCATAAGACACAGCGACCTTGAGCTTTTCAAGTGAGCCGGCAGGAGCGAGTAATTCAGGAACCCAGTGCGTCATAAAATCCTAAGACAAACTTTTAGTTATTATAAGTTTTGGTTTTTACTAGCAGAAAAGTTCGATAGAATAAAGCAGCATCATAAGAAAGGGTAAAACTATCATTAAAAAGGTCTTTATAAGCCTAGGGCTTACTATTTTGCTAGCAGCTACAGCCTTTGTTTACAATAGGTTTAACGCGAATAGGCCGGGGGCTTACCCGTTTCCTTATGAAAAGATAGTCGTTTCTGCCAGTGAAGTGGAAAAGGCCCAAAATGCAGATATCGTCTTATTGGGGGATTCTGCGACAATTCCCCTTGAAAACCAGCTTAAAGTCTTCAACTCGGAGGTTTCTAAAGACCTCAAAGAACCCCTTAAGATTTATAATTGGGGGGCCCAAGGAGAAAATCTAGCCTTTACTTTAGCTAAGGTGAAAAGTTTAAAGAAGATGCCGCTTCTCTTAATCTATCACGGTGGACTGGATGAACTTGACCGTGCTCGCTTTAGCCCAGCAGACATGGGCAGGGTAAAAATCAATATTGATAGGGCCAAAGATAAAGAAATTCTTACGGCCATCATGACGGCGCCTGCTTTGGGCCGTCTCATCTATGAGCCCGTAAAAAGAGTGAAGCTCCCCACTTCGCCTCCCTTTAGTAAAGAGGTTCCCTCTCATATCGCCATGAGACTAATGGAGCTCACTTATGAGCTCTATAAAATGGAGGCAAGCGAGCTTTTTGGCTATCTAAAAACCGTCGATGCTAAACTCTGGGTGATTCCACAGGCCATGGACATAGCGGCACCTGCACTTCGAGTCTGTGAAAATACGAACAGTCAGGACGTTTTTGAACAAATTAAAAAAGTCAGAAAAGCGCTTTCTCGTAACGAGACCAAAGTCTCTTATAATATTTTAAAAGAGACGATTGCAGGAAATAAAGGAAATAGTGACCTCTATCATTTACTCGGTCAGACCTTTATCAAAATGGGCTCCTTCACTCAAGCCCGAAAAGCCTACTATCAAGCGATGATTTTTGACTGTGGCCTAAGAAAGACGAATCCAATCTTTACAAAGATTTTAATGGAAGAAGCTGAAAAAAGAGACTTCAGAGTTTTTGACTTTAACCGTCTTGTGACCAATAACCTCGGTCACAATATTCTCTTTTTAAATGATCGCACCCCTCAACCTCTTTACTACCAGCAACTCAATCAACTACTCGTAAAAAACTTTTTGAAGTTTATTAAGTAAATAATCCTCAAGGAAGAAAGGGAATAAAATGAAGCAAGTATCAGGACCTCTCACTAAACAAGTTAAAAGTGGCGAAATGATCTGTGTTGCGGGAGAAAAAAATAGTGATCTTTTCATTATTCACTCTGGAAAACTGCTGGTTTTCGTTACTGATGGAACAAAAGTGACACCGCTGGCATATCTCAAGGCCGGTGAATATATGGGAGAGCTCAGCTTCTTTGATCATGAACCAAGAAGTGCCCATGTTGTTTGCGTGGAAGATGCCACAATGATTCAAATTCCCATCTCTGAAGTGGACAAGCAGTTCCCCCCTTGGCTCGTTACCATTGCCCATTCAATTACCAAAAAGCTTAGAGGTGCCTCGGATCTGATTCGTCAAAAAGGTATTCGTAAGCAAAACGTTGAGTCCATGAAGCCGTTAAGTATAGAGGAGCAGCGTAAATTCTATAAGGCTCTTCAAAACTACTTGGACGCCAACCCTATGATCAAACAAGAAGTCTCTTCCTAACGTCTTCGCTTTTGCAGCTATTTACCACAGGTCTTACAGGGTCACTTTTCCACCGACGTTAATAGTCGGGGTCAAAAAAGTGATTCCGGAGCGCCGTTTTACTCATAATTTATCGCTTTTAATGGCATCAAACTTGCTTTGGTAAGAGGTGGGAATAAAGTCGCCAAGACTTTTGTGGTCATCCTTTTCAAGGAGGAATAAATGGCCAAGTACTTCAGCCTCTTTTTGAGTTCATTGATTTTGCCCCACTTATTTGCCATCGTCCTTAGAAGGCTAAACCAGGGCTCAGAGAGTAAAAAAGAGATGACCGAAAGACTGCAGGAATAAGCTGTGAGTAGGTCATCTTTTAACGACCAAAGACACCCAAAATATCACTCTTAGAAACACTCATCCATTCTCCGGCCTTTAACGTATCGGCTCTAAGTTTTCCAATTCTTCCCCTAACTAAACGCAGGCAAGGAAAGCCAACAGCGGCACACATTTTTCGCACCTGCCGATTCTTTCCTTCAATAAGAATAACTTCAATCCAAGTGGTTGGGATAGACTTTCTAGATCGAATAGGGGGCTCTCTCGCCGGCAGAGAAAAGTCTGGCATTATTCTTACTTGGGCAGGTCTAGTCGTGTAATTTTGGATTTTTAACCCAGATTTAAAATCCTTAAAGGCAGCAAGAGTTGGAGCTCCCTCGACTTGAACAAAGTAAGATTTTTCTTTCTTAGAATTAGGATCGGTTAATTTTTTTTGAAAAGGTCCATCATCTGTGAGGATGAGCAATCCCTCGGAGTCTTTATCGAGCCGCCCGGCCGCATAGACCCCTTCAGGTAAACCAAACTCAGACAAGGTCCTTTGCCCCTCACTAGAAGTGAATTGGCTAAGAACCCCGTATGGTTTGTAAAAAGCGATGTATTTTTTAATAAAGTCTTATAAATTAAGTGGTAGAGAAACAGAGAGCATCACTTCTGATAGATCTGCGTCTTCTCCATAACCAACTAAAGAGTTAGTTGATCTTTCAAACTTATCGTAGCTAAGCTGACGATATTCTAAATTGATGCTAACAAAAGGCAAGCCAGTGAAGCCAACACCTAGAGCATAACCACTCCCACCACTAAACTCATCATTACTGCTAAAGTTTTGCCCCGTAGCTGGCGCATCATCTCCATCAAGCCCAGCAGAAAGGTAGTATGTTGCCCAGGCTCTCAAAAGAATAGGCAACTCATAACCCACGAATACCCCAAGCTGATTTTTCTTAAAACCATCTTTTCTTGTTGTATTGCCAGACTTAGATTCTAAGTCAAATGTTTGCATTGAATAATCGATCCCGGCCATGAAACCGAGCATTTGATAGCCTGCTCGAGCACCTATGGTCGGACTAGAGTAAGAGAGATCATAATTAGCTCCAGCAACTTGAGTATCTCCGTCCCCTGCTATAGAAAAACCAAGGTAAGGCTCAATCAAAAAGCTTGCCTGGGCCGAAGTCAGTAATAATGAAAATAAAATTGATAATAAAAGTTTATTCTTCACGCGCTTCTCCTTGAGGTGTGTAAATACAAAAGTAATCCCCTTTATTATAAGGGTTTCTTGAACTGTGTGCAAAAAAAGGGATTTGGTAATAGGGGTAACATGACCAAGGTTTCCTTAGGTCTCTTCTGCTTACTTCTCTCGTGGCAGATTGTCTCAGGAGGACTGGCCGATTAAAAGCGTCGGCAATATCTTCCCTAAACCCTCTCATAGGGTCTAGGGAAGTGTTAATTATTTTAAATTAAACCTGCACCCTTAACTGAGTCCCTCTCTTCTTTAAGCTCAGTAAGTGTTGTGTTGAATTTCTCAGTTCCAAAGTCATTGTGCTTAACACCCTCAACAACCTTAACGACACCATTTTCCGTGCGGCAAGGGTAAGAGAAAATGAGACCTTCATCAACTCCATACTGCCCTTGGGAAGTAAGGCACATTGAATAAGTCTGACCGGCAGGAGTATCGTGAGTAAGATTATAAACTCCCCCAACCGCAGCGTTGGCCGCTGAAGCCGCAGAAGAAGCCCCTCTGGCTTCGATAATTGCCGCACCTCTTTTTTGAACTGTTGAGATAAAGTCACTCTTTAACCACTCGTGGTCAGTAATGACTTCTGTCGCAGGCTTTCCTGAAATTTTTGCATTGAAAAAGTCAGGATATTGCGTCGCTGAGTGATTGCCCCAAATAGTCATATTGGTTACAGCGTTCACATCAACGCCGGCTTTTTGAGCGAGCTGTGTACGAGCACGATTTTCATCAAGCATAGTCATGGCAAAGAAATTGCTTTTTGGTAAACGAGGAGCAGAATGCATAGCAATTAAACAATTTGTATTACAGGGATTACCAACAACAAAAACCTTTGCATCATCGGCACCATGGTCATTAATTGCTTTTCCCTGCCCCGTAAAAATTCCACCGTTAATATTTAGGAGATCACTTCTTTCCATTCCTTTTTTTCTAGGAACTGCACCGACAAGAACAGACCAGTCAGCTCCTTTGAAGCCAACATTCAGGTCGCTGGTGCATGTAATCTTCTTAAGGAGAGGAAAAGCACAGTCATCAAGCTCCATGGCAACACCATTAAGGGCACCTAAGGCTTGCTCGAGTTCTATCAGCTGAAGCTCAACTTCAGTATCTGCACCAAACATTTGGCCAGAGGCAATGCGAAAAAGAAGAGCGTAACCAATTTGACCAGCTGCACCCGTGATAGCGACTTTAACACGCTTTTGAGACATATAAACTCCTTATAATGTAGTAGAAATCATCTGATTAGAATTGCTCTCCATTTAACACTCCTTCCCCAATAAAGGCCAGTCGCTGGCCGTCTTTGTCATCCTCCAGAGATGACAAAGTTCCGGATCTCAAGCTATGATTAAAAGGTCAATAGAGTTTAAGGAGAAAGTGTGACCCAAGCGTCCAATAGTGGTGGCCAGTCGTCGTCCAATAGTGAGAGCGGCCAAGGCCCTCGTAAGCCCCGATCCAGAAATAGAAATCGTAATCGAAAAGCTAAACCAAAAGGCCAAGGCTCCTCCACCCAAGGAGGCTCATCTAATTCAAAACCTAGAACTGGTGGCCCAAGTAAAAATAGTCGCAAGAAAAGACCCACAAGAACGGGACCAAAACTAACGGGCTTTGAAAAAATAGAGAGAAGCTACCTCAACCTTCTTGAGAAGCACCTAGACGCCAGAAGAAAGTATTATGAACTCTTTCACCGAGCTGATCCCCGTCAACTTGAAAAGCTCGAGAGAAACTTTTCGAAAACGGCAGATGACATGCGAAAGTACGAGGACGAGGTCAAGCCAGAATACAAAGAGCAATTTAATAAAAAGTATAACGGGTTAAAAAGAGACCTTACTTACTCTACTAATCACGGAATAGCCCCGGACGAGGAGCCTGTAGCTGCGGAGGGAGACTTTAATGATCCTCACCTACTTCCTAGCCAAGTCGACCATGAGTTTAAGGGAGATGAGGAAGAAAGCTCTGGTACCATTGAGGACTATCAACGCTATAAAGGTTTATAAAAATCTGTTGGTCGTTACTACAGAGGGGCTGTGTTAAAGGGCTCTCTTACGTCTTCTTTGCTCGACGCTGAAGTTCCAGAGACAACACTCTCTTCTCCTGCCTCAAGAAAATTCTCAAGAGTTTTCTCATGATCTTCAAGAATGGCGCTTTTAAGTTCTTGATGGGTAACGTCTAGAATACTGGCTACTTTCGCTAACATTTTTAAAGGAACGTTGCACAGGGCCCTCTCCACATTGGAAATAAACTGTCCGTTCTTGTATCCCAGAAGCTGGCTTAACTCGGACTGAGAGTAGCCTTTAGGGTGATTCATTCTTTTATCTCTAATTAATTTGGCAATACTTTCAAAACTACGCATCTTTTAATCCTCTGCGGCAAAAAAACTTACCGCTCCATTCAGTTCTTGTTCACCTTCGGAGTCGTTGGTGACCAGATGTCTATAATATTTCATTAAAGTAAAAACCGATAGGTTTATTTAGGTGAATTATTGAATTTCACCTTAACTTTTGATTACTTTTAGGTACTTAAGCAAAGTCATTAATAAGAACAGGTGTGCTCTTTTTCTTGAGCAAGGGGCCTTGCTAAGCATTCATGGCCCAAGGTAAGCTCTGCCTTTGTAACCAAAGAGTTTGTACCATGAAATTTGTTTACTTTTTTTGCTTTTTTCTTTCCTTCTCACTTTTTTCACAACTTGAGGTAGTGGCAAAAGAAAAGGCAGATCAAACCTACCCGGTCTCGACCATTTTACGAATAGAAATCAACAGCTCCATAAATCCGGCCACTTTAAGCTACGTCTCAGAAGCTCTAAAAGAGGCCAATCACTTGTCTCAATCCCTTGTGCTGATGGAACTCAATACTCCGGGTGGACTCGTCTCTACGACTAAAGAAATTCTGGTGGGCTTTGGAGACTCCTCCGTTCCGGTGATTGTTTGGGTCCGACCTGAAGGAGCTAGTGCTACCTCTGCCGGAGCGATTATTGCCTCGGGCTCTCACCTGCTCTACATGAGTGAAGGAACCAATATTGGGGCAGCGACGCCAATTCAAATGAGCGGCGATATTGATAAAAAATCAGACCTGAGAAAAAAGTCGATAAATGATCTCGTCGCCTTGGTAAAAAGCTTGAGTTTGGCGCGAGGAAGAAACCCGGAGCCTTTTGCCGACATGATTGAAAAGGCGAGTTCATTTGAAGCCAGGGTCGCTCTTAAAAAAAACTTGATCAATGGAATAGCAAATACTCAAGATGAACTTTTACAAGCACTTGAAGGACACCGCTTTTTTTTAAAGGGCCAGGAGCGAACTCTCTCTTTAAAAAATCCCCTCATCAAAGACTTTCCCATGGATCAGGGACAAAAACTTCTTAATACCTTCGCTAATCCCTCCACTGCCTACATTCTTTTTCTTGTCGGCGCTGCTTTGGTTTACTTAGAGTTTCAGGCCGCTGGAGGTTTTATTGCTGGGGCAATAGGAGCCTTGTGTCTTATTTTATCGGGAATTGGATTTCAAGTGCTTCCGTTAAACTACGGCGCTCTCGGCTTAATGGTGCTAGCCTTTGTTCTTTTTATCATGGAGGTCTATATCACCAGCTACGGGATTTTAGCTTTAGCTGGAATGGCTTCGCTTGTGACAGGTTCGCTTTTTCTTTACCGAACAGACGACGCCTATTTAAGCCTCTCCCATGAACTCATCTTCTCTGTTGTCGCAGCTATTGGAGTATTCATTGCACTTTGCCTGTTTCTTATCATTCGCGAGCGGGATAAGGTTGGAAAGGGCCAGTTTAACTCTCAAGTAGACAAGCTTGGCTCTGTTGTAAAAAGCCTAGGCCCTAAGGGCGATCTTTTCGCCTATCAAGTAAAAATTGGAGGCGAAATGTGGCAGGCAGAAGCTAGAGAAGCGCTAGACATCGGGGAGCAGATTAAAGTTATTTCCAAAGACGAAAACCATTTAACTTTGAGAGTGGAAAGAGTAGGCTGAGCCTCAAGGGCGAATTGCCCTTTCAATCATAGTTGTGATCAAGAAAATATAGATTAACTTAATACCTCTAAAGGAGGAAAAAATGATGAACCCAGTTGTTCTCTTTACTATCTTTTTAATCATCCTACTTTTTAACACCATTAAGATTCTTCGAGAATATGAACGAGCTGTTGTCTTTAGGCTAGGCCGTTTTACCAGCATGAGAGGGCCCGGCCTGATCGTCTTGATACCTGGACTTGAGAAAATGGTACGAGTAGATCTCAGAACTGTTACTATGGATATTCCAAGCCAAGATATTATTTCCAAGGACAACGTGACTCTAAAGGTAAATGGCGTGGTCTACTTCAGAGTCGATAACCCTGAAAAAGCAGTCATTGCCGTTGAAGACTTTTATTCGGCCACAGCTCAAATATCTCAGACAACTCTTAGAACAGTTATTGGCCAGTACGAACTTGATGAGATTCTTCAACAACGAGATAAAATCAATGCCTCCCTTCAGGCGATCTTAGATGAACAGACAGAACCATGGGGTGTAAAGGTCTCTACGGTAGAAGTTAAGGCCATCGACCTGCCCCTCGACATGCAAAAAGCCATGGCCCGGCAAGCTCAAGCAGAAAGAGATAAGAGAGCAAAGGTTATCTCGGCAGAAGGAGAGTTCGAGGCTTCTAAAAAGCTCGCAGAAGCAGCACAGGTGCTGGATTCGCAACCGAGTGCCATTACACTGCGCTATTTAGAAACAATGCAAAGCATCTCCGCAGGCGAGGGAAAATCGACGACTTTCTTTCCAATTCCGATCGATATTATGAAAACTATTTTCAATCATAAATCCTAGTTAATGAGAGACGAGATTTCTTTAGAACTTCTGCCCTTTGGCCTTGTGCCATCGGTGCAGGCTCTGCCGAAAGTCACAGTTTCCTTGAAAGCTCTTGCAGCTTCACTTGAGCTCACATTTCACAACTTTGATCCTGAAGAACAAATTGACTGGCCTTCTCCAAAAGAGGAGGCTTCGCGAAGAGATGGCCTATGGAAAGGGACTTGTTTTGAATTTTTTCAATCAACCTTGAAAGGAGCGGCTTATCGAGAATGGAACTTCTGTCCAAATGGTGACTGGCAAGCCTATGATTTTAGCTCCTACCGTCACCCCTCTCCTCCTGTGCCTTCATCAAACCTTTCACCGCCTCATATTCACAAACGAGATTGCTCCCTTTGCGTGAAACTTAAAAATATAAGCCGCCAAGAAATGAAGCTATTTAACCTAACGGCGATGATAAAATTAAAAACGGGAGAGCTTCTCGCTTATGCTCCCAAGCATTTAGCGCTTAAGCCAGACTTTCACGACAAGCAGACTTTTATTTCATGGGATGAACAACATTGAAAACTCTTCTTTGTTTTTTACTATTAACTCTGTGCCTCGCCTGTTCTCAGCTTTTGCACAGATCAGAAAAGATACGCGTGGTTCACTACAATATTTTTGAACTAGACTCACGCAAACTAAAAAAGCTCACCCCTCAGCTTTTAGCCGCTAAAGAAGTGTTAGCGCCTTTGGCTTTTGACTTTATTTCAATCAATGAAATTCAATATGACCTACCAGGTGTCCCCAATGAGAGTTTTAAGAGCACTGGACAAAATCTCTCACAGCTTATGAGCTTTCTTAAGCCGCAACAGAGTTGGTTTACGAGCTTTTATCCGGCAAACACAGGCTTAAAAGCGCGAAGAAAAGCCAATGGTGAATACACGAACTCATCAGGGCCGAAAGCCAGATCTTACGCCGATCAAATGAATTACGGTCTCTTTCCAGCTCAGTACTCTTCGGGACTAGCAAGCATCCGGCCCGTAAAAAAGAGTCTCGTCATCAATAAGTTAAAGTGGATTGACTTTAATGAAGCCCTTGATTTAGGGGCCTTCAAGACGGCCAAGGGGGAGAGACTACCCAGATCTCTTGAGCTCTTTGATAAGAACTTCGTGGATACAGTGATCGAAGTGGCAGAGCAGGAGATTCACTTTATCACTTTGCATACGGTTCCCGCCTACCACTTTGGAAATAAGGCAACTCCTAACTATCAAAGAAATAGGGATCAGCTTGCCTTTTTAGAATGGTACCTAGACAGCTCGGTATCTTCTAAGGAGATGAAGCTCACCCAAAGGCTTGCTAAACGTGGAATTTCACCGTTGCCAAAAGGAGCTCACTTTATTGCGATGGGAGACTGGAACACCGACATTAATGGCAACAATCCAGGAAGCTTCATTCTTAGACGCCTCTTTGAATCTATGGGAGCGCCTATCCCCACCCATGTCACTCATGAGTCGGCCGGCCTCAAGCTCAAGCCCTTCACGATGCAGCTTGACTATATTCTCTCTTCTCCTAGTTTAATTTCTTTGAACCAGCGAGTCATTCGTAGTCGGCCGGCTTCCCTAAAAGAGGGCTGCACGCCAGAGCAACTGAAAGAATCTGAATGCCTTACGAGCGCCTCCGCTGAGTATAAGGCCCAAAAGACGGCAAGTGACCACTTTGCCCTATGGGCCGAATTTAAATTTAGAAGAAAATAGCTCCTTTTTCTCTACCCTGTCCCTTGACGAAACTGGCTTAAACCCTTTTAATTACAAATATTTTATTTTTGTAATAATTGTAATAAGTGTACCTCTCTTTTAGATAGTAGAGACATCTCGAGTGATAGAAGCGGTGAAGGTTAACATGATGGAAACATTTGATATTACCCAAGATAAGGTCTTAAGCTCTGAGCTTTTGGCGGAAATTCCTGTCTTTGAAAGCTTCCTTCATAAAATTGGATTTAAGCGCAACGAGGGTGCCATTTATGGACTACTTGTCTTAAGTGAGGGACACCTTAGCAGCGAGGAAATAGAAAACACCTTAAACCTGTCCCAAAGTGCTGTGTCTCAAGCCTTAAAGAAGCTGGCCCACTTTGGTGCCGTTGAGACCAGAGAATCACGCCAAAGTGATAAAAAAGTAAAAGAGCATTTTGCCAAGGCCGATAGCCTGGCCATCGTTGCCACCGTTTTCAGAAAGCGCGAGCAAGAAAATATTGAAGAATTTAAAAGAATGGCCAACAGGATTTATGACTCCTGCGGTGAGGGTAGCCCTCAGAGAAAAGGTCGCTTAAAAAGTATCATCCTCACCTGCGAAATGGCAGAGAGTGTGATGAACTTTGTCGTTGGTCTGGTGGGAAAAAATAATGCTCCCCTCTACGAAGAAGTCGTGACTGTCCTTCCGAAAATACTCAACACCCTCACGATACAAGGCGAAGGCTTATCAGTTAAGGCTTCCCAACTGACAGGAAGCCTGACGAAAAAGGGTTCCTCAATCCTACAAAGAAAGCTCAAAGAAGGGCTTATTAAAATGACACAAGAATCTTTTTCTGGTCAAGGCCAGAGCGGGAGTAAAAATGCAAAGTGATGATCAAAGAATCGTAATTACCGGGATAGGCTTAACTTCTCCCTTGGGAAATACTCTCTCCGAGTTTAGAAAGAACCTCCTTGAAGGAGCCAGTGGTATCAAGCATGTCGAGATAAGGCACATGGGAAAAGCTGCCGCGGGAAACTGCGACTTTGAAGAACAAAAGTATCAAAGTCGAAAAATGAGAAAGCGAGGCACCCGTGCCGGAGCCATTGGAATTTACTGTGCAAATGAAGCCATTATCGATAGTGGCATGAGCATGGACGAGCAGGATAAGGAACGAATAGGTGTTTATCTTGGAATCACAGAACATGGAAATGTCGAAACAGAAAACGAAATCCACGAGCTCTACCAAAATGATCTTAATACAGACTTTTGGTCTCATCACCACAATCCCAGAACTGTGGCCAATGCCCCAGCGGGAGAAATTTCTCTTAATTTAGGAACAACAGGACCGGCCTACACTATTGGGGCCGCCTGCGCGGCCGGAAACTTAGGTTTAATTCATGGCTTGCAAATGATTCGTGCGGGTGAGGTCGACTGGTGCCTTGGCGGTGGGGTCAGTGAATCGACCCATACATTTGGAATTTTTGCGGCCTTCAAAGCCCAAGGAGCGCTGGGTAGTCACGAAGACCCGGAGCTTGCGACTCGACCTCTAGATAAGAAAAGAAATGGAATCGTCGTAAGTGAAGGCGGATGCCTCTACGTTTTAGAATCACTTAAGAGAGCTAGAGACAGAGGGGCTAGAATTTACGGGGAAATCATTGGCTATCATGTAAACTCTGACGCCACCGACTTTGTCCTTCCCAACACGACGAGACAGATCGAATGTATGAACAGGGCCATCAGCAAAGCAGGCCTTGTCCGTGAAGATATTGACATCGTCAGCATGCATGCGACGGGAACAATGCAAGGAGATATTCAAGAGTGCTTAGCCGTAAAAGAGATTTTTGGCCCAAGCGAAAACACCTTGATTAATGCAACAAAAGGCCATATCGGCCACTGCATGGGAGCCGCGGGTGCTCTCGAACTGGCAGGAAATATTCCCTCTTTTACCGACAACATGGTTCATGCCTGCCGCAATATTGATGAATTAGATGATGACTGTGCTATCGATGGACTGCTCACGAATGGCCCTGTCTCAAAAGAAGTTAAAACTATTCTCAATAATAGTTTTGGTATGCTCGGTATTAACTCGGCAGTAATCATTTCAACTAGAAACTTAAGTTAGATAATAAAAGCAAAGTTTAAAAAAGGAAAAAAAATGGAAGCAGTAGAAGTCAGAAAAGTTGTTTTAGATATCATCGCAGACGTTGCTCTCGATGAAGACCTCAGTACTCTAGATGATGCTGGAGCTTTAAGAGAGCAACTCGATCTCGACAGCATGGACTTTCTCGATATTGTTATGGAGCTAAAGAAGCGCCACAAAGTTGAAGTTCCACAGGAGGACTATCCCCGTCTAGCGACAATGGATAGCTGTGTTGAATATTTAACTCCAAAGTTTAATTAATTCACTCTACTGACGTGCAAGCTCCCTCTATTGGCATAAGCCGCCACTTTGATCCTCAGCATAGCTCATATGATGCCATCATTATAGGAGCTGGAATGTCTGGAATGGCAGCAAGTATTAGGCTTGCCATGTTTGACAAGAAAGTCTTGCTGCTAGAGAAGCATAGTATTTCCGGTGGCCTAAATTCTTATTATAAAAGAGGAAAAAGAGATTTCGACGTCGGTCTACATGCTCTGACAAACTTTGCCTCAAAAGGAGAGCGGAGAAAGCCGTTAACAAAGCTTTTAAAGCAACTGCGCATTCCTTACGATGCTTTCGAGTTAGTCCAACAAAAGAAGTCCCTTATTTCTTTTCCGGAAACTAGCCTCGAGTTTTCTAATGAGTTGGAGCTTCTGCTTACTCAAGTCGAAGAGAACTTTCCAGACCAGATAGACCGATTCTCTAAACTCTTGGCCTTCATAGAGAGCTATGATGAGGTCAGTCTCGATAACCCCTACTTAGCCGCCAAAGAAAAAGTCCGTGAGTTCATCACTAACGAGCTTTTGCTCGAGATGATCTTTTGTCCCCTTCTGATTTACGGAAGTGCATGGGAAGACGATATGGATTTTTCTCAGTTCGTTATCATGTTTAAATCCATTTTCCTCGAAGGATTTGGCCGATCTCGTGGTGGTGTAAAAACAGTCGTCAATCAACTCCTGCAAAAAATGGAAGAGCTAGAAGTCGAAATCTGCTTTAGAAACGGCGTGCAAGAGATCATGACCAAAAACGGTAAGATCCAAGGCGTTATCTGCACGAGGGGCCAGGTAGTGAGCGCTCCCTTGCTTCTTAGCTGTGCCGGTTACCCAGAGACCATGGGTCTGGTGACAAAAGAAGAACCTACTCTAAAAAGCTCGAAGATCCCGGCAACAGGTAAAATGAGTTTTACCGAAACAATCCTTATGACTGATAAGAAAGCTTCTGATTTAGGGCAAAAAGATCATACTATTATTTTTGAAAACAAGAGAAATCAATATCGCTACCGCAGACCAGACGGGCTCTTTGACAATAAAAGCGCCGTCATTTGTCTTCCCAATAATTTTGCTGTTGACGACTATGACGAGGGTGTTTTGCGGGTCACAATGATGGCCAACTATCACAAATGGCAAGAGCTCAAGCTCTCCTCAAAAGAGGAGTACTTGGCCCAAAAACAAGTCGTCTTAAGTGAGAGCCTCTCTATTCTTCAAGGCCATATACCGAAACTAAGCACCAGTAATATTAGCTTTTCAGATGTTTTCACACCTACGACTGTGGAGCGCTACACCGGCCATTTTGGTGGCTGTGTCTATGGCACACCAGATAAAAGCAGAGACGGGAAGACACCCATCGAGGGACTCATTCTGATAGGAACTGATCAAGGTTTTCTTGGGATCATCGGCAGTATGCTCAGTGGTATCTCGATGGCCAACCTCTACGGCCTAATGGGAGCGAGCTCTTCAACGGCGACAGCTCAAGAGAGCACGGTGAATCATGAACTTTAAAAATGTTGTTATCGCAGCTGCTGGCAGCTATTTGCCTACTGTGAAGATAAGCTCTTGCGCAATAGAGGACCAACTCGGGCCCATTTATAACAAACTTAAACTTCCGGCCGGTCGCTTAGAAATGATGACGGGGATTTTAGAGCGAGGAGTGTGGCCAAAGGGTACTCGGCCCAGCCAGCTTAGTGCGAAAGCCGCTCTCAACTTAAAAGAAAAGGCTGGAGAATCATTTAACGATATTGACCTACTGATTCACAGTTCTGTTTGTAGAGACTTTCTCGAACCAAGCACCGCAAGTGTCGTTCACAATGAGCTTGGACTGCCTTCGAGCTCGATGATTTTTGATCTTTCAAATGCCTGCCTTGGTATGATGAATGCCTTCACAGTAGCCGCTTCAATGATTGAGACTGGTCAAATTAGAAAAGCCCTCATTGTTAGTGGAGAAAATGGAGGCCCTCTTTTAGAAGACACGATCACAAGCCTTCTCGAAATGAACGCAAACGATCAACTCACGAGAAAAAGTATTAAGAAATACATAGCGAATTTAACAATTGGATCGGCCGCCACTGCTTTTATCATCGCTCACAAAGACGACTATCCTCACGCCGCCCGTCTTTTGGGCGGAGCCGTTGCCACAGATAGTTCGGCCAATACCCTATGCCAAGGAGATGGTAATGCCCACTCCCTAATGATGGAAACTGATAGTGAGGCGTTAATGAAAAAAGGTGTTGTCCTTGCCCAGCAAAACTGGACCGCGGCAAAAGAAGCTCTTGGCTGGTCTAATAAAGACGTCGATCTCGTGCTTACTCATCAAGTAGGAAAGGCTCACGAAGAGTTAACCCTAAGCACCTTAGGACTCGCCGATAAAAAAAGCTTTAGAACCTACCCCACCTTTGGTAACACCGGCTCAAGTGCTCTTCCACTCACTTTAATAAAGATGATGGAGCAAACAGAAGCTTCTCCTGCTGATAACGAGCGAGTCGCCATGATGGGTATAGGCAGCGGACTCACAAGTATCATTTTAGGCTTAAGCTGGGGAAAAATATTATGACTCTTCAAAGTAACCTCCCTCAAGAGCTCAGAAGTGAATACCCTTTTATAGGTAAAACATTGAAACTCTCCAACGGCTTCGATCTTCATTACGTCGACGAAGACGAAGGCTCACCTGGGGATAGCTCGAGCGCAAACGCAAACCCCATCCTCATGGTTCATGGTAACCCCACTTGGTCCTACTATTACAGAAACTTGGCCAAAGGCCTCAAGTCTAATCATCGAGTGATTATTCCCGATCACATTGGCTGCGGGCTCTCCTCAAAGCCTCAAAAATATACTTATAGCCTCAGAGACCATATCGATAATCTAAAAGAGCTCTTTGACAGTGAAATTAAGCCTAAAATGACTTCAGATCAGAAACTCAATATCATCGTTCATGACTGGGGCGGCGCCATCGGTCTAGGCCTAGCAGGAGAAATTCCTGATGACATTGGAAAGGTGGTTATTTTAAATACCGCAGCCTTCACGGATACTTATATACCAAAAAGAATAAGCCTTTGTAAGCTTCCCCTTATTGGTGAGCCAATGGTGCGCTTATTTAATGCCTTTGCTTGGCCAGCTACTTTTATGGCGGTCGAAAAACCTTTAAAAGCAGAAGTAAAAAAAGGCTACCTTTTTCCCTACAACAACTATACCAATCGCATTGCGACGGCCCGCTTTGTCAAAGACATCCCGATGAGCCAAGACCATCCGACTTGGTCGACCCTCAAATCCGTTGAAGATAATCTCCCCAAGATAAAAGGAGAAAAACTGATCCTTTGGGGGGCCAAAGACTTCTGCTTCACGACGCACTTCTTTAATCGGTGGCGCTCAATTTATCCGGATGCCCAAAGTCACCTCTATAAGGAAGCTGGGCACTATATCTTAGAAGATGAAGCCCAAGATACCTTAAAAAGAATCAAATCTTTTCTTAATTGAGATCATGATAAAAGAAGATCACAATATAGCTCGAGCGCTTCCTCTTTGGGCAAACAAGACCCCTGATAAAATAGCTGTTTGTGCCCCCATCAAGCGAGGCCAAGATCAGTTTGAATACGAAGAGCTTAGTTTTTCTGATTTAAACTCACGCTCTTTATTTTACGCTCATGCTTTTCGAGACAAGGGATTAGTCCCTGGTGATAAAGTTTTAATGTTTGCCAAGCCAAGTGTAGACTTCTCAGCAATGACCTTTTCTCTCTTTCGCTTAGGCTTGGTCCCCATCTTTATTGATCCGGGAATGGGAAGGAAAAATCTTTTAAGGGCCGTTGAGCATATTAAGCCCGATGCTATGGTCGCTGAACCCATTGTTCACTTACTCGCATTTCTTTTCCCTAAAGCATTTAAGACCATTAGAGTTATTTACACCACTGGTCGTTTCTCTCCAGGGAAACTTGAAAGCATAGCAGCTCTTCGTCGTCAGTGGAATAATCAAAACAAACCCCTACTCGCGAAAATCATGTATCCATGTGAAAAAGACACCATGGCCGCGATCCTCTTTACCTCAGGTGGAACAGGTATTCCGAAGGCCGTGCACTATAATCATGGAATTTTCAATGCCCAAGTAAGTCGCCTTCAAGAGCTCTTTCAACTAAGCCCAGATGACATTGACCTCCCAGGCTTTCCTCTCTTTAGCCTCTTCACCATCACCATGGGAATGAAGTCGGCCATCCCTTTCATGAACCCAAGTAAGCCAGGCCTTGCTAATCCTAAACACTTGGTTCAAAACATAAAGGATAACAAAGCAACCTTTGTCGCCGGCTCTCCTGCCATTTGGCAAAATATGGTTAAGTACTGCTTAAATGAGCAAATAACCCTGCCAAGTGTTAAGTATCTCGTCATGTTTGGCGCACCCGTTCCCAATAACCTTCACCGAGACTTTAAAAAGATTCTTACCCATGGTGATACCTACACACCTTATGGAGCAACGGAGTGCCTTCCCGTGGCGAATATTTCGGGTTCTCAGGTTCTCGCGCTTTATGAGGGGCTCTCCCCAGGTCTAAAGAACAAAGGAATAAGCACCTGCGTAGGCTTACCAGTGGCCCAAACTCAAATAAAAATAGCTCCCATATCCGATGGCATCATGACGGACTCGGCCCAGATTAATTGGAAAAGTACTGGAGAAACTGGAGAGGTCTGCGTCTATTCTGAAACCGTCACACCAGAATATATTGGCATGCAAGAAAAGACCGAACAGGCCAAAATCAAAGATCCTAGGGGCGGTCTTTGGCACAGAATGGGAGACTTGGGCTTTCTGGATGAAGAGGGAAGGCTATGGTTTAGTGGACGCCTTACGCACAGGATTGAACTAAACGGAAAAACCGTCCCCTGCGTGCCGCAAGAGTCGATCTATAACGAGCTTGAGGCGATCAAACGTTGCGCTTTTGTAGGACCCGTCGTCAATGGTAAGCCAAGCCCAACCCTTGTCGTTCAACTGAAGAACAAGCTTGCGCTAAAAGAGCAGCAAGAATTAAAGGCAGAGATTTTTAGACTGGATAAAGAGGGTAATGACCTTATCGATAATATTATTTTTATAGAAAAGCTTCCCGTTGATGTCAGACATAATATTAAAATTGATCGAATCAAACTCAAAAAAGAGATAGAGACTGGAGCATTAACGTGAGAGTTCTGGTAACTGGTGGAGGCGGCTTCCTCGGTCAACACATTGTAAAAAAACTTCTGGGCAGAGGATATACCGTCACGAGCCTCTCAAGAGGACACTATCCGATATTAGAAGAATGGGGAGCAACGTCTATCCGGGGGTCTTTGAGTGACGTGAGTATCGTTAAAGAAGCTCTTCGAAACCAAGATGCAGTCTTTCACGTAGCTTCAAAGGTTGCAATGTGGGGAAGCTACAAAGACTTTTATGACACTAACGTAACAGGAACGCTTAATCTTTTAGCGGCCTCGCAAGAGCAAGGAATTAAAACATTTATCTATACGAGCACACCTAGCGTCGTTTTTGGAGAAGGATCTATCAAGGGGGGAGATGAAAGGCTCCCCTACCCCAAGAAAACTTATAGCCGCTACGCTAAAACGAAGGCCCTAGCAGAAAAAGAAGTTCTCAAGGCCAATGGACCACAATTCAGAACAGTCTCCCTGAGACCTCACTTAGTGTTTGGACCAGGGGATCAAAACCTTATTCCAAGACTATTAAATAGTGCAAAAAAAAATAAGTTAAAGATTGTTGGTGAAGGAAATAATAAGGTCGATGTTCTCTACGTTGAAAATGCAGCTGACGCCCATCTTTGTGCCCTTGACTCACTTCTCATGAAGGAGAGTCGATGTGCAGGAGAAGCCTACTTCATTGGGCAAGGACCAATTTCTCTATGGCCTTTTATCAATAGTATTCTAAAGAGTCACGGTATCGCAGAGGTGCAAAGAAAAGTTTCGTTTAAAAAAGCATTTTTTGCAGGTGCCATCATTGAGTTCATTCTCAATCTTTTGCGTATTTATAAAGTCCACCCTCCTATGACTCGTTTTGTAGCCTTACAACTTGCAAAACATCACTACTTTAAACACGAAAAAGCTTTAAAGGATCTAGGCTGGGAGCCTAAAATTTCAATTGAAGAGGCATTAGGCAACTTCACTATCAATCAATGAACTATTCTTTTGAATAAACCGATCCAGCTCAGTGAGAACAGCTTCATTGCTTTTTCTCAATTTTTCAAAAAACTCTTGGGCTTGATTCAAGTCAGACTTTTCGCCCATTCTTTCTAAAACAAAGGCATGCTCAACTAGATCCTTTGAGTAGAAGTTTGCCGCTACCCCCTTAATCGTATGAGCGGTTATCTTTACATTTTCACAATTCTTTTGTTCTATTGCGTGAGTTAGCTCATCGAATAGTTGCTGGTAGCCTGCTTTGTAATCTTCTACTAACTCGCAAAAAATATCAAAGTCCTCGCTAAATTCAAAAAGTATTCTTTCTTCATCTAATAAGTTCATGTTTATTTTCTCCATTGTTTTATCTATCTCAGTCTCTAACGACTCTGCAGGGAAGTACTTAGAAAGTACCGCCGAAATACTTTTGCGTGAAATGGGTTTGGCTAAAAAGTCAGTCATACCTGCTTCAAAGCACTTTATCTGGTCTTCTTTAAAGACGTTTGCTGTCATCGCGACTATTGGAGGAGCTTTTTCGCCTAACCATTTTTTAATTTGAACAGTGGCCGTCAGTCCATCCATTTTTGGCATTTGAACGTCCATAAAAACCAAGTCAAAGTAAAACTTACTCATTAACCTTAAAGCATCAAGCCCATCATTCGCCAAGATCAGGGAGACGCCCATTTTTTCAAAATATTTCCTGACTAATTTTTGATTAGTCAGATTGTCTTCAGCAACCAGAACTGAGATATTTTTATCAAACGAAAGACTTATCTCTTCTACTGGTTGAAGGATCTTGCCCCTATCTTCGAGTTTAGCCCGAATAAAGAAATTAAACTCAGAACCTTCACTCACTATTGAATTCACAAAAATAGAGCCCCCCATACTTTCGACAAGGGACTTACTAATCGCCAATCCTAAACCAGAACCTCCAAAGCGCCGAGTTGTACTATTATCTACCTGAGAAAAACTATCAAAAAGCATGGGTAATTTATTTTCTGGAATACCAATACCTGTGTCTCGGACACTAAAAGATATTATACTCTCGTTATTTTCTGAAAGTTTTGGGTCGATAAAAGCTTTAATTAAAATTGAGCCTGAGTCTGTAAACTTTAAACTATTCGAAACAAGGTTTGTTAAAACTTGCTTTAATCTTACTTGATCTGCATTGACAATCTTTGGAACTTCTTCGGAGCATGCCAGCGAAAGCAGGACTCCTTTCTTTTTTGCCGTCAACTCAAATGTCATTTTAACATCTTTGAGCACTTCTCTTAAATCAAAGGAGCGATATTCTAACTCCATTTTACCGGCTTCAATTTTACTAAAGTCTAGAACATCATTTACGATGCTAAGTAAGTGATCACTACAGTTTTTAATAGTGGATACGAGATCTTTTTGTTCTTCATCCAGAGAGGTTTCGCTGAGTAATTCCAGCATACCAAGCGCCCCATTCATTGGGGTACGGATCTCATGGCTCATGGAAGCCAAGAATGCTGACTTAGCCCTCGTCGCCTCTTGAGCCTTATCTCGCGCTTCAATGAGAAAGTTTTGAAATTCTTTATCGTTTGTCACATCCCAATTGAGGCCTATGATCTTGTAGGGCTTTCCAGTCGTGTCGTATTTGATTGTCGCTCGGGCCTGAAGATGTCTTAGTTCTCCTTCCTCCCTTACAATATTAAAAGAGGCATTGTAGAGGTCGGCCTTGTCTTCTATAGATTTTAGGAAGATAGCAGTGGTCTTGTCGAGATCCTCTTTTGGAAGGCAGTCCTCCCAGCAACGAAATATTCCCTTGAAGTTCTTTTTGCTTTTTCCATATAGTTGAAACATAAAATCGTCCCAATAAAGTCGATCTTCAGCAGGAAAGTACTCCCAAGTTCCAATTCCAGCGGCCTCTAGAACCATGTCCATTTGCTTCTTCGAGTCTTGCAACTCGATCTCAATTTTCTTCTTTTCGTCAATATCTTGAAACGTTCCATGGATTCTTATAGCTTTACCATTGAGCCTTTCGCACTGACCGATAGCGCGAACCCACACTTCTCTACCATCACGATGAACAAGACGAAGCTCTTCGTCCCAGGAAGCCCCTGTTGATAGAGAATTTTTAAATTTAGTGGAGATTACTTCTCGATGCTCGGGCGCGTAAAAATTAATGCCCTCTTCCAACGTTGGAGCAAAGCTATTGGGCTCATACCCATGAATGGTGAAGACGATCGGTGACCAGAGAACTTTTTCTGTCGCCACATTATATTCCCAAGCCCCAATCTGAGCGACTTCTTGAGTGCGATTTAGCAGGCGCTCAAGACCTAATTGTTCCGTCAGGTCCGTAATGGTTCCCACAAATAGAAGAGGCTCCTCGTTACTATCACGCTGAGTAACCTTACCTCTACAAAGAATGTGCAAGAGGTGACCATCCGGATGATTAAACCTAAAGAGCTTATTAAAAGATTGTGTGGTGTTGCTATAGTGATCTTTTAACTTACTTTTAAAACTAGCCTGATCCTCAGGTGCCAGAAAGGACAAAAAGTTACTCAAGTCACTATCAATTTCACTTGGGGACAGACCTAAAACCCCCAAGAAACTCTCATGGTATTCCAGCCGGTCATTTTCAAGGTTGAGCTGAAATATTCCAGCTTTAGAGCACTCTAAAATAAAATCTAGAGTGTTCTTTTCTTCTAAAAGCATCTCTTCAATTTTTTTGCTATCGTTAGCGCAGTGCCCTTTATCGACTATTTTCTTCTTCATACCTAACCCTGACCAGCTACTTAAGTTTAATCATCTTTGTATCTTCGACATAAACTTCCTCTTCAACGTGATCAAGCTTAGTGACCATCTCAATTTTTTTGACGATATCAGATATCCGAATTAGAGCAGTAACGGCGATGCCTACGCGTCTTTCATCTATTTTAGAGAAGTCACGCCGAAGACTACCAAGAGCAATAGTCAGAGGGTTATTGATTTCGTGATTAAACGTGGCCACCATTGAATTGATGGTTTCGAGTTGCTTCTTTTTGAGATTACCCTTGTAATAAGAGAGCATTTCTTCTTGAGTTTTTATTCTAGCGATTGCAATGTCAATATTAGCGGGCTTTGCTATGAAGTCGCTGGCACCGTTTGAGAGACACTCGACAACTTGCTCAACATCTTCTTTGGCCGACATAATAATAACGGGAAGCTCCATAGGAGAGTAGTCTTCTCTAAGTTTAGCGAGCACTTGATTACCGTCAATTTCTGGCATAACGAGATCAAGGATCAAAACAACGTCTCTTCCTTTATCAAAGTCCTTGAAGTAGGCTAGGCATTCGGCCCCAGAGTTAAAAACACTGATGTCGTAGCCACGCTTAAAAAGGCGTTTAGAAAATATCTTTGAATTGATCTGATCGTCATCAACAAGTATTATTTTAGTCATAGGAGCTCCTACTAACCTTATCGGTTAAAAGGAGCGGATTCCTTAGTGAAAATTGGTACTCGCGGGGCTTCGTAAGCCATCGTTTTTAAGTGTGTTTTGGATCAATCCGGTGCTTGTGAAGTGACCTTCTCTGAAGTAATGAACGAAGTCCTTCCCGCTTCTATCTTTAGCAGAAAACTCTCCGTGAACATGCACGTTCTTGAGGCCGAAGAGCTCATAAAAATAAACTTTAGATTCAATATTCTTGCTAAGCAAATTAGCAAAGTCCTTAAAACGCCAGATTGGAAGCTCTCTGTCTCTACTCACTTCTGACTTTTGAGCAATCTTTTGCATGCAGCTCTTCATAAAAAGCCTCTTTCTCCGGCTTCGTCTAAAAAGCCTTTTCTTGGTTTTAGCGTAAGCCCTTTCACACTTTTGATAGTCAGAAGCGTCATAGTCGGCAACACGCCATTCGACTTCGTAGGTATCATAACTTCTCTTTAATTTTCTTTCACAGGTTTTCAATAGTCGTGCCAGAAAAGAGAATATACCTTTTTTTCTTTTGGTTTTGCAGATCTGATCAATAACCCCATAAACCTTAGTGGTACTTTGATTATGAAAATAGGAAAGAGCATTATGGCCAAAAGAAAAATTGGTCTCAAAGTTGATAGGCCCCATTAGGTCCCCTTCCCTCAGTCTTCTGGCGACGAGGGGATCACTGCCTGAGTACTCCTCCATTAGATCTTGCACCTTATCATCTGTACGCTTGGAATACTTGTAAGTATAATACTCTTTCACAAAATTTAAGCTTAGGCGCTCCTGAGATTCTAAAAACTCCAGATCCTCTCTTGTCTTAATTAGGTTTTTTTCACTGTCATATTCGATTCTGACATTGTCTGATTCAGATTCTGTGTTATTGATAATAGAGCTTGCCTTCAGGAACGACCTTACAATTATATCAAAAAACTTACTAAAGGCATTTTGGCGAAAGCTTGCTCTTAGATAATTGTGCCTGAAAAAGGTTTTGGTTTTTCCATCTTTTGTCAGCTGGATATGAGAGGTCTTCGCTTCCTTTCTTCCACCAAATAGAAGAATTCCATACTTCAAGGCCTTATTTTCTATTTTTCTTCGCTCTTCTGTGACGAGAAAAGGGGCCAGGATAGAAAGATCACTTCTCTTATGCCTAAGGACCTTATCGACCTCCAGGGCCACGAGACTGTTACCTCTTAAAAGAGCACTTTGTTCGTGGCTGAAGCTCAAGTAAGCCTTGTACACGTCCTCTAAAGAGTACTCAAAATCAACACTTAAAATGGTTGCCTTAAGAACTCCTAAAAATTGTGTAATCAAAGCCGCACTCGCGCCAACCTTTACTAGACTCGACTTCTCAGTACTTAATCGAAGTGCCTCACCTTCGTAGCTAGCATCTTCCGTAAGTAAACCTTGAATGGTTGTCGTTGCCATTTTTTGATATTTAACCAGTGCTCCTACTCTTGCGGCTAAACCACTTGTTAAGGGAGCACTCGCCGCTCCACCGGCCTGTAAACTTATCGAGTCTTCCTTTTTAAGAAACTCCCCTGGAGCAATATCTAAAAAGTTTTTGGATCGAAACTTTAAGAAAGAAAAAAAGAGGCGATCTAGATTAAAGGCCAAGGCTTCCTGATAATTATCGGCAAAGTGCATATGCTGAAAAGTTCGCTTGAATGTAATACCCGCAAATAAGGCGAGGGACTCTTCGCTTAGATCAATGGCTTCGACTTGGGCCAACTTTCCTAAAACGTGACTTGCATCAAGATAAATAGCGAAGGTATCAGTCACCAACCACCTTTCATCATCAAATAAATCAGGGGCTACGTCCCTGCGCAATTCGATGCTAAAGTCGGCAAAGCCTCTGGTGAAGCCTAGGCCCACATGATTGAGACCGCCAAAGACTCTTAGGTTTTCTCCTTGGTCAATCGCCCTCAATTGACGTTGAGCAATTGCTTCGTGGTTTTGGTTTAGATACTCGGCTATCTCGTCGTAAAGGCTGCCATTTTGATAGAGGGATAAAGCACTTGAGGCCAAAGCTGACTGATCGATATTAATCCCTTGGGCCCTGCTAAAGGAACTTAGGATCATAATGGTCATGAATAATAGCACTCTCACTCTTTCCCCTTGGAGGATTTTAAATACCCGACCTTTTTGTATAATAGTTAATCGGTCGGGAAATAGAATACTTTACGGTTTTAATCAGACACACGAGTGTCTTTTCAGGAGCTTGAGAAAAAAAAGGACAAAAACGGAAGTTTTTTAAAGGTTGAGGGAACTGACCATATTAATGGGCGCAAAGAGTCGGCAACTTTGGATGAATAGTTTAAAGCCCTTCAACCGCACCAAAGAGCTCAGAGGCGAGATCTTCAATTTCTCGACTAAACTCAAAGCGAGATAATTGACCTGCATCTTGCTCGTAGAGTTTTACAAGGTGAGAGTAGACAGCACGGGCCTTAACTTCTAAGAACTCATCTTCACCTTTAGGCTTAATTTTTAATTTGAAAGCTTCGCCTACTGAACCTAGGCTGTTTTTGAAAAGGATAATCGTGATTTTATCACCTTTAATTTCTACCTGGCTGAAACCAGTATTGATACCTAGCTCCAGGAAGTCACCATTCAAGGCGGACTTTTTGTAAAAATCGATTACTTCCTCAACTTCACTTAATTTTTTAGTAGTTTGAAAGGTTGTCTTAGCGGGACTTAAAAAAAACAGCCAATCCCCTATACCCTTTTCACTCTCGTTTGCCGAAGTGACAAGAGGAAAACCCATGAGCATTAAAGTACTGATCAATAAAATTTTCATATGGATGCTCCCACTTAAAGACTCGTCTACCTTAACTTTGTTTAACCGTGATCGGCAACGGTATTAACGACACTTTGATCAAAGCCATTACACCTCATCCCTGCATCCACTTTAACGCCGGTCGCATTGATTCCACTAGAGCGAGGACTCAAGAGAAAGGCCACCGTGTCGGCAACCTCACCGGTTTCAAGTGCTTTTTTCCTCATGGTGAGCTTTTCAGCAAAGATATAGTTGTTTATGTAGCCAGGAATACCAGCTGAAGCACTTGTCTTTAATGGGCCTGCGCAGACAGCATTAAAACGTACTTTTGAAAACTCACTAAAAGACTTTGCTAGGTAGGCAACTGATACATCTAGCTGCGCTTTAATCGGACCAAGGTAGCCATAACTCGTGGCCAATGTGTCACTAATCGAAATGGTCACCACTGAAGCGCTCTCGTCAAAACTTTCTTTAAAGTGTCCACATATGTTCATTAACGAAAAGCAGCTTATTCTTTCGGCTTGAGCAAAGTCTTCCCAAGAAGTTTCGTGATAGGGCTTCGGATCTAATAAATTAGCAAACGCCATGGAATGCAGTAGTCCATCAAGGATGATCCCCTTGGTCTTTAAATCGCTACTCACTTGAATAATAGTCTCTTCTTTCTCAACATCCATCAAATAGATCGGCGAACTGGGAAAGAGCGATTCTACTTTTTTTACTTGTTCTTCTTTTTGCACACTAAAAATGAGGTTCGCTCCATTATCCTTAAGAACCTTGGCACTGTGAAAAGCCACTGATTTCTTGTTGGCCAGCCCTGTAATAAAAAATGTTTTTCCTGAAACTTTTAAAAAATCCAATGCTACTCCTGATTCACGAGGGTTCCGGTGAACTTAATACTCATAACGATCTTGCCGGAGACTCTCGTTTTTGCACTCATATAAAAAGCGTTTGCTAGGTTTTCGTCGAGGCTTACTTCCATCTCGAGTAAGTCCCCCGGCTTGACAAAATTCTTGAACTTAACGTCCTGAACTCTTGAGACAACACCAAGCCCCGGCCGATCGCTCAAAAAAGACATCAAGAGCGCTCCACTTTGAAAAGCTGCTTCTTGAAGAATTACTCCGGGCATAATGGGATTGCCAGGAAAGTGACCTCTGAAGAAGTCCTCTTCTCCTGTAACTTGATATTTCGTAAAGATCCGTTGATTTTCAATACTCATTGAGCTGTCCCCACCAGCTGATCGGTCGATTTCATCTACAAAAAGAAACGGGGCTTTTTGCGGCAGCCTCTCTAAAACTTCAGAATTAGGGACTCCCATTACAAGCCCCCTGCAATTTCTAGAGTGGTCCCGGTAATATAGGCAGCTCCGCTTGATGCTAGGAATTGAACGGCATGAGCGACCTCTTGAGTGCTTCCAAAACGTTTAAGGGGAACACTTGCCTTGTAGGCCTTCACTTGTTCTTCTGGCAAGTCACTGATCAGCTCAGTTTCTATGAAGCCCGGAAGGACGCAGTTAACGGTGATCCCCCTTTTAGCAACCTCTTTAGACAGTGTCTTGGCCATGGCCACTTGACCAGCTTTTGAGGCGGCATAGTTTGATTGCCCAGGCAAGCCGAGGGCGCCACCAATAGAGGACATATTGACAATGCGGCCATAGCGACTCTTCATCATTTTAAGCACGGCCCCCTGACTCATGAGATAGGTTCCTTTAAGATTAATATCAATGACTCTGTCCCACGCGCTCTCCTCAAGAGAAGCTAAAATTCCATCCTCTCTGATTCCTGCATTATTGACGAGCACATGAACTTGTTCAAATGTTTCCCCTGCCCAATTCCAAAAAGCATCAACTTCCTCTTTTTTGGAAACATCGAACTTTCTAAGATGAAGACGCTCAGACATCTCACCCATAAGTGACTTAAAGGCGAGGGCCTTTTCATCATTTCCAGCATAGGTGCTCACCACGACAGCCCCCTCGTTTAAGAAGCCTTTGGCAATCCCTGCCCCAATCCCTCGGGTCCCACCAGTAACTATAACAACCTGATCTTTAAAATTTTCCATATTTTCCTTCCTTCATTCAATTTCTAATATTTTTTTAAAGTGATGGACTGGCCGATCCATCAACGGTATCGAGATAATTATCGACGGCGTGAGATTGGATAACGCCATAGTTGGCTGCACCAAGCCAGCCGGACATGATAATGCCAACACTCCCCGCGTGAAAAAGCCCCGAAATTTCCTTATGCATATTCATAGAAACAGGAAGACCCTCAAATTTAGTACCAAAACTTGAGCCCTTTTTATGATGGGTGTACTTCTCAACGGTTAGTGGAGTCGAAGCATCAACAAAGTTAATCTTATCTCTGGTTCCCGGAATCACTTTATCTAAACAGCTAAGGGCCCGCTCGATATTATATTCCTTTCTCTTTTTATACTCTTGCTCGCTTAAGCCAACCCAGTCTTCATAGCGGGCATTAGAGGAACTCACGACAGCGTAGCGATCATTGAGGTGAGGCCTTGTATTGGGATAGTAAATACTAAAGGTTTGCGATCCTATTTTAGGACTTAAAATAGCTTCAGTACTAAAGTCCTTGTCTTCAGAGTAGAAAATGAGCTCCCCCATGTCCGGTAGAGTTTCTCCGGGCGCTAATCCCATGAAGACCTGACAGCTCGAAGTGTTTAGCCGTACTTCACGTGCCTTTTCAACATAGCTAGGACTCCACTTTTCGGCCCCTACCATCTTAAATATAGTGTGGTGAAGGTTGGCGTTAGAAACAATCGATTTTCCCTCGATAAAGGTTCCGTCTTGTAAACGAACCCCTTTGGTCACACCATCAACAACCTCGATCTCGCTTACGAAGGAGTGCATCTTTATATCGACCCCTGTTTCGATAAGGTCGTCTTTCATCTTCCCAATGAGTGTGTCAGTACCTCCCCTAAAAATATAAACCCCTTTTGACATGAAATTAGAAAAAACAATTCCATACGAGATTGCGGGATCTTCGAGGTTGGACCCGTTAGCATAAACGATGGGCTCCAGAAGGAAGCGGGTAACATCTGGTCTGCCTGGGAAGAACTTTTCAAATAATTGACCATTGGTCATGCCGTCATCATCGTAAAAATTCATTTGGGCGAGATAGTTAAAAAATTCATTAACAACGGCTTCGCTTAATTTGAAATGCTCGACAAGAATACGAATATAATCTTCTTTGGTGAAGTCCGTTTCTAAGTCGTATTGAGGGTTAATGAAGCGAACTTTATTTACTTGGTGAATGGAGTCCGCAATTTCCTTAGTCCAATACTTGCGACAGGTTTTCTTCATTCCTACCGGGAAGCCATGTAAACTCACATCAAAAACGTGCTCTCCCTGGCTGCGACGAAACCATGTCGCAAAACCACCCAACTTGTTATGGGCCTCTAGAAGAAGCACTCGCCTGCCATTGAGACCTAGTTTTTTTGCGGCAGTCATACCAGCAAGACCAGAACCAATGACGATAACGTCGTAGGGACCTTGCGGTTTTTCCTTTCTTTTGAGTAGCATTGAGTCCTCGGGTGAATGAAACAAAATTCACGCCTAGACTACCCAAAACAATGCTTCTGGGCAATATGGACTGCCTTCGACACTGTAAACTTCGGTCACAGTAGCCGCAGAGCAGACTTTAAGCCCCTACTTTGCAAAGACGGTACGCCAGAACTTCTAACGAACGCGATTAAACAAAGCCTTTCCAGTAATGCGCAAGTAGTCAAAAGGGGTTAACCTTTCAACTTTCCTGTCCGGATCATTCGGTTCATTTTTCTCACGTCTATGAAGCGCTTATTCTTCTTATTTAAGACGAAAAAAGCCGATTGAAAAAAGTCCCGAGTAGCTTCATCGAGATCGTTAGAATTCATACAGCAAGCTGCTGTTTCTAAAATTTCGTCTTCTGTTTCGGGGTCAAGGAAGCCTTTGAGGGCCATAGCGTACTGTGCGGTGAAGTGATCAACGTTCACTTCCAACGTTTCGTGCGTAATCTCTGCCATCCCTAGTCCTTGGAATAGTTTAATTACTTATAGTGTAGGCCTTGTTTGCTACCAATGTAAGTCAGGAGTGGGTTAAGAAAGTATTTGTAAGGAAGATAAAAAGGCAAGGTTTACTCATGTCTAGCTCTGTTACTGAAGCGGCGACGGTGAAAAATGGGGAGAAGCCTAAGCCTCTCCCCACCTAGGGTTAGACAACGGCCTTTTTAGGGACCATCGACTTTACAGTAAGAGCAACTATCGTAAATCCGAGGGACATCAGAATTGCGTAGCTAGAACTTACAGCTGGATTTAAAACTCCGAAAAATAAATTAAGACTTAGATGACCAAAAAGGCCTATCAGTGCCGCACACCAAACGATCCATAGGGGAAGGTCTTTCTTGTAAAGAACACCAAAGAGGATGGGCACTAAACTGGCAGCTCCTAAACCATAGACTCCCTTTTGAGCAAAGAGGCCTACTAGCTTTGGAGGATTGTAGGCCAAGGCATAGGAGAACAAGCCGACGGCGACTAAAACATAGCGAGATAACTTCAACGCTTTTTTAGGATCAGTATCTTTGCTCCCCTTTAGCGGACCGTAAATGTCATTCACCACCATGGCAGATAAAGCCACAAGAATACCATCGAGAGTGCTCATCCCTGCAGCGAGAAGACTAATTGATATAAAGGTTAAGAGATAAATACCCCAAGAGCTGGCACCAAACTCTGCATTAATATACTCAGCGACAACAGCGTCCTGTCTCACAATATCTAAGCCCGAGATCTTCGCGTAGAAGCCCACAAAAAGGATAAGAGCAAAACAAGTTCCAACAACAACAGTGGTACCAATGAATTTGTTAACATCCTCGTCCTTTTTTATATAAAGAACTTTAGTCAGTATGTGGGGTTGGAGCATTAGAGCAAAAGTAATGATAAACCCACTGGCAAAGACGCTGAAAAAATCATAATACAAGACAGAGTCGGGGTTAAAAACTTTTGCGTAATTAGGACTTACGCTCTCAAGAGCGTTAATGAAGCCTCCATCAAAATACTTAAATCCGTGGAAGAATAAGAAAAGGGCAATCCCTAACATCATGATACCTTGAAAGGTATTTGTGTAAGCATGAGCATAAGTTCCCCCCATCAAAACATAGGAAAAAACAAAGAGCAGTGTGATAGTCAAAGCCATTTTTTGATCGATCCCAAAGAGCGAGCTCATCAAAATACTACACCCCACAAGAATCAAAACGACAAAAGTGATCGATAATAAATTAATAACAGCAAAGAAGAGGCTCAACCCTCTATTTCCATAGCGATGATAGATCCAATCGGGAACCGTAAGAGAGCCGGCTTTCTCACCCATGGCCCGAAAGCCTTTTGTGAGAAGAATAAACGCGACGAAAATCCCTGAAGAAGCCGCTATAGCATAATGAATATAGGCACTAAGCCCATGATTATAAACAAAGCCCGGATTGATCACAAAGGTTGCCGTCGAAGAAATGGACGCGGCCATAGTGATCCCAATCAAATAGGGATTCATGTCTTTATTGCCAATTGCGTAGCCCTTCATGTCCTTTGTTTTCTTCATCCCGATCCAAGAAAGATAGAATGTAAGCGAAACAAAGAAAGCCGTCAGAAGATACTTAAATATCTCAGGTGTCATTATCGCCTCCTTAAGAGCGTTGTCCTTTTTTTTCAAAATCAGAGAGCAACTCACCTTTTGCTAAAGCCAAAAGCTGCTTTCTGTCTATTTTCCCACTATCTAAACAGGGAAAAGTTTTCTTATTCATCACAAAGTGCGGGTGCTTGTAACGAGAAAGAAGGGGGTTAAGGTATTCTCTCAACTCTTCCACGGAAATATCCTTCTCGCTTCTTAAAAATGCGAACCCCACCTCTCCCCATTTTTCACAGTCTACGGCAACGACAGCGGCTTCAAGAATACTGGGGTGGGTAACGATTCGTTTTTCGACTTCGGCAGGATAAACATTTTCACCGCCACTAATATACATGTCTTTTTTTCGACCTACGATAAAATAGAAACCTTCCTCATCAAAACGGGCAAGATCTCCCGTTTTAAAATAACCATCAAAAAGAGAGTCTCGGAAACGCTCGGGCTGGTTATAATAGCCTTTACAGATATGAGGTCCACGAATGAGAAGCTCTCCAACTTCTCCCGCCAGGGCTTCGCTTCCATCTTCTTTGATTACCATCACTTCAGAGTGAGGCATGGGCTTTCCTATGGAGCCCAACTTTCTAATAGCATCACTTTCGTTTAAAAGAAAACAATTGGGACCAACTTCAGTAAGTCCAAAGCCTTGCTTAAACATCAGTCCTTTTTCTTGATAGGACTCGATTAATTCTTGAGCGCAATAGGCTCCACCAGAAATAAAGAAGCGAATGTGATCAAAGGAAGTTTTCTTAAATTTTTTATCTTCAGAGATCATCTGAAACATGGTCGGTACAGCAAAATAGACAGAGAGTTTCTCACTCTCGATTGTCTGATAGACGTTTTCGAGATCAAATTTTTCGGCGATGATGGATGTTGCCCCTATACTCATCAAGGGTAGGCATAGAACATTATAGCCCCCCGTATGAAAGAAAGGTGTTTCAATCAATGTCTTATCGCTAGCCAGCAGACCCCAATTCAAACAGGTCTGCTTCTGATTTTCAGCAAGCATCCCACCGTGAAAGAGCACTCCTTTTGGTGTCCCCGTAGTGCCACTGGTAAAGAGCATTAATAAAGGGTCCTCTAGAGTGGTTTCAACCGTTAAAAACTCAGTGCGTGAGCGCTCTAGCTCGATATCTTTTAATTCAACATAAGAGCCTCTTCGCTCGATTGAAAGATGACATGAGCCCTCGCCTATAAGGAGCTTGGGGGCAATCCTCTCGACAATTTCACTCATTTCTTCCGGCGCTAATCGAAAATTAAGGGGAACGAAGATAGCTCCAAGCTTAGCGCAGCCTAGAAATAAGGTAATATGCTCCAGGCAGTTCGTCTTTAAGAAGGCAACTCGATCACCCTTTTTTACGCCACGAGCGTCTAAGAAAGTGGCCCAAGCATTCACTTCGCTCCAAAGATCATTATAGCTCAGAGATCGTTGCGTTTTTTGCTCAATCAGTGCCGTCTTAGTGGGACACTCTTCTTTCATTTTCTCCAAAAAATCGATCCACGCCATTACTCAACTCCTTGACTTGCCAGCTCTTGCTCCTGAGCTACCGACTGATTTACCAGAGAGCACAACCAAGGAAGAATAACTTCTTGTACACTTTCTGGATTCTCAAGAAGACTGGCATGACCACCCTTAACAATTCTCATGGCCCCATTTGGAAGTTGCTGCTGGATTTGCTCATGGATAAAAGGCGGTGTGAGAAGATCCTCGGCTCCGACGGTAAGAAGAACAGGGCAGACAATTTTCTTTAAGTCGATATCTTGATCTTCCATCGCTCCCTTAATCAGTCCCTCAATAACGTGAACCTTTTCTAGCCCAGCTCGCTGTCGGTAGAACTCCAGCAGCTCCGGCTTTTCCCGAACAATACTCTCTCCCCAAATCCAAGGTGTCGCGACTTCAAATCTCAACGAAGGACCACCTTTTCTATTGGCTTCAAGCCAAGAAGAGAGTTTAAGTTTTAAAAGAGGACTAACATGGGCATAAGTATCGCTGGCGGCAACTGAAGAAACCCTAGCAGGATAAAGAGCTGCAAACTGAAGCGCCACTCGTGCGCCATTTGATAAGCCAATAAAGTGGGCGGTTTCAATGCCATTTTCGTCCATAATAGTTTTTAAATCTTGAACTAGCTCACTAAGACCATAACCACTGAGAGGTCTTGGCCCTTCTCCTTGGCCGCGCCCGTCGTAGCGAAGAACTCGAAAGTGAGGATAAAGGCATTCGACGCTTTGATTCCAGCTTTGAAGCGAGGCAAAGAGCCCGTTGACCATCACCAGCCATGGCTTGTGATGATCATGTTGATTTTCGACTTGGACGTTAAAGCTCATCCAATCACCAAGGCACCATCAACATTGAGGCAAGTTCCCGAGATAAAGCGAGCATCATCACTGGCCAAGAAAGCATAGGCCGCAGCGATCTCTTCGGGCTCTCCCATTCTTTTTAAAGGAGACTTTTCCTTCATCATGGTGATTACTTTTTCGGGCATTGCTTTCACCATTGGCGTCGCAATAAAGCCAGGAGCAACGGCATTAACCCTGATCCCAGTCTTTCCGAGCTCTTTTGCAAGAGTCTTAGTCATCCCAATGACACCAGCTTTTGTCGCAACATAATTACTTTGACCGAAGTTCCCGTAGTGGGCAACAACAGAAGCGGCGTTTAGGATAGCTCCACCCTTGCCTTGTTCTTTAAGTTTGACCGCTGCCATTTGAGATAGTTTCCAGACAGCAGTCAAGTTAACTGCGATAACTTGATCCCATTGATCATCCGTCATCTTGGCAATAGTGGCGTCCTTGGTGATGCCTGCGTTATTAATAAGAATATCAAAACCCTTATTCATCTCTGTTTGTATTTTCTCTAGATCGCTCTTATTCGTGACATTGCCCTGGATATAAGTCATTCGTTCGGGGAACATTGCCGCCAGTTCCGTTTCTTCAAGAGTTGGCATGTCGATCAAAACCATTTTTGACCCTTCTTCATAAAATCGCTGAGCTGTCGCTCTGCCAATGCCCGAAGCTGCACCTGTAATAATTACGGTTTTATTCTCTAATCCTTTCATGCTTACGTCCTTATCTAAAGAGTTATGACTCGAAGTTATTAAGTGTTTCTTGATTGAAGCTTGGACCATCCCAACGCAGAGAAACTGCAGACCAAGTGTAGCCAATGCCTGCGGAAGCTAAGCAAACGTGATCACCCTTCTTTAGAAGACCTCGTCTTTCGGCGAGGCCTAAGCTCAGGACCTGATCAGGAGCACCAAAGTGTCCGTAGTGATCGAGATAGATTGACTGTTCCTCGTTGAGTTCAAGACCCGCCACAATAGCATCGTGAGCTGATTTTTTCATGTGAAGCAAAGAGAGGTAGTCAATAGGTTTGCTCATACTGTCAGTGGCAGAGTCTTTGATGACCTTGAGGAAGTTGTCAATTGAGCGCTCAGCTAATCGCTCTCGCATTCCGGTAATATCTGGGCACGTTAAGAAAGTATCAAACTCTCCTAAGCCGTCACGGCTTCTCTTGCGGGTGCCGCCGCCTGGGATAATAACATCTTCAGAGAAGGCACCGTCTGTGATAATTGAACTCTCTAAAATCGGATTAAAGCCTTCTTCACTTTCGGCCTTTTCGATAACCATAGCCGAGCCACCGTCTGAGAGATTATAAAGAAAGCGTGAAGTAGCATCTTTATAATTAACGAGATCCCCCGTCCGGTGGCCGCCACAAAGAAGAACTCTATTGATTTTTGGATCGGCCATCATCATGCTTTTTGCGATCTTCAGTCCCACGACATTCGATGAACATCGAGCGGCCATATCAAAAGCCCACGCCTTTCTTAGACCCAACTGCTCTTGAACATAAATCCCTGCAGACCAAACGTGATAGTCTTTATATTCAGAGCCTGTCCAAATCACGAGATCTATACTTTCGGGGTCAATATTCTTCAAAGCAGATCTAGCTGCATTGATGGCCATTTCCGACGGGTGACAGTCTTTTGAAGCCCGACACTTTTTGATAATACCCATCTTTTTTTCAAGAACATCAACGGGAATACCAGACTGTTCGGCAATGTAAGTAGAGTCTTCAAAAGTTTCAGGCAACCAAACAGCGCTACTTTTTAGGTTAATCATCATAATAAGGCTCCGGTTTTTTGGGTGTCGAAAGAATCATTGACGGGATTCAGCTCATGCAAACAGGAGCCTAATATTTCTGCAACTCTTCTTGGACGCTCAAGAAAAAATAAGTGGTCTGTCTTTTCAATCGTAAATAACTGCGAGCCCTGAATCTTAGCGTGAAGTTTTTTGGCATTAACGGGAGAGACAAATCGGTCACTATCGCCGGTAAGGATAAAGGTTGGGCACTTGATTTCAGATAGCGCAAGCTCTTGATCTAAAAACTTATCGACCGCACGCTTTTGGCGTAAAACCTGATCTACGCGCACAGGATGGTCTCTTCTGAGTTTGCAGATACTGCTAAAGCGACCAAAGTTTGATTCTTTTAAGGCAGGATAAACGGTCGCCTCTATCGCGATTTCTGTTCGCCTTGGCTCGCTTAATTGATAAAACTGAATGAGCCCCTCTTCAGTGAGCTTTGGAAGAGGGACAAAGTGTTCTCCCCCACTTGTGGTGCAAAGAAGGCTCAGAGAACGAACTCTTTCAGGGTTTTTCAAAGTCAATAATTGAGCGATAAAGCCACCCATGGAGATCCCAGCAAGATGAAAGTCATCAATACCCATCTGATCCATCACTTCTAAGGCATCATCTGCAATGGTCTCCAGCGAGTAGTCTGAACGAGAGTCTGCCGATGCTCCCATACCACGATTGTCGATGAGAACCATCTGGTAGTCTTCACCCAAGTCTTTTGCTAGCTCTATAAAATTATAGTGAGAGCAGCCAAAGCCAGAAAGACAAAGTAGAGTTTCACGCTTCGGTAAAATTTCGTTTTTGGTAATAATGGCATGAATGGAAACACCATCACTCATCGTGAAGTGTTTTGATTGTATGTGACCCATTAATCGTGTCCCTCGGCTAGGAGTCTAATTTTTGCTGATCTTGAGAGAGAGTCTTCAACCCTAATGAAAATCACCAACAAGATCTCTTTTAGATTTCGTCGGAATTGGGTCTTTTGTCAATTTTTTTATACGAGAGTACTAAAAACACAGAGCGTTAGTACAAAAACTTTTCAACCCCTGTATTGGTCTCTATATTTGGAAGATGGAAACTGCACTACCAATAGATTCAAGTATTTACGAGCTTTTTGAGTTTAAGCCTAGAAAAGGCGACCTTAAGAAAATGGAAATAGTGCTTGCGGCTATTGAATGCATCGCGACTATAGGTTTTGAGAAAACCACCTACGAGGCTATCGCAAAGAAAATCGGAACGCGCCGAGCCCATGTAGCTTATCACTTCAAAGACAAAGAGAATATCTTTGAAGCGTGCATTAAGTTTATCATGGCGAGCTATCAACAAACTTCCATCAAGCACATCGAGGCGGCTAAAGACGGGCTAGAAATGCTTGTCAACTACACCGAGGCTCCCTTTATGTGGGCGGAAGAAAACCCCAATCAACTCTCCGTCATGCTTCTTTTCTACTATTTGTGCACTGTAGATGAAAAATATCAGGAGCTCCATGCGGACATTAGAGCAGCAGGTGCTCAGAGAATTGAATATATTCTCACCACCAGACTCTCTACAAAGATTGCTCTAAAAGAGGCTCGTCCCATGGCCAAAAGTATTCAAAATCTTGTCTCGGGAGCCATTATGGATGTCACTACGACAAGAAACAAAAGCCTAAAGCAGGCTAAACAGCAGGTAAAAGAGCAAGTGCTCAAATTGATCATTAAATAGATATTTTAAGATAAACCCAAAACACGAACAACAAACCAAAGAGGTAAAAATGAAAAACACACTCCGTCTTCTGACCCTTACCCTCTCAATGCTAGTAGCAACTCATGCTCAAGCAAAGTTTGAGAGAATGACAGGCTTCTCTAATCCAGGTGCCCTTAACATGCTTACTTACAAGCCAGCAGGCTTCACTGAAAAAGCTCCCGTTGTCGTCGTCCTTCACGGCTGCCAACAGAAAGCTCAAAGCTTTGCCACTGAAACGGGCTGGAAAATGATGGCCGATGAACTGGGTCTAATCCTCCTTCTTCCGGAACAAACAACAGGCAATAACGGTTTAGGTTGTTTTACTTGGTTTGAAAAAGGCGACATCACAAGAGGTAGAGGAGAAATCGCCTCCATCGCTAACGCCATTGACTCACTAGAGCAAACAGAAGCGATCAACACTGATAAAGTTTTTGTAACAGGTCTCTCAGCGGGAGCGACAATGGCAGCGGCTTTAATGGCCAACTACCCAGAAAAGATTAAAGCAGGAGCGATTGTTTCAGGTGTTTCTTATGGATGTGCCTTTCAACTATTTCAATCTTTCACTTGTATGTTCGCACCAGGAAATCAAAGCGCAAAGACCCGTGGAGATTACGTAAGAGACGCAGCAGGGTCATTCTCTGGAACGTTTCCTAAAGTTACAATTATTCATGGCTCAAGTGACCCTTTCGTAAAGCCGGCTAACGGTGATCACAGTGTTGCTCAGTGGACAAACGTTCATGGAATTGACGCTACTGCTGACAATCAAAGGGCTCTAAGCAACTCTAACCAAGTCGTTGACGAGCACAGAGCTGGTAATAAAGTTGTAGTAGAGAAAATCACCATTAAAGGTGGCGGACATGGTTGGCCAGTTGCTGCAAGAGCAGGATGTGGTTCAACAAGCCAATTTGTTATAGAAACTGGCGTCTGCGCGGTAAGAGAGCTAGCTAAAAGCTGGAATCTGAAAAAATAACAAAAAAGAAAAAATCGAAGAATGACGCTTTGACGTCTTGAGAAGGGCCCTTGCGGCCCTTTTCTGTTATCTAAACATGTAATAACTACAATAATAACGCGGCGCTGCAATAGTTATGATATTCCCATAGTTGCTTAAACTTTGAGGAACATGACATGCCCAAAAACAAGACTAAAATAAATATCATTGGACTCATTCTGCTTATTGCTCTCGTTTCCTGCAATAAAGAAAAAGAGTTTCAAGCCCCTAGCGACTCAAATAAGCTCAGCACTCAAGGACCGAATTTAGAAAATAAGCTTCCTGAGATCGACATCCTTGAGCCGGAAGTTAAAGTAGATGAGCAGGAGGAGTACTTTCAAGGAGATCTTTTTGATCTATGGAGCATCTTCTTTAAAAGCTTTGTTGCCGTAACGAACCAGTCCCCACGGGATACTCGGGTAGACTTTAAGCTTCTTCACCAACTTCGCTCTCAAAAAGACAAAGACTTCTTAAATCTCGTCAGTATCATTGAAGAAAAGATGGCCTCGACTGATCTGCGGGGCAAGCCTACAGAATATAAGGCCGCTTTCTACATCAATACCTACAATTACTCTGCTGTTCGCCTGGCAAACAAAGGGTATTTGGATAAAGACGCAAAAGCCATAGAGTCCCTACTAAAACTCTCTACTGGTGTTAATCCTTTCGAGATTCTTTCAAGAAAGGCGATTGCCCTCAGGCAAGGAATCGTCAGTCTCGATGAGCTTCAAAAAATCAAATTAAAGGAAGTTTTTAGCGACGGAGAAAAACAAGACGCTCGCTATCTATTGGCCTTAAACTCGGTGGCCCTAACGAAAGCTCCCATCTTGGAGACGGCCTACAGACCTGAAAAACTTGATGAGCAATTAACTTTTGCCGCAAGAAATGCCTTCCAAATCAAAAGAATTGCTTTTATTGAAAATGATAAGCTCGAACTCTCTCGCCTCTTTAAATGGTACAAAAAAGCTTTTGAAGCAGACTCAGGCTCAATTGAAGGTTTTGCACAGAAATATGGAATAGAGAAAAAAGATTATAAAAAGATACGGTATCAAAACTTCTCGTGGGATCTTCCGGCATTGGCCAGCTTCTCTGGAAATGTTGTTGAAGAGCGTGACCAGAAACTTCCGGTTATCAGGGATGAGGATGTACTAAGCGATGACAACTCTAAAGATGTCGTTGAGAAGGGTCCTTGCGACTACTTAGAGAGTGAAACAGTCAAGGTATTGGGCCAGTGCACGCAAATAATAGAGGGAGTTCAAGATGGGGCTTATAAGTATGAGTCTGAAGTTCGAGAAAGCTCCCTCTGTCTTTACACAAGAAAGCTTGAGGGCGGCCTTGCAACCCTTGGAATCATGGGGGACATCACAGTAAAGGATGTTAAATCTGGCGATCAAGACACCCACAAGCTGGCCATTGAGGGTGAGTATAAAAAGCGTAAAGAAGTTCTACAGACTAAAGTTACAGAAGAAATGCGAACCAGACTTCAATACTCTCCTGGTTCGAAGCAACTCGGTGTTCGCCAAACCTCCGTTATTATTGGTCGCGGTTATAGAAAGTTTCTTCTTCAATGTAACTAGGCGTCTTATGGCCCATGAGCACTTCATGGGCTTCTTTCTCACTCTTCAGCCTTAAGCTTTTCTAAGTACATTCCGAAAAGTAGCCACGGGAGTTGTGAACAATGATAAATTCAAAAGTATTAATTCTTTTAGCTATTACCTTATGTCTGGGTCTTTCCTGTTCGAAATCGCCCGAGTCTCATCGCTCTAGTGGAGATTCGGCGCTGACTTACTCCTCTTCAAAAGAAAAAGGGGTCCAGCGTTTCCCAGCTTCGAGATCACAGGGTAATCAGGTGTGCTTAAAAACAAGCTCTAACTCCTGCGACTGCCCATCGAGGACAATTTCAGTTGAGGAGACCTTTGCTTTGCCAGGCTCCGGGAATAGAGGCCAAATTCGGACTTGTCACAGGCTTGATTTAAATGCTTTCAACGCCTGCCTCTCCTCCCTTTTGAAAGCGCCTGAAAAATGCAATTGTAATGAAAAGGCACGCTGCCTTGCAGATGAGGACAGTACCCCCAAGACACTTCAAGTAGGCTCCGTGGCCCCAGCTAATTGTGGCTACAAATGGAGGGGCTTCAATTGGCAGCGATATAAAAGAGAGGTTCCGCGTTTTCTAGAAACAGGAGTTATCAACTGTAGCCATAGTATGTGTACTTCGGCGGTTTTTCTTGCTTGGGTTGCCCACGCAAAAAAACTTCGCGAACAAGGTAAGATTTCTCAAAGTAAGTATGTTGAAATGACAACACCAGGAGCTAAAGCCTACCGAATCCTAAACGAAGCCGCTGAGCCTAATGAACTGGTAGAGGCTTACGGGCTTGGAACAGGAAGTATTCAGTACGCCTCCGAGGGAATTGGAAGAAGTGGTAGCACTCCAATGGGTGGTGATCTTGTTCAGATTTGGAGAAAAAATGGCTCAGGCCATAGTGTGATTTTCAAGGGCTTTCTAGATACCGACGGCGACGGCCGTAATGACCGCCTCTGCTACTGGAGCTCACAAAATAAAACGAATGGATATGGTAATCGCTGTGAAACGATACGTGATATGGACCGAATTTTAATAGGATCACTTAATGGATAAAATACGACTAGCTTTATTATTCATTTGTTTTGCGAACACATCCCTTTTTGCGAACTGCAAAGACTACGACCGAGGCAAGGTTGTTTGTGAGAATGTCGCAGGAGAGGACAAAATATCTGTTCAGTTCTTTAAGGATGGTTGTGAGTTTCCCGAAGGAAATAAAACCAGCTGTCTTTACACCGTTAGCTGTCTCGATAAAAAGATTTTTAAAGGAAGTGCGGTTTTTCGCAACAAAGACCAAGCTAAATCATTCTGCCTTACTTCCCGTGAAATCGATGGAGTTCAAAAAAAGGCTATCTTTAAAAGAGGTAGCGATAAACAGGTTCTCCTCAACTGCTCTAAACTTTCTCAAAAGAATACCAACGAAGTCGAAATAACATTAGGTGCAAAGAAAGTGGACTGTAACCTTGATAAGGCGCTGATGGGTCTTTAAATAGACTTCTCATTTTCTTTAAAGGGATCTCTCGAGAATAGATCTCCGTGAAAAGCCTCGTAAAGATGGCACCGTTTCACCACTAAATAAACCCTTAAGATTATCTTATAACCTTGAAATCATTGTATCTTCAAGATCAAAAGCTAAGCTTTTTCTATCCATGGCTATAGTTAAAAAAGAAAATATGAAGCCAGAAAAAGCGAGGTAGATAAATGAAAAGCACAATAATTATTTTATTCTCTTTGTTAATAAAGTCCTCTTTTGGAGTCGACTACTCGTTTGGTCCTTCTCCTAGATCTAGTGATTTTCATAAAATGTTTAATGACTCCGGTATTCACAAGATGAGCTTACTAAGGCAAAAAACAGAGTGGTTCAAGTTTCATCCACTTCACTACTCTACTCGAGCAGCAAGATCAGCTGCGGACTCAACCTTTGAAAACAACGCAGCACTAAATTCTTCTGAGCTAACAAGAGCAGCTGAGTCCATGAGTCGGCACAACTTCAAAGTGGCAATCGAAACGAGCTTAGGTCTAGGTAGCTTCATTACATGCGATTCAGAAAGTACTGTTGAGGCCGCAGCGCAAGCCGCAGCAGACTATGAAATTGAAATGCTTAATCGCTTAGAAAGTGCTCTTGAAGCTGAGGATAAACATGTTGAGCGAATTTACATCGACGGCCCTTTTTTAAGACTCCTATCAAAAGCAGTGAAGTCCCACTCGTGCGGTGAAGGGGAAAACTCATCTGGGCAGGGTCACTCCATGTATAAATCAGCCTCAATCGTTAATAGCTTTTTTCAGAAAATACATGAAGCTTTTCCTTTAGCCGAACTGCATTTAACAATCAATATAATCAACTGGAAGCAAGGCTCTATTAACCCCTATTTCGGTACCACACACTATGACCTTGATCAGCAGTTGATGAACTTCTTCAGTATCTATAAGAGACAGAGTGCTTATACCCTATCAGGCTTCCAGTTTGATGCGCCCTACAAGGTAGTCAATCGTACACCTGCAAACTCAACTTCTGTCAGAGAGTTTATTCAAAGAGTAAATTTATTTTATCAAAGAGTTCACAATCAGCTTGGTAGCTCTTTTGCGTCTAATGCAAAATACTCCTTCATTATCAATACTCTACCCAAAGAGAACTTTTACAAGCTGGGCTTTCTTCCTCACAATTACAACGCTAAAAGTAAATACTCTACAGTTTTATCTGATGCCGCAATTTGCACCAAAGCGGCCAGTCGATCTGACCGTAAAAGTAGTCAGAGAACATGCACCTTAAACGACTATCACTACTACAAAGAATCGATTGCTTATGCCGATAGATTGAGAAACTTACATAGAGACAATTCGACGATCCGTCGTCTTGCCAACCTTACGCTCGACTTTGCCAGCTGGCATAGCGCCCCAAAGTATGCGATCACTGGAGGAGGGAGCTACCTTGATCTTTTCGTTGGTTATAGAAACAATCAAACAGGAAGGGTCTTAAGCAATGTGATCAATCGCCCCTAAATGAGTAAAAAGAACCCTAATTTGCTTACGAATAGAAAAGAGCTTACCGGGCCCATTACCCCCCTCCCCTTTTTTAAGTTAGTGTAAAAAGGGGAGATTACCGCTTTCTTCTTAAGAAAATAAGCCCTCAAGATCATCGCGTTTTCTCGAATTCATTGAATATTAAAAACCACAAATTAAGTCCTCGCCCTGCCTCTTTATCAAGGCACTTTTTTGATTAACAAACTTTTCTAAATACCTAAATTTTATAGCCGAAACTTAACTGTGTATTTATCCCTAGAGAATATCTATGCACCCGGTATACTTACCTCAGCCCGTAATTTAAGTAAGTTTTTGGAGAGAAAATGCCCCGAGAGTGTTTAAAAATTCTGACCCTGCTTATACTTATTTCTGTGAACCCTCTCGCTGCCGTCGAAAATTATGAGCTTCACAAATCGATACAGGTTTACAACACTCAAACGAAGGTAACCTCTGTTTTAAAGCCTGGCCAAGGTCACTCTTTTGAAGTTCTAGATCCGGACAGCACCAGATGGTACTACAAGCTGAGAATCCTCGACAAAAATGGTAAACCTCTTTCGGGGCCTTTCATTTCTGCCAAATCTAACATTACTAATGGCTTTATTCTCAAAAGAGTCGTTGAAAGAGCGAATGAAGGGCTAAGGACGATTAGTTCTGCGGGGAATCCCAGTGAGCTAGTCTGTCTCACGAGCAGCCTACGTCCTAAGTCAAGACCAGATAGGATCTCTCTCCAAGCTCCGGCCCAAAGTACTCGACCAAGAATAAGACCAGAGCAAATATCGCCTCAGGCTCCCGCCCAAAGTATTCGCCCAAGCCAAAGACCAGAAAACCTTACTTCTCCTGTTACTTCTGTCGATCCTAAAAGTAGCTGTGATGTCGAGGGGACTAGTGACGATTGGAAACAGCGATGTGCTCAGCTCTACCAAAGCAATATTCCAAAAGCTGCACTTGAATACGCCCTCAAAGTTATGCGACTCAATGCCAGCTCATTTAAAACGGACAAGTGTTTTAAGCCCGACACAAGTGGTGCAAGAGAAAACTCGGGCCTAAAGCCGGCTTGGCATCCCTCAATGAGAGGCCTTACAGCAAACGGATTGGAAAATGATTTGCTTCAAAACGGCCTTAAAAACAAGTGCCAAATCATAATTAATGATACCGATGATAGGTCGCTCTCGCCAAAGGGGGACAATTGCCGAGGTAAAATGTTCTATATTGATTTATGCTCACCTGGTGATGCTGTTGTAAAGGAGGACTACTTCAATTTAGGAACTGGAACATGTAGAGGTGGAAAATACGGTTTTAGAAACGGAAGTCAATTGCACACAACCGTTAAGGGTGCCTTTTTTACTCACAACAAAACATTCGACTTCACCGATGTAACAAGACAGAAGTCCCAATACCAAAATGTCGCCAGAAAAGTCAGTGAGGCTGGAGGGCAGCCCCAGGCTACGGCCATCCAATTATTCGGACTGCAAAACACCAATAATCTCGCCTCGCGAACGGGCAAGTACATGCATGTCTCCCCTCATCGTTCTTCTTGGGGGTGCCCATCAGTGCGGCCAAGTAACTACTATATGATTGAGGCCCTTGCAAATAATGGCCCAAGCCTAGTCCCCAATTGGGGAAGAGAGGGAATGGAGGAGATTGAAAGATGTACGCGATAATTTTTAGCCTACTTTTAAATTTTAGCTTGGCAAGATCAACTCATAAAATGAGCTGCTTTACTCACGAGCAACGTACTTTCGAATTGCTCTACTTGGGCAGTAATAAGGTTGCCCTACAACTTCGAGATAATAACTTCTACGCAGGTACTTTTTTTTGTGGCGAGTATCGAGGAAGAAAAACTTGCTCAGGTGATGACGATAGTGGAAGCTTCGTCTTGCACAACGATCACATTCAACAAAGTTCCCTAATTTCTCTGGGAACTCCTGATAGCCCACTCCACCTTTCTTTACAGAACGGACGAACTCAGCTCAAGCTCGAACCTTGTCTTAAAGAGTGATACTGAATATTTTGTACTTCGGACCTATACTTTGGAAGTGAAAGCCTCGAGGAGACAGTTTTCACTTGATCTAGAGGATTTTTGCCAAGGTGGTTAGTACTTTAGACCCCTTAGCGCTATAAACTTGAGTTTTCTCAACTGACGACCGAAGAGTTATCAGGATATATTTATGAAAAAAAATAGAAAAAACTTAATTCTATTCATCCTAGCTTTTTCTTGGCTCTCTTGTGAGACAACCCAGCAAGGTGCGCAAGTTGGTTATCAAAGAGCAACCGCAACGGTGCCTCCACGAACTCAAACAGAGATGAATCGTCTTACCAATAACGGCAGAACATTTCCCTCTTCTTCTCAACTCAGTGATACCGTGAATACCCCAGGAGATATTTGCTACGATTGTGATGCTGCTCATGCGGCCACGACTCAAAGAAGTGACCCAGGCTATCAGTACACTCTAAAAAATTATGATCGCCCATCGCGGGGGTGCCTGCCAGTGAGTAGAGTCTCCCTTCGAGATTCGAGAGCGGCCATGGCCCAACATAACCTCACGACTGATGGGGCAACAGAACAAGAGGAGAGAACCTTAGGCGCGGCCTTATCGTGGATGACTCACCTAAATGGCGGCAGGCCGCTTCCAGCAGGAGTTTCCCGCAGAAGTTCTCCCTACCCTGTCAGAATCAGAAATGGCGAAGGCTCAAGCGGCCAACGACATGATCACATTATTATCAACAGGAAAGGAAATGCTGCCCATGGCCTGAGCGTTGCCCAGCATGTGCATGAACTTGGTCATATGATTGGAAACAATGGTGCCTACACAGCTTTTAGAAGGGCGATGGGTGGAGGCGATCCTTCAAAGTATTGCTTGGTTTCAAACTACGCTGACGATAATAAAAATGAACAATTTGCTGAGGTTTTAACGGCATTTGTTACAGAACCTTCTATTCTCTTAAATAATTCAAGAACACCGGGCAATTGTAAAAAAGCCTTCGACTTCTTCACTAAATATTTTGCCAATGGTGAGAAGGCTCGAGATTGCATGTAGCACTCTTTGCGTCTCTCTTTAATGTCTCCTAAAGATACTCTTTCAAAATACTCATGGTTACCTTTATTCCGTCGATAGCCGCTGACGTTATCCCACCTGCATAGCCTGCTCCCTCTCCGCAGGGATAAAGTCCTTTATGACTTGTCGACTCCATAGACTCTCGATCGCGACTAATCGTAACGGGAGCCGAAGTTCGTGTTTCTGGTGCTAATAAAAGCGCTTCTTTGGTCACAAAGCCATTCATGCGCCTATCAAAAACATTCAGAGCGTTTTTCAAATGGTCGGTAATAAATTCGGGAATAATACTTTGAAGATCAGCCTCAAATATACCCGAGGGACATGAAGTCTTTGGTAGCTCGCCTGTGAGTTTTCCATCGAGAAAATCCTTCATATTTTGCACTGGCACTTCTTTTCCGCTCGCTCTTTCCTGCGAGTGCTGAAAAGCGAGTTGCTCGATCCCATTTTGAAAATCTAGCCCTGCTAAAATATTTTCGGAAGCATCAAAATCAACCCCCGCTCGCACGCTGACAACGAGAGCAGCATTAGACCACCTAGAGTTTCGCGCGTAGTTGCTCATGCCATTAACAACGATTCCATTGTCGTCTGTTCCAGAGCTTAAGACATAGCCCCCCGGGCACATACAAAAGCTATAGCTCCCTTTTTTAGAGGTAGGGTCCTCCCATGAGAGTCGGTAGCGAGCCGAGCCTAACTCGGGTCCACTAAAGTCTCCGTGCTGAATCTTATCGATCACCCGCCTTGGATGTTCAACTCGTACCCCGACAGCGAAATCCTTTGCCGTCATCTCAACTTCTTGCGCTTTTAAATGGGAGTACATTTCTTTAGCCGAGTGCCCTGTTGCCAAAATGACGTGATCACTGTGCAGCTCTGTCCCATCACTGAGCCTTACGCCCACAACTTTCTTGCCAGCATAAAGCAGCTCAACAACCCTTGAGTTGTAGCGAATCTCATGACCGGACTGCACGAGGCTCTCGGTCATCTTGCCAATGAGCTGGCGGATTTTGTTAGAGCCAAGATGAGGATTGGAAACCCAGGCAGTTTCGGCGGGAGCTCCAAACTCGACAAACTTATTCATGACATATTGAACGTAAGTCGACTTCACCCTCGTGATGAGTTTTCCATCGGAAAACAGACCTGCCCCTCCCTCTCCGTAACAAACATTATTATCTTCATCGAGCTGCCCACGCCGCCAATACTTAGAAATATGAAGCATTCTTTTGTTGGCCATATCTCCTCGCTCTAGAATAACAGTAGGAACACCGTATTCTGCAAAGCGAAGGGCACAAAAAAGGCCAGCCGGGCCAGCTCCAATAATAAGAGGCTTAGTAGAGAGAGGATTTAGCTTTTTGAAGTTCTCATTCAACGCCTCAAAGCTTTCTTCTGCTTCAACGGTCTCAATAATATAGTGAATATTAGGTTTTCGGCCTAAATTGGCTTTACGAGCGTCTAGGCTTTCACTCTTTATGCGAAAGTCTGTCACAGCTGGAAAGTGCTCCGAGACATAGTCCTCAATGGGCTCATCAAATTTCAGGGTAAATTGCCGTCTCGTGCTCATAACCTTACAATAGAGGAGCAGAAACCCTATTACAATTGGGGCTCATCAACAGAGAATTTTTTTTATGACGACACCTAAAACCCTTACTGCTCAAATAATCATTATTGGAGACGAGCTCCTTAATGGCTCCATCAGCGACGCGAATATGGCCCCTATTGCCTCTTGGCTGCTCTTTCGAGGGATTCATCTGCAAAAGGCTTTGACCGTCAGAGATCAGCGACCTCAGCTCGCTGAAGCCATTCAGAGTGCTTGGAATGAGGCCGATATCGTGATCACAACGGGAGGCTTAGGCCCTACAAAAGATGATATAACCAAATCTATCCTGGGTGAAATGGTGGGTGGTGAGCTGGTTGAAAACCTAGAAGCGATTGAACTCGTCAGCGCTCAGTACAAAAAAATGAATAAAGAGTGGCGCAAAGAAAGCAACCTCTATCATCTTATTCCAGAAGGCGTTGGAGTCTTTAGAAACCCCATAGGCCTGGCCCCCGGTTTAAAGATTCAAAAAGCAGGAAAACTTCTTTTGGCGACGCCTGGTGTTCCGCGAGAGCTCATGGCCATGATCAAGGAAGAGTTTAGCGAGCTTATCAAAGAGACTTTTAATCACTTTCCCGAGCCTGAACAAAGAATCAGTATTCGGACAAAAGGAATTCCTGAAGAGAAAATTTTCTTCGAAATGATGCCCGAACTTTGGTCTCATCTTGAGACCTACGGGAAAGTAAGTTCACTGCCCCAACTTCTCGGAGTGGATATACATTTACAATTTGCGGCGACTCCTGAGAAAAAGGCTCAAATCGAAGAGGCCCTGCGGCTTAAGCTCGCCTCAAGCCCACTTGCCCCCTATATTTGGCATTGGGGTGAGGAATCGATTGAGGAGCTCATCATTAAGATGGCCACCCAAAAAAATATAACACTTGGAATAAGTGAGTCCTGCACTGGGGGGCTGGTTGCCCATAGACTGACAAGTGTTGCAGGAAGCTCTCAGGTTTTTCTTGGTTCATTAGTGACCTATGCCAATGAGGCAAAGATGAATATTCTCGATGTGAAAGAGGAAACTCTCGCCGCCCATGGAGCCGTAAGCTGTGAAGTCGCCACGCAAATGGCCAGCGGTGCACGTCGCCTATTAAAGGCCGACATTTCTGTTAGCTTAACAGGGATTGCGGGACCTGGTGGAGGTAGCACGCAAAAGCCAGTAGGCACGGTATGTCTCGGTGAAGCGAGCCCATCAGGAGAAAAAGCAGTAAGATTAAATTTCTTTGGCAATAGGCACCATTTAAAAAGGCGCTTTAGTCAGGCAGCTCTTTTTAAACTTCATGAGCTTATTGAAACTTTTTAATATCGAAGCCAGTTCTTAGCATTCTATTTTGGGCGTCTTCTAGTTTCTGTCTTTGATTTTCGTCTTGGTTGCTGTCGTCATCTTGTCTTTGTCTTTGTCGATCTATAGCAACAGAATCACTCATGCTGGCCGGAGCCCTTTCGGCGAGGACACGTTCAAGAATACCTTCACCGGCAGAGCTGTCATTAAAGGCTAAGCTGTGCGAAAAAGGATGGACACCGTGAACATTGCCTAAAGAATCCATTGTTAATGACTGGAGCTCTTCTGAGGTAATTCCTTTCAAATTCTCCAAGGCGTTAGCCGCTTCTTTGTGAGAAACTTTCCCTTGTTGCTTTAGTCGATCAATCAATTCAGCTATGTGAGTTTTACTGAACTTAAAATTAGCAATTAAATTTTGAATATTTTTGTCGGCACTTTGGGCCATCACGGCGGGGCTAATACTAAAGCCTAAGGCAATGGAGAGACCAATAAAGAAAGGACGCATTTCTATACCTCTTAGTTTTGTTGACATTAATCTCTTCGGCGGCGCTTCCTCGTGCCAAAAGCTTCAAGTCATAATTAGTTCTGCTTTGGACAAACTTGCCTCTTTTACTTGGCGAGTATCCTGACTCTCAGAACTTAGCCGATGGCCTATTTATCAGTATTTTCAGTACCTTACCCTCATTTTAGATAATAAAACCCCTCAAGGGCCTACACTATAGAGGAGGAATCGGAGCCCTTGAAAAAAGTGAAGCTGATCACTAAAAGTCCGCTCCCAGCCAGCCGATAAGCAAGGGAGGAGTCTCAGAGATTCCAAGGATATTGAATACATGGAAATGAGTACACAAAAGATTTTTAATAAAAAAATCACACAGCTTGTGAGGCTGTGCCTGCTTGTGCTTATTCTGGTTCCACTGTCCTGCGTTCCACAAAAAGCAAGTAGTGGTCGAAGTAAAAGAACAAGTGGAGCCGAAACAAGCGTCGATCCTACTCCATCGGCTCCGACCTTTAATGGGAGTGCCAATACTCTTCAAAATGGAAACACTTCCTCATCAACAACGACCAGAGTCGCAGGTGACTTCTCAACGAGCCTTTATCTTAGGGGTAGCCAGGTCAACACTTTTATAAAAACGGGTAATCAAAATACAGTTCAATGCCTCTTCATCCCTTATACACAAAACAGCGTCCTAAAGGTTCTCGTCACAGCGGCCCTTCCTCGCTTTTTTTTGAACTTTACCACCAATACTCAAGAAAACTATTTTCTAATAGAGCCTGCAAACTCATCACAAAACACGACTTTTTGCCAGAAAGCAGAAGTTCTTGGAGCAAGTGCAATAAAATTTCCAACGAGCACTACCGTTTTTTCTTTAGTTGATGTCTGCCCTAACTGCTCACTAAGCAGCCTCTTAAGTGACTCCTTTGAACTCTTTACTCAAAACGGCTTAAAGGTATCTGAGGTACAACTCCTTAATCTTCGCCTTGAAATCAATGCCCAAAACTCATCTGTTGATCCAGGTACTCAAAGCTGTAGTAGCTCAAGCGAATGTCGCAGCAAAGGTTTTGACTGTTGTAACTTTGGCCAATGTGTACGTGATAAACAAGTACGATCAGAAGTTGACCAAACGTCGGCCGGCTTTCTCCAGGCCTTAAGAGATATTGGGATAAACCCTGGAGCAATCACTGACTACCCCGAATACTTTCATATTTGTCCTGTTGAAGCACCTGTTGATGAAACGCCAACGCCGGCACCAAATCCTAATATTGAAGCCGGTGCCCGCTTCAAGCGCTTAAAGGCTCTTTTTGATTGTACAACTCCGATAGAAGGAGAGATGGCCATCTGCCAAATCAACTATGAAGATGTTCAGGATGGAATAGCCGAAAGCGGTAACAATCAATTCTCGACTCTATCAGATGATCGAAACTTCAATGGAATCTATGTGGGATCTAATCCATTGCCACGCCATTCTATCTTCAAAGTCATTTATGCAGGTGAAACACTCTTTGAAAATCAATCAATCCTTAAAGGCATGACCATAGGCCCTGGTGGAAATGGGACAGGTAATGACAACTTAGATGATACTCAGGTTATCAACCTTACCCAACTTCCGGCCGTCAGTGCGCCCGATGATACTCTAAACATCCAGTATAAGATCGATGGGTCCTGCGAGGCCGTTTCTCCCTTTCTCGCTAAGTGCTACAAGCAGTACGTTCAAGGTGAGAACTTAGGAAAAGTAACAGATCATTTTCCTGCTTCAAATGATTTCCTTCTGCCCTTTTATGCGGACGTTAATAAAACATTAAGTGTTACCGTAGACGAGGCCAATAAACTTCAAGGAAGTGATTGGAATCTTGTTCAAACTAGTCCCGCAAGAGTTCAATTCAGCGGCAATGAGTTGGCCATCTTTGACACACAAGTTGTTAAAATAAGCTTTTTTGTAAACCTTCAAAACTTTCCAAATGTTTTGCTTGCCAAGAAAAGGGCCATAGACGAGATCAAAACAGTCTGTGGATGTGGGGCTAATTTAGACTGCCGCCTAGAGGAACAAGAGAACTCGAGTGGTGTTATCGATGATTATATCTGCTCTTATCCCTCGCCTCCTCTTGCGCCACCACCGTTGCAGCAAACAGTCTTGTTTTCTTCTAAGAGTGTTGCTCACCGTTTCTTCGACAAAGACGGCGTCTACCAAGAAGACGGTGCCAATACCACAAATGAGCAAGAGGGTGCGGCCTTCACTTACACCGGAGGCGATCTTCTTAAGCCTAATAATGTTTCTAACTATATTGGATTTAATGAGATTTATGGCTCATTCACAACCAGTGGAACAGCCGCCGTACCGGCAAAAGAAGTAAGAGTCAGCAGTGGCAAGACATATGATATTTACGTCAACTCGGGAACCTTTAGCACCTGCTTCTTCTGCGGCTCTGATTACTATAGTAATCTCGCTCGCATCTTCCCTAGTAACTTCACCACTAAAGGTGGAGGCTACACACCTGACTTACAAGTCAACGACGCCTTAGCGACAAAGGGCTTTAGAAAGGATGACCTGCTCTTTGGCAGGGCCTGCTTCGTTCCAGCAACAATGATTCCCTGGACTCATACCCCAAACTCTGCTCGACAAAATCAAAGAACCAATCGCCTTGCTGCTCAGCACTTTATGTTTGCCAATGGCTACAACCGAGATTGGTATGGATTTGATTATGGCTCCGTCATAGGCTCATTTGATGGAGTTAAATGGTTCTCTATTGGAAACCAAAGACGAATTCAAGCTAGAAGTAATAAGCTCTTTATTGCTATTAATGGCTACTTTGGTGATCTTACCAGCAACACGACTTATAGCGTGACCGTTCAAGATAATACGACCTCAGCAGGTAATACAAGTTTGATTACTTCTGACTTTGATTCGGCAGGGGCCGAGTGCCAAAAAGCTCATCAATGCTCAACAGACTCCGATTGTGCCTCTCAATTGGGATGGGAATATAGCTGTGAAAGTATCACGGCAATGACCAGCCCGTGGCCACGGTTTGACTCAAACGCCCTCGAAGTACCAGGGGCCAGCGATACTGTTAATCTTCGTGCCTTCTTGGGGGCCACGACGGGATCAAATAAACGCTGCGTTTATCGAGGAAGAGGAGCCGCTTGTATAGGCGACTATACCCTTAGCGATCCATCATCTACCTACACAGGCACCTCTCAAAGAGGTCTGCACACTTGTAGCCAAAATAATTACTGCCAGTCCTTTATTGAAGGCGTTGCAGTCTCTAGCTTTAACAATAAAATCGCGCGTTTTGGAAAGAGTGTAAAGAGTCAAAATGCTTCGGCCTCGGTTACGGAAAGCACTCTAGATGTCATAGGCTTAGGTGCGAGAATTCTGGGCCGGCCCTTTGCTTGGCGAGGCAGCGATACAATCCCCGTCAGCGCTCAATCTAATCTTTCGCAAAATAATGTCACGGCCATGTGTATTCCAGGAAGAGATCGTAACGACGACACTCTTCTTAATAACCACACAAATAAACCCACTTCGGATGCCACTGGTGACCAAATAAATGCCATGGGAGTCACACCCGATCTCGTAACAGGCAATAGTGGTGGAGTTCGACACTACCTTTCAAGCTGTTCTATTTTAGACGACGGCGGAGATTTTCTCTTTAAAAGAGCATCAGGATCTATCACAGAATCCAGCCCTCTTAGTAGTTTAGAAGTTTCGAACTTTGCCTCTCGCCAAGCTTTGCCAACAAATTCTCTGGCCATTTTTGAGTCAGATTCAATGACAGGCAATGACATCATCAAGAACTTCGAGGAGGAGTTTATTGAAGAAGTCACTTATCAAGAAAATCGTTGTTTGCGGGCTCCAGGCTCCGCTTGTTTTTCTAATCTAGACTGTGCGCCCAATCCGTTCATTGCCAATAAGGTAGGAAATATCAACACAGATGATACATCTGTCACAAGTATTCTTAATGCTTATGAAATCAAGTTTTGGCAAGAGGAATTGGTTTGCTCACAACAAACACCTTCAACAGACCCAGACTTCAACTTAGGTGAAAACCGTTGTTGTCGAGAAATAGGCAAACCCTTAACAATTGGTACGGCCACCGTTAACCAAGATGATACCACCGACAAAGACCTAGACTTTGGTCTGATTCCTGGAGTTACGACCTCGATTAACTCAAGAACTCGCAACTCAAGACTCTCGACGGTATGGGATCTTATTAATCCGGTTAACTCAAATTATCCTCAACTTCGAACGGTTAGAAATGATCAATGTGCCCTTGGTAGCTGTGGTGACCCTGTTGACATGCAAAATCAATTTAATACCTTTAATGAAGTGGCCACAAGAACTTGCTGCTCGCAAAACTGGGTTAGAAACTTCAATAGTGAGGACAATGGTGGAGGTCACCTTTGGGGTCCTGATAAAACCCAACAAATCCCGAAAGAATCTTTTCGCTGTTATAACTACATCCGCTGCTCCAATGTCAGTGGCACTTGTGGATCAGACCCATCGGCAGATTTTGATGGCTTTAGCTGTAGCCACACCGATAGCCCCACTGACCCCGCTTGTCTGGCCCGCTCAGTACCACTTGGTGAGGCCAATAGAATCTTTGATTGGCTTGGCAGTCTAGAGCTGACAGGTATTCCTCAAGTGGCCATTAAGGATGCCTCTCACTCTGAGTTCACCTGTACAGTTAATCCTCAAGATCAGTCTCAGGCAGCCGCTGGAGCGATAGCCCCTAACCTCTTAGCTGATCCACTTGTTGCCGACCCTGAATTTAGTGACGGTATATCCACTTATCTTAAGGCAAGTGACCCTAGCAACTTCGTTACCAGTAACGTCAGACAAATTTTTAGTCCCGACACTGCAAGCTGCTGTTTGCCTGCAGGTACTGAAGTAGGGGCCGATGCAGATCCGTCAACCTGCTGCACTGGCTATGTTGGTCAAACCGGAACCTGCCAACTTCCTGACTATAGTAACGTCTCCCTCTATCTCAATCGCTTTATATCATCGGAGGCCAAGGAAGAGGTCCTAGGCGCTTTTGATGCTCAGAGTGGTTTTCTCAAAAGCACAGTCGACGTTATTAGGATTGCTTGCAGTAGAAAGATTTGTGAGTCAGGCCTGGTTATTCCAGGTATCGCCCTTAGTAACTTACGAACCAGAGGTCATGAATTAGATGTTTCTCAAAAAAGGCGCTTTATTGATGGAGATGACGAAGCCAACAGCTTTAGTGGACTCAACACACTCTACGATAGAGGGCTTCGTTGGAACAATCACATTTATTGCAGTGACGATGAACTGGAAACTCCGCCGGACACTCAATTTGATTGTTCGTCTTTCTAAGTGAGAGCTAGAGATAAAAAAGAATGATGAAAGACAAAACTAAGCGATAAAGACTAAATAGCCAAAGACCTAGTCTTTTAATGACTTTCAAGAAAAAGTGGATTGTCACCAGTCCAACAACAAAAGAGACGATCATTCCTATAAAACAAGCGCTCCAATCAAATTGAGAACCCTCTTCCAATAACGTGGGTAACTTATAGAAAAAGCCGGCTAAAATAATTGGAAGAGAAAGAAGAAAACTAAATCGAGTCGCCTCATCGCGGGAGAGATTCAAGAACCTGGCTACAGTCAGTGTTGCTCCACTTCGACTAACACCGGGAAAGATGGCCAGTGCCTGGCCAAAACCGATGAGGGCGGCCTTAGCGAGTCTTAGCTCTTTCATGACAGGTTGGGCCTGCTTAGGGCCTTTGAGATCGGCAACTAACATCAAGAGGCCAAAAGCTGTAAGGTTAACAATAATCCATAGCGGATTACGAGCGTACTGCTCAGCAAACGGCTTCAGTAGCAAAACAAAGCCAAAGGTCACGCCTGTCGCCACGATCATGTTAGAGACCCATGCCCCTTGAGTTTTGTAGCTTGCCGGCTCTTTTATGATCCCAAAAAGACTACGAAAAATCGAGTTCACCTCTTTGTGAAAGTAGATAATGATCGAAAAGGCGGTCCCCACGTGCATGGCCAGATCAAAAAGTACCCCAGGATCTTTTATCGTTAGAAACCTAGGCAATAGAGCAAGGTGGCCGCTTGAGCTTACCGGAAGAAATTCCGTTATTCCTTGAATAAGGCCATAGAGAATTGATGCACTTGAATCCATATCTCTTCCTATAGGTTAAAGTAGCTTTTATCTCTACTCTTAAAAGCACTCCATAATTCATGCCACTGGTTAATAAAGAGATCACTAAAAGACTCTTTGTCCATGTCTTCTTTAATATCCATCACAGAACTCAAACGACTCATATTTTGACGAAGCACTTCACTTCTCTCTTTAGAGCTCAACCTCAAGGCCTCTCTTATTTGTTCATAATAGTATTTATAGAGAAATTCCTCTAGGAGCTCTCGCTGCTTTAAGCTCAATTTTGAGGCGCCTAAAAGATCTACTGCGCTTAAGGCCGTCATCTCCGACTCTCTACTTGGGGCTTTAAAGAAATCTTTATAATCAAAGAACCACTCGCCTGCTGCTAAAAAGCTTTGCCTAAAAGTATTTGCACTCAGTGCAGCAGCAAGGTTTTTGTCCCAACCCAACTCAAGAATCATCGAGTTTTGAGTATCGATGGGGATATAGGTTTCGATCACTTGCTTATTAAGAGGGATGTCTTCATTTAAGCGCTGCCTAAAGCGTAAAAAGGTAGCATTACCAACTTTCATAAGATCAACTTCTGGCTTGATACCTGCTCGAAGTAAGCTAACAAAGACCCGACGAAGTTCAACGTAGCCGCGAAGAAAGGGGCCAGTTTTTAAGGTGTAGCGAACTAAATTATCTAAACTTACTTCGAAAGAGGCCCGTACCAGCTTCTCTATCTCTCTTTTTAATAAAGGATCAAATAGGCTTCTCGCTGATCCCTTTAGACTCCTGATCACATAGCTTCTTTCTCGGCGGTTGATCGCCTGATCGAGTCGAGGAAAGTTGGAGGCAAAGAAAGGATTACCTCTTTTTGCAACCTTGAGGATATCAAGCAGAGAGAGGCGTTTACTTAGCTTAAACTCCCCTGTTGTCTTTCTCGTGGTATCAACGATCATAAGGTAAGGGCTAATGCGCTTCTTTCCTTTTACTTTTATAAGTTCGTAGTCGGGCAATAAAATAAATCGTCCTTCCGCGAGAGAAGAAAAACTTTTAAACTTATACTTTTCGCTGGCATAGGTTTTAAAGCTTGTGAAATTTCCACCCTTTTGTAGTTTTTCTTTTTTAATTTTAGCAACCGAGACCACCAGACCATCAAGTAAGCTCAAATCTTTAAAGAGAGGGGCGGCGACGGCAAGAAAGAAAATTAAGGGAACAAGCACGCCTAAGCGAAGACAGGCTTTCAGCGTACTTTGGCGCCATGGCCTTAAAAGATAAACCTGAGAAAATTTTTCGGCAGCCGTTGGTGCCCCTCTTAGAAGCGGAAGGCTAAAAATAAATAAGGGCAAAGTAACAAATTCGATCCCTACTCTTAGCCCACCTAAGAGCCTCGGCCATGGTCCCGTTAACCTAAAGCCCAACCAGTATTGAAAGGGGCTTAAACCCGTGACAAGAGTGTGAAAAAAACGCAAAAGCATGGTGACCAGGTACCAAAGAAAAAGAAAGGCGCCCACTTCCTCAGAGAGAAAAACCGTAAAAACTTTAATACTTCTTTCCCAGTAGGCAAAGCCTGGGAAGGATAGAAGGAGGTAGAAAAGGCCGTGGCCTAAAGCAAAATCACCTAAGAGAGCGAATAAACGCAATCCGGCCGGAGCCACTTGGGTATGCTCGCGAATTTTGCTCTTTCTTGTTTTCAAATACTTATCTCTGCGGCTTGGAAAAATGGCCCAAAACAATGGCAAATGAGCCCCAAGTCCTTAAAACTCATGCCTAATCGGAAGTGACTGAAATCTTTAACTTAATTGTACGGATATTGCCCTATTTGCCAAGAAATCTCCCTTATTGCCTTCAAGATACCCGTGTTTTCAGGTCGGTGACTTACAATAGATAAAAGTCCCCAAAAGCTTAATATTCAGGGGTTTTAGTCCGAAAAAGATAACGATGAAGTAATTGAAGAGGACCATCATGAAGTTAAGGCAAAAAAATTCAAAGGTACTTGCGGCCGTTTTAAAGACGCTCACTGTCCATGCGCTAAGCTTTTCTCTGCTTTATTCGCCTACAGTGGCGGCACAGAACGCGCTTCTAGACGGCGCCGGCGCCATTCTTAATGGAATTCAAGGTTTCGGTCAACAGATGCAACAGCAGAGGCAACAGCAGCTTGCTCAAGCTCAAATGCAGAGCCAGATGCAGGCCCTTCAACCTCAACCTGTCCCCTCTCAATATTTTCCTCGTTGTGCTGTTTCAAAAGCAGTAACAGACTTTCCTGAAGGAGCTTGTGACAATCCACCTGCACCGGGAGACCAAGCGGGTGTCGGTCAGCTTCAAAGCTTTAAAGCTTTATCTGTCAGCTATGAATCCTTTTTTGAAAACCTACTTGCGGAAAATCAAAATTCTGGTGCTCCTCAAGGCCCCCAATGTTTAAAAGAAGAAGCAGCACGGGCAGAGGCTCAAATCCAAGACAAAATAAATGCCCTGCAGGCCTTAATAGGAAAAGTGAATAAAGAAATTCAAGCTTTTGATCAGGCCAATAGAAAAATTAAGGAGCAAATGGAAGACGTTCGCTCCGAACTCTATGGTAGTCCGGCCGATCAAGAGGACCGAAATAAAACACTCCTAACCCAGTTCTCTGGTACCTGCCAAACCTACTTCGCGGGAAATAATGCACAAATTCGAACGAGAGGCTTCTCCGCCCTTCGTGATGAAATGGATACCGTCAATGCCGATGCTGGTCGATTTAAAAATAATAGCAAAGGCTACGAGGCTGAACTCAAGGCCATGGTTGGTGGCATCGAAAAGGAAGTCAAAAGAGGCGGCTTGAGCGTCCTTATCGCTTCCGATGACGTCAGAGCGGCCATGAGAGAAAGTGGCTCGACTACAGAGTTTGGCTCTCTCACAAACGTCGTCAATGCCAAGGCTCGAAACTTACAAAGAAACTTAGAAGTCTTACAAAAAGACCTAAGTGATGTTGGCTTTGAGGTAGGGCTCTCTGACTTTGATGGCGACTTTCAGGAAAAATTTAAGAACTTCTCTGAAGGCTCTCTCGACTACTTCAAAAAGGAGGCGGTCTCAAATTGTGTTTCTGGGGCAGATAGAACACTTGGAACGGGCCTAACGACCGATCAAATTCTAAACGGCTTGCGCCACAGAAACTTTGGTAGCGGCGGTGGCCCCACTCAAACCCTCAATAACTATAAAGCTGCCCTTAGTGAAATCCTTAATAGTGATGCCTTCATTCAAGACAAAATGAACTCCATTGCCGCCCTCGATAGGCAATATGGAGTGGGCAATATCTTTATTCAAACAAAGAGGGCCGGTCAAACAGACTACCCGACTCCTTATGGACTCTATCAAGCTCAAATTGAATACTGTGAGGCTCAAGTCACACAAAACGATACTTTCTCAACAGACCCCAGCAAAAGAAGCCAGCTTAATGGCTCCTATGCAGATCGTATTCAAAGAGCTGAGAAGGCTTTGAAGAAAGCTCTTCTTATCGAGAAAGAATTTGTCTCAGAACTCAGCAATGCCATTATTAATAGAGTAAAAAATTGCGAAGGGATCGAGTATAAAGCGGACTCTTGTATAATGGGCTCGAGTGGAAACTCCAGTGCAATCGCTACGGGAAATCCTAATTTTTGTATCGCTCACGCGACAACTTGTTCAAACCAAATTCAAAGCTGCTTCCAAGAAGCTGATACTATTGTTAAGAAAAAACAGCAACAAATGGCAACGCTGGGCGCGCAACATAATGCTCAAGTGAGTGGCTTAGTGGCAAGACAAGAGTTCTTTCTTAATCAAATAAAAGCCCAGGTTGTAGCCGATGCTGAATTCATCAAGCGTACCTTTCCGGGCGTTGCGTATGAGTTTCCTAATGATCTCTTTGTAGAGCTGCCAGAGGAGGTTATGTCACCTAAATTTGGAGTGGCCCTTAGAGGTGGAGATTCAAATAATTCTCTGGTAAAAGACCTGCCCCTCAAAATGGAAGGGCTCGTCAACATCCTTAAGCAACAAAAGCAAAAGGCTAATGGATTTTGGAAAGATTATATTGCTAAGCAAACTCAAGGCATGAAGAGTGACGCCAAAAAATGGTCACAACTCAAAGAGCAGTGTAATGCGGCTATAGCTGGCTACAACGAAGCCGTAAACATGGCCAACCAAGCCGAGGCAGAAGGTCTTGGAAAAACAGCAGGTTTCTGCCAAAAGTTCGACGCTCTTGCCTCGAATCCTATGGCAGGTTGTGGAGATGCAGACCAACTCTTTGAAGATTCAATGAATATTTCGGCCGGTCTACAGGCAGCAAATATCACTCGCCAAGCAGCGCTTGAGTATAAGCAATTTTGTAATCAAGCTAATAATGAAAGAGAAGCAGAAGATCAGGAAAGAAGCTCTGAAGAAGATGAGTTTTTGGCCCTTAATGACGCTTGCAATGATAACCCCGAAGGCACTGACTTCGAAGATCTTCTTGCCGAAGACGTCATGGCCCAGCTTCCTTCAGACTTTAGATCTGAACGAGAACTCATTCAAAAATTCTTAAATAATGAACTAGAAGAAGGCGTGAGCCTTCCAAGGTCTCTTAGATCTACGCCCTATTATACTAATGTTTTGAGGCCGGCTCAAAGGGCCCTCACTGGCGCCTATTCAAGACCCTCTTTTCCTGAACCTAGAGAGGGTGAAGATAACGCGACCGTTGAGGACTTCGAGAAACTCTTCGACTTTACTAAAGCTGACTACGAAGAGCGCTACTCTCAAGAGAATTGGGACAAAATGGGCTTTTGTGCCCGTCACAGAGTTCATCAACTTTTTGAAGCAGCCGCTGACAATAACACAAAGAATGGGGCAACATTTATAGATGAAGCAAGAAGCGAAGCTTCTTCACTGGTGATTAGTGGCTCTGCTCCGTCCAATGCGGCACGGGCAATCGCCTCTATCAATACAAACGTAACGACTAGTGACTCCGGAAGAATCGGAGAGCGCATGCGAGGTGCCCCTTGTATGGCCCAACAGGGCTACAATGGCGCTCAAGGATTTAATTTAAATAGCTTTGATGCCAGTATATTAGGACCAGATGCTTCTGGTGTTCTTAATAGTATTACTGGTGGAAGATAATTTTACCCTGTGGGTAGAAGAGAAATAGGGCATAGAAAAAAAGAGGACTGTTGAGAAGGATTTCACAACACACATTGCTCGCCTACCTTATTAAGTGCTCCTTAATTGGGCTGGCCTTTACGCTGAATTCTTGTGTTCCCAGCTCTTCAAGTGCTTCAAAAAAACGACGAGGGGCAAGTACTGGCAGTAACACAACGTTCAGTGTCGCTCCCAATTTTGGACGCTACTTTGACGACAACCCTATCATTCTCTCAGGCGACCCAAGTCTAGAAAATACAGCAAGCTTGGCGCCCTTTCTGAATAACAATCAAAAGTTCATCACAACAAACCAATTTCTCATTGCCCCCTGTGGTGCAGGAGGAACTCAAATTGATAACTGCCTTGAGGTACGCGATTCAGAAGTGGCCAACTATATAACGGCCACTGAAAACCGCTGGGCCTTTAGTGTAGGCTCCTCTCAGTTTTTAGAAGTTCAAACCTTTGGCAATATGAGAGACATCACAAATAAGTTCATGTCTAACTTAGAGTTTAGTCTCAACCTCTCTATCGGTTTTGGCTATCAATCTGCTCTGCCCACCAGTCTCTTCAATGCTACGAATAAGCCTTTCTGGTTTCAATCGGGTATTCTCAAGGGCTATTCAAATTGTGGCGTAGACAACAACGCCTTCTACGACTCGGCAGGACAAACAGTCTGCCTAGGAAATGTAACGACATCACCGCCTATCTTTATAGCAAGTGATCCAACCATTACTTGGCATGAGATGGGTCACGCTTTTAATCAAGTATCCATGAATATGCGCTCCCGAGCCTTTTCAGGAACTATCGCTACTCAAAGCTCCTTGGGTTACCTCTTCTACGACGAGGCAGGAAGCATCAATGAAGGCGTCGCTGACTTTTACAGCCAATTTATGAATGATCGCACTCACTTTGCAGAATGGGGCCTCGGCCGCTATTTGCTGCAAAGTCGGCCGATGAGTGAAGATGATGATCTTCATGCACCAGGAATTAATACGACAACCGAGGGAAGACTCGCTTATCCCACTTACCTCACCTACGATCCTAACGAACCAGAAGTTCCTTTTGAGGATGTCCACTATGCAGGCCAGATTATTTCTCACTTTCTAACGGCCTTTAAACAAAGCATTCAAGACACCTCTGTCTGTGGTCTTAGTAGTGATCAGGCAATGAAACTCACAATTCACATTCTCGTCGAGTCTCTTGCCGAGATGGGCGATCAAACAGCTACGGGATCAGGTATATTAACCAGCAGCTCCAGTGCTTACCGAGTGAACCTCAACCCTACTGACTCACTTGAATGGATTTCAAAGAATAACCCCATCAACTTCAGACGCTTTATTCAAACTTACTCAAAGTACTTTTTGCGCACCCTTGGAAACCCTCTTTTAAATATGTGTGGAAGTGCAGCGTACTCAAGAGATGACTATGAAAAGCTTGTGGACAGTTACGGCCTGCTCCTTTTTAAAACTTATAATGAGGATGATAATCACATGAGTCTAGGCCACTCGGGTGTTCGCACGGTAGTGACCCCAACCAATCGAATCAAGTCCGAATTTATAAAGAAAGATCTCCTGATTTTAGATAATAGAGAAAACGCTGCCACAGCTTTCGTGATTGACTCCCAAGCTGATATTAAAAGCGCTATTGAGGCGATGATTCTCTCAGGCCAAGTGAGTAATATATCCTCTCAGATAGATGGAGACTTTGCCTTTAATAATGGCAATGCTCAAATTAGTCCGGGAGAAGTTGTTGGGGTTGCCGTCAATCTCTTTAACAACTCCAACTCCATAATGGCCGGTGTTCACCTTCTGGCCAATGACTGGGACCATACTAAAAATGGTGCCCTTTGCAATAACCTAGGAGATAACTTTCCCCTTAATTCAGAAGGCGCTGCTGATCTGACGAATGGAGAAGGCACCCAAGGCGGCTGTAATTACACCACTCGCTTCAACGGAAAAAATAACGGCCTCGAGCCCAACGAGTCTTTAGCTCCCGTGTGCTTTGTAGAATTAGCAGACACTGATGCTACAAAATGGGTAGGACAAGAGCGCCTAAGGACTTCCATTGGTATGTCCAAGCAAAACTGCCTAGGGGGAGAAGACTCACCTGAGGACTGCTTTATTAGAGCGATCAAAGGCGCTGATCACGCTTTCTATTCGAAACTTAACCCTAAACAAACATGGGCCGAGAGTTTACAAACTGAAGATGGAATCCCCACCTTTAGCACGAGTAATGTCATCTTTTTTGAAGTCAGCCCTGATATTCCGCCAGGGACAACATTCAATTGCCGCTTAAGAGCAAGGTTTACTAATTGTGAAGACTGCTACCACGATGAAAACTTTATTGGTGACGATTACTTAGACTATGAGTTTGCAGGGGCTAAACCCTTCAAGCTTATCAACTTTAGATTTACCGTTATCGACTAAAATAGAAGCAAAAACTAAGGCTCAATTTAAATGTTAAAAAAATGCCTATTCACTTTTCTCATCATAGCCTTTTTTTTCGCTGGCTATTTTTTATGGTCAGCTAAGCCCGAACAAGAGCAGTGGCAAACCTACAATAAGCTTGATAACGAAAAGATAGAAAGTTATCCAACGACGCCAAAAGAAACGAAGGCCAATAGACTACCCGACATCAAGCCTTCCCCTAAAACGAGAACCCCAGCGGCCCTATCGCCAAAGCAACCCGAAAAAAGAGAGATCATAAACTCTTCGGGAAAGGGCGTAAGTAAAAAGATTTTGGCAAAAAATGAGATCAGCAAAGAGTGGAAAGAGAAGTTAGGTCAAAACCTCTTGCGCTTTTTAAGACCAGATACATCTGTTTATATTAAGAAGCAAAAAAGTGTATCCCTGCTTGAAAACGACAGACTCCGTCATGCAGAAGTGGTTATCATTCAATTGAAAAGCCCTGAAGGACGACGCTATAGCTATAATGCCTATGTTGATAGCCAAAGTGGTAAGGTCCTTCAAACTTGGAATCGAACAATTCATGAGTTCTATGGTGAAAAACCTAAGAAGCTCTCTCCTGCAGGAACTCTTCATCCCAAAGGATCTACCCGCTTCTAGCGACCTTAAGACTGCGAAAAGAATGTCTTATACTGATCGAGACATTCAGGATTGGCAACGGCTTCAATATTTGTCAGCTTAAGGCCTTCAATTATTCTGGTGACGGCCAACTCCATCTTTTTACCACTACGAGTATAAGGAATATCATCCACTTGATAAACAAAACGAGGCACATGCCTTGGGGTTGTTCCCGCCTTAATTTTTTTCTGGACCTCTGAAATACGCTCATCGCTTAGGGCCTCGTTGGGATTGCATTTAATGAAGAGCACAACCTCAACATCTCCATCCTTTTTCTTCCCTACACAAATACTGTCACCCAGCCAAGGTATCAATTCCGTCTGCCGGTAAATCTCAGCGGTTCCAATCCGAACTCCTCCAGGATTTAAGGTGGCGTCACTACGCCCATAGACAATGACACCGCCACCTTTAGTGATTTCAATGAAGTCTCCATGATGCCAAACACCTGGAAAGTGATTAAAGTAAGCCTCTTTCATTCTAACGTCGTTGCTATCACTGAGAAAGTACAACGGGCGACTGGGAAAACTCGTCAAGCAAACGAGCTCGCCCTCATTTTCTTGAACCTTGCTCCCTGCCTCATCAAAGCAGGCCACATTCATTCCAAGACCAAGACACTGAATTTCCCCTCTCTTCACAGGCATGCTCGGATTACCAAGCATAAAGCAACCTAAAATATCCGTTCCTCCTGAAATAGAGCTGACACAAACGTCTTTTTTGATGGCTTTGTAGATATAGTCATACTGTTCTGCCAGCAAAGGAGCACCGGTGGAGAGAATGGTCTCCAAGGACTTTAAGCCGCTGGCATTCTCATAGCTGCTATCTTCCAGGGCCCTTAAAAACTTAGGACTAGTTCCAAAAAGGTTAATCTCTAAGCGGTCGATCACTTCAAAAAAATGCCCTAGGCTTGGCTTGCCGGGGCTGCCTTCATAAAGCACAACTCGGCCCCCAAAGAATAACCCGCTCACAAGCCAATTCCACATCATCCAACCGCAGGTGGTAAAATAGAGTAAGCTTTTATCCTTTCTAAAATCTGAGTGGAGCCCAAGCTCTTTGATATGCTGGATAAGGGTTCCGCCAGTAGAATGAACGATACATTTAGGTTTTCCAGTGGTCCCTGAAGAATACATTATGTACAAAGGATGAGAGAAAGGAACAGGCACAAAGTCGAGAGAGTCACTCTTAGCCGTTTCTAAGAAGTCATCCCATGAGACGGCCTTCTTTAAACCACTTAGATCAATTCCCTCTCCTAAGAAGTCTACAACAATAATTTTCTCCAAGAAGTCTAAGCGCTCTTCAAGCTCTAAAAGCCTTGGAATGAGAGAGTAAGTTTTTCCGTTGTACTCATAGGAGCCCACGCTCACGAGAATCTTGGGCTTACTTTGACCAAAGCGATCCACGACGCCCTCAATTCCAAAGTCTGCACTCGTTGAGGTAAAAACTCCCCCAAAGCTCGTGGTGGCAAGCATCGCCATGACTGTCTCGGGAATATTTGGCATGTAAGCGGCCAGCACATCCCCTGGGCCCATTAAGGTTTTTAGAGCGTGAGAGAGCTTACCCGCCTCTTTTTTTAATTCGCCATAAGATATTTTCTTTTCAATTTCTGACTCATGGACAAAGTGAAGGGCACAATCTTCATCTGCTCCCTTTTTCAGCAGGTTTTGAGCGAAATTGAGCTGAGCGCCTTCAAACCAAGTGTAGCTCTCAAAGGAGAGATCAGGGCAAATACTTGTAGGAGGGGTAGAGAAATCGACATCATAGAAATCCACAAGAGAAGCCCAAAACTCACGCGGCTTCTCTACGCTATAATGGTGAAGCTCTGGATAGCTTGAAAATGAGAGGCCGGACTTTTCTTTGAGATAACTCTCAAACCGGCTCATCTCACTTGCGGCAATACGCTCTTCACTTGGTTGCCACAAGACATTATTTTCTAGACTACCCCTCTGCACTTAAAGCCTCTCGTTGAGCTTTGCCCGAGAAGAAGTTTCAACTCCTTCGTGCAAAGAATTGCCGTGGGCATCCATCGTCACAACGACAGGAAAACCCTCAACACTGAGCTCCCAAATAGCTTCGGGAGAGCCAAACTTCTCCTTGAGGTAGACGTTATCAACCGACTTGATTTTTTCGGCCAAAACCTGAGCGGCTCCGCCAATGGCATGAAAATAGACGCAGCCGTAAGTTTTATTAGCTTCTAGGGTTTTAGGCCCCATCCCGCCTTTACCAATGACCCCGACAATCCCGTGATCACGCATCACTTCCCATTGATACGGCTCCTCTCTAATTGAAGTCGTGGGCCCCGCCGCCTTGACCTCATAACTTCCATCCTTATTTTCAAGCACTACCGGCCCGCAGTGGTAAATAATTTGATTCTCTAAATCCACAGGACTTGGATTGCCTTCGTGCAGGTACTTATGAATCGCGTCTCTACCGGTAAATAACTTACCGGTAATTAGAACCATATCCCCAACTTTGAGTTCTCGAACCTTTTCTTTGCTAAATGGATATTCTAAATTAATCATTTCCCTCTCCTAGTAAAGCCAAGTCTTGATAGAATTGTCGCTCTTCATCTCTACTCCAAGCCTTCTATAAGCCCAACACATATAAGAGATGGAAACAAAGTACGATGCCGGTAGCCGATTAAGGGTTCCGACCTTGCAACCAAGAAGAGTCGTCTTTCCACCAAATCCCATTGGACCAATACCTAGCTCATTGCTGGTTTTCACGATATCCTCTTCCAAAGCCTTAAGGTCAGGGTGAGCATTTTGATCGTCTAGTTTTCGAAGAAGCTGCTCCTTAGAGGCGACATAGCCCGAGCCTCTATCTCCACCTATCGTTACTCCAAGAACACCTGGACCACAGCCCTTGCCTTGCGCCTTTTGAACCGCATCTAAAATGACTTTTCTCACTCCATCGAGATCTCTTCCCGCACCTAAGTCCGTATTAGGCAAAGCGTATTGAGCACCGACATTTTCACAGCCTCCCCCCTTAAGCATAAGGCGAATTTCAACTGTCTTTTTTGAGTGCTCGTGAAAGTGAATATCCGGGTGGCCCGGTCCAACATTCATCCCCTCGTTCTTTCCTGTTAAGGTATCAACTGAGTTTTGGCGCAAATAGCCCACTTCAGTTGCTTTCCTAATCGCTGAGTGAAGAACCTTCGTGAAGGCTTGTTGCTTAAAGCCCACGGGGTGATTAACAAAAAACAGAACAGTGCCTGTATCTTGGCAAATTGGCTGAGATTTCTTTCTCGCTAGCTCGATATTCGCCTTGATTATACTCATGGCATACTCTGCGGACGTGTTAGCTTCCTCGCGAGCTAGGGCCTCTAAAATAACTTTTTGAACGTCCCCCGGAATCTCTGCTGAGGTTTTTCGGATCAGCTCTAGAAGAGTGTCAAAGAGTTTCGTCTTTCCCGACTCTGGATCAAATTTTACGAGGTCTGAGCCTGCTTGAGTTTTAGGTTCAGGGCTTGAGTGCTTAACGACTCTCTTCTTCGTTGGTTTCTTAGTCGTTTTTTTCTTTGTTGCTTTCTTTGTTGCTTTTTTCTTAGCTACTTTTTTCTTTGTCGCTTTTTTCTTTGCTACTTTCTTTTTAGCTTTTTTCGTCGTTTTCTTAGCCGTTTTTTTCTTTGTCACTTTTTTTGCTGTTTTTTTCTTTTGGGTTTTTTTCTTAGTAGTTTTCTTGGCCGCTTTCTTCTTCGTTGTTTTTTTCTTAGTCGCCTTTTTCTTAGCCGTTTTTTTAGCCGTTTTTTTGGCCGTCTTCTTTTTAGTCGTTTTTTTCTTAGTCGCTTTCTTAGCTACTTTTTTTGAAGCCTTTTTCTTGGCCACTTTCTTCTTTGTCATAAGTCTTTCGTCCTTTAGTCTTTTGGACCATTAAATCGCCGATTATTAGAATTTTCTTATTTTAAATTTAAAGTAAGTCAACTTCGTAAACTTTGGAAGTGCGCCTTAAAAGGCTTTGAAGCTCTACTCCCCTAGCTTACAAAATTTTATGCTCTAAAAGAGTAACGAGTCATTCCCATTTCGGCCATAGCTCAGGTAAGCTGTCTTCATGATTTCTCTTAGTGGATTGAACCCTGAACAACGCGCCGCTGCCGAAACAGTGGAGGGTCCAGTTCTTATTCTAGCGGGAGCAGGATCTGGTAAAACCAGGACGATCACCTACCGCATTGCCCACATGGTTTCCAATCTTGGAATCAAGAGTAAAAATATACTGGGAGTGAGCTTCACCAATAAAGCAGCTAAAGAAATGAGGGAGCGAGTCATCACTCTTCTTGGAAAAAGAGGCGCCAGAGGTCTAACTCTCACAACCTTTCATTCTCTTGGTGTGCGAATTCTGAAAAAGGAGATAGACAAGCTTGGCTATCACCTTAACTTCTCTATCTACGATACCAGTGACCAGATGGGAATCGTCCGAGAAGCCTTGAAGCTCTATCACGCGGAAAAGAAATTTGATAACAAGCGCATCCTCTCAAAAATAGGTTTTCTTAAAAATAGAGGCATCTCTGCCGACGAATTTCAGGCCTCAGCTCACTTCAATGAGGATGAAGCCTACGATCTGGCTTGTGAATATGTTTATCATTACTATCAAGACAAGCTTGAGTTTTACAATGCGATTGACTTTGATGATATTCTCTTTCTAGTCGTAAAACTTTTTAAAAAGCATCCCGAGATCGCCACCCAATACTCCGAACTTTTCCAATACATCATGATCGATGAGTACCAAGACACCAATGGTCTGCAACTGCAGCTTATTATGGGATTGGTGAGCACTCACGACAATCTATGTGTGGTAGGAGATGATGATCAAAGTATCTACGGCTTTAGAGGCGCTGATATAAAAAATATTTTAGAGTTTGAACGAGTCTTTCCTCAGTCAAAAATTATAAAGCTTGAGCAAAACTATCGCTCGGTATCTCCTATTTTGAGTCTCGCGAACCATGTTATCAAAGAAAATAAGCAAAGAAGGGCGAAAACACTTTGGTCTACCAAAGAATCTAAGGTCCTCCCCTTTCTATGGGCGATGGGAGACACGGATCACGAGTCACAAGTTGTTGCCGATGATATCGCCAAGCACCAAGCGAAAGGAAATCACTTGGGAGATATAGCTATTCTCTATCGCTCAAATACTCAGGCCCAACCCATCGAAGACGAGCTGCGTATGGCCCAAATTCCTTATACCATTTTAGGTGGGCAGAAGTTTTACGAAAAAAAAGAAATTAAGGATCTCATTGCCTACTTTAGTATCATCCTAAATCCCGACGATCAGATGGCCCTCAGAAGGATATTAAATGTACCTAATCGAGGGATCGGGACGGCGACACTTAATAAGTTTCTCATCAAAAGTGATCAGGATAAGCGCAGCCTCTACGACACAATGAAGTCTAGCCCTGAACTAGCAGGCCCTAGAAGCGAAAAAATTCAGGCCTTCACTAAACTCGTTGACGAGTATAAAGATAAATTCAAAAGAGTCTCACTGGCCGAAGCGACCGCGACCCTGATTGAGGATATTCGCTTCAATAATTTCATCGATAAACAATACGATAACGCCAAACAAGCTGATCGTAGGAAAAACGATGTTTCAATGTTCATAGAATCAGCAGAGAGATTCACGCGTTTCCATGATGAGCAGGCCACTTTAAAAAATTTCGTCGAAAGACTTCTCTTACAAGATAATCAAGACCGCCTCGATGACGAGGATGAAGATGATGACGTACGAAAAAATGAAGTCACCATGATGACTCTTCACTCCTCTAAGGGACTGGAGTTCGACATTGTCTATCTGATTGGTATGGAAGAAGAAATCCTCCCTCACAAAAGAACAATCACGGAGGGCGAAGATATAAGTGAAGAGCGCCGGCTCGCCTATGTAGGGGTTACCAGAGCGAGGGAAAAGCTTATTATGACTTACTGTAAAGAGAGAAAAATTTATGGGCGTAAAGTCCCTAGGCACCCTTCTCGCTTTTTGAACTCACTTGAAGCCCTCTATGTCAGTCAAGACCGCACGACCTTTGGTCATCTCAATGAAGATGAAAAAGAGAGTCATATCAAGAGTGCTTTTGCGGGGCTGGCGAAACTTTTAGACTAGAAGCCTTAGTTGCCATCAGAGTTGCATTTCCAAAGGTGATCGCCATATCGCTCTTTCAAGTCCTCTAGACGCTCGGGGCTGACACCTAAAGAACCTCTTGAAGAGATGTCATAGAGATCTTTGACTTCTTCATTCCATTCACTTTTTTTCTTACCAAAGGGATCGTAGAAGGCACGGACATTCTCAGTAGACATTTCATTTTGAATAAGAACAAAAGCCTGTTGAAAGTTTTCGTCGCAAATAGCGTTTCCCTCTTTACTATAACCGTAAGATTGAAAAATATACCCTTCATTCTCTACAACCGAGTTAAAGACACGCCGGCACTCTTTCATTGAGGAGAAAACATACTTCACGACTTCGAAGTCACCATTTTCTTTTTCTCTATATTGGAAACGATCAGTATCACTAAGATTACAGCCAACCTGCCTCAGCGCCCTTACAGTTTCACTCTTTAGGGGAATCAGTTGCCTACTACTATCCCGTTCTCCCCCTACTTCTAAATAGCGAGAGCCTGCGGGCACTCTGATCTTGAGCAGTATGTTCCCATAGTTACTCGTTGCAAGAGGATCAGGAGACGCATAAAGCCCTCTTCCTTGCATTCCCGTTCCGAAACGACCGTCCCAACTAAAATAATTATTCTGGAGCATCGAGGCATGGGCCCTCGCAACCAGGTTCGAGTCACCATCTTCTGAGGTAGTAAGATAGCTGGCAAATCCAGGGTACCAATGAAACATATAGAGATCATTTTCTAAAACATGCGATATGGCATTTAGGTCACCAGCAAGGGCCACTTGAGCCTTAAAAAGATCTCCATCGGAATATTTAAACTTGTTTTGACACTTTTCATTTTCTCGTTGAAGAAGAGCAAGTTGGCTTTTAAATTCTGGTAGAACAAAGTTCACGCGATCTTGATCGATGCTTGCCCTGAGTTGAAGTAGCTTAGAGTCGATAGCAATCCTTTCTAAAATTTTGATAGTATCATCCACAACACCCTGATCTTTTCTTGCTAATATTTCAAGACAACTACCAAGTTCCATACAGGTGATATTCACTTCATCTTGGGCGTACTTAATAAAGTTTTCGGAAAGGTCCATTTGCTCTCCACTGGCCGCCGGGCAGACCGAGTCGTCTTTGATCACTCCAGCAAAATAAAAGGGAGGGGCATCGATAAAAGCCAAGCAGCGATCGGATTCATCCCTTACGTATTTCATGGGAGTAACGAGAAGGTCACGACGAGTGTGACACTGATCCAAGGCAAGCTCGAGGGTGACCACATCTGAGCCACTCTCGCGCTGCCTCTTACAAAGGAGCTCGTTTTTATCCGGACTATATTCTAGGCGATAGAGATCAGATTGGGCGGCCAAGTTTAGACTCAGACAGCAAAGAGTAAATAAGTTAAATAGAGTAGCCCAAGGTTTTTTCATCTATTTCTCTTTTCGGACAAAATGAGCCTTTACATTAGATGACGAAAAACTCCTAACTCACTGAATTTAGATGGTTTTATTGAACTTTATCAAGGACTTTCAAAAGCTCTAAGAGTTGCTCGTGAGAGACATCCTCGCTCTTAGTATCTTTGTTTTCATAACGATCATAGAGCTTTTTGTAGAAGAGCGAGTCGTGCTTTACGCCTACATTAAAAGTGTAATTTGAAGGAGCTCCGCCTACTGGTCTCCTGGAAGGAATCTGCGCATAAAAGACGTAATCCATTCTCTTAATACCCAACTCTTTGATGACCTTTTTGTTCATCAAAGAATCTATATAGCTGTGAAAAGCGGGTCTCGGTTGAAAGTCTTCTTTGTCATTAGAGCTGGTAAAGCCAAAAGCTTCCCCTGCTTCGCCGAAAACCTTCGCCGCTCGAAAAGGGATGGCCAGATTATTAAGGTCAAAAACTCTATTGACCAAAGTCCTCTTATGATTTCCCACAACTCCAGCAAGACTTAGGCCTTTAGCCGTTTCTGTGGTGCAGTTGAACTCCAAAGTTATATCGAGGTCTTGCGTTCGAAAAAGAATATGTGAGGGTTCAAGAAAATCTCGAAACTTTTTTAGCTTCGCCTTATCCATGCCATAAGCGATAAAAGTGTAAGTCGGTCTATAGTTATTTTGTCCCTGAACTAAGTTTGAAAAGTAGTTAGAAAGAGAAGTGTTTCCAGAGAGAATATCTTTTCCATTGGTCACGTACGCGTTAGAAACTTCTGCTCTGAGGCTTAAGTCACTCTTAACTTCTCCGAGGCCCGCAACAAAGTGGCCATTAACAGAGCCGAAACTATCACCCTGTCTGCCTGAGAGAGTCACCAGAAAAACCGACTCTCCAGGGGAAACATCATAATTTTTTTCTTCATAGACTGTGGTTCTAAATGATTTTTTACCCTTTGAAATCGAATTTTGATAAACGAGAGTTTTCATGAAAGCTTCGGGATCTTTCTCTATTAAGGAATCATAAGCCGTTTTTGAGGGCTCTTTAGCACTGAAGAGAAAAGCTGGAGTCAGCGCCTGCATCACCAGCACATCTCCTCTCATTTCTCCTTGGGCAATAATCTCAAGGCCCACAAAAGACTGCTTTGAAATCTCATCGAATTCATAGTTATTAAGATTTTTAGTGTAGCCAAACTCGACTCTGGTCTCACCTATCGAATAAGCCCCGCTATGACTGTCGTATTTCAAGACGCCTGTAATCTCACTGGCCCCTGGAATATTAGTGGGTGTTTGAATAAGCTCAAATGACTTACCTTCTATTTTTCCCTTAAATTCATAGGAGTAAGGATTGCCATTGCTTTGTTTGACAAAGGTAGGATTTGATAGTGAAGGAAGAGACTTCTTGATCTCTTCGCTAGTCTTAATACTGTAATCACCTTTAGGAGTTGAAATTTTGAACTGTCCAGAGCCTGCATCAATCAGAGTCCCAGTGAGAAAGTCAGCCGCGCTCAGAGGATGAGATAATAAGAGCAGCACAAGGCTAAGAGGTGTGAGCTTCATATAAAAGTCCTTTAAGGCCATTAGTAAACGGGAAAGACGCCGCCGCTTATCAGACTAGAACTATCGGCTATTAATCAAAAGAACTTTAGAAGAAGATTTTTGGGGCTTTAGATCACCTCAAAAACCGATAAAAATTGATACTCAAGCTCAAGGCTATGCTTTTGTCGAGTGAAGCCCGCAGCTTGCAGTTCTTTTTTTACCATTCGATAAGAGATCTTCATTTCGTCTTTCGGTCCAAAAGGGAGATCCCCTTTTTTAAAATCTACGATGACGAGCTTGCCCTTTTTTTTGAGACTTTTTTTGAGATTAGAAAAGTAGGCCAGTCGATTACCAATATGGTGGTAGGTATTAATGAGGAAAATGAAGTCTACTTTTTCTGGGATCAAAGGATCGGTGGGAGTTCCTAAGATGGAGTACAGATCACGCACTCCCTCTCTTTGGGCCCTCTCATTTAGATAGTTCACCAGCGTAGGCTCTATATCGATACCCCAAACCCGCCCACGATGGGCCCTAGCACTCAGGCGAATAGGAAAAAATCCTGTGGCCGATCCAATATCGGCGATAATCGAGTCGTTCTTTATCCCCGCAAAATCCATAATGAAACCGGGTCTTTGCCAAGCTTCTCTTTTATCGTCTTCAAAAATGGCTGCCCATTTTTTAGCATCTTCAAAGCGGTGGTGCCCATGAGCATGACTATCCCCCAAAGAATGATGCCGCCTATTAGAGTGGCTACAAGAGACGAGGAGCAATGAGGTCATTAAAAGTATTTTTTTCATTTCTCCATCTTGCCCCAATAGTAGCCAATTCGAAAAGCGAATTCAAAAGTTTCATAGCCCGCCTTGTAGTAGCGAGGGCCGGTGAGAACGAAAAAGCGATCGGTGAAAAAGCCGTACCAAACAAAGTCAAGACGACGAACTTCTCGAGTTTTAATCGAATTCAACCCACTTCCGTCGTCAATTTTATACATGGTTCCCCCAAAGCCGGCGCTGGCCGTGAAAGCACCAATCGGAGTATGGATAGTGGCCTTGAGGTTAGCAAGAGTTAATCCCCTTTTGATATTTATATCAGAGCGGCGAGCGGCTCCACCGGAATTAGGATCGATGAAAGTCGCCCCCGTCTGAAAATCTTGGTCATCATAGTGAATGGAAGGAGTCAGGCGCACATTGAAATCCCACGGCTCAAAAGCACTGTGATGTTGAATGTTACGGATAGAAACCGAGGGATTGGTGAGCCTAGCTTTTTCTTCGTAGCGAACTCCATTGAGGGTGGCTTCAGAAATTCTATACTTGATATTGGCCGTACCACTGTTGAGAAGTTTTAAAACTCCGCAGGAGCTTGAAGTCAGAAAAATGAAGAAGTAGAGTGAGAAGCGAAAGAGCACTCAACGATTATAGCAACTGTTAGACAGATAAAACCAATAAAGAATATCTAGAAGATAATGCTCTCCATTCCCGAGAAGAACAGTCAGAGAAGACCACCAACTTCCCAGAATTTATAAATTAGCGTTATGATAAACCATGATAAAAACACTCCTAACTTTGCTCTTTCTCTTCACTCATTGCTTTGCAGAAGCTGAAGCCTCAATTGAGGAACAAAAAATTCAATTTCTTCTCGACTCAGTAGAAAAGAGTGAGGTCATTTTTATTCGTAATGCCAAAGAACATACGGCGGCTGAGGCCCGCAAGCATCTGGAAAATAAGATGAATTATGCTAGGAGGGCTTTTTGGCTATTTGGACCAAAAGTCGATATTACTGTGGAGAACTTCATTACTAAAATTGCCTCTAGCTCATCAACAAGCAAGAAAGAGTATCAAGTAAAGCTTAAGGATGGAACGCTCATGAAAACGAGCTTATGGTTAAGACAGCGCTTGAAAGACTTTAAGCAAAATTCTCCAGTGCCTTCAAAAAAGTAGGTCCATATCTTCGGGCCTTCACTTCCCCTACTCCGTAGAGCTCCATGAACTCTTCTAGATTTACCGGCATTTGCTGAGCCATTTCAATGAGGGTTTGATCATGAAAAACTTTATAGGCAGGAACTCTCTTTTTCTTGGCCTCTTTCCTTCTCAATTCTTTAAGGTGACCGAGAAGGTCAGTTTCGGGCGAAGTTATCCCTTTCTTTGTCGATTTCTTTGCCGCTTTCTTTTTAGATGGTGATTTGGAGGTGGACTTTTTTGTTCTTTTCTTGGTGCCCGTGGCGGCTTTTGTTTTCTTTTTTGCAGCGTTCTTTCCCACTCTTTTTGGATCTTCTAAAAAATAGATAGGTGCAGCTGAGCCCAAGAACTCTACCGCCAAATTTGTCATTATAAGAGAGCCTCCGCGCGACCAATCGGCCTTAAGAAGCCCGAGCGCCATTAGAGAGCGCAAACCAAAGGCGACTCCTTTTTCAGGAGTATCCATGCAAAACCCAAAATCAGGCAGATCAAACCACTTGTGCTGTCTAACCTTGGCCGTCACTAAGCCTCTGGCGAGATCCACGATATCTCCTGGGCACAGCTGCGCGCCAGTGCGATGATAAAGGCTTAAAATTTTCTCGCTCCACTCTCGAGCTCTAAAGGCACCAATGGGCAATTCTTCTCGCAGGCAGTTATCGCAGTTTCCGCAGGGAGACCTAAAGTCCTCATCGAAACTTTGAAGAATAATTTGGCGCCGACAATGAAGGCTTTGGCCCAAAGCATACATGCCATCGAGGGCCTCACTCTCAAAGTGAAAGCGGGCCGCTGTTTTACCGCGAGACTTTCGCATCATCTGCTTTAAGATAACGGGATCGCGAGCACCATAAAAGAGCAGCGCCTCACTATCGAGCCCATCTCTTCCGGCCCGACCCGTTTCTTGATAATAATTTTCCACATTCTTAGGCAGGTCCATATGAACGACAAAGCGCACATCTGGTTTATCTATTCCCATTCCAAAGGCAATCGTGGCCACCATGATTTGATTTTCCTCGGCAACAAAGCGCGCCTGGTTTGCATAGCGAGTTTTAGTGTCAAGGCCTGCATGATAGGCCATAGCGGGATATCCTCTCTCTTGTAAAAAGAGGGTGGTCTCTTCGACCTTACGCCGGCTCAAGCAGTAAATAATTCCGCTCATACCCTGTTTATCTTCGAGGTAGTTCATGAGCTGAGCCGTGCCCTGGCGCTCTCTCTTGATGGCGCCGTAGTGAATATTAGGGCGATCGAAGCTGCCCATGAAGACTCGCGCCTCCTCTAATTTTAGCTCACGAATAATATCGGCGCGGGTAAATTTATCGGCAGTTGCCGTCAAGGCCATGCGAGGCACTGACGGAAAATCGCGAGCAAGACGGGCCAACTTTCTGTACTCTGGTCTGAAGTCGTGACCCCAAGCAGAAACACAATGAGCTTCGTCGATGGCAAAGAGGGAGAGCCCAGCTTTCTCCTGTACCTCTTGCAGTAAATCGATAGTACCGCTAGCAAAGAGCCTTTCCGGGGCCATGTAAAGAAAATCAACGACACCAGCACGCAAGTCCTCTTCGACCTTTCTTCGCTCCTTCAAGGTAAGACTTGAGTTATAAGCATAGGCAATTAAGCCCAGCTCATTAAGCGTTTGAACCTGATCTTGCATGAGAGAGATCAAGGGAGAAATGACAATGCAGACCCCCTCTCTTAAAAGTCCGGGAACTTGAAAGCAGAGTGATTTTCCCCCACCAGTTGGCATTAACACGAGGGAGTCCCCCCCATTTATAGCATTGGTGACAATTTCTTTTTGAGGTCCTCTAAATGAGCTGAAGCCGAAGACTCTTTTTAACAAAAGTGTAGCTTCGCACAAGATATCTTCATGAGAGCGAAGAGGCTTAGTTGAAAAAAGGTTTGTTTGAATACTCAAATGTCGTGTCTCGTCTTAAAGATTTTAATAACTCCCTACTCAACAAATATAGGCAACACGTCAATCATATAGTGAGGTCTCTTTGATGGGAATAGCTTTCAATGCCACTTAGTTAAAGATAAAATGCCAATCGCACTGCACAAGCATAAGGAGCTGAGTTTGAACCCTGTTTTATCCACCTTTAAAGAAAGCATTTTCAGTCAAATGACTTCCCTTGCCAATAAGCATCAGGCCATTAACCTCTCTCAGGGCTTTCCTGACTTTGCTGGCCCAAGCTTTATTACCGAGGCCCTCAAAGAGTCTTTAAAACTTAATTCATGTAATCAATACTCTCCCATGCCGGGACTGCCTTGCCTTACTCAGCAGTTACAGGAAACCTACAAAGATCAATATGCCTTGGAGTACAACCAAAGCCAAATTACCGTCACCAATGGCGCAACAGAGGGCATCATGATAACGGCGCTAGCCCTTTTGGCCCCCGGTGATGAGGTCGTTATTTTTGAGCCCTTTTACGATTCATACCCAGCGGCCGCCGCCTTAAGCCACGCTAAAGTTAAGTGTGTTACTTTAAAAGGACCGCAGTTTACTTGGGATTCTGAAGAACTTGAGGCGGCCTTTAACCACAAAACCAAATTGGTCATTTTTAATAATCCCCACAATCCAAGTGGCCGTGTTTTCTCACAAAAAGAGTGCAGTGAGCTGGCAAAGCTTTGCCAGAAGTACGACACTTACCTTTTAAGTGACGAAGTTTACGAGTACCTCACTTTTGATGGTCATCGCCATACTCCGATGGCCACACTACCGGGCATGTATGAGCGAACGATTACCTGCTCTTCTGGTGGAAAAACATTTGGCCATACAGGCTTCAAGGTAGGCTGGGTTCTAGCGAGTGAGGAGATCACTCACGCCCTTAGAATGGTTCATCAATTTACCGTTTTCAGCGTCAACGGAAATGCTCAATACGCTATGGCCGCAGGCTTAAGGCATCTTGAGCACTATCTTCCTACTTTTAGAATTGATTACGATACAAAACGTCGCGCTTTGCGAAAGTCCTTAGAAGCAGCAGGACTGCGACCTCTTGAGACTCAGGGAACTTATTTTACAATGATCCCCTTACCAGAGATGGCCCAACAGGCTCAAATGAATGACATAGCCTTTTGCCAATACCTTATTGAAAACGTGGGCATTGCCACCATTCCACCCTCCGGCTTTTATCAAAAGAGCAAAGATGGCGAAAACTATCTTCGGTTTTGCTTTGCCAAGAGTGAAAAGACCTTAAAACAAGCAGATTTGGCCCTAAAAAATGCTAGACTTAGTTAGATTAATAACCCCCTGTGAGCTATTGTGAGATCATGACTAAAAAGCAACAAACAAAGAGCCCCTCCGAAAATAAAGAGAGTAAAGGCGCTGAAATTAACGTCGAGGACATCGATCTCGAACGCATGAAAACACTTATTTCCGAAGCCCCTGGCTCCAGTGAATACGCTGTAGAGCGAGGAGGAGTGGCCTTCGCTCCTACCAAAGCGGGAGCGATAAAAAGCCGTGCTTTCAAGGTCATGGACGAGCAAATCGGCATGCAGATGGACAATATCATGGAGCAAATTCATGTACTTGCCCGTCAGGCCGAAAACTTAAAGGTCCGTCAGCATATCAGTGAAGAAATATACCGCTCTAGCATGAAGTTTGAACCGCTTGTGGGAGATGTCTACTATCTCTACAAAACTCCTAAGGGCAATGTTCTCAGTATGCTTTCCCCGGAGGAATTTGGGGATAAAAAGTTGGTGGAAAAGAGCTACAGCTTCGAAGCTAAGGCCAAACTTCTTGCCGATTGCACATGGGAAGTTTTAGAAAAAGCAGAGAATGCTTTTGACGGCAAAATTTAAGCCCGTCTCTATCAATCTCTGCATCCCGCTTAATCTTTAAATACTCTTTATGTACTCGTCGACATTCTCTTCTAGAATATCTAGGGGAACAGGTCCAGATCTTAAAACCACATCATGAAAGGCACGAAGATCAAATCTCGCCCCCAGTTTTTTGCGGGCCTTTGCTCTCAATTCTAGAATTTTACGCATCCCAATTTTATATGTGGTGGCCTGTCCTGGCATAACAATATAGCGCTCGATTCCCTTTGTTATTTCAAGGTCGGCGTTTGGAGTATTGTGTTTAAGATAAGCGATCGCCTTTTCCCTAGTCCATCGCTTGTCATGAAGACCAGTATCGACAACGAGCCTAGCGGCCCGCCAAAGTTCAAGAGACAGGCGGCCAAAATCAGAGTAAGGATCACGATAAAAACCAAACTCTTTAGGCAGTCTTTCCGAGTAGAGCCCCCAACCTTCACCATAAGCGGTATAGCCCCCTACTCTTCTAAATTTGGGAAGATCCTTCATCTCGGTCTTAATAGCATTTTGCATATGATGCCCAGGAAGCCCTTCATGATAGGCGAGGGCCTCCATTTTATAAATGGGGTTATCGGCCATTTTGTAGAGGTTTACGTAAAAGATGCCCGGCCGATCACCATAAAGAGAAGGCCCTTGATAAAAAGCAATACCAGCGCTCTTTTCACGGTAAGCTTCAACGGCTTTCACTTCCAGTTTAGCCTTGGGCAAGGTCGCGAACATTTTAGGCAAGGCCGCTTCCATTTTATCCAAAATTAAACCGGCTTTTTTTAGATAAGCCGCTCGCCCTACTTTATTATCAGGGAAAACAAAACGCTTATCCTGTTTCATGAAGGTGAAAAATTCTTGGAGGTTGCCCTTAAAGCCAACAGTTTTCATAATGGCGCGCATTTCGTTGTGAATGCGTGCCACGTCTTGAACTCCAAAGTCGTGAATCTCTTTTGGGCCCATATCTGTCGTCGTCATCGCTTTCAAGCGGAACCGATAATACTCTTGTCCATTGGGGAGCGACCAAGCGCCATCACTTCGCTTTTGCTTTTTGGAGAGCCTCTCCATAAAACTAATTAGGTCTTTATAGGCTGGGCCTACGCTCTCCATGAGGGCGGTTTGAGCTTCAATCATGAGCTTCTTTTTCGTCGCCTTTTTTATTTTCAACTTATCTACTTTATTCTTAAAGTCTTCAAAGAGAGGGCTTAGATTTTGACTCTTAGTAAAGGGCGCACCGGTTATAATATTTTGTGAATCCTCTATGACTTTGGCATAAACGAAGGCCGGAGGAATAATACCCTTCTCCTCCATCTTCAGGTTATGAACCATTTTTTCGCTGAACACTCTCTTAATTTCTCTCAGTCGAGAAATGTAGGCTTGCGCATGCTCCATTGTGCTCACACGGTGCATATTGATCATAAAAGATGCTGTTCCACTGTGATAACCAAACATTTGATTTAGGGGAAAACCATGAAAGCGCCACTTCCAAGAATCGAGTTTTTGCTGAACTTGCTTTTCAAAAAGACGATAGCTTAATTTAGCCTGAGGCGTGAGTGCATCAAAATTAAACTTTTGAAGGTCTTTAAGACTCTGCTTCGCCAGAGCCAGAGACTCGAGGGAATAAGCCTCTGTCTCATTATTGAGCTTCCCGTAATTGGTCTTTAAGCCGAGATAGGTCTGCCAAGTGGGATATCGTTCAACATTTTTGTCGAAAAGTTCATTAAGAAAGCTATTAAGCTCCTTGGTCTCGGCCAACTTCTCTTGCTCTGTGTACTGGCGAGAAGCACAGCCGCCCACAGCAAGAAGAGCGAAAAGAGATAAGAGAAGCAGAGACAAGAGGCTTTGTTTTGTTAAGTTTTTCATGGGGCATGCTAACAAAGGCCATCGCCGTTAGAAAAGACTAAAAATGGGCTGCCTCAAAGAATCACATTGCCACTTGCGTCTTTTTTCATCAAAGAGATTTCCTCAGCATAAAAATGAAAGCCCATAAACTTAAAAATTTCTAAGAGGCTCACTATTCCCATAGGATAGCGGTCCTCATTGACCACGATTGTGTTTCTATAGCCATAAAGGGCCATGTTATTGATGGCGTGAGCCAAGTAATGCTTATTTAAAAGAAGATGGGGAGATGGCGTCATGAAGTCTTGAGCCTTGCTTTGCGCACTCACTCCCTGCTGATCATAAACCTTAAACAGAAGGTCCCTCTCCGTGATGATTCCCTTAATCGTCGTCTCATACTCCATCAAAAGCATGGCGCCCTTTCTTCGTCCCTTCAAACCAGCTACAACCTCACCGATGGCCGCGCTTTGATCTATAACCAAAGGCTTCTCATCACAAACTCGACGAAGGTGGGCCATAAAGAGGTTACCGGAAAGGCTGTCACTTTTTTCGCTTAAAATAGAGAACTCTTCACTGTAATCATCGACAGTTAGATACTCCCACGACGTTACGCTTCCAAACCTAGCGACATGCTTAGGAAAGAATTGAACAACAAAGTCCATAAGATCTTTAATTGAAACCATTGCGCTGAAATCGCCCTTCTCATTGACAATAGGGACGTGGCGAAAGTTTCTCTTGGCCATGAGCTTTATGACGTCACTAACAAGCGCCGATTCAGAGAGGGTTATCGGCTTGGAGCTCATAATGGTGTCAATTCCTACTTCAGCCCAGCTATTTTCTCCCAGATCCCCTTTTTGCAGAAAATCCCTCTCAGTCACTATCCCCACAATTTCGCGGCCTTTTAAGACGGCCAGACTTCCTTGAGTATTATCTCGCATAAGCTCAAGAGCGTCAGAAGCACTAGCATCAAGCCCAATAGCACAGCTGCTTAGCTGCCCTAGCTCCTTAACAGGAACATCTAGCCGTGATTTTTCAATAACAGAGGGGTTTAAATTACTCATTCCTTCATTTTAAGGGGAATCGAGCAATAATAACAGCTTTTGCACAAAGCGGTTGCGCTACGCGTCAGAGCAAGATAGAAGACCTTATGAAAACAACTATTAAGCTTTTAAGCGCCCTTTTATTGACCTCCTCTACTCTTGCCGGAATCTATGAACCTCATACGATTTGGGATAAGCAAAAGCTCGTGACCTGCTTCTACAGTGAGGAGTCTCACCTAAGAAATACCGGTATCGAGTCTATTGAAAAAGCAAAAAAGGACTTTGATTTTGTCCCAAAAAGCTTGAGTAAAAGAAAGAGAGCAAGAGTCGTAAAGGCTGCCCTACAAGACTTCACTCCTCAGCGTACAGGTCTTCATTTCGTGGGTTTTAAAGACTGCAGCGAAACAAGAAACCCTGACGTAGTTGTTGCAAGGGCCGGCTCAAAAATCTTTCTTCTCGATACGCCAGGCTTTGGCGGAAGAGCCGTTATTGGTCAAGACGGAGTGATGGGTGCGCACTCTTCCCTAGGGTTTGGCTTCTTCAAAAAGTCTGGAAGAATCGCCAATGTCATTCTCAAGAATGTTAGGCCATCAACAATTATTCATGAGCTTGGCCACGTTGCTGGACTTAGACATGAGCATATTCACGAAGACGCTCAAGAAGATCGAAACTGTCATAAGTTCGTTGTCCCTTTAAAAATGGATGAGCCAGACAAGTTGGAACAACCTTATTCGACTGCCGTTTTTCACACCGAATACGACAGCGCTTCGATCATGAATTACTGCCATACATTCGTGAATCGCAGAGAACTCGATAACGGAGAGAAACCGATACTATCGCGCAAAGATTTAGAAACACTAAAAGAAATATATCCGCTCTAAAAGGAAGAAGGAATTTAAGATGATAAAAAAAACTCTCACGACACTTGTCTGCCTTCTCCCTTTAATTTCCACCCAAGCGGGAATATATGAGCCCCACACGGTATGGGAAAAGCAAAAACTAACCGCTTGCTTCTTCAGTGAAGAGTCCCATGTTGAGATCACAACTCTAAAGTCTAGTGTTGCGGCGAAAGCAGCTTATGGTTTTGTTCCTAAAAAACTCAGCAGAAACAAGAAGAAAAAAGTAATTGAAGCAGCGACACGAGAGTTCACTCCTGGGCGAACAGGAATTCATTTTGTAGGTTTTAAAGACTGTTCGGAAACAGCAAATCCCGACGTCATCGTCATGAGAGCAGGCGCGAAGATATTCCTCTTTAATGACTTCAAGTGGGGCGGTATGGCGGTTATCGGCGAAAATGGTGTCCAAGGTATTCACTCAAGCCTAGGCCGAGGTTATTATAAAAAAATAAAGAAGCCCGCCTATGTCGTTCTTAAAAGCTTCTCTCCTACCGTTATTGTTCACGAATTTGGTCATGTGGCAGGGCTCAGGCATGAGCATATTCATCCAGATGCCCAACAGGATGAAAATTGTCTCAATAGACGCTCTCAAGTGAATATGGATGAGCCTGAGAAGCTAGAGCAAATTCGTAATACAGCTATCATTTTCACAGAATATGATGAGCGCTCTGTTATGAACTACTGTCACATGATGCTCAACTCATTCGAGATCAATCGCTCATCATCAATCCTCTCGAGAAAAGATATGGCCACTCTCAAAGAGATCTATCCTCAGTAGCATCTCAAAAAAGGGGCTAGAGGGAATCCTCAAAGGAATATAGCCTCCCTAAATTCGATAACTTACAAGTTTTTAAACAAGAAACTTTAAGTCTCAACATGATTCGTCCGAATAGAAGGAGTAATTTACTCCAAACCTCGAGAGGTAATTAATGAGACTGAAGGCCTGGGCACTGATGGCCCTTTGTGCAAGTTCTATGATCTACGCAGGACCAAGAGAGCAAGCACGCCGAATGCATAACCGTCTAACGGGCGTACCTCCAACAACCGCTACAGAAAATCAAATGCTCACGTTGATCCAAGCGAACAACGCCGAGGCGGCCGCTGAAATAGCGATGCAAAATCCGCGGTTCTACGATGTGGTCCTTAAGAACTGGTTTAAGGTTTGGACTAACCAAGAAGAAACCAACAGAGTTCCTTTGAATGACTTCGTGGCCACGGCCATTGGGCTTGTTCGCGACGATATTAGATTTGATCAAGTTCTTTACGGAGATCATCTTTATATAAGTAACGCCAACAATGCACCTCCTTATGACATTGAAAATAATGATCACTACGAGTATCTTGAGGATAATAGAATTTCTCTTGCCACCACTCTTCAGCGAGTGAATCAAAGTACAACAACAGGAATTGCCGAAACAGCTGGAGTCCTAACAACAAGGGCCTCTGGCGAAGCCTTTCTTAGTGCAGGCACGAATAGACGTCTCACTCGCTTTACCTTTATGAACTTTCTGTGCCGAGACTTTGAAGCTCTTCACGACACAACCATCCCGGATGTTTGGGTAAGAAGAGACGTTGATCGAGCACCGGGAGGCGACTCAAGGGCCTACAAAAATAAGTGCGTTGGCTGTCATGCCGGACAAGACGCCCTGGGCGGTGCCTTCGCTTACTTTAATTGGGATGGCGATAAAGTCGTCTACACAAATAATAATGTGCAAGACAAGGTAAATGCGAACAATCTCTTTAATGAAGGACATGTGGTCAGTGACGATAGCTGGGAAAATCTTTGGGTGAAGGGTCAAAATGCTGTTCTTGGGTGGCGAGGAAGCCAATCAGGAACGGGGCCCACAAGTTTTGGTCAAATGCTGAGTGCCTCAAAAGCCTTTAGTCAGTGCATGGCCGAAAAGTCTTTTAAGCTCGTTTGCCTTAAAGAGCCACAAAGCGCCACTGACATCGCTGCCGTAGCCAGCATGGCCGACTCTTTTGAAGAGTCAGGCACCTACAGTATGAAAGACCTTATTGGTAAAACCTCAACCCTTTGTTTGGGCCAGTAGGTTAGGAGATATCTATGAATGCAAAAATAAGAATTCTTGCGACTCTTACAAGTCTTGGAATTATGCTCTTCTCCTTTAACCATTGTGTTTTAGAGCAGAAAACAAATAAAAAAACGGATACGGCTACATCGGATTCAACCAATGCAGCCCCTACCACAGGTGATACACCAGTAGCCCCGCCAATGGTTCCACCCGTAGTCATTGTACCCGCGCCGACTCCAGCGCCACCAGATGTTGGTAATCCTGGCGGCATTCCTCCTGTTGTTATTCAAGCGCAAGAGATTGATGTTGGGGTGAAAAACTTTGAACAAATTAATGAGACGATGGCCTTTCTCACCGGTGTTGATCCGACGATAAGAGATATCGAGCGAATTTATGAAGAACTCGAAGATCAGCTCCCAGGTAACAACAATATCAAGTCTTTTCTTGCGGCCAACCAAGTGGCCATCACAAAGCTTGCAGCAGAGTACTGCGATGAGCTTGTTGGAAATGGCACTCTAAGAGGACAGGTTTGGACAGGGTTAAACTTCGGTAACTCCCCTAATCAAATCCTCAGTAATAATGCCCAAAAATATGGAGTAGTCGTTCAGACACTCGATAAATTCTGGGGATCAACGACAGAAAATAGAGCGACCAGTGAAACAGAAATGCTCAGCCTCATGAATGACCTCCTTGTGGGAGAGAATCTCGGTAATAGAGATACAACGAGTAAAGTAATGAAAGGGGTATGCACCGCCGCTTTAGCAAGTGCTGAAGTCTCCATGATGTAGACCCAGAGTTTAAAAAATAGGCATAGTAATAGAATTGATAAGGAATTACTAAGATGAAAAAATTCAATCAAAAAGAGAATTTTCTTAAGACATCGGGACCTGTTAACCTCGAAGGCCATAGACTAAAAACCAGAAGAGATTTTCTCTCTCATGGTCTGATCTCTGCTTCGGCGTTTACTTGGATGCCCAGTGTATTGAGTATGATTCACAGTAACTCACTTCAGGCAGCCTGTGCTGTGCCACAAATGAACACCAAGACTCCTGTTATTATTATTGACCTCTCTGGCGGAGCGAATATACCTGGCTCTAACGTTATGGTTGGCGGCGCTGGCGGTCAGCAGGACTTTCTCACGACCTATCAAACATTAGGTCTTCCGCCGGATATGCACCCCTCCATGGGGGGAATGCTTGATACTGAAATGGGCCTAGCTTTTCATACTGACTCCCCTTTTTCTAGAGGGATGAAAAGCATCATGAACGCTCAGGAGAGATCCAGAGTAGATGGAGCTGTCTTTTGTAGTTCCTCAAGTGATGATACTGCCAATAACACTTTAAACCCTTCTTACTGGCTGAATAAGGCCGGTGCTAAAGGTGGCTTAAGCCAGCTTGCCGGAACAAGAGACTCCCCTTCGGGAGGAAAGTCTATGGCCCCGATGACAAGTATAAATCCTTCCCTACAACCCGTTAGGCTCAACAGACCAAGTGATGCTTTAGGCCTCGTTAACATTGGCAAGCTCGGTGAGCTCTTCAATGACCAAAAGGCCCAAAGAATTCTAAAGTCAATTGAGCGCATGAGTGAACAAAAAATTATGAAGTTCAATCAACAAGCTCTACCAGATCAGATTAAAGAGCTGGTTCGCTGCGGCTACATCGGTTCACAAGATCTCATTAGCCAATATAGTGCCGATGCTATCGATGCCTCCCTAGACCCTTTGGTCGCCCAAGCTTTTGATAACCTCAATGATGGTAATCAAAGAAAGACGGCTACAATTGCCAAGCTCGTGCTCGACGGTCATGTTGGTGTGGGAACAGTTGAAAAGGGTGGTTATGACTACCACAATAAAACAAGAGCGACTGGAGAAATTAGAGATTTTGAAGCCGGAGAGCTCATTGGCAGGATTGTTAAACTTGCCGCTCTCAAGCAAAAAAATGTGATGATCTATGTTTATACAGATGGTGGCGTGACTGCCCGAGCAGAGCTTGATAACTCACAAAATGGCCGAGGAAAATATGTTTGGACCGGTGACTCCGGCCAAAGAAGTTCAGCTTTCATGATGGTCTATCGCCATGCTGGTCGCGCAACTCTTAGAAATGGAGTACGCCAAGTTGGTCACTTCAAAGAAAGTGGCGGCGTTGAAAATACGGCTACTCCAGCTTCAAATAGTTCGGTTAATTTGGCTAAGCTTATTACGGCCAATTATTTAGCCCTCCATGGGGAAGAAGGCATGCTCTCACAAGTTGTGGGCGACAACCCCTTCGGCCAAAACCTTGGTCAATACCTCATTTTCCAGCCAATCGTTTAGGAGAAAGCGTGGGTCATACAACTAACCGCCTCGTTGGCATTATTCTTTTTTTAGGAACTCTATTGGTCAGTTACAATCACTGCCTTGGTCCCACCCAAACAAAGAAGAGTGGCTTAACATTTGATTCGACAACAACCGGAACAACGGGTGATGTAGGCTCAAGTGGTACACCCATTTTGACTCCTCCAACTGGTGGTGGTGGTGATCCCAAAGCCGTGAGTATTCAAGCTTTCTCCACCACAATGCATCCCATAACAAGGGCCCGCTGTATAAATTGCCACGGCTCCTTTCAGACACCCCTGCACGCCGTAGCGGATGTCACCGAGGCCCATGATGCTGTCATCGATGGCTTTAAAGTTAATTTCAATAATATTCCCTCTTCGAGAATGGTTCTTAAGCTCTCCGATGAATCTCATAATTGTTGGTCCAACTGTGCGGCCAACGCTGCCGAGATGCAGGCAGCGATTGAGGATTGGAAGAGTCAGGTAGAAGCAACAACAGGATCGATTAGCCCAGAGCCAGCAGAGCCTACTCTGACAACAGCAGAGTCTCTCACAGTCATGGAAGAATTGGACCCTAACAACGCCATGGCCGTTGGTGATATTGTTATCGAAGCCAACAGTGCTTCTTTAAAGGCACCTATGGTTGCCGCTGCAGCAGGAGCTGACTCTTACATCCATGTTCCCAATGGCAACGGTGGTAACGTTGCCAACAATAGCAATGCTGCCGGAATCGGCTATATCAACTTCGATGTCAATGCGAGTGACAGTTATAAGGTCTATGCCTATGTCGACGCCCCAGAAAATGCTGATAATAGTTTTCACATTAAGGTTAATAACTCCAACTATGCCGAGTGGCACATTCCATTAACGACCGGCTTTGAGTGGCGTGAGGTGACAACCACGACAAATGGTAATCCAATTGACTTTTTTATTCCTGCTGGAAATGGGAATGTTTTAGAGGTTCGCCAAAGAGAAGACGGCACCAAGATTTCACGCGTAGTGATTTCAAGTGATCCTAATATTAATCTGAATGATTTGGGTTCGGCGGTAGAGTCCGTTTTGACTTATGACTTAAGCGCCATCGTCGGGGCTCCCGCGACACTGACAGTTCGGTTGTCAGAGTATGATATGTACTCTTACAAACTCAGTAATCCTACAATTACCAGCAGTGCTCGCTTGAGAGTTAAGAGTTTAAAACCTCTTATAAATGGTCAATACAACCCTCAGCATGCTACCTACACGTTGATTGATACGACAACTCTTCCAGGAACAACCGTATTGAGTCCAAGGGCGCTTATCGCTCTTAAGGACCAAGGAAATGCTATTGATCGCTTAAGCTTTAGCTTTGAGATCATTCAGGTTCAATAGGCTCTTTTTTAATCCTAACTTTTAGCATTTTAGAGGAAGCAAGAGCACGAGTTCTTGCGAGCTCCACGGTATTGCCTCGGGCCAGAGTTACGGCCATGCGCCTACCTTTATAGGCTTGCTCCTTTCCAAAGACTCGCACATCGACCCCTTCAACCTCTAAGGCCTTCGCAAGACCGAAAACACCAAGGGATTGCCCCTGCGTTTTGGCTAACACCACGGCAGAAGCACTGGGGCCTAAGAGCTCAATAGAACGAATGGGAAGGCCTAGTATCGCTCTTAAGTGAAGCTCAAATTCGTTGATATTTTGAGAAACAAGAGTGACCATTCCTGTATCATGGGGTCTGGGTGAGAGTTCACTGAAAATAACTTCTTTTTCTGTCACGAAGAACTCAACCCCAAAAATGCCGGCACCTCCGAGAGCATCTGTAACCTTTTTTGCCATCTCTTTGGCCTTACGAAGGTGGGACTTCTTAATCGCAGCTGGCTGCCAAGACTCTCGATAATCACCAGACTCCTGAACGTGCCCGATTGGAGCGCAGTAGAGAGTCTCTCCTCTCTTTTGTTTGACGGTCATTAAAGTAATTTCACTCGTGAAGTTGATAAACTCCTCTACGATAATCTTAATTCGCTGTCCCCGCCCCTTTTTGGCGAACTCCCAAGCTCGCTTAAGGCCTTGAGCAGAGTTAACCTTACTCTGTCCCTTTCCAGAAGAAGACATTACCGGCTTGATAACACAAGGGAAGCCAATCTCAAGCGCAACTTTGTGAAGCTCCTCTAAAGATTCAGCATAAGCGTATTTAGCCGTTCTCAGCTTAAGTTTTTTTGCAACTAAGTCCCTTATGGCATCTCGATTCATAGTGAGATGGGCCGCCATGGCGCTTGGTGCTACTTGTATCTTATCTTTTTCAAACTGGAGAAGACTCTCAGTATCAATAGCCTCAACCTCGGGAACGATAATATCGGGTCGATACTTTTGGACAACTCTTTTGAGGGAAGCGGTTTTTTGCATGTCTATAACAGCAAACTCATCGGCCACTTGCATCGCAGGGGCATTCTTATAACGATCAACTGCAATAACGTGACACCCAAATTTTTGAGCAGCGATTACAAACTCTTTTCCCAACTCTCCCGAGCCCAGTAATAATATTTTTTTCAAAATCATATTCCTTTTTTGCCTATTGCAATGACTAGATAAGTTCTATTTTAAAAGTCAAAGAGAAGCTTGGCCAGAGATGATAAGGCCGCGATAGGATAAACCTAATGATAACTATCCAAAAAGTCTCAGAGATATTCAGCTCAAAAGATAAAAAAGCTGCGTTCTTTATTGTGCTTTTCTTCGCCTTTAACCTCCTCCAACAGTGCGGCCACCGAGAAGACTACCCATTCACTTACTTCGGTATGTACAAAGAGGGAAGAATGAACACAAAGGATTTTTATCGCTTTAAGGTCCACTATATAAAAGGAGAGCGTAAGGTAGATATAGCCTCCTTTAAGTTGAATCAATACAGACTCAAAAGAAAGCTAGATACTCTGCTTCTAAAACAAACATATTCACTTGATAATCACCCTCTAGAGCCTTCCTCTTTGATCATGGAAGGAAGAAAAGAAAAGATAGAAAAAATCTTCGTAACAGAGGTTATTCCGCAACTGAAAAAAAGAAATTTGTCTTTAAAAGGCGCTGAGTTTAGCTTGTCCTATGAATACTGGGACGAGCTTTCACCCTCAAATATTTACAAACCAAGAGTCACTGAAGAATGCCATCGTATCAAAATATCATCACTGGCTTCAAAGGATCATCTGAATGAATGATTCTTCCTCTAATACAGAGAGCTTTGACTATCGACTATTTCGCTTTATTCTCTTTGCCGGGGCGACCTTATTTATTTTCATTCGCTCAGGCCCAGCTTTTGAGGGAACTTCTGAACTTTGGAATCCAATTAGCTTTTTCCAGCTCTTTGAGGGCCCACTGCCGACAACGTACTTAAGCACTATCAAATGGATGTGGCTCATCACGGCGCTTTTAGCCAGTATCAATTGGGGCTTCTCTTTCACATCAAAGTTGGCCCTAATCCTTGGTAGTTTGTTTATCGGTTATGAGTATAATTTCGGTAAAGTCCACCACAGCACTCAAGTTTATATGGGTGCGCTCTTTATAATGAGCTTTGCTCCTCGCTTTAAAAAGGAGAGAAGCTGGCATCTTCACCTGGTGAGACTGTGGGTTGTTTATGTCATGCTCACTACTGGTATGCAGAAGCTCTACTACGGGGGAGGCCTTGATTGGGCGTTTAGTGATTCCTTCTTCCTTAAAATCTACACTCTGCCCTATCACACGGTTGCGGCTCAATTTCTTCTCGATTCACCAGTTTTCATTTCCCAGCTCGCCGCAATTTTTGCCCTCGTGATTGTGGAGCTACTCGCTCCTCTATCCCTGACCTCAAAAAAGATGGGTATTCTCTACTTCTTTATTTGGACTTCCTTTCACCCTTTTGTCACTCTTGTTTTTGGTCGTCACTACCAGTTTTACTCTCAAATCTTTGTCTACGCCGCCTTTTTACCCTTTTCTTCTTTGATCCCTAAAAAAGTCAGACACTATTTAAAATCGCCGTAAAAAAGAGTTCTCTTAAAAGTTCGTTTCCATCTGAAAAAGAGTCGCCTCTTCTGAACGATCCTCTCTTACTAAGGCAATCCCGGCCCTAAGGAGGAGGGATTTAGAATATTGATAGTGAGCCTGCATATCATAAATCATGAGATCTTGCGCCGTTGGATTTACAAACTCTCGCGCCCGACCAACGGCTAATGCCGCCTTAAACTTTCCATTCAAATAACGAAGCCTAGAGACAATAAAATGCTCATCGTCACGAGCACCGCCAGTAAAAGTTCCGAAGCCCCCAAGGCGAACGAGACGAGAGTTAGATCGGTTATTATCTGGGTCATTATTAACGACAAAGCTATAAGTGTCGTAGCCCGCTGTAATGAGACCACCGTCTTCTGACATAATCCCTTGAAAAGAAAAATCAAAGTTCTTATGAAAACGGTACTCGCCTTTTATGGCCGCAGAATTATGATGCCCGTGGTACCAAGAACCCCTATCTCCTAAGCCTAACCAGTTCCAAACAATGAGACCCGTAAAGTTTGGGCTTTTATACTTGTAGTAAGGAGAGAAGTTGTGAACATTTCGAAGCACGTAACTCTTATCGTCGTTAAACCAAGTAGCGTAAAGAAGGGCCCACTCGTGTCGCGCATGCAGGTGAAAAAGAGCGGCCGCGTACATATCCCCGTCATCCCCTTCATTACCGATAGATCCTTCTGTCCTTTTGTCATAAAGAATTGCTGGCATGAAGTTGCCGTAGAATTTGTAGAGTAAAAGACGATCACGCCTATCATCACATGTATTGAAACAATCGGAAAAGTCAGCGGTCTGCCTTCCCGCCCGGGCCATCCACCCCTTTGGAAGAGGCGCTTCAATATAGCCATAATCTAGGCGAACAGGATTGCCGCCATTCAGGGCTCCACTGGAGTTGCCGCTTACCGCTTGATCTGCCACATCTCCGTTCCACTTGTCTCCACTTAAAACCGTCCTCGTTCGAATGCTTATTTTATCCTTGGTTGTTAAGTCTAGCTTCAGGCGCAGCATTTGAGCATAGCCTTGAGACTTCACTCCCGTGTTTGTTTCTGTCGAGAAGCCTCTAACATAACCGTCGCCACCAAAACTAACCTTTAGGTCATCAAGGTCTGCCGCTATTGAGGGAAGAGCGAAAAAGAAAATCAGCATCAATACAAAGAGAAAACCGGTTTGGGTTTGTTTCATTCAGGGTCCTTCAGTAATTTAAGCAAGGGCTGAATTTAGTACGGTGGTACAAGAGTTTCAAGTGCTTTATTAAACGCGAGGCGAAAAAGGTCCATCACTGGGCCTTTACCTATAATTGAGTATTAAATCGTAGGAGAGGGCCCTCTACAAGGTAAAGGCAAAGCCCTCCACAATCATCCCAGGATTGCGAGAACCCCCAATGCTACGATTGCCGTAAGTTGCTGTGCTCATATGCACCTCACTAAAGTCAGTCACTGTTTCAAGACCGGCCCCAAAAATATTGTAAAGAGTGTCATCAAAACGCAGATCCTTTATAGGCCCTATAACCTTGCCGTTTTCAACCCACAAACAACCAAAGCGAGTCATTCCCGTCACTCGAGCCTTTTGCTTATCACTCCAGTTGAGATAGTGGAGATCACTAATATAAAGACCGGTTCCTAGCTTCTCAAAAATTTCATCTCTTTTAAGATCGCCAGTTTCAATACACAAGGACCTCGGCCCCTCGCTACCAGAAGCCTGATTACTCTTAAGACCATACTCTTTTTCTGTAGCACGACTTACAAGAAGCTCCTTCATTTTACCACGAGAGACAAGCTCAAGCTTTTCGGCCGCGACTTCACCAAGGCCATTAAAGCGTGGGCTCAAGCCCAGTGAGAAGTCCTCCTGTAAACTAAAGTGTTTAGAGAGTTCTCTCTTTCCCTCGTAGAGATCAGACAGCGGGCACTCCCCTCTTTTATAAGCTCCGGCCGAGAGTGCATGCCATCCCATCATTCCTGAAATTTCATTGACAGCACTCGGGGCTAAGTAAACGCGATACTTACCCGGAGACATTACTTTTTGAGGCTTATCCATCTGGGCGAGAGAGGCTATCGATTCATTCATCTTAGTTTCAAAATCCCTTCTATCGAAGTGAGATCCCGCATAACTTCCTTTGATCGCCTTTTCCTTTGCCGTATAGAGGCTGTAGTCAAAGAAAAAAGACACCGAAGTAAACCAGTGGCTTTGTCCTAGAGAGTTTGCATTACCGCGAAAACTAGAGCCTGCGCTCAAATAACCCGCAAGATCAACCTCGGCCATAACTCCACCAAGTAGATCAATAAACTCATCAGCAGTAGGAACCATGCCTTCGTTGATGACTCGACTTGTTCCCTCATTTGTTAGGGCAGTGATAAAGGGATCAACAGGAAGAGAGTCAACTTCCTTTTGTAGTTCTAAGAGGTACTTTTTTAAAAGAGCTTCATTGCTGGCTTCATCACTGGAGAGATCGACCCTAAGGCCGGCTTTTCTTTCTCCACAATGAAGGGACATGTTAAGGCTTGCTTGATCGACTGTTGTGATCTGGCGAACTCTAGATTTATTCAAGCGAATAAAGTCTGTTTCTTCGGCATCAAAATTAATATTCAAGACGTCACTTTTTCTTAAAAGAGAAAAACAATACTGACTTGCCTTATTAAAAATATTTTCCCAATTTGTTGCTTTGTTCATGACTAGGCTCCTCCAAAAACTTCAATATCGCTAAACTTACAAGTGGGAATAGCATGGCCCACGCGGATAACCTGATTAGGCTCACCCTTACCACAGTAGGGAGAACCCCAAACTTCAAAGCAATCCTGATTCCCAACATGGCTTAGGTTATTCCAGAAGTTCACAGTTGCTCCCCTGTAATTAGGGTTACGAACCACTCCCTTAAGCTCACCGTTTTCAATCAAGCGTCCGTACTCGCAGCCAAACTGAAACTTATTTCTATAATCATCTATCGACCAAGAGCGATTGGTCTCCATGAGAACTCCACGCTCAGTGCTAGAGATCATCTCTTTCATGCTTGATGTTCCGGGCTCGATATTAATATTGCCCATCCGATCAATAGCAGGTCTATTCCAACCCGTTGAGCGTCCACAACTAACACCAGGAATATCGCTTCTTTTTTGAGACTCAATCCCACCGATTCCTCTCACGAGAATACCATCTTTAATAAGATGTTCTTTTGTTGCCTTAACCCCATTGTCATCAAAGGCAAAGCTTGCCATCTCACCGGGCAGAGTCGGGTCATAGGTGACATTCAATAAATCAGGACCGTAGCGAAGAGAGCCAAAATCCTCTGGAGACACAAAACTCCAGCCTGCATAGTTACGCTCATCTCCTAGGATTCTATCAATTTCAAGAGGATGACCGATCGATTCATGAACCTGCAGATAAAGTTGATCAGGAGCAAGAATAAGATCCATTTTTTCACTTGGGCACTCTTTAGCCACAAGTAACTCTTCAAGCTGCTTTAAAAGTTTTTCGTTCATTTCTTCTTGGTAAGAGCGATCAAGGGCTTCTGCTCCCCACTGTAGTCCCTTCATTCCAGAGGTTCTTCGTTGAATCACGTCACCTTTTTTACCCGTCACTGAGCTGTCTTTACTCACGATGGAAAAGCTTTGACTCCAATCCGAGCCGTTGCTGCTGAGGTAGTTAATATCTGTTTGGGAAATCATTGCCCAAGCGCTAGCCTCTATAACGGAGCTCCCTTTCTTCAACTCGGAAGTGGTGTGGATGAGAAAATCTTGGACCTGGCCTGGGCTTAGCTCGCCCAATGGAGACTTTGTAGGACTCTGATATGAGCCTGTATTTTTGGGACGGATACTCTCGTCAAATGTCGTCAGTGAAAAGGCTCCCACACTAAGGGCCCTAGCCTCTGCTTTTTTAAAAGCTTCGTCGAGGCCGCTTTTAGTCATATTACTGGTCCCTGCGTAACCGAGGGTACCATTGACCATGACCTCAACCATTACACCGAGAGTGATGCCGGTAGAGTTACTGGAGTTCTGGCCATTTCTGGCCATGCGAAACTGACTTTTCTCACTGTACTCACGCACACCCCACCAATCCCCTCGAGTCTCAGCGTTCTTTAAGATATCTCTTAGTTTTCCCATCTCTTCTTCTCCCGAGCCAGCTTCTGTCGTGCTCTATGGTCAATTTGCGCTGTAAGCATAGACCATAAAGCCTCTAGGTGTCACATTATAGAGATGAAAAGAGAGCTCTACTTTAATGGATCAAGTATCCATGCCCCTAGCGAATTTCATGCCCACTTTGCCGAATTGATGGGCTTTCCAAGCTACTATGCAGCTGATCTCGATGATTTGTGGACGTGCTTAACCAGCTACATTGACCCCCAAGTGCGCTTAACTATTCAAGGCTTTGATCATCTCGTAAAGGTCTTTGGACCTGAGGCCGAAGGTCTCAAAGAAATCTTTGCTCGTCTGCCTGAAGCCGTGCCAGAACTAGAGCTGCTCTTAAATTAATAACTAACGCTTAACGCAAAATAATAATTTCAAGAAGGCTAACGTGACCGACTCCCCCTCTGCGAAGAAAGAAGCCATCGACGATGAGACCAAAGCCAAAAGACAGGCTCAGTACAAGGCCCGAGCCATTGCCCGTGCCAAACAAAATCAGAGCTATAAAGACTACGATGAAGTTATCCCAATAGAAATACTTCATCACGATGAAGAAATTCTGGTCGTTAACAAACCCCCCTTTATGATGGTGCATCCATGGAAGGGCGGGCCGAGAAGAGAAAAAGCTCTAATGACCCATGTTAAGGAGCAAACAGGAGAATGGGTTTATCCTGTTCATCGTCTCGATCGTCAAACTTCAGGAATCGTTCTCTTTGCCCTGAAGCCCGGCAATGTGACATTTTTTAAGGACCGATGGCACAGTGATGAAGTTGAGAAAAAATACATTTGCTTGGCCAGTGGAGAAATTGAGGAAGAGGGCCGCTTTAAAAACCAGCTTAAGAACTCCAAAGGTCACAAACAAGACGCGCTAACCGAGTATAGACCCCTTGAGTTCTTCAATCATCTCGACTATCCCTGTACCCTGTGTGATGTAACCATTCGTACGGGAAGAAAACATCAGATAAGACGCCACTTTTCCCGGCACATGAAAAATGTTATCGGTGACACTCGCCACGGAAAGGGACCAATTAATGACTTCTTTCGCGAGCAGCTCAATCTTCATCGGCTCTTTCTTCACGCCTATTATTTGAAAATCCCCCACCCCACAAAGAACACTCTTCTTCACTTTCGCCAAGAAATGCAGGAAGATCTCACGAGTACTCTTGAGCGCTTTAGACAGTTAAGCCGCACGAGCGAGTCTTAAATCCAATACAATCTATATATAATTTAGACATATTGAAAATAACGTTGGTTTAGCTTCAGACTAATAACCCGGTGACCGACAGGTTTTTAATGGATATTAGCGAAATTGAAAGTGAGTATATCGTTGAACTGAGTGAAATTTGTGAGGCGAGCGAGCTGATCATATTAAAACTTGAAAAACTCTACTGCGAGCAAGATTTTAATGAACTCATGAGAAATCTTCATAACCTTAAAGGTACTTGTGCCGCCCTAGGCTTGTCAATTCTCGCCACTCTGTTTCACGATCTTGAGACTTACCTTTTAAAGCAAAGTGAGGAAGAGAGTATTGACAACACTGTCACCGACTACCTTCTGACTTGTATCTCAACGGTCCATCACTTTTTTGAAGATGGGGTCCAAGCCCCAGTTTTGGGCCTTCCGGCTCCTCCTCGTCCTATTGATCAAACGCTTATCCCCAAGAGAAGCTTAGAAAAAAAAGAAAAACGAAGCGAAAGAAGTGAAAAGTTTTATAAAAACCCAGTCTCTCTAGAGGGTTTGATCGTCTACTATATAGATGATGATAAAATGCTTCTTGAGATCGTTAAAAATGACTTATCAAAAATTGGCTGCCAAGTAGAAACTTTTGAAAATCTAGCTCAACTGCGCAAAGGCGTGCTAAAAAGCCTTCCAGATCTCTTTATCATCGACAATAGACTCGAAAACGAGACGGGAACTGATATCATGAAGGACCTCAATAAAATTGTGCCTAGTATTCCTAAAATTATCTATACGGGATATATGGATGAGCAGCTGATGGTGACGGCCCTTAATTTAGGTGCTTATGGTATTATTGAAAAACCAATGAGTCTTGATTTAATGAAAGTCTATTTACAGCGAATTAAACGCAAACAGATCAGAGACGAATACATAACCAAGAGCCATCTTTTTCATCAAGACCTACTCGATATTATCTCAACGTCTAAAGACAACATAGACTTTGAAGAGATAACAGAGCGATTACGAAACCTTGAGACCATCCATCAAGAAAAAGCCTCTTGAGAGATCGGGGAAAAGACAACCTCGTTTCTAAAGACTCCTAACCGGCCGTACCTAACCGGCGGTACCTAACCCCTTCTCATGAAAGTGAACGCGACAAAGATAGCCTACCGAAGCCAGCCAGAAAATATCCGCAAGGCCTAAGTGAGCGAGAGCGGCCCAAACTGGCGCCATTAAAAGATAGTTCACGACGCCAAAGCCTAAGCTTATAAAGACTAAAACCTGAATGGCCTGAGCCCAGGTCTGAACTTCCTTTTCTCTATGTTTTTGCAAACCTTGAGGGTAAGTGAGAGAGAGAATATACCACCAGAGCCCAAGGCCCACGGCTAGAATCGGATGAAAGATCCTTAGCTGAATAAGAAAGGGAGAATCTGCGCTAAAGTCACTAGCGAAACCCTCACTCAAACTCTGCGAGGGAAACAACGTGTTTCCTAATGCGGTAATAGCACCAAAGGCTCCTACAATTAAAAAAAGACTAAGGCCTATGAAGCCTAAGAGTTTTTGTTTTGAGCTAGGCGCTTGGTAAATAAAGGGCTCAATACTGGACACCACTCGCTGGCAAAAGCCCCAAGCTCCCATTAGCAAGAGGGTGTTCACAAGATGGGCGCCAATCACCCATGCTCTTAAGGCACTGGAGTTATCAACCACTAAGCCTTTTTTTACGAGAACGGCTCCAATCAAAGCCTCAACGATAGTTAAAATAAGAAAGGCCCATGATCCCCAAATAATCTGATGCCCTTTAGGGTAATCTTTTCGAGAAAACCAGAGTTGGGCCAAAACCGTTAGACCAAAAACGCCTGAACTAAGCCTATGAGCAAACTCAATAAATGTTTTATAGCTGGGATTTAAAGGAACAATAGCGCCATTACAAAGAGGCCAATGTTCTCCACATCCGGCACCCGAGCCTGATAGACGCACCCAGGCTCCCCAAATGATGATGAAGAGGGCCAGGAGCCCATTGAAATAGAGAATCGTTTTAGTCCGGCTTTTCAATGTCATGGATAGTCATCCTAATTTAGGCCGAAGCGGTTCTAATGAGCTCTGACAAATATAACGCTATCACTTTTGCCACTTTCTTTCTAACTCCTCTACAATATAGCTGTGCAATTGAAGTTATCAAGAAAAGAAAGGAAGACAAGAAATGAAAATATTGACCATACTGCTCTTTACGCTCTCTCACTCCCTTTTCGCCGTTAATGTGGGCTTTGAAAATGGTAATGAATACGAGGCTCGTGATTTAAGTGGAAGCTTCACTCTTTTTTGCCCCCAGCAAACAAGAGTTGTTCACTGTCGCGGCTACGAGCTTGCACCTGCCAGCTTTGACTACCTGCTTTTTCCTACCACTGTCGTGGCCGATCAAGTCGAACTTAGCAGTGTCAACGAAAGCGGGAAGGTGACAAAGAAAAAGCTAAAAGTCATTAGCAATGAGGGTAGAAGTAAAAAGCGGGTTAACCTCTGGGTCAAAACACTTTTTCAAAAGCCTCTTCTCTCCCTAGGTAAAAATAAAATTCTTTATCAGTTTAGCTACAGAGGTAATGATTCTCTCGCTGGTAGTTTTTCTGTAGACGTCAAGGCAGCTGCCCCTCTTCAGTGCCGACACGAGACAATGATTGGCTCACAAAGAGACTGTGAAAATGCCTACCCCCTTTGTTCCGTCTACTTTGCGCAACAAAATAACTGTCAATAAAATTAAAGGTAGAACTTATTAAATTTGAATTTAATCGCCAGCTTCTCAAAAGCCTTCTGCTCTTTGCTTTTTGCTTAGGATTCGACCAAATTTCTAAAGCTTTAAGTATAGATTCGCAGAATGTCCGAGAAAATGCAGGCTTCATTTTTGGCCTTGCCAGTGATCTTCCCGGTAGCCTGCGCATCATAGGCCTCTCCAGCGTCTTTGGTTTTTTATTTTTTCTCTACCTTATAATGATCTACTTTCTCCCTACCCAACTATTCAAATTAAAACTGGGGTTGTCCTTTTTAGCTGGAGGAATTTTTGGCAATGTCGTCGATCGAGTGGCGCGGGGAGTATCAATTGACTTTATTCCTCTGTCTTTTTCTGGTTATGACATTGTCTTCAACATGGCCGATGCCTTCCAATGGGTTGGTGCAGCTCTGATTGTTTATAACGTCATTGTCCATGAAAAAATTATTTGGTACCCGGACAATCAAAGAGGCAAATTCCTTATTCATCCAAAAGAGCAAATTCGCTTCGCCCTTAAAATGACAGGGACAGTTTTGTGCTCTTCTTTTCTACTGGGTCTCTTCTCTATCACCTTTCTTCGCAGCTCCCTCATGGCCGTTGGCGCTCACAGTGATAGCACTCAGTGGTTTTTCTTTTTAAGTTACCTTTGCCTAACCCTACTTTTTTCAATTTTTGTCTTTGCAGCTGGTCTCTTTTTTAGTCATAAGACGGCAGGCCCTTTTTACGCTTTTGAACAATATGTTGAGGAACTTCTCGAAGGCTCAGATCGAGACTTTATCTTGCGTGAGGGTGACCATTACAAGCATTTAGAACGCATCGCTCAAAGTCTCAAAAAATCCATTAAAAACTAAGCCCTTTTTTCATTTTAATCGTTTGCAAACAGTGGCCGGCCGGCTACCATTTAGTCAGTGAAAATCATAAGATACATCATTGTCTTGGGACTCCTCGGATGGGCTCCCTTGCTACACGCCTACCCCAATTTTGTGGGGTACGGTTACACGTCTTGTTTAACCTGCCACTATAATCCTTTTGGAAATGGACCTTTGACTGATTACGGCAGGGCCCTTGGTGCGACAACTATAGCGGACAACATCCTTTATAAAGACACACCTCTAGAGAAAGTGGGAGAGCGTAGTGGTTTTCTTTTTTCAAAACCCAGTAATACCTGGTTAAGACCTTCTATCGATTATCGTGGCCTCTACTTTAAAAGGGACCTCGATAGTGAAATTAGCGAATCTACCTGGATCCATATGGATGCCAACGTCAACCTTGTGCTCAGACTTGGGCCCAAAGACAACAAAGATAAATTCATAGCCTCTTTTACACTGGGCTACTCTCCTCTACCAACTAACGGACAATTTGAGGGCGAACAGAGGTTCAGAAGTCGTGAGCACTATCTAGGGTATCGCTTAAATGAAAACTGGGGTCTTTATGCTGGGCTCATGGATAAAGTCTACGGTATTAGGATTCCCGATCACAACACCTTTGCCCGCACTATCACTTCCAATACTCAAAACGATCAAACTCACTCGCTGCTCTTGCATTATACTTCACCAAGCTTTGACATTGGAATTCAGCCCTTTGTTGGTAACCTTGCTGAGGAAGATATTGTGCGCCAAAAAGGGGTCGCTGCAACTTTTGAGTACACACTGAATTCAAAAAGTCGCCCAGGAGCCTCCTTTCAAATGAGTGAGTCGGAGTTTTTAAAGGAATATGCTGCTGCTCTTCACACTCGTGTAGGTTTTGGTAAGGGTAACTCCATTATGGGAGAAATCGGAATCGTTAAAGAAGAACAAGTAAAGCGACTCACTGAAAACACAAGTCGTTACTGGATGCTGCAAACCCATCTGCTCTTAAGAAAAGGCTTCTTTGTTCTCAATACGATTGAATACCTGAAGGCCGACACCGAGAATGAAAACAAGACTCTAAGGTGGGGACCAGGAGTGCAATATTTCATCGCTCAAGGCCTTGAGCTCAGAATGGACCTTTATAACACAAGAGTCTTTTCAGAAACCTCTGTCTCTAACGACGTTTGGGACTTAACCGCACAGGTTCACTTATGGTTCTAAAAAGATTCAATAAGTTAAGCCTTCTTCTTCTTCTCACTTTCTTCACCTGTGCTTCTCAAGTAAATGCTCGAGTGCGTGTCACCGCCGAAGGCAAGCGCTACTTCAATCGGGCCAAGACCGCCTACCAGCAAAAGAGCTATAAAAAAGCTGTTGCCCTTCTCAATAAAGGATTTAATTTAAGAGACCCGAGTACTCCAGGAGGTGCCCTCGCTCTCGCCGCTTACTCTTATGAAAAGCTTGAGCAGTGGTCTAATGCTCAAAAAATATATGCCTATCTTATTACCAGACGCTATAAGCGGGCCAATAACAAATTAATTAGGCAATACAGAAATTCCGGCACAGATGACCTTCCAGAGGCACCAGGAAGGCTCTATGAGTATTATCACAAAAGAGCTGAAGCCCTTACTCAAATTTACACAAGTCGTTACGACTCTCTCTCGCCTAAGTTGCGCCAGATCTATCGAAAAACGGCCCTTATGTATGTCGCGATTCTAGAGGACTCCGACTACGACGACGACTCTTATGACACCATTTCTGAGAGGCTCGACAAGTATGACCAAGGTATAAAGGACAGCATCTTTGAGTCCAGCTGGTTTGTCGAATCATCTTATATTTCTTGGCGAGATCGGCTCAATTTGGTTTTTCCCAACGGTCAGCAAGCTGTCATTGAATCCACTGGCGAAGGGCTCTGCCTTGGTGGTGGTTGGCGCTATGAGAACGAGTTCTTCGAATTTAACTTAAACGGCTGTTATGCTGGAGCCAGCATGACAGTAGGAAAAGAAAACTCTGCTCTCACGTACTTTCAAAAAGGTGTCGCTTCAACTGCGATTATTGCAGGGCCAAGTATTTTATGGAAGCCCAACTCAAAAGGAGCGAGCTTTGGGGTGAATCTTCCCTTTGTTTACCGCACTGGTGACTACTCCGAACCCCCGGGATTTGTCCTAGAGGATGTCAGTATTTTCACCTACGGCTACCTACTCGAAGCTGGCTGGCGATTTGAGAAATGGGGCTTCTTTACAAAGTTTGGAAAAATAAAGAGGCTGAGTTCTTCCCTTTGGATGTTCGGTACTCAGTATACTTTCTAGAATCATTTATCAGAATTTTAGAACTAGAGAGCGTCAATCCAGTCTCTCAAGATCTTAGCCTCGGCATCAGTTAATTCAGGTGCCTGATCAGGCATATTTCCGCCGTAATTCTTCAACTTTGTAATAACAGTACTAGCGTCTGAGTTTCCGGCAATAACTCGGTTATTTCCTGCAGCTAGCCACTCAGCATCTGTCGAGTAAGTGGTCCAGGCCGCATGAATTGAACTTGTATGACAATTAGCACATTTCTTTTGGAGAACCTCATTTGCGGCACATAAGCGCAGGTTACTTTGATCAGTACAAAAGTTTGATACCACTAAGTTGAAATCACTCGTATTAGAGTTAAAGCTCTGCCCACAAGCGCTTAGTAAGGTAATAAAAAGTAAACAAACTCTATTCAAATTCAATCCCATCCAATTATTTAACTGGCAAAGAAGCTTTTACCTTTACGGTATTTTTAACACCAACACCGGCATAGTTTATGCCCGTGATCCCAAAGTCAGGGAGATTGAGGGAGAACATAACATCGACCTCTTTTCCCTTGTCTGCGTACTTAAAGGGAACAGACTTTTTAACACCTTTTATTTGAATTTCGGCACTACCTCTGCCTCCCTTTCCCTTGGCACTCAAAATTTCTATTTTCGAGCCTTTACCCAGTTTCTTATGGAGGTGATCGTCTCTAAGTTCAAGCCCCGTCTTGAGCTTTTTGACCTTAACACTGATCCCAGTTGTCATTAGGGTGTCACCCTTGCGAATGACCTTGCCTTTAATTGACTTAGACTTAATTTCAAATGATCCAGCAGGAGAGAGATTTACCATGACTAAAAGTTCTTTTGCCTGAAGGCTTAGGCTTAAAAGGCTGAGGGTTACTAAAGTTAAAAAGGCTTGCATATTATCTCCTGAGATTTTGACTGAAATCTTATAAACTGAACTCCTATTCTAACAAAGTTCTGCCAAGAGAAAAGCACGGAATTTTCTGACTAAAAGACAAGGGTTTACCAATACGAACCTGACACAAAAATGGGCCACCTTTAACGGCTATTGGGCTATTATCAATCTTGCCCCCATGGAAGAGGGCTAAAAAAAGGAGTCCCTCGGTGATTAAAATTACGCTGTGGCTTCTCATGACATGGACGTTAGCAACAGTACTGGCCCTTAAAGCTTTTATTTAAAAAAAGAAGTGTCGAAAAACGACCTGAACGACTAGTCATGATGAAGCTTTTTATAAAATCGATCAACCACATCCTCAACTTGTTGAGCCTACTTATCTTGAGGATCGCTGGTACAGAAAATGTCACCTACTTCTTAAGTGATTCCCCCCTAATTGAAGAACGAGATGACCTTCCTCAACTCTATCCAAGCTCTGATTAATTAAGTGATTCAAAGGTAATAAATACCTTTCATGGCCCCTACCTTGCGCTATTGATAAACTGCCACCACCGCTAAAGCAGTAGGAAAGAGAGAGCATGGAAAAGGTTAAAGTTTTTTATAAGCAGTGGGAACACCTAGCAGGTCCCCTCTTTTTTATCAGTGGTTTTATTTTCGATATCATGACTCTTGGTAGAGTCGACGAAACGTTAAATTTTTCTATTTTCTTCATCTATCTCTTGATCTCTTTCTTCTTTTTTTGTGTCGACTTTGGTGTGGTAAAAACCTCCTTTCCTGCAGGGTCATGGCAGCAAAAAGTCCTCGATTACCAAGACGAAATCTTTCACTTCTGCCAGGGTGCTCTCCTCAGTGCTTTTACTCTCTTTTACTTTAAAAGTGCCTCAGGACTTTATTCTCTACTTTTCATGGGCCTGCTCGTGGGCGTTCTTTTTATCAATGAAGTCCAACTCATAAAAAAACAAGGGGTGCTGATAAAGTCTATTTTCTTTAACCTCACACTGATGTCCTTTCTCTTGGTTTATATCCCTCTGCCCTTTGGTAAGGTTGGTTTAGTAGTTTTCACAACCGCCCTAAGCCTCTACCTTTTGGTGGCCTTCGGTATTGCTAAACTCTTTCAGCGAGCAAAGGTTGAACGCGAGCAGATCAAAAAAATATGGATTATTCCTGCAATTTCGTTCTTTGTCATTTTTCTTTTTTTGAGAATCTTTAAACTAATCCCTCCCGTTCCTTTGAGTATCGAAACGGCCGGCATCTATCATAATATTGAAAAGAAATACCCCGCTTATCATCTCTATCACCAAAGAAAGTGGTGGCGTATCTGGGATAGCTCAGACGAACACTTTCTTTATAAGCCTGGAGATAAGGTGTACTTCTTCACCCGTATTTTTGCTCCCAGAGGTTTTGAAGATAAAGTTTATGTTAAATGGATGAAGTACACGAGTTCAGGCTGGCAGCAAAGCGATAGAATCCCACTTAGTATTATAGGAGGCCGAGGAAAAGGCTTTCGCGGCTACACCTACAAATCTTACGTCACACCTGGCGAGTGGAGGGTTCTGGTCGAAACTTCAGGCGGTCTTGAAATTGGTCGATTAAGTTTTGAAATCTTCGAGGACAAACAAGAGTACAGGGACACTTCAAGTGAGGAAGTAGCAAAAGACTCTCCCAGTGAGGGCCAGCCAAATGAGGCTGCTCCCCTTAAGGAGAGGGTCTTTATAGAGGTTATTGATAAGTAGCTAGACTTCTTTTCTCTTAAGAAAAAAGTACGTAACAAGACCCAAAAGAGAGCCCGTAAAAAGAAGATGAGCTGTTTCTCTAAGCGCGCCTTCGCCAAATGAATTGCCCATGATCAGCTCATTGGCATTGTCTCCCCAATAGGAAATATGAGGAGCAATCCAATGGATGACAAAAGCGATCGACCTCATAGGCGTCATCGTCTCAAATGCCGTCGACAGTTCGACCCCTTGATAAAGACCATTAGAGATAGAGACAAAGAAAACCACAAGCATGACAACTAGAAAAGACTGAATTTTTCCAAGATTAAGAGAAATGAGAATCCCAATCACTAGAACGATTAAATTTGGAATAGTATTTAAAAGTACTCCCGCAAAAAGGCCTGGAGAAAAAGCAAAAGATCCAATCGCCATGTAAACTCCGACAATGGCCATTATAAGGCTCAGGAGATAATAGAGCATCACGATCGTCCAGGCTCCAAGCACTCTACCAGTGAGGTACTCACCTCGACTGAGAGGAAAGGCCAAAAGTTGGGCCATAACACCCTCTTCACTATCTGAGCGCACGACACCTACCCCAAAGAAGGCAGAGATGAGAAAGGACCAGAAGTTAATGATCAGAAAAAAGATACCTACTGTTTTTTGCGCCAGCGAGTCTAAGCTCATATCTGTCAGAACTTCTTTATTAAAAAAAGACAAAAAGGCTCCGGCCAAAAAGATCATGAGAATGTTGACGCCCAATAAAAAGAGCAAGGTTTTACTGCGCCATTCTTTAGTGACGGTATTTTTAAAAATAAGACCTATCTGATTAAAATTCATTACTTGCCTACCTTTTCATAGAAAAAATCTAGGAGATTCTTCTCACCAAGGAGAGATCTCATTTCTCCTTGCACCACCAGCTCTCCCTTATCTAGGATCGCAATATTCTTACAAACCTTTTCAACAGAATCGAGTCCATGAGAATTAATAAATATTGTTTTGCCACTAGCGGCGAGCTCACTTAAGAGAACCTGCAACTCCTTAATTCCGATGGGATCGAGTCCACTATAAGGCTCATCAAGAATGAAAAGTTCCGTGTCTCCGATCAGTGTTGCCGCTAGCCCTGTTCTTTGTAGTTGGCCTTTAGAGCACTCTTTAACTTTTTTATCCATGAGATCAGAAATCCCAAGCCTCTCCATCGCTTGCCCCACCTGCTCTTTGACCAAGTGATGAGGCACTCCTTTGAGCTTCCCGTAAAATTCACAAACTCCCGCCAAAGTGTAGTAAGGATAAAATGAAAACTTCTCAGGAAGATAGCTGACCTTTTCACGTGACGTTTTATCGCCGACATTTTTTCCAAGAAGCTTGAGGTCTCCACTACTAAAGTTTACAAGTCCCAAGAGAGATTTTACAAAAGTCGTTTTTCCTGCGCCGTTTTTTCCAAGCAAGGCAAAGCACTCCCCTTTCTCTATGCTCAGGCTAAAGTTTTTTAGGGCGGCGACTCTGCCGTAATTTTTAGAAATATTAGTGGCTTCAATAATGTTCATGCTTTCTCACCTTCTTGAATGACAGGTCTGGGCTTTCGATCCGCATCGATGGCCACGTAAGTAAATAATCCCTCCGTAATCAACTCTCTCTCTGATTGAAACTGCCGAATGGTCCAAGCTTCTACTTGAACGGCAATAGAGGTGCGGCCTATCTTGACCGTATCGCAGTAACAACAAAGCACATCTCCAACATTCAAAGGCTTTAAAAAAGTCATGGAATCTACAGAAATCGTAACGGTGCGACCCTTTGCAATTTTCTGAGTATAGACGCCACCGGCGATATCCATTTGCGAGAGCAAGTAGCCGCCAAATATATCCCCCATCGGGTTTGTGTCGGCCGGCATTGCCATCGTCCTAATGCTTAGCTCTCCTGTGGGCTCAGTTTTTTCTACGTCTTGCATAATGTCATCCTCTGTCAATGATAGCCCTCCAATCTTACTGATACAGCTAAGCTATTGAAAGAAAAGATGTTCTCCAAGGCTTTTAGTCAATTACTGCCCCCTATCCTCCAATCCTTTCCTTAGCTATAATAAGGTTATGAAAAGAAAACTAACTTTGATACTTGTTTTTATGTTCCCTCTTTTAGCCACGATGGCCGGCTGTAGCAGCACAAAGAAAGTCTCACAAAAGACCTCTGCTATCGAAAAAAGTCGAATGCCGGCGAGTGCCAGCACACCTTCGGCGTGGGGAAAGCCCGTAACTGAAGAAGCGGCTGACTTTCTGGACGAAGTTGAAAATGCCAAAGCCCGCTCTTACTAAGTGACTAAGCATGGACTTTAGAAAGCCGCTAGCCTGGGCCCGAGGAAAACTCGGGGTTAGCGCTAAAGCAATTCTTAGAGATCCAAAGAAGCTAGAGAGCTTCGCTGCTGCCATTCAAGAAAAACTCAACAGTGAATACTTCAAGAAGACATTTAAGACTTTCTGGGCCGACCTTGTTCTTCTTAGTAAGATGCTAAAGGATACAGCAACAGGAAAGTACAAGCCTCAATCAAAGAGGAATATGCTTCTTATTGTACTAGGCTTTCTCTACTTCTTAAGTCCAATGGACCTGATTCCCGATCTTCTTGTAGGTGGCTTTTTAGATGATGCAGCTGTTCTTGCGTGGATTGTTACGAAAGTTGATTCCGAAATTCAAAATTATAAAATCTCAATAGCCGCCAATGATTAAAACTCCCCCATCCTTTTCTTTTATAGAGGGCATATCGAGCGATTATCATGAGTGGTTTGATATTCTTGACCAAGAAGTCGCCATGATAAAGTCCGTTGTCGAGATCGGAACATTCAATGGTGGTAGCACTCGGTTTCTCGAACAAGCTTTTACCGCAGCAACAATCTATACCTTCGAAAGACCTGATCACTTCGAGGGGCAGTACATAGATCTTAAAGAGATCCGAAGCGGCCTCAGTGACAGAGTCGTTCTCATCCCGCAAAAATCCCCTCCCGAGTCCTTTCCAGAGCAGGTGGATATTTGTGTCTTTGACATCGGCCACGGCGCAGACAATCTTCGAAGTAATCTTTACTTTTGGCTGAAGCAGCTCTCCCCACAAGGAACTCTTATCATGCTTCTTCCTTGGTCTACTCCCAAAAAAAGACAAGTCAAGGACTCAATTCTTCAAGAACTTCGTGATTCTCAAGTATCTCTTGCGACAAAAGTAAATTGGGTTCTCATTAGGGCAGAAGATCTACCACGGGCTTTTTTCGAAAAAACCGAATGAGAGATCCTTTAAAAACACTAAATTCATTAATCTAAAAGTGACCAAAACCCTGGCACCAAAGTAATAATTTCAATAAAGCAGCTCTGCTTCGGCCATCCTTGATATTATCTCCCTTCAAGGAGATTTTAAATGCGTAACCTATTAAAAATGCTTGTAATGAGTACCCTTTGCACTCAAGCGATGGCCTTCCAAGAAATCAAGAAGAATGACGTTTTCGAGCACTTCTTTGGGATCGATAACTCTCGCGATTGCAAAAGGAACAAGAGTTGTAAAATGCTAAGAAAGCATCTCAACCGAGACTCTAAAAGCTGCTTGATGAACCCAGAGGATGTAGGAATAGTCGAAAACTATGTGCTCGAAAGCTCGGGCAGTAGTCAAAATAATATTGCAGGCAGCATCAGATACCTCGGTGCCGTTCCCGGTAGCTATGGTTATGACACCTCCTTCGATGTAACGGGAACTCTTGTTATTGAGAGCCGAATTCGCTTTTCGAACCTCGACGAATTTAGCGAAAGTGATGTGAATTATCTAAAAGAAAAGCTTAAGCGTGCCTCTGATATCTGGACTGATAATAATAGATTCACTGATTACCCGGTTCGCTTCTCTCTCTTGTTAGAAACGGGAAGAGGGGCCCATATCACGGCAAAGCTCCAGCGCCCTTATACCCGCGGACCTTACTTTTCTCGCTGGTCTCTCAATTGGTCTACAACAACAATGGCCCACGAGTTTGGTCATATCCTGGGCCTCGATGATGAATACGCCAATAATCCTTTCGGTGGCTCACTATCAGGCTGTCACACCTCTAGTATCATGTGCTCTAGTCAAGGCGGCCGCCCTCAAGACTACCAGTATTACGTCATATTCAGGCGTCTTCTTTGTAACTAGGAAACCGCCCTCACTAATAAAAGGCCCAAAGGATAAGAGATGCCTTGGAAAAGGTATTGCCTTGAGCTATTGAAGAGTAAGAAAACGTTCATTTTAATTATTCCACGAACTCCCCTATATTATTCTCAACCGACCCCAAGGGTCATAATCATTAATTAAAGGGGATACACATGAAAAACGCACTCAGCCTTATTATTCTACTCACGGCCTTCAGCACTCAAGCAGCAAGCTTTCTTGGTGCCAAAAAGGAAACCCATAGGTTTGAGCTCTCTCAAGTGACTCTCGAGACAACTAATTCGTATTCTTTCTACAATCATGGTGAGCCAACAGTGAGGTTCTACGAATCTCTGGATAAAGTTAGCTTTGGAAAAGAAGACTCAGCAAAGCTACATCAGGCACTTAAGTCTTTTTATAAAACACAAAAACAAGGTGACAGTCTCATCGCAAAGCTCGACACCAACTTCTTCGCTTTTGTGGACGACATCATTGAGATCTCATGCCCAACAACAGAGAGCTGCTCAATTGCCTACAACCAAGACCTTAAGAAAAAACATATTGTTCAAGGTAAAAGCTCTCCAAAGTTTCATGCTGGGCTTACAGGTGACTCAATCAATGCCTTCGGTGCCTCAACAAAAGCCGAAGCTAATACTTATGTAAAGAACCTTCAAGAAAGAGGTAGTATCGACGACGTGCTGGCCTTTAACGAGCTTGCTCCTGTTGGTGACTTTAAATTATTCTTGGCAAACGGTGCCCTAGCTGGACTTCTCAAAGAAGCTAAGCTTTGTGACGAATTCATTGTTCACAGATGTGGTACTTACTGTGGAAGAGGAAATTCTTCACGGACAAGCCGAGACACAAAATCAGTTGGAACCTGCCAAATTAATCTAAAAAAATAACCGACCGAAGAAAACTGAGATCAAAGTAACAACGATGAAGGCTTCAGCTTAAAAAAGAGGAAGCCTTCACTTTTAGAACTTTCGCACTTGCTAGCCAAGCAGTGAAGTAACAAAGCACGCAGACCACGAGAATGCTCCCAATAGGCCAGAAAAGCGAAATCTGCCACAGGCCATCAAAGAAGAGATGAGTAACGATATAGCTAACGAGAATTCCAAAGCCCGCTCCTAGAAACGAGGCAAAGAAGCCAATTCCCATAAACTCTCGCACAACCATCGTTCGCAGTTGGCGCTCTCCCATGCCGATCACCTTTAAGAGCACCATATCCATTTTTCGGGCATTCATCTGATGAGAGGCTAAAGAGTACAAAACGAAAAAGCCTACCGACAGACATAAAAAGCTCATCGCCTTAAGTGCCCATCCCATTTGTCTCATCACATCTAAAATTTTCTTAACAACGCGAGAAATATCCACGGCCGATATATTCGGAAAGCTTTCGTAGAGCTTATTTTGTAAGGTCATGATTTTGTCTTTTCCCATTTGTGGAACAGACGCTAGCCAAGTTTTAGGGGCATCATCTAACACACCACTTTGAAACTGTAGAAAAAAGTTGGGGATAAAACTAGTCCATCTAACCTTTCGTACGTTACTGACCTGGCCAAGTAGGGGCACTCCTAAAATACTAAACTCTAACTTATCCCCTAGCTTAATCCCCAAACGCTGAGCATAGCGATTCTCGATAGAAATTAAGGGCAGACCATCTCGTTTCTCATCATAAGCCCCTGGAAAAGGCTTGCCCTCTAAGAGAGTCTCACTTTCGGTGAGTTCATCACGGTAACTTAAGTTTGTGCCCCGGTTTCGAAAACGCTGCTCTCGCTGCCCCTCTCGAGTCATAGCGTCCTCTGTTTCCACCTCAACAGCCTCGTCATTGATCTTTGAAATTCGTCCTCGAATAAAAGGACTGAGACCAATCAAGGGAGTTTCCTTGAAAAAAGACTTAAGCTGAGCAACCTGCTCGTCCTGAATATCGAAGAGAAAAAGACTTGGCAGTTTTGAAGACTCTCCAAGAGTAATCTCTGCTTGAATGGACTGCTGGAGCATAGGTACTAAATTAAGAAGCATAGAGCCCAAAAGAAGACTTAAGAAAATAGAAACGGTGCTAATGCGATAGCGGTTTAAGTAGCGCATAGACAATTTAAAAGACAGGCCAGCACCGATAGAGGCTTTTTGCGCTATTTTCAAAAGAAAGAAGCATACGGGCATTGAAAGTAGAGCGACCCCTAAAAAAAGCCCCAAAAAGGTTGAGCCCACCTTTAAAGAGTTAGAGGCATAAATGGCCATACCTGAAAAAAAGATGAGGTAAGGCAGAAAGTGGATCTTACCAACGCTCACCTGCACACTTCGTAGTTCGGCCACTTCTTGAAAAAGAGAAGCTGGGGCTAGTCGAGTGGCCGCTAAAATCAATGGGTAAGACAATAGAAAGACCCCAACATTTCCAACGAGAAACCCGATAAAGAAAGCTCGGGGGCTCATTAAAATAGGGAGCTCAAAAGGAAGAACGTAGGAGAGAAATTGGTTCACAAGGGGAATCACAAGGGAGCTGGCAGCAAGCCCTAGTAAACTGCCGAAAAAGCCCAATAAGATGATATGCCTAATATAGAGGCCGAAAATATTTTGGCGAGAGAGACCAATGGATGAGAAAATCGCAAATGACGTTCTCTTTGACGACAGATGAGACCGGTAAAGATAGAAGAGACCCACACTGGCCAAAAAAAGTGCGACTAGACTGACAAGACCCAAGAAGTCAGAAAGGTAAGCTAAGACTCGCCCCACCTGCTCCGAACTCTTCTTAGGTGTACTTATAACGACAGCATTATCATCAATTAACTTGACCCCTTTTTCGAGGTCCATCTTAGTAATGACGTCACTAGACTTAATGAAAGAATAGTAGCGAATCGTACTGCCTTTTTGTACCAGCCCCGCGGCAAGAGCATCATCATGGCGCATATAAATCTTTGGTGCCACTGAGCCCATCTCAAATGTTTGTTGAGAGTCGTCAGTTATAATGCCAGCGATTGAGAAGGTTTTGGAGCCTATTTTTATCGGACCTTTACCCAGTTGGGAGGTGACTTCTGGATAGACCCAAACGCTCCCGGCATCAGGGAGAGCAAAAGAAGGCCTCGGAAACAAATCACGACCATTAATTTCAAGATGGCCGTAAAAAGGATAAGTCATCTCGGGTGAATCACCTAGCTTCAGAGTATTTAAGAAAACAAGACGAGAAGACTTTTCACTCTTTGCCATAGAGAACATTGTCATCAAATCAGTAACGACGCTCTGGTCACCAGTAACATTCTTAAGAAATTGGGACTTCTTATCTTTATCTATGGGAAAGCGACTTGAGAGAGAAACATCAGCACCAAGAAGGTTCTTGGCCCGAGCATCCAGTACCGTCTGAAACGAAACCTTAAAATTCTCAATCAGAACAAGACCCAAAAGCCCCACCATCACGTTCACAAGAAAAAGTGCGGTAAAGCTTTTATTTCTCTTTATTTCTTTAAAGGCCAGAGACCACAACATTATTGAGCCTCAACTTCAAGATCAAGACAGCCATTTTGTAAACGATGCACAGAGGAGCAACGCCGAGCGAGTTCTTCATCATGAGTGACAAGGATCAAAGAGGTCCCTTTCTTTTCAACTAGAGAAAAAATGAGTTTCATGACCTGCTCACCTGTTTCTTCATCGAGGGAGCCCGATGGCTCATCCGCCAAGAGAAGCTCTGGCTCCATGACCATCGCCCGAGCGATAGCGACTCTTTGCTTTTCCCCACCACTAAGCTGGCCGGGAAAGTGATCAAGCCTATGCCCAAGACCCACGTCCTCTAGGGCCTTTACACTTTCCTTTTGATAAGGTCTTCCTAAGATTTCTAAAGGTAAGCTTACATTCTCTAGAGCGTTGAGATGGGGAATAAGATGAAACTGTTGAAAAATAATACCAATTTTCTCGCCACGAAGCTTCGTTCTCTCTTCTTCTGAGAGCTTGTTTAGACTCACTCCTTGAAAACTCATGTCACCAGCGTTAGACGTATCAATTCCGGCAAGCAAACTCAGCAGCGTTGACTTACCAGATCCGGAGGTTCCCAAAATGGCGGCCGTCTCTCCCGCCTTAATTTCTAGATTGAGTCCTTTGAGGACCTGTATTTCTCGCTCACCTTGAATGAAGCTCTTTTTCAAATTTTGAATTTTTAGCATATCGTTGTCCAATTCTCGTTTCTTTCTAATCTTTTGATCTTTTCGCTGATAGAAAAGATTACTTTTTTTTAAAATTTTTGGCTAAAAACTTAGCAACATTTTCACCCATTACCTTGTGACCTGCTTTATTAGGGTGGATCCCATCTTCTTGATTAAGGGTCTTCTCTCCGGCGACATCCACCAATAAAAAAGGCATCAGATCAACCTTTAAATCTTTAGCGATACTGGTGTACATCTCTTTAAACTCTTTTGAATAATCTGGACCATAATTTGGCGGCACCATCATACCAGTCAAGAAAGCCGTCATTCCTTTTTCTTGAGCCAGCTTTGTACACTTTCTAAGGTTTTTCTTGGACTCACTAACGGGAATTCCCCGCAAGCCGTCATTTCCCCCTAGGGCAATAAAAACAAAATCCGGAGAGGCTTTTGCAAACCACCTTAAACGACTCGCGCAAGAAGCCGTTGTCGATCCACTTACGCTGCCATTAAGAACCTCTATCTCTACGCCTTGCTTTTTGAGTGAACTCTGCACGACCAAAGGATAGGAATACTTCTTATTAATGCCGTACCCCTCACTCAAGCTGTCTCCGAGAAAGAGAATTTTTGCAGGCTTAGCTGCGACAAGGGAGCAAGAGAGAGTAAAAACGGACCCAAGAACCAAAGTAAAAAGCAAAGTGGAGGAAATATTCATTTTGCTATTATAAACTGCTCGCACCCAATCTATGTGAGTTTTAAGTTAACTTTCTCTGTTATTTTTCACTGTCTTTTTGATTTCCGATAGACTTCGCTTCAACGGCCCAAGTATCTCACGAGGGCTTCTACTGCCATATTTAGCAGAGATGTAAGTATCAATAAACTCTTGGAGCCGCTTTCGCGCGGGAGGGAAGCGCTGCTGACACCTTGCAAGATAGTCGACAGGACCTTCTGAAGCAATGCGCTCAAGACCTAGCCTCCTCATCAGGCGCTCAAAGCGTTCAAAAACCCTATCAATTGGCTGAGCTCTCCGAGTACTTCGATAGAGCCAGTAAGTTAAGGGAGCAAGAATAATCGTCACCAATACAGCACAAAGAATGATCAACTTCCACGGCCAAAACTTATTCCTAACCCCAAGAAAGGAGAATAATTCGCTTTGCCTCTCCAAGTCGAATCCTACAAATTCTCTGTTTAGCTCGAAGTAAATCATATCAAAAGCAAAGAGCGCCTTTCTAAAAAACTTATTATTTTGGCGCCTTAAAAAGATCTCCATCGGCTCATCTCGATCGCTCTCACCTGGAGCAAAGTAAGCCTCAGAGCCATAGCGAATCCGCTCTGGAGCAATCCAGTTGGTCGGATCAACTCTTCTCCAGCCTTTTTTATCATGCCAAGCTTCAACCCAAGCATGAGCATCCTGCCCCGTAATCAAAAAGTAGTCGCCAATGGGGTTTAAATTTCCTCCATGAAAGCCGACAACCAAGCGAGTGGGAACCCCCTGTAGTCTCAGAAAAATCCCCAAAGCACTGGCGTAGTGCTCACAGAGCCCAACTCTTTTATCAAAAAAGAATTGATCAAGGGGTGTCGGACCTCTTATTGCCCCTGGGGTAAGGGAATACTCAAACTTCTGGCTGCCGATATACTTCGAAAATACGTTGAGTTTCTGACGAAGGCTTTTGTCCTTTAAGTTTAGAGATTCGACCCATTTTGAGAAGCGGGGATAGGCAGAGGACTCAGGTAAGAGAAGATAGGCGAGCCTGCTCTGCTCATCCAATTTGAGTACTCTTGTTCGTCCCGTCTGAGCTGTATATTTAATTTTTTGATTACCATAGGGAAAGAGCTTGAACGTACTACCTCCCATTTGCAAAACATAACCTCTCGACTTCTTTTGATACTCAAGATTTTCTCCTAATAAAAAAAGTGGTCCGTCCATGAAAAGGTCGAAATCAACTGAGTAGTTAAACTTCGCAGGTCCTAAAACCTCCTCCTCTTTGACTTCTCCTGTTCGACCCCTCTTCCAAGAAAACCCATCAGTTTGCGACAATATGGCGCCTCGCCAGTAAAGTTCGAAAATACTAGGTGTTTTTCCATCTTCAAACTTTGCTCTAAAGTAAGGGGTTTTGTTATTGATTACGCTTGAGATAGCACCAGGATTAACGTGATCAGTAAAGCCGGTGTAGTTGACCTTCTTTATCGTATTGAAGAAGAAGTTTCCGAGGGTCAGTCTTGGAAAGAGCATAAAAAGACAAATCGCCATGGGCACAGACAGGGCAAAAATTTTGAGAAAGACCTTTCTTCTATGCATTGACCAAGGCGCCTCGACGTCAGCAGTATGAAAAGTAAAAAGAAGGGCAAAAAGGGCGAGACTCAACCCCAAAACATAGGCCACCATATAGAGCGCATCAACAGTAAGGACGTGAGCACTTAATGAAAGTTCGACGATGAGAACAAAAATAAAAAAATCACGACGACTTTTCAATTCGAAAGTCTTAAGACTTGCCAATAAAGTTAAAAAAGCGACACCTGGCTCCAGTCCCCAAAACGAGCGATACTCATTATAAATGAGTGCTCCTCCTCCCACGAGCAGTCCGGCCCGAATGATCGGGCCTAATGTTTTTCCTATACGGTGGTACCAAAGAGACAAGCCAAGCATGATAAATATGTAAACGTTGATAACCAAGGTTCCCTGGTTAAGAAAAGGTAAAAAGCTGGCCAGTAAAAAGAGGAGACAGAGTCTATACCTATTTTTCATAGCATCTCTCTTTTCGGACTTTTATAAAGCGCAAGCTCTTCAAGAAGCTTTATTTTAAAAACCTCTCCCCTACCGTAGATCGGCTCTTGAGCTTCACTAGAGAAAGAGTAGACTGCGCCTTCTTGCTCCGCTTTTTCGATTAGGTTTGACACCTTCTCTATCTTTTCTTCGAGATTTCCCGAAACGTGATTGAAGTCAATGATCAGTCTGCTACCACCATATTCGATAAATTGCTTAAAGAGCTTCCCCCTTCCTCTGGCAAAAGCTTTCCAGTCGATTCCCTTTGGTGGCATCCCTGAGCGATAATTGATGTGCCCTAAAAACTCATCACTACCTCCTAAACTAGCGGCTTCTTTATCACCAGCTTCCAAGGCATGAGACTGCATGTGAGGTAGCTCTAAATTCTCTTGAGAACTTTTAGGGAGACAAATAAATGAGCTCAGGACTTCTTTAAAACTCCATGAGTAGAAAAGACCAAAAGGGAAGGTCGTATAAACTCTCATCTTCTCTACTTGATAGAGACCTCGGAGTGAGAGAAAGGAGGAAAGCTTAATCACTCTCTTTTCAAAAGGCGCAAGAGTAAACAATTCACTCTCCCCCGTGTGAACGAAGGATAAGAGAAGATCAAAGCGCCACTTATTCGAATTGTTGTGCACTAAAACCTCAAAGGAGCCCACCTCACCGGCGACAACCCTCTTGGCCTTGATAGATAAAATTTCAACTTTATTAATATTATAATTAGTAAAGTGAGCACTCACCATAATGAGTGAGAAAAAAATAAATGTCGTTGTAAAGGCCAACGAGTGGCCAAAGGAGAGGCTAATTAAAAATAAAACAAAGAGAGTAAGAAGAAAATAAACGCCATAAAGGGTCGGAATAATAAAAATTCTTTTAGTCTTGTGAGAAATGTAGCTTTGAAGACGCTTAAAAAGCATGAGCTATCCCAAAACGGGAACGTGGCCCAGAAGCTTAGTAATCAAGTCGTGCCCGTAGCGGATACCGCGAGCAGCACTGAGACGGTGCCCCAAAACATGGGGGGCAACGGCCTGTACATCCTCTGGCAGTACCATATCTCTCCCCTCTAGGAATGAATAAGCCTTGGCGGCTTTCAAAAGATCTTTAGAGGCTCGCGGGGACAGATAGGAGCCCTCCTGTAGTTCTTGGCGACCGTAACTCATCACATCGAGCAAGTAATCGACTAAAGCTTCGCTGACGATTTGCTTTTCAATTTTAGATTGGATAACGAGAAGCTCTTCTTTGGAAATAATACAAGCGAGAGCATCAATTTCTCTAGCAAGGTCTCCTTGTGCCAAGATCTTCTTTTCAAATTCTCTTTTTGGGAAATCTAAGTAAAGACTCATGAAGAAGCGATCAAGTTGAGACTCGGGAAGTGGATAAGTACCTATTTGGAAGTGTGGGTTTTGAGTGGCCACCAAACAAAACTCTTCGGGTAACTCATAGGTTTTGCCCTCTACGCTAATACGCCTCTCTTCCATAACCTGCAAAAGAGCACTCTGGGTTTTTGGAGTGGCGCGATTCAGTTCATCAGCGAGAATCATCTCGCCAAAAATGGGACCGGGAACAAACTCAAACTCCTCGGTACTATTTTTAAAAATTGTCGTTCCCAGAATATCACCAGGAAGCAGATCATTCGTAAATTGTATGCGATTGAGATTAAGACCCAATAGTTTTGAAAAAAGATAAACGAGGGTCGTTTTTCCAACACCCGGAACATCTTCCAAAAGAAGATGCCCACCACTTAGCAAGGACGTAAGGGCAACCTTAAGTTCGCTCCTCTTTCCTAAGAGGAGAGAGTCTGCTTTATCTAACAATTGATTTAACTTTTCCATTCGCATCCTTTCCTTAGCAGTATATAGTCAAAGTATCTTTGTTTTCCAGTCGGGAAAATACAAACAGAGGCTTTAATACCCGAGGGTTATTAGGAGCTGACCGAAAAGCGAAGCTTGCGAGGTCACAGCTTCTTTACCCAAAGCGGTATAAGAGTTTTCAAAGAGGAGTAGAAAAGTGGCACAAGAGATTTATGATTTTAAAGTAGTCGATATCAAAGGCAATGAGACTTCATTAGCTGAGTATAAAGATAAGGTTCTCTTAATTGTAAACGTCGCCAGCAAATGTGGCTTTACGAATCAATATGAAGGGCTCCAAAAGCTACAAGATGAACTGGGCGATCAAGGCTTTAGTGTACTGGGCTTTCCCTGTAATCAATTTGGCTCACAAGAGCCTGGAAGTGATGAAGAAATTGCCAGCTTTTGTGAAACAAGCTTCTCGGTTAACTTTCCCCTCTTCTCAAAGATAGACGTCAACGGAAAACAGGCGCTACCTCTTTATGAGTACTTAAAAGAAGAAGCTACAGGCTTGATGGGATCAAAAACAATAAAGTGGAACTTTACCAAGTTCTTAGTCGATAAACAGGGCGATGTTATCAAAAGGTACGCTCCGACAGATAAGCCAGAAGATATCAAATCCTCCATCGCCACTTTACTAGAGTAACTACCCGTTGAACCAAGGGCCGTCATCACTGCCGCCGTCTCGATCGCAATCTGCTTCGTCGGTGTTGCAGTAGCTCTTGCGGTTGTCGTCCTCAATAAACTTCAAGCACTGAGAAAGACACTTTTTAAGGGCGTAGCCCGGCTCCTCAAAATCGACGCAAGTTTCTTGGCATTGCAGCACCCTTTCTCTGCTCGCAAACGTTTGGGTGCAAAAGAGTAAGCTGATAAATAATAAAGTAAGACTTCTGTTCACGATGGCATCCTTGAAAAAGAAAAGATTGGGCTCTTTTCTTCTTAAAGACTCATCTTGTCAAGAACCTAAAGGTTTTTTAGGAAGTCATCGAGCTGCTCCATAGACCCAAAGAAATCCGCTTTCTTGGATTTTTCAAGCTTGGAGGAGTCTATGTGATTACTACCACCAACAACGAGATGCCCATTTCCTATTCCCTTGTGAGCCGCCTCAACGTAAGTATTCACAAACTCGGGGGATCGATTTTCTGGGATAATAGAGCTTCCAACAATAATGACATTCCCCTCCAGCGAGCGGTAAGCATCCATCAAACTGTCACTAGGGAGATTAGGCCCTAAGTAGAAGAAAGGCAGGTTGTAATAGTTGCACAAGAGGGCAGCATTAAGAATACCAAACTCATGATAGTCACCTTCGGGGGTACAAATTAAAATGCGATATGGCTTCGTTGATTTTGACTGAGAGCCTCTAAAAAGAATGTGACCCATATGAAACTTGAGAATGGCCGAAAGGGCATGCTCTTGGGAGATACTAAATTCACCAGTTGAAACGTGGGCACTGACTTCATTAAGCAGTGGAGTAATTATTTCCAAAGCCAGCTCTCTTGGGTTGAGAACGAGCTTTAATTTATTAATCTCGTGGCTGATAATATCAAGTTTATAACCATGAAGGGCAAAGAGCAGATTTTTTAGTGATTCCTTGATGTCCACAACACTCTTTGCACTTTTTAAATCAGCTTTACGTTGCTGAACGTTATCAGCTTGTTTACCTAACTTTTTCAAAAGGACACTGAGTTCGCCGGTCTCTAGACCAGCAATTTTCCCAATTGAGTGACCTAAAGTACAAAGCTCACTTAGGAGGGTCAGCCTCTCTACATCAGCGTCGTTATACTCTCTTCTTCCTGACGGGTTTCTATCGGGAACGACCGCTTGATAGCGTTTTTCCCACGCACGAATGGTGTGAACGCCTACACCTGAAATTTTTGAGGCCAGCTGGATACTGTATCTTCCTTTCATTAGTTCTGATTCCACTCTTTTCTCTCTTGTTCATTAGCTTGGTTGTTTGCTACTGTATTCCAATAAAAATTATCATACTTGGTGCACTTGCGTCTAGAAAAGGTTTAGATTTTGTCTAGGTTCTGGCGCTACGCTATACGTTCAAACTATCCTATTATGATAGAGGTAAAATTAACTCAAAAAGGATTACCACCATGAAACTACTTATCACCGGGGGCACGGGCTTTGTTGGCACGAGGTTACTTAAAAAATTGAAGGATCAGGGTCACGACCTTGTGGTTCTCACAAGAAACCCAGACAAGGCGCGACTGAAAGGGACCTTTGGGGCCAATTATCATCGCTGGGACGGAGTAAGCGAAGAAGTTCCAGTGGAGGCTTTTAATGGGGTTGAAGGTGTCATCAATCTTATGGGAGAAAATATCGCTGCTAAAAGGTGGTCGGACTCCCAAAAGAAAAAACTAGAGGACTCGCGAATTAAGGCGACTAAAAAGCTTATCGCAGGAATCGAACAACACCTCAACGCCCCTTTAAAGGTTTTCATAAGCTCATCGGCGATTGGCTACTATGCCGCCAACACGGGCAAGCCTCTTGACGAGACTTCGCAAGCAGGAAGCAGCTATCTTTCCAAACTCTGTGTAGATTGGGAGGAGGCAACTGACGGTTTAACGAAAGTAGAAAGAAAGATCATCATGCGCACAGGAGTCGTCTTAGGAACAGAGTCTGGAGCATTGAGTAAGCTCTTACCTGTCTTTAAAATGGGGGCCGGCGGTCCTGTTGGCAGTGGTCAAATGGTGATGTCTTGGATTCATGTTGAAGACATGGTTGACGCTATTGTAGACTTCGTCGCTCATGAAAAGTATCAAGGCGTCTACAATATGGTGGCACCCAACCCAGTCACTAATAAAGAGTTCTCAAAGTCTCTGGCAAAGTCTCTAGGAAGACCCTGCCTTTTTCCAGTGCCTCCGTTTGTTTTGAAGATGGTCTTTGGAGAAATGAGCGCGATCATTTTAGATTCTCAAAAAATAACAAGCCCTCACTTAAAGCGCGACGGCTTTTCTTTTAATTTTCCTGAAATTGATGGCGCTCTCAAGGACCTAGTGGGCTAAATTTTAGAGGACGCAAGAACTCATTATCAAAGTCTTGCGTCAACTTCTCAAAGCAGCGAACAACTAAATCTGCCTCATTTTCAAGCTCGGGATTATCTAACGGTGAATAAAGAATAGCCGGCATGCCTGCCCCTTTGGCGGTATCAAGATCAAAAGAGTAATCTCCAATGTAGACACACTCTTGTGGCAAAACCCCCATCGATTCACAGATATGAAAGAGCCCATCGGGAAAGGGTTTAGCTCGAGCAACGCAGTCCCTTGCGACCACCATCTCAAAGTTCCAGCCAAGCTTTTTGAAAGTCATATCTGCCACAGGCAGAGAGTTTCTGGTGAGCACGGCCTTGCGAATATTTTGATTATCTAAAAACTTTAAGAACTCTTCAGCGCCGGCCATGGGAACTGAGCGCTGGGCCCCTCTCTCTTCATGCTCGTGAATGATTTGCATGTAGCGCAGGATATTCTCATGAGGCTCGCTCTTACTTAGCAACTCTACATGCTCAAGCAGGGCGACTCCTGCCGGAAAACCAAGCTCCTTTCGCATTTCATCAAAGTTTAAGGCACTGTCGACTATTGTTCCATCCATATCAAAGATAAAGAGCTTAAAATTCATAGGTATCCAGAGTTCGGTGATATTTAACTGCCCAATAATTGTACACTGTTAAAAATAGAACACCAAAAATAAGCCACAAAAAAGAGGTATTGTAACCGAGCTCACTTATTCAATATAATGGTAGAGCTGCACGTTCGTTCCCCCAATCAAATTCTCTCGATCATTAACATGAGCACGAGTATAGGAGTTGAGGGTTTCTCTAAAGGGAGAAGAACGTGCGAGATTATTACAAGCCCATTATCTTTATCTTTATTCTCTTCGTGATCGTTGGCTGCGCCGGTCCTACTAACCCTTGGGGTCATTACGGAACCCAGCTGCCTAACATGAACACCGAACTGCCCATTCACATAAGAAGCGTTGCGGCCATGAGTGAAGAAGAATCGCGCGCGGAAGTTCAATTTCTCCCCAAAAGCCAAGACTTCAACCGAACAAGAAACCTGACTATAAAGATTATGGACCCAGAGGGCATTCCTAAAAGTGCCTCGTTTGTGCTTTTTTATAATGGCATCGATGTCACAGACTCTTGGCTTTCTAAAAGCAAAATCTCACGAAATGAAAGTAGTACAACAGTTGCTATATCCTTTAGCGGACTACGACTTCTGGCCCAGAAAAATCACGACATCGTTTTTCGTTACAAGAGAAATCTCTATACAAAAACGCTCACCAGTTCTTATGAAAACCCGACTTGTCACATGGCCGATCTCGAGCCTCTTGGTGAGGATAAAATTCTAAAAAAGATTTCTCGTAAAGTACGAAATGCCGTAGAAACCATCGCCTCTGGCGAGGGAGTTAATCCGGCCATGATTGCGGGTTTGATCGCTCAAGAGTCAGCCTTTAACCCAATGGCGGTGAGCTCAGCGAAAGCCATTGGTCTAACTCAGGTCACAGAGTTGGCCGGCAAACATGTTTTAGCAGAGTATAAAGAGTATCCTACCTACCCAAACCTAAACGAGTACTCCGTTCCCATGATTAAAACTCTTATCATTACTGGGGAAGTCAATGAAAAAAATGAGTGGCGACTGAACCCTCGGACATCCATTCGTGGTGGCATTCACTATTTGAAGTTCGTCGAAAACTACTGGCTCAAAGAAGCCAGTCGAAAAATTTTATTAAAGCACTATCAAAACGAAGATGAAATTTTAGATGATCTCATTCTCGCTTCATACAACAGCGGTCCTTACCGAGTTAAGAAGGCTTTAGCGAAACGTGGAAAGACGTGGCTAGAGTCTGAGCATCTTGGTGAAGCCCGAAAGTATGTTCGTAAAGTAAAGAGCTACTGTTATCACTTTGCCGCAAATAATAACTAAAAAGACTTAACCGATACAGAATTTCACCTAGTACTAAGCTATTTGAGGGAGCCCTAAATGAAAGAGAAGCCTGTTATCTTTAATATTCTATGGCTATTTTTTATCACCATTGCCATTAGCTTGCCTCTCCAAGTCGCAGTTCTCTACGAACATGACTTTTGGAGCTTTTCCGAATGGCAAAGTGTCTTCATGAAACTCACTCCCCTCAACTGGATTGTTGCGACGGCCACTTTAGTCAATGCAGCTTTTTGCTTTAGCGCCAATCCTTTAATCCGATATACAATCCCGGCCAGTATTATCCTCGTCGGTATAAATAACTTTTTTGTCGGGTCTTGGGGTACGGATTTTTCTCTCCTTCTTACTTGGATTGGAACACTGGCTTATGCCATCATGAGCTACTCCTATATTTATGCTCACGGGCTTGAGGCCATTGAGAATCCCCAAAAGCAGTGGTGGAAAATCCCAAAAAGACTCAAGCGCTCCTATCCGGTCTGGATCGAATGGAATGGCGAGAGGAAGCTTCTTGCAAAAACTGTCGATATTTCAAAAACGGGGGCTTTTATCAGCTCACTTACCCAAAACCCTAACCTCTTTCCCGATGAACTAGGAATCGGAGAAAAGGTGCGAGTTCTCATTGGAACTAATCAGGGCGAATTGAGAATCCCCGCTACCATTGTCAGAAAAGAGAAGTTGGCGCGAGGGCTCTACCCCTGCGGGTTAGGAGTGAGCTTTGATCAAATGGCCATGTCTCAAAACTTTCTTCTTAAGAGAATCCTAGCGGCGAAGGAAGTTATGAACGTTTAAAACCCAAGCCACCAAGTCGTTTAAAAAGGGCAGGAAAATGCCGAGCGATCCAAAGAGCGAAACCGACACTGCCACCAGGAGTATAAAAAGGCTTATCCTTTTCAATACATTCGGTGACCTCTTTGGCGTATTGCTCGGGAGTTATACTCGAGAGACTTGAGACGTCCATCTTATCCCCATAGAGATTACTAATTTCATCAAACATTCTCGTTTTTATTCCAGGAGTTAAAAGAGTTAGGGTATCCACTCCCGTACCTTTAAGCTCCATGTTGATACTGTTGGTGAAAGCGACAACACCGGTCTTGGCGGCGGCATAGGTACTGGCACAAGGGAGATGCATAACGCCACTAACACTAGCGTTATTAATAAACTTGCCCTTACCTCTTTTAACCATACTCGGCAGCAGACCACGGGTCAGCTGAATCAATCCTACAAGGTTGACCTGAAACATATTATAAATCTGATCGAGGTCTTGGTCTTCAATAAGGCCCCCGGTGAGTTGACCAGCATTATTAACCACAGCGTCAAAGGGCTCGTCTTTCATGTCGTTTAAAAACTGCTCAATGCTCTCTCTACTGCCTAGGTCACAGGCAACCGGGAAGAAGTTATCAGGTCTTTGAAAGTCGGCCTTAAAATCACTAGGATCACGCATTCCCCCATAGACGACTGCCCCCCTGCTGTTGAGTTCTTGAGCCAAGGCCAAGCCTATGCCTCGATTAGAGCCCGTAATTAAGATCTTTGCTCCTTCTAACTTCACTGATTCCCTCCTACTCAAATTATTAGACACATTCTAGACGATTCAATAGTTTTTGTCTCGCTATAGACCATAAACATCCTGTCCTTTAGGCTAGACACAAATCATCCAAGGTAGAATCAATGACCAATGACAACGCTCTCGTATGGCTTCGAAGAGACCTGCGCCTCCATGACCACCACGCCCTTTTCCAGGCTTGTGAAAATAGCAAGAACGTCTATTTAGCCTTTGTTTTTGACGAGCACATTCTCGATAAACTGCCAAAGGCAGATATGCGCCTGACTTTTATCCACGATGCCCTGACAGAGATGGAAGAATCCTTAGAAAAAAAGCAAGCCAGCATTCATATCCTTCATGGCTGTCCTATCGAAGAGATCCCTAAACTTTGTAAAAAGTTAAAAGTAAATCACGTTTACACAAATAGAGATTATGAGCCCTACGCCGTGGATCGCGATCATAAGGTTGCGGCCGCTCTAGAAGAGCAGGATGTAAATTTCTCTACTTATAAAGACACTGTCTTTTTTGAGCAGGGAGAAATTGAAACCAAAACTGGCGGCCCCTACAAAGTCTATACACCCTACAAGAATCGTTGGTACGAGAAGTTCAACGAGCAAGATGGCGCACTCTCAGACTATAAACCCAAGTTAAAAAATCTCGCTGAATTCGAAAACAAGAACTCTATCACTCAATTGGATTGGCATAAGAAACTCGGCTTTAAGCGAACAGAGCCTAGCTTAAAGGCCGGAACGAAAGAGGCTAAAAGACGCCTCACTCTCTTTGGAAATGATATTCAAGATTACAATGAAGCGCGCGACTTTCCCGCGATGGAGAAGACTTCTAATATGAGCCCCTATATTCGCCACGGAAATCTTTCGGTCAGAGACCTCTTGAGGGCCGGCATGGAAGGGAAATCTAATGGCCATAAAATATGGACAAGCGAAGTTATTTGGCGAGAATTTTATCAGCAAATTCTGGCCGAATTTCCTCACGTTAGAAAGGGAGCCTTTAGAAAAGAATACGACTCGATAAAATGGGCCGGTGGAAAAAAAGAATTCGATGCTTGGACCCAAGGCCAAACAGGCTACCCTCTAGTAGATGCGGCCATGCGCTGCTTGAATGAGACGGGGCTTATGCACAATCGCCTGCGCATGGTTGTCGCCTCTTTCTTGTGTAAGACTCTTCTTGTGAATTGGCAAAAGGGTGAAGCTTACTTTGCTGAAAAGCTACTGGACTTTGATCTGGCCGCTAACAATGGCGGCTGGCAGTGGAGTGCCTCTTCTGGGACTGATGCTCAGCCTTACTTTAGAATATTCAATCCCTATAGTCAGTCTGCCAAGTTTGATAAGGAGGGCGAATACATAAAAAAATGGTGCCCCGAGCTCTCTGGGTTCAAGGGTAAGAAAATCCACGACCCTAGCACGGCCGATATGATCGAGCAGTCAGAGGCCAATTGCACTATCGGAGTGGACTACCCTTTTCCTGTGGTCAACTACAAGGAAAAAAGAGAAGAGGCCCTGGCTATGTATAAAAAGGCGCTAAAGTCTTAACTCTTGGTACAATTTTTCACACCTTAATTGTCAAAAGGCCCTAAAGATAGCAAAAGGGACCATGAAAAAACTCCCTTTAAAAGAAGTCTTCACCTTTTCTTTGCCCTTGATTGCGGGCCAAGTTGGGCAGATGCTCTTTGGCGTGGGCGATATCCTCGTGGCGTCTCGCTATTCCAATGAGGTTGTCTCGGCCCTAGGAATTGCTGTGGCGATTTTTTCCCCTTTTTTGGTCGCGGGCCTTGGAGTAACTTTTGCTGTGGGCCCTATCACCGCGCGCCTTAAAGGCGAGGGCTCACCAGAAAAAGATATGCTCGCGAGCTCCCTCCTAATTAGTCTTGCCATAGGCACAATTCTCTTCTTGGCACTGCTGGCGTTTTCTCAATTTGGCCTTGGCTACCTTAATCTTTTGCCGTCACTGGTGGCCCCCATAAAGATCTACTTGCAAAGCTCTGCCATCAGCCTCTACTTTTTACTCTTCTTTCAAGTCTATAAGGAATATCTTCAGGCTTACGGAGACACTTTCTTTGCCAATGGAACGATTCTTTTTTTTAATGTTACAAATGTCGGGCTTAATATTGTGCTGATGTTTGGCCTCGGCCCTTTTCCGGAGATGGGAATCAAGGGCGCTGCCATCGCCACAGTTATCAATCGCCTCGGCATGGCCGTTGTCCTGGCTATATATACTCATGTGAAGAGATCTCCTGAGTACCTTGTCACTCTTTCGCGCTCCAAAGAAGTGCTTCTTTTAGGTGCGCCAATAGGTCTAGCAACCGCGATGGAAGTTTTAGTCTTTAGCACTGTCACCGTTCTTGTCGGAAAAATGACCATTACCGCCTCTGCTTCTCATAATATTGTCCTAAACTTTGTTAGTCTGACCTTCATGGTACCTCTGGCCCTCTCTTCTGCTGCCTCGGTTTTTGTAGGAGAAGCCTTTGGAAAAAAAGACCCTGAAACAATTCATGCCTATTCTATGGCAGTTCTTGTTCTCTCCGCGGGGTTTATGATCTTCACAGGGCTTCTCTATTTTCTTCTGCCCTATACTCTTATGGGTATCGCCACGAGTGATCAAAAAATTATTCAGTACGGCACTGGCCTCCTCTTCTATGTTGCTCTTTTTCAAATCCCAGATGGGATTCAGGTCGCCTTGTGGGGAATCTTAAGAGGAATGGGTGAAGCCAATGCTCCAATGATCTTAGGCCTTGTGGCCAATTGGTTTATCGGTCTTCCTCTTGGAATCTACTTTGCTACGAAAATGGGAATGGAAGCCAAAGGTTTGTGGGCAGGTCTTGCTGTCGGTCTTTATTTGATGAGCTTGGGACTGGGAAGTATCTACTTCATCCGTCTAAAAGCACTTAGACAAAAATTTTCGCTAGCAGCATAATAATTCCGAGATAGAGGCTTACACTGAGCATGTCACAAAATGAAGTGACGAGTGGACCCGATGCAATCGCCGGATCAACTCCCAGCTTCTTAAAGCCCATGGGTATCAGCATACCAAATAGCGCTGCTGTTCCCATTGAAATAACGAGAGTCGTACTCACCCTCAGGCCTACCATCACGTCTCCATAAAAAAGAAGAATCAACAAATAAGTCGTCACTCCGGCCATTAGACCCATGAGAAGACCGACAGTAAATTCCCTCATCAGAGGCAGGCGAAACTGGCCAAACTCATTGGCCCCGAGAGCGAATGAACGTGTAATGATCATGGCCGACTGAGTCCCCACGTTACCAGTCGTGTTCATAATAAGGGGGACAAAGGAGGCAAAGATAATAGCATTGGTTACGTTGCCGTCAAAGTAAGTCAAAATGTAGCCTGTCACAAAAGAGGCGCAAATGGAGAAGATCAACCAAGGAAAGCGCCCCAAAGCCAGCTTCAAGCGATTCGGGTCGAGATCCCCTATAGACTCCTCAGAGCTGACACCCACATAAGCCAAAATATCTTCGCTGGCTTCTTCCTCAACAACATCCTGAACATCATCGAAAGTAATCTGACCCAAAAGAATTCCGTCCTTATCTACGACTGGTAGGTAGGAGAGGTCATACTTAGAAAAGACCTGAGCAACTTCCTCTTGATCTTCTTCTGGTGTTATATAGTGCTTTAAGGGATTCGTGATCTTAGAAATAGGATCTGACATGCTTGAGAGAATAATGTCATCAAGTTGAACTTCACCAATAAGCTTTCTTTCTTCATCTACGACATAAGCGTTGGAGACCTTGCCTAGTGTTTTCTTTTGACGCCTGATCGATTCAACTGACTCCTTAATCGTCATCCCCTCTTTCAAGGAGCAGAGCTCTGTCTGCATAATTGATCCAGCAGACTCATCGGGGTAACTTAAAATTCTCTTGATCGCCTGCTTCTTGGCCATGCTCTCAAGAATTTCTTCTCCTTTTTCATCGTCAAAAAGTTTAAACATGTAAGCTGCATCATCGGAGTCCAGATGATCAAAAACTTGAATGAGATGATCATTTCCCATGATCTCTGTGATGCTGTCAAAGAGGCTTTTTTCAAAGAGAGGAAAAATATTAGCGAGTTCGTCGTCGTCTAAGCTCTGCAAAATGACGGGATAAAATTCCTCGTCAATCAGATAGAATAGATCGACAACTTCGAGTGGATCCAAAAAGTTCAAATACGCTTGAACATTCTCTCTTTGGCCACTCTCAAAGATCTCTTTTAAGTCTGTAGCTTTCACCCACTCAGTGTGGCATCAATTACGCGATTTTTCCACAGGATAGTCGGCAAGATTAAGAAGAGTTTTTTACTCGGAAGCTTGCCTCTAAATAATATCAGCGTACCTAGCTTACCCGATAGAGAAGAAACTTGATGTAATTGCCAGCATCACTTAAGTGGCCCACTCTATGATCTGGTCCTTGCAATCCGACGTCTACCAGACTTAACTGCCAAGGACTCTCATTAAAGCCTAAGGCAACGCTTTGATCTAATTCTTCCAAGCTAACTCCTTGAGTGCAGCTACCGATCGCCAACCAAGAACCTTTATGAACAATTTTACTTAAAGAGGCATGTAGTTTTTGATAGCCCCCAAGGGCCTTGGATTTATTTTTCAAGGATTTTGAAAAGGCCGGCGGATCACTAATCACGACATCATAACTACTTTGGCAGTCTTTTAACCACTTAAAGACATCCGCTCGATGAAAGCGGCCTCTGCCAGAAAAGGTATTAAGCGTCAGGTTCTTCTCGATGCAGCTTTCAAAATTTCCCTGATCGACAAAATCCATTTCACCAACACCTGCCTTTAACGCATTCATTCCCCAAGACCCGCAGTAAGAGAAGAGATCGACGCCCTTTTTCTTGCTCCCTATTTCTGTTGTGCTTAACCACTGATGAAGTTTGCTTCTGTTGACTCGGTGATCATAGTAGTAACCCAGTTTCTGCATCACGCCCGAATCAATCTCATAGGAGAGCTCGTTCTCTTTAACCCTTATCAGCTCCGGTCGCATTGAGTTGTGAGTAGGTAGCCCCTCTTTGGCACGATAATCAGCCTGATCAAAGAAGTAGCAAGGCTTAGCCGTCAGTTTTTCAAGAGCGCTAAAAACCACGTCCCGATGGCGATCAAAGCCCGCTGTATTGATTTGAATTAGAATGCTATTTTCATACTCATCAACGATAATACCGGGCAAGCTATCCTGGGCCCCAAAAACTAACCTTGAGCCGCCTTCTAATACTTTAAATTGCTGGCGATGCCTTATGCTCTTGGCCAGTCTCTTTTCAATCAAAGGAGCGATATCCTTTTCTTCAAATTTTTCACCGGCCTTCAAGTCCATTAAAACTTTTATGGGTGAGCCTTCACTCACAAAGGGATTCGCAAAGCCGACAAAGCGTTCCTTGGACTCGGCTTCAATAATGACCCATTCTCCAGGAGTAGCCCCATTGAGTCCGTCATTAACCTCTCTTTCAAAGAACTCTTGGCGTCGGGCCATACTTCTCTTAGATTTATTTTTAACAGTGATGACTCTCAATATGACTCCCCAATGGTTGGCTTATTTGCTAGCCTCCTAATGTACTACTCTTGGCAAGGAATTCAAATAATGGCCTCAACTATTGACTGGCAAATGATTGAAGACGCCTACCCTGTGGCAAAAGCGGGTGTTTACCTCAAAAATGCCTCAATGAGTGGCATGCACCGTGCGGTTATCAAGGCCATAAACGATGCCACGACCAACCTTGGTGCCTACGCCACTTCTGATGAGGCTATTTATCAAAGTGCTTATAGAGAAACACAACAAAGCACGGCTAGGTTTCTTAAAACCGATATTGAAAACATTGCTCTGACGAGTGGCACTTCCTTCAATATGAATATTTTTGCCATGATGCTAAAAACAAACGCTAATCAAAATATCATTAGTCACAGTGACGAGTTCCCAAGCTCCATTCTTCCCTTTTCCCATCACGGCTTCGAAGTTAAAAAGGTGACAACCCAAAATGGATGCTTCAACCCTATTGAGTTATTAGACTTAGTAGATGAAAATACTAGTGCCGTTGTTCTCTCAACGATTATCTCCACAACAGGACTTCGCCTTGATCTTAAAGAGCTAGCACACGCACTGGCCGAAAAGGAAATCCCCCTCATATTAAATGCCACACAAAGCATCGGTTTTTTTGATCTCGACCTAGAAGCTCTTAAAGTAGCGGCTATGAGCGCGAGTGTTCACAAAGGACTCGCAGCTTGCGTTGGAATGGCCATGGCCTATATGTCACCGGCTTTTAGACAACGCTCCTCTTATCCCCTTCTTGGTTGGGCGTCAGTAGAAAATCCCTTTGATTTGAGCATTGAGCCCCAAGCCCCACGAAAAGACGCTGCGGCAATCGCAATTGGCAGCATGCCCTTTTCTTTAATGGCGGGACTCAATCGTGCCATCATCATCAACGAGCAAATACCACGGGCCCTTATTCAAGCGCGACTACTTAGCCTCACGCGCAAGCTAAGGGCTGGCTTAAAAGATTTAGCTATTGATGTGATTGGTAGTGATCAGGAAGAAAACTTATCTAGCATCACCACATTCAGAGTTGATGACGCTAAAAAAGTTAAAGACCAATTATTTGAAAGAAAGATTTTCGTCAATGATAAGAGAGGTTTACTTAGGGCCTCTGTTCAGGTGTTCAATACTCCAAAAGATATTGATCTCCTTCTACAGGCCCTTAAATCACTTATCAAAGCGTAGTTTGTAACCCACTCCTCTTACCGTTTCGATCAGTTCATCGTAGAGCTTTTGGCGTATTTGCAAAACATGGGTGTCTACAGTTCTGGTTGAAGGATAATTCTCGTAGCCCCAAACTTTATTTAAGATTTCTTCTCGACTAAAAGCTCGATTAGGTGACTCTGCCAAAAGAGAGAGAAACTCAAACTCCATTTTTGTGAACTCAATAAGCTTTCCCTGATATTTAATTTCTCGCTGGGCCCGATCAATCACCAGCTCTCCTAAAACCGTTTGTTCACTCAAGCTGGAATCATCGTCACTGTTGTCTTTTTGTCTTAGCTGAACGCGAATTCTAGCGGCCAGCTCTCTGGGCTCAAAGGGCTTGGTGAGGTAGTCGTCTGCTCCACTCTCAAGGCCCACAACCTTATCGATAACCTCTGTTCTGGCCGTTAGCATAATGATTGGAATTTTTTTTCCTGCGGCCCTGAGCTCTCTTAAAAAGTCGATACCTTGTCCATCGGGTAGCATCCAGTCCAGAATAACCAATTCTTTTTGAGAGAGATCGACCTCTCTTGCCTGAGCAAGATTTTGCGCTAAATCAACACTATGCCCTTCATCTCTTAAGAAGCTCTTTAGGGTTGCCCCAAGGTTTTCATCATCTTCTACAATTAAAATTTGTGCCGTCATCACGCCTCACTTCTTTTTTAAGGTCCTACTCTTTTAGGAGCTTTTTGTTTTGATAGGAATACTCAAAGAAAAAAGAGTTGGATTTAGTTCAAGATCTAATCCAATCCCCATTTCTTTACTTACTTTTTTAACGATATTCATCCCAAGGCCTGTCCCGGTACTTTTATTACCTTTCATAAACTCTTGGGTCATAAGAGCGAGAGAGTCAAAATCACTCTTGCCTCCATCTTTCACTTTAAAAATAACTTGGCCTTTAGTTTCTACCAAGCTTACCTCAACGGGACTTTTGCCGTGGCTAAAAGCGTTTTCAACAATATTTTTCATGCAGATACCGAGCCAATAGGTGTCTACTTCAATTTTTAAGTCACTCTTGAGAGGGTGAAACTCCAGCTCTCCAGGGTGAGCTTCTAGAAATGGCTCGAGAACCTCCTCCACAAAATGGTTGAGAGACAAGACTTCTTCGAGTTTAAGATCGAGAAGTCTTTCTTTTTGCTCGGCCTTCAAGTAGTTTCGGCTGGTCTCCGTCAATCGACGTAAGCGATGCACTTCAGAGCTTAGCCGAAGATAGACCTCCTCCATCTCTTCATCGAAGCTTTCATATTTTCGTCCCATTTTTTCAAGAAGAAGCGTCAGACTCGTTATGGGTGTTCTAAATTCATGAGTAAGAACTCTTAGCGCCAGCCTTCTCTTTTCATCTTCGAGGCGCTGAGCCCGAATTTTGACCAGTAGAAGGCGTACCACCACGAGAATGATAACAATCAGACCAAAAAAGAGCGCTATAGTAGAAGTGTTGGCCAGTTGGAAAATATGCTTAACGTTGTAATCCCAACAAAGACTACCATCTCGATAGAAGCACGTTCGGCCCGACTGATAACTGTGTAAAATATAAGGGCTATCTTTTAAGAAGCTATCAAGGTCAGTTCGGCCGTAAATTCGATATTCTAAAATGTTGAAAATTTTAGGATAAGTAATGCGAGCAAAGAGATAATTGCTCGAGAGGATTGTTCCCTTTCCTCTCATAATATCAAGGAGAGCTTCATCACTAACGTCCTCTAGGATATTAAAAACGCCTCGTAGCTCTCCAAAAAAGCGCCTTAACTCACTTAACTCATTCACATGATAAAAAGGTAGGTGCGCCATAACCCATGCCTTCTGATGAAGACTATTTTTTCGCAGCCTAAAGGCTAAGTAAGCAAAACTTTTACCGCTTGGATGGAGAAAGGGACCTTCAATAAAGAAGCGCCTAGGCAGGCGCTCGATTCGGTTGCATCGAAATTCTTCCCACACCCAAGTCTTTTCAAAATTGTCGCGATTTTGCTGTAACTTTAAAGGAGTAGAGCAATCTTCATTACTAGAAAATTTGTCACTATTTTGAAATGAAGGCGATCCACTAATATCGAGAACCGGATCTAGAAGTTGAAATTGATCTTGAGAAAAGTAGAGACTATTAAAGTTAATAATGTATTGAGGCTCAACTGCTCTTTGGAAATCCTTTTTTAAGTTATTAATTTCTAGAACTTCAGAAGATGTTGCTCGATAAGAGCCTTGTAAAAAGAGAGCGATATAGCCGGTGGTAAAGGCCATCACGACGGCCGTAAAAATAAGAACCATGTATAAACGCACTCAATCGCTCCCTAAGGCATCTTTCTTCGCCTCTTTTATTTATAGCAAAGTTCCCTTTTTGCAAGTCAGCTAAGCGTTAATTTCTTGATAAAGTTACGCGCCCTATTAACCCGTAAGCATTCATTCACTTGTGGGAGAATATGGTCTATACTGCCGATCGATCACACCAGATAAATGAATAAGTAGAAATTTTAGCTATGCGGAGGCTGCATGTCAGCAAATGACTCAAAATTAATTCTTGGTATCGACTTAGAGGGAATGAACAAAGATCTTCACTTCACTGGAGTCGATGTCACCACCGACCGAGTCATTGAAATAGGGGCCGTCCTCTGGGACTGGACGCAGCAGCAACCAGTGAAAATTCTCAGTGAGCTCATAGACGAAGCCGACCGCTTGCCGATATCTGAAGAGGTAGAGCGCATTACCGGTCTCAATGACACCATTTTACAAGGATGGGGGGCCAAGGGAAGTGACATTCACCCTATCTTAGTTCAACTCTCCAAGCTCATGGAAAAAGCGGACTACCTCATGGCCCACAACGGGCCAAATTACGATATTCCTATGCTTGAGGGCATGTTTAAACGCTACGACTTAGAAATGCCGAAAAAGACATGGATCGACTCCATGACTGATATCGAATACCCTGCAAAAATCACAGGTCGTTCAATGGCGCTTCTTGAGCACTCTCACGGCTTCATCAACCCCTTCCCCCATCGTGCCGTAACTGATGTACTCTCCATGCTAAAAATAGCCAGCAAATACCCAATCATTCGCATGACAAAGATGGCCGAGTCCCCTCGTTGTGTTCTCGTCGCTTCATTGAAGGCCCCAAATTGGAAAGATCCAAAGGCCGTAACGACCTTTAACGAAATTAAAAATCGCGTCGCCAAATCACGCTTTAGGTGGAATCCCAAAAGTAAGGAGTGGACTAAAGATGTGCACAAGATCCTTATTGATGAAGGTAAAATTAACTACGACTTTGAGTACTTCATAAAAGAGTAGATTTCCTTGACTGCTCGATGGAGCCTTCTAATCGAAAATTCTGCATTGTCTAATTTATTTGGGTTTAAAGAGAAACTTCCGTGATCTAATCTAGTCAGATGACAAAAACCCTAATAACCCTTATTTATTTTTTAATCCTACCCGCCTCTTATGCCGTTGATGATTCATTCTACGCGCAGGCGGGTGTCATCGTGTGGACAAGAAACTTTGAAGAAGCGAGCCCGCGAGGCAATAATGACGGTGTAGAGAAAACAGAAGGAGGCTTCTCTTTTGCGGTAGGAAAAGAGCTCAATAAGAATTGGGCCGTTGAGCTAGAGTTTTTATCAACAATGGAATTCTCCGTAGTCAATGCAAGTCGATCAGGGCTCATTTCAATGAACGCTTTTACACTTGCCCCCAAGTATAGTTTTGCCCATGACTGGCTCCTCAAAGACCTTTCTTTCTTCGCCAAGCTTAGGCTCGGGTGGACTAAGATTAAAGGAGCCGACATCTACGATAATTTCGGAAATGAGGAAGCGCTTACCCTGGGCCCTGCAATAGGGGTTGATTATAGAATCAATGAAAATTTTGCTTCTTACCTAGATATTGGTGGTCTGTGGGTATCAGGAGATGTTGAAGATTACGATTTTCACCCGTGGCAGTTAGGGATTCGCTATTTGTTTAACTAAATGACCTTTTGTTTATCAGTATTATTTACAAAGAAAGCCTACGCGTTCGCTTAACCCCGGCTAGAAAGGTAGGCTCGGGCAGTTCAAACCACAAAGGCGACCTCTACTATGCAATCACTTACTTCTCACATGGCAATCCTCACCTGTTTGCTATTTATATCAAGTACTCAAATAGTTCAGGCTAACACCCTCTTATCGGTTGATCATAAGAGCCTTTGCTCGCCAAAAAAGCTCACAAATCGATCCACTAGCTTCCCCCTGTCTTTCACTGGAGAAAAGCTCTCCATTGGCGCAGGGGCCGATTACTTTAAAAACACCTTATTTGTGGGAACCCACTTCTTCGTCTCTCGTGCGCCGAAGACCTTTACCAATGAAAGGCTAATGAGCTCTAGGGCCATCGCTAAACTTTCTGAATCGAGCATCTCTCGTTTTAAAGTCACCGACAACTCAAACTCTGATGCCCAATTTCAGTCATCAAAGAAGCTTCCCTTCTTCAATCAATTAAATTGCTCCAACAGAGTTCAACTCTACTCATGGCAAGACTATAGTAATCAAGAAGAGATGAAGCCCTTTTTAGACGTGCTCAAAAAAGATAAATGTTTAGACGCGGCCACCCCCTTTAAAGTCTCTCAGCAGGAGGTCTTTGATTGCAATGATCACTTCACACGATCGACTATTATTACTTTTTACTTCGATGAAAACGCAACAACCTCCAGAATCCTGACCTACTCTTTTAGTGAGATGACAGGCCAGCCGAACTTCATTAAAAAAAGAGTGATGAAAGGTGAGATAGAGAAGAGCCTACAAAAAGTTAAAGGAATAATCGAAGGGCTCTAACGGGCTTAAAATTTATAACTCTCCTTTTTCTAGCTGGGATTTTACCAATTCATAGGCCCTCTTAATTCTCTTAAATTCGGTTTCTGCGATGAGCTTCTCACTCTCTCCCATTCCAGCGAGACGATCAGGATGATAGAGCTTGGACAACTCTCGATAGCGCTCTTTTAATTCCTGCATGTTAAGATCAGGCTCAAGACTTAGGATCGTTAGCATCCTTAAAGTTTCACCCATCCCTTGCGTTAAGATAGCGTCGCTGCCCTCATCAGAAGGATCTCCCAAATTCTCACGGTAATCTAGCCCCCACTCCCAAAGCCGCTTTATCTCTTTTTGATGATAGGAACCTGCCAAGGCCAATGTCACCCCATGAAAAGGAATAAAGAGAAAGAGATAAACAGACTGAGCATCACTGCCGGTAATAGCGATGGCAAAGGCCATGACGAGCAAAGAGAGGATAAAGAAAAACACAGACAGACCAAAGCCCAGCCCTACGGCGAAGAGAAGCTTTTTTTTCCAAATCTCGCTGGTTTTAGGCATCTTCCAAAAAGTAAAGAGAAGCCAGATTGGCAACTCACATATGAAGACAAGAATGGTCTTCTTATCAAGCTCACCTGGAAGGACATAAATAATGATAGAGGCCATAAGCATCTGAATAAGAAAGGCGAAAAGAGTATGTTTCATTTAAGTCTGCCTCCTGTACTTTTTAGCAATGATCAAAATAGCGACTAAGAACTTTGGCCAGCATCTTTGTATCGATCTTCGCAGGAAGATGAACAAAAGCGCACTGTCCGCGGCCTTTCATCATCCGTAATCCCTGATAAAGCGTGCTGTTGCAGACAAATGTTCCTGCATTAAAGCTCACCTCACTCTCAACTTCAGACTCAGAAAGAAAGTCATTCAAGTCAGCACAATTGAGAGTGCTTTCATAGGCCAGAGGCCCCGCTTTTTCAATTTTTTCGGCCACTTCATAACTTAAACCGGAATTATCTGGCCTCTTAGGGCAGTAACGAAAATTAACGGCCAAGTTCTCAACGGACACCTTGGTCCGAGAACCTGCAACACCAAAGAAAAGAACCCTATCAAATGAAGTTAAATCAAGCTCGCTCAAGGCCGTCTCGATTTTCAAAAACTCTACGGGAAGCTCTTTTAGGACAAGCTCAACTGGTCCTCGATACCTTTTAAGCTCTCTTAAGAGCTGCTGGCTGGGGTTATTCTTTTGACCAAAAAAAGGGCCGTACCCTGTTACTAAAATCTTCATTTTAAATCCTAATTGCCTAATTTAACGAAGAGACTCATAACAATGGCAATCTCCCCGAGGCGCCTGCTGGTAAGTCTCTGAAAGTATGTAAAAACCTTAACAAAATATAAACTAAGCCGATACGTATAAAGTTAAGTTTACTAAGGAAAGCAGTGAGAAGCTTACTTTCACGTCATTCACTTTTATTGACCTTACTCGCTCTTGTAGGTTTAAGTGGTTGTGCACCAAAGTCTAAGAAATCGGAGACCACCTTAAAACTTTTTTCTTCCTTCAGTGCAAGTGGTCTGAATATGGACGGCGGAGCCCTGATCTACGGGCGAACAACAGATGGAGCTAATACTTTCAGCCGAGTGTTTAAAGGTAACTCCGAATTTACGATCGACATCAATTATGGAAATTGGAACTTCTCAGTTGTCACTTACGCAGGAAGCGCCGGCGAAGAAGTCAGCGGTGCTCTTGAATGCGCCAGCGTCTCAGGTGTTGCCATTCAAAAAGATCAAAGCTCAGTAGACTTGAGCGTCTCCCCAGCAAAGTGTCAAAGCGCCGGTATTCGAAACTTAAAAATCAAGCCCTGCACTATAGCAAACTTTAATATTGTGGCCGGTGGTTCACCATTTTCAACTTGCGGTGGCGTTGGAGGAGATGGTGGAATTCTCAGTTATAAGATAAGCCTACTCTCTCACGAAAATAGTACCCTTCTTCCTAGTAGCCTCACAAGCCGCTGTGTTGAGGCCGCTGACTTTGAAGGCGCTGGGCCTCCCATGCTTGTTCCTTCTGGATTAACAGGAGCAAGCAGATCTCCCATTCGTATCCTTGGCTATACAGCTACAGGGTGCTCAGGAGCGGCAAGCCCTCTGTATCTTTCCTCCTCCCTTTCAAATCCAAATCCAAGTAATCTTTTCTACTCACAAGCAGCTGGAGCCTCTCTCTTCTTGGCCATCAATATAGACGGCCCAGGCCTTGATACAACACCACCTGCCCTGACTCTCAACACCCCAAGTATCGTCGTTGGAGATAGTAAAAATTGGATTAACTCTTCTTCACAGGCAAGCTTTCAAGTAAATGGAACCTGCGAGGCCAGTGACCCTATCAGCATAACAATAGGCGGATCTTCCGTTGCTGGGGGTCCATTTAATTGCAATGTCGGAACCTATAATTTCAATCTCGACTTAAGCGCTTACGCCGAAAATTTAGCTGGAGCGCCCTATGTTCTGAGAGTCATCCAAACAGATCCTGCCGGAAATACGACAAATATTCCAAGGCCACTCTATAAAGATACCCTGGCCCCTACTGTAACAACACCAGTCCTGCTTCCTATTAATATCAGTAACGTCAACGCCTATGACTTTAGTGGCACGTGCGATTCCAATGGCGCTCTTGTCACCGGCCTATTAGGTGGACTAAATTTTTCCAGTACATGTGATGGAACTGGCTGGAATATAGCTGCCTTTGATACGTCTGCCCTCGGTGATGGTAACCCTGCTTTCACCGCTAATATCACTGACTTTGCAGGAAACGTTACGGCCCTTCCCATACCGGCAACGATTAAAGATACAACTCCTCCCATCGCTGCCACATCACCTTCATTCAACTCTGCTAATACTGTAACAAATACGGTAGCGATTCCTTTGACTTGGGTTTCGGCTTCAGCTCACTCAAGCTACAGAGTTGATTTTTACAATGCCAGCTGCACGGCCCTTACTTCCTCATTATCACTGGCCAGTGGAGCGACGTCGACCACCTTTTCTGCGCCTTTTGAAGGAACTTTTTCCTATAAAGTTGTTGCTATTGATCCCGGCTTAAACGAGAACCCTTCTGCATGCTCCAATAATGTTACCTATGACATGACCCCTCCTCTTCCCGCTACCGGGCTTGCGGTCTCTCAAGCGACCCTCACTAATGACAACACATTAGATTACAACTGGGTTGATGCCACTGATCCAGGTGGAGTAGGAATCGCGAACTATAGGATTAATTTTTACACTGATGCTGCCTGCTCTATAGTGAAGGATGCCTTTCAAACCATCGCCGCGCCGGCCAACACTTATACGACTCTTGCTCTTTCTGAAGGTCTTACTCACTTCACTATTGAAGCCTTCGATAGTGCAGGAAACACTTCCTCTTCAGCTTGTGGACCTGGAGTTGAAATTGATGTTACGCCACCTACACCTGCTCAATTAAATGCCACCAATTGGTTAACGGCGTCTGGGACGACAAAAAAGAATATTGAGACCAAGCCCTGGGGCTATGCCGTTGCAGGTGATGTCTTGACTATCGATATTATTCTCAGAAGAGACACCTGTGCTGGAGCGATTGTTCAGCAAAATAATGCTGTCGCAACAGCGACTACAAGTGCGCAATTTGAAATAAGCGTCGAAGGAGCTTACTTCTACGAAATCATCACCAGAGATGCTGCAACTAATGAAAGTTCGTCTTGTTCTAGCTCCTTAATTGTCAATCAAGAGGCAATGGGTGTCGGTGGCGAGTACATTGATGGCTTCACTATTGGGACTGATCACCTCTACGCTCTGACGCGTTCAGGACTTGAGATTTTTGATGTAAGTGGGCTACCTGCGATGCCCAAATTAAAAACCCTTAAAGTGAAAGGATTTATTCCTACTCGCGCGGCTTACGACAGTGATCATATTTATCTCTATAATGCTAGCGAGGCTCATATTTGGACCACCACGGGCTCAGGTACTCTTGCTAACCCCTCTTATGTTGCTATGGCAAATACAGGCATGACGGGTATTGTCGATCACGCCTTCAGTCCCGGCTACGTCTGGTTTCATTCAGCCACGCAATTAGGCGCTATCGAGGTATCCTCTCCCACAACTCCAGTCACTCAGCCCGTGCTCGCTTTAGGCGCCGCTGGCTGCACGGCCCTTGAATATGTTCCCACTGCAGGCACGGGCCATCTGTATGCGGCTTGTGGGACTAACCTCATTCCTATTGATATTGGAACGCCTTCCTCTCCTGCTGTTGTGGGTTCTGTCCCAAGTTCTGTTGTTAACAATGATCTCATTTATGATCCCACTACAGACTTTCTCTACACAACGGGCCCTAGTGACGGCGGCCATATTTCTCGCTTTGATGTCACGACCACCCCTACGACCCCAGCAATCCTCGCTGGAGAAAGGCTGACAGGCTTTGGTAACGGAAAGACATTTGGCAACATTGCTGGCAATTATGTAAGCCATTGTTTTTCACTTACAGGCACCAAGGAAGCCAGTGTTATTGACATTAGCCCAGTAGGTAGTCCTCCCACGAACCTACGTCATCTCAACGCTGATACCTCCACTTGCTCAAGAACTGTAATGAACTCCACTGATTTTTTTGCGCTAACAGATAAAGGCATCCACATTGGACCTGTGACAGCAGGAGCGATTGCAAATGATCCCAATCCTTACCTTAATGTTGGAAAGACGAAGAAGCTAGCCGTCAATTCAGCGGGCTCTCTAGCTTTTGCCTCTCATGATGGTGATAAAGCTCAAATCTATGACCTTGCCAATAAAGAAAAGCCGTCTCCTGCCTATACGTTCACTTCTGGAAATTTTAGGAGGGCCGTCTTCAGAACTGATGACGAAATAGTGGCCATCGTTGGGACAAACCTCAAGCGCTATGACCTGACAAGCCCCTCAGCTCCAGTAGCAGTAGGACCTACGATGAACCTAGCAGGCAGCCTCGATAAAAACGCCAGCCTTGTTGTTGATAGTAGTAACCGTGCCTACATCGGCGAAGAAGATGGAAGAGTAACAGTTTATGATGTCATAACCGGAGTAAAGCTTGTCAATAGTAAGCAGATCTGCCCCGCGACTGCTGGAAATAGCGTGATGTCTCTTCTCTTAAGAAATAATTATCTCATCGCAACTTGTAAGCTCTCTCGAAAAGTTTACTCTGTGAATGCAAGCAATCCGGCCGTCAGTTTCAATGTGGTGGCAAATATCGACTTGGTTGATCAGCCTACTTCTGGAAATATTGGGTTTAATACCAATGGCAATATTCTCTACCTTCCTATTGGCCCTAGTGGTCTTCAGATCGTCACCCTTGCCGGTAATGGTACCCTAACTGATGTAGGAGCCTTTAGCACCGGTGGAGAAGCGCTATCTGCCACTATGCCAACCTCTTCGACGACTCTTCTCTTTGTGGGAAAAGACAACGGTCTTGCCACTTACGATACGTCGACTCCCACAACTCCAGTACTTCGAGATTTTGAACAAGGACCTGGCCGCTACGAAGCGATAGTCCCTAGTGATAATACAGCAACTCCTAATTATATATTTGGAGCGGCCAGTGAAGCAGGTGTTCAAGTCTTTAATGTCAGTGATCCCAACGTTATCCATCAATAAAAAAGGCCACTTTTAAAGTGGCCTTTTCTACTAAAATGAATCGAGTTGACTTAGTTGCGCTGATTTAAAATCAATCTTTCAGCGTCCATTCTGCCCGAAGTTGTCACACTATCAAGAGAACCGTTTCTAACCGCAGTGGCCTCAAGTTGCTCTCTAGCTTCGAGAGGTGTCATATTTGGACTTTGAGAAAGAAGAAGCCCCATCGCTCCAGAAACAAAAGGTGCCGCCATAGACGTTCCACTTTGTTTCGCATAACGATTATTTGGCATCGTTGAGAGGATGCTTGAGCCAGGAGCAAAGACATGAACTGTTTTCTTTCCGTAGTTAGAAAAACCTGATTTCTTTCCTGAGCCATCCATTGCACCAACGCTTATGACGTTATCAACTTTATAATTAGCAGGATAAGTCTCTTTTCTATCGTTGTCAGCTCTGGAGTTGCCTGCTGCTGCTACAAAAATAATTCCTGCATCATTAGCCGCTGTAATCGCATCCAAAAGTGCTTGAGAAAACTCTCCACCACCCCATGAGTTGCTCATGACATTGGCTCCCACTTTAATCGCATACTCGATTGAAGAGATGGCATCAGCTGTTTCGCCTCTACCAGAGTCGGAGAGAAACTTTATCGCGATAATTTTAACATTGTTCATAACTCCACGAGTTCCACTTCTGTTATGAAGAGCACCAATCACACCTGCGCAGTGAGTGCCGTGGCCTTGGCCGTCCATTGGATCGCCATCTTTATTGGCAAAATCATAGCCGTGAATATCATCAACATAGCCGTTACCATCGTCATCAACACCTTCGATACCATTTTTTTCTGCTTCATTAATCCACATATTGGCCCTAAGATCGTCGTGCTTATAATCAACTCCTGTGTCGATAACAGCAACTCTCACTTCTTTTTCACCACGAGTTAGTTTCCAAACCCCTTCAGCATTAATGTCTTCGCCTTCTTTGCCTCTAGAAAACCAACCACCTGAGTTGCGACCGGTATTTTTTAGGCCCCACTGCTCAGAAAATTGCGCATCCTGAATGTCTTCCTTCATGGCTGCTGTGTCCACCGGTTGAAAAGAGTATGTTTGACTCTCTTCAACATACTCAACGCGAGGATCCGCTTTAAGATCAGCGAGAGACTTTTGTCCCATTGAATCTGCAGTAACCGAGTAAAAAGATCCAAAAGAGACTTTTAGATTTTCTACATTGCTTACATTTTTATTTTGAAAGAAGCTTATTGATTTAGCACTAACGCCATCTTTAAGTTTTACGATCAGTTTTTGTGGAGCCGCTGTCGTCGTGACACCAGCTAATAAGGTCATGCCTATTACTAGGTTTTTCATATTCATCGTCCTTGATAAATGTTAATATTGCCGTACAAATATTCTGACGTTTTATTAAATTATCCGGCAATCATAAAAATTAAGATGTAAGGAAGTATTAATAGACCAAAATATTCAACAACAGACGTTCAATAACATTAAATAAACCTTAGGGAACATTTTGAATACTACACAACCACAGCTCAAACCAGGGCCTGGACCCAAGCACAAGAAAGAGAGTCCACTTTTAAACCTGATGCTCAATATTCTTATCCCAACGATTATCATGATGAAGTTCTCAACTTCAGAGTATCTCGGGCAGGTTTATGGGCTCATCGTCGCACTGGCCTTTCCTTTGGGCTACGGTATTTTTGATCTTATAAAATCTTCTAAAGTTAATGGATTCTCCCTTATCGGCCTCTTCAGTATCTTAATCACAGGTGGTATCGGCCTCTTTGAACTGGACAAGACTTGGATGATTGTAAAAGAAACCGCTATCCCTCTCATTATGGGAATGGTCGTAGTCATCAGTGAGAAAACATCGAAGCCATTAGTAAAAAGTTTCCTAGGCCAGATGATAGACCTCGACATGATTAGGGATGCCTACGAAGAAAAGCAACTCGGCCATCTTTTTAAGGGCAGGCTCAAGAAATCAACTTATATGCTGGCCAGTACTTTCGTAGTCTCAGCAATTTTAAATTTTGTTCTTGCTGTTTATGTCTTGAAAGGAAATCCGGGTACTGAGGAGTTTATTGAATCTCTAGGAAAAATGACTTTTCTTTCTTTTCCCGTGATCACTGTCCCAACGATGCTTATGGTGGGATTCATTCTCTATTACTTATTTAATGGCATTAAGAAAGAAACAGATCTTGAGATCGAAGATGTTTTTCGCCAATAAAAAACGAAAGCGAATATGAGGTAACCATGAAATTTAAAAATTTTGGAGATACAAATGAACTTGTCTCGCTGATTTGTCTTGGAACCATGACTTGGGGTGAGCAAAATACAGAAAATGAAGCCCACGAGCAGCTAGATTATGCCTTCGAAAGGGGCGTTAACTTTATCGATACTGCTGAAATGTACCCTGTTCCTCCAAAAGCTGACACCTATACCAAAACAGAAGAATATATCGGCCGCTGGTCAAAACTGAAAACAGATCGCGATAAGATTTTTCTAGCAACCAAGATCGCAGGGCCTGGAATGGGCGACTATATTCGAGGTGGCAGAAATAACTTCTCTCGTAAACATATTGAACAGGCCATCGATGCTTCTTTGAAAAGGCTAAATGTCGAGACAATTGATCTAATGCAACTCCATTGGCCTGAGCGCTCCACCAACTTCTTTGGACAACTAGGCTTAGAAAGCCTCGAGCTAGAAAAAGAAGAAAATGTAACTCCCTTCGCTGAAAGACTTACCGTCTTAGGGGAAGCCGTTAAGGCGGGAAAGATTAAGCACATAGGTATTTCCAATGAAACTCCTTGGGGAGTTATGAAGTACCTAGAAGTCGCTAAAAGAGACAACCTTCCTAGAGTTCAGTCCATTCAGAATCCCTACAGCCTACTCAATAGAACCTTCGAGATCGGCAATGCGGAGGTCACGATGAGGGAGAAAGTGAGCCTACTCGCATACTCACCTTTAGGCTTTGGGGTTCTCACTGGCAAGTATCGTGACAACTCAAGGCCTCAAAATGCTCGCCTTACGCTCTATGATAGATTTACCCGCTACACCAATCCTCTGGCGATAGAAGCGACTGAGAGGTACTGCAAATTGGCAGAAAGCGTGGGTCTATCCCCAACTCACATGGCCCTGGCCTTCGTTAATCAGAGACCCTTTATGACTAGTAATATTATTGGTGCCACCACAAGAGAGCAGCTTAAAGAGAATATAGATTCTGTTGATATTGAACTCACGAAGGAAACCATGGAAGAGATTACTAAAATCCATTCTCAAATCCCAAACCCTAGTCCATAAAAAGGAGCTTGCTTTGAGCTCCTTTTCAAAACTTTCATTTTAAATTGTTAAACGCAACACCTGTTCTTCTTAAAAGCGGCAACATTGACCTAGTTTGTTCGTCGGCTTTTATCGTTTTCCTAAATAGACCTCATTTTATGCTACAATTTGGTGTGCTTTTAATTGAAGGGATTCATCAAAAGCACCGACAAGCTTAAGACATGCGGGCCGAACGTACTTCTAACACTGGCCCCAAGCCCCAAGGATGGAGAAATGTCACTCGTAAAAAAGCTCATTAGCCCCCTCAAAGGTCATGACCCAAAGAAGGTCCCATTCGTCGCAGATTTTTTCAGTGATACCGAAAGAAGTGACCACCCTTTTAAATTGGCGATGCATACCTATAACCAATTGACTGAGACAACAGGTTCTAGAGAAGAAATTTTTCTCTTCATGATTGAAGACGTCATCTTTACTTCTCTCTACGCAACTTTCTACGAGCAATTGCTATCGACGGCAAAAGAGAATCCTTCAGTGGCCGAGAGACTAATTAATCTTTTTGAAAATGACAGTGAAGAAAGAGAAAGAGTTATTGCCGAGCAGACACAATATCATCTCAATTATATTTTAGATGACGGAAAATGCGCTGGTTGCCCGGCCTGTGATAACCATGCCGACGTGGCCGAATTGATTCCCCTGATTAAAAAGGGAGATTACCAGTTCTTTAAGAGTCTCTACCTAGGAATGCAAACCATTCAATTCGCCATGGAAGAGTTAATCTACGACAAGTTAACGATGCATCCGGAGTGGTTACAAAATCTTAACCCTGAAAATATTTTAGAGTTTAGAAAGCTTGTTATTGATTTTGCGGAAAACAAAAACGCCTGCTAGAAAAGCAGGCGGTTAACCTTTAAAATTTCGATGTAAGCTAAAAAAAAAAGACTAGATTTTCTTGCGAGAACCTTCCATCTTTCTTTTATTCTTAGCGTTTCTTTTTTGAGACGCCTTAAGCTTTTCTTTCTTTTTGATCGATGGCTTAGCGTACTCTTTTCTCGCTCTGTATTCTTTTGTAATACCAAAAGCTTCGCACATTCTTTTGAATTTACGAATCGCTCGCTCGGCGCCTTTAGGATCAATTTCTACTGTAACATTCGAGTGCCCACTCATGCACTTCTCCTTCAATAATTAGTTCGTTTCATTTTTTTAGTGGACCCAATCTAACACATTTCGGTATGTTGGCAAGGCTTTTGATCAATTTTTCTGGGGAATTTTAGTCAATTAATAACGCATGAGACTACTTCCCCAAGTAAAGCCCGAACCAAAGGCGGCCATGCCTACCAGCATACCCTTTTCTAGCTTTCCAGCTTTCACGGCATCTCTCATACCAAGAGGAAGCGTCGCGGCAGTAGTGTTCCCATAATCCTGAATGGTGTTAAAGACTTTGCTCGCAGGTATTGCGAGCATCTCCCCCACTTTATCGTTGATTCGAAGATTGGCTTGATGAAAGAGAAAGAGATCCACATCAGCAACGGTTTTGCCCTCTGCTTTGAGAGTATGCGATAGGGATTCGGACATTTTCTTGACGGCATGCATAAAAACTTGGCGCCCGTTCATATAGGGATAGTGTAGATTTTCGTCAATCATCTCACTTCTGAGCCTCTCCCCAGGGCCGTGAGCCGTACCGGGAGCACTCACCCACAACTCTTTTGCAAAACTTCCGTCCGCATGCAAATCGTGGCGAATAAGATCACTTTCTCCGGCCCCTTCTTTGGCGCTAATCACGCAGGCACCTGCCCCATCACCGAAGAGTACGGCAACATCTCGCCCTTCTGGGGTTTTGTTCATGCCTTTGGAGTGGACCTCGGCACCAACCAGAAGAATATTTTTATACTGACCTGTTTTTATGAAAGCATTGGCCATAGAAAGACCATAGACGAAACCAGTGCATTGCTGACGAATATCAAAAGCCGGTATTCCAGGAATGTCGAGTTTAGCCTGCAAAAAGCAACCACTTCCTGGAAACTCGTGATCGGGGCTAAGTGTAGCAAAAATAATACAATCAAGATCGTCTTTATCGACTCCGGCATCTTTAATCGCTTCCTTGGAAGCTTCAAGGGCCAAGTCTGTCGTGCAGACACCTCCCTCGACCCAGTGGCGCTTTACGATCCCTGTGCGCTGTTGAATCCAATCGTCACTGGTATTCAAGAGTTTCTCGAGATCAAAGTTAGTAACGGCCCTAGGTGGCACGAATGCCCCTACCCCAATAATTTCTGCTCTAATTGCCATTTATAATGTCCTTTAGGTAATCCTAGGATCTTGCCAGTTTTCAATTCGTTTCTTTAAGTCTAGCCTTTATGAGTCTGGTACTCAATTATCTTTTTATGGGTTCTCAGGCTTTGTTAAAACGAATACCCAAACTTCGAGGTCAGGTTATGCTTATTATCACTCCTTTCTATGCTGCTCTTTTAGCGCTTTTCTATGTTGGCCTTAGCTTCAATGTCATTCGCCATCGCTTTCAATTTAAACAAAGTCTTGGAACAGGTGGAGAACAACGTCTGCAGAAAATGATTAGAATGCATGGAAACTTTTCTGAATATGTTCCTCTCATTATTATTATGATGAGCTTCTTAGAAATGGGAGGAAATTCTTCGAAATACGTCATCCACGGTTTTGGAGTACTGATTTTGATAGGCAGAATTGCTCACGCCTACGGTCTGGGCCGTGAAAAATCACCTAATCCTTTTCGCGTGGTAGGTATGCTCTCAACCTTCTCCTGTATGATTGGACTCTCCATTAGACTCCTGATGCTAGCGCTAGAAAAAGGAATTTAAATACTAGCGGTAGCAATCAAAATGACAATCTAACTTTGCGCCACGAAAGTACTGAGAAACCAACTCCCACTGAGTGTCAAAACGACCGATACTCAAAGGCCTGGCCCAACATTGCCCGGCCTGGTAGGTAAATTTACTGACCCGGCAGACTTTAAAATTCTGTGGGGTCTTCTTAATTTCTATTTTCGATGTACTGGCAGAAACAATAAAAGATTCTTTTTCCGTCAAAATTTTCTTTCCTCTATTCAATGGACGCCAAACTTCGTCACTCGAGCATAGATAAAGCCTTTGATCTTTCTCAAGAAAACGTAAACTTCCTTTTCTCTCTTCGGTGCAATCACCTCGTTCATCCCCCACTTTGAGACCGCCATAAACATTCAGTGCTCCTTTACTCTCAACCCGTCCAACTCGATAAGGCCGAATCAGAGAGTAAATACCTTGCTCATCTGAAGCTTCAGTATTATTTGGTAGCCACATGTCTGCGGAAATAGATCTCGCTTCAGTTTGAAAAATTCCAGGGGAAGTTTGACAACCTATAATACGATCAAAGGAATCTAACTTCACTCTAATGGGAAATTCTGCGACAAATTCCTCTTTTTGTTTGCCGTTGAACTTAATTCTAAAGGTGGTGTAACCATTGGTTTCAATGAAACCAGGTCTATCTCCAAAGAGCTCCATTTCTAAAATAGAAACATTATTTTGACCTAAGGAGCTTTGACCTTTAGAAAAAAGAGCATCCCCTTCCTGCTTTTGAGGATTAAAGCGATAAACAGTTTCGACTTTACTGTAGGTCGCACTCTTTGATTTCAAGGATAGCAAACAAGACTTTGGCTCGTGAAAATTACTTTTTATTTGATCCGCAATATCAAGGGACTCAAAATAGAATGATGAGGATTTTCCAAGCTTTGTTTGATTGCTGGCGATCTTGACTGCAGCTACCATTAGGCCTGATAAAAGCCCTAAGCTTAGAATTACTTGAACTATGGAAACTCCTTGCTCTCGCAAAGACCAACGATTTACCACAGCTCGACCTCCAACTTGTCCTCTAGTGTTTCGACACCCAAGGTTGTGCAAAGCTGCCATTTTTTACTTTTTTGCTCCCAGAAAATCGCTCCTGCATCGCCTTGTCCCTTACACTCGCTCATTCCCTTTTCAACATAGAGGCCGTCTTCATGAATATTTACGGATGCACTTAATTTTTGCACTCCAAAGCCCACGGCCTTTTCACTCATAAGAACGTCGTCTTTTTCAAGCCATAAACCCAGCTGTCTGGCAAAAGGAGAGAGTGAACACTTAGAAATAACTCCTTCAGACTCTTCAAAGTAGAGCGGTATTTGTTTAATTAGTGCTCTTGAGTTTTCTTTTCTCTTAAACCTAACGATAAAAAATCCACGGCCAGGAAAGCTTCGCCGCTTAAGAGACCTTGAAGATAGCGTATAGCTAGCTATTGAAAGACCCGTTTTTGATCCTTTTAACAAAGGCTCATCCCTTGAGAACCTCTTCGCCTCTAAGCTTGATCCATCTTCGTATTCTATTAATTCCTTTATCAACAAAATCTGATTTGTCCGATCATTTGGGGTCAAACCACGAAAATTGTAGGTACACTGCTGACTCAAAACTTTTTTCATTTCATACAAGTAGCCTGTCGCTTCAACTTCTTGATTAGCGGCCATAATAGTGTCTCTTTGGCGAATAAGCATTTGATAGGAGAAAAAGACCATCACTATCAAAAAGCAAACCGATAAAAGCAGCTCCATCGAAATCGCTCCTTTTCTGTTACTAATCAACACAGCTCACCTCACATTCACTATTAGTGACATCACTTGAGGAGAAAATTTTGAGCTCATACTCACTCTCATAGCCGGGAGAAATTCTTCTGATCTGACAGCCATCTGACAAACTATTTTTTTTCATCTTATTCAAGTAGCAGAGCCTGTGCTTTTTCGTGAACTTCACGACGCTACCTAAACTTGTTAAACTTAAGATATAGGAAGTGGGCTCTTCAAAGTGAAAACGTTGTTCTCCTAAAGGCTCCCACCGAAGTGCTCGACAAACCTTTAGGCGCCCTCCTTTTTCATTAATCATGAGGCCTTCACGAGATTCATCGCAGGAAGGAAGAGTCCCTCGTTCTTCTAAACGAACCTCGCCGCTTGTCTCAATTTTTTGAGACCCAGTTTCATTGGACCCTATAATCAATTTTGGGCCGATGAGTTTTAGTCCATCAATTCCTGCCTCCCATTTACCACTCGAGACAAATTGCCCGGGCTCAAAAAGTTGGCACTTTGCAATTTTTCCTTCGGAATCTTTACTGAACTTAATGGGAAAAGACTTCTCGACAACTGCTTTGGAAACCTCATGACGAACCCGTAGCATCGTGACACCCTTGCTAATGTTGGCGACCTTAGACTCGTCACGAGCTGTTAAATCATAAGAAAGAAGAGTGACCCTTCCCTCAAAGTATGAACCATCAATAGAGACGTCCTCACGAGCTCCTTTTACCGGAAAAAAGGTATTCACAACCTGTCCCTCGTCACTCTCTAGAACCTCACTGAGAGCCCCTACAGAGCCGCCCTCAGGATCTTTTCCCGTAAAGGTTGAAGAGCAAACGGATGAGCGTTTTAGAAGGTGAGCAATTTCTTGATTGAGATAATGAGAGAGTCGATTAGCATAGACTTGATTAACAAGCTCCCTTTGACCTTGAGCGAGACGCAGACCGACAAGGGCCAGTCCAGCAATAGCTGTGGAGGCCATAATGACCTGAATAAAACTTATGCCGCGATTTCCAGTCATTATTCTCACTCTATTAGTATAGTACCAAAAGACTTTTGATACACCACTAGATTCCCCCTACCCAAACTTAACATTGAGACCTAAACTACCTAAATGAATAAAGTGTTCAAATCTTTGCCTAGTTTCTTAGTCCTTCTACTCTTAGCAATTTCCTGTGCCAAAGCGCCTATTGAAAAGGCTAGAAAAAGAAAGAGAAGCTATGATCAAGGTGTTGAAGATGAGTTTTCAAAAATAGAAAATGATCAAAGAGATGTTCTTGATTATTATCGACGTTTGCGCTCCCAGAACTGGGAAAACTACAAAAACAAATATAATAGACCTGTACCCAGAAGAAGGGCACCTAAACCAGCTCCAATAAAACGAGTCTACAAACCTAAGAGCTACCCCGTTCAGGAGCCTGAGCCCACTCCAGAGCCTGAGCCCACTCCAGAGCCTGAGCGCATCAGTCTACCAGATGATCAGATTGAAGAGATGAAAATAGAAGCTCGCCAACATATGGATTATTTCTGCATGGAAAAAAGAAAGTCTAAACGCTTCAGTGATACTGCCGATTGTCTGGCTTTTACCGAAGACACCTACAGGAACTGTATGGTCAAATTTCCTGTTCTTTACGACAGAAGTTTAGTGAAGTGTATCAGAAGCAAGCTCCATTAAAAAAGGTCAGATTAATATGCTTAGATTTGTTCTCACAACACCAGTATTGAAAAGCGTTGACGAAGTCAAAGAAGGCTTCGACTTAAGCCTTTTTAAAGCTCTTAAGCCGCCCCTTATCAACCTAAATGTAAAGCGTTTTGATGGGTGTGAAAAAGGCGATGAAGTTCATTTGGAAGTAGGCCTCGGTGTTATGTTTGACTGGATTAGCCTTATTCCAGAGCACGGGCAAAGCTTAGACGAGTGGTATTTTATTGATTGTGGAAGTCAGTTACCGCCTCCTCTAAAGCAATGGCGCCATCACCACCGCGTCCTCAAACGCGAAGCAGGGGGTTCTATCATTGTGGATGATATTAGCTTCTCATCGGGGTTTAAACTTTTAGACTACCTGCTCTACTTACCCCTAAAAGCTCAGTTTATGTTGAGGGCCCCTGTTTACCGCAAGGTATTTGGTCGCGCTTAAATAGCTTTCCCTCTAATTAAGCACACTCTCAGAGTTTTCATAAACTCGGCGCTTGATAAAACTCTCTTCCTTATTTTTTACTAGAAACTCTCCAAGATCCACGGTTTTTGCAACCTCATTTGGAGCTGCTGTCGTTGACTTCATGAAGGCGCGGTACTTACCAGGGGGCAGCCGTAAGTGAGCAGATCGGATAAGACCAGGTAGGCTACTCCAATAGCGCAGATCTGCAGTTTCAGCGTTATTAATGGCCCTGTTTGCGAGAGCGTACATGGCCGTCGCCCCAAGCATGGCAAGTAGCTCTCCCTGCTTCTTCTTGGCTGCTCGATAGGCGACAAAAGCCGTCCCCAAGGCAACGAGATGCTTGGCCACTAATCTAGTACCCACCTTCGTTTTCAGCCAAGCGTTCTTTTTTGATAAAGCCTCGCGGGCCAAATCACTCATAGGGTTCATAATAGCGAGGTCTTTCTTCATGACCTCTTCCCCTTTTAAGTTTTTAATCAAGACTTCGGCCCTGCTGGGGTAATCAAAGGTTTCAATGGTGGGCAGCTCAAACTTAATCGCCGGGCCTCCTACAGAAGAGATGGCCAAGACTTTACGGACAAAACTGACGAAGTCTCCCTTATTACCGACTCCAACGCCTAAAGGAAGAGTATTAAAGCCAATGGGAAAAAAATATTTCTTTGAAGTCTTGCTGGCTATAAAACCTTCATTAATTAAGAAGAAAACATTACTTCGCTTCTTTCGACTCTTAAGGGTTCTCTCTTCCTCATCAAGTAGCTTTTTCAATTGTTCAGAAAAGAGTGTTGATGAAATATACTGTTTTTCGATTAGCCCCTTGGCCAACTTCGGTAGTTTTTTAAAATCGGCTCGAAACTTAGCGTGCTTTGTATTAAAAGTTTGATAGGTGTTGTAGTTTTTAAATAAGAGACTCTCTCCTTCTGCGTAGAGTCCTTTGGCAATGTTAGTATCTCCCCTACTCTTTTGGGCCCGATGGACCCAAGCGCCGAAGACCTTGGCGACCATATCTTCTTTGTAGCTGTCTTTACCGCCGGCAATAGCCTTGTAGCTATCGAGAAGACTATCCCATCCAACAATACTTGCTCTTGCGGCCCTTAAATGAGTTAGGCGTTCTTTGTTGCTAAGTTTTTTTGAAGCTTGCGTTTTTCTGAGCTCTCCTTTTTCTTCTCTCTCCCTTTTTTTTTCTGAACTCTCAAGAGGCCATATAGGAGCGACGTACTGCTCATAAGTCCCTTTTTTTGCCAACAAGAAATGATTTAGAGCTTGATAGAAGCGAATCGCCGAGCGCTCGTACTTCTCACCGTAGTAGTTGTCGACCTTTTCACTGAGAACAAAGGTTCCCGCTTTTTTAGAGAGGCTAACTGTAAAGAGCTTATCCGATAAGTCGGCGGCCTTATCAAAAATCAGCAGAGACTGATAATAATTCCCTTCAAGATGCTTAATACTTCCATACTCGACCAGACGCAAAAGCTCAGAGTTGTCTCCAGGATAATAAGCACCATCGGCAATCATGCTCTGGGCTTCAACCAACTGGCTACTCGCCAAGTTTTTTCGGAAGCGCTCGGCCTGCTTCTTTCCATTTGAGGCGCAACCTAGAATACCCAGGCCCAGAAACAAAAAGAGAGATTTTTTTAAAATCTCTCCCCTTAAACTAATCAATCTTCTAAATAGGTTCATTACCAGCCAGATGAGCTTTGCTCAGAGTACTTGTTAACTTTAACTCTTGTTCTAAGAACTTCAATGCCTCTTTCAATATCAGTCATCCGAAGATTTACTGAATACTGCTTGATTGTTTTTCCATCTCTAGAAGCTGGCTTCATTCTTACGGCACCGAAAATTAAGAGATCCGCACCGGCCTGTCGCCCAATTTGTTTGACTTGGCTAGCGTCTACCATACCGCCATTTTGATAGGTAATTTCTTTCAAAATATTTTCTCTTGAAGCGGCATCAATCAAAACAAAATCTCCCGAAGCCGAGAATTCATCGAGTAGCTCGTCATTCATATCAGCAATTGGAAAGTAGGCATTTGCTGTCATGTTTTGAACTTCAGCAATAAAAACTTTTGGCTGACGCCCAAGCTTACCCATGTACCTTTTAAAACCTTTGTGGCTCTGCATTTTTTTTAAAGTGTCTCTAACTGCATTCTCCGTGTCACGAGCAACCCACTTATCTGTAATTTCTAGCGCCTTCTCGTCGGACTCATCGCTGGACACTCTTTTTGCCTTAAAAGAGCCACAAGACGCTAGCGTCGTTGCCACGAGCAAAAGGGCCACCACTTTAAATAAATTCATAATTTCTCCTCAAAAGATGTAATTCTATTATTTTTCAAATGAAATTTTGTAGAGCTGATCTTCAATGCCAACTCTAATTTTATCAAGGGCCTTCGCATAAGCCTGCTCAAAGGTGCGTCCAGTTTCGATGGCCTCCACGTTCATTGATCCAGTCTTCACTCGGCGTCTATTTTGAGCGTCCAAAGTAAGAATAAAGCGATGTTTCTCAAAGCCCTTAACGCTCAAAAACTCTTTCTGGGAGCGAAGCTTACCCGAGAGTAAGTGAGTGGAGTCTTTCTTCCACATTTTACCTTTTGTAATTGGATAGCCGGCCGAGCTGAGCTTATCCCCAAGAAAGGACTGTATTTTCTTGGGCTCAGGCTCATCGATAAAAAGGTGAACGACAATACCCTTCGTGACCTCTCTTTTTCTTTTTAAAAACTCTTCGTATGAAATAGGAGGGTTCACTTGAAAGCCGCTCAAGAACCGATAGCGTGCTGCTAGTAGCTCTCTCTCTTTAAGTAAACTATCCATTTTAGAAATCGCGCCGGTCTTTGAGTCCTTCATCAGACTTTTAAGCTCCCCATCGATTTTATCAAGGGAAGCCTTGTAGCCCAAAGCCATTTTCATTTTTTTTACTTTTCCAAGAGCGTAAAAGTACTGATCGTCCTCAAAGAATAGGGGATGCTCTACGCCTTCAAGTGCCATTGAAGTGGACTCAGTGATCGACTCATAGGCACTCGTTTCTGTAGTTTCCCCATCGTTTGATACAGTTGTATTGAAGGTGGAATCAACCTTAGTTTCGAAGATTTTGGCAATGTTGGCCGTGGCTGAGGCTTGAGCTAGTATGCGACTCTCCCCCATACCTACTGCGCAAAGCTCTGACTTTTTACAAACCTTGGAGACATCGGTAAGCCAATCAGGTCTCTTTCCAGCTTGGCCACTTACGCTGACCAAACTCAAGAGAATAAGTAAGAGACTATGCTTCGTCATCTAACTGAACCGGCTTTTCGAGTTGATTAAATTTATTTTCGACGTCTTCAATAGCCTTTTTCGTTTTGGACTTTACTTCGGAGTCACTAATTGAAGCTAAAATCTTTTGTCTGGCCATTCTAATCATCTTATCTAAATTCCCTTTCTCGATTTGAACAAGTGAGAAGCAGTTAAAAATTTTATAATCTCTACTTGCTCCCATATCTTTCTTATATTTTCTTTGCTCCCAGTACTTGCGACCAACTCGAGCGCCAACAATAAAGCTCTGGATCTCCTGCGTAAGCTGTTCTTGCATGTATTGAGTAACATCTTCATCTTCACTTCCCTGAGTGGCCTCGGAGTAAGTATTTTTTATAAATTGCGTGATCTCACCTGCAACTTGAGCAGTAGCTCTTGCTTGAGATGATTTCATGCAAAGTCTCTTATTACTATTTTTACCTTCGCTGACAAAGTAGCGGTACTTCGTTGCCTGCAGGTCACCATCTGCTTTGTATGGGTTTAAGATCCACCCCGGTCTATCGCCTTCAGAGGCATCACTTAGGACATATTCCATTTCAAACTCTTTATCGGGAGCTGGAGGAGGAGTCGCCTCTTCTCTTTTGTCAGATGAGCCGCAAGAAGCAAGAAGTAAGCTCAGGGCAAGCAAGGAGATAACCGTTTTGAATTGTTTCATAATCCGTTCCTTATATTTGTTTAAATCATCAGACGATTTTTAGGGATTATAAAACTTTTGCCAAGCCTTTTCTTAAGGGAAAAAGCTGCACAGCAAAAGAGAGGAAAAGGGCGCTGAGCCTACACTTTGCAGCAAAGTCAGTGATAGCAAGGCCCTACGCAGTTGAGCGCAATCACCCGCTTTAACCGACTAAATATCCCTCACAAATAATGACAATTTTCTTACAAAATACTGACTTTTTCCTTTGGGCCATTGAAGATTGTGATAAAATATCTGTATTGGAAATTAAAAGAGAAATTTAGATTTAGAATCAATTGCAGAGGCATAAAGCGCACTTGGTTCCACAGAGAAAAGGAATTTTTTTGTGGGATCTTTTTTAACTTTTTCCCTAGAGATTGCGAGAATCTATCCCCTTCGAATCTAATTGGAATCAACTAAACGAAAGGTCAAGTTGACTCTCTCCCCAATTTTCTTCTTCGTTTTAGCTATTTTGTGCTGCCACTGTTCCTGAAAAGGAGGGCGCATGATGAACAAGCTGCCATCTTCTAGCAAAACTCGCTCATCGATCCTGGAGCTATCTTTTCTCCTTAACTGAAAGTCTCGCTCTTGTCCGTAAGAAAGACTTGCTACTGTAATCGGCCGAATCAATTCCCTCTCATCATCAGAGTGCCAGCCATTACTGTGGCTTCCCGAAGAGTATAGATTAAGCAAAACACCATTAAAGCGCTGCTCACAGACGGTTTCTACTTTTTCCTTCAATTCTAAAAGTTGCTCGGTCCAAGGGTTTATGGGCAACTCTATACCCGAATAGCTATAAGAAGCATCCGGGTCGGCATACCACGCATGCTTTCGAGGAACAGGATGGGTTTTACCAAAGAGTTTAATTTCATCTTGGCGCCAATTGATCTCCTCTATAAGCAGATGCTTTTGAGCTTCACTCAAAACGTGAAAGCTTGGGAGATAGGAGCTTATTTCTCTGTAGTTCGATTTTTGCATAAGGGTTAAAAAAATAAGGGAGAGGGTTTCCCCTCTCCCGAGGTACCCCAAACCAGGAGGACGATCCTAAACTTGGGAACTTTTTGTTAGGCTTTTGTTATTTGAATTTTCTTGGGCATCGATTGAGCACTTTTGTGAATTTTTAATTCTAAAACCCCATTTTCAAAAATGGCTTCAACCTTGCCACCAACAGCATTTTTAGGGAGACGAATCACCCGTTTAAACTTTCCATACACTTTCTCAGTGTAAAAGGATCCTGTTGCCTCACTTCTCTCTACTTTCTTTCTCTCGCCAGAGAGCACGAGATTCTCTGCATCAACCTCTATGTCGAGGGCCTCTTCATCAAAGCCCGGAAGGTCAACACTGAGACCATAATAATCGCCATTGTCGTAAACTTCCACCCTGGGCGAGAAGTCGCTTTGCTCAGGAGAAGCCTCAGGCTCGAAGAAGCCTCTGGTTAAGTCTTTGAAAGCTCGATCGAAATCTTGCCAAGTATTTGAAACGGGGACTGCTGTGTATCTCATATTTACTCCTATACGCCCTTGTCGAGCTAAAATTTAGATGATCTTTCTCTTAAAAACTCACCAAAGTTAAATAAATTTAAGCCAAATTAGATAAAATCTAAGGCTACTTTCTGGGACCTTGGTCCTCTCTTGTTTCTATCTCTAAGTTTCCTCAATCTTGAATCCATCGCTCTTTTACCTTGGGACACTAAGGAGTTGACGTCGGCCCCTCTTCTTTTAACGACGACCCAGCGGCCCTTCATATAGACGCGAATAACCGCTTTAATGGAGTGAGCAGCCTCTCTTTCAACACTCACCTCGACTTGCCTCACTTGTTTGAAGTTCTCGTAGAAGTAGTGCTTCAATCCCTGGAAATGAAAGCTTCTCTTTTTCTGCATATAAGTCTCCCCCTATCAAAATAAATTGAAGTAAGATTAGAAAGTTAAAGGTACTTTTTTTTTTACTAAAGCTAGTGAATCGGTAGAATGACCAATCCACTGGCAGGGCAATGGGAAATGTTCATCATGACCTCCTAAATTGTCATCGCGAGGAGAATTCCTCTCTCACTTACAAGATGAGACGACTTTTTCAATCGTCAAGGCTTCGCCATTGTTAACTTTTTGTCAGCTTTTAGCTGGGTTAACCTCCTCTTTAGCTAGCGAAGCGCTTATCTGCGTGCTAGAGAAGAACTACGCTTAGAGACATTGCCCTCCATCACGAGATAAATGAATGACTGATTTAATCTACAAAAACCTAACTTACAAAGAGATTATCAAAGAAGCCTTACTCAGAAAGAGAAAGCGAGACCCTGAACTAACCAACAAGGCTATTTCTGTTCGTATACCGATTCAGCCAACCTACTTTTCTAAATTCCTTAATGACGAAGGTTCTCACTTGAAAGACGACACGCTTTTTAGATTAGGGAAAATGATAGGTTTTACTGAAGACGAATGTGATTTTTTAATTTTAAAGAAAAACTATGAAAATGCAGAGACTCCGGAGCGAAAAGAGTACCTCCTAAAAAAAATTAATAATGAAAAGAGCGCTCATCAAAGTGACGCTTCAACGAAAACGGGTAGTGTCTCTGATAAGCTCGCTCTAGAGTCTAGGTACCTTCTTAACCCAAAGTGCCTACTAGTCCAGCTCGCCCTTCATTTAGGAGTCTATCGACAAAACCCTAGGCTTCTCTGTGCCCCCTTAAACCTCTCCCACCAGCAGCTCCTCTCAATTTTAGACCTAATTGAAGACAACGACTTCATCAAAAGAGGAGAGGATCCTTTTGATATTATAGAAATAAAAATTGCTAAGTTTCATCTAGAGTCTAGCGAGATTATGAGGCTTCACCAATACCTATTTAAAACTCTCATACCGCCGAAGCTTAATGAGGTGGGTGAAAAGGAAAAGAAGAGTTTCCTGGTTACTTTTAATATGGATGAGAAGTCTTACCTTGAATGTGTTGAAAGTTTTGATAAGTTCATAGCAGAGGTACAGCAAATTGCCGCTAAGGCTCAACCTAAGGGCGTTTATCAGCTCTCCTTTGATCTCTTTAAGTGGTGCTAGCTAAAAAAAGATGGCCTCTCCCCAAAGCATGGGAGAGAGACCTCTTTGGCAAGTGAGCTAGAAAATCATTCCCAGCCCAACTGTAATAAAAGCTCCGCTAAAATCAACTTCACTGCTCTGAGTGGAGTCAAAGGCGCTAAGCCCTAAGTCTTTAACCACGGCGTATTGGTAGCCTCCCACAACGTAAGGAACATATTTACCAACCTCGTAGCGCAGACCAGCGGAAAGACCGCCAAAGGGCAATGCCTTCTCCTCAGACTCAGCGACTTCTCCTAAGAAGTCGACCTTCGCTTTTGACAAACCAACTCCAAGATCAACTGCAGCAAAAGGTCTTAGGATGTTATCTCCTAATTCATAGTCGTAACTAACCGATTGTCCGATAGTTAGAACATTCATCTCGACTTCGTAACTGGCCAAAAAATTCCCAGTGTCTGCGTTGATATTCCTGAGCCCAAGCCTACTAGAAGTATTGAAGGCCCCTTCGAGACCCCATTCATACTCAACTCCTGCTTCATATCCTGTCACAGTTTCTTTTTCTCCAAGCATGTCGACAGAAGTCCCTGTGCGGCTAATCCCCAGATAGGGCATCAACCCTATCTTCTCATCGGCGAAGCATTGAAAGCTCAGTAGAGCTAAAAAAATTAAAACGATACTATTTGATTGAATCATCTACTCCCCCTACCTTGCACACAAGTATTGCAGTTGCCATTCTTTCTTCTGCATCGTGGTTGAGTTGCTCGTTTCTGAGCCTGGACTAGAGGAGTTAATAGGTAGCCCAAAAAGCGACGCGACCTGAGTGCTTGAGCCCTCACGGGACTTTTTACTACTATTAGTGATTGTACCAATGACGACCTCTCCTTCATCCGTCACTTTCACCTTTTGATTGGAACAGTTTTCCTGCATCATTGTTTTAGCGAGGTCTCGGTCTTCCTTTCGATGCTCGAGGCGAAGGGCGACAACTCCAGATTTACCTGGCTTCTTTTTTACGTTTCGAGCATAAGGGCGATATTTCATCATGCCAGCGCAGGAATTCAATAAAAGAAACCCCATTAAAAGTGATACTTGTTTTGCTTTCTTACCAAAGATTGTTGACTTCATTGTGTTCTCCTTGAAAGTTCATTAAGTCATGGACTTATCTTGAACCAACCCAAGGAGGGCGACAAAGAAGTGAAAGTATAATAATCGGGAATTATTATACTAAATGTATAATTACTCTCATTTACTTGAGAAAGTGCTCTCGTACGACTTAAAGACTTAGTCCGAAAAGCTCAGGTAGAATATGATCTTCAAGATTTTGGGCGGTGGTTCCAATATGAGTTGAGATTTTTTGAAGAATTCTACCCTTTTCTCGAGAATCACTAGAGAGTTTGAGCAGCTCTTCTTGGGAGACTCCAGATAAACCTTCTAACTCTTTTAAAACAATTTTTGAATCAGCGGCACTCAACTGCTGCCCCCCTCTCGATTGCATGGCCTCAACCTTTTTCCCTAAAACTAAGAGTCTAGCCGCTGAAGCTGGAGCAATTGAATGGGCATAGGAAATGTTGGCAACTCTTTGGTAAAACCTCTTTTCTTGAGCGATGGCCACAAGCAAATTTACATCAGAGACAAAGTCCTCGTCTTCATAAGCATAGCCTGACTCTCTTCCGTAAAAGTAGCCATCACTTGCCAAATCAACGGCTTCATAATTATCTCCACCAGAGTCACCGTCCGTATTTCCAAAAAGACGATTAAAGCCTTCATTACCACGATAAGAGTCACCAAGTTCACCAAAGTATTCCTCAAAAGAGTAGCCAGCAAGGCCTCTTAGGTAGCCAATTCTGACGGCGGTATACCGATCTCTTCTATCGTCGTAGATAACAAACCAATCACCTTCTCCAGAAACGAGAGAGCGTTCAGTTTCGTTGGTATAGAGAATGACCTCAGAGTCGTAACTTGAAAAAAGTCCACTGTCAGCAATATTTAAAGAGCGCACAAACCGATTAGCGGCCCTTTGGTAACCGTTGTCGCTTCCGTTGCAGCCAAAGAAAGAAAAGAGGAGAGCGACGATAGTAAAAGAACGAAAGAGAAAGTGACTCATAAGAAATTAGCCTTTTTAATTAAACTTATTTTCCAAAAGGTAGCAAGACCTCTTGGATCTGTACGGATATCCAGTAATTTTTACAAAGAAAGAAGGCCCATTTACTACCAGGGCCTCTCGTTTGGAATAGGTAACCAGAAAGGAATTTGAAAGCCGCCACAGCGAAACTCGCCATTTGAAGAACTGCCCGGACCGACACCGCCGATGGTATCAATGGAGCCATCATTAATGCTGAGCTCAATAGCCTCTGTTCCAACTGGCCTCTTTACCTCGTTGAAAATAGGTTTCATTAAATTTTGACCATCCCTAAAAGTAGCTTCCAAAATCAAATCGTTTCCAAGAATCAACTTCCCTTCGCTAAATTTCCACCTTCCATTAAAGGCTTCGCAGCGCCCAATTTTTATTTGCCGCTGACCGTTTTTCCATCTGTGTTTAACCGAAAGCATCCAAAAAGAGTAATTGCCTTCGGGCTTTAAACTAAAACTTAAAATAAGACCCAAAGCCGAGTCGTCGCCAGTCATCACGACCTGATAAAGATCGTTCTTTGCGTGTACAAACTCTTCTTGAGGAAAGTCTGGGTCATGAGTGACATCATTAACACGATCAAAAAATTGTTCATAATATGACAACGGCTCAGCACTAACACTGAGACAACTTGCTGCCATAAGAAGGCCTATAACGAGAGAGATCTTTTTCATAGCTGAATATCCAAGGTTTGCCCCAATATATAAGAATAAGGCGAGTCATAAGAGAAAATAGTAATGAAGCGTCCATTCGAAATAGAGTTGGCCGTAACTGACTCTGGAGAAATCGAGAGCTGGACTGGAAAAGTTTCAAACGTTTTTTCCACGATAACTTTTCCCTTCATTTTGTAACGCTCTAAAAGTGGGCCCATCACGAGAGAGCGATTATTGATATCACTTGGCTTAAAAACCTGTTGTTCAGGGGTCACTCTTAAGAATCCGATTGGGCGAGACTCAATTCCAAACTCATCCACGCTTAGACTAACAAGGGTGGCGACCAACTCTGGCTCTCGGTTGTGAGTTTGAGAGAAGATTTCAAAGGTCTTAGAGTTTTTCCAGCGACCAACAAGGCAGGAGGTGTTGAAAGGAGTTCTAAAGAAGTTATTCATGTCTGGTGTGATAAATCCACACCTCTTGATCTCTTTTGCCACACCGATAAAAGACTCAACCTTCTCGGTGATAAAGTCTTTGTAGTAATATTTACTGGTAATCAGGTCCATGAAAACTTCAGACATAATAGAAGAGCCCATATGAGGAATCCCAAAGGCATGACCGAGCTCGTGAATAAGGGCCAGTTTAAGGAGTTTAGAGCTTTTCCAAGGAGATTTAATTCGATCCGCAGAGTTCTCTAAGGCATCCACATCTCTATTTGACGCAATAAAGACGAAACCGCGCCCTTTAAGCTTTTTTACATTATAGTCTGTCCGCACAGCAACCCCTATGTAGCTGCGCTTATCTTGCTTTAAATAAGCCGTCTGATTAGCATCAAGGGACTTAGATCCAAAAATGAACCTGAGGTCTGTTTTTTCATCGCACTCGCTCGCCGCTTTTTTGATGAATTGATTGCGCCCTAATTTGAAACTCTTTCGAACACTTCCAAGAATGGGACCAGACTCTTTTAAAAATTCCTTCTGCCAATAATTAAGAGCAAAGCTCACACTTTCTTCAATCTCTCCTAAAGAAAGATCCATTGCTTTGCTATCGGCAAGCACGCAGTAACTAACTTTTGCCCCCTTAAGAAACCAGGGATTTTTAGCGTCGAGAAAGCTCTCTCCTCCAGAGCTTATCCAGCCACCTTGATCAACGGCGAGCGTACGAACACAGAGAGAGAGTAAAAAAACAAAGAGAAGGGCCTTATTACTTAACTTCATCGAGTCTCCACATAGTTCCTTCACTTTTTATGCGAACCCGCGCAACTTGAGCAAACCAGGGAATAGAAGGATCCAAGGCAATCGTGAAAATGACCTCTTGAAAGTCCGACTGCCCATCAGCGGTGGTGTAGTGCATCTCCCCTTCAATATAAAGGGCGGGAACTTTTCGCTCTAGAGAGGTCTTCCATCCCAAGGTATGCTCACCTTGATAGGATTTATAAAGAACAACCTTATTCACTCCATCAAACCAGCCGGGAAGCTGGTCAAAAGCTTCTCTTAAAGGATTTCGTTTATAACGAAGATAATCACTCTTCGTTATTTTTCTTATATCCCCGTCACTACTAAAGAGAGTCACTTCATTATCACTGCATCTTAGAACTTCTTGAGTCACGAGCTCAGAGTTTATATCCGGTGGAATACATAAAGTGCTGCACATTGTGAAAATGCCTCTTTGCTCACAACTGACTGTGCACATATTTTTTGCGGCTTGAAAAGTTGCCTTTTCTCCGCACTGTAGAGCTTCTTCAAAAGAGGTGTTCTGGTAGAGACTGTCGACTCTATTCATGACCCTTCCAAAGTCATCTACCGACACAGAACCTGCGTGAAGTTGAAGCAAAGGAAGGAGGGCCAAAATTAGCGGTAATGCCTGTTTTAAGATCATGGGGGCTTCCAATAAAAAAGAGATAAGAAAGAGCTGAACCTAGCAACCTGTAGGTTTTACTGTCAAAAGTTCTTTTAGTGATGGGAGCATTGGGCGTAGCAAAATTTCTCTTAAGCTACCGAAGTTAGGCTTTTGCCTGAAGCGTTATACTTTAGCGTGATCTCAGCTTGTTAAAGCTATTATTAAAAAAACAGAAAAGGCGCCGATAAAATCAACGCCTTTTCTTTGTTATCTAATCCTGATTACCAAAAATATACTTATCATTGGGCGCATAACCGTCGACCCCAAATGTGTAACGAGTGTTAAGACCGAGAACAATTTCGTCTTCTCTGGCATCTTGGTAGTCGTTATAGCGAACCTCAGCACCAACAGTTATTCTTGCTGTTAAAGCCACATTGGCGCCAATAGCGTATTGCATAACCTCTCTTTCTACATAGGTCATTTCAACAACAATGTCTGTCGAGTCAGTAACTTGGTACTTAGCCCCTGCAGTGATGGCAAAGTCAGAGCCTGGATATTCTGGATTATTGCTAAAGAGCATTCCATTTACCCAACCAACAAGATCTCCACTATCTGACTTACCAATAACGCCCAAAGTAATCTTTGTTTCGGCATCAGTTGAAGCGACATCACTTTCCATACGGGCAACACCAGCACTAAGAGAAATATTCTTTGATAATTCTTTGCTAAGTCTCACTGACATACCATTGATATCACCAATAGAGAGGTCTCCTGCCTCTGTTTCAAAAGCACTTAATTCTGCAGAATCAAAAAGACCGAAGAATCCTTGATCGAGTCGAACTGTTAAACCAAAAACTTCATCAATGTCGTAGAGCTCACCGATTGGATTATTTCCAAAGACAGGCATCGCCTCTACACTTTTTCCAAAAGGAATGGATCTCTTGCCGATAATAATGGCAACGGGAGCTCCACCGACTTCTTTAATCTCGATGTAAGCATCAGTAATAAACTCTTCAAGAGAGAAGTCTTGATCAAGCTCTATCTTATTCTCTTCAAAAACACCGGTCAGAGAACCTGTTAGAGCAAGGCGAACCTTATTCTTCCATTCAACACCAAGGTGCAACCAAGCGTTATGGTAGTCATAGTTATAGTCTGGGTGGCTTACAATATTCGAATCTATTTCGCCGTAGTAGTATGTATTAAAATCACCACCTAAAAGGTTTGCGTCTTGAGCAAGTCCAGTAGCACTAAGCCCAACAGCTAAAACCATTGATGAAATTATTTTCTTCACAGGATTCTCCTTAAATTTGTTTTCTAAAATGTGCCCCACCATACGCCATGCAGCAAAAACATCAAGGGTCCCTGTAAAAATTCGCCAATTGGCATAAGACTTCGTTTTTAGGTACTTTAGATGAACAAAAGATTTTTACATCATTAAAGCCCTTCTTTTATATAATAGGCTTATTGAAAAACTCACCCCTCCTAAAAAGGTCTATTTTGAGCATAGTAATGACCACTTTTCTTCTTCTTTGTTTGTTGTCTTTTGCGCCTTCAATTGAGGCCGCTGACCTTATCACCTCACAAGTGAGTAGTGGCGACACCACCGATAAAATTGACTTCTATGACTTTCACCTAACAGGTGCCAAGAATAAGAAAGACCTCCTGTGGCCCTACTTAAATGAATCCCCAGAGAATGAGTCTCTAAGTGTAGATCTCTACCACCGAAGGCAAAAGGGAACGAACTTCGAGTTCAACTATAATGAGCTACAGGCTGCTTACACTAAAGTTCTCAAAGACAAACATCAGCTCTCGGCCCAGTCTGGGGTTTATGTGGTCGATGAGGAGAACTACTCATCACAAGGACCAAAGATATCGGGAAGGCTCTCGCTCTTGTCTCAATACTCTGAAGACCTCTTCACCAACCTATCCGTGGCAAGAGGCCCCTCGCTAAGAGAAATTTTCCTCACTGCTGGAAACTTACACGACCTCAAGGCAACCTCTATCAATGCAACTGCTCAGTATCAGTTTTTTAAAAAACTGCTCTCCATAAGAGTAAATGCTATCAAGCACTTTCTAAGTAGAGATGTTGAGAGAACTTTCTTTGATAGTGAGATTATGGCCGCTCTCATGAAGTATCCTCACTGGGTTCGAGTCGGCTTTGGTTATCACACCTTAGACTTCAATAGGAATGCCGCGAATTATTGGACTCCCTTAGACTTCTACGCTTTTGGCCCCAGAGTTGATCTCAGTTATGTCTTCAATGATAAGCTACAGGTCTTCTTTGGTGGTAATTACAATTGGTTCGAAGAAAATAATACCTTTCAAGGAACTGGCTACTACCTTAAAACAGGTCTTCGCTACGGTATCCGAGAAGACTTTACTCTAGACTTATCCTACGAACGGAATGAATCAATTCAGAACAATACCAGCTGGATTGCCAAGTCTCTCTTCGTTAACCTCACTCTCTTTCTCTGATGAAACAAAAAACTCTCTCTCTCTACCTTGCCACTGTCTATATACTCTGTGCTTGTTCAGGAAGTGGCAGAGCTTCAGGCTCTCTCGTGTACACTGGTTATGGAGCCAGTTCTTACTCTTTAGAAAGCAATACCGAATATAAGAAAGTCATAAAGAAGGGAAAACTCAAGGCAGTAGATCTTCTCTACACCTGTTACGTTGAGAACGAGAAGGATCACAAGATAGACTGCAACAGTTATGACTCGCCCAATGAAAAAAACTTTATTAAGCTTGCCCTCCAACTCAAGAAGCTCGGTCACCAAGTGACTCTAAGAATCTACGTAGATCTTAAAAACGAAAAGTGGAGAGCTTATTGGCGGCCTACAGACGACAAAAAAGCCTTCTTAAACCTATCAAAAACGATTGTGCGCTTTGCAGCTATAGCAACTCAGATCGGCGCCAAAGCACTCATCATTGGCTCTGAGTATGAGGGTCTGACAGTTCCAAAGTACTTGTCTCAGTGGAAGTCGATCATAGCTGAAACGAAGAAGAAGTTTTACGGAGAAGTTCTCTATGCGGCCAATGGAAATCCTAATAAAAATAATGAACCCGAATACCTAAGAGTACCTTTCTGGTACCTCTTGGATACAATTGGAGTCAATTACTACCCTCCCTTTAATGGAGCACCAACGAAAAAAAACCTTCATGCCCACCATCGAAAGCAACTAGAGAAGTATAAGAAGTTTTCAACCACTCAGAAGAAGAAGTTAGCCATTACCGAAATAGGATTTCCTCTGGCTGAATCTGGGATAAAAACCCCCTATCAGTGGCTCTACTCAAAGACAGAAAAGCCCAATAGTAAGCTTCGGGCCCTATCAATGCGAAGTTTTCTCGAAGAAGCTCACAAGCAAGGGGTTCATGATATTCACCTTTGGCGCTTCCTTTTTAACGAACCTAAGATTCATCCTCTAGGTTATGTCATTGACGAGGAAGTCCTCCAGGTGATGCCTCTGTTAAATAAAAAGTAGCGACAGTTCTTTTCCAGAATAGAGAACACTGAAGAAAAGATGAGAATAGTCTATGTTAAGGTTCTGATTAATCGTACTTAACCGATTAAAAACACCGAAGATAAAGAATATATATAAGGCCACCCGAGTATTTTGTAGAACAAACCACTCAACTCTCTTCTCTGCTTTTCCTGAAGCCTGGTTCTTACGATACATAATATAGCTATAGAGCCCATAGTTTAGGGTAAAGAACAGGCACAAGCCTATTAACTGAGAAATTAAGAAAACTGCCAATTCAAACTCCATTACATTTCCTCGTAAAGCCTGATCTTGCTAATTTATCCCAGCTCATTCCCCGTGCTGTCCACTCGTCATAGAAGGCCGACAGCTTCCACACTAGAAGTATATTTGAATAAAAGAAGCGAGAGATAATTGATTGAAAAATCAGAAAGATTCTTCTCTTTTCTCCCTTGGTCGCAAAGATCGCCATAATCAACTCGATAGCATAGATATAGAGCAACAAAAGGGAAGCAAGGGACTCAATCGGAGAGAAGAAGTAACATAAAATAAAAATAAGTAAGAGGGCAAAATCAATAATGGGAAAGAAAACCTGCTCCCATAAGAGATAAATAAAGAGTAAGTGATTTTTAGGGTCTTTTGACTGCAAAAATCCCTGACTGTTCTTAGCCAATGCCTGAAAAATTCCTCTTGTCCATCTATAACGCTGGCGATAAAGATCAGTGTAATTTACCGGTGCTTCCGTGTAGGAGACCATGCCATCTTCACAAATAATTTCCTTACCTGCGATTAATAATTTAAAAGTCAGTTCGGTATCTTCAGCGTAAGTCGTATTTTCTTTTTCATAACCACCAATTTCTTCGACATCTTTCTTTCTAAATAAACCGATCGGTCCCGGAACAATAGTCACGGCCTTCATAGAAGACAGTATCTTTTTTTGAAAATGCCCAAAGAGATAGTCTAAGTACTGCATTTTGCCGATGAGAGAGCCGGTGTTCTCTACCTTAACTTTGCCAGCAACCGCTGCTAAATTGGGGTTTGAAGAAAAATGACGAACTCCGTACTTAAGAGTATCTGGACTAAGTTTAGAATCTGCATCCATACAGAGGACAAACTCTCCAAGAGCCTGAGAAAGAGCAAAGTTAAGGGCAGAGGCTTTCCCGCCATTTTCCTTTCGAAAGACCTTTATGTCTAAAAGACTTTGCTCGGCCGCCGCCTTTGCCGCTTCATAAGTGGCATCTTTACTTCCATCGTCGACAATTATAATTTCGAAATTCGGATAGTTGATCACACCATAGTTTTTGACAACTTCTTCAATCACAGCTTCTTCGTTGTACGCCGGAACCAAAACTGAAATAAAAGGAAAGTTCTTCATCTGATCGATTGGGGTAGCGCTCTTTCTATCAGCTGAATGCTTTACGGAACCAGTAATATAGAAGCACATGCGCAGAAAAGAGAGTCCACTGTAGCCCATCATTACGACCAAAATAAGCCTGGCCTGTTCTTGGGGGCCTGTGGTTAGAAGATAGGAAATACAAGCGCTTAGAAGCATAACTAAGGCCGTAACCAGATAGCACCATCCATTAACTCTCTTCCTCATTTCAGGTAGATAGAAATCTGGAAACAGATAATTTTTAGACTCAAAGTTATTCAACTTCTTCCCCAACTCATGGAATAGAGCACCAAGTAGGTTCACACAGGACTCTAGGCCAATTTAAAAATGCGCCCTATGTTAAACACAGCGCGTGATAAAATTCCATCGAAAATAGCCTTGGGGATAGATTTTACATACCACAGACTCCCTCCTTTTTACACGTCGCGTTGTAGAGAGGCTTTTTTGGTGCTATTAAAAGAGAACTTACTTTTTAGATTTTTCCATGAGGTTTTCATGAGTGCACCTATGCTTGTCTTCGTTTCCCTGCTGTTAGGTTTTTCAGTTGGGGCACAAGAACTCTCCTTTTTAGACTTTCAAAGTAAATGGAGTGGCCAATTTCAAAAACGTGAGACAACTCCGGCGGGAGACATTTACCGAGCAACGGTGCAAGAAGCAAACGCTCCCCTCTACATAGAGCATACTTTTGCCTCAGGAGTTTCATTTGAGCGTAAATTTGTCAGAGTAAAATTTAAAGTTTCTGAGCGCGAAAAACTCTCGGGAATAGAACTTAGACTCAGTTCAGACGAGAGTGGCTATGACAACTTCTATGCCATTCCTACGCCTCTTTTTACTGACCCAGACTTCAACACTGTTCAAAGTAATTCTTGGATGACTTACACCTATACTATGGGAGAGGCCAAGACACATGGAGCTCCTGACCTCTCTAATATTGTACGCCTCGGCTTCTATATTGGCGGTCAGGAAGTGGACGTAGATTTTAGATTTATCGAAGTTGAAGACTCTTTTTCTGAGTCTATCGTTAGCTTCACCTTTGATGATGGTTATGATGATCACTACATCGCAGCAAAAGTAATGGCCGATTATCAACTATCGGCAACGGCTTATATTATGCCACGGGAAGTTAACCTAAAAGGCTACCTGACAACAGACGAAATTCTAGAAATGAAGAATCAATACGGATGGGATATCTCCGCTCACCATAAAATACCCATCGTCGACTTCGGTTACACTGAACTTGATAACGAATTCAACTATACCCTCGGCTATCTCAATGCACTCGGCTCCCTCGATGAATCTCTTCACTTTGCCTACCCCCTTGGAAAACAAAACAGAAAATCAACCCTTCCTCTTATTAAAAGAAGCTTCAGTACCGCCCGCCTTGCTGGCGGAGGTGCAGAGACCCTTCCCCCCTCAGACTGGCATATGCTAAGAACCTTTAATGTTATGCCTACTCTTTCGGCAGAAGACCTTATGAAGAGAGTCATTAAAGCTGAAGAGCAAGGTGAATGGCTCATTCTTATGTTTCATCACTTTACTGAAGATAAAAATCCAGTTGACCCACTTGTTTACAATATCGATGAATTTAGAAAATTTTGTCAGCTTATTAAAGCTCATCGCTCACTCGTGCTAACAGTTAATCAAGTTTATCAGGCGTTCCAAGAGTGAAGCCCGTGATCCTGAAAACGACTCATTTACTTACTCTTGCCCTCATAGGCCTGAGTACCAGTCTCTTGGATGCACAAGCGGCTCCAAGCTGTACCAACAACTTAGAGAGTCACTACTCCACTCTACCCAGCTGGCTGTCACAGAAGCAAAAGAGTACTGGTCTTGATATGAGCTGTATTGAACACTCTATGACAATGTTCGCAGGATGGGCACAAACCTTAGGTAACGACAATTCAGGCAATGAAGGAATCTTTATTTCTTGTTCAGAGGAAGCAACCACTAGATCCAGCCTCCCTCAATGTCAGACTCCATCCTATATGAACACAACTCTAAATACCTTCAATAGTGTTACTGACTGCCTAGATATAAAAGTTGAAGACTTATTTCCAATCATTGCGGCAGAAAGTGGCTTCTATCATAACTCCGTATCGAATTCGTTGGCAGACTTTGGTTTCGGGCAAGTCACCGACCCTGCGATCTTCGATGTTAATACCCAATGGTACGCATTTATAGATCAAATGAAAGCAAGCCCTAAGAAGAGTTGCCAAAATGTAGCGAGCTTCATTCAAGAAAATGACCTCCAACCAGTTGATAAGGATTATCAGTGCAGTTTGACGACATCAAAGTCAAATCCCCTTCTGAATGCAATCTATTCAGGTATTCACTATAAAATCATTACGGGCTACCTTGATGATTATGCCCAGAGAAGCCACCTTCAAAAGAGAGTAGAAAATATATTGGGAAAGAACTTCACTCTCGAGCGCTACTCTGCCCTAAAGTCTATTTTAACGATTCTCTCTTATAACTTGGGTCATAATGGAACTGTCGAGGCCTTCGAAGATTTTATGTCAGAGAAAGCTCACTCCATCTATGTGCTCACTGAAGAAAGAAGAGAGGTCGGCACCAAGCTTGCGCGAATCAATCTTAAATTGCTATCCAATCGAGATGATCAGGCGCTCGTTAGTAAAAAACTAAGCCTCTTCGAAGAAATACGTTCTATCGATCAGCAATTAGAGTCGGCCCGCCAACCCAACATCCTAAACGGAGTTAGTACACCAGGTAGTTTCGGTGGCTATCTAACAAAGAAGAAGCTCTCCGCTTATCTTAATATACTCAAGAGAAGAGTTGATAATATTGCGAGAGTGGATCAAGGAAACCTATGCCCAACAAAACAATTCTTACGAGTAGACTAAGCCTATTGCTTATTACTCTTATACTTTCTCTAAAGATCAGTGCCGCTGAAAACTGTAAAGTTCAGTGGGGTCCTGCAAAAATGGGAAGTAATGAAAATTGTCAAATCAATCAGAAGGCCACATCTGAGCCCAGTTCGATTATCCTTAAAGGCTTCAACTGGAAGTATCGCCAAAAAAGTTTGGCGTTAAAAATCAAGGTGGCAAATATTCATCTCATGAGTGGACTTAAATTAAGCTTCTACGATAGAGGTCAACTTAAAGCTACTTATACCCTTCCTCTCTATACCGACCCAGAGTATAACCTTCTAACGGAAGGACAGGAGACGATTCTTTCTATTCCTGTCTCTAGCCTCAAGTGGGAGGGAAATGCTTCGCAGACTCTCAATACCGATGCTCAGTTTAATACGCTCTCGATTTATCTTGCTACGGACAAAGAAGGCCAACAAACTCTGAGTCTTAATATTCTTAAAACTCTCTATCTAGATAGGCCCGCTAAAGGAAAGATTAGTATTACCTTTGATGATGGCTACCAATCGAACCTGACCGCAGCGAGTATAATGGCCCCCCTTAAACTAGCGGGAACTGCTTATATTATTCCTAAAGCTATTGATAAAAAAGGTCATTTGAGCAGTAAAGACCTCAGCCAAATCAAGAAATGGGGCTGGTCAATCTCTGCTCACCTCACAACTCCCGTTACTCAGATAAAAAACCTTCCTCAAGTATTAAAAGAAACTAAAGCACAAATCATGCAAAGGGGTAACTCAGCCAGTGCAGAACATTTCGCTCTTCCCCTGGGAAAGTACGATGCTGAGACTTTAGAAATACTAAAAAAGTACTTTAAGTCTGTACGCTTAGCTGGTGGTCATGCAGAAACACTACCTGTTCAAGATCATTATCGATTAAAAACGATTAATGTCACGCAAGCAATGCCCCCAGAAGAAGTTTTTGAGTGGTGCAAGAAGTCCATCCTCAATAAAGAATGGGCCATATTAATGTTTCACTACTTGGATCAACCAGAAAAAGGAGAGCTGAACTACTCTTCTAAGAACTATAAGAAGTTAATGAACCTGCTTAAGCCCTACGCTCAATACGTAAAGACGGTGGAGCAAGTTCTCTCTCAATAGAAAACCTACTGGTTAAAGTTTTTCTTGGGCTTTCTTTGACGTCCATTTTCCCCACGATTATTACCCTGGGGATGCTTTGATCCCGATGTAGACGTGCTCGATGAAGATGAAGATGAAGACGAATTCCCCTTATTGCCTCGATTATCATCAAACTTCTTTTTTGGAGTCTTAACCCCATGAGTATTTTCCCTGGAAAAGTCTTTAGTCATCCCAAAGAAGCGACGAAACATTTTTCTCTTGGCCATATCCGATTGATGAGTCGCTCGGAACTTGTCGTCAATCATCAACTTATCAGCGCAGGCAAGGCACATCCATTCCGCATCAGTGGTAGGCATGCGATGCTTATAATGCTCAACATCAGGATGAATAAGCTCACAGTGCTCGCAAAAGTTACGCGTCACCTGGTGCTTCTCGGACTCTTTTTCAGGCCGGCCTTTTGCCGAGTCTCGCTCGTTTTCCATCTTTGCCGTTTTAAAGCCAGCTTGCATTAATTGATCTTTTAAACTTTTGGCCATATCTCCACCTTGTGTCTTCTCTTCTCAGGACTAGCTCTCTAGGCTAGGATAGAAGACGCCTTATCATAGCAAGAAAAGCGACCAGGGATAAAGGAAGAAATCATGCGAGAGTATGCGACTATAATAGACAGGCAAGAAGATAGGGATGAGGATAAAACCGAGCTTTTCTACCTCGCCCCTATCGGCACGAACAAGCCGGAACACTTGATCCTCTGCCTTGATGCTAAGGATGCTCACTCTCTGAAGCTCGCCTTAGGCCTTGGTACCCAGCCAGACCCTAGTAAAAAGCCCCATTATTACCAACTGCTACCCGAGAGCTTTAATGGTGCTCCTGTCTACAAAGTCATAAAAAGAGAAGAAGTTCAGGAGAATTGGACCGATCCAGGATGCTGCGAGAGCGGCTGCCCAGGCTGTCCGTGGACTCTCAAGAATTTAGGGACAAACTGATTTCTTGAAAGGCGCCTTGCCCGTCAAAAGCTCGAGCTTTGGTGTTTGGTATATCTTTTTACCCATCTCGCCCATGTGATAGTAGAAAATAGTCTCCCCCTCGATAGCCGCAATCTGCAAAACATAGGGGCTTAAGGCCTGATCGAGACAGTCCCCTACTTTCAAGACGACTTCCAACTGAGAAGCCTCTTTACTTTGACAAGCACTCAAGCAGATTAAGAAAAAAGCGACGACGAGTTTAGATTTCATGGTGTTATTTTAAGGTTGCTCAATAGTTTAGACAACTTAAGCCTAATATTGCCCTATATTTGGGTCATTAAATGCAGAAAAGTCCTGGGGACCAAGAAGATAAGCAGCCGTTTTTTTGTGAGAGCCTAATTTCCCTTAATCTAACTTTCACTCTTGTAACACACACTTCAAGGAGCTTTTCTTAAACTGTGATCAAAAGAGTTTTAACTCTCTAGTGAGGAGATTCATTATGTTAAGTAATAAAGAACTCTTTAAGAAGCTCTCTATTGGAGAGGTGGGACCGCCCAGGTGGGACCGCCCAGGTGGGGCCGCCCAGGTAGGGCCGCTTAGGTGGGGCCGCCAAAGTAGGGCCGCTTAGGAACGCTCATTAAGTGAAGGCCAAACCAAACCAAACCAAACCAGAGCAAAATATTTTCTACTGTGAGGTGTAAAAAATCTTATTTACGGCTTATTAACTTTTGAATAAAAGATTAGCCTTTATACACAACCCTCCCTGCGTGGAGGGTTTTGTCTTTTTAAAGAGCAGGCTTTCCGGCCCTTTCTAAAAGCTCACCTTCTTTCATGACAAGTTTACCACCAACGATGGTATGAGTTGGCCATCCTGTTACTGTCATACCTGCAAAAGGGGTCCATCCCACTTTTGAGCCTTGCTCTTCATTGCTAAAGGTATGCTCACGCTCAAGATCAACAACAGTAAAATCTGCATCGAGGCCGACCTCAATTTTTCCTTTATTAAGGCCCCAAAGCTCACTCGGCTTCTCTGCCATCATTTCGATAAAGCGAGAAAGGCTCAAGCGAGAATGATGAACATGATTGAGCATCAAGGGAATTATCGTTTGAACGCCGGGAAGCCCTGATGGGCTCTTCGGGTATCCGGCTCTTTTCTCATCAAGAGTATGAGGAGCATGGTCACTCCCCATGACGTCGACAGTCCTATTTTCAATTCCTCTCCAGAGACCTTCAAGATGATCTTTGGTCCGAATAGGAGGGTTCATTTGCGCTAAGGTATCGAGATCGTCATAGCAGTCGGGGGCAAAGAGCGTGAGATGCTGAGGGAGGACCTCCACGGTGCAGTGGTCTTTATTCTTGGCGAGAAACTCCATCTCTTCTTTTGTTGAAATATGAAGGACGTGAACTTTTCTATTGGCCTGACGAGCAAGATCGACAAGACGCTCGGTTGACGAGAGCGCTGTCTCCACATTGCGCCATTCAGGGTGCCCATGCGCTGTTTTATATTTGTCCCGCACAGGTGTTCTCTCAACTAACATATCCTCATTTTCTGAGTGACATGAAATCATACCCTTCGTATTTTTAAAAACGTTTAGAAGCGCCTCTTTTTCATAAAGCAGAAGCGAACCAGTAGAACTTCCTAGAAAGATTTTTATGCCACAGCATCCCTCGAGCTCACCCGTCTTCTTGAGCTCGTCTATGTTCTCTTGAGTGGCGCCCATAAAGAAAGCAAAGTTCACCCATGATCTCTCTTTTCCAATCGCCACTTTCTCGGCAATAGACTCGGCCGTGGTAGTGGGGGGGCTTGTATTTGGCATTTCGAAGAAAGTACAAACGCCTCCAAGGGCCGCCGCCCTTGAGCCACTTTCAATATCTTCCTTATGTGTTAGCCCTGGCTCTCTAAAGTGCACTTGAGAATCAATGATACCGGGAAGAACCTGCTTGCCCGCAAGCTCTAAAGTACTCCTTGATTCTTGCGTTATCGAAGCTTCGATAGCTGTAATTTTGCCATCGGTGACACCAATATCAAGTTTCTGTAATTTTCCCTCGCGGTAGACTTGCGCTCCACGAAGAACTAGATCAAATTTCATAATTCATCCTATTGCTTTATTCTCTGATGATTTTGCTCGTATTTTTTTTGCAGTTCTAAAAGCTCATCCTCTTTTACCAAAAGTTTGACGTAGCTTTCAATAGAATCCCCCTCAATATTAATTTTGTAGTGAGTAGAGATTATCGAGGCCGTTCCCTCTTTATCCCACAGTTTCCGTTTGAAATCATAGAGAGGCATAGCCGTTTCTGGTGTTTCTGGAGTGGTCTTGATGGACTTCATCTCGGCCCACTCATTGTTTAGGAAGTAGCGAAAGTGGGCAGTGCAAAAAGAAATACCTTCATGCTCTTTTACACAATCCTCACAAATAGACTCTTGGCAAATAGCACAGATGCCAGTGGCATGGTCTTGAGGATGATTAATGCAATAATGAAGTTCTTCTTCTTGGAAAGTCATTTGCTGCTTCTTTAAAGCTTCTAAATTTACCTCTGGGGGCACACGCTTGCCTTCTGTCTCACTCGGCAGTGCCTTAGCCTTTAAGGTTTCTTTAAATAAATAAACAATAATGACCGCCAGAACCAAAACGACAGCACACAAAGAAAGTACGATGATAAGAACAAAATTTTCAGACATTTAAAAGTCTCACTTTTTAAAAACCTTTAGTTGAATTAGGTAGAGACTTCATTACAACACGGTGCTATAAAATCTCTATGAGTTTCTATTTTCTCTTAAATTTACTCAAGTCACAAAGCCAAAATTGTCCCTAAGGGACAAAACTTTTCACTAACCGAAACATTCATTAAACTAATACAAATATCTCATTCCTTTAAGGAGGATCCAGTGGGTCTGGTTGTTTATAACACTCTAAGTAAAAAGAAAGAGCCTTTTAAAACCATCGAAGAAGGTAAAGTACGCATGTATGTCTGTGGACCAACAGTCTATGACTATCTTCATATTGGAAACTTCAGAGGGGCGATATTCTTTAACCTTGTGCGAAACTGGCTTGAAAAGTCTGGAAATGAGGTCACTTATGTCTATAACTACACTGACGTTGACGACAAAATTATCAAGAGGGCCAATACCGAAGGGGTTGAGTCTGGTGTTATCTCAGAAACTTATATTAAAGCCTTCGAAGAAGACTACGGCCGCCTTCGCTTAAGACCTCATACCAAAAACCCTCGAGTCACCGAACATATGGACGATATCATCAAACTCGTTGAAGGCATTATCGAAGCAGGTAACGCTTACGTCATCGACGGCGAAGTGTTCTTCTCGATTGATAAATTTAAAACCTATGGTGATCTCTCCGGTAAAAAGCTTGATGAGCTCGAAGTCGGCCAAAGAGTCGAAGTTGACCAGCGCAAGAAAAACCCTATGGACTTCGTATTATGGAAGCCAGCAAAACCCGACGAGCCTTCATGGGACTCTCCTTGGGGTAGGGGAAGACCGGGTTGGCATATCGAGTGCTCGGCCATGATAAGGGCGCTACTTGGTGAATCGATTGACATTCACGGCGGCGGCATCGACCTTATCTTCCCTCACCATGAGAACGAAATTGCTCAAGGAGAAGGATGCTCAGGCAAGAAGTATTGCAACTACTGGATGCACAACAACTTCATTAATCTCAAAGATCAAAAGATGAGCAAGTCTCTTGGCAACGTCATTACGGCGCGCTCTTTTATGGACAAGTATCATCCCGAGATTTTAAAGTTTGTTATGCTCTCGGCCCATTACCGCTCCATGCTCAACGTTAATGAAGAGAAGATCGACCAAGCCGTATCTGGTCTCGCTCGGGTTTACAAAGCTCTAAGAGAAGCTCAAAGCTTTTTGAAAAACTCGACTCTCACCGGAGGCTCACCATTTAAGGCCCTGGCCAGTGCTATGGAAACTTCTGATGCGCGTATAAAAAAAGCCTTGAATGACGACTATAATACCGGCGAAATGATGGCCAATATTTACGAAGTTGTCAGGGTCTTTAATGCTCAAAATATTAGCAAGAAAGCCAAGGACGCCAATGCCAGAGCAAGTGCAGAGAGTTTTATCGATTGGATCAACTCTTGGGCACAAGTTAGTGCGCTCTTTCTAGAGGACCCGACTGAGTTTTTGAAAGCCTTGGATGACATCTTGATTCTTGAAAAAGGGATTGATCGCTCTAAAGTACAGGAGCTTATCGATGCCCGTAATAAAGCAAGAGAAGAGAAGGACTGGGCCAAATCGGACGAGTCTAGAGATGCCCTTCTTCACATGGGTATTGAAATTAATGACGGTAGCGAAGGGACAACTTGGGAAGTGAAAAAGTAATGACAAAATACCTCAAGATCGACATGCACAATCATATCCTTCCGAAGAAGGTCCCAAAGTTCAAAGATAAATTTGGCTATTGCGGCTTCATCGAGCTTCATCCTAAAGAGAATGGTTACGCCGATATGATTAGAGACGATGGACACTTTTTTAGGTCCGTCGAGCCCAACTGCATGGACGTGGATGCTCGCATTGTAGAAATGGATAAATACAATGTTGATGTGCAAGTACTCTCAACTGTCCCTGTTATGTTTAGTGAGTGGGCAAAACCCGCTGATACTTTAGTCGTCAATCACTTTCTCAATACAGATATCGCCGAGAGTGTAAGTAAGCACCCCAAGCGCTTCATAGGTCTTGGAACGATCCCTCTCAATGACCCCGAGTTAGGCTGTCAAGAGCTCAACGTATGCATGAAAGAGCTCGGCTTGCGTGGAGTTCAGATTGGCTCTCATTATGGAAACTTAAACCTCAATGATAAAAGCCTCTTTTCCTTCTACGAAGAAGCCGAAAAGCTTGGAGCCGCCATTCTTGTTCACCCTTGGGATATGATGGGCAGAGAAACAATGCCAGATTATTGGCTCCCATGGCTTGTGGGTATGCCGGGAGAAACGACAAGGGCGATTTGTTCCATGATCTTTGGAGGCGTTTTTGAAAAATTTCCAAAATTAAGAGTTTGCTTTGCCCACGGAGGAGGCTCGTTTGCCTATACTCTTGGTCGAATAGAACACGGCTTTAATGTCAGGCCAGATCTATGTCAGGTGGATAATAAAATTAATCCGAGAGAATACCTTGGAAAATTTTATGTAGACTCAATTAATCACGACCCCAAAGCTTTTCAATACAATTTAGATACCTACGGAGTAAACTCAATTATGCTGGGGACAGACTACCCCTTCCCCCTCGGAGAATTAGAACCAGGGCAACTCATAGAGAACCTTCCAGGCTTAAGTGAATCAGATAAAGAACGCCTACTGAGTGGCTCGGCGCTTGAGTGGTTGGGAGTCAGCAAAGAGAACTACCTGTGAAAAAACAAGAAAGAGCAGATTATATCAGCGCTCGCTTACAAGAACTCTATCCAGAAACGCCTGTACCGCTAGATAATACGAGCCCTTATACTCTCTTGATCGCTGTCTTACTTTCAGCTCAGTGCACAGATATTCGCGTGAATCTTGTGACGCCCCATCTATTTAAGAAAGCGAACACCCCTGAAAAGATGATCAAGCTTACCGTCAAGGAAATAGAAGATATCATTCGCCCTTGCGGCTTAGCTCCTAAAAAAGCTCAGGCCATATGGACTCTTTCAAGAATGCTTATTGAAGAACATAATTCAGAAGTTCCCGCCGACATAGAAGCTCTAGAGAGACTCCCGGGAGTAGGCCACAAGACAGCGTCAGTGGTCATGAGCCAATCTTTCGGCGAGCCGGCTTTTCCAGTCGACACCCATATTCATCGCCTATGCCAAATCTGGGGCCTTACCAACGGCAAAAATGTCAGACAAACTGAAGAGGACTGTCGAAAACTCTTTCCAAGAGAGCTTTGGAACAAACTTCACCTGCAAATTATTTTCTATGGTCGAGAATACTGTAAGGCGAGAAATTGCTACGGATTGGTCTGTCCAATATGCAAAGAGATTTATCCCAATAGAAAAACAGCAAAAACCTATAAAAAAACTTAAAGACAGTGACCAGCGACTTGGATCGGTTTTTGAGATCGTACCTCACTCACCCAGAAAACGATGCTTTTCTCCTTATGAGAGAGTTTAGGCTCTTTAAAAGTAAAGGACTCAAAAGCCAGCCCCTTTACTTTTTTTACGATGAGCTCATTGACGACAAAATTATGCTTCAGAGACTTTCCTCTATTTTCTCCTCTCTTAATCTTATTCTCAATTCCATGTAAAATAAGAGCACCATAGAGCTCGAAATCACCAATCCTAGAAAATGAGACCTCAAAATCACGCCCCTTTTTCTGCACCTTTAGATTTCCTACCTTATCTTGAGATCTTTTTGGAGCACTTCTTCTCAAAGCTCTCCAATCTTTGCCTGCTTTGACAAACTCAGGAGTATAAATGTTCGAAGCCTTCCACTCACGAGCGTAGGCCCGCTGTCTTTGAGTAAAGTCGGGGCTGGCCATCGGGTCTCGATGGCCAATGTAGTCCCAATAGTCGACGTGAAAAGCGACAGGAACGAAGTCTTTATAAAGACCTTTATCTGCGTAGAGGGAATTAAGCCATTTCTCTGCGGGCGGGCAGCTTGAACATCCCTCACTGGTGTAGAGCTCAATTAATATCTTTCTCTCTTCTCCCGATTCAAAACTAGAGAATGACTCACAACTTGCGGCTAGGACCACTTCAGGAATAAAAATTCCTCTGCGCTCCAAAACAAGCAACGCTAAAAAGCTAAATATCGTGAAGTAACTAAAGATTTTCAATCGACTCACTCAAATATCCTTCGTTTTGCTATAAGTGCAAAATAGCAACAGGTCGTGACAGTTCTTAATCAAGGTGAAGGCGAAACCGGCCAGTCTCTCGATTTAAACCACCGTAATCACTGGCACAATTGATTTAATTACCCGAATTGAAACTTTTTTGATCTAAAGACGTATTACACTAGGATAGCCCTTAAAAGGAAAATGAGTGACCAAAACTTCTGCAGACAATCTAATGAAGAGCTTTATCAACGGAGATGAGGAGTCTTTTGTCGCGCTCTATAACCGCTTTAAAAAGCCTATTTTCTTATACCTTCTGAGCCTCTTAAGAAGTGAGGCTCAAGCAGAGGAAATTACCCACGATACTTTTCTAAAAATCTTCCTCAAAAAAGATCAATATAATGCTGAATATGCCTTTTCTACTTGGGCTTGGGCAATCGCTAGGAATGCGGCGATGGATAAGCTAAGAAAAAAGGACCCCCTAGCCCTTACTGCTCAATCTCAGTCTGATGAGCTGGAGCACCAATACGATCAACAAGAGGATATTGAAATCATCCTAACCGATAAAAGTAATAGAGAGGCGCTCCACAAAGCAATAGAAGCCCTTCCAACGATGCAAAGAGAGATTATTTCCTTGAGACTCTTTAGTGATCTGGAATTGAAAGAAATTGCTCAAGTTACTAAGAAGAAGCTCTCCAGCATTAAAAGCTCTCTTTACAGGGCCCAGCAAAGTTTAGAAATTAAACTCAAAGAGGGGCAAGAAAAAAGAGAAAATAAAAATGAAGAGGAATTAATATGACTCCTATGAACAACAACCATTCAAAATTCTCCCGTGAACTACCGCAAGGCTTTGATCAGCGCTTCTTTGCCAAGCTTGATAGAGCCAAAGCAAAAGCCCCACCAGAGCTCAGCCCCTTAAAGCAGCCCCGTTTCTTAAGCAGCCTAAAAGGCGCCCTTTTTCCTCTCGCCTTCGCCTTTTCTATGATTGTCTTCTTATACACCCAGACAAAAAGTCCCCTACCGGCCAGCTATCAACTGGATAAGATCGTTCAAGAGATTGATGGTGATATCAGTGAGTTAGGAGATGAGAACTGGGATATTCTTCTTCAGGTCGCTAGTAACATATAAACTATTGAATCGAGTAGTTCATAGTTATAGACTATTAATCAATAGCTATTAAATAATATCATTATTAAAGTGCTTCCCCGATAATGAGGACAGTCTTAACTGGGAAAGTATTTTATGATTTCACAAAACAGTATTTACGACATTGCAATCATCGGCTCAGGAGCAGCGGGAATGATGGGAGCCCTTCGAGGGGTTCTCAATAATGACAACGTTCTTATGCTTGGGGGAAGCCCAAAAAATAAAAAAAGATCGCGGGCACAGTGGGTTAATAGAGTTGATAATATGCCAGGCTACAGTATCTACAAAAAAGGTATTCTCGATCCTAACCGCGAGACAATTTCCTTTATTGAAGCCTCCCCCTTCGCCGATAATCTAACTTTTCTCAAAAGCGTTGGTGCAGACAATATAGAAAAGATAGAGGACAACCTCTTCAGTATAAAAGGAAGCGATGGCGAGACTTACCTCAGTCGCTACGTGGTCCTTGCAACAGGGGTAATGGATGTCCAGCCCGCTATCGAGGGTACAATCAAAACGATTTTTCCTTACGCAAATGTCCAATCTGTTGACTACTGTATCCGCTGTGACGGTCACCATGTCTTGGGTAAGGAGACGGCGATCATAGGCCACGGGGAAGGTGCTGCATGGATAGCAATCCTTCTCCATGAAAGGTACGCCCCTCCTCATATAACGGTTCTGACCGACGGAAAAGAGCCCGAATATGGAGATGATGTTAAAGAGCTACTAGAGCTCTACCGTATTGAGGTCAAGACGGGCGGCCTAGACGGAGTAAAAGGAAATAAAAAGACGGGTAAGCTCGATGGCTTTCTCATGTGCGACGGAACGATACAACCCGTCGACTTTGCTTTCATCAGCTTAGGAATGCTCGTTTATAATCAATTAGCCGAAAACCTAAATGCTGACAAAGACGAGAGAGGCTTTGTCACAACGAACCCAAAAGGCGAGTCCTCTGTCCCTGGTCTTTATATCGCAGGAGATCTAAGGGCCAATACCAAAAAACAAATTTATACAGCATGGGATACGGCCGTTGACTCCCTTGATGACATTAATGGCAAGCTCAGGGCCTACAAGAGACAAGAACTACTAACTGCAAAAAGGAGAGATCATGAATAATCTAGAATCGAGAGAGGGACAAAAAGTTCCAACCGTAACATTTAATGTAAGAGAAGATAACCAGTGGACAAAGTGGAGCACAGACGATCTTTTTAAAGGAAAAAAGGTTGTGGTCTTTGCTCTGCCAGGAGCCTTTACCCCAACGTGTAGCTCCACTCACCTTCCGCGCTATAATGACTTAGCTGCGACCTTTAAGGCCAATGGAGTGGACGATATTCTATGCCTTAGTGTTAACGATACCTTTGTCATGAATGCATGGGCAGAAGGACAAGAAGCTGAAAATATCAGGTTTATTCCCGATGGAAATGGAGAATTCTCCAAAGAGATGGGAATGCTGGTAGATAAATCAGCAATTGGCTTTGGCCCGAGGTCATGGCGCTACTCCATGCTCGTCAACGACGGGGTTATCGAGAAGATGTTTATCGAAAAAAATATTCCAGGGGATCCTTTTGAAGTTTCTGATGCGGATACTATGTTGGCTTATGTCGCTCCAGAAAGTCACGGCCCTCAAGAGGTTACACTTTTCTCAAAGCCCGGTTGTCCTCACTGTACTCGGGCCAAGGATCTACTTAAGAGTAAAGGGTTAAACTTCACAGAGATAAGCGGCCAAAGAACCACAACTCTAAGAGGCCTTGGAGGCTCTGGTACTTTCCCACTGGTCTTTGTAGACGGAAAAAATGTTGGGGGAGCTGATGACCTTGAGGCTTTCTTTAAGTAAGAATTGATTTAGTCTAGAGAGGAGAGATTCCAGGTACCGGAGTCCTCCTCTTGCTTCTTTGAATTTTCTGACATTGAAGCAAATACCGGTGAATCAACAGCGCAAGAGTCGCTAGTGAGATAGTCCTGATGCAACTCAAAAACTTGTTTATCATTTTCACGTAAACGCTTATTCATGTTCTGCAAAAAGGCCCAGAAAATTTTCAGCCCAATTCGAGGCTCTCTCTTCAAAAGTGGGAAAAGGTCACTTCTTAGAACTCGCATAAATTTACAGGCCGAGGATGTAATGACCGTAGCCGAACGAGGGCTTTTATCGATGAGGGACATTTCCCCAAAATACTTGCCCGGTCCCAACTCAGCGACCTTATCCCTACCGTAGAAGATATCCACATGACCTTTGAGGATAATAAACATATCCTCTCCCACTTCACCCTCTTTGATCATGGTGCTTTGAGATTCAATCGTTCGTACTTGAATAATTTCTAACAATTGAGAAAGCTCTCTGTAGTTCAGACTCGAGAATAATTTAATTTTCTTTAAGGTTTCTATTTTCTTTGCAACATTTACATCTGATGGGTGAGCCGGCGGCCCCATTTGATCACCCCATTGTAAGGCAACACAGGTTATATTGTCCTTTCCACCCTTTCCATTAGCGAAGCGAACATACTCATGACAAAGGTTCTTGATACCAGACTTTTCTCTTATTTCTATAGTTGAGCTATCATCGAGATAATCATGAAGTCCATCTGAGCTTATAAAAACAGTATCACCATCCATCACCTCGTGAAAAAGTATATCTGGCCTCACAACTTCCTGAGCCCCTATTGCTTGGGTGATCACATTACCTTGTGGATGATTCTGAGCTTCTGCTTCGGTAATGGATCCGGATCGAATAAGTTCATTAACCAGGGAGTGATCTTCTGTCATCTGAATAAGCTTTCGCCCTCGAATGAGGTAAGCCCTTGAGTCTCCGACATGGGCCACAAAAATCCCAACTTTCGTTACGAGACACAGGACAATGGTAGTCCCCATTCCCCTCTTACTCTCGTCTTCCATCGAGAGCTCATAAACAGCTTTGTTGGCGCCAGCTATGGCCTCTTCAATAAGTATAGAGATTCTTTTCTTCTTCGCTTGATCGTGAGAGTCTTGAAGAGAGGAGAAAAGTTTTCTTTTATTTCTAAGAAAAGAAAAAACAGTGTTGCAAGCGAGTTCACTTGCAACTTCTCCAGCGGCATGACCGCCCATTCCATCACAAACGACATAGAGGCCTAGGGCTTCGTCGTAGTCGTAGAAATCTTCATTATGCTCCCGCCGTCTTCCAGTATCAGTCAGGTGTGAAAAGTGGAGCATCTATTTAAGTGACAGCCTTAATCCCATTGCCTTGTGATCACTGGCCTTTAGCTTATGAAAAACATTGGCTCCAATCACATCCATTCCACGAATAAAGGTATGGTCAATGACCAGTTTACTAAAGCGAGAGCGCTTTCTCTCATCATTCATGAAGGCCACTGGTACGAGTCCTGTTTTTTGGATAACTGAAATCATGTCATTATATTTTTCATTGTCACTGGTGTTAAAGTCACCTGCAAAAATAACAGGTCCGGAGTGAGCTTCTATCAGGCGCTTGCACTCTTGCATCTGTGAGCGAAAGTCTCGGTTCTTTGTCATATTGAGTCCATGAATATTGACGAGTAACAAACTTTCTTCCCTTCCTTCAAAGGGTAGCTTCATCCATGTGACCACTTTAGGTGTTTTAACGAAGGGCTCTAGCTGCGCTGTTCTCATCATTCCGCTGTCTAGAGGTCGAACGGCCGAGGATATAGCTGTTCCAGACTCAACTCTCTTTCTCCACTTTCTCTGGGAAAACGAAGCTCCAAAATGGACTTCATGATCTGGATAAGCTTCAAAGGATTTAAAGAAGTCAGGAACAAGGGATACTTCTTGGAGCATGAAGAGATCAACGACCCCAAAAGACTTAAACTCTCTTGGGAATTTTCTTTTCTTAGCTTTTAATATATTCCAGATGACGACATTAAAGCTTTCTGGATTTAAGCCTCTTTCTGTGGCACTTCCGAAAACTTTAAAGCTTGCACTCAACTTTGGAATCTCAAATTTTCGCGCGCTTACTTGAGTAGTAAAAAACAGCAACGAGATTACTAATACAGCTTTCTTAAAAACAGGCATCCGTGCCCTCCTCTTAATTGATCTCTTATTTTATCTTAACATTGTAGAGTCTTAAAAGGGTTGGTGCTGAGACAGGAAGTGTTTACCGTTGTGTCAAGCTGTACAAAAGTTATCAGGTAAAAGTCCTTCTAACTTTCTCTAGGGCTTAACCCCTAGCTTCCTTTATACTAAAGGCTATGGAAGAAAAAAAACGTCTTAAGGTTGCTATCGCTGGAGCGAGCGGTTTCATCGGTAGTAAATTAATAGAAAAACTAACACTAAACTCCTGCACTATACATGCGCTCTCCCGTACCAATAAAAAAAGTCGAGATAGTGAATTGATAAAATGGAAAGAAGCCGATCTCTTTTCCATGCTCGATATTGAGAAGGCCATTACTGGCTGTGATGTCGCCATCTACCTCGTCCACTCTATGCTTCCAAGCGCCCATTTAACTCAAGGTACTTTTGATAACCTCGATTTAATTCTGGCCGATAACTTTGGACGTGCTTGTAGAAAAGAAGGCATTAAACAAATTATCTACCTCAGTGGCATCATACCTGAGAGTGAAAACCTCTCTGATCATCTTAGAAGCCGACTTGAGGTTGAGCGAACCTTGGCCAGTTATCAGATACCTCTGACGACTCTAAGGGCTGGCTTGATCATCGGACCCGGTGGATCTTCCTCTTCAATGGTGATTAACCTCGTTAACAGACTCCCTATTATGGTGCTCCCCCATTGGACTGATACCTTATCAAATCCTATCGGGGTCGATGATACGATTAGCGCGATAGCGGAGTGTGTTTCAAACCCTCTTTTCTTCGATAAGACTTACGACTTAGGGGGGCCTGAGATTCTTAGTTATCAGGACCTCATTAGAAGGACCTCTTCGATTATGAAGAAGAAAAGGTTTTTCTTCAGTGTTCCTTTCTTCTCTCAAAAGCTTTCTAAACATTGGGTATGCCTCATAACCGGAGCACCGAGAAACTTAGTCACTCCTCTTATTAGTTCACTCAAACACCATATGGTCATCAATCAAAATAAGTCCTTTCCTTTTAAGGCACCGCTTACCCCAATAGATGCCGTTCTTTCTCAATGTGTAAAAAATCATGCTGAGTTCAAACCTCATGCCTATAAATATACGGGCAGAGATAAAGAGTTCAAAGAGGTTCGTTCAGTCCAAAGACTAGATACAGTGCTTCGAAGCTCAGCCGATAAAGTCGCCCTTCTTTATATGCAGTGGATACCCTCTTTTTTAAGACCCTTTATAAAAGTTGAACAAAAAGAGAACACTTTTATATTTCGCTTAGGCTTAATTGGGACCGCTTTATTGGTCATGAAGCTTAGTAAAGAAAGAAGCACTGTCGACCGGCAACTCTTCTACATAAGAGGAGGTTTATTGGCTTACGGCGCTGGCAGAGGAAGGCTCGAATTTAGAAGCGTCTTAGCTAATCGCTACACTCTTGCGGCCATTCATGAGTTTCATCCTCGCCTTCCTTGGTACATATATAAGTACTCACAAGCGTTAGTCCACGTATGGGTCATGAAGAAATTTAACAAAGCGCTATTAAAGAAAAAGTACTAAACGTACTTAACAAATGACTGGGCGGAGAGGACAAAAGATCCCTGCTTTTCCTTTTGATGAATGAAAGCACAAATACTTTTTTGAGCCTTTTCAATAGCGGAAGGAGGCTTAGGCATATTGAGCTTCTCTAGAAACTCTTCTCTCATGACCTCTGTGACATCACTTAAAAGATCATAAATAAGCTCTTTACTGGATAATCTAAGTGCAGCGGCCAAAAGGTCTTGATTCACTTCCCTCCAAAAGATCGTCTTCATTTCAGAGGTCAAGTAGCGTAAGCGATCAAGAACCTCACAACCCTCCATCAAATGACTGGCCAAGACGGGATTATCTTCACCAAGCTTTCTTATAAGCCTGACTTGCTCACTTTCTCTTAAGCCATTAAAGCCTTCAACCTCTAGGCCTGCTGTCCGTTTTTGCGTTCGACTGACAACAGACAAAACTGATTTATAAGAAACAGACTCTATTGCACTAAGAAACTCAACACCGATTCTAAGAAGACCATGCTCTCCTACTTTTTCACTCTTTTCACTGAGAATAAACTCTCCCTTATTCACAATGTTAGCTTCGCACAGCTCCTCGATGACTTGGTCAGTTATACGAGAAATAAAAAGACGTTGCCCCACACTAAAGTGATCGACCTCCTTCACAGGTCCGACAAAAGAGAGACCGGCAGTGCTAAGATCTAGCAAGCCGTAGCTGCCCTTCTTTGTTTCCTCTACTGTGCTATCTGTATACTCCAAAGAAACATCCTTAAAGTCTTGATAGCGAAAACGAAAACGCTCGATCCTTCGCTTCTCCTTCACCATCAATTCACTAGGAGTTTTAAACTGTAGTTTTCCTTTATCCCAAACGAAGGCTTCTCTTTTAAATATCACTTCCACATCTGGGCAATGGATATAGAGAGCTTCCTCTTTGTTTATATTCTCAAGCATTTCGGTCTCTTCAACCTCAATCCGGCAATTATGCTCATCAACGTCAATGAACTCCCCAGTTAACTGTATCGAAGCCTGAGTAGAGTGCTGCCAAAGAGTTAACCTAAAAGACTCGTCATTAATTTTTTTCAAAAATTTGAGAATTTTTTGTCTATCAAAAAGGCTCCACATCTTCATGCTCATGATGGAGTCACCGAGGAGGAGCTAAGAGAGTCGGCCTTCAGTTCATCAACTGATTCTGGCTCTTTTAATCTATTCATAACAAAAATAAGGGCGAGTCCTGGAGTGGCCAAGAGGCTACCAAGATAAAAGAAGAGAACATAGCCCATTCCTTCGACCATAAAGCCTGCAAAGCTACCAAATAGAGTTTTCCCCAATGCCGCAAGGCTGGCAAAAAGAGCATATTGAGTCGCCGTATATTTTTTATTTGTCATGGTCGCCATGAAGGTTATGAGTGCAGTTGTCCCCAGGCCAGAGCTAAAGTCTTCAAAGCCTATGACTACTGCCAACCCCCACCAAGTCCCCTTCAGACTCGCTAGAGTCAAAATAGAAAATAGAGAGGTTGAAATACACTGAAGTACTCCGAAGCAAAAGAGACTCGGCACTACTCCAAAGCGGTAGATCGCCAGAGAGCCTACGCCCAAGCCGGCCATAGTGGAAAAAAAGCCGATGCCTTTTGTCACCTCTGCAATCACTTTATTTGAATAACCCATATCTACGTAGAAAGTACTTAGCATTGTTCCTGCCAAGGCATCACCGAACTTAAAAAAGAAGATAAAAGCTAAAATTGAAAGAGCGGCCGTCCAACCTCTTCTTTTGATGAACTCGACAAAAGGATCGACAACAGCTTCTTTCAAATTGCTTGGTCCCTCGTCTTCAACCTCAGGCTCGCTAGCAATTAAAGTCGTAAAAACACCTACAATCATAACGAGAGCGATAATTTGAAAAACCTGATTGAAAGACATACCAAAAGTATCGGGGTCGGCCATCCAAACGCCGCCCCCACTGGTAACCAGCATTCCCACTCGGTAGCCGTAAACATAAATAGAAGACCCTATGCCGATCTCTTCATCCGGTAATATCTCTCGTCTGTAAGCATCTATCGCCACATCCTGAACGGCGCCAAAGATTGCGATGAACAGAGTGCTCAAAGCAACCAGACTCATTGAAGATTTAGGGTCACAATACCCAAGGGAAAAAATAGACAGAACAAGTCCTACTTGAGTGATAATTAGCCAAGAGCGCCTTCTGCCTAGGCGAAAGGGTGTGTAGCGATCGAGAATCGGACCCATAAGAAAATTTAGAGAATAAGGAAGAGCAACCAGACCCATGAGACCAATTGTGGAGAGATCCACACCTTCTCGTCTGGCCCAAATTTTGACCACAGAGAAAACAATCATAATGGGTAGACCTGCAGAAAAGCCTAAAAGAAGATTAATCCACATTCTTTTACGCGTCAGGGCCTGCCCCAACTCCTTAAGCTTCTGCGATTTACTCATCTAGCTTCCTTTCTTGAACACTACGCCTTCATATCTTCTCTATTTTCAATTCCTCTACAGTATATAGTAGAACTGCTTTAACCTTCAAATATTTCAAGATCTTAAGCCTATGCGCTAACGCTTACTCAAGCCCTCATTCCCCAGAATGAAAACTCTTTTGATGACTCTTACATAGCCTGCAAATAGTTTCGCGACTTAAACCAAGCACGAAGGTTCGTTATGGCTCCATTACTTTTTCTTTACCAACACTCTGATACCACCGAGTCACTTTGCCACCAGCCTTAGGCCGTGAATCAATGTGAATAACTAAGCTATCTCATCAATTTTATACTCAACAAGATGAATAGGTTTTTTGGCCCTCAACTTGCAAAAGTATCCGATGCACCAAAACACTTAATAGGAATGAAGTCGTTTTTAATTTTTCTGTCAGTTGATGTCAGAAAGTTAAGGCTTATTTATTAACACACACGCATCTGGGGAAATTATGAATTTAAAGTTAACCTTGGCCTTAATGTCTATCGCACCAAGTGTGCTCCTGGCCCAAACTTCAACAGCTGATCTCGCTGCACCAACTGAGTCATCGAATCAGCCAAAGTATGAAAAAATTGAAGTCACAGGATCGTATATAAAGAGGACAGACCTTGAAGGGGCACAGCCGGTTCAAACCCTCGATCGAGATTACTTAGAAAAAACAGGGTACAACTCTGTGGGTGACGTCATGAGAGACCTAACGGCCTCCTCATTCGGTGGCGCAAGAGAAAGCTCAGGTGGCCAGACAGCAGGGGCTGCAACTGTTTCTCTTAGAGGCCTTGGTGCTAACAGAACCCTTGTCCTTCTAAATGGTAGAAGAATGGCCAAAGATGGAATTGGCGGAGCGACTGATCTTAACCTGATTCCGATGGCAGCCGTAGAAAGAGTTGATATTCTTAAGTCCGGTGGCTCAGCAACTTATGGCTCTGACGCCGTAGGTGGCGTCGTTAACGTGATTACTCGTAAAAACTACATCGGCTCCGAACTCAATGTACGGCAAGAAGTCACCGAACTAGAAGGTGGCAATAGAACGACAATCTCAGGAGTTTTTGGAAATGCTTGGTCAAAAGGATCAATCATGGGCTCTGTTCAGTATAGAAATAATCAAGAAATTTTTGATAGGGATAGAGAGTTTTCAAATTCAGGTATTTCCCCAAATGCTCCTATCCCTACAGTAACTGTTGGTGGAGTTGATACAGCGGTAAATGGCTGTACTACAATTAATCCAGATGATGGAACCTGTAATTATAACTTTGCAGACTTCTCAACGGGTCTCCCACAAATTGAGCAATTTAATGCTCTCGTTAATGGCACATACAATATCAACTCACTCACAGAAATTCACACCCAAATTTCAGCAACGAGAAAGGAAACCACTTGGAATTATGCCCCCGGAGTAGTGGCTTTTACAGACTTTACTGCTCCGATCGGGTTCACAACGGCCGATGGAAGAACAGTAAATGCGGGAGACACACTTGACTATGTCGGTTGGCGTTCAGAGGCAGTAGGAACAAGGGATACTGAAGTGACCACAAATTCAGTGTCTGCCAATGCTGGTGTAAAAAGATATATCGGTGACACTTGGGAGGCGGACTTAACGATAGGAACTGAAAGAATTGAAAGGAATGATAACTCGATTAATGGTTACGTCTTAAGAGATGGAATCAGTAACCTCATTAAGAATGGTACTTGTGATATCTTCACACCCGGAGCAGATCTTTCGGGGTGTAATGACCCTTCAGTTCAGGTAAACCCTTTTCAAAAGACAACATCTCGAATCGATACTATTGAACTGAGAACAAATGGGGAGCTCTTTGACCTTCCCTCAGGTCCTGTCAGTGGCGCTATCGGTGGCCAAATGTTTTACGAAACTTTTAGCGTCGACGTAGACGCTGAGTCTGCCGTAGGAAATGTTTCCGGCGGTGGAGCAACCTCTCCAGGATCGGGAACACGAAGAGTGACGGCCCTATTTGGAGAGCTTGCTATTCCCATCATGGAAAATATGGAATCTCAAATATCTGGTCGCTACGACAAGTACTCAGACTTTGGCGATACCTTTAATCCTCAAGTGAACTTGCGCTACAAGCCAATGCAAAGCTTGCTCTTTCGTGCCTCTGCTGGAACAGGCTTTAAGGCTCCAGATATGCAAGACCTCTATTCTGCTCAAGGAGAGGGCTTTACCTCATTTGTTGATCAGTTTGGCTGTCAAAGTGGCGTCCCAGGAGCTTGTAGTAATCGTCAACACAGAGTCTTCTCCGGTGGAAACAGATCCCTTCAAGAAGAGACATCAGAATCTTGGAACGTCGGGGTAGTGATTGAGCCAGTAAAGAGATTTAGCTTATCGGCCGACTTCTTTTCTATAAAGTTAGAAAATACTGTTGGTACCGACCTCGAGGCCATCACTCAAGCAGAGCTCGCGGGCGTTGATGTTTCTCAGTTCGGTGTAAGCACGGTGAGAAACGAAACCTCAGGAAAACTCATTTCAATGAATGCGCCAACTCTAAATCTCGCCACGACCGAAGTGCAAGGGATAGACTTTACAATGAGATATGCTTCTGTGGCTTCCTTTTGGGGTGATATTATTCTATCGAATAATACTTCTTTTATGACAAAGTATGATGTTGTTAAATTCCCAGGATTAGGTCCAGAAAGTGTTCTTGGTGCAGATCCGGGAGCTCCGAAATGGAGAAATAATATAAATGTCGACTACGGCTTCAATGAGAACCTAAGAGTTGCTACTAATTTTAGAACTGTTGGTTCAAACTTAAAGCAGGACCCCACGGCAGGAAAAATTCCAACATTTACTCAAATTGATCTACAAGCAACGGTTGGTATTCCAAGCTTGAAATCGAGAGTGTCACTAGGGGTCATAAACCTTCTCAACAAATTCCCTCAATTTGATGAGACCTCAACCTCTAGTCAACTCAACGCAAGTCTCTATGACCCTATTGGCAGAAGATTCTTCGCGGCCTATACTCAATCATTCTAATTAATAAAATAAAGGACAAACTGTGAAAGTGACACTCACTGCCCTATTACTCCTTACTCTTAACCCCGGCTTTGCCCAAAGCGGGGCAAAGACGAAAAAAGTAGTAGCAGAAGAAAAGAAAAACCTAAATATGGCCCAGTCTTCTCAGAAAAAGATTGATTCTTTATCGGACCAGACCCAAACTCTTCTCTTAAAATATCGACAAACTCTCAAGCAAGTCGAAAATGCAAAAGTTTATAATGATCAACTCTCGAAGATCATTAAGACGCAAGAAGAAGAAAAAGTTTCTATAAAGAACCAAACTTTAGAGTTAAAAGATACCGCAAAAGGTATTGTTCCCCTCATGGTTGATATGGTTGCTAACATCAAAACGTTTGTTGAACTCGACGTCCCTTTTCTGCCAGAAGAAAGGTCCAAAAGAGTCAACGACTTAGATACTCTTCTCACCCGCGCCGACGTTTCAACTTCTGAGAAATTCAGACGAATACTAGAAGCCTATCAGGTGGAAAACGAGTACGGCCGTACGATTGAATCCTATCGTGGAATTAAAAAGAAAGACGGAAACGAGATGACCGTTGACTATCTTCAGGTCGGACGTGTCGCCTTTGTTTATCAAACTTTAGATGGCAAAGAGACCGGAGCATGGGATAACAAGGCTAAGCAGTGGATTGACCTCGGTAGTGAGTATAAAAAGAGTATTCAAGCCGGCATTAAGATGGCCAAAAAACAAACAGCTCCTCAACTCGTTAAACTTCCTATTGCTGCTCCAACTCAAGGAGGGACTCTTTAATGAAAACTCTAACTACGACGATACTATCCCTATTTATCCTTACAGCTTCAGCCCAAGCTCCAAAAACTCTCGATGCTCTTCTTAATCAAGTTAAGAAGGAGCGGGTCGATAAAAAGAAAGAGCTCAATGAGCGGGAGAAGCGTTTTGTTAGCCAAAAAAACAAGCAATCTTCTCTTCTTGCTATCGCACAAAAGGAACTCGCTCGTCAGGAAGCCATAACAAAGAAGCTTCAGGCAGAGTTCAATTCAAACGAAAAAGTGCTTCGTAAACTGGAAGACGATCTAACCATCGCTAAAGGTAACCTTGGCGAGATGTTTGGCGTCGTGAAGCAGGTTTCAGGTGACTTTAAAGGCCAATTTGAAAATTCAAATATCTCCGCTCAGTTCCCAGGACGTGAAAAATTCATGGGTGATATCGCTGAAACCAAGAAACTTCCGGGAATAGATGACCTGAACAAGCTCTGGTATGAAATGCAGCGAGAAATGACTGAAACAGGTAAAGTCGTTCAGTTTAAGGCTCAGGTCGTGAAGCCAGACGGCTCTAAAGCGGAGTCCATAGTCACTCGTGTTGGCGCCTTCAACCTTTCTTCAGGTGGAAAGTACCTCAACTATCAAGGCTCCACTGGTCAGTTAATTGAACTTCCCCGTCAGCCTCAAGGAAAATTCCTTGGCATGATTGAGGACCTTGAAAGCACAAAAGAAGGAATGGAGAATTTTGCCATTGACCCATCTCGTGGAACAATACTAGGGATGCTGGTTCAGGCCCCAAGCCTAAGCGAACGCGTTCAGCAGGGTGGTCTTGTTGGTTACGTCATTCTTGGGCTGCTGCTCATTGGCTTGATTATGGTAGCAGAAAGAATGATTGTTCTGAGTAAAGAAGGTAAGAAAATTAAGACTCAGCTTGCCAACCCAAGCTCAGGGGGTGACAACCCAGTCGCTCAACTCATCAAGGCATTTGAAGATAATAAGGGTAAGGACCTCGAAACCCTCGAAATGAAACTTGATGAAACAATCCTTAAAACAGCTCCTATTCTAGAAAGAGGGATCCCAACGATTAAAATACTTTCGGCCGTTGCTCCCCTAATGGGACTTCTTGGGACGGTAACCGGTATGATCGCGACCTTCCAATCCATTACACTCTTTGGAACAGGAGATCCTAAACTGATGGCCGGTGGTATTTCAACAGCTCTCGTTACAACTGTGCTTGGACTTGTTTGTGCCATTCCTCTGCTTCTTCTTCACAATGTCGTGGCGTCGAAGTCTAAAGGACTTATTCAAATTCTCGAAGAGCAAGCTGCTGGATTACTTTCTAAAAAAGTTGATAGTGGGAGTACGCCCGCATGATTTTTGGACTCTTTGAAACCGTCAGCGACTTTCTAGCGACCGGCGGAGACGTTCTTAAGGTGATTTTCTTAACAACGTTTCTTCAGTGGTTATTTATCCTAGAGAGACTGCTGTTTTATAAGTTTCGCTTACCGACTCTTGTCAAAGATAAAGTGTTAGGCTGGACTGGTCGAAATGATAAGTCTTCTTGGTACGCCCATAGAATTCGTGAGTGTGAGCTGTCACAGTTTAACCAAGAGCTCAAATCAAATATCGGTACGATAAAGACACTTGTTAGCCTTTGTCCCCTACTAGGTCTCTTAGGAACGGTAACGGGAATGATCGCAGTATTTGATGTCATGGCCCTGACCGGAACTGGTAACGCTCGCTTGATGGCATCAGGAATTTCCATGGCGACAATTCCGACGATGGCAGGGATGGTCGCGGCCCTTTCAGGTCTCTACTTTGGGAACCTTTTTGATGGGAAGGCCAAAAAAGCCCTCGCCAATATCGAGGACCAGATGGAACTCGACTTTTAGTTAATTAGTTAAAAAACATACTTCGAGTTTTCAATGCAGGGAAACTCAAACAGGATGACTCTATATGGGAAGAAGAAGAAGAAAAATGAGCCAAGGTCTAGAAGATACTGGCGTGGATTTAACGCCAATGCTCGATGTGGTTTTCATCATGCTGATCTTTTTTATTGTAACGACAAGTTTTGTAAAAGAGTCTGGTGTGGAGTTCAACCGACCTTCTGCTGCAACTGCTCAGAAAAAAGATAAGGCTTCTATCTTTGTTGGCATTAACGCCAGCAATGAGGTGATGATTGAAAAAAGAATTGTTGATGTCCGCTCAGTTAGGGCCAATATTGAACGCCTTCATGCTGAGTCACCTGAAGGGGCTATTGTGATCCAAGCTGATGAAGATGCCAAAACAGGCACCCTCGTGAAAGTTGTAGATCAAATCAGGGCCGCCGGTGTTAAAGACGTTTCTGTCGCAGCTTCGCCAGGAGGAAATTAGGAATGACACTTAGTAAACCAAGTCATCTTTATGTGGTCGCCCTACTCTTAGGTGGGCCCGTGACTTTTTGTCTTTTCCTTTTGATGGCAAGTCTTGTTAGCCAGCCGGCCAAGCTCGGCGAAAGCTCAGAGAGTAGAGTTATCGACTTTTCCAGAAATTCGAACTTCAATAAAGTTCAAACCAAGACTCGCTCTCTTCCAAAAGCCCCACCGAAGCCACAAGTGGCTCCAAAGATGCCAAAAATCGCCGTAAAAGCGCAAACGAACACTCCTACGCCTCAACTGGCCATGGATGTTCCCATCATGGCAAATTCCCTCTCACTTGGTGATGGGCCTTACCTAGGGGGAGCAACTGCTGCGACAACAGGAAATGGTAACCGCGGAGTGATGCCACTCGTTCGAATCGAACCTCAATACCCTAGAAAAGCAGCAATGAGCGGCAAACAAGGGTGGGTTCGTCTCACATTTGATGTGAACTCAGCCGGTGGTGTCGAAAATGTTGATATTGTGCAAGCCAGCCCCCCGAGACTCTTTAATCAGGCCGCGAAAAGGGCACTACTTAAGTGGAAGTACCAACCCAAATTAGTCGAAGGCAAGCCTGTTCCGATGAGAGGGCTAAAAGTTCAACTAGATTTTAAACTAAGCCGCTAGAAGCACTTAGGAATTAGAGGTATGATGCAAAGAACTGCTTTAATTATTTTATCTATCGGGCTCCTAATCCAAGGAGTGAGCGCAGATTACACAGCTCAACAGAAGCAAGAGCTTATCGATCGTCAGCCTGGCCTTACTTCTAAGAGTGCTCAAAGACGGTTGATGCGGGCCAATGACTTCATCATAAAAAACAATCGGGCCGAAGCCATCAAGATCTTAGAAAAGATGACTCAAAAAACGAACTACCGCCCATTTGAAAAGGCAAAAATCTGGCAAACACTCGCCTATGCTTACGCCCAACAAGAGAAGTACCCTAAAGCGAGGGTTGCTTTTAAAAAGGCTATCGATCAAAACGCCCTTCCCTACAAACCAACACTACAATCTATATTTGCCCTAGCTCAACTTCAACTCATGAATGAAAAGTACGTTGATGCTGAGAAGTACCTCAACGACTGGTTTTCACTTTCAAAAGAACAGAATCCTGACGCGTACGTGTTCCTTGCGACTATTCAATTCCATAAAAATGAAAAAAAGAAGGCCCTGAGCTCTATTTTAAAAGGTCTTAGCCTCACCAAACAGCCGAAAGAAAACTGGCTCACTTTTGCCGTTAGCCTGCTCTACGAAGAGGGGCGCTACAAAGAGGCCGGTGAAATGCTTTTTAAGCTTACTGAGATTAATACGGGTAAGAAAATGTATTGGACCCAATTAGCAGGAAGCCTTCTTAATGCGAATAAATCAATGGAGGCTTTAGCTGTTCTTGATCTTGCTCTTAAAATGAATCTCCTGACTCAGGAGGGAGAATTTCTCAACATCATATCACTTCATCTCTCCAACGGTCTCCCCTATGAAGCCAGTCAATTGATACAAACTGCACTTAAAAAAAAGGTGTTAGGAGCAAACAAAAAGAACTTGGAACTGCTGGCCAATTGCCTTATCCAGGCTAAAGAGTATGAAAAGGCACTTCAGCCTCTTGATCAAGCCGCAAAACTGAGTACGGATGGAAAGCTCTTTGCTCTGAAAGCCAGGCTTCATCTAGAGAAAGAAGAGTTCAAGACGGCGATTCAATACTTTGATCAGGCCCTTGAAAGAGGCTTGAAGAAGAAGCAAAAAGGACAAGTTCTCGTAGAAAAGGCTATTGCCCTTATCCAAATCAAAAATTTTCCCAAGGCCAGCCTAACCCTAGCGCAAGCCGCTAAAATCCCAAGCGCCTCAGAAATGGCCAAAAACTGGCAGGGCTATCTAAGCAAGCTGTAAGAATAGCCTTCGTTTTAGCTCATAAATGGAATCACTTTGACCCTCATTTCCCTTTATGGCCCCGTTTTTTCTTACATCTCCTTACAGAAACCGAAATTAGCGGGTATTTACTCCCACCTTCCTCAAAACTTATTGGCCAAACAATAAACCGAAACTGTATGTTTTTGGTCTGGAAACTGTTGGGAAAAGGTCAGATTTAAGTCTGACTACCATATTTTGTAAATCAATCTAGGAGTTGGACAATGAACATCAAGAATCTTCTTTTGTTACCAGTAGCGGCAACGCTTCTTGTTACAGGGACTTTTGCTCAAGAAGCTACGGGAAGTGCAAGCACTTCAAAAGCAGACGCTACAAAAGCGACAAAAAACAAAGTTGATGGCAACATCGACGAAGAAATCACAAACGCAAGAATGAGAGCGGCCTCAGGTTCTAGATCAAAGTTCTCAATGTCGGCTTCTCTTGGTTATGACGGTGGCTCTGTTAAAGACCCCCTCTCTGCTGAAAGACCAAACCTTTCTGGTGACCCTGAAGTACTCGTCGCTTCTGAATTTGGCGGATCAGTTTCAGCAAGATACAGAGTAAATAAAAACGACTCTTTCACTTTTGGTGCTGGTGTTTCTTACCTTCAACCTCTTCAAGACGGCGACAAGTATGCAGACGCTAACGAATTCAACGTCTCTAATCCAGGTATAGGTTACTCTAGAGTTTATAAAATTGGATCTTTTCAAACAATCTCTGGTGTCAGTTACACTCATGGAACTTCAGAAGGTTTTGATAGAGCTGAGCTTAATTCAATTGTTGGTTTAAGCCACACTATGATGCACGCTTTTAAAGGAACTAACTTTTCAGCTGGTGTTTCTTTTGGCTTCAACATTTTCAACAACGGCGAGATCGATGGTCTTGCTGATTCTGAAGACTCAAGAAACAGATTCTCTGCTGGTATCTACCCAATGGCCGAGTACCAAATTAGTGACAAGTTTGTTGCCCGTACCGTTTTTGGTTACTTTAACTTCAGAAACACAAGACAAAACGGAAACACTGACTTTAGAAGAAACTACGAGTACCAATCAGTTGGTATTGGCTGGGTTGCTACAAGAGATATCTGGGTTTACCCAAATATTCAGTTTATCCCTGATAACCTATCAGTTGATAACACGAACCTAGCTGTATCTGCGACAATGAACCTTTTCTAATTAAAATTTAAATTAAAAGTTCATAAGCCCCTCTCTAGCAGAGGGGCTTTTTTTTCCCTTTTTCCAGTACTTACCTATTAAGCTAGGTCGCCAGAGAACTAAATTGCCCCCTGCCCAGCTCTATCTAAATCCTGATAAACTAATTATGCGTTGCATTCGATCAGACAGGAATATCAGGAGGTATTTATGGAGTTACAACTCACCCCACGTGAAGAAAGAAAAATGAATAATAAGACAAGACAGGCCTACTTTCAAAAAGGCCTTATTCCTGCCGCAGTCCATGGAAAGTCCGTAGAAGATGGGCCTTGCTTTGTGAGCCTCAAAAACTCTCGCCATTGGCATCGTGGCTCACTTTTTGATGTCTCTTGGGGCGGCAAAAACTTTAAAGCCTCAATTGATGAGCTTCAGCACGATCCTGTAAGTAACAGGCTTGTTCATGTGAGCTTTCAACTTGTTGGAAAGAACGAAGTTACTCACTTTGACGTACCTTTCAAAATTACAGGAACTTCTCCTGGTGAAAAAGAAGGGGCCATGGTTCATCTTCAGATGGAATCAGTAACCCTCTCTGGAAAGCCAGATGATATGCCAGAGTATATTGAAATCGACGTAAGTGACCTTCACGCCGGTGACAAGTTCTGCATTTCAGACATCACTCCTCCATCAGGATGTACTTGGTATCAGCAAGACGAAAGTCAGCCAATTGCAACTTGTGCGATGATTAAGACTCAGGTTGAAGAAGAGACGCCAGTTGAGGCAACTGAGAATGTTGAAACTGAGGCAGGCATTGAGCCACCAGTGGATACAGATAAAGAAGCTGCGTAAGCTCTTTATAAAAGAAAAAACAAAAAGGGCCTCTTTTATAGAGGCCCTTTCTTTTTATGAAAGCATGTTTTGCTAAAGTGACGTTATCGCTCCTTTGGCAATTCCCTCGTAAGCGGCCACTCTTATATAGCCTTCTGGACCAATCTTAGAGCGAACAAGTTTGGCAAAAAGCATAGAGAGATTCTCAACTGTTGACTCTTGCTCCATAAAGAAAACTTCCCTACCAGAGAGAACTCCACGAAAATTCCCCTGAGCAGAGGTATAAGATATTTCAACTTTGGGGACTTCGTGAAATCGCCCGGTGGGGACTTTCATGCCAGTTGCGCGGCTGATCTCTTCTTTATTCACGACATTTTCCCATTTGCAAAAATGGACGTTTCCTTGAAAAAGCTCGTCACAAAGATAGTCTTCGAGATCCGGCCGAACAGCTCCATTGACCGAGACATCAACCGTGTTCTTGTGCCCATGAAAAAGCCTTTGGCAATTTCCGTAGTGCTCTTTAAGGCCATGGGTGTAATGAAAGGTAGCCTTGCCCGCGCCGAATTGTTCATCTTCGAGAGTTATCTTTATCGCCGTTACTGTTTCCGGCATTTCTTTTAAAATAATATTCTCTAAGTAAGTCGCAATTGTTTGCTTGTTAACGTGAAAGCTTGGGATCTCACATAACCCCTCTTGAGGGCAGGTATAGAGAACTTCCTGATCTGTCAGACCGTAATTATAGGACAGATGAGCCTGACCTTTATCGTCAGTCTCAACAAGGCCCTGAGGTACGACAAGGCGGTGATCACAGTCCCTATCAATAATTTCTTTTACTTTTTTCTTGGCATAGCTGAAGTCGTAAACAACTCCCTCATGATCAGTCTTTCCAATAAACTCAACATGGACTCTTAAGGCATCTCCTACCACGCCTCGATGATCATCGAGAAAAGCATAATCAAGGACTGTTACGTTCTTATAAAACAGTGAGATTTTCATGAGATACTCCGTCTTCTTTAATACACTCTGGCACATGCCATTTGTACAAGCCCGTCTATATTATAAGGCTTGCAAATGTCACTTTAACCCAATATAAATATCTCAGTCTAGGAAATAAGGCTGCTTTTAGCCTATTTTTACTAGACAACTTTAGAGTCTAAATTATCTTATTTAGGCAGGAAGGAGGTCTCGTGCAAAAGAGGACCGAATACAACGAAAATAGCGAAAGAATCAGTCAATCAACTTCAACCCAAAGTACAGAAAACAGCATTTTAAACTGTGCCATTCAAGACGAAACAGGGCTCAACGACTTTCAAAAACTTCCAAGTGATGCTGGCATCTCCATACCCAGAGTGGGCATTGAAAGGTTTAGAATACCTCTTCTTTTCAAGCACGCTAACGGTGCTATGATGAGCCACGACGCGCAAGCTTCAATGTTTGTTTACCTCGCTGCCGATAAGACTGGCGTCAACATGAGCCGCTTCCCGGTCATCCTTCAAAAAGAGGCCGAAGACCAGCCAGTCGATAATAGCTTCTTTAAAAAAGTTCTTCATAAGTTTAGAAGTGATCTTCGAGACTTTGAAACAGAGGACTTGATTCCTTCTGCTGAGCTTTCTCTAAATTTTAATTACGCCCTCAAACAACCCTCTCTAAAAAGTGATAACTGGGGTTGGCAATATTACAACTGCGAACTCAAAGGTATCTCAACTAAAGACCAGAATGTTCTTATGAGCCTTACAGTAAATTACGAGTATAGCTCAACATGTCCTTGCAGCCTTTCCATGGCCAAACAATATGAGGAAGACTTCAGAGAAGGCAAAGTTACAGAAGGTAGCGGAATCGCCACTGCTCACTCTCAAAGGTCTAATGCTAAAACACAAATTTTCTTTAACAACGAAGACGACATCAGCATCGAAGAGCTTGTGAATCTTTTGAGAAAGGCGCTTCCTACTGAAACTCAAAGTCTTGTCAAAAGGATTGATGAGCAAGCTTTTGCCATTCTCAATGGTGAAAACCCTATTTTTGTTGAGCACGTAGCAAGAAAACTTTCAAAGGCCCTCGATTCAGAAAAAAGAATTCTCGATTGGAATGTCCATATCGAGCACTGGGAATCTCTGCATAGCCATAACGCTGTGGCCTATATCAGTAAAACGAAGCGCTAAAGCGATAGAACTTACACACTCCTATTAAATATCCTTGGTAATCCTATGTGATTACCAAGGCTTTGCGCACCGCGTACAGCATCTCACATGTAAGTATTTGTTATACCACCTATTAGCATCATTTATTTGATGTTTTCCGTCGGTTTTCCTACTATTCAGTTTCGAGAAAAGCCCCAACTGGCTTTTTAGGAGAGGAAAACCCAATGAATCTATCTAAAATTATTTTGAGCCTTACCATGAGTGCGCTTGTTTTGAGCTGCTCTCAAAAGGGAGACACATCACAAGTTGCAAAACTTATAAGCTCAGATCTTTTTTCTGATCGTCCCGTAAAACTTAACAACGTTGCAGTTCTAATAAAGTTGCAAGGTCCTTCACTCATTGAGTCTTCTGCAAAGACGGAAGCCGGCGAAATGGTTATCACTGAAGAAGCTAAAGCTTCTATCCTCAGTGAACAGGCCAATGCTTTAGCGGAGGCTCGTGCCCTTTCAGAGGACGTTAAACTCATCTTCTCTTATAAATTCACGGTAAATGCTCTTGCCCTTTCGGTACCAGCAGACTTGTATGACCAAGTAGGAGCTCTAGGCACTGTGGCCCAGATTCAGAGCGAGACTCGCTTTAATAGACCAAGCCTTGCTGAGTCAAAAGCACTGCTTGAAAAAGCAGTTGAAATACAAAAAGAAAATAATTTTCAAACCACTTCTGTTTCTCATATCGGAGCTAATAAAGTTCACGACGAATTAGGCATTCGTGGCAAAGGAATCAAAGTCGGGATTATTGATACCGGTATCGACTTCACCCACAAAATGCTCGGTGGCAATGGCTCCGTAGAAGATTATTTAAAAATGGATCGAGAAAAAGCAACGCCCCTTTTTCCGAACAAAAAAGTTGTTGGCGGGTATGACTTTGCAGGAACAAATTACTCACCAGGCGCGTTTTTCAGTGACTGGAGAATACCTCGTCCCGATGTTAACCCACTCGATGATGGAGGCCATGGTACCCATGTAGCTGGCTCAGTTGCGGGTATTGGAGATGGCATTAATACTTACGATGGAGTGGCTCCAGATGCTGATCTATTCGCACTAAAAGTCTTTGGTAATAATGGTGGAACCAGCGACACTGTCGTCATTGCCGCTATGGAATGGGCAATGGACCCTAATGGTGACCTGAACCCGGAAGATCGTCTTGATGTCATCAACCTCTCTCTTGGTGGAGACTATGGTAAGCCTTATATTCTCTACTCTCTTGCCGTAAAAAATATCGCTAAAGCTGGAATGATGGCGGTGATCTCAGCAGGAAATAGCGGACCTACCCCTCATATTGTTGGGGCACCAGGAACCGCAGAAGAGTCTATCAGTATAGGCGCCTCAGTTGATGGAATGGAAAAAAACTGGAAATTCAAAACTGTGGGTTTCGCTCCAGAGTCCGGAGAAGCCTATACTGTACAACGAGTTGAAGCGGCTTTCACTACTCCTATAACTCAAGACCCTGTGGTTGGAAAACTTGTTTACGTTGGTGATGCGGCGGCTGACTTTGATCAGGCAACAATAGCAAAGCTAGAAGGAAATGTGGCCCTGATCGACAGAGGCGGTGTCTCTTTTGTTGAAAAACTAAATCGTGCTGAAGCCGCTGGTGCCGTTGGCGCAGTTGTTGCCAATAACCAGCCAGGAGACGCTTTTGTCATGGGTGGAGAAGGAAGCGCAACGATTCCCGGAGTCATGATCACCCTAGACGAAGGATCAAGCATAAAAGAGACCTTAGAAAAAGGACTCTCAGTTGCAGTCAACTTTGATGCCCAAGACCTTCTCGAAAAACCTGAGCTAATCGACACCTTGACGAGCTTTACTTCTCAAGGACCTAGAAGTGAAGACGGGCTTCTAAAGCCAGAAATTGCTGCTCCAGGTTTTCAAATTATTTCGGCAAGCATGGGTACTGGAGATAAGGCTGTTCCTCTTAATGGAACGTCAATGTCTTCTCCCCACATGGCCGGCGTCATGGCCCTTGTGAAAGAAAAATTTCCGGCCTACTCCATTCGTGAACAAAAAGCCGCTGTCATGAATACGGCAAGCATAATGACTGACGACAAAGACAGCGAGTACACGGTGACTCTTCAAGGGGCAGGACTTGTTCAAACCTATGAAGCACTTACAAGTAAAACCTTGGTTCTTCCCGCCTCTGTCAGTTTGGGCTCTTTTCAGCTCCAAAAACGAAAGGTCATGAAGACATCCCTAACTATTTTTAACAATGATAGCGTAGAAAAAACTTTTCGGGTGTTCATGAAACCCACAGCTCAAACAAAGAACATTTCAGTAGATGAAAAAACGGTAACGGTTGCTGCCGGTAAAAGCGCAAAGCTAGAACTTAGAGTCGTCGTAAAAACTGATACTAAGCAGGCCATTGAGTTTCATGAAGGCTTTATAAAAATAGCCAATGGAACCGAGATTCTAGCAACTGTTCCGGTACTGGGAGTTTCAAAGAGAATCTCTAAAATTTCACCAGAGTCCCTAAAAGTAGGCGCAACGTCACAAGAAGATTCATTTGATGCTATAGCGACACTTAAGCTGAATAATACTTCTCTCAATGAGGGCATCGTTGAACTCTTCAACACCATCGCTGTTGATGAGAGAAAGCCATCAGCTGGGGCAGACAGTGCGATTCTATCGCGCTCATGTGATCTTCATGCCGTTGGCTACCGAATTGTTAAAACGGACGACAAAGAAATGCTAGAGCTTGGGGTTAAAATTTACTCTCCAGTAAGTAGCTGGCAAGCTTGTGAGCTCTCTGTATTAATTGATAGCAACAAAGACGGAGAGGCTGACCAAGAAATGGGAGGACTTCCTCAAAACTACCTTAGTGGTTTAAGTGATGTCGCTCCTGAAGGCTTTTACTCAGTTCTTCTAGACTTTCCCAAGGCCCGCAGTATTCGCGCCGAGCACGAGCAACAAGTAAGAGCAGATCTTGGAGAGGTGAAGACTCCCCTCTCTTACGTTCCCGCTCTTCTAGATCTGAACCCTATGAGCGTTTATCAAAACTCTCATCTGGCCATCATTAAAATAGATGCCGCCAAGGTGGCCAAGACTATCGATGGTCGTATTAATTTGAAAGTGACCGTAGCAAGTGAGGGCGGTATTGAAAGCAGTGATGACCTTCAAGGTAAATGGCTTGAGATTTCTCCTCTGATTTCAGAGCAATCTTTCAAGGACCTTCCCGCTGCTCAAACAATTAAGGCCAACAAATCAAAAAGAGTTGAGTTCAGCAAAGGCTACGGCAACGCCGCTCTGATGATGGTATTTCCGTCCAACCTTCAGGTTTCGACCCTCCAAACGACAAATGGTTTAGGGCTTGAAATTGTTGGACCAAGCTTTAAATAAGAATCAATTTTGAATGAAATGATGCAAAAGCCCCTTTTTAGAAAGGGGCTTTTTTATTCGGCGTCAGAGAGATTCACTATCTTTATAAAACGCTCATTTATCTTTCGATGAGTCGTACCTAGTTTTTCGACGTCTTTTTGAACAGTCCCTAAGTGACGAGAAAGGTCATCCCATCGTCCTTCATGTCGCTCAAATTCCTCTCCTAAACGATTAATCTCTTGGTGTATTTTACTAAGATTCTTATTGGTCTCGATATTTTTAAGAATGACTTGAATCGTAGATATTGTGGCCATCAGAGTGGTTGGTGAAGTGATCCATACCTTTTTCTTTAGGGCGTAAGCAATAATATCACTATGATTTGCATGCACCTGAGCAAAGATAGCCTCTGCTGGCAGAAAGAGAATAGCCTGATCAGCCGTCTCACCAGGAATTATATACTTACTACTAATATCATCGATATGTTTCTTTAAGTTTTGAGTGAAGTCCTTTAAAGCAAGCTGACGACGTGAATCGCTAAGGTCTGAGTCGACCATCCTTTGGTAATTCTCCAAAGGGAACTTCGAGTCTATGGCCAAGTTCCCTAAAGGTTGAGGCAGATACATGAGGGCATCAACAATTCGCTGATTACTCAATGACTTCTGAAGATCGTAAAAGGCTCCTTGAGTCTCTCCAAAAACACTGGTCAGTATTTGCTTGAGTTGAACCTCTCCAAAAACTCCTCGGGACTTCTTATCTGTTAAAACATTTTGCAGCTGGTTAACATTTTCCCCAAGACTATGAAGGCTCTTTTGGGTCTCATCAACTTTTATCAAACGCTCAACTACCTGCTGCATTGTTTTTTGAGAGCGATCAAGTCCCTCTCCCAAAGAACGATTAACAACATCCTTCAAGTTTTGAAACTCTAGCGACTGAAAGTGCTTTTGTCGGTCCTGATAGGCAACTAACGTTTGGAAAAAGCTCTCCTGTTCTTGAGTACCTCCGCCACTTTTTTGCTTAGCAATAAAGACCAGAATAATTAAAACGATAAGATTTAAGGTACCGAGCACTGTTAGGGCAATTAGCAATTCACTCTCTCTTGCAAAGCATTAGATCATAGGCAGTAGTAATAAAAATAGATACTTGCCTCTTTTCTATTGTGCCTCGAATTTGGAAATATGGGAAAGACAAAATACTCAAGAGAAATACTCGAGTGATAGTTTTTTTTTGATGAAGTCTTATTACCTGCTTGCTACGCTGGCAGAACTTTTAAAAGGAGAGAAGAATGAAAAAAGGAATTTTAGCCTTACTACTAGGGCTCATGACTCTTGCGGCCTCTGCTGGATCTGTAAAACTACTGCGCTTTACTGTTGATATCTCTAAGGCCTACGGTGAGATCTTCGCCTACACAAACGACAAAGGTGATTTTTCTAAATTCGAATGGATTATTAAGCATAGCGACCCGAAAGATCCCGACGAAAAGGGTACTTTCACGGCCAAAGATATCAGAGAGGGAACTGTTTTTAAATCCGGACTTCCCAAGCGTTTCGTTAAGGTATGGGGAGAGAACTTCTCGGAACATAATGGCGGCGAAATAAATATTCGTGTTCCAAAAAATATCATTACTGGCTCAAAAACCTATGAAAAGGTTCTTGTGGATAGACTCAGCGACACTTGGATGGTGAACCACCCGGAAAGAGATGATGTCAAAACTGTTCACATTAAAGTCAAAAAGGCTCTGGGAATTCCCGTTGGTGTAGTCGACTTTAATTTTTTAGATTAACTGAAAATTTATCACAACATTTTGGGTCCGGATTTTCTAGTGGAGAATTTGGGCCAAAAATTCCTTTGAGCGCTCGTGCTTTGGTTGAGAGAAGAACTCCTCCGGAGTCGCCTCCTCAACAATTCGTCCTTCATCCATAAAGATAACTCGATCCGCAACCTGCTTGGCAAAGCCCATTTCATGAGTCACACACACCATCGTCATACCCTCCTCGGCTAAGCTCACCATCACATCGAGAACTTCCTTTACCATTTCAGGATCAAGGGCCGAGGTTGGCTCATCAAAGAGCATAACCTTAGGTTGCATACAAAGCGCCCGAGCGATGGCCACCCGTTGCTGTTGACCGCCGCTAAGAAGGCCGGGAAACTTTTGAGCTTGGTCAGCGATGGCCACTCTGTCCAATAACTTCATCGCCTCCTCTTCGCTTAAACCCTTAGGCTTGCCTTTAACCCAGCGGGGAGCAAGAGTTAAGTTCTCCAGAATCGTCAAATGAGGAAAAAGGTTAAAGTGCTGAAAAACCATTCCAACATCACTTCTTATAGACTGAAGGTTTTTTAGATTGTCATTTAATTGAATACCACCAACGCTTATATCACCGCTTTGGTGAGCCTCAAGCCGATTTAGACAACGAATGAGCGTAGACTTTCCTGAGCCAGAGGGCCCACAGACAACAATACGCTCCCCCTCTTCAACGTTGAGGTTAATATCTTTTAGAACGTGAAAATCACCGAACCATTTATTCATCTCACTTATTTTAATCATAGTATCTTCCTGGCAAGGCCATCTAAAGTTGAATATCTGGTGATCAAACTTCTCTCCCATAGGAGAACTCTCTTTCAAGGCGGCTACTGTAACGTGACATTGAAAAACAAAAGATAAAGTAAATAAGACCCACAAAAAGGTAAGCCTCTACCGAGAAGCCCAGCCACTTAGGATCTTTCAAGGAAGACTTAGTTGTCATTAAAAGATCGGACAAGGCAATAATCACGACCAGAGAAGTGTCTTTAAACATGCCAATAGCGGTATTCACCGTAGGTGCGATAACAATTTTTAGCGCCTGCGGTAAAATCACAAGTCTCATTTTTTGCCAGTAGCTCAAACCCAAAGCATCTGCAGCTTCATATTGCCCCTGCGGAATTGCAGCGAGTCCACCTCGCACGACTTCTGCCATATAAGCGGACATGAATAGAATGATCGCCATTTGGGCCCTTAAAAGCTTAGGCATCACCAGCCCTTGAGGTAGAAAAAGTGGAAACATCACGGATGCCATAAAGAGAAGACTTATTAGGGGCACCCCACGAATAAGTTCTATATAACCAATAGCGAGGTTTCTAAGAACAAGAAGCTCACCGGTTCGGGCCAGGGCCAAGCAAATACCAATCGGATAACTAAAGAGAATACCAAAGAAAGACAAAATAAGAGTGAGCGGCAAACCACCAATTTTTTGAGTATCAACGACCTCAAACCCAAAGAGCCCCCCCTTAAGTAAAAGAGCGATAAGAAGAAGAAGCTTTACCCACCTAAAAAGAAGCTTCTTAGACCATCTCTTAGGCTCCTTGCTCCACCACAGCATGCTCAAAAAAAGGATAATGGCTAAAATCGGCCGCCATAAAATTTCGCGAGGATAAAAGCCAAATAAGATAAAAACAAATTTTTCTTTTAAAAAAATGAGGCAAGCCCCACTTGCAGAACGACAAGTCTGAGAGGTTCCCTCCCAAACACTGTCAATCAATAGCCACTGTAGAAAAGGGCTCAATGCTTTCAGTACGAGGCAAAGAAGAGTGAGAGTAATGGCAGTGTTCATCGGCCCCGAAAAAAGATTTGTCTTCATCCATCGACCAAGGGCGACACCTCTGGGTAATTTTCGTTTTTCAGGGTTTTTCGTTACGCGATCAATCATCTCTAACGCTCCCTTATTGAAATCATTCGATTATATAAATTCATCAAAAGAGAGGTGCCCAAACTAAAGAACAAGTAACAAAGCATGATGAGAAGGACCCCTTCTATTGCTTGACCCGTCTGATTCATCGTGGTGTTGGCGACTGACACAAAGTCTGGATAACCAATTCCCACTGCAAGCGAACTATTTTTGATTAAATTAAGAATTTGTGAGGTCATAGGTGGAATCATAACTCTAAGAGATTGAGGAATAATAACCAGCCTCAAGTTCTGGGCCTTACTAAGGCCTAGAGCCCTACCTGCTTCCCACTGGCCTTTGGGCACGGAGCCGATAGCGGCCCTTACTATCTCAGCGTTAAAGGCTGCAGTATAGAGAACGAGCCCTAAAAGAAGAGCGATATATTCTGGGGTGAAAGTGAGTCCTCCACTGAAGTTGAAGCCTCCCAAAACCGGTACATCCAGCTCGAGCGGAGCCCCTCCCATGAGCCAAGCCAAAAAAGGCATGCCGAACAAGAAAGAAAGTAAGAAGGGCCATAGAGCAATGATCTTTCCTGTTTTTTCTCTTTTTAACTTTAAGATAAAGTGACAAATAAAAGAGAACACCAAGCCAATATAGAAGGCGAACCTGACCCAGCTCCAAGTAGGATGATTAGCAAAGATAGGAAGAAAGAATCCTCTTTGGGATATGAAAACATTGGGCAGGGGCTGATAGGCATCTTTAACGGCAGGAAAAATCTCCGTGAAAACCGAGTACCAAAAGAGAAGCTGAAGAAGCAGCGGTACATTACGAACAACTTCAATATAAGTTTGAGAGCACTTAGCAACCAGCCAGTTTGAACTGAGCCTGCTGATCCCTATGAGTAAACCAAGAAGAATCGCCAGCAAGTTTCCAAGAACAGCTATTTTAACCGTATTAAGCAGCCCAACCCAAAGGGCTTTTCGGTAGGTGTCGTCTGCCCAGTACTCGATAAGGGTCTCTGATATTTCAAAGCCCGCTTCCGAGTTCATAAAACCAAAGCCAGAGGCAATATTCTGTCTTTCAAGATTTTCTCTTGTGACGCTAATAATCAAAAAAGCCATGCTCAGGACAAAGGTAAGAGCAAGCCCTTGAAAAAGGATATTTCGCCACTTAGGATCGTACCAAAACGAGGCTTTTTCTTGAGATAAACGTTCATGTTTTTCGAGGGATGACATCTTGGGAAATTGTAGGCAAAAGCCTCCCCTTTTACTAGCTATGGCGTAATTAAATCTGATTTTTTGATTTTAGAAATTAAAACCAATCCCGTGGATAAATACTGTGACATATGGCCCTAAGTTTCTAAAATAGAGCTATGAAAAATATTTTACTTTTCACTATAATAACTCTTCTCTCACCGCCAACCTGGACGATGAAGCTCTCCGACTGTGAGGGAGCATTACTGGGCCAGGTAAAATTAGCCGATCACATAAAAAAAGAAGCGAGCAAAGACCCTATCTCTTCTGAATACTTAAGCATGCTAAAGAAGATTAAGACCTGCGCCGACCTTTTGGACATGGCTACTCTTAAAAGCAACGGCATGGTGAAAGAGAGAAATCCAATCAGCGCAAAGATTCTAGAGAGATTTGTCGATTTGCACCACGAATGGTTGATGCCAAAAAGCTCGGAGCAATCACCGAGCTGCATTGATAAATACCAATGGGAAGTTTATGACAGACTAGCTCCCAGTTATCACTTAACAAGGGCCCTCTTTCAAGAAGATAGAAAAGTCCAGCAAGCCCTCACGGCTTATGGAGACTTAAGAAGCGTTAGGGCCGGAGATAATCCAACGAAGTCCCTTCAAACTGGTCTAACAGATGAAGCCTATCAAAAGTTTCTGGCCACAAATGACAAGTTTCAATTTTCGAGCAAAGAGCCTATTGTTGGCTTCCTTTTTAAGAGAAGACTAAGCACAACGAACTTCACAACTCCCAACAGCTCGAGTCCTCTTACAGCACAAGAAAATTGGCCAAAGGAAAACCTTAATGTCTACAAGCACTTTGGTGGCGGTCTCCTTGGAAGCCCGAGTTTTCTCTACTTTTATGGCCAAGGAAAAGCCTTCTATCGCTCTAATGGGCGACAAATTCTGCCAAGGAAGTACGCCAGTGCGATTTGGAATAACTTGCTATGTGAAGAGCCGAACTTGAGCATCAAACAATTAACTCATCAAGAGAGCAGTAATGAAGATTGGAACCACCCGATAACCCAAGAAAAGAACTGTATCTCCTGCCATAAGCCCCTCGACACTATGGCCGCAGCTTTTCGCCATATAACGTTCATTCCAACAAGAGGAGATTGCTCCGACTCCTCGGCACAAATTCATATTCCCTTTTCCTTCAAGGCAACGGGAACGAGAGAGATCTGGAGTAAGAAAGATGAAGATAAAAACCTTCCTTTTCACTTAAGCTACCCAGTAGGATTTCATAACGAGCAAAGAATTGTTGGTCTGGCTCAGCTTGGAAAAAGCATTGCTAAAGATCCTCGATTCTATAGATGCCAAGTGATCAAATACTACCAGTTTATTCATCAAAAAAAGCCTAGTGACGACTTTGTAGAAACTGCAGCCAAAGAGTATCAAGAACATCAAAATGGGATGACACTTCTTAAGAGTATAATGGCCAGGAGTTTAGAGTGATGAAGAATAACTCCCTAAGCAGAAGAAGCTGTATTAAATTAATGGCGTCATCACTGGCCCTGAGCTCTTGCCTTCGCCTTCCATCAACTCCAGAAGCTTACAAGGTCTACTGGATGCATCTTGAAGGGGCGCCCTTTCGCGCTTTATTCGATTTTTGGCCCTCTCTGACCCAGAAGGTAGAACTACCAGGCCTCAAGCATGTTGACGTCAAAGTTGGAGAGAGAGACCTCGTGCTCCCCTCTGTTTGGAGAGATCACCCTGCCGGTCTTGATCTGCTCCAAAATTGGCTATCAGTCCGAGGACTAACAACGGCAAGTCCTCACCTGGCCCAGTGCCGACGAGAGTGGTTTGGAGCAACTAACTCAGAAAACTCAATCGTAGGTGAACCTACAACTAAAGAGTCCTTGGCCCTTTTGTTCAAGAGCTGGAAAAAGAGCTCTTTAGTCGATTCAAAAGATCAAAAAATTCAGCCTTCTATTATTAATGGTCATTTACACAATGGCACCTTTAAGAGGTTTGAAAACATCAACGAGATCAACGATGAAAGCGTTGCTCTTTATCATCACTTTTACTCTGAACTCATCTTAGAACTCACGCAGTTTGTCTCGCTACTTAAGAAGCAACAAGTTTTTGATAAGAGCGTTATTATCATAACTAACGATCGGGGTAGAGCGCCGGCCAGCTCAACTTTCCCATCGATCATAGAGCCCGTTTGGCAGGGCTCTCAACTCTCTCTTATCTCAGGTTCGCTTCATGGCCCAATCAACCTCGGGCACATATATCACCACCATCCTAAATACTCTCAGGCATACCCTGGGACTTGGGGAACGCCTAAGAGTAATTGGGGGCCTCGAGACGTTTATGACCTTATTGATGACTTGCTCAAACCCAAAGTGCGGCAAAAGGAATTCAATTTAGAAAAAGGCAATCCTTGGATTACGCCGAGACCTCTTCAGGGTTTCTTTGTCAAACTACCTCCCGGTAAAATTGTCTAATCACTCATTGCTAATCGTGATATAAAAACTTATGGAAGAGAAAACCTCTCAAAAATACCAAGAAATGAGGAAAGCAATGGCGTGGTCGCGCTTTATCGTGACAAAGCCGCTTAAGGCCCTTGCTCTCTTTTTGCTTACTCTTGTCATACTTCTCCCTGGAATCTTCAAGATAGAAAGTAAGTGGAGCCCAAGACTTTGGTTTGATAGTGATCACCCGGAGATTCAAAAACTCAATCGGTTTGAAAAACAATTTGGTAGCGATACCTTTATCAGCCTTGGGGTCTATCACCCAGACGGAGTCTTTCAAAATAGAACGATCGATATTATCCAAGAATTGACCCAACAGATGTGGCTGGTGAAGGACGTTATCCGTGTCGAGTCTATGAGTAATTACAATTACATTGAAGCCTCCGGCGATGACATCACCACAGACGCCTTTTTTACAGACAAGAAAGTTTATACAGAAAATGAGTTAATGCTTTTGCAAAGGAAGGCGCTGAATGACGACGTTCTCCCTGACTTCTTTATAAGCCCCGACAGCACATACACCATCATTTACGCCTATCTGAAGCCCATTCTCGCGGGGGAAGAAACTGATTATCGCGAGGTCGTCAAACAAACGAGGGAGAAAATCGCTCTTGTTGATGCAAAAAATGAGAAGGGTTTGAAGGTTTTTATCACGGGACCAGCTGCGGGAAATGACGCTTTTAGAGAAGTGAGTGAGAGCGACAATATAAAGCTTATTCCCTTCATGTTTGCTTTTCTACTGGGCCTTCTCTTTCTACAGTTCCGTAGTATCTCTTGTATTGTCCTGGCGTTAGGGCTCATAGGCTTCACAATTGGAGTTACCTTTGGGCTTATGGGCCACACTGGAATTATCTTCAACTCACTGCTAGCGGCTATTCCTGGGGTCCTACTAGCGATATGCATTGCGGACGCTGTCCATATATTTACAAGTTTTTTTTACTTCAGATCTCTGGGCAGCAATAGTAAGGAGGCGACTCTTTTAAGCCTAGTCAAAAATTTTCAACCGACCATTCTTACGAGTATATCCACTGCTATAAGCTTCTTCTCCATAACTCATACAGACTTAGCTCCCATTCGTGATCTTGGCTACCTATGTGGCTTCGGAACCTTGGTTGCATGGTTATTCACCTACCTTGTTATTGGTTCTTGCTTGTCACTACTCTCAGACTTTTTAGATAAGTACCCTCCAAAGGTGTTTGAGTTTTCAAAGCTCTTTCCCTCAAAGAAGGTGAAAGGTGGAGAAGAGGATCGAAAACAGCAACAGAGAAAAGCTCCTCTCTTCTTTGCCGAATTGATTTTTAAGTTTCGTTACCTGATTATTTTTGGATTCATTGGGATCAGTGGGCTCAGTCTCTACATCGCTCTTCAGAATGAAGTCAATAGCGACCCCATGAAGTACTTTCACGAAAGGGTCCCCATTAGAAAAGCCTACGATTTTACGGCCTCAAAGCTCGATGGTCTGCGTGGTATTGAATTTGTAGTCGATAGTCATAAACCTGATGGTATTAAAGACCCTGATTTTTTGAGAAGGCTTGATGCTTACATGAACAAAATGGTCTCTGACCCTGATATTACTCGCGTACGCTCCGTCAGGGAGATTATTAAAAAAATGCATGAAACACTTAATGGTGGAGATGAATCTTTTTATAAAATTCCAGATAGTTCTCAAGCTGTAGGGCAAATTCTTTTTCTCTATACCATGGGTCTCCCTCAGGGGCTTGACCTCAACAACCAGTACACAATTGACGGGCGACGACTACGAATTAAAGTCACCTGGCGTATCGAAACGTCCAAGGAAAGTGAAATCAAAGCAAATGAGCTAACCGCAATGGCAAAGGATTTTGGACTCGACGTCGAGTCTGGCGGCAACGCTCCCATCTATTTGGCCATGAATCAAAAGGTTGTTGACACGTTTTTTAGCTCAATGGCGATGGCCCTTGTTCTCGTAAGCCTATTGCTCTACCTCGTTTATAAAGACCTTTTTATTAGTACTTTAGCTTTCCTACCAAATGTTATTCCTTTGATCTTTGGTGGTGCCCTCATGCAGCTTCTCGGCAAGCCCATAGATATTGGGACATCAATTGTTTCAACAGTTTGCTTGGGAATTGCTGTAGATGACACCATTCACTTTATAAGCTCCTACAAACAGTACCGCGCTGAAGGCCTTGACCCAAAACAATCAATTTCTGAAACTTTTCTTGTGACAGGCAAGGCCCTTGTCGTCACCACAGCTCTCTTAGTTGTTGGCTTTGGTGCTTTTATTTTCGCTGACTTTGTTCCTAATCGAAATTTCGGTATGTTGTGCGCCATGGTTTTAGCTTTAGCGCTTATCACTGATCTTCTCTTTTTACCGGCCCTCCTTCTGAGTATTGATACCGATAAAAAGACCACAGAAGCAGAAAAGGCCTAACGTTATCTCATGGGTGGCGCATACATCAAGCCGCCCTTATTCCACAAGGCATTGAGACCGCGTGACAGTTTAAGAGGGCTTTGGGATCCAATGTTGCGCTCAAAAACCTCACCATAATTGCCAACCATTTTAATAATCGAGTACGACCAATTTTCTTTCAATCCAAGAGACTTACCATTTCCTTTAGTCTTTCCCATGAAGCGCTTGATATTGGGGTCTTTTGACTTAGAAAAACTATCTATGTTCTTTGACGTGATTCCAAGTTCCTCAGCGGTAATCATCGCAAAGACAGACCACTTAACAATATCAAACCATTGATCATCTCCATGGCGAACAGCAGGCCCTAATGGCTCTTTAGAGATTACTTCGGACAGGATAATGTAATCGTCAGGATTTTTAGTTTTCGATCTTTCTGCAACGAGCCCAGAGGCATCATTTGTAAAAGCATCACATCGTCCCTTAAAAAAAGCCTGAGTGACTTCATCGTTGGACTCAAAGACAACAGTCTTCATTTTCAAGCGATTGGCCCTAAAGTAGTCTGATAGGTTTAACTCCGAGGTCGTTCCTTGCTGAGTGCAAATGGTGGCACCATTGAGCTGCTTTATTTCTGTGATTTTATCTTTTTTACGGACCATGAAGCCCTGCCCATCGTAAAAAACGGTGGGACCAAAGTTTAGACCTAAAGACGTATCTCTCGACAAACTCCAAGTTGTCACTCGAGACAAAATATCTATCTCGCCTGATTGCAAGGCCGTGAAGCGTGCCTGGGCAGACAGTGGAATGAACTTTACTTTCTTTGGGTTTTCCAGCACTGCTGCAGCGACTGCGCGACAAACATCGACCTCGATGCCCGACCATTCCCCTTTTGAGTCGGGAGTTGAAAAGCCCGCCACTCCTTGGGTTGTTCCACAATTCAGAGAGCCTCTCTTTTTTACTGTCTCTAGAATAGAAGCACCACTGGCGCCATAACCCCAAAATAACGCGGTTAACAAAAGAATTGATTTTGTCATAGAAAGATCTCCCTTTAAGTCTGCGGGTTATTGTCGCCATAAAGTATTCAGCCGTCAAAGAGATGAGAAAATGTAAGTTGTCGACACGCTAATACCCTTACTAGAATAAGGTTAATAAGAAAATATGACAGGAGTAGTAATGAACCAGATCAGCAAGCTCTTTATTTGCCTCACCTTTTGCCTAAGTGCCAAATTAGTATTTGCAGACACTGCTACAGTAAATTTTCTGATCAACGAATATTCCAAAAGTGCTAATGTTGAGCTCCAAATAGAAATCCTTAAGACTCTTGGTAGCTATAAAGGCAACCCTCAAGTCCAAGCGACCCTAATCAGCGTGATATCAAACCCGAGACTGAGCTCTAAATTGAGAGTCCAATCGGCTTTTAGCCTGAGTGAGCAGACTTCAGATAGAAGTATTTTATCAACGATTCTTAGGGCCCATGACAACTCTCGTGACTTATGGCTAAGAGCGAAGCTTCTCGAAGCCATTTATCCCAGTGTTTTGGAGGATCAAAAAGTGCGCTCTGTCTTAATGAATAATCTAGTACAGAATCATGACCCTCTTATTCAACAAGCTTCTGCCTTTTCACTAGGAAAGAATATAGCTGATCCCTCTATTAAATTATTTCTAATCGAAAGAAGTGAGTCACCATTTCTGAGAGACAACGTGAGAGTAGAAATTCTCAAGAGTTTTTATACACAACTAAGTGACCCCCGAATAATGACGACGCTCAACAACATCGCCTTGTCAGGCCAAGAACCCGTAAGTGTGCGCTCAGCAGCGACTAGAGTTCTCGCAACGGCTCCAAAGACACGCTCCTCACGCCAGTCACTTTTTGATCTCCTTAGCCGATCTTCTTTTGAATCCATTCGAAAACAAGCGGCAGCAGGCTTAAAGTTTGAGCTAACTGAAGAGGATGTCAATTGGATGAGATTAAGTGTAGATCCGAGAAGCGGTTTAAAGCGCGATCCTTTTACAATTCTTTAGGCAGATAAGGAAGCGTGTAGTTTTAGCTGAGTTAAAATAGTTTTCGCAGATTCTGGATTCAGCTGCTTTTGATAATTTGTCACTATTGGTCTTGGAAGCACAAGCGCCCCTAAATGCTCAAGCTGAGCTCTCATGGCTTGTGTTACCTTAAGTCCACCTCCGCCAGAATGAGTCGCAACGATGGCCGGTTTGTTATTAAAAGCTTCCCTCCAATCTTCGCTACCAGAGCGTGAGATCCAAGCAATGGCATTAGTAACAATGGGGGGAGCACACCCGTTGTATTCCGGGGCGCACAGAGAAAAGCAGCTAGCCGAAATAAAAAGCTCTGTCAGTTCAAGCGCCTTTTTAGGAATCCCGCTCGATTCAATAGAAGGGGTATAAAGAGGAAGCTCGTAGTCCTCAAGGCAGATGACTCGAGACTCTAAGCCCACTTCGTCAGAACACTTTTTTAAACTTGTACCAAGGGCCGAGTTATTATTTCTGGTTGCACAGATTATTAAATGCATGAATTCCTTTATAGAGAGTCCAAATCAAAAAGGCTTAGTCTAGGAAACTAGAGTGGCCTTGAACTGAGCTGCTGCTAAAGTCACTGGAAGCTGGAGCAGCTGTCGATTGAGAACCATTAATATAATCAGAACCGCTCGATGTTCCCCTAAGATGATTAACCACCGTTTGCTCGTAATCTTTAACCATGGCAGATAGCAGCTGATCTTCAGGGATACTTAATATCCGAATCAAATCTTTCAAAGCTTTGAGGGGAATTGCACAAATTCCTCTTTCGACATTGCTGATGAATTGCCCATTTTTATAACCCAGAAGGTTCGAGAGCTCGACTTGACTTAATTTGTCAGAATGCTCTAGACGGTACTTCTTTACCAGATTTGCTATTCCATTAAATGATCTATTCTTTGATTTCATATCACCATCCTATGGAATTACAGTATAAGTGATTGAGGTCAGACTCAACAAATCATTCCTATACAGAAGTATTGTCTAGGTTTGCTCTATCTTATATGAATTGAAGTGCCTCATTTAAGCGTTTAACAACCTAAATAAATAAATACTAGCCCACAAGTAAGGAGCTCAACTACCCTAAATGATGAATCCCTTTTTAATAAAGAAAAATTTACTTCGTCATTCTCTAAAGACAGCTTACTATTGAAATTCCTTTAACTTGGGAAGGGCTCTTGGTTTCACTCCTTATAGTCGACGACAGCGAACCAGAAAGATACATGATTGAGCGAGTTTCGAAGCGCTCTGGTCTTTTTGAGCACATACAAACCGCAGAAAATGGCGAAGAAGCCTTGAATATCCTCAATTTAAAGAACCAGGTATCTGAATTAAAACCCCCTAACAAACTCCCGACAATAATCCTCCTCGACATCAATATGCCTATTTTAGGAGGACTTGAATTTCTAGAATTATTCAATCCTGGAGATAATCCCATTCATATCTATATATTAAGCTCTTCAAGTAATGAAGAAGACCGCCTAAAAGCTCAGGCATATCCCCATGTGAAAGGATTTCTCAATAAGCCTTTTAAAAAAGCTCACCTCTGTGAAATAAAGAATAACCTGAGCGCCAGTTAGGCTTCAAAAATAATGTAGAAAAAACGAATCCGTCTTTAATTAATATCGTAATCTGACCGAATTGACCCACTCGAAAAGCTTCTCGAATTCCTCTTTTGTAGAAGGCTTCTTAAAGAATTCATCACTTCCTAACTCAGAAGCTTTTGACTTGTCTTTTTCATGTTGGGAACTTGTCAGCATTGTGCACAAAGGAATTTCTTTGAATTCGGGATCTTTCTTCAGTCTATGGAGAACCTCAAAGCCGTCCATTTCTGGCATGGTAATGTCCAAAAGAACCACAAAAGGCCACAGCCTAGACAGAGAGCGTACCTCATCTAAATAGTCAAAAAAGCTCAAGCCGCTCTCGAAAGAAACCAATTCATTTTTCAGACCTGTTTTCTTATAGTGACGCTCAATTAGATAAAGTGAACTAGGGTCATCGTCAATTTGAATTATTGGAGATTTATCTCTATCGATTTTCATGTGAATGCCCCCCTCCCTCTCAGCTTAACATAAAAGAAGTATCAGGCCGTCCTTAATTTCTTTAGTGAGAAGTGAAGATTCTCTAACTCTCATTCCTAAGGGAGTCACTTTTCTCCTGTATCAAAGCCGCGACACTCTTCATTCTTCTTACGAACTCGCCGCGAAACCTTAAGTCATGAAAGCTATTGGTTTGATTATGGAGATCGCCAGGATCTAAATTCTCCATTCCTTGAAAAAGTCCACCGATGCCACTTAGGAGACTTTCAAAGCTATCAAAGTTAAAAACTCCTTCTTTCTTATTTTTATCGAAGAAGGCCAGTCCATCACTTTCCGTGAGCATGGCTACAGGGGTGCCTGTGCTTAAGGCGTTTAAAGAACGACATGGAAAGCCTTTCTTTTCTAGTGAGATGAATCCACGAGAAGCGGCGAGCAGAGGAGCGAGTTCCCCCGAACACCTGTCACCAAAGAAGTTTTCTCTATTTTCACTAGAAACCTTTTCCACAAGATGCTCGTCTCGACCAACAAACTTGAACTTAACTTTAAGCTCTGTGCACTTTTCTATAAGGCTATCGGCTTGCTCTGGAGTAATTGAAGGGGAATCAAAGCAAAAAAAGTCATTGGGAAAAGACTTTCTAATGGCGCTAGGAAAGAGAGGAAAGTCACTCGCTTTAAAAAAAGGAGGCATAACAGAAACATTACTGTGATGCCCACTCCAAAAGTCGAGTTCCTTACCATTGGTAACCCACAACTGATCGGCCTGTCCCATTTTCTTCTTCGCCCAGTTTTCAACAAAACCACTAAAGATCTTTTCTAGAAATGACCTCTTTACTCTGGCTTGGAAGGAGTTTTCGACAAGATAGGTTATTTGATAAACCCCAGCGCAGCGAGCAATCCCTTGCGAGAATCCAGAAGAAATATTGATAACGACGTCTACGCTGCAAGGAATGGTTAAGTTTCGACAAGCTCCGGGAATGAGAAAGCTCTTCTTCCACCAAGACTCACCCATTGCATGCTGATCATCTATCACATTGCTCAGGTAGCTGCTTTGAATTCGCCGCTGTTCAATCGGGCCCAAGACCGCACCGACCTTGTGAACAATTGTATAAATTTCGGCGTCTTCATAAAGAGAGAGAACGGATTCCACCACACTAGTAGCGTAATCTCTGGCAACGATAGCATCACAACTGACAACAACTTTCATGAATTCCTAATGTAAGCTCTTAAAGAAATGGGCCGTCTTCATCAAGCCTTCTTCAAAGCCCACTAAGGGCTTGAAGTCACTGATAGACATTAATTTATTCATATTAGGACGCCGCTTTTTTGGATCGTCCTCAGGTAGAGGATGATAACTTAAAGTCGAGGTACTCTCTAACACCTTAATAATAAACTCCGCCACTTCCTTAATAGTATACTCATCGGGGTTACCGCAATTAAAAGGAGTATGAACCTCACTAAACATCACATTATGAATGGCTTGAACGGTATCGGTCACAAAGGAAAAACTCCTCGTTTGAGAACCGTCACCATAGATCGTGATGTTTTCGCCCTGAAGCGCCTGATTGATGAAGTTTGGAATAACTCTTCCGTCATCAGGCCTCATTCGAGGCCCGTAGGTATTAAAAATACGCACAATTCTGGTGTCGACATTATAGCGGCGGTGATAAGTCATCGTAAGGGCTTCAGCGAAACGCTTAGACTCATCATAGGGAGAGCGAATGCCAATCGGGTTAACTGCTCCGACATACTCTTCAACTTGAGGGTGAACTTCAGGATCGCCATAGACCTCGGAAGTCGATGCCTCTAAAAATCTACCACCGTGAGCCTTGGTGAGTTCCAGTAAGTTCTTAGTTCCAACGGAATTCACTTCCATGATCTCCAGCGGAATAACTTTAAAGTCTATTGGTGAAGCTGGGGAGGCTAATGAAAATATAAAGTCGAACTTTATGTCCTTAAAGTCAGGTAAGCCTTTTGAAATATCACACTCAATAAATTCAAACTTTTCAAATTTAGAAAGAAGGTCGATATTTAATTTTGAGCCGGTGATAAAATTATCCAGTCCGATAACTCTTGCTCCAAGACCCAGATAGAGTTCGCATAAGGTAGAAGGAACAAAGCCAGCGGCGCCCGCGACCAATATATTCTTTCCTTTTAAGCTTGTTGGTAAAACTATTTTTTGACCCATCTGGCAAACTCCTTAAACTCAATATTTTTTCAATTGAATGACAGTTGATCCCAGTAGTAATAATAGACCACCTGCAATTTGCAAGGGGGCCAGGGACGCCTCTAAGAATATCCAATTAACCGTAATGGCGCAAAAAGGAAAAAACATTTCTGCCAATGCACTCAGTCTAGCTGGTACGCGTTTGAGTCCCTGATAGTAAAAGCCCATGCCTAGGACTCCACTTAAGAAAACCATCAGTAAGATTTTTGACCAAATCGCCCCAGAGGTAATAATGGGGTTATCTGTCGTAATGATCACAGGAATGAGAAAGAGCAAGCCAAAGAAGAAGCGACCGGCCATCAGCTCACCTTCTGTGTAACCTTTGGAGCTCAGCTTTTTCCCAAAGACCGTCGACGCTCCCCAACCGATGACAGCGATAAAAGTAAGGAAGTACCCCATAAACTGGCTTTGATCTACTAGGGAAGCTAAGCTTTGAACCTCGCTCAAGCCACTGGCCATATCCTCAAAACTAATGAGAATCCCTCCGATAAGACACACCGCTCCCCAAAGAATAAACTGCTTCTCTATTCTCTCTTTTAAAACTTTACGGGCAAACACAATGGCAACAATGGGCTGAAATTTTTGTAGCAGGATGACTAAACTAGGATTTATGAGAGAAAAGGCGCGGGTAAAAGCTAGAGTGGCCAGGGCCGAGCCAATCCCTCCGATAACAATAAAGCTGAGCCATCCCCCTCGCTTTTTCAGCGCATTTTCTCGATAAAGCTTAAACAGTATCGGTGAAAAAAGAAGCACTAAAATCAAGTGCTCCGCAAAGACGAGCTTGGAGCTCTCCAAGCCGGAGAAAACTAAGGGGTAGCGAATCAGAGTATCAACCGCCCATAGTGCACAGGCAATAATAATAAAAATCACTAGAGTCCCTTTTGCGTACTCTCATGCAAGGGAATAATATCTGGTAAAATATGATTAAAGGAAACTCTGGCCCGTTCGCTGGCCTTAAACTTTTTAACCTTCTTTCTATTTTTACGGTCTCGTCGCTCTTCTTTAGTGAGCTCAACTGCTGGAAGGAGGCCAAAATTAATATTGCTTGGACTAGGCTTTGTTGCCGTCATGACATAATTAACTAGGGCGCCTATGCCGGTATCGGCAGGCCAAATAAAGGGCTCATGACCGTGAATTTTCCTTAAGACTTGTGAAGCAACATAAAGACCGATAGAGGCAGATTCAGTATAACCTTCAACCCCAGTAATCTGCCCTGCAAAGTAAAGCTCGGGAAACTTTTTGGACGAAAAGTCCCAATTAAGGGCTTTTGCCGAATTCAAAAAGGTATTGCGGTGAACACTTCCCAAGTGAAGAAAGCTAGCCTTTTCAAAGCCTGGAATTTTTCTAAAAACGCGAACTTGCTCGGAGTATTTAAGCCTTGTCTGAAAGCCCACCAAGTTAAAGGCGCTTCCAACAAGATTCTCCTTTCTCAGCTGAACGCAAGCGAAGGGTATTGTCCCGTCAGGCAGCTCAAGACCAATAGGCTTCATGCAGGAAAATCTCGCTGTCTCTTTTCCTCTTTCTGCCATTATGTCGACGGGCAGACAGGACTCGAAGAACTTGTAGTCTTCAAAGTTTTGGGCGGGAACTTTCTCAGAACCAACAAGTTCATCAATAAAAGCGTAGTACTCTGCCTCTGTCATAGGGGCATTGAGGTAGTCGGCCTTTACACCATCCTCTTCAGGTACTGGTTTATGGCGGTCTTTATAGTAAAGTTTAGAATAATCGAGTGAATCGGCGTCAACGACAGGAGCAATGGCATCGTAAAAGTAGAAATCCTCTTTAGCGATATTCTCTCCCAACCACTCTTCCAGAGGGGACGTCGTCAAAGGGCCAGAAGCAACAATCGTGTGTTGACAGTGATGTTTCTTGGCGAAGGCCAGAGGGTCACTAATCTCTACATCAATAACCTCAATATTTTCAGTTGCCTCCATCACCTCTGCCATTTTCAGCGCAAACGCCTCCCTGTCAACGGCCAAGGCATCGCCGGCCGGAACGGCGGTAATATTACCCACCTCTAAAACGAGTGAACCTAAGCCTTTCATTTCGTGCTTTAAAACGCCGTGACTACTATTGGGATCCTTACTTTTGAGAGAGTTGGTGCAAACCAATTCGGCGAAACCTTTAGACTTTTGAGAAGGATTAGCCTTGATTCTTTTTACTTCGGCTAAAACAACTTTGACACCGTGACGAGCGAGATAAAGAGCCGCTTCACATCCAGCGAGTCCTCCGCCAACAACTAAAACCTTTGGGTCCATCTTTCTTCCCTTCCCTTCTAAAAGCACAATAATTGCGATAAGATACCGTTTTTACCCTCAAGGATTCAGACATGCAAATAGTGCTCAACCAAACTCAGCATACAGTAGGAGATTTCGAGCAAATTTTTCATGACCTACGCTTTTGTCTGACATCTCCCGTCGCTCAGGGGCACGAGATAGTGATTTTTCCTGAGCTTTTCCTGACAGGCTATCCCCTTCAGGATTTGGTCCTTCAAAAGCAATTTATCGAGCAATACCTTTTTCATGTAGATCAATTTAATAAGTGGGTTACCGAAGAAGCAGAGCTTGACGATAAGCGAGAGGTCCTGATGGGGGGTCTGGAGTACGATTTTGACGAGCGAGGGGTTCCCCTCCTTATAAAGAATGTTATTTTTCGTGTTTGCCCGAAGAGCGGCTTGGAGAGAGTTTATACCAAGTGTCTTCTCCCAAATTACGATATTTTTGACGAGCAGAAATACTTCGTCCCAGGAGACGAAGCCGCCATTTTCAAGTTTGCCGGACTTAATATAGGTCTCCTTATATGCGAAGACATGTGGTTTAGCTCCACCCACAAGACCGATCCTATTGAAATGCTACGAGATAAGACTCAGAAAGAGCTAAGCAGCATTAAGCTCGATCTCATCGTCAATCTTTCGGCCTCTCCCTACTTTTTGGGCAAAACGGATAAAAGGCTTGATCGAGCGCAAGAGATCGCCTGTTTGTTCGAGTGCCCTTTTGCCTACGTCAACAGGGTTGGAGCTGAGGATGAGATCCTTTTTGATGGAAACAGTTTCTATACAGACGGCGTTCATGTCTCGAAAGCAAAATTCTTTGAAGAAGATATTCTAATTGCACCACTTGGCAGCTTTGCTGGCAAACCGAGAAGAAAAGATGACCATGCCAACGTGGAAAATAGCTGGGAATCCATTTTCAGGGCAGGTTTTAACGTCTCGAAAAGAGGAGCCCTTCCTCTTTTGGAAGAGTTGAGTGATTCCTACTGCAAAGAAGTCATTACGGCTTTGAGCTTCGGTTTCCAAGAGTATGCAAAGAAGTGTGGGTTTTCTAAATTTACCATTGCCCTCTCTGGAGGTATCGATTCAGGACTCGTTCTCTGTCTTGCAAAGCTCAGCCTGCAGCCTGGTCAAAGTCTTGAAGCTGTTTACATGCCAAGTAAGTTTTCATCTTCCTTGTCTACAGAATTGGCCGAAAAGCTTTGCACGAACTTGGGAATTCCTCTTACTTATTTCCCAATAAAGTTTCTCCACTCTACTGTAGCTCAAGCCTTCAAGGACAATTATCGCGTCGAGCTTGAGGGAATTGCCGATGAAAATATTCAGAGTCGCCTCAGAGGCAACATCCTCTATGCCCGCTCAAACCAGGTGGGAAGCATGGTTCTTAATACCTCCAATAAGTCTGAAATTGCAGTAGGTTACTCCACCATGTACGGAGATAGTGTAGGTGCCTTAAGCCTACTTGGCGACCTATACAAAACTGAAGTCTTCAGACTAGCTCGCTATATCTATGAAAAGTTCGATTTTCTCCCCGAACAATATCTAACAAGACCACCAACAGCTGAACTAAGAGAAAACCAACAAGATTCACAAAGCCTTCCTCCTTACGAAAAATTAGACGTCATGCTTGAAGGTTTTTTGTCCTATCGATACTCCACCGAAGACCTTGTAAGATTAGGTTTTGACCGTGAAGAAGTTAACAGGGTCTATGGCCAATATACGAAAAGCGAGTATAAGAGGAGACAGTTCTGTCCTATAGTTAAAATTAAAGCTAAGAGCTTTGGTTTTGGTTACAGGGTCCCCATAACGAAGAAGATATAGAAAAGGAAAATATCATGAGTGAAAAAAGCAAAGACACAATACTTAAGCAGTGGAATGAAATGAAAAAGGAAATTGAAGAGCTGGCCCGCGTCGGTCAAAGTTCAGTCAAAGAGGTTCAAAAGAAAGTTGACCTCTTCGTTCAAAATGCTGAGAAGGACTTTAAAAATATTGTCGACAAAGACATCCCAAGTTTGGTCAAAAAGTTAAAAAAAGAAAAAGCGAGCTTAGAAAAAGCCGTTGAAAAAACCGTTAACTCTGAAATAAAAAGAGCAAAAGCCTACCTCAACGATCACAAGAAAGAGCTCACTAAATTGCAGACTTTAATCGAGTCTTACCTGCCAAAGAAAAAAGAGACTAAAAAGACAAAAAAGAAATCGACGAAGAAGAAAACGGCAAAGAAGGCAACAAAAAAGACGACGAAGAAAAAGGTGGCCAAAAAAGCCGCTAAAAAAGCGCCAAAAAAGACAGCAAAGAAAACAACAAAAAAAGTCGCTAAAAAAACAACCAAAAAAGCGACTAAGAAAGCAACAAAGAAGACCACAAAGAAGGCAGCGGCTAAAAAGAAGTAAGGGGGCTTATCCCCTTACCTTTTATTAGGTAGTTACCTCTAAGTACTCTTCCTTTATTAGATTTATCCTAATAAATTGAATTGCCCCACCGATGACGGATCAGCTAACATAACTAGGTGAAAAAACTAGAACGTAGACTGGGCTTAGGTGCGGTCGTTTCAATATCTGTTTCGGCGATGCTCGGAAGTGGCATCTTTGTGCTCCCCGGTATTGCTGCGACAACAACTGGCCCTTCAGTTTGGCTTGCGTACATTTTGGCCTCTCTATCGGTTTTACCAGCGGCCCTTTCCAAGGCGGAGCTCGCCACGGCAATGCCAACATCTGGGGGGACTTATGTCTACCTAGAAAGAACATTCGGTCCCGTTGTTGGTACCATCTCAGGCCTAGGCTTATGGCTGTCTCTTCTTCTCAAATCGACTTTTGCTTTAATGGGTTTTGGTGCCTACCTAACAATCCTAGCACCGGGTGTAGAGCTCGTACCAACAAGCCTTGCTATTCTTTTCTTTATCGTCGTGCTTAATATTTTGGGCGTTGGTAAGGTTTCCGGCCTGTTGATGATTGTGGTGGGCTTGTGCATCTTACTCTTGACTGGAATCTCAGTAGGCTCTCTCTTTACCTTTAACCTAGAGAATATGGACCCCCTATTTCCCAACGGTCTCTCAGGTCTTGCGTCATCCACAGCGCTCGTTTTCGTTTCTTACGCTGGGGTGACTAAAGTCGCCGCTATTGCCGAGGAAATAAAAGATCCCGAAACGAACCTTCCCAGAGGTATCCTCATTTCTTTAGCCTTAGTCACGCTTGTTTACTCTGGTGTGACCTTTCTCCTTTTTGGAAATTTACCTGCCGATCAAATCAGTAATAACTTAAAGCCAATCTATTCTCTCGCCGTTCATATCCAAGGTCCAACTCTTGGGATGATTACCGCCGTTGTCGCCGTGATAACAATGAGTTCAATGGCCAATTCAGGCATCTTGGCTTCTAGTCGATTTCCTTTTGCAATGGCACGAGATAAACTTCTTCCCTCTTTTCTAGGAAAACTGAATAAAAGATTCCTGACTCCCGTCTGGAGTATTATTTTCTCAGGCTTAGTCGTCGCGTTCGTTCTGCTCAATATGGACGTCACAAAGATTGCTAAGTTTGCTTCAGCTTTTATGCTTCTCATCTACATGGCCGAAAATATAGCGGTTGTTGTTCTGAGAGAATCCAGAGTTCAGTGGTACAAGCCCGCCTATAAGTCGCCCTTCTACCCATTTTCCCAAATCTTTGGAATTATCATAACAGCGGTGCTCCTCTCCTACATGGGCCTTAAGTTTGTTGCCTTTGCCATTTTATCCATCTGTATTCCGGGTCTATTAATATTTCTTATTTATTCTCGAAAGAAGACCGATCGAAAAGGAGTCTTAGGCATAAGAGGAAAACGTCAGGATCTAGTAGAAGAAAAGCAGGCCCTAACTCCTCGCTCAAGACTGGAGAATATGGACTTATCTCAGGACGCCAATGTCGTAGTGACTCTCTTTGGTAAGGAACGCTCACCTGAAATGCTCATAGAAATGGGAGTTGCATTGGCCGAGCACAGTAATTGTGAGGTGGCCCACATCACAGAGGTGCCAGAGCAAACAGACCTCAATGACCTCATGGATGAACCAGCTGAACTTCGCTCTTTAAGACGAAGAGTAGTGGCCATGGCGGTAGAGAAAAAAGAGCCCATAACATTTGACCCCGTTGTCTCCCATGATCTTGCTCGAACTGTTTATCACATTTCTCAGCGGCTTCATTGTCAATGGCTACTTATCGAATGGAGAGGAAAGACAGCGGGAGCCTTTACCATACATAATCCAATGGGTTGGCTAAAAGGACACCTCCGCTGTAACTTAGGCATCTTTAGAGACGCAGGCGTGCGCTACATAAGAAAAATTCTTTGTTTCATACAAGGAAACTCTAACGACGCTGTCGTTATCAATACTGCCGATCACCTTGCTGAAGTCAACAGGGCCGATATCACTCTCATTAGCATCATTGACCCTGAGACTGATGAAGCCGAAGAGCAAAGACTAGAACGATCACTCGCAGAGCTGGCAAAATCCTGTAATAGTAGAACAAATATTGTTTTACAGAAACATTCTAGCCCCGTTGAAGAAGTCCTTCTTCACACTGTCGAATTTGATCTCTTCATTTTCGGAGGCTCCCCTCACTCTTTTATGTCCAACCTCTTTGGCTCCGACGACGACAAGCTGTTGGCCAAAGCCGCCTGCTCTGTTATTTCTGTTCAAAGCGCTCCCACCTCCATTCATGAGACACCTGAAAAAAATTATTTTTCTTAAGGCTATCTTGCTGACCAACTTATGTTTGGCTCAGAGTGCGCAGATTGCACTTTTAAAGGGGAAAGCCTACTTTAAAGCACCTCGAAAGAAGGCCGTCTTTTTAAAGCAAGGTCAGCTCATTAAAGGTAATGGCCTGATCAAAACTGGTAAAAAAAGTTACCTCAAACTTATTCTCTCTGGAGAGGGCGTCCTCAATATTGGCGCCAATACTTCAATGGCAATAAGTCACGTAAACCCTGAAAAGCCTAAATTAATTGAGCTACTGCATGGAAAGCTTAGAGGCTACATGAATCCCAAGAGCAGTCCCAAAAAAGGCTACACCAATAAGCTCATCATCAAGACAAGAAGTGCGGCCCTAGGGGTTCGTGGAACTGATTTTGTCGTGGTCTACAACAACAAGAACCATATTACTTCCAATATTACGCTTAAAGGAATTGTTAAGCTTTACAAGCTACCTGATGAGGAAATCTATGACTCTCTTCGAGAGGAGTTTGATGAAGGTGGAAAAAGGATTGAGTACAATCAAGACGCTATTAGCTTGGAGCAGAATCTCAATCATTACAAAACAGAAAGTATTCCCAAGAGTCACTTCTCTGGAGCGTTCCCCTCTTATGAAAAGGTTATTTCTCCCGTAAAAATTTCCCCCCTTCAGTACAATGCCTTAAAAGGGAATCAAAATCTTAAGCATGGTAGAAGCCTAAAGCTTAATGAGTCTCTTAAAAATAACTATTCCGTCTCAATGAACTCTAAAGGAGACAATAACCTTGTTCCTAGTCCAAGAGGCGAAGAGAAACTGGAATCCGGACGCTACAATACAGTCAAAAACTCTGATGGCGTCCGCCACGGGGGACACCTAGACTTAAATACGGGAATTTATATCGCCCCCCCTAAAAGCTCAACCTTCGACACGAGAACGCAGTCGTACCTCATGCCGGACAACTTAGGAGGAATTCACCCTGATTCCGGTGAGTACGTTCCCCCTGACGGGCTAATCCTAGACCCTCTTAATGGCTTTACCCTAGACCCAGAACTACCCAAAAAGAGAAATATCAGCGAAAACCTGGCAAAAATAAAAAATCTAACGGGTCCTTTCAATAAACAACTTGCTGAGGCACTTGATATATTTAAAGAAATAACAAGGCTAGATGTCCACAGTTTTGCTAATTATAATTACGTCACCAATGTTATTGAAAACTATTACGGCGAGTTTCGCCGAGTCACCAATGACCCTTCCATGGTTTGGGATTTAAGAGGATCCGCGGGTTTCCAACTGTTTCATAATAAAGAATGGCTTATCTACCCGAAAGGTAGTCTTAGGGCGCGTTACTATGAGCGCGCTTTGCCGCAAATTAAAGAGCAAAACCAATACACCGGGACTCTTGGTGCAGAAGTCCACCATAAGCATCAACTCTTTGGTAGAAAAGCTAGACTGATAACGGAATTCCTTTTTACAACTCGGTACATGGATTATCGAAGACGAAATCTTTTAGACTTTTACACTGAAGATGTTGGCTTAAAGCTGACTGAGAGATTTTCACTCAATCGCTCTCATCACTTAGGAATTAGTTACCGAGCGAGGGCCTATCAAGGCTTCAGAGATAATGATCACGGAAATATCCATGATTTCATGGGTAATCTTGAATCAGAGTTAGGCCCTACCTGGAGTCTCTTAACAGGAGTTCTATTCAGTTACAGAAGAGATAAAATAGATAATCAAAAATATCAAGTTCTCGGTGGCCATTTAAAATTTAAGTGGAAAGAGATTCTCTCAAAAAGTGACCTTACATTCGGCTACAGCTATCAGCATCATAATACGAGAGTTCCCACAATTTTTTCGAGTTCACGCTACTACAAGCTTGACCTCCTTTTACACAGAAGGTTGGGTCATTTCTGGAAATTGAATTTTCTTTATGAGTTTGATCGTCAAAGAGCAGAAGACAACTTTACTGAACGAAGATCCTTTATTCGCCAAAGCTATGGAGCTGGCCTCACTATGGTTTTTTAAGTTGAAACTTCGCTCAAATAAGGTTTCCATTCTCCTTGCCAACGATTAAGAGAGCCTGCTCTAAGACTTGAGCTTTTGTCGTGAACATCAAGTAAGCAATAACTCAAATGAGGGTTAGACTCGTGAAGACCGGCATCCATGGAAGGAATCTCATTCCATGTACCTGTATTGAAGTAGTACTTACCTTCTGGAAAACGACGCCACTCACCCACGTGGGTATGGCCCATGACAACAGTATGAATGTGTTTTTTCTTTTTCAGTAACCCGCGTGCTTTCTTTTCGTAGTTTGGGTAGATAGTAATCTGCTTAAGTAGCTTCAGAGTCGTTTTGAAATTTCGGTTTTGGCGCACGTAAATATCACGATTAGTGCTTATTAAGTAGCGAAGAACAATCACTGTTAGCTTAACAAAGAAGAAAAAATCATGAAAAAATATCCATCGAATATAAGCATTTAGCGGCCTTACCTTATCAATGAAAGGTCTCTCCTTTCTAAGCTTTGGTAAAACGTGAATACAGAAAAGGCTACCCCAAGGGAGATTTAGGATTTTTTTTCCATTTGGCCCCTCTAGGAAATACTTCTTTTCGGGTACTGTATTGATAACTTCATACTTGTGTCCATGTTCGATATAAACACCTAACTCATCGAGTTCGAAGCTAACATCAACCTCTCCACCAATATACTCTTTCAGATAGTCTTGTGCAGGCTCAAACGCCATGGCGGCGTCGTGATTACCAATAATATAAGTGAGTCGTTTATTAGGAGTAGCACAAAACTTTTTGAGAGCCTCAAAGAAAAGAGGATGTCCTTTTATAACGTCCTTAATGGCTGCAATCGTAAGGTCAGCATCCACAATGTGGCTGAAAACCCCTTGATAATCAATTTGAATGAGGTTCAATATGTCACCGTTCAATATTAAGTGAACAGGTTTTAAGGCGTACTCACCAGAGGAGTAATAACGAAGGAACTCTTCAAAGCGATCGTCCTCAAAAAAGTCTTCAAGGATATTTAGTTGGCCGTTTTTTAGAAATTTACCTTTTCCCAGATGAAGATCGGATAATATCAGATAAATCACTCGACCTCTTCTTTTTCACTTTGCTCTAAAAGATCACTTGTATAACAAACTCTACCTCGACCACTATTTTTGGCTTCGTACATCATTTTGTCGGCAATCCCAAGAATTTCTTCTTTTGAATGGGCATCAAGCGGATAGCAGGCTACCCCTATGGAAACGGTCAAAGAGAAGCTTTTTTCTTTCTGTTCATTGAAGGAGTCTTTCAACTTAAATTCCTCCCTCTTAACAGCATCGAGCACTCTTTCTCCAATGATTCGACCTAACTTTGGACCAACATCAGGAATAATCATTACGAATTCATCCCCTCCGTAGCGGTAGATCAAGTCAGACTCTCTCAGGGTTTTCTTTAGAAGCTCGCCCATACTCTCCAGTAACTCTGTTCCTACCAGGTGACCATGACCATCATTTACTGCCTTAAAGTGATCTATATCGATGAAAAGGATAGAAAAGTCCTCACCGACTTGTTTCTGTCTTTCGATAGCAATATCAATATCTTTTAATAGCTTTCTTTGATTATAAAGACCGGTAACATCATCGACATAGATAAGGTTTTCCACCTTCTTCAATTCATCTAAACGGCTCCAACCCTTACTGATATTGGTCATAAAGTTAACAAACAAGGATACCACCTCATCGTCTATAGGAGTGACTCTTTCAAAGAGACAGTAAAACCGCTGAGTGAGAGTTTCCCCCATAGGGAAGTAAATAAAGTCTTTAGCGTTGATGGTCTTGGCCTCCCAATCGCTCTCCCCTTTCGCATCAGATGAGATAAAATTAAAAACTTCATCAATATCTCTCTTTTGGTAGTGCCCGCCGTAGCTTCTACGATTCCAAGCGATTCGAATAGTATCGGTCCCTTTTCGTTGATCTGTTTCTGAGTTTTCAATAGGACAAGAAAAAATCATCATCGGGCCAGTTTCAAAGCACTTCTTTAGAAACCTCTCAATTTGGCCATAAGTGACCTTCTTTCCTTGCAGAAAGTTAAAGTTGGCCATCATTCTGGCCAATTCAATGCTTTGTCTAAATGATGCTTCAGTATTCACTTAAGGTTTACTTCCTTTTGTCATCTTGCCAATCTATGTCATCTTCAAGAACTTCAATCGAGCCTCTGAGAGTCTTCATTATTCTCTCAAGCCTTTCCTCTACCCTCATTTTATCGTCCCGAGATTTCTGTTCCCGAATAACAATATTTTCCATATTAAACTCTAACTGATCGATTTTTCTTTTAAGATCCAAAATTTTCTTGTCTCGTGACTGAACCTGCCCTTCCGAGTCCATCTTTACAAGCTCAAGCTGACTTTCAAGTTCCTTTTCTCTTTGCTTTATCTGATTAAAGTCAATTCGAACCTTCTGCTGAAGCCGATCAAACTCTTTTTGCAGCTTCCGGGCTTTCTCTTCTGAGAATAGCTTCTTCTCATCTGAGAGCCTCAATCTGTACTTCATCTCATCAACTTCGTTACTATGACGCTTTTTTAAAATAGAAATCTCTATCTTAGCTTCATCTAGCTCAGCTTTAAGGCCTAGGTTATCTTGATCCGTGAGCTTTTTTTCACGATTGGTGGTGCTGATTTCCTTAAGAAGTTCTTCTCGCTCTTCTCTTAATTGCCTAATGGTAGCCTGAAGTCTAATGGCCTCCGACTCGTTAAAAGAGGGTGGAACTCGATCTGCCTCTGCAGTTATAGACAAATGTCCTTCAGGCTCACGTTTTCGAAACTCATCTTTTTCAGTGTTTTTTGTATTGGGTGTTCCTGCCTCTTCGCTCTCAAACTCTGCCCGAAGATCGATATCCATATCATCGTCCAGATCATCCGAGGTAGTAATATCAATATCAACTTGGGTCTCTTCCTCTTCTCCAAAGTCAAGTTCCTCATCAAAGTCTGCTCCGTCGAGAAGCTCACTTTCTTCGTTTCCTGGCCGAAACTCTTTGGTTGAGATGTCGTCATCCAGCATACTTTCCAGATCTTGCGTCATCTCACCAGTCATCACCATCGTCGGATTCGTCTCATCTTTTATAGGAATATCATCTAATTCGGTACTAAAGTCATCTTCATCCTCTTCATCGCCAAAACTTAAATCCTCACTTCCTTGCTCAAGATCGGACTCATTGACATCGTTACCTATTTCTTCATCAATGGTTTCAATAGAATTCTCTTTGTCATCAGAAGCGCTATCCACTGAAAGATCAGATTTGTTGATATCTCCAATATTAATGGCCATTGTTTTTTCAATTTCGTCTTCATCCTCATCATCTTGAAAAGCGAGGTCATCTCCACTAAAAGATGAAGTTGAGGTTCCAGCAGATTCCTGCTCGGAAGAGCTCTCAGTCGGTTTTTCGATAGAGAGACTTTCATTTTCATCGCCCATCGAGAAATCGAGACTACCTGAGTCGTCTTCCTCTTTATCTTCAGGAACCAGCGCAGCATCATCGCCAAGATCAAAGTCACTTAGGGCATCGTCATCCTCTTCATCAAAGCTTAGATCACTATTGTCCTCATTGCTGTCTTCAGGATCACCTAAACTAAAATCAAGCTCGCCATCTTCCTCTGTTTCTTTGCGGCCTACCTCTTGAGAATCATTTTCATTGGAAAAGGAGAGCTCACCTTCGTCTTCCCCTTGATCGCCTTGGTTTTGGTCATCATCAAATTGAAGAACATCTTCTTCCTCGAGCTCTTCAACTTCAAGATCGAATTCGTCATTATTATCTTGACCCATAGGACTTCCTTCATCGCTAGCTGCACTTATACTCTGCAACTCTTCTCCATCAGGTAAAGCCATATCACCTGTTTCTTCATCAAACTCTGATAGCTCTTCTTTACTGGGAAGCTCTCTATTGGCCGTAAGTTCATCTAATTCTCTAGAAAAGTCAGCACTCTCTCCAGAGGATTCAGCAGCTTCTAAATCTATTTCAGACAAACTCTCAATTTCATCACCCGAAAACTGCTCCGGCTCATCATTTTCGAAATTAAGCTCTTCCCCTAAATCAATTTCCTCTTCAATATCTATTCCTAACTCTTCGGCTAAGTCTAAATCAATTCCGCCTGAATCGAGACTCTCACCTAAGTCATCATCATCGTCATCATCATCTAAGGCCAAAGTACTATCATCGAGAAGAATAGAATCATCCGTGCTCTCGTTATCGTTATCGTTATCGTTATTGAAGGAAAGTTCAGTAGCCTCTTCTCCTAAACTTAAGTCAAACTCCGGTCCATCCCCATCAGAAACAGCGTGTTGTCTCAAGTCAATCGACTCATTGGTCAAGCTCTCAGAAGATTTTCCCATTACCGCGTTGGGATCGACTCCAAAAACTTCATCAAACTTCTTTTGAATTTTACTATTGAGCTCGCCTTCGTACGGAGGTCGATCTCCCTTTACGCTATGAAGGTCAACGAGTTTCCGCACTTGGGTATTCATTTTAAATTCTTGGGCATTGAAATCGGAATCATCTTCATCATCGGTATAAGCATTCTCATCTGAGTCTTGGGACCAGCCAGTGACGCCTTGAGGTTCACTTGGAAGTTCGGGAAGTGAGAGTCCTTCTTGAAAGAGTTCGCCTTCACTAATAAGGTGACCAATTTCCATGTCATTAAGGATTCCCTTAAAAACACTCGTCGTGAAAGGTTTTAAAACATAGCCGTGAGCAGAGGTTTTCCCCTTCTGATGCTTCTTAAATTCCTTTACCTTCATTGAGCCTGAAATAATAATTCGGTAAAGCCACTCGTTTTTTACCAGAGACTTATTAAAAGCTTCGACTGGTTTCTGACCGATATCCATGTCTAGAAAGAGTAGGCAGTCCTCATCCTCATCAACGTCTTCCAAGATCTTAAGAACGTCTTGGTCTTCTCGCACAAAAAAGAGTTCCCCGCCGAGGGAGTTCACCATCTTCTCGATTGAATCGTCATGACTGTAAAAAACTATCTTCATGCCAAGTCCCAATTTATACCTCTTTACCCTCAAGATTTGGCCCAACAAACAGCATTTTTCTGGTCAAATCTTCATGGCCTTTAGGTATTCAAGCTTTAGTATAAGCTATCTATATAATATCACTTACAACGCAGAGGATAATACTAGGAAAATTGGTCCCTTAACTTGAAGTTTCGCCATAATTTCATTGAAATGCCGATCTTTGATGGATTAAAATAGATGGATAAGGAAAGTATTCTTTATACCCTAAAATAGTACTGCGGAATGTCTCTCAGGGGAGCACAACATCATGACTAAAAACGTCTGGTTTATGGCCTACACTTTTTCACTTCTTTTAACAGCAAGACTTGCTCTTGCTGCCCCTGTAAAAAGCTTGCCGGCTCCTCTATTGCTAATGGACTCTTTTTTCTCTCATCACGTTATAATTGCAGAAAAGTCTACTCATAAGCTCTACCTCTACCAAAGCTCGGCTAACGGCCCAAAAATGGTTAAAACTTTTCAAATGGCGACTGGCAAAAAGGCCGGGAATAAAATATTTCAGGGAGACCATCGCACACCAGAAGGAGTTTATTACCTAACTGAGTTTTTGACTCATCAAGATCTTATCTCTCGTCATGGTAAACAAGGCGAAATTTATGGTGTTGGTGCTTTTGTCTTAAACTACCCTAATCCGATCGACGAGACAGCGGGAAAGACTGGAGGAGGTATATGGCTTCACTCTACCAATGATGAGACAAGAATCGAAAAGGGACTAGACTCAAGGGGATGCATCGTAACGGCTAACTCTGACTTAATTGAAATCTCGCGCTACATAGAACTTAACCGCACTCCAGTCGTTGTCGTACACGAACTAAGCTTTCTTCAACTTGATACGTGGAAGACCAAAAGCCAGAAAGTAAAAAGTACTATCGAAGCATGGGTTCAGTCTTGGGCCCAAGAAGACTACGAAAGTTATATCGATAGCTATCACGCTGAGTTCTCAGACCCTATTAAAGGAGGTCTAAACTCTTTCTCTATCTATAAAAAAGCTGTCTTTGCCAATCCCGGAAAGCCAGAAATAGAGATTACAGACCTGTCGTTACTCCAAGGTGGCCCTTATATTATGGCGACATTCAAGCAAGAGTATAAATCAAACTCTATCGAGGACTTGGGACGAAAGACCCTTTATTTAAAACAAGATGAATACTATAATTGGAAGATTGTCTCAGAGAGGTGGTCTAAGCATGGCATCCCCTCTGCGCCGGTCCCCAACCAAGTTGCCTTTGAGCCTTCTAATCGCTTTTTTGAGAGCTCAAACCCAAGAAAGATTTTAGGCGACAGGCTCTTAAGAGCGGTCAACTCTACCCCAGAGAGCCCTCTTGCTGACAAAAGCAATAATTAATGAAAACTAAGGGTCTCAAGCAAAAACTCTCTTTTGTCCTTTACGAAGACAATACCCCTCCGCGCTACTATGAAATTAGCAAGCAACTACTGAGGTTTCTACTCTACGGTCTTCCAACTCTAACTTTAGTCTCCTTGCTTATTGTTGCTTCAGGCGGAGTCTACTTTAAGCAGATCCAAAAGCTTGCTCAAAGAAAAGAACCTACGATCATAAAGAAATTAAAGAGTGAAAAAGCCGAGCTCATGAAGAGGGAGCAAGAACTCGTCATTGATAATGAAGCCCTTCAGAAAAAGTTAGGCTTAGGAGTCTCTTCGGCGTCGGGGTTGAGTTTTCTAACCTTATTCAAACAAAGTGCGGGACGAGAGGACCTTTCCTCCTCGCCTGAAATGGCTATTCAAGAAGTCGAGGTCATCAAAAGAGAAACAACAATAGAGCTTAGTTTTAAAATTTTTAATATGACTAAAGATCAAAGCAGGCTTACTGGTTACCTCTTCGTTATGATGCAAAACGGGGATCATCTCCAGATATGGCCAACGAATGCCTTTGATAATCTTTCCATGCAAGTGCCTTTTTCAAAGGGAGAATTTTTTGCGACCTCTCGCTTTCGACCAGTTCAAGCAATCTTTAAAAAAAATCAAGCAAGTAGCAGTGGTTCACTGTTTAAGGTCGTCATTTTCGGGCGAACAGGAGACCTCATATTTAAACAGCTTATATCAAGGCCCCTATAGTCATGAGTGAACTCCTAAATATTCCCATCCAAGATCATACATTTATCGGCATAGGGACTCACCTGCAAGGAACCTTTGTATTCAAAGGAGACACAAAAGTTGCAGGTAAAATTCAGGGTGAGATCAAAATAGCGGGAGAATCCCCTTTAACTATTGAGCCCAATGGTAAAGTTTCTGGAACTCTTTACTGTCACAACCTAGATGTATATGGCGATCTTGACGGTGATATTAGAGCAACGGGTAGGGTAACACTCTATCCCTCATCCTCTTTTGTTGGCAGCCTATCCTCTGCAAACCTGATTATTCATCCCGGCAGCTTAGTGAATATGCAGGCTTCAACCGGAGAAGAAGTTCAAGCTATTGTTCCATAATTCAGACACTTAGATCCCAATGCTCAGACATGTCCATCAATGCTTGCCTCGGTTATGGGACATGTCCCTAAAAAATAAATTAAAATTGCTCAATTTTTGAATTCATTTTCATCCTCCCCTATAACCCATTCAACAAATAAATAACTTTCGTCACTTACGACGACAAAAATCAAATCCTGTTGGAGGGAAACATGAAATCATTAATCGTACTTGCAGTATTAGCTTCTACATCAACTTTCGCTAGCGTTGTTGGCCACATCGAATTCCAAAAAGCTTCTACTTGGGTAAATGCTTTTTACAGTAAGTCTCTTTGTCTTGACGGAAAAACTTACAAAGCTACTGTTTCTACTTGTCTTAAGTATGAAAACCAAGGTGGAGACGAAGGTAGAGTATGTGTTAAGCGTGGAAAGAAAAACATCTCTCAACCAATGGTTTCAACTCGTCTACGTTGTAACGGTTACAGCAGCGATGATTGTGTTTCTTACGAAAGAGTTGCTTTCGTACAATCACCAAACATCACTGTTAAATTCTTCAACAACCAAGATGATCTCATCAGAACTGAAGAAATTACAGTACCTAGCTGTAAGTAATTAATTTTATTATCGCACTCCAACGAAGCGAGGGTCTAAACCACCCTCGCTTTGTGCATTTATTTCACAACCTATACCTATTTTGTTCACAGGCAGCTATGACATGTACGTGATGAAAGATAATGAAGAGATTAAGCCAAAAGGAAACAAAAGGTCCTTGAGCGTTTCCGAGCAAGTCGCACTTGACCTCGCTAGATACCTCGATAGCTTTCCTAATAAGTGCTTCGCCATTCGCGTTCTCGCTAAAGAAAGTGGACTCAATGAAAAGACGATTAAGCGTCTTTTGGCCAAAAATAATAAACCAACCTATCAAACAATATTTAGACTCTACTGCGTCTTCCTAAACACTAGCGACTACAAAACCTTAATGGAAAAGACACCCGAAGTTATCAGAGTAACTTTAGAGAAATTTTCCCCCTGCGAAGGTCTGACCCAAGAGAGTCAAAATCAAAACTTCTTAGACCTAGTAAAGAAAGAGCCTCTTATGGCTGAGCTCTATATTCTGGCAGGAACTGGACCCTTGGCAAAGAATGCAGTGGGCTTTCGCTATGGACAATACGGTCTCGAAATCCTAGAGAAACTCGTCGACGCTGAGCTCATTATCAAAATTGACAAAGATACGTTTGGACTCTCTAAGAATGCACCCAATCTCGATGGTGACTGTTTGAAATATCTTGGTGAATACTTTATCCATCGCTTTTCAAAGCCTCGAAATGCTCAACTAGAAGGTGAAAATACTATTGCCTTTTATGCCGAAGGACTCAATGATGAAGGCCTCAAAGAGTGGCTTAGTGTCGATTCAAAAGCTTTTTATAAGAAACAAGAAATTGCTAATAACCCAAAGTATAAAGGGAATGTTCCTGTATTCTCGTTTTGCGCAACTGACACGATTCAGCTGGAGAAGAATAATGCTTAAGCTACTCATTCCTTTTATTTTCATTACATCTATTGCAGCGGGAGTCGGTGGGATAGCTGGCGGAAACACCAGTTTCCAAACGGGAAGTCATGTTTTATTCCAAAAAGAATCCACCTTCGTTAATGTGCTTTATTCAAAGTCCCTTTGTCATGATGGGCACGACTTTGAAGCTATCGTTCAAAAATGTACTCGCTATGGTAATGGTGACGACAGAGAGTGCAAAAAGTTTGAAAAGTACAAGGCTTATCAACCTATAGACGGACTAAAAGATCGCTGTAAAAGGTACGAGGATGATACATGCGTTGAGTGGCAAACAGTACGGTTCTTTCAAAGCCCTAAAAAGATTGTTGAAATAAAAGACAATGACGACAATATTAAAAGAAAAGAAAAAGTAATTATTCCAAGGTGTGACTAATAAAAAAGCCCCTACTTCAGGGGCTTTTTTATTTAAAGATAATTCTTATAAGTCTTCACTTCAGTCTTTCCGACTTTCTTGAGTTCGGGAAAAAGGCTCTTGGGTCCCACAATGACGATATCTAGAGTTTCCCACTCGTAGAGCGATTTAATTTTCTTCGCAACCTCTTGTGCTTTAAAGCTTCTAATACGCTCAGGAAATAGAACCAACTCACTATAGTCCATACCAACGTGATCAAGGTACATCAGTTGAGTGAGGTAGGACGATGAACTTTCAAAGCCAAAAGGATAACTTCCGGCCATTGAACCCTGAGACCTTTTCAGATCGACCTCCTTAATTTCACCTGCAGCCCCTTTATCAAGAGTCGCTTTAGTCTTTTTTAAAAGCTCAGATACTGTTTTCACGTCGGTTGAAGTCATAATACCAGCTCTACCATATTCTTTTTGACCACCAGCAAAAGCACCTACTCCATAAGTTAGGCCACTCTCAACCCTTAAGGTTCTCATTAATCGAGATGTAAAGCCTCCTCCAAGATAATCGGCGGCTAAGGCCATAAGTTCTGATTGCTTAATTTCATCACGATTTAAAAATTTCCCAATCCGAACCTGTGCTTGATTGGCGGTGGGAACAGTGACGAGGGTAATCTTTGGTCCCTTTGCCTTTTCTTTTTTCTTGTAAGTTACCTCTCGAACAAACTTTCCTTTGCCACTCCAGCCACACTCGTCATTTATGATCGACTTAATTCCCAAAATCGACTTGGGTCCCGTGATATAAACTCTCTTCTTAACCTTTTCGTTAAAATAAGCCAGATGACCCCTCAATGTCGGCTGAGTCCAACCTTTGATATCTTTCATTTTACCCTCTACAGGGTAGGCAAATGGGGTCCCTCCCAAGGAGATCTCCCTAAAGATTCGAGAAGCCAGCCCTCCAGGGTTATTTGGTAGATTTTGAAGAGCATTTACAACTCTGACCTTCTCTTTTTTCAATTCTTTTATTGGATAAGTAGCGTCAGCAAAAAGGTGACATATTTTTTTTATCGTTGGATTAATATCTTTAACTAGACCAGAAACCGTATAAGTCGAGTACTCATGGGTCACATTACTAGAATAAGAGGCACCGAAAAATTCGAGATTATCGGCGATATCTTTTTGCGAGAAGCGGTTAGTCCCCAACGAAAGGAACTCAAAAGCAGCCTGAGAAATCCCCTTTGCCTTAGTTTCGCTTAAAGCTCCGTCGGCAAAATAGACGACCATCGAGTAAACGGGAAGTCGATCATCTTCGAGATAGACAACCTCTAGATCTTTCCATTTTAGCTTTTGTAGTTTTCCAGAGAGAAAGTCTTTAGCTCCCCCCTCGGCAAAACAACTAAAACCTATAAACAAGAGAGAAATCAAATAGATTAGATACTTCATTACTTCTTACCTTTTGCATGACGGTCCCAAATTGAAACCAAAATATACTTATCCATATTAAAAAGTGTCTTACACGATTTTTTCACTTCATCTGTTGTGATACTGTTGTAGATATCTAGTTCTTTTTTATAGTAAGAATAGTCACCAAACATATTCTCCCTCATTCCTAAAAAGTGTGCGATCCCTGCGTTCTTCTCTACCTCGGAAATATAACCGACTAAGTATTGATTTTTAGTTTTTTGAAGGCTTCTCTCATCAATCGCTTTATCGCAGACTTTAGAAATATCCTTCATAAGCATTTTTTCTACCTTTTTCAGGTTAACCCCTCTGAGTAGTTCACCTGATATCCAAAAAACGCCATTATACTTGAGGGTATAATTGGCTGCACTGATGGAGCTCATGAGAGGACGCTTGCCCATGACGTATCTTTGGTTCAAGTAGCTACTTTGACCCTGGCCTAAAATCGAAGCCAATATATCCCTAACAAAGCCCTCCTTAGTCCCTAGGGCATCTCCTGGAAAGCCCAACATAAACATTGGAGTTTTCGCCGTTCCATTTAATTTGATATGTCTTTTGTAACGTCCTTGATGCTTGTATAAAGAAGCCGTATTTTTCTCCTCTCTATACTTTTTCATTTTCTCGCTACTAGGAGAAAGAGGCCCAAATTTTTCTTTTACTTCTTTGTAAACCGCGTCTGCATCAACATCTCCTGCAATAACGATGATTGCATTGTCAGGCGTATAAAACTTTTTAAAGTAATCCATAACTTGATCTCTGCTTAGAGATTCCAAGTCTTTGACGTCACCGATGACACTGCCGCCGTAAGGAGTATTTTCAAATATGGCCCGCATAAATTCTAGGTAGAGTTGCCCTCGAGGACTATTCTCGTAGCGCATTTTTCTCTCTTCCATGATCACTCCTCTCTCCTTTTCAAAAGCAGCAGGAATAAGAGCGAGGCTGTTCATGCGATCGGCCTCCATATCAATAAGACGTTCAACCATGTTAAGGTCCCCACTTTTAGTTGGAAGAGACTCGTAATAGACCGTGTTATCAAAGTTTGTATAGGCATTGGTCTTACCGCCATTTCCTTCAATGGTCGTATCAAACATCCCTGGTCCGTACTTTTTTGCGCCTTTAAACATCATGTGCTCTAGAAAGTGAGTTGCACCTGTCGTCCCAGCCCCTTCATGCCTACCGCCAACATCGAAGAAAGTGTAATAGCTAAAGATCGGCAATTTGTGATTTTCGTGAACAAGCAGACGGAGACCATTCTTAAGAGTGAATTTCTTTACCTCCAGATTCATTTCTTCATCGGAGCTTTTAGATTCTTTGGCCGAAGATGATGCTTTTTGGGCATCAGAACTTTTTGACCCGAAGGCCATGACCCCCTGGGAGAGAAGGAGAACATTCAATAAGAGACAAAATTTAAACATTTTCATAAGACAACCAGCATCCTTGTGATTGAGAGTAGGTAAATAGAAGGATTATCTCTTTGAACTTAAAGTGACTGACTAAAGTTATCTAGCCCTCGCCACCCTAGGTCTTAGGTATCCAAGCTCGTACATGGTACTTTTTAGCCGTTTCGGTGGCAACCCAAAGTCTGCGCTTTTAGCCAGAGCAACGCAGCAATCGCCTTCTAAAGGCAATTTGAGTGCAAACATCAAAGACTCAATAAAAATCCCATAAGCCCCCTTATTTTCCCCTTTTTAAAAAGGGTAATATCCACTATATTCGCCTCGTTAGAGCAATATTTAAGACGCCTGAGGGGTAAAGTATTTCCTCAGACAAAGGACAAGGCAAAAATGAAAATTGGTGTACCCGGAGAAATTAAGAACAACGAGAGTAGAGTCGGCCTAGTTCCTTCTGGTGTTAGACAACTTGTCCAAGATGGCAACGAGCTCTTCATTGAAACAAACGCAGGCATGGGAATTGGCATTACCGATGAAGATTACATAACTGCTGGAGCTAAGATCCTTCCAAGCTTGGAAGCTGTATTTGAAACAGCTCAAATGATTGTCAAAGTTAAAGAGCCTCAGCCAAGAGAAATTGCTCTACTTCGCCCTCATCATATTCTTTATACCTACCTCCACTTGGCCGCAGACCGCGAGCTAACGGAAGGGCTGATGAAGTCAGGCTCTACATGTGTCGCCTACGAAACGATTCAGACACCTAACGGAGCTCTTCCTCTTCTTCTGCCAATGTCTGAAGTTGCTGGAAGAATGGCAACTCAAATCGGAGCCGCTTATCTGCAAAAGGATAAAAATGGAAAAGGCGTCCTCCTCGGTGGAGTGCCTGGTGTGAAAAGAGGAAAAGTAACGGTCATTGGCTGTGGCGTAGCTGGAACAAATGCAATAAAGATGGCCATGGGCCTTGGTGCAGATGTGACGGCAATCGATCTCAATGTTCACCGCCTCGCCGAAATGGATGACCTCTTTGATACCAGAATCACGACTCTTTTTTCTAACACTCAAAATATAGAAGAGGCCGTCATTCAATCAGACTTGGTGATAGGTGCCGTTCTTGTTCCTGGGGCGAAGGCTCCAAAGCTTGTGACAAGACACATGATTTCAAAAATGGAGCCAGGTTCTGTTGTCGTTGACATTGCTGTTGATCAAGGTGGTTGTATTGAAACTTGCAAGCCCACGACTCACGAAAGCCCAACCTTCTTGGTAGACGGAGTGACTCATTACTGTGTGGCGAATATGCCTGGTGCGGTTGCTAGAACTTCGACCTACGCCCTTACCAATGTCACTCTTCGCTACGCTCGAATGATTGCAAAAGTAGGAATTGAAGAAGCCTGTAATATGGATAGTGCTTTCAAGCTAGGAGTTAATATCTACAAAGGTAACCTCGTTTACGAGCAAGTTGCCGTAGATCTTGATCTCAAGTACACGCCCCTCAATATTTAAATAAAGCTTCAGGCCTCCCTTGTGGAGGCTTTTTTTTTGGAGACTCTTTATATGACGAAATATCTAAATTTTTTTATCTCTCTTTTTATTCTCTTTTCTCTTGGCAATCTCAAAGCTCGCGCGACCACTCCGATAACTTATCTAACATTCGATAGAGAGGATACAAGCAGTCACATTGTTTTCAACTTTATTACTGAAGGCACCGGCTCATCAACCACAGTCTACTACGATACGGTTTCACATGGAGACAAAACAGAGAAGTACTCTTTCAAAATAGCCTCTCGTGTAGAAAGTATAAGAGGAGTTGATCGTCGTTATCACCATGCCAGCGCTGAAGGCTTGAAGCCCGACACGACTTATTTCTTTATATACGGAGACGAGAGTCTTGGTTTATCCCAGGTCTATAAATTTAGAACACTCCCATCTGACGATTCACCGATAAGACTGATTATAGGTGGTGATATGAGTTCAAGTGACAAAATTGTCGAAACTGCGAAAGCTTCCATGCAGTCTAAACCTCACGCCATAATCATTGGTGGTGATATTGCCTATGCTAATGGGCGAGTCAAAAATGAATTGCGCTGGATAAATTGGTTTGAACAAATGAATCAAATTATGACGACAAAGGATGGTTTTCTTACTCCACTTATTCTGGCTATCGGTAATCACGAAACCTCGATCGGAACGGCAAATCCCTTCAATAGGGCCCCCTTCTTTTTTAAGCTCTTTCCTCAAAACGAGGATAAAAGCTTTTTTGCTCGTAAGCTTGGGGCCAACATTGGGCTCGTTGTTCTCGATAGTGGCCATATGTTTAGACATCAGGATCAGACTAAATTTTTGCGAGACAAACTCAAAGCCTTTAATTCTCTCAAACATAAAATTGCCGTTTATCACGCTCCCCTCTACCCTAACCACCGTCGCTATAGCGATAAGTGGGCCGCCCGCGGCCGTAAGTATTGGCAACCACTCTTTGATGAATATGGGCTAAGCCTCGCCTTTGAACACCACGACCACACCCTGAAGAGAAGCAAGATTATTAAGCAAAACAAGGTTGCAACAAAGGGAACGCTCTATGTTGGCGATGGTTGTTGGGGTAAAGATACTCGCTCGAGTAATCAGCGCTGGTATCTAGAAAAGGCTTCAAGCACTACTCATGTCTGGCAAGCTGAATTCTTAAAAGAGAACATTTATTTAAAAGCAGTTGGAAAAGACGGAGAGGTCTACGATAACATTTCTTTGGAGCAGCGAAAAAAGCGCACGATTATTAAAGAGCTCTCGCTCAACTAAAAAATGGCCCTTGCCAAAAAGGATTTACAAACTTAAGTTGCCACAAATACCAACATTGAATGAATAACAATAAATAACCTAAAGGGGTGCGAGAGCTGAGACCAGTTTAGACTGGAACCCTTTGAACCTGAACCGGCTAATACCGGCGTAGGAATTAGGAGCATCTAGTGATCACAACGTTCTCGTTTAACGTCTTTTTATTTACTTTTAGCGTTTCTTTAATCTTCAGTTGTTTTTCAGCAAGGGCATCTGATATTGAAGTCACGGCCAAAGGACCCGCCTATAGGAATCTTGATTCTCAAAACTCAGTGAGCTCCTTTGGACCTAGTGACCTCAGAGACAGAACGCACCTAGAACAGCAGATTGATCAAATCCCCAATTTGACAACAACCGGTGGTGTCTCAAGACCTCGATTCTTTCAAATAAGGGGTATTGGAGAGCGTTCCTCATATGAAGGTATGCCAAACTCCTCCGTTGGGATCTTGATAGATGACATTGATTACACCGGCTTCGGTGGCGTTTTAAGTTTGTATGGCTTGAGCTCTCTTGAGGTTTACAGAGGACCCCAGTCAAGTTCAGCTGGTCCCTCAGCTTTAGCCGGAATGATTTATGCTACCACTATTGATCCTCAAGCGGCAGGTTTAGAACTCTCTGCCGCGAGGTCCAACTTCAACTCAAACAGCTTTTCCCTACAAGCTGGTACCCAACAAAAGAATCACGGTTTAAGCCTCGTCGCTCAAAAAAATACGAGTGATGGTATTTATAAAAACACTTTCCTCAATAAAGAAGATTCTTCATCTTTAGACGAGGAGACCCTTAGACTTAAATATAAGTTTATAACTAATGATTTGAATGTGACAGCTGCTCTTCATTACTTCAATTTTGATAATGGCTACGATGTCTTCAATTTTGAGAACTCACGAATCACTCGAAGTGATAATCCCGGCCAGGACCGACAGTACACCAATGGACTCTCGTTTAATGTTGAAAGATTCTTTAAAAAAATGGTTTTAAAAACTATAGTCAGCGGTCATAAAACAAATACTCTCTACTCCTATGATGAAGATTGGGGCAATAACCCAGAATGGAATCAGCTGACAGGTTGGAATCAAGACTATGACTACAGAATTGAATTTTCTAAAAAAATAAAAACATTTTCACTTGAGCAGAAAATTGACTATCAAGTTGGGCAAACTCAACTTCAAGCAGGGCTCTACTTTAGAAACTATCGTGAAAACTTCACCGAAGTTGGGTTCAATGGAGATACGGAAAGAAAGAACATTAACGGTGTCTTTTCTCGTAAGAATGGAGCCTTCTATACCAAACTTGAGACAAGCCTTGGAGATTCACTGACCCTCTTTTCCGGGCTAAGAGTTGAGGCTTTTCGCTCAAACTACTCTGATTCTTTGCAAAATCGCTACAGTCCCGATGAAGAACTCTTTGGAGCTGAACTCGGCCTGAAGTCGACTCAAACAGCTAAAGGCGATTTCTATTTAAAGCTAGCCCGAGGCTACAAGGCAGGGGGAATTAATACGGCCGCGAATGTTCCACTTATCCGAAAAAGGTTCAATAGTGAATCTTTATACTCCCTAGAACTCGGTCACTCATATAATAAAAGCTCTACCTTTAGCACAAAGACAACCCTGTTTCTTATGCTTCGCCAAGACGTTCAGGTCAAAACTTCCTTTCAAGACAATCCCAGTGATCCTAGCTCTTTCACTTTTTACACGGACAATGCCACCAATGGACAAAGCATGGGCCTTGAGCATGAAGGTCGGTTTCAAATCTCTCCTTCTTATTCTCTTACTTTTCATTCCTCACTCTTAAAAACTCAATTCGGTGACTACACCTATGGTTCAAGGAACCTAAAAGGGCGAGAGTTTGCCCATGCACCGGAGTATGAAATCAGAGTTACACCGACTTGGAATATAACTAAAGCTTGGAGCTTGATGAGTACTTTGTACTCTCAAGATAGCTTTCTCTTTGGAAACTCACATGATCAAAAAGCGAAAAGCTATCAGAGCATTGATTTAGCCTTGGCTTATACCACCACGACAACAAGAGTTAGGCTTTCAATGACCAATGCCTTAGACGAGAGAAGAGAGACGAGAGGCTTCTTCTTCGGCAATAGACCTCCTTCCTTTAACGACGAAAGGTTTGTCCAAGTAGCACAGCCAAGAAGGGTCCAGCTCCAAATAGAGCTCAAGATGTTCTGATTATTCCAGGTACTTACCTTATCCTTACCTATAAAAAGAGTAAGTTTTTCTCAGTATATTGCAGCGCAGCTATTATTGAGGGATAAAGCCTCTGTAATGCACAATCAACGGAGAATCGTTATGAAACCCAACAAACTTATCAAAGCATCCCTTTGCTTAGTTCTCAGCACATTAACCTTTAGCGCTTTAGCTCACGGATCTCATGCTCAGCCTAAAGACTTAAGTAGTCGCAATATTGAGAACCTTCATAAAGGAAAAAAAGAAATTGTTATCACTATAGATGATGGGCCTACTCCTGGTGTCACCGAAGACATTCTAGACTCACTAAAAAAGTACAACGTAAAAGCGACTTTTTTTGCCGTTGGTACTAGAGCACAAGAGTATCCTGAAATTATGGCAAGAATAGTGAGAGAGGGACATCTTATTGGAAATCACACAATGACCCATCCTATGATTGGGGATATCAGTGGCTTTGGTAAGAAGAGAAAAATAACTCGCGAAATTCTAGGGGCTCATGAATTTCTTGAGACTTACCTTGGAAATAACACGCGTTTTTACTTCCGTGCTCCCGGAGCTTCATGGCAAAAAAGAGCCGCTGATATTGTCAACAAGTCAGATGTGGGCCCTAATTACTATGGACCAGTTCTGTGGGATATCGGAGGAAGTCTTGATAAGTCGCTTTTCAAAGTTAAAAGAGCTGCTGACTGGGGCTGTTGGAGCAAAGGCTGGTCGGTTAGATCATGTTTCAAAGGCTATGTTAATGAAACTGAAGAGAAACTTGGTGGAGTGGTCCTCTTCCATGATCTTAAGAGTAAGTCGGCAGAGCTTATCGATCGCTACCTTGAAGAATTCAGCTCACGTTCTGATTACAGTTTTGTTACCATGGATGAAGTTAAATTCTAATTCCAAGTACAAAACTCAGATATTACCAGCAGCTATCATAAAGGCCCGAGTGATCATATCTTGGGCCTCTTTAACTCCTCCAAGACAATTACTACTGCAAAAAGAAGGCTTTTAACGGTATGATAGAAAAAACTGATACTAAAAAGTATTTGCTAGGATGTTATGACAGGAAATAAAACGTTCGACACTATTTTACTAGGAATGGCTTCAGCAGCAACTGCAGCTGCTCTTGGTATTTTCGTCTATACTGAAATGCTTTACGAGCGGCCACTTCCCTCAGATGAAACTGAAAAAAAGGCTTTAATCGCAGACTCTCAGTCAGCATCATCACCAGAGAATTTTAAAATCGATAAAATGATTATTAACCTCAATTCTCAAACTTCTAGACTCCGATTTTTAGATGTAGAAATGTACTTTGTGCCGTACAAGTCTGATTACAACGAGACATTTAAGGCCCAGATATCTTACGTTAAAGACGCCATCATCGACATTACGAGTAATATGCAACCCGATGAACTTAACACAATTGCTGGTAAGGTCTTACTCGAAGAAAGAATTCGTAGTCGCCTAAATGACTTCTTCGGAAAGAGTTTGATTAAAGAAATTCTTTTTTCTCGCTTTGTTGTCCAGTAAGGTTAATTCACTATTAAAAACGAAGGAAAACGATGAGTAAATTAAAAGCCAAACACATTTTAGTTGAACATCAATTTGAAGCTGAGGATCTTGCCAAGAAAATGGCCGATGGAAAATCATTTGAAGAGCTTGCCATTGATTTTTCTCAATGTCCTTCAGGTAAAGAGGGCGGAGACTTAGGGGAATTTACGAAAGGTATGATGGTTAAACCATTTGAGGATGCTGTCTTGGCCCTAGCTCCTGGAGAGACTTCAGGTCCCGTTAAAACTCAATTTGGCTATCATCTTATTCACCGCTACTGAGAGTAGCTATAACTTGTAGTCCATTAGAACTTCTCTAAACTTAGCTAGAGTTTCTTGATAGTCAAAGAGAGCACTGATGCGTTTTTCTTTAGCATCTGCGGTGTTTTGCTCTCGTATATTTACAACGAAAAAATCACTAGCTCCAGAGCGAAACTTTCTCCTCTCCCCTTTTTCTAAAGTCTCGCCCAGTTCAACTTCTTGCTGAGTATTCTTTATAATATCTTTTGCGGCAGCTAACTTAATCGAGAGTTGAGACAGTTTCACTTTTAAGGAATCAGTTCTTAAGCGCATTTGATGCCTAGCCAGACGCATATTGGCCTTGTTCGCTGCTAGATCTCCTTTAATTTTATTTCTTTCAATGGGAATGTTGAAGCCCACGTAGACCTTGTGATCATTACCACGTAGTGTTTTCGAGCCATCTCCTCTATCTCGATTATATTCGTAATTAAGACGAAGCTCAGGCAAGAAGCGGGAGTCGAGAAACTGATTTCTTTTCTCTAAGCTTGCAATTTCCACTTGAAGGGATTTAAGCGAAAAGTTTTGCTTCAACAGACTATTCATATCGACATTTTTTTGCTCCCAGCTCACTTTCTCCATTTGGGCCAGCCCAGGGAGAAGCTCTCTGCCGGCCATCAAAGGGTTACCTTTATCATCTCTGTAATAGAGGGAAAGGTATAAGGCCGACATCTGAAGCTCAGCAGCGAGTTTCCTCAACTTTGTCATTCGCTTAACAATGTATTGTTTATTTTCAACTGCATAAATTTCAGCAAGATCCCCTTGCTTGATTCTTCGCTTAAAGCCGACTTGCCTTTTCTCTGCTAACTGCAGAAGGCCTTGAGCGACCTCAAGCTTTTGCCCAAAGGCTACCCACTGCCAATAAGCTACCGTTGCTTCTTTTTGAAGCTTCATCATAACTTCTTTTTGCTGCCACTGACTTTTCTCAAAATTAAGCTCACTAAGACCAAGTTTTAATCTTTTAGCATCAATAGAGCGATTTCGAAGCAATGCAACGGAGATACCGGCCATAAGCTCTCCATCATCTAGAGTAATATTTTTTCCCTCGTAAGTTGGAAAGGTCCCCTCTGAAACTTTGTATCCACCATAAATCTTTGAATTAAAGGTCTGAAGAGGCTTCTCTACCTTCCCCTTATAATAACTACTGGGGTAAACATCACTTTCGCGATTGTAGTAGTCAACCGAGAGCTCTGAATCAAACGCCCCTGTAGCCGAGCGCATTTTCTCTTCACTCATAACAATTTTTTGGGCGGCCATCAAAATCTTAGGAGCCTGCTTTCGTGTGCTCTCAAGCACCTGCTCAAGGGAAAGGCTCTTGGCAGAAATACTTTCAGCCCCGATTAAAGACAAAATTAAAGGTAAAAGAAAGCAAATATAACGGCTCTTCATTACTTATCCTTATCCTTGTCTTTTTTCTTTTTCTTTTTATTTTGAGGTGCCAGTGGGTTCGAGGTTTGCTGTACGCTAGGAGGAAAGCCATTGAACAGTCGCCATAACTCGTAGCCAAGCTTAACGGAATCAAGTAGCACCCAACCAACAACACGAGTTCCTTGCCGAAGAAATAATGATTTTGGCCATTCGACCTCTTCTTCGTCAGGAATAATCAGCACTCTAAATTTACCTTTTCTATTCACGGAAGGGTCGACACTAAATACAACTCCAGGAAAAGTACCTACGGCTATAGCAGGCCAGCCACTGAATTGAATTGCGGGCCACCCTTCAAATTGTAAGCGAACATGGCGCCCCGGCTGAACCAAGGGGAGGTCGTTTCCGTCGATGAAGATCTCTGCGGCAGGAGTCAAGTGCTCAGGAACAAAGACGGCCAAGGCATCGCCTTCAGTTACGAAGACAGAGCCACCTCCATGAAGAACACTTAAGACTGTCCCATTTCTCTCGGCCAGAACAAGTTGTCTTTGCTGTCTGGAAAACTTCACTTCGGCCTTCGCAAGAGAGGCCGCAGCAGAGGCTTCATCCGAAAGATACTTTTTATAGGTAATTTTAGCTTTTTCAAGCTTCAGCCGCGAGCTCAAGCCTTCTTTAAAAAGTTGAGTCTGCCTTTTGTAATTTCTCTCCGCTGTTTCACTGGCCATTTTAGAAACTTCATATTTTTGAAATACGGCATCTCTTTCAATTTTTAGTCTCTCTACAAAGTTCGGGTCATTATCAACAATCTCGACAATCGGATCCCCAATCTTTACCTTATCCCCGTCTTTCACAAACCAATTATTGATTCGTCCTTGCACGGGAGCATTCACATATTGAACTCGGTCATTCGGATCTATCGCCGTAATTCGCCCAGCTCCCATTGAGGTTTGCTGCCAAGGCGTAATTGATAAAACAATCGTAATAAAGACGATGGAGGAGATAAGTAACGTCGTAAACGTTTTTTGCCACGTAGGGATTTCATTCAATTGTAAGCTCTTAAAGCACTCTTTCTCTAAGTTTTTCATGAGTTACTTCCTTCAACCTGACTAAAGTTCAAAACCTCATCAAAGGCTGAACTAAGATCACTCTGACCTGAACTCCAAACGATCAAACCAATTCCCTTCTTTTTAACCATCTCGATCACTTCTTTTTGAAAACTCTGCGGTAAGAGGTGAAAGAGCGAAGAGATAATAAGCCAATCTGGTTTTTGCAGCATGACCCTTCCCAACTCTAAGCGAGTCGACTCTCCCCAACAAAGAGTAGGAGTCCCCGGGTAGAGTAGAGTCTCTTTTCCGTCCTTTAACATACTAATTTTTTCTTTTAGGCCTACAAGCTCTATAGCTTCGTTTATTTCGGATTCACTGATATTTTCATGACCCCAAGAAATGTTCTCATGAAAAGTTCCTTCAATAATACGCGGAGATTCTAAAAGGTATATTCGCTCTCTAAAGGAAACCGGAGAAACAAAAGCTAGATCAGTATCTCCATAAAGCAAATGACCTGTCTCCGGCTCCAGGTGGCCATGGATGATTTTTAAAAAAGTTCTTTGGGTAGCATCAACATCTTCATTCAGTAGATAACTCTTTCCTGCTGTAAATTTTTGATTGAAAACATAGCTCGCATTATTATAAGTAATCTTGACCTGCTCAAAGTGAATGTCTTTGCTCCCGGCACTTAATGTCACCGTATTGGTCTCATCCTCTTCATCCAAAACCTTAAAATCGGCTATTTTATCGAGGGCGGCATTTAAATCGTAAAGAGATTCTAAATACCCCCCTGCCTTCGCGAAGCCCGAGAGAATGATGGCCACGACAATTTCTGCTGCCACTAGCTGGCCTAAGGTTAGTTGCCCTTCTATGACTAAGAAGCCGCCGAGTCCTAGGATTATCGCACTCATAAAAGCGTAGAGGCACAAAAGAATAATGATCTGCCGAAAGAGATAACTAAAGTGCTTTGTTCTCTTTTCTAAATATTCATTTATTTTCTTTTCCGTCTTTTTGTAGGCAGCAACTCGTCCTTTTTGAAAGTTAAAGAGAGTATTATTATCGGCAAGCTGTTCAAGCCAAGCGGCAACTTTATACTTTGCCTTTGATTCCAAAACAGCAGTCTCAAGCGCCCGAGGGCCATAGAGAAACCATACCATTGACAGTGAGCCTATTAGGATTAAATCAAAAACTAAAAAGTAGGGGTGATAAAAAGCAAGAAGTAGCATTCCCGTAATTGTCTGTAACAAAAGAGTGAAGCCATCAACAAGAAGCTTAGCCCCTTTTTTTTGAACAGTCATAATTTCAAAATAACGATTAACTAAATCTCCAGTATAAACAGAGCTCAAACTAGAGGCCTTGGCCTTTAAAATTCTTGTAGAAATTTCTACTGTGTTTCTCGCATAGAAATGTCTTTGAAAATATTCAATCGCCAGATCTTGAAGTCCTCGTAGTATCCCTGAGAAAACGAGGAGCGACAGAAGTAAAACACTCACGACGATCAGCGGCTGCTTGAGAACCGCAAAAGTAACGGTATTCACCAAGGCCTGCACAGAGATCGGTATAGCCAAACTCAGTAAACTTATTCCACAAGCGTAAGTAAAACTGACGAAATAGAAATTTTTCTCGGGCTGGAGCATACTGCTCCATAGTGACCAACCTGTGGGCTTCACAAAAGTTGAGTTCGACACTTTATTCACAAAGAGCTCCAATATTTCTAAGACCTTAAAATGTTACCTCTCTAAAATAACGCCTAAGAGATTAGTTGGCTAATCCCCCGTCAAAATTCTTTTGATCGGAATTCAATCGGGAAGATGTTCATCAGTTTTTATGATTGATAAGTCGCTTTTTCCTCAAATATTACACTCCTTAGCGCCTCATATTTCTGCCGTAATAATCCCCACCCCACCACCTTTGAAACAAGGTAGTGAAGCTCTAAGCCACCGAATCTACAAGGCTATTCTGGAAAAAAGCCTAAACAGGACTCTTTTAAGCGGATAAAGGGTTAAAATTAAAGCATTCCAGAGACAAGTTTTTTAGTATTTGGACGATAAGGAAGGCATGAGTAAGAGGAATTTACATCCATTTATTAATATCGCCTCAAGATCGCTAGTTTCAGCGTCTATAAGCTTGTGCCTGCTTCTATCCTCTTGCGTGCCTTCTCAAAGCGCACGTTCCATTCGAGAAAAATCAACAGCAGGGGCAACGAATCCAAATGAGAACAATAACATTTCTGGAGGCGACAGTAATGCTGGACCAGACGATGGAGACATCGGCGGTGTTGTCGTCGAGGGCACCCTTACTTCGGGACGATCGGAGCTGAGGCATATAGTCGATCCCTTTTCAGGCACGTTTAAAACGAAAGTAACCATCCCTAAAAACTATAAGGGAATGCTCTATCTATCAGGTCTCAATATTCCCTCCTTAAACGACAGAGAGATCTCCGTGCGTTTTCGCTTCGGCCGTGAAAAAGAAGAAAAAATTATCCCCGCAACAATCGGTAGAGCTCCAGGGATTACTCCTCAAACAGATATTCAAGTATTGATCCTTGATCTTGAAGATCAGCCCTTTCGCGATCTCCGCTTATTTTACGATCTCTTTGATTACAACGAGTACGATACCGACAACGATGGAATTGAGTTTGGACCTGGGGATAACTTATCTGCCCCGACCAATGACGTAAGAAATGCTGGTCTTTATTGTCGAGGCTTAAAGCTTGAAGACGATCCAACATTCTCAATCAGCTCAACCAATAATAGATGTGACAGCGCCGGAGAAACTTGCCTCTACGCTTATGCCAGAATTAAAGATGCAGGACTGAGTTTTTTAAACAGTGGTAGCCTAACGGCAATAACCCCTACAGAGCCCCAGCTAGACGTTATTGGTGGAGGCTACGCCAATCAATCTCAAGCCGAGCTTCTGAAAAAGTGCTTACCTGATATAGATAATAGAAGCAGTGTTGAAAACGTACTCCAAGCGAGCACTTCGTCCTCATCGACCACAAAGGTCGCTTATGGAGACAGTGTTTTTGGTACTTCTTTTACTTACCTAGGGCCTTACCGAACTCTTGCGAGAGATCTGTGGGAAATATCGGGAGAAGCTGTCTTCAGTGATCTCTCAAATACCGCCAACAGCCCAACAGGACTCTTTCAAGCAGTTCTTAACAATGCCCCTACAAACACCTTGGTGAGCCCAAACGCCAAAGCCGAAGCCGGAATGAAGTCCTTTCTCTTTCCAAGAGCAAGTAAAATGGATCTTCAAGCGGGTGTCGAGTATATAGGCTACACAGACCTTTCAAATCAATTAACGGCCGAGCGCTCAATCAGAACCCTGGTCGCAGCTGGTGAAACCGAGTTTGTGGACGGCTGTAACACTAGAGTCACCAATACTTATGAAGTTAATAATGAAGGTATCTCTAGTTGTAATGTAACAGGTACGATCGACCTCATTACAACGGATACGACCACAGGTGAAGTGGTTACTTTAACTTCCTCTAACTCTATCAAGCTACAACTGAGTCGTTTCAGCGATACAGACTTCCAAGGAAATGAAGTTAATTTTTCTGCCCTTAAAAGCTGCTCAAGCTCCAATGCATGCGGATCTAATGAGTGCTGCTTCAATGAGAGATGCTGGTCGAAAGATCTTGTAAGCCAGTGCTTGGAAGACTCTCCAGGAGAAGGAAATCAGGGCCTTGGCAGCACATGCAATTCAGACTATCAATGCACGAGTCTTTGTTGTTCAGGAACAACAGGAACCTGCGAGCCCCATAACCCAGGAGAAGGAAACTTCTGTTCTAAATCCTCTGGTCAGCAATGTGTAACTAAAGAGTTTTGCAAACAAGAAAATATTCCCCAGTGCTTCATTGTCAAAGAGGGCGTCAATGCTCAAGGACAAACAAGCTGTACCTTGCGCTGCTATAATGTGCCGACCTTCGGCGAATGCACCGGCACTGGCATCTGCATCCCTCCCACGGCGCCCGCGGTACCAACCTTTGATCCGGCAAACCCCGACTGTTCAAATGCCATCGATCCACCGACGAACCTGTAGACGTTTAAGAAAGGCGACAAAGCACCTCCTCCTATCATACAATGAGGCATGCTAATAAAGACTATCCTTTCTCTAGGCATCCCTCTTTTCTGTTTGAATACCAGCGTTCCCTTGGCTCAAACTCAAAAGAATAAAAGTATCGAGCAACTCTATCTTCAATACTCCTCAAAGAGCTTTATAAAAACCGAGAGGGAGAGAGAACTTAAGCATGCCGCTCAAAAGAGAATAGAGGCGATTCTCCATTACCAAGCGCAGGCTCAGGTCATAAGCCTAAAAAAAAGCCTCTCACCTGAGCTCAAGAGAGCAAGAGAAAAAAGAGAGAGTTTTGTTTCATTGCAGAAGCTCCTCAATAAAATATCACCTGTAAAAAACTAAAATAAATAAAGGATTATTAATGATTCCCGAACTAAGCGACTGCATTCTCGACCACATAGCGATTGCCGTAAACTCCATTGAAAAAACTAAAAAGGTCTATGAAGATATAGGCCTCTCTTTTAACGAAGAGCGAGAGATCGTCAAAGAGCAAGGAGTCACAACGGCCTTTGCTCTCATCGACAAGAACGCGCACATAGAGCTTCTTGAGCCCTTTGGAGAGAATGGTCCCATTCATAAGTACCTTGAGAAAAAAGGTCCAGGAATTCATCATATTTGCTTTAGGGTTAAAGATATCGTCAAAAAATGCCAAGAGTTGACCGATAAAGACTATATCCTTTTGAATCCGTCCCCCGTGAAGGGAGCAGGTGGTTGCCTCGTCAATTTCCTTCATCCTAAAAGTACGGGCGGTGTTCTTATCGAGGTCTCACAAAAAATGGGAGAGAGCTAAGTGAATATGCAGTTTCCGACATTAAGTCGAGTCAATAAAATCCTTGTCATCACATTCACCGCCCTGTTTTTGATAAACTCTGTTGTCATTCAGGCGGCCCAGACAAACCTTATCTATTTCCTTGGGCTAAGTGCTGGAGGCCTGCTACAAGGCAAGTTCTGGACACTCGTAACCTATGTCTTCCTACCTCAAGGGCTGATGGAACTTATTTTCGAATGCCTGATTTTTTGGTTCTTTGGAAGTGAGCTCGAAAAAACTTGGGGAGAAAATCGCTACTGTCAGTTCCTGGGATTCACTCTACTCGGGGCAGGAATAGTTTATGCTTTAATAGGTCTTGTCTTTTTCCAAGGCACCAATCTTTACATGTACCCCCTATCCGGTCCCGCCGGTGTTGCTTCTACCATGTGTGTCGCTTACGGCGTTTTATTTCCCAAAAGGACGATGTACTTCTTTATTTTTCCCCTTCAAGCGAAGTGGTTTGCTTTGATTACTGTAGGTATGAATCTCTACAGAGGCTTCTTTTCTCCGGGGGCCATTTCTGCTTGGTCACAACTTGCGGCTATAGGAGTTGGCGTTGCTTGGATGATGGCCGTTTCTAATCCAGAGCTAAAAAACCTCCTTAAGCAGCTTTTTTCCAAAATGGGCTCTTCGACCGACCGCAACCGAAGCGTGGCAAAAAAAAGGAAAAAAGGTAAGAATATTAGTCATTTACACATAGTGGAAGACCCGGGAGCTGAGGATGATGATCCGCCACCACCGACCTACCACTAGGCTAGACAAGTCCTTAATGTTAGTGCTAATCTTCACCCTTTAAAACTGAATACAATCCAATGAAGGGGAAGTCATGCGTTTGGCCCGTGCTTTAGATGATAAGAAATACGATGTTCGACTGAGAGATAAGCTTGTTGCTGACAAGAAGCTTGAAAGAAAAGACGTTGAAACATACATGAAAGACCTTGAGGACGATACAACTCGCTCCACCACGACTGGTGAAGTAGAAGAAGGTCACTCACCTTCCTAAATTTAAAATCAAAGATAAAGAAATCAATTATCAAGCCTTCCCTTTTGTGGAAGGCTTTTTTTTAGTAAAAAAACACAACAGACAGGCGCAAAGATGAAGCAAACTACCGAAAATACCGGTTTGAACTTTAACGCAACTCAATTTTTAAAAGCTCGGGAACTCGCTTGGTCTGGACTCCAGCAGTTGGCCGGGACAATAAAAGCTGGAGACACAGAGGATAAAATTCAGAAACTTTATCTAGATTTTTTTCCTCAGCAGCAAAGGAGCTGGCATCCTCCAAAGATTAGATTTGCAAAAGATACAATGTGCTCCTTTCGTGACAAATCTCTTTATAAAGCTCCCCTAGAAAAGGGAGACATCTTCTTCTTCGACTTTGGGCCAGTATTTCATGAGCATGAAGCAGATGTTGGTGACACCTTTTGCTTAGGAAATAATGACTTCATCAACCCTGCAAAAACAATCTTTAACAAGTGTCAAAACTTATGGTCAGAATCTCGCTTGTCAGGAGTGGCACTCTACGAAAAAGCCTGTGAGTTCTCTAACGAACAAGGCCTCACTTTAAATGTTAAAATGCATGGGCATAGACTAGGAGATTTCCCTCATGCCCTTCATCATAAAGGAGCACTCGGAGAATTTGAGGCTTGTCCTAAGCAGCTGCTCTGGGTACTAGAGATTCATGTTTTAAATTTAGAAAATCAGATTGGCTATTTTTTCGAAGATATCTTACAGGCTTAAGCAGACTTCTCCTCCACAGGCTGAGTAAAGTCCTGAGGGAAACTCTTCTCTAAGAGACCCAGCACGTAGAAGACAACGAGCAGTTCACCAAAAAGAAAGAGAAGCCCATCAAAAGGTGCTAACCAGAGGGACCATATGGATTTAAGCTCTCCTGTTAAAAGTAAGCCTATTCCATCGGGAATAAAAGGGACAATAGCCGTAATTAGAATAATAACTAAAGCCGTGAACTCCTGCCCCCTTGAGAGTTCGTGGGAGAGCATAAATGTGCGCCCCTTGTAGCCAGGATAGAGAACACTGAGAAGTGGGGCAAAGTAAAAGCGAATTCCACAATAAATACCGGGTAAGACTAACAGGCATAAAGAGATCATTACAGTAATAACATAGAGGATGGCCTGCAAAAGATAGCCAGGACTTAACATTAATGACTCTCCAGTGAGAGCTAAGAAGCCGATTCTTCGCCGGTGAAACTTATTACTTATGAAGTGGATAAAGACGACGGAGTAGAAAAGAATAAAAAGCTGAAAAAATATTTCAATGACTCTTGAGTTCTCAGCACTTCGTTGTCCAATCTGAGACTGAAAAAAATAATTTAAGGCGTCCGCAAAGACCAAGATAATCCAGAATAGAGCAATACTTCCTTTATGCCCTGAGACGAATTCTTTCGCCCTACTAAATGCCCTCGAAATCTCGACTCTAGAAAGACTCAAAAGTCCTCCTCTCCTTATTTTTTCTTACTCGTGGAAGCTCGAACACCTTGTTGTGAAAAGAGATATAGACCCCCGGCCCTAAAATTTTAGCTGCAAGAAGTGCCTCGGTGATATTTTGATCACTGTCGGAGTCTTCAAAACCCATGGGCTTCATTGCCCCAGTGAAAACAATCGCGGCCGCCAACTCGGGGCTTCCATTTAGCTTGTCAAAAATAATTCCCGCCGTTTTGGCCATGGTGTCTGTTCCGTGTAAAACAACAATCGGCATTTTTTTATGAAGATGACTCTCTATTGTTTTTAAAATCAGCGTTCGGTCATAGTCGGTCATGTGCAAGGAGTCTTTGGCCATGATCGCGAAGACGTGAATTTTAGTCATTGGCAAGCGCAAGCGATTGATTATTCTATCTCGAATTTGACTCTCTCTATTGGCGAGTGAGCCATCAAACTCGTCGTATGTTTTTTCGATCGTACCGCCAGTCGTTATAACTAAAACATCAGTTATGTCTTCTGGACGACCAAGCTTTTGACTGACCACGTAATACCTTTCTTTTTAATCTCTTACGACTATCTATCCCAAATCTTGCGCCAAGAAAAGAATCAGGTAAGTTTTCACCTTTTTTATTGAGTAAATTCACTCTGCTTACCCTTGACGGCCGTGATATCGAGCCCATCTTACGGGTGAACATTTTTTATTATCTAAAACTTTTAAAGACTAAAAAACAGGAGTTTTTCCCATGAGCGAGAGAAAAGGCACTATTTCCGTCCAAACCGCAGACATTTTTCCTATTATTAAAAAGTGGCTCTATTCCGAGCATGATATTTTCCTAAGAGAGCTCGTCAGTAACTCGACTGATGCCATCACAAAAAGAGCAACCCTGGCCCGTACTGAAAATGTAGAGATACCAGCCGGTGAAATCACCGTAACGGTAGATAAAGAAGCAGGAACAATTGTCATTAACGACAACGGATTGGGCATGAGTGAGGAAGAGGTCGAGAAGTACCTAGCTCAACTCGCTTTTTCTGGAGCAGAAGAGTTTGTCCAAAAGATGAAGGATGCTGGCGAAGAAGCAGATATGATCGGTAAATTCGGTCTTGGGTTCTATTCCGCCTTTATGGTTGCCGATAAGGTTGAAGTTGAAACTCTTTCATGGAAACCAGGCTCAACAGCAACAAAATGGATCTGTGAAGGAGATGTTGATTATACATTTGCGGCCTCAACTAAAGAAGAGGTAGGCACAGAGATTACCCTTCATATCAACGAAGAAAGTAAAGAGTTCTTAGGTGTCTTTAAGACATTAGACGTGCTCCGAAAGTATTGTGATTTTATGCCGACAAAGATCCAAGTCATCGACGCCGTCGTCACGACCAAAGAAGATGGAACCGTCGAGGGGCCTAAGTCTTACGACGTCAACGAGACCAAGCCACTTTGGAAAAGAGATCCAAAAGAATTAAAGGATCAAGACTATCTTGATTTCTATAAGAAGCTCTACCCTAGTGACCAGGAGCCTCTATTTTGGTTACATTTAAAAGTCGATCACCCCTTTACGTTGGAGGGAGTGCTTTTCTTTCCTAAAGTTAATCCTAAAATGCCATTTAACGAGAAGAACATCCGTCTCTACTCTAAACAGGTTTTTGTCTCTGATAATGTTAAAAATATTATTCCTGAATTTCTCTCTCTCTTAAAGGGAGTTATTGATTCAACGGATATTCCCCTTAATGTCTCTCGCTCGTCTTTGCAAGGCGACCCCAATGTTAAGAAAATCTCTAACTATGTGGTAAAGAAAGTCGCGGAGTCTCTGAAGAAGCTTTTCAATAAAGACAGAGAAAAGTATGAAAATATCTGGAGTGACTCTGGATTATTCGTTAAGTATGGCTGTGTCAGTGACACTAAATTCGATGAAGCCATGCGCGAGCGAATTATTTTTAAAAACGCAGACAACAGCTTTGTCACCCTGCCAGAATATAAAGAATCTATTCCTGAAGTATTTAAAGAAAAGGTGGGAGATAAAATTCTCTATTTTGAAAAGGATAAAGTTGATCATGCAGTTAAAAATCAACTTAAGGAAGCCGGCCTCTTTGCTCTAGAAATGGACGAGTATATTGACCCGCACTTTATGCAACACTCTGAAATGCACAAAGTTGGCGAGCAAGTCTTACAATTCGCTGCTATTGATAGTGAGATCGGCAATCTACTCGAAACTGAAAATGCAACAGAAACAGATATCATGGTCAAAGATCTCTTCACCAAGATTCTAGTCGGTGAAAAGAAAGAAGAAGACCCGAAATCCATGGATGTTGAAGTTCAAAAAATAGTAGGCGCCAAGGCTCCCGCTTACTTTAAAGTTGATGAGCAAATGAAGCGCTTTCAGAAAATGGCTCAAAGTATGGGGCAAACTGACTCCCCCTTTCCTCTGAAAAGAACCCTCGTCATTAATCCGGCAAACGCCTTGATTCAGAACGCTCTTAAAATTCACGAGTCTGGAAAAAATCAACAACTGGTAGAAAGACTCGTTCACTACGTCGGAGACCTTGCAAGCATCTCTAGTGAAGGACTAAAGAATGAAGACAAGGAACAGTTCGTAGAAAGAAGCCAGGCTTTAATTCAGGAACTCACAGGACAAATGGGTCAATAGAAAGCTTTAAATGGTGCCCCATCTAATTGAGATGGGGCTTTTTTTATGAAAAAACTAATCCTTGCAAGTACTTCTCCCTATCGCGCTGAACTTTTAGAAAGACTAGGCGTACCCTTTGATAAGATAGACTCTCTGGTCGACGAAGACTGCTTTAAAAACAAAATTGAAGATCCCCATCAACTCGCTAAGACCCTCGCTTTTGAAAAAGCAAAAGCCGTATTTACGAAGTACCCTGATAGCTATGTGATTGGCGGTGATCAGATTCCTCTCTTTGGCCCAAATCAAAGATCAAATCAAAAAGCCATGATTCTTGGAAAACCAGGGAACTACCAAAACTGCGTCTCTCAGCTTGAGCTCCTTGAATCGCATACTCACCAACTCATAACCTGCACCTGCGTCCTGGGACCTGATTTCAAAGAAGAATTTGTCGAGATAACGAGCCTACAAATGAGAAAACTTGAGCGTGAGGAAATAGAGCGCTACGTAAAAAAAGAGAAGCCGTATTTTTGTGCTGGCTCTTACAAAATAGAAAATATTGGCATAAGCTTATTTGAACAAGTTCAAACTAATGACTTCACATCAATCATTGGCCTTCCCCTTATGCAGCTCAGTAAAGTACTGAGAAAAGCTGGCTTTCGGCTCCCATAGCCGACTATTTTACCCTGTCAAAAAACAAAATCCTCACAAAGTTTAACCTTAACTGGTCTTTCGACTCGGTCTTGCGAGATGATACCCTTACGCTTTATTAAAACCGCATCCAAGGACGGATTGATGGGAACGAATACTAAATTAGCTGTGTTTCTTTTTTGCCTCTCGTGGCTCTTCTCTCTTCAAGCCGGGCTTGAAGACGTTGCCTACTATCGTGAGCACTTACCTTCAATTCATAAAGGGCAAAACAGCGAGCTCAAAGATGCCTTAAATAAGGCCATCAACAATCAAAAGGTTTTAAGTTATAAAAGTGCTCGTCGCTACATATTTGGAGAGCTTTTTTTAAAAATAAGTGCTGGTAAAGCTCAAGTGATTGACACCTACTGCGAAGAGACCTTTGGCTCAAGTGTTGGTGTCGGAACAGGAAGAATCCCCAATCATCAAAAAGTAAATTGTGAGCATACGTGGCCACAAAGTCGCTTTAATTCTAATCAGAGTAAAAGTGCCCAAAAGAGTGACCTTCACCACCTCTTCCCCGTAAAATCTCAAGCGAACTCCACAAGAGGAAATATAGAATTTGCCGACGTACAAGGCGAGCGCCTACCAAGTTGTAGGGCTTCCAAGAGAGGCTCAGATATCAACTCAGGAGTCTCTGCTTTTGAACCACCAAAGAGTCACAAAGGCAACGTTGCCCGAGCACTCTTTTACTTTTCTGTTCGCTACAAAACGAAGATTACTGCCCGCGAAGAAGTCCACTTAAGAAATTGGCACCGGCTTGATCCTGTCGACGATGAAGAAGCTAAACGTCATGAAAGAATCTATGAAATTCAAGGCAATCGTAACCCCTTCATCGATGATCCTGATTTAGTTGACCAGATCCGCGATCTTTAGGACAATTTCAAAATAAGCTTAATAACTTGAGCCTAAGGCGAGCTTGGTCATGGACGATACAAAATTTGGCATCCGCATTTTTCTGCTATTCTTTGCGGTTATTCTACTTGTTAATCTCTATATGTTTCAGGGGCTCTTTCACGCCCTAGCTTTTGCGGCCATAACAGCTGCTTCTTTTTATCCACTTCACTTGAGAATAAAAAAACGCTTTAAGCTCTCAAAAGAAATTGCAGCCTCAATTACAACTCTTATGGTTGTGCTTCTACTGGTCATTCCTCTCATTTATATTGTCTTTCAAGTCTCTAAAGAGGGGGTCAATCTTTATGCCAACATTAGGCAAGGCCTGTCCATAGAGCAAGTCCAGGAGTTCTTTTATGGCAATGGTGCCCTTGCAAGACTTCTCTCTGACGTGGCAGGAATCGTTGGAATTGACCTGGACCTTAAAGAAGCTTACCAAGCTCTCCTAGTCAAAGCTCAAAGCTATTCAGGAAAAGTGCTGGGAACTGTGAATGCCATGATATCTGATACCTTGAATTTCTTTTTTCAATTTCTCATAATGATTTTGGCTTTATTCACGTTGTTTGTAGAAGGCGAAAAGCTCAAGGCTTTTATCTTTAAACTAAGCCCTCTGCCTGATGACCAAGAACAAATGATATTGGAAAAATTTTCTCAAATGAACTTTGTTACTTTGATATGTAATGGCATCGGTGGTCTTATTCAAGGCGGAATTGCCGGTGTTGCCATGGCAGCGGCTGGCTTTAGCTCTGTCTTTCTGTGGTCAACAGTCATGGTATTACTGGCCTTTATTCCTTTGGTGGGTATTTCGATTGTGACAATTCCAGCATCGATCTATCTCCTACTGACTGGAGATGTGACGACAGGAGTTATCTTCTTTATTGCGACCACGTCTATTGCCTTGATTGTCGAGAATTGGTTCAAGCCAAAATTCATGGGATCTAAGATAAAAGTGAACCCTCTGCTTCTTCTCTTTTACATTATTGCCGGAATGGGAACCTTTGGGATGGCGGGGATATTCTACGGACCTATCGTCTGTATTCTCTTTTTGACCATGGTTGATCTCTTCGAAACACATTATGTTGAAAAACTAAGCTAAGTACTTTCTCTTAGCTTGCCAACGCCACTTTCATAAGAGTTGTCTTCGGCTCTATTTTTAATACTTCACGAGCTTTAAGTTGCACTTCTTCGTTATTAAGAAAATTGTCATAGTCCTCTTGAGTTCTCCACTGTGCATAGTTAACGACCCGCTTTTTATCGATGGAAATATGTAAATTCGCTGATACGAAACCTGGCTGTAGTTTTACAGTATTAAGAAGAAACTCTTTTATATTCGCCACATGCTCATCGACTTGATCGGGACTAACGTCAAAGACGATTAGAACTGTAAGTAAATCTCTGTATTGATCAATAACGGCCATCCTCTCTCCTTTTGAAACCTTATCCTTATTTTCGGAAGTTAAAGAAAGCCTCTTTAATCTCCTTTCAAAGAATACAGAGTAAAGGCTACATTCTGCTCTATTATGGGGAGTTCGAGGTCTCTCTTATAGGAGAGAAAAGAAGTTGGTTGTTTTACCTCTTTCTCTGGAAAAGACTTTGTCACAAAGAAGCTGTTGCGAGCAACGCTCACAACTCCAGAATCCAAAAGGGTTTGAGAAGCTGACGCTTGTTCTAAAGATTTATTAAAGGCATTTAGATAATAGCGACGATGCTCACCATTGAGACCAGCGGCCGCCCCCTCTAAAAACTCAACAGACCTCGAAAAATGAAGAGAAAGAGCGATATTAAAAGAGATGATCATCATAAAAAAGAGAGCCTTATTAGGCCTTAAAAAAGACAGACCAAACACCATTAGAATTCCCGCCGGTATCAAGTCCCTACTTGAAATATCTCTATAGACTAAAAAAAAGACAAAGAAGCCAGCCGCAGCAACGAAGGAGAAGATCGTCTCCTGGGGCCACTGGGTAGGAGCACTAAAAAAACCAATGCCAAGCACCAGAATGAGTCCAAGAAAGCCTAGTGATCTCAGTCGAAGAAAAAATTCCCAACTGTCTCCAACAGGATGATCAAAAATAAGAAAGAGAAGAACACCTAAGCTAATAAAAAGAAACAAAACCTCTACTTGTTGTAATCTCCTGATCCTTTGAACGCGACCTTTTAGAAAACTAAAAAGTGGCCACCCTATCAGGGGATAAAAAAGTCCTATCCCTAGCAAGAAAGCTGCGGTTTGATTCAAGTGAGCAAAACTTTCGCTCCAGCTAGGGAGTCTCCCTTGGGCCGCTAAGCGACCAGGGTTCCAGCTATCACTAAAAGAGACGACAAGGAAATGGGCAATAAGGAAAATCAAGCCTGGAAGAAAGTAGATAAAGTGCTTCAGGCGATATCTAGAGAGTAAAAGTCCAGAGGGTAACAGCCCAATAAGAAAAGCAAGGCTACTCTCTCGCCAAAGAAGTGCAATGAAGAAAATCACCCCACACAGCTTAAAGTCTCCTCGCTTGAAGAGTCGCCATATCAAAAGTCCAAGAAATCCCTGAATAATTTCGGGATACAGGAACGTTGAATGAGTAAGAAAAGTCGGATGTAACAAAAGAAAGAGACAACAGAAGTACTGCCACAGTTTATTAGGCCAAAAACAGACAATCACCAACCATAAGCCTAGGACATGAAATAGCCGTAAGCCCATCATTCCGAAGGGACTAAGACTCCAGTGAAGAAAACTCACTAGCGGAGGGTGACCAAAGAAGTGAGCCGGTTTATAAAAGATAAAATCAAAAAAGTTCGCCGAAAGATGAGCTCTATGAAAATAAATAAACTCATCAGAGAAAACACCCGCACTAACGCTGGTGTAAAAACTAAAAAGCAACCAAACTAAGGAGGCCGCTAAAAAGGCAAATTGAAAAGAGTTCTTTCTAAGTGAATCCACTTACTCAGTGTAATACTGAAAAGAGGCAGAGAAAACCGCAAAAGGGCCCCAAGCGCAACAACCCCTGAGGCCCTTAACTTCATCCTTGAAATTTAATCATTCATCCTTGATTGATTTATTCAAAACTTAAAGATTCAGTGAGTTTTTCGCTGTTTTTATTCCGTGTCCATCGTCATTGAGCTTGAGCTGAATGACATTCGCTCCGTGCCCGTTAGCGAGACTGGTTCCTAGAGTATGGGAGCGTTTCTGATAAGGGATATGCTGCTCAGTGTGCTCTTGTTCTTCTTTGCATGTGATGCACTGGGTGGCCGTTGGTCTCGCAAGGAGTCTACCTGTTCCGATACCTTCGCCACATTCTTCACAGTCACCAAATTCACCACTTTCTATCTTCTTAAGAGCTAATTTAACTTTTTTAAGAAAGAAGCCCTGACGACCTTGTATTTTTAGGGCCAGCTGCTGATCTCTGTTTCCCATTGCCTGATCGACAACATCTCCGCTGTTATCAGGTGTAAGCGCTTCTGCAAGGAGATCATCTCCAAGAGCGGCTTCATTTAAGATGTTTGTGAAGAGTTCTTTGAATTGGTTGAGTTGCATCTTTTCCATAGCTTGTTACTCCATCTTTTATTGGGTTAGTCGTTTTTCCTAAACTTAAAGCTTCATGCTTTGGGCCTTCCTGGCCATTTCTACCTAGTCTTGGAGCAAGCTCCGTGCCATAAATGAAGATATATAAAAACAAGTACTTACCGGCTTGTTTAGGGCCGCCAAAGAGTCCCTATTGGCATATTGTCCCCAGCCTTTTTGACTCTAGCCAGCAAGCTTTTCAGATGAGAGGCTAAATCCCAATTAAATCTCTTGAATGAATAGAAACGTGACTTACCCCTATTTCCCACCAATAAAAGTAAAACTAAGAAATAAAAAATAAAGTCTCTAAATGAAGTCTACCAGCCAGTCCAGCGAAAGCCGCCCTCATCCCAAAGGTCGATGAGAACTTCAGAATATCCCTGAGTCGTTATTTCAAACGTACTTCCAACTTGCCAGCTAACGTCAGCATTGACGTCCATGCCCGCGCTCAGTGCTTGTGCCTCGGTATCGAAGTGTTTTATCTGCGCATTTTCTTGATTGATCGTTGCTCCGCCAGATTGATACAACCAAATATTTACCGCAACCAGCTCACTCTCTATATAGAATTTTTCGACGCTGCCGATCTCAATGGGACCAATGGTAAAGATCATCTCCATATTCCAAACATCATTATCGATGGGCTCTGTTCCAACGGAATCAACAATATCATTCTTCATCTTAAGAAGGTTTTCCTTTAGCTCTACATTCGTCTCCAAAGAAAAACGGGTTTCTTCACTCTCGAGGTTACCTGATTCAATCAAGACATGTTTTTCAGAGGAATCAAGAACTCGCCACTGAGATAGGCTCATCGCAAAAAGGGAGGGAGTCAACGTGAACAGAAGGCACAGGCAAACAAAGGATTTCATTTTAGTCTCACTTACAGGAATTGAAGTCCCAAGCTAGCAATAAAAAGATTGAATGCCTTTAGGGCCGTAAGCTTTACAGCCTTCGCTTTAAAAGTACGGATTGGTCTTTAGAAGGTGCTCTTGAACATAGTCCTCTACAGCCGCTTCAAGGCCTGTAAATTTAAATTCTGGAAAAACTTGGGAAAACTTGTCCATCTCTGCCTTAGTATAATACTGATACTGATCTCTTAGATGCTCCGGCATAGGAATATAGTCTATCCTCTCAGGCTTACTCATGGCCTTAAAGGTTGCTTTTATAAGATCGTCAAAAGAGCGGGCAACTCCCGTTCCCATGTTGTAAATCCCGGAACTTCCAGGAATTTTATGCTTCATCAAAAGTACCATGCCCTGAACGACATCTTTCACATAAACGAAGTCTCTTAACTGCCCACCATCGGCGTAGCCATCTTTGTGGGATTTAAAGAGCTTCACTTCTGCATTAGCCTGAATCTGTTCAAAACCTTTATGAACAAGACTTCGCATATCACCCTTGTGGTATTCATTAGGTCCGAAAACATTAAAGAACTTTAGTGAAAACCAGTATTCTGGTTTTTCTTCAATGCTTAATATCCACTTATCCACGTACTGCTTAGAGAATCCATAAGGATTCATTGGCCTAAACCCACCTACGGCTTCATGGGCATCGCTATAGCCAGACTCTCCAGCTCCATAGGTGGCCGCTGATGAAGCAAAAGCAATAGGGATTCCCTTTTGGGTGGCAATACCTATGAGCTCCTGTGAGTAGCGCACATTATTTTCCCATAATTTATCGACGTCTTTCTCTGTGGTCGCCGAGATAGCCCCCATATGGTAAATTTCAGTTATCGTCTCCCAAAAGTCTTCGCCCAAACTAAAGAGTTCGTCAGCGTGAATATAATCTACATAATTGAGCCCTTGGAGATTACGCCACTTTTCATCTTTTTCTAACCGATCCACAATCCAAATATCGCTGTGGCCTTGGAGATTAAGTTCCTTGACTAGAACACTCCCTATAAAGCCTGCGCCACCAGTAACTAGCTTCATACTTTACACTCCTGTTCATCGCGTCGAATTGCACCCACGAGAATAATAAAAAGAATTAAAATTTTCACGCTATCTGTTGCCCTAAAAAGCTTGTGGTAGCGCTGATGAGTTTCATCAAGAACTTTATATTGAGGATCACTCTCCTCCAGCTCGTACTTAAGCTTGTTGCTCTCAATAATTGTTGGACTCATATGAAAGGTATAGACGAGAGTCAAAACGAAAAGAGAGCCCAAGGCTGAAAAAAAGGACTTCTTAAAAACTACCCACTCTCTAAATTGAAAGCCACAGGCAAGTAAAATAATAGAGAAAACGATTTCTAGCTTATTAAAGGTATGAAAAATGATCATGCCGAGGCTACCCGCCTCTTGACGAGAGCTGATCGTTTGGAATGCTTTTGGAACGGCAATAAAGTCTATAAAGCAGGTCAAGGCTAGCCACATACCTAAAGTGACTAAGAAGAATTTACAAGCTTTTGAAGGCATAAAAATAACTCCTATTCTATTACTTATGCTGTCGGGCCAAGTAAGGGTGAACGATGACGGAGACCGCAAGTATTCCTATCTCGAAAAGAAAAACGAGTGGCACCCAAAGACCTAACATCGTATAGGGATCAGGAGGCGTAAGCATCGCAGACAATACGGCAAAGCCAACATAAATATAGCGCCTCATGCTGCGAAGAGAATATTTTGTGACAATACCCATGAATCCTAGAATTAAAAGGATATTAGGCAATTGAAAAACAAGACCCAGAAAAACCAAAACCTTAGAGGCCAGAACAAGATAGTCCTTCAATGAGATTGTTGCTTTTACGTTACTGACACCGAAGCTTAAGAGAGTCTCAAATGTCAGCGGAAAAACAACAAAGTATCCGAAGCTCACTCCCAAACAAAAAAAGATAAAGCCGATACCTAGAAAGGGCCGTACGGCCTTGACCTCATGAGAATGTAGGGCCGGTTTAATGAACTTCCATATTTGATAAAACCACAACGGAGACGAAATAATAATAGACGACCAAAATGCTACCTGTAGCTGGCTCATCACTTTATCGAGCAGGCCTAAATAAACAATCTCTCCAGAGCCTCCCCCTTGAAGACTATTTCTCAGTGGTGTCAAAAGTAGTTCAGAGATGTGTTCTCCGAAACCATAGCAGCCGAAGAAGGCCAGCAGAAGGATCGCGATGACACTAATCAACGTTTTCCTTAGCTCTTCTAAATGTTCCGTTAAACTCATCTCTTTCAAAATATTCTCCGTGGTGAGATTAGCTTCTGTAAAAGATTTTCAAGGGTCAAGGTCTCGCATGAGAAGCTTATAGGAGATGCCTACCTAGAAATGACGCTACTTGAAAAGCCTTTCGATCACAGTATAATAAAGTATAAAGAATTATACCCCTAAAGCACTGGAAATTTAAGACAAGTCTATGGCGAAGAAAGAAGGCCCCCATTTTTTGAAAAAGACCAAAAACACGGGAACAAGCATCTCCCTATGCCTATCGATTCTCGTGCTTTGCACAATCTCCTCCCATTCTCATGCCAAGGCCAATGAGCTCATGAGCTGCCTTGGACAAGAGGAGCTTAAGATTCACCGTTCTAAAAGCACCGGTGCTGCCTACTTTCTCAATCAGCTCTTCATTAATGAGCTCTCCGCCCTATATGGCGTCAACCTAACCAAAAAATCCTTGGCGATAGTGTGTGAGCCAAGCGACTTTTCCCCTTCAGTGAACTTGCTGAAGCTTCTTCTTCTCAAAAGAGAGAAGGCTTTTACTATTCCTAACGATGATGGCGGTGTAAACGCGCTCAAAACCTCAAGCCTTAGTGGTTTTGTCGATGATATTCCCCATGTTTTTTTTCAGTACCTTTCAAAACTTCAGGCCCTTGCCCCTATCCCTTGTCTCGACCGCCATATTCCCGAAGTCCGCTTTTTTATTGAGCGGTTTAAATACTTGGAGGGAGAGATTGATTCCAGCCGCTTGATGGGGCAGGCAAAGCAAATAGAGAGAACTTTCACAAAACTCAAAAAGCTTGATGAATATATTTTAGAGTGTCAAAAAACTGATGAAAAACGAAAGAGAGATAATAAAAAAATGATTATTGGAAGCTAATATTAAGACCTTTTCCAAGAGCCGCTTCAATTCTTTCTTTTATTAATTTCTGGTTAGTGTCAAAATCTTCTTTATTGCCCATGAGCTTTACCAGAACTCCCCCAGGCTTTGTTCCCAAAAGAGTAGCGTCAAGGCCCTTTTCTTCTTTTATGTTTTTTAGTTCCTGAAAAGCGAGCTTAGCAAGAGCATCGGGATCAAGCTTTTGCCACAAAGGTAATTCTGGTTTTTCTTCATCGGGAATGAGCACCGGTGCCGAAATCAGAGGCTCTAAGATTTGCTTCAAGTCGTAGTGGCAGCTACCGCAACCAACACCGGCCTGAAGATGCTCTCCAAGATCTTTTATTGTTTTGGCTTCTACCCCATTACCAATTAATTCGTGAATGTCCTCTTCATAGACCCCGAAGCAGCGACAAACAAGTTTCAGGGGATCTCTATTTTTAGCATAGGGATAAAGTGGACTTCCTCGTCTTAGCTGATCTAGAAGAAGTCGATAGAAAAGAGTGGGAGCATGAAGTCCACGATGTTCTTGTTTTGGGAATTCACCAAAATTAAGCCCTTCCACCAAACGGGCGTATTGTGAAAACTCTTCAGCAGTTTTAGCGTCGCCTCCCCAAGAAAAGTAGAGGCCTAAAACTTTATCTTTAGAGTTTGTATCTAGAAAAAGATTAAGGGGCTCATTCTTGAAAGTGAACTCGCCTTTAAAGCGAAAAGAATCCGGCAGACCGTGATGATAAAACTCACTCATCTTAAGAGAAAGTCAAAGGCTCATCAGGCCTAAGTGTCAGAATGTCATGTCCGCTTTCAGTGACAAGAATTGTGTGCTCAAACTGAGCAGACGCTTTTCCGTCTTTTGTTTTAACAGTCCAGCCGTCTTCGAGAAGCTTACAATGTCTTTTACCGAGATTGATCATAGGCTCAATTGTAAAAGTCATGCCAGGCTTAACCTCAACTCCTGTGCCCTTTTTTCCCACATGAACCACTTGGGGCTCTTCGTGAAACTCTCTACCAATTCCGTGACCACAGTACTCTTCGACCACAGAATAGCCGTGACCGTGGGCAACTTCTTGAATGATCGCTCCAATATCGCCAATGTGTGAGCCCGGCTTGACGGTATTAATTCCCTCTCTCATGCACTTGTAAGTGATCTCTACGAGGCTCTTTAGTTCAGGAGAGACATTGCCAACGAAAAAGGTTTTATTGGTATCGCCATGAAATTTATTTAAGAAAGTCGTTACATCAATATTGAGAAGGTCACCGTCTTTTAGGACATCCTTCTCACTGGGAATGCCGTGACAAATAACATCATTAAGGCTGGTACAAACTGACTTAGGAAAGCCGTTGTAATTTAGCGGTGATGGATAAGCTCCGTGCTCTACAATGTAATCGTGGCACAGCTTATTAAGCTCTTCAGTGCTAACCCCGGGCTTGATAAACTGCTCAATGTAGACCAAGGTATCTTTGGCAAGAGCTGCGGTGAGTCGCATGAGTTCAATTTCTCGTGAAGACTTTATAGATATCATGGAACTCCTACCCTTTGGTTGTGAACTCTTTAATGCGCAGTTTCTATGGTTTTAGGCCCTGATCAAAAGACCGTCAAGGGCCGTAAAGGTGGCTTTTCAAGACAAATAAACACTGATTTGCTACCCTAGCCGTATTATGCCACAAAAATTACGAACACTCATCCGGCTAGATGCCTCTGCCTACCACGACAAAGACTTTTTCCAAAAAGAAGAGTCTATGGCTGCCTCCTTTAATCTACAGTACTTTTTAGGCGCTGAGAGCTTTTTATCTAGCACTCCCTTGATCAAAGATGATTCAGTTGCTCTCATCAGCAATACCCACACCCAACCAGACCAGCTGCCAGAAGAGCTCTTAGAAAGGACGGCCCTGTGGATTCATAGCAATAGCGGTTATGACAACTTCGTCGCCTCTTTTGTAGCCAAAGCTCAGTTTCCTATTATTGTGGGCAACCCAATCCGTGCCCACGCGGTTGCCGAGTATATTCTCGCTCAACTTTTTGAACATTTCGGGCTTCTCAAGCACCAGCTCCTATGGGATCGGAGTAGAAAATGGGAGAGACCTCTCTTAAAAAATAAGAACATTCTTATTTGTGGCGCAGGCCTCATTGGAAGCATCCTTAAAGGTAGTCTGAGCCCTCTTTGTAAAGAGCTGCATGTATTTGACCCCTTCGTTAATCTCGACGATGAGAAAAACCTTGGATCTTTCCTCAAAAAGAGTCCTACTATCGACATCATTCTCATAGCCTGCTCTCTAAATTCATCAAGCCATCACCTGATAGATAATGACATCCTAAAGCAGCTCTCTGCGGACTTCCTCTTGATCAATGCAGCTCGCGGAGGACTTGTAGATGAGCTAGCGCTCTTAACGTTCTTGAAAGATAACACCAAAGCCCGGGCGGTTTTAGATGTATTCGAAGCTGAGCCCACGCCAGCAGACTACCCAAAACTTCCCAACCTCAAAAGAACCTCCCACGTAGCGGGAGTGAGTGCTAAACTTGACGATGAAATCATCACTTTTGAAAACCAGATTCTTTCTCGCTTTCTTAACGACAACAGCTCCTTTCTTAAATCTTGTAGCGCCTTGAACTTAAGAAATAGACTCATCAATAGCGCTAAGGAGCTCATTTAAATGACTCAAGCATTCTCAAAACTCGCCCAAAAGCTCCTGTGTCCTCCGGGCAATGGTGTCTATACCGTTAATACCGCTAAAGAAAAAAAACAAATTCTTCATGCTGCCCTCTACTCTCTTTCAAAAGAGGAAGACATAAGAGAAAAATGGATTCAGGAAGTGCAGGCAATCAAGGATAATCAATTGAGTCTTCTCTCGATTCCCTCAGATTGTGGAGGCGGCATCCATAGAGGTGCTAACTGGGGACCTCTATTTATCCGCCTAGAAATTCTAAAAGGCTTAATGCCGCAAACAAAAAGACCTCGCTCCTACAATGACATAGGAGATGTTAGAGTCATTCCTCACCTACTTCACGACAAATACCTCAACCCTCAAACGATAGAAAGTTGTCGCAAAGCCCTTTATGGAGGTAATGATAGTGGTCCCGCTCAGAAAGACCAAGACCTCCCAGTTTCCCCATTAAGTATTGCTGAAAGTATCTGTGATGCTTATTATCAGCAATTTCCAAATGGAAGACTTTTCAGCCTAGGTGGAGATCATTCGGTCAGCTACCCCGTTGTAAAGAGCTATCTTCGCCATAAAAAGAGACAAGGCACCAAGGTGGCCCTCGTTCATTTTGATGCGCACACTGACCTTTTAAAAGAAAGACTTGGAATCGATCTTTGTTTTGGCTCGTGGACAACCCATGTCTTGGAAGATCTCCCAAGCCCCGACCATTGCATTCAGATAGGAATCCGATCCAGTGGTAAAGAGAGAGGCCACTGGGAGAACAGCTTCGGTATCAAACAACATTGGAGCCACGAAGTCTTTGACCGTGGGGCCGTTGCGATTGCTGAAGAAGTTCGACAAGACTTAAAGTCTAAAGAAGTTGAAGAAATTTACATCAGCTTTGATATAGATGCTCTTGACGCCACCATAGCCTCGGCAACAGGAACGCCTGAAGTTGGTGGTCTTAAGATGGAGCAGTGTTTTTTAATCATGCGAGAGCTCTGCCATCATTTTAAGCTGGGTGGTGCCGATCTTATGGAGGTTGCTCCTTTTCTCAATATGCCAGTCCCCGGAAAGCTAAACCCTGAACCCGAGTCAACTTTGATGGCCGCTCGAAGTCTTAGTGAATTTTTTATTGAGCAGATGGACTACTCTCAATAGTGGCCGTCCTTCAGTTCCCTCCTATTAACTCTGCAGACGAAAATGGTCTTTTGGCCTTGGGTGGAGACCTAGACGTAAGTACCTTGGTTCTAGCTTATCGCTCTGGAATTTTCCCATGGCCCATTTCACAAGAGTTTCCCCTCGCGTGGTTCTCACCTGATCCGAGAGGACTCATAGACTTTCAAGACGTGGTCATCAATAAACGACTTACTCGTTATCTAAAAAATAATGCCTACCGCTTTACCTGCAACCAAGACTTCAAGGGCGTAATTAAGGCCTGCTCAAAAGCTCCTCGTAATCATCAAAGTGGCACGTGGATTACTGACGAGGTTGTAGACGGCTATAAAGCTCTCTTTGAAAAAAAGTACGCCTACTCAATTGAAGCCTGGTGCGACGATGAGCTGATCGCTGGTATCTACGGCGTTTGTATAACGGGAATCGTTAGTGGCGAGTCCATGTTTCACAACGAAAGCAATGCTTCTAAGCTGTGCCTAGTGGGCTTAATATCGCTTCTTAAACTCTCTGGTGTGACATGGCTCGATACCCAAATGGTAACACCAGTAGTTGGAACCTTAGGGGGCAAAGAAGTGACGAGAAAAGACTTCCTTAGCCGCTTGAGAAGATGCCCTCTTAAATCTAGGGACGAGATTTTTCCTTCGTCCTTTGACCTTTTTGAAACCTTTGAAGCGAGTGAGCTAGGACAGCGGTAGCTTTGGTTCAAGCCCAGAACCATCATTGAGTTCGGCCCGAAAAGCCAAGTGATGAAGGTCTTTCCCCCATATCTCTTCTGCGTGCCCAGCACTTCTTCCAGTTGAAGAAAAGGCGATGGCGTCCTCAGGACAAACCTCAACACACAAATTACAGAAGATACAGCTAAGCGGCTCAAAGTGAAAAAAAGCTGGAGCACAAGGAAGCACAGCCTCCGGAGGAGCGGCAAGCTCTAGGCACTTGGTCGGACAAATATCAGAACAGAGCTCGCAACTGATACAGCGAAGCGAGCCATCTTCCTTAACCGTTAAGAGTAGACTTTGCTTCTCTGTTGGTAGCTTTCCTCCAGCATTAAGGCGACCCCAGTTCGGTCTCCCTAAGAAGCGAAAAAGAATATAGAAAAACTTTTTTAAAAAAAGAAAAAATCTTTTATGAAAGGGATGAGAAAAGTAGACTTCTCGGTTTAGAATCATCTATCCATCTCCCAGGAATCAATACTTAAGCTCGAAAAAGCAACAAGGGTACAACTTAGTTCTTGTCCTCTCGTCATGGACGGGAAGGCGGAAATATGGGCCAAGCTTGGGGAGCGAATATGAAAGTGATTAACATGCCCTCCTTCTAAAATATTTAAGCTTAAGCCTATCTCCCCTTCACTGGCCTCGATAGTTGTATAAGTGTGACCTTCAATGATTGGACTTTTCCTATAGTCAATATTCTCAATAGCCTTGCCCTCGACAAGAGGGTCTGACAAAGAGTGCTCAGAATTAACCAGTTCACCCGCTGGCAAATGATCTAGAACCTGATTGATAATGCGAAGGCTTTGTTTGACCTCCTCAAGACGAACTAAAAAGCGATCGTAGGTCGTGCCATCGATTCCTAGTGGTACTTCAAAGTCTACATCTTTATAGAAGTAACTTGGCTTAACTTTTCGAGCGTCGTAATTAACTCCACAAGCCCTTAAATTTGGACCACTGAAGCCATAGTCAAGGGCCGCCCCTGCGGAAAGTGGACAGCCTCTAGTCGATTCCATCCAGCTCGGGCTGCGCATAAGGTTTAGGCCGGTCTGATCTAACACTTTGTGTATATACTTCGCTATCTCCAGACACTCGGTTCCCCATCCGAGAGGTGCATGCAGACGCATTCCTCCAAAAGTGAAAAGAGAAAAATTCTGAGACTTACCACTATAAAGATTATAAAGGTGAAAGACCTGTTCAAGAAGCTCACTAAAGGTGCTTGCCTCAACATAGAAGCCCAGCTCTTCGCTTAATTCTTTGAGAAACTGTAAGTGACCTTCTACCCTAGCAAGCTCCATCCAGACCATTCTCAAGGCCCGAGCTTTCTCTGGCACCTCAATCGCCATTTTCTTCTCTATTGTTTCCACCCACAAAAGAGGAGCGAATACTGAGTCGCGCTGGCATAGTCGCTCAAAGAAGAGTGTCATCGCGAAGGGGTCAAGTTTTTTACCTTTGTCCTCAAAACCGCGATAAGCAAAACCTGTCGTTACTTGGGCATCAAAGACATGATCTTCATCAAGCAGGTAATCAACTCTCGCTCTTCCATTGAATGGCGAGGAGAAGGGTCCAAAACGCCGCCAGTTGCGACGTTTTTGCGAAGCCGAGGGATTGAGCGGAAGATCGTAGCGAGGTACACCCTGAATTTTATGTGAGCTTTCTTCATTTTTTTCTCTTCGCAAGATCTTCTTTTGCTCCGTTGATTTACCAGTGCTTTTAAAGAGATCACATCGACTGGTTAGCTCATCCTCAAGTGCCCGCGCACTTTTCCATATGGCCTCGACACTGGGAAAAAAGCAACTCTCCCCTATGTCTACCGTTACCCTAAGACCGAAGTGAACCTCCAGGTTAAGTAACTGGTAGTGAAGGAGCGAGCGGCCCTTAAGTTTCTCGCAGCTAATATCCAAGAGCATGTGAAAATTAAAGCACTCTCTAAAGTCCAAAAAATGGGAAATGAAATCATCGCTTCGATCTTCATTAAGAGGAAATTCGAAGTCCTTAAAAATAGTTAAAACTCCATAGTCTTGAATCGATGATTTGAACTGAGTTCCAAATTTCTTGAAAAGGGCATCGCGTAAATTGATCATGCCTTGGGCTCCTGAAGCATCACTTCTTTTGAAGCACCTTTTCGTACCCGGTGCCTTAGCAACTCGATAGCCTGAACCAACGACTCAATAGTAGGAGGGCAGCCAGGTACGTAAACATCGACGGGAAATAGTTCATCGGCAGCGATGGTGTCAAAAACCGCTCCACTGGCCGCGCAAGCTCCTATGGCCACAACATAACGTGGCTTCATCATGGCTTCATACTTTTCCAACATGTACGGCTTCACGGCAGCATTGATAATTCCGCTGACAAAGAGAACATCGCAGTCCTCAACTGGCTGGGAGAAAAACTCTTCTCTAACCAAAGTTCCCTGAGGATTAGGACCACTTAGACGCTCTATTTCTCGAGCACAACAACTTGAGCCCAGAACGAAAGGAACTAGGACATCTGAGCGTGACCAAGACTTGAGCATTGAAAAAAGTGACTGACTCTTAAAGCTCGCACCAATCCAAGAAGGCGATGGGTTTTTTTCCCAGTGCCCACCTCGAGGAGAAACTAAGTCTTCCCGACTTTTCATGAGATCAACTCTTCCTTGTTTAGATGTTCTAGACGTAGTTATTTTAGGCAGCTGGACATAGGAAGGCAATGAAAGCCGTGGCTGAAGCTAAGCCCTATCACTAGCTAATATATTGCGTCAAAACGATTACGCTTAGTCCTCGAGTTAAAATCCTTCCAAACGACATCGCTTGGGAAGAGAACCTCTTTCTCCTCAAGCTCTCTCACATCACAGCCCAAAGACTTTCCATCCTCGGGTACCCAAGAAAAAAGAAGTTCGTGGGAGCCTCCTATTCCGTAGTCATACTCAATAAAGCGATAATGAGGCTCACTTGAGCCCGCAAGGGAGGCCATAATATTAATCCCAGAATTGAAGCCTAAATCTATAGACTCAGACGAACAAACCCCTCTGTCACTATGGTCGAACCTTCTCTTTCCATTGGCGAGTTTTGGGTTTTTTATCCAAGCATTACTGCCACAGACATAGTGGCGACCAAGGTCTTCAAGATTTAGCCAATTGTTAATAAAAGCGAAAAACCAGGTACGCTCTCGGTTGTCTTGAATACTTGCAGGCCTTACAAACTTCATACAGGTTTTTAAACGATCACCATATCGAGTTAAAAGAAAGTTGTAGTAGCGACCAAAGTTAAGAAGAGTTTTCTTTTTCTTTTCTTTCTTTTCATCCTCATCGACCTCACCGCGCAAATCCTCGCTAAAGACGGTTCTCAACTCATACTTGCGAATATCTCTTATTTCTTTCGCCCGGTTCTTTCTCTCCATAGCCTTTTTGTCGTCAGCTTCCTTCTCTTTGAGCATATTTTGCCGAACTTTTTCTTGGCTACGCCAAATATAGTCATAGAGATAGAAACAGTTCTTACGCAGAGAATTGATCTCTTCAAAGGAGAACTCATGCCCTGATTTGAAAACAAAATCTAAGGCTTTCTTGGCAGGAACTTCACTCACGAGACGATAGGCTGGCTGGGGCCTTGGACCATTTGTCGAGCGACCAAAACCATTCTCAGCAAAGGCGACTGTATAACCCCAATCGACTTTCTTCTTCAATTGGGCAAGGTTCTCGACACCCTTCATTTCTGAGTCGGCAGAATTGACACCAATCAGAATAAGTTGCGATGTCCAACCTGTCCCAGTCTTACAAGGGTACTTTTGACAAAATTGTAAAACGACACCACCCACGACGCGTGCTCGCTGAGATTGATCCCTCTCCTCCTCTTTTGCCGAGAAGAAGCGATCTTCACTTCCAAAGACCCAAATCTTTTGCGGGCGAGAAGTGCTATCGAGTAGCCTTGCGACAATTCCCTGCGCGAAGTTAGGTCTTTCTATTTTTTCGGTATAAGACTCCCAGATGTCGTCTTGCTTGCAATAGCTTAGCTTTCGGTAACGCTTACCGGAAACCATATCCATCTCATAGAGATGTTCACTATTTTTAGGCGTCACCAGAAAATAAGACAATTCATCACTTTCTTTTGTTCTAAAAGACGTCAGATCGAAGAAGGGGTGAGTCGGAATTCCCCCCATCTTTGTTTTAACACTGAATCTCTCCGGTGCATTAAACCAAACAGGTTCGGCCATCACCGCTTTGGCAACTGGTGCAGTAGCTCTTGGTGTGGGCTTTGAAGTACATGAAAAGACTCCAACCAGAATGATAGAAAATAAAACGAGAAATAAATTGCGCATAAATCCTCGTTGACAAGATTGCTCTACATAGTCCAAAATCCAACCTTACAAAAGTTGTCCCCCATCCCCCGGTGATGGAATTGGTAGACATACAGGATTTAAAATCCTGGGGCTTCACGGCCGTGCGGGTTCAAGTCCCGCCTGGGGGACCACTTTTGCTTAAACCGTTTATATTCCTTTGATTTTCGCATAAATTGTTGTTTTGGTGAAGAAACTCTTATCTTATGTGGAGATGTCGTTCGAGGACAAAACTCGCATTTGTCTCATCAAAATTTACCTATTAGGACTTTGTCCATTTATCAGAACTATTTCAGGGTTTTATTTGATCTTCTTTAGGAGAGGAGAAATACTTTTCCCATGGACGGCCGTTGTCTCTAGGCTCTTCATACTCGGTGCGGCAAATACCGAGTTTAATCCCTTTGTTCTCGCCTAACCTTGGGTAGAAGATAAGATTGGCGGCAACTGCGCATTGGATGATCGCGCACTTGCCGCCAACCTTCTTCATGAACAGTAATTGAAAGCTTTTATTACATAATTTCACTAGCGAAATATTGCCGAAATACTCTATAATCCCAGTCAAATAAAACTTAGTCATGAAGGAGGTTGTTGATGCAAAAAATTACGCACGATTCAATGCGCAACAACAAGAAAAATCCGGCGCTAGAAAACGGTGATGAACACCGTGAGCTTCGCCAACAAGTATCCGAAGATCTCATTAAGAAAGTTAATGAATTCAATGATCCTAAAAAAGGCATCAAGGCCATGGCGATGCTCATGGGAATTCATGAAAAAACGTTGAAGCGCCTCATCAGTTGTGAAAACCGTCCAGGCTATCAAACTGTCTTTAAAATCTATAGGGTTCTTTACCACAGTAATAATGACACTCAGCTCTTGAAGCTCGTGCCAGACTCAGTGAGAGAATTCCTTACCAAGGCTTCCCCAAGGGGCTCGGTCGATACTGTTCACTATTGCCTCGATATAGAAAAAGAGCTCGTAAGAGATCCCGTGTTTTGTGAAATTTATTTTCTGTGCGCTGCCGGTGGAACGACAAAAGAATATGTGTCATTTCACTATGGAATGTACGGTGGTCGTCTTCTCGAAAAAATGGTCGAGCAAGAGGTTCTAGCCGTTATTAATAAAGGCACCTATATCCTTGGAACAAACCAAGCTGCGATGACCGTAGAGACAATTCATCATGTCGGCGTTCATCTAACAAATCGTTTTTATAAACAAGAGAACTCTGACGAGCTAGGTGAAAACTATATATCACTTCACTCACAAGGCTTAACAGAAGAGGCTTATAATGAGTGGCTTACAGCAGATAAAGAGGCCTTTCAAAAAAAATTAGAAATACTCTCTATACCTGAAAATATTGGTCCAATAAAAGCCTTCACCTTTGGCGTCACGGACACACTCAGAGAGCCTAGAAATGAAATTAAGCACTAACGGGATCATGATGAAAAAGATAAGCCTTATATTAATTGCCACTCTATTTACTGCTCTATCAAGCTTCGCTCAAGTTCCGCCCACTGGTGGAGTATCAGGAGACGGAGGTGGTCCCAAACAGTCCTGGGGTGAGATTATTAAAAACCCTAATCTAAGACCGACCTTTCCTACCCATGATATTGAGGGAAGAAAAATTGGCTACAATCATCTGTGCTTAATGGGTGAAAGAATTCGCACCAAGTACAAGCAAATTGTCAGTAGCAGCTTTGAGCAAGGGTCAAAAATAGTTTTCGACTACCTTGTCACTGACCGGGTGAGAGAAGAAGAAGTCTGCGCCGAAATGTCAGCTGAAGGCTGCCTAGAGTGGGAAACGGTCACTATCAAGATCCCTCTCGAATCCAAGATAAAGGTGTATAAAAGAGTAGAGAATTCAACGAAATGGGAAATGGCATTTGAAAAAATGTTTGATCTTCCCGAGTGTAACTCTCCTCTTCTTTAACCTTTAGAAAACGTGTCCGAAAAGCTGAAGGCCATTGAAGAGTATCCCTTTGAAAAAAGTGATACTCTTCACTACTTAAGAACTCTCTTTAAAGATAGGAAATATAAGGCCTTCTATCAGTTTCTTAATCGACCCCACCGGCGTCATTACTCTCGATCTCTTATTCAAAAATTTAGCCCAACAGGAGTCGGCATCGAAATAGGCTGCGGCTCTCGAACGATTTGTCCCACGAATAGAACCATTTTATCTGATGCCTATTCAAGTCATGGTGTTCAAAACTCGATTGCCAAGGTTTTCTTCAAGGGCGACCATATTCCTTATGAAGATCAAACATTTGCTTTTGTTCTCAGCGAACATGTTCTTGAACATATTGCGAACCCAATAAAAGCCTTAAAAGAGTGGTTAAGGGTACTTAAAAGTGGCGGCCAAATTTACTGCTTCCTTCCCCACCGAGATCGGACAGTAGATTCAAAGAGAGAGATTACACCTCTTAAGCATTTGATTGAGGACTTCCAGAGAGATGTGCCTTATAACGACTCGACCCACATAGACGAGTGGATAGAGAGTATTGTGAACCAGGGACTAATGCCCGAGCATTATAAGCACCTTGAAAAGCAGGAGCTGCTCGACTCGGCCAGCATTCATCATCATGTTTGGACACAAGAACAAATAATAGAACTCTTTGAGTATCTAGGTCTTAAAATTAACCACTGTGAAGCCACTGTTCACGACAGAAGAGATACATTTGTTGTCATTGCTACAAAAAAATAAATTTACCCTTCTCTCCCTTTTTATCGTGACTGTTACCGCAGTCTTTAGCACTGGTTTTCTCCATCCAGACGAGCACTTTCAGATCCTTGAGCTTCTTAAAATAAAACTAGAAGGAAAAATCATTGACCCCACTATTTTTAATTGGGACTACCACTTAAGAATACGTTCCTGGCTTCAGCCCTTTATCTACTACACGCTTCTATTTCCAGTGAAGTTTCTTGATGGCTTTCAAATGGCCCTGCTCATTAGGTTGTTCAACGGACTATTCGGGCTCTATGCCCTACTTGAGTTCATAAGGCTCATCGCTCCTCGCAAAGAGCACTACCCTATCCTTCTTCTGACTCTACTGACTTGGTTTGTTCCACTACTAATGGTAAGGACTAATTCAGAGTCACTTTCAACCTCACTCTTTCTCCTTGGGTTTTCTTTTTATGAAAAGAAAAGAAAGCCTTTTTCGATGATTTTCTTAAGCCTCTCTTTTCTTGTTCGCTACCAGATGGCCCTTGTCATCTGCCCTCTTATTCTTTTAGATCTTTTAAGAAAAAAAATATGCCCGTTTACTCTGATCAAAATGAGCCTATGCTTTATTCTCATGGTGAGTTTTGGCTCGCTCGTCGACTACTGGGGCTATGGCGTGTGGAGTTTAACACCCTACAATTATTTTTTTGAAAACCTGATTCAAGACAAGGCAAGCAGCTTTGGGGTGTCGCCCTTTTACTACTATCTTTATAAACCACTTATCAAAGGAGTTCCTCCCCTTAGTCTCCTCGTGTTCGCGTGTGGAGGAATTTTTATCTGGAAGAGAAGGACTGACTCTTTAAGCATTGCCCTCCTATGCTTCTTCATCGTCCACAGCCTAATTCCTCATAAAGAAGTCAGGTTTTTAAATTTTATTTATGTCGTAATGGCCGTTTACAGCGCTACGTGGCTTATAACAGCGAAAAAGAAAAAATTAATCTCTCTCTTTATCATTCTTAATTTTATTATCATGATGAAAACAAGTCTCTTCCCCGCTCACTCTAGGATAGGGCTTTATCAACACGTGGCCGAAACCCGCGACGTAAGACTCTTCACTCCGGCAGGATATCCCCCCTTTAGGTTCACTATGCCTTTTTATATGAATAGAGAGATAGAAACGAAAGCTCTAGACCCTAAGACCAAGCGACTCGAGCGAAAAGTTCTGTCTTCTACTTTCGAACAATACATGAGATTTAAGGCACAAGAAAACTGCAAACTTGAGTATGCCCAATACCCAGCTTGGATAAAAAGATTTAATTTTTTTAACTGGCTTAAAAGGTCTTCCTTCCATGCTATATGGTCTTGCCAAGCCTATAAACCTAAGTAAAGTCCATAGAAACCCACTCTTTTAAAACCGCTTTTTTCACATAACTTTTGGGCAATTCTATTGCTCTCACGTTAATAGAATCATCCTAGTTATAAATAAAAATAAAGGTATTTAAGCTAAGGGCTATCGAAAGCCAAGTGAGATAAGGGATGAGAAGTAATCCTTGGTCCCTCTGCTTCTGTTTAAAAAAAAGGCCAACTAAGAACCCCACAACGACCCACATACTAAAAAGAACAACAAGAGATAAGCCCAAAAAATGAAAACCGAAAAAAAGTGGCGACCACGCTGCATTTAAAAGCAACTGAATACCAAAGAGGTACCCCTGAGGGGTCTTAAGCTCCCCTCTCTTTGCTAAAATAAAAAGAGAAATCCCCATCAGAAAATAGAGCAGAGTCCAAACGATGGGAAACGCCAAGTTTGGCGGAGTCCACCACGGCTTAGAGAGGGTCGTGTACCAAATCCCAGGTTTAAAAAAGATACCCATGCTCATGGCCAGAGCAGGGGGAATCATACAAAGCAGTAACCTAAATATGAAGGGCCCTATTTTCAGTCGCAGCTAAACAAGCTTCTTTGAAAGATTCAGTATATGTTGGATGAGCGTGACAGGTTCGCGCAATATCTTCTGCACTGGCCCTAAATTCCATGGCAAGAACCGCTTCAGCAATAAGATCAGCGCAACGTGGCCCGATCATATGCACACCAAGCACCTCATCAGTGTCTTTGTGAGCGAGAACTTTTATTAAGCCATCAGATTCGTCCGAGGCGCGGGCCCTTCCAGAGGCTTTAAAAGGAAAGCTTCCTACTTTATAGGGAACTTTTTCGTCTTTTAAGGTCTGCTCTGTTGCACCAACACTCGCAACCTCTGGCCATGTATAGACCACCCCGGGAACTAGATTGTAATTAATATGCGGTTTCTGACCAACGATTTGCTCAGCGACAAAAACTCCTTCCTCTTCGGCCTTGTGGGCCAACATTACTCCAGTCGTAACATCGCCGATGGCATAAATATGAGAGATTGAAGTTCTGAGGTGCTCATCTGTGGGGACCCTGCCTCTTTCATCGAGAGCAAGTCCAATTGGCTCGAGACCCAAACCATCTGTATAGGGCTTGCGCCCGACGGCCACTAAACAATAGTCGGCTTCGATGGAAATCTCTTTGTCATCTTTTTTAGCTTTGGCCGCAATTTTCACACTCTTGGCCGTGGACTTCACACCAGTCACACCGTGGCCCATATGAAACTCCATCCCGTTCTTCTTTAAAACTTTCTGAAGATTCTTACCGAGGTCTTTGTCCATAGCAGGAATACAGGAATCGGCATACTCAACCACAGAAACCTTGGTTCCTAAACGAAGAAAAACTGATCCCATTTCTAAGCCGATGACTCCCCCACCAATAACCACCATTGATTTAGGCAGTTCTTTAAGAGTCAAGGCTTCAGTCGAGGTGATCACTCTTTTCTTATCGATCTCGATGCCCGGAACACTAGCAGGCTTAGAGCCTGTAGCAATAACAATATTTTTCCCTTTTATCGTTTCTTCTTTTTTCCCAGCAATCTTTATCGTGTGAGGGTCAACAAATGAGCCATGCCCCGTAAAAACATCTACTTTATTTTTCTTCATGAGAAAGCTAACACCAGCACAGGTATCACTAACAACTTTTTGAACTCTTTCACTCATTTTTGGAAAGTCTAATTCAACTTTTGACGTCTTTATACCGTGATTTCCAAAGTGATTCACTAACTCGTGATACTTTTCACTTGAATCAAGCCAAGCTTTAGAGGGAATACAGCCGACATTTAAACAGGTCCCCCCTAATGTTTCATACTTCTCGACAAGGGCCGTTTTCAAGCCTAGCTGAGCACATCTTATGGCACACACATAGCCACCAGGACCAGATCCAATGATAACAACATCATATTCCTTACTCATCTTCTCTCTCCTAGGTACCACTACAGTTTTAAAGCTTAAATGCTAATCATTCTCTATTAAATATTAAGGAGCATCCGTGCTGGGTCTTCAATTAACTCTTTTACTCGGTAGAGAAAAGTGACGGACTCTTTTCCATCAACGATCCTATGATCATAGCTAAGTGCTGTGTACATAACAGGATGAATAACAACTTGACCATTTATGGCAACAGGTCGCTCTACGATATTATGCATACCTAATATTGCAGACTGAGGGATGTTTATAATAGGCGTAGAAAGCATAGATCCAAACACGCCACCATTGGTGATCGTAAAGGTCCCGCCCGACATGTCATCGAGGCTTAGTTTTCCATCCCTCCCCTTTAAAGCGAGCCTTCGAATCTCTTTTTCGATTTGGGCAAGACTGAGGGACTCGGCATTTCTAACAACTGGAACGACTAAACCCTTAGGAGTTGAAACAGCAATACCGACATCAGCATAATCGTGATACCTGATTTCTTCGCCATCGAGCTGAGCATTGACTCCCGCAACTTCATGTAATGCAATAGTACAAGCTTTAGTAAATAGGCTCATGAAGCCCAAGCCGATATCGTATTTTTCTTTGAATTGCTCTTTATATTTTTTACGAAGCTCCATAACCCAAAACATATCTACTTCATTGAAGGTAGTGAGCATGGCCGTTGAATTCTTCGCCTCTGTCAGTCTAGAAGCTATCGTCTTTCTTAGCCGTGACATTTTCTCTGTTCTCACTTCTCTAGAGGCTCCTCCCATGGGAACTTGAGCTTCTATCGCGGCCGGCTTCTTTTCTTGAGTTGGGGCAGCAGTCTCTGAGACAGGAGCACTTTTGTTAGCACTCATGGCATCAGCCTTAGTAATTCGGCCATCCTTACCAGTTCCACTAACGTCTCCACTTGAGAGACCCTTCTCGGCCATGATTTTTTTAGCTGCTGGTGAGGGAAAGTTCTTATCGCCACTACTGGCGGGGGCCGAGGAGCTTGCGGGCCCACTAGCTTCTTCACTTTTTTCACTGGAGGAAGCCTTAGGTTTAGCAGTTCCCTCGCCCGGCTCAAGTGAGCCAATAACGGCACCAATCTCTAACTCTGTTCCATCGTCAACGGTTCGTTTAAGAACACCGCTTTCTTCTGCTGGTAGCTCCACCGTAGCTTTATCAGATTCAATCTCGCAGAGAATATCGCCCTCTTCTACGAATTCGCCATCTTCTTTAAGCCAAGTCGTAAGAGTCACTTCGGTAATCGACTCGCCAATACTTGGGATTTTAATTTCAATACTCATCCTATTTATCCTTTATTAAATTTAAGAAAATGCTTTATTAATCAATTCATCTTGCTCACGAGCATGAGTTTTTGCAAACCCTGTAGCTGGAGAAGCTGAAGATTTTCTTGCCACACAATCAAAGTCATTAAACAGCTCTCGCCAACGAAGTAAATACGTCCAAGGTCCCATATTGTAAGGTTCCTCTTGTACCCAGACAAAGCTAGCTTTCTTATACTTTGCTTTAATGGCCTTCACTTTCCCATCGACCAATGGATAGAGTTGCTCTAGCCGCACGATCGCAACGTCTTTTCTCTCATCCTGCTGCTGTTTTTCGAGAAGGTGGTAGTACATTTTACCAGAGCAAAATAAAACCTTTTTCACTTTCTTCGGGTCACAGTAGTCATCATCAATCATCTCTTGAAACTTCCCCTCAGTCAGCTCACTCACACTGCTCACGCAACGAGGATCCCTTAACAGAGATTTTGGTGTAAAAACCACAAGAGGTTTTCTAAACTCCCAGGACAGCTGCCTGCGAATAATATGAAAAAAGTTCGCAGGAGTCGTACAGTTAGCAACGACCATATTGTACTCTGCTGCTAATTGTAGGTAGCGTTCAGGTCTGGCCGAGGAGTGCTCAGGCCCTTGCCCCTCATAACCATGTGGCAACAGAAGAACCAAACCGCTCATCCTGCGCCACTTACTCTCGGCCGCAGAAATGAACTGATCTATCATAATTTGAGCTCCGTTTGAGAAGTCGCCAAATTGAGCTTCCCAAACGTTTAATGCCCAAGGGCTTGCTTGAGAGTAACCATACTCAAAACCAACGACAGCATACTCAGAGAGAAAAGAGTTATAAATATCCATTCTTCCTTGATCCTCTTGAATACTATCAAGGCCGCAATAGGCTTCATTGGTAAACTCATCGAAAACCTTGGCGTGCCTGTGCGAAAAAGTCCCTCGAATAACGTCTTGTCCCGTAAAGCGAATATTAAATTTTTGTTGTAAAAGAGACCCATAGGCCAACAGCTCTGCAGTCGCCCAATCCAACTGGTCATTATTATAAGCTTTATTTCTATTATCTAAGATTTTCTGGGCCTTCTTTAGAGTTTTAAAGCCCTCGGGGGTTGAGGTGATGCTTTTTAAGATCGTCTCGAGGTCCCTCTTTTTAACCGATGTATCAGGAGACTCGGCGAAGTCCTCTACCTTGGACCAGCGTAGGTTGAGCCATTCTTTATGTGGCCCTTTTCTTCTCTTGGGAAGCTCTTCCTGCTTAACCATATTGAAGCGATCTGAGAGTTCCTTTTTGAAAGCATCCTGCATACTTTTAGCGAGATCTTTTTCTATCGATCCACTTTTAATAAGTTTTTCCATATAAAGTTCACGTGGATTTTTGTGTTTGGCAACAAGACCATAAAGATGAGGCTGGGTATACTTGGGCTCATCTCCCTCGTTGTGACCATGCTTTCGATAGCAAACCATATCTACCCAAACGTCTTTTTTAAATCTCTGCCTGAAGGCCACTGCCATTTCGGCAGCAAAGCAGACCTCTTCGGGCTCATCACCGTTGACATGCAGAATTAGAGTATCAAGCATTTTTGCTAAAGAAGTTGAATACTGAGTGGAACGCCCATCAATAAAGTCTGTGGTAAAACCAATTTGATTATTAATAATAAAGTGCAGAGACCCACCGGAGGTATAGCCCTCTAGCTCTGACATTTGCAGAGCTTCGTAGACAACGCCCTGACCTGCAACAGCAGCGTCACCGTGAATGATGATAGGTAGAATTTTTGAAGAATCGTTTCCATATTCAATGTCTATTTGAGCACGACAGTATCCATTGACAACAGGAGCTACCGCTTCGAGGTGAGACGGATTTGGCAGAAGCTTTAAGTAAACCTCTTGATTGTTACTCGCATTTTGAATAGATGTGAATCCCAAGTGATACTTTACATCACCATCTCCCTCGGGCCCCGAGTCTTCGACGCTACCGCCTTCAAACTCTTTGAAAATAAACTCATAAGTTTTCCCAATTGTATTGGCCAAGATATTAAGTCTTCCTCTGTGGGCCATGCCAATGACAAATTCTTTAGCCCCAAGCTCTGCACCCTTATTGATAACAGCGTCAAGAGCAGGAATTGTCGTTTCTCCCCCTTCGAGAGAAAAACGTTTTTGCCCAATAAATTTATTTTGTAAAAAGTTTTCAAAAATTTCAGCTTGATTGAGTTTCGTGAGAATTCTTTTTTTGTAATCCATTGAGAAATTGACCGACTTCGCGCCTTTTTCAAAGTACTCCCGACACCATCTTCGAACTTCAGTGTCGTTTGAGTGCATATATTCGATACCAATTTTTCCACAATAAATAGTTTTAAGGTGGTCCATGATTTGAGCAAGTGTAGCGCCGGCCCCGAGACCAACAAACTCGCCAACCATGAAACCCACGTTAAGGTCGTCATCGCTGAGGTCATACTCTTTTAAGGAAATTCGAGCATGTCGGTCTCGCCTAGGTCTTATGGGGTTAGTATCAGAGAGAAGATGGCCTCTGCTACGAAAGGATTGAATAAGACGAAAAACATTGAACTCTTTTCGCATCATGAGATCACTGACATCCGCTGAGCCTGTTGAACCTATTCCCGTTTGAAACTCAAAGCCTCTGAAGAAATGCTTCCAAGACTCTTCAACCTCTTCTGGATTTTCCTTATAGGTCGCGTAGAGGTCGTCAATGTACTGATTGTCAGAACTTGATAGGTGGGAGAAATCGTCAACTCTTTTCATGAGGGCTATCCTTAATCTTATACAACCGTACAAAATACTCTGTTTCTAAAACCGCTTAACTATAGGAAAAGTTTAACAGCCTGAAAAGACATTAAAAACTAGGTAAATGATGCATTATTTAACAAAAGATATCTAAAGTTTAACAAAATTAAATAATTTGCACCATCCACCTGAGGTGACCCAAGCTTATAAAGATTACAGTCTATGAGGTTGTCACTCCCCTATGATGCTACACACAAGAACAAATAAACGATCAGGAGAAGTCCATGAATCTCAGACAGCTGACGATATTGCTTTCGTCTTGCCTCATTTCGCTAACAGCAAGTGCCAATTGTGACACGAACAACGCAGGACAAGATTTCTGCATTGGGGACACCGTCTACACCCACTACGACGTAAAAGCTAAGATACTAAAGTTTAACAGGATAAATCGCCCTGTCGTGATGGTCTTAGAAGGTAAGCAAAAGGGTGAGCACCAGACCTTTGAAACAAACCTCCTTTATAGTACCAAACAGGACTGCATATTAGAGTTTTGCATTGGAACATTAGTCAGACGGCACGAGCAGTCAGGGTTCAGCAGGCAAATCGTTGGTATCAATAAAGTCTTAAACACCCTTATGTATGAAAATATGCGCTCAAAGAAGTATGCTGTTAAGCCTGCTCAATTGATTGCGAAGGATGGCTTCACTCCAGCTCCTCAGCCCCCCGGACCAAGCCCAAAGCCACCAGTGCCTAATCCGAGCCCAGCAGGCGACTCATGGTCTATGGATGACTTTATAACTGTAGATGGAATTGTTCAGTCACAGGCCAGTGTCGGCTCTCTAGAAGGTGAAACAACGCTTATTTTAAGTTGTCTCGCCCCAAGTCCTGACATGAAATTAAAAGTGAAAATGGATATTTCCTATTCAGCTTCAGTGATGGAGGCGATCCATGACCCTAGTCAACTCTTGGTTGTTCAGCTTGTTATTGATTCAGAAGCTATTGAGCTGACAAACTGGCAAGTAGAAGGCCCTAGTCTAATCGCTCAAATTGATGCTCTCTACCCAGATGAGGTATCAAGAATTCGAAAAGGAGCTCAACTCAAGCTTGTCATCCTAAGCGATAAGTCTTCAGACAGTGACGAAGAGGTTAACCTCTACCAAGAGAGTTTCTCACTCAAAGGCTCAGGCGATGCCATCAAGGACGCACAGGATCGATGCATCGGGGACACTCCAAAAATCTAACTAGAATTAAAATCTCAGTGAATGACGATTGTTAATGAAAAATGAAAACCTCTTGAAAAAGAGGTTTTTTTTACTCGAATAATGACAGGTGAACAGTGCCCGTTTCGCTATTAATTTTTAACGGTTTTTGAAGATCTTTATCTTTGTCCTTTTCGCACTCGTCTTTTTTCTCGCAGAACATACAATCATCACCCATAATTGCTCCAAGTCCACCACAAGAGCCCTTTAGGCTTCGGTTACTTAAAACTACCCCAATGGCCATTCCAAGGACAGCAAGGCCCACCACTAATAATGTAAGAAAAAAGATTTCAACCATACTGTTACCCTATATTTACTCTACAGTCCCCATTACAATTCGTTCAACTTCTAAGCCCTATTTTTCGAAAAGCTTTTTGAATTCTGATGACTCAACACTAGCAAATATCTGCCTATTTGTCCCATCATCACTCTTTAGAAAAATAAAATAGGCAGCGATCTTATGCATTTGCGCGTACTTTTGAGCCTTTTCTACCCCCATTGCCATAAGGGCGGTAGCTAGAGCGTCGGCCTGCATACAGCCTCTGGGATCAACGACAGAAACGCTCGCTAAGTCGTTAGGAACAGGAACACCTTTTACGCTGTCTAGTGTGTGAGAGTAGTGCTTATCATCTTGCTTAAAGAAGTTTCGATAGTTTCCAGATGTTGCAAGATTGGTGTCTTTTAAAGCGAGAATCTTTTGAACTTTCCCACCTCTTAAGTCCTGATCGACAGACTCTATCCCAATCTGCCACGGTATATTTTTAGGCTTAGCTCCTTTTGCACTAACTTCTCCTCCAATTTCAACCATATACTGAGAAATACCTTGAGACTCTAGAAACTGAGCTACTTTATCAACCCCAAAACCCTTGGCCAAGGAAGAGAGATCAAGATAGACCCCTGGAACTGTCTTTTTCATCTTTAGGCCATCACTGCTGAGGACAACCTTTTCATATCCCACTCGACTCTTGGCCTCTGTAATCTGAATATCTGTCGGAACTTTTCTCTCTCCGCCACCGGGTGGACCAAAACCCCAAAGGTTAACAAGAGGTCCGATTGTTGGGTCATAGACTCCTTTGGTCTGTTGGGCCAGAGAAAGGGCGTACTGGGTTACATGAAAAAAGTCCTCTGAAACATTTACCCAAGAAAGCCTCGCCGAGTTATTAAAGTAAGATATTTCACTCGACTTAATATAAGTGCTCATTTCCTGATTTAAATTTAGCAAGAGTTGATCAATGGCCGGCTTTAAATAATCGCCATCCTCCGACGCTCCCAAGAACTTAACGTTATAGTGAGTTCCCATTGTTGCACCTTTTAGGTGAACAATCTTCTTCTCACCGGTGCAACCGTAGAAAAAGAAAAGGCCCAAAATAGTAAGGGCCTTTCCAAGAAAAAATATTTTTCTATTCATTTGCTAACCACCAAAGTCATCGAGAGCGATATCGTCTCTCTCAACACCTAGAGCAAGAAGCATGTCGATCACGCACTTATTCATAATAGGAGGACCACAAAGGTAATACTCGCAATCTTCGGGGTTAGGGTGATTTTTAAGATACTCTTCGAATAAAACATTGTGAATGAAGCCAGTGTAGCCACTCCAGTCATCGCCTTCTTGAGGCTCAGAAAGGGCAACATGCCACTTGAAGTTTTCGTTTTCTGATTGGATGGCATCAAAGTCTTCAACGTAGAACATCTCTCTTTTAGAGCGCGCTCCGTACCAGAATGTCACCTTTCGATCAGTCTTGATTCTTCTAAACTGGTCAAAAATATGAGAACGCATGGGCGCCATACCAGCTCCACCACCAACAAAGACCATTTCTTTATCAGTATCTTTGGCGAAAAATTCTCCAAAAGGCCCAGAGATTGTGGTTTCATCTCCTGGCTTGAGGTCAAAGATGTAACTCGACATTTTCCCTGGAGGAACGGAAGCATTTCGAGGAGGCGGAGAGGCGATACGAACATTGAGCATAATGATCCCCTCCTCTTCTGGATAATTTGCCATGGAGTAAGCCCGAATCGTTGGCTCTTCTACGAAAGAATTAAATTGCCATAAATTAAACTTATCCCAATCTTCTCTATACTCTTCTTCTACATCAAAGCTCTTATAATCAATATTTAATCCACCAGGCCTTTCAATCTGAATAAAACCGCCTGCTCTAAAAGGGACTGTTTCACCTTTGGGAAGCTCTAAAACAAGCTCTTTGATAAAAGTCGCAACGTTATGATTGGAGCGAACATTACAGGCCCATTTTTTAACCCCAAAAACCTCTTCAGGCACTTCAACTTTCATGTCTTGCTTAACAGCTACCTGACAAGAGAGACGCACACCTTCTCGTGCTTCACCTTTTGTAATATGGGAGAGCTCAGTCTGAAGGACATCACCGCCCCCAGAGAGAACTTTCACTTTACACTGACCACAGGTCCCACCACCACCACAAGCAGAGCTGACGAAGAGTTTTTCATCCGCAAGAATGTTCAAGAGTTTACCACCGGCCGATACCTGAACATCTTTTTCGCCATTGATATTGAGTGTAACGGGACCGCTTGCCACTAACTGAGATTTGGCCATTAGGATAACGAGAACAAGGCCCAAAATGACCGCTGTAAACATACCCACACCAAGAATAATTTCATTCATAATTTTTCCCTGCTCTTCTTTCGTTAAACCAAAGGACTCTTAAAGCTGAATTCCAGAAAAACCTAGAAAACCAATCGCCATCAGACCAACTGTTATAAAAGTTATACCCAAGCCTCGAAGGCCTGGAGGTACATCAGAATACTTCATTTTTTCTCTGATACCGGCGAGGGCCGCAATCGCAAGGGCCCAGCCAACACCAGAACCAACACCATAGGTAACAGATTCGGCAAAGTTATAATCCCGCTCAACCATGAAGAGCGTTCCACCAAGGATGGCACAGTTCACTGTAATGAGAGGAAGAAAAATACCGAGAGCGTTATAAAGCGCTGGAAAAAACCTGTCGAGGGTCATCTCTAGGATTTGAACCATCGCCGCGATAACACCAATGTAGGAAATGAGTCCTAGGAAGCTTAGGTCGACATTAGGAAGACCGGCCCAAGTAAGCGCCCCTTCTTTTAGAAGACCGTTATAAATGAGATTGTTAACGGGAACCGTAATTGTCTGAACCACGACAACAGCGACCCCAAGACCTAAAGCGGTATTAACTTTTTTAGAAACGGCTAAAAAAGTACACATCCCAAGAAAAAAGCCCAAGGCTAGATTCTCGATAAAAACAGCTTTAATAAATAGATTTAAGTGATGTTCCATAGTCTGCTTTCCTTACTCTGCTTCGATTTGGTCAGTCTTCCAGGTTCTAATGCCCCAAATGATAAACCCAATAATAAAAAAGGCTGATGGTGAAAGAAGGGCCATACCATTTGGCTGATACCAACCACCGTCACCAATAGTTTTAAATACCGTCATTCCCAGTAACTTTCCGGAGCCAAACAACTCTCTAAAGAAAGCAACAATGAGTAGTATCAAAGCGTAACCCAAACCGTTTCCGATACCGTCTAATAGACTCATAAAGGGACCATTCTTCATGGCATAACCTTCACAGCGTCCCATAACAATACAGTTGGTGATAATAAGACCAACGTAAACAGACATGGACTTTGATACTTCAAAAACAAAAGCTTTCAAGATTTGATCGGTCAAAATAACCATCGATGCAATCACGATCATCTGAACAATGATTCTAATAGAGGAAGGAATAAAGCCTCTAATGATCGAGACGAAAAAAGAGCTGAAGCCAGTCACAACAACGACGGCAAGAGACATGACTAAAGCCGTTTCTATCTTGGTCGTAACAGCTAAAGCCGAACAGATACCGAGAATTTGCAAAGCAATTGGGTTGTTACTAAAGAGCGGATCAAAAAGGGTTTTCTTAATGCTCATATCTAAACTCCCTCTGCTCTAAATTTTGCAAGATACTTTCCATAACCATTCTTACTCATCCAGTAATTTACACTATGTTGAACCCCATCGGATGTAAGAGTCGCTCCGCTAAGCCCGTCGACTTTACTGATAGCATTCTGAGTATTTGAGTCCACAGACCCCTTCAGTACATCTAAAGTTGGTTTATAGTCGCTATCGAGAACAACTTTGCCCTCCCAAGATCTTTGCCACTTCTTATTTTCAATCTCTCCGCCCAGGCCTGGAGTTTCCCCATGCTGGTAGAAACCAATCCCTTTAACAGTTTTGGTATCCGGAGCGAGAGAGAGAAAGCCGTACATGGTGGACCAAAGACCTTTTCCATGAAAAGGAAGGACAATCTGGCTGATTTTTCCGTCAGTCTTTATAAGATAAACGGGACGAACCTTAGAGCGAGTTTTTATTCTGGCTATATCTTCATCGCTTGGAATGCTCAAAGCCGCTTCAGCATCTTTATCAGCTTTCTCTAGATCGAAAGCCGAAGCATCTACATCTGTTGCCTCTTCGCCACTTTGAAGATTTATAAGTTTTGTTTCTATTGATTGAAAAGCCTCTTCAATTTTTTGTTTAGGAAGATCACCTGTCTTTATTAAACCAGCTGCGAGCAGAAGATTCTTCTTCACATCGAGCTTTTTGTTTTCTACTTGAATCGGCTTAAGCTTTACAGCGGCTGTCGAAACAAGAATTGAACAGGCAACGCATAAAAGTGCAGCAACCCCTAAGGTTCCACCAGTGCTATCTTTAGACATTTCTAAGGGCCCTCCTCTTAATATTCGCGTTCACAACAAAGTAATCTATGAGTGGCGCAAAACAATTCGCAAATAATATTGCCAGCATTGTCCCAGCAGGATAAGCCGGATTAACAACCCTTATTAGTCCCACCATAAAGCCAATGAGTACTCCATAGTACCACTTACCACTTTCGGTCATCGCAGCTGAGACAGGATCAGTTGCCATAAAGATCGCTCCAAAAGCAAACCCTCCTACAACAAGGTGCCAGACCGGAGACATTGAAAACATGAGATTCGTATCACTTCCCATCATAAAGAAGATACCAGTCGTGAATACTAAGCCGAGCAAGCAGCCCAACATAATTCTCCAAGAACCGATCCCTGTAAAGATGAGATAAGCACATCCGAGAAGAGCTGCTAATGTTGAAGTTTCACCCATGCTTCCTGGAATAAGACCTATGAAAGAATCAAACCAAGAAAAGGTTACCGCTTCCATACCACCAGTTGTCACTTGTGAAAGAACAGTTGCACCAGTGTAGCCGTCAACGGCAGTCCAAACAGAATCACCCGAAATTTGAGCCGGATAAGCGAAGAATAAAAAGGCTCTCGCACTTAGGGCTGGATTCAAAAAGTTCTTGCCTGTTCCACCAAAAATTTCTTTCGCAATCACAACGCCAAAGATAATACCTACAGCAACTTGCCATAGCGGAATTGTTGGCGGCAAAGTCAAAGGATAGAGCATTCCTGTAACGAGGAAGCCTTCGTTGATCTCATGCTTTCTGACAACAGCAAAGAGCACTTCACAAGCTCCTCCTGCAATTTGCGTCACGATGAAAACGGGAAAGAAATAAAGAGCTCCATGAACAAAATTTGAGATAGTTTGTAAGATGATATTACTCATTCCCGCGTCAGGGTAATAAGTAGAGAGATTCAGAAGGGCTAAAATACTTCCCCTCCAGCCATCGACTCCTGTTCTTCCCATGCCTTCAAGCACTGTATTCGCTTGGTATCCCGTATTGTACATGGCCATCAAGATGCAAGGAACCAGAGCAATCGCCACGGTAGACATTAGTCTTTTAAGATCGAGAGCATCTCTAACATGAACACTCCCCTTAGCTGTCTCACCTGGGGTGTAGATAAAAGTATCGATCATTTCGTAAATGGGGTAGAGCTTCTCGAGCTTGCCACCCTTTGAAAATGTATCGTGTTGTGAATCGAGAATCTTTCTAATAGCTCTCATTATCCTTCCTTCTCAATAATCGTTAGCGTTTCTCTGAGAACCGGGCCAAAGTCATCTTTCCCAGGACTGGCAAAGGTGCAAAGGGCAAGATCCTCTTCATCCAATTCTAATGCCCCTAGCGCCACAGCCAAATCAGTATCTTTGGTTATGATGGCCTTAAGCAACTGTGTAGGTAGAATGTCTAACGGTACGACCCCCTCAAAGAGCCCAACCGGAACAATTGCTCGACGAGAGCCATAGGTATTGGTGTGAAAATCAAAAGCTTTTTTCAAGCCCTTTCCCGCATAAGTATTTTTTATTGAATATTTATCAAAGCCAGGGCCCTGCCAACCGAGAAATTCTCGGTCACTATTTTCTTCGATAACAGAAATTTGATGGTGATAGCGCCCGACAAAATTAAAAATGTCATCCTGCTTGCGACCGTTTAAAATGTTGCCAGAAATTATCCTAACCGGACCTTCTTTTAGCTCTCCGACAGTAAGCTCACTAATTGAAGCACCTAGCCTCGTTCTGAGAAGCCTTGGGTTTTTTACCTTAGGTCCTGCAAGTCCAACAATTCGCTCGAGAAAAATATGACCCGTGCTCACAAGCCTACCAAGAGCAATAACGTCTTGAAGACCTAAATGCCAAACTGTTTTATTAAGACCAACAGGGTCTATGTGATGAATATGTGTCCCCACAAGTCCTGCAGGGTGAGGCCCTGAGAATTCGTGAAAGTCTATAATTTCATTATCGCCAAGAGCTTCAACATTAGGAATCGCTGAGCCCTTGCCTTTTGTGACAAAGACCTTTGGGGCTAACTTAGCCAAGGCCTGAACCCCTTTAACAAAGTCATCTGCATACTCTGCCAAGACGACTTCAGAGTCGATAGCAAGGGGAGATGTATCCATTGTATTGACAAAAATACTAGCGGCTTGAGAATCAATATCAGGGACCCGTGAAAAAGGTCTTGTCCTAAGCGCAGGCCACAACCCGGATTCAACCATCAGGGCGCGAACCTCTTCGCCGCTCCAATCTTTTAAATCTTTTTCGCTATAGCTTTTAAGGGCCCGCTGCTCCTCACCTTCCACTGTAAAGACGACAGTTTGAAGAATGCGTCTTTCTCCGCGATTGACTGCTTTAACAGTTCCACACGCCGGAGAAGTATAAATAACACCAGGAGTTTTTTTACATTCAAAAATCGGGTCACCGACCTTAACTTTATCACCTTCTGCCACGAACATTGTCGGCTTCATTCCAACAAAGTCTGGTCCCGTTAAGGCTACTTCCTTTACGGCAGGGGTGTTGTAAATTTTTTGAGAAGGCACCCCGGTAATGGGTAAATCTAGACCTTTTTTAATCTTGATCATAGGACGACCTGTAATCCTGTTATGAGCAATATTCTAGTCGCCAACAATTGAGGATTGAAAGAGTCTAGAAACGCAGCATTGCTTGAGTTTATAGGGATTTATACCAAAAACTCCCCCAAGTGTAACTAATCTTTAGAGAAGTTTATGTTTTTTTATCTCAATAAATTTTTATTTGACTGATTTTTAGCCGCAGCATTTCTTAAACTTTTTTCCAGAACCACAGGGACAAGGATCATTTCTCCCCACTTTTGGTTGATCACGACAATAAGTGTTATTTACGATCGCACCATCAGTGAACCACCACTTTCCCTCTTTTTTATGAAAGGTCGAAACTTCATGATGATGATGATCTTTCTTTCCAGCGTGGTAATGCGCCACAAATTCAATTTTGCCTTCTTCGTCAGCTTCTAAGCCTTTTTCAACGGCAACGATATTGAGACCTTCCCATTGTGACTGCTGCGACCAGGCCGCAATTTCATCGACATTTACGTCGGCCCGGGTGCTCGGATTATGAGTGGAAAAGACATACTCTGGCTCTTGAACAACGAATGCCGAATAGCGCGAGCGCATAAGTTTCTCAGCGGTAGGGGCATCTTTGGCTCCTGAAATATACACATCGCAACAATCTTTAAAGGCTGCTTTTTCTCCGCACGGGCAATCATCTTCTAGCCACTCTTCTCTCACGTCTCAACTCCTTCAACTATTTTAAAATCTATTAATGTCTAAAAAGATAGTCTGTAAAAAAAGTATTGTCCTCATCAAAATGAAATTTACTCTCCAAAACTCGACTACTGATAATTGTAAAATGGGGAAAAAGTAACTTTTGATAGAACTCTTTGGATCTAGCGATCGCATATTGATCATTAAATTCGAGGTCGCTGACTTGTCGCTTCAGCTCAAAATCAGTGGGTACAGAAAAATAAAGATACTTTACAGACTTGGCCATAACAGGAAGAACCTCATTCAGCTGCTCTTCACTAAGGTATTGAAAAACGGAAGTACAAACTCCTAGATCAAACCACTTTGCGCTCTTTTTTACCTGCCTAGACCAACTCACCAAATCCCATGGTTTCAGAGTCAACTTCGTTGATTCATTGGGAGAGATTCCCCGCTTAAGCACCTCATCGAAGGCAGGCCTCGAAGGTTCGATGCCCCAGGCTCGATAGGGATTAAATGCTTTTAGAATCTCTTCAAACATAAAGCCCAATCCAAAGCCAAAGTCGATCATTGTATTAATGTCGACATAGTCGACCGCAAAGAATGACTTTAGATAATGGGCATGTTGGGCACAGTTCACAATACCGTCCATTTCGGCAGGTTCGCTGTAGTTTTCTTGCCAATAGGAGCGCTCAAAACCCTTGGCGGCAAGATCTCCTTTCTTTAAGTTTGTCTTATTATCCGACTTTTTTTGCGACAAATTGATACCCCGAAAACGCTCGATAAACATTCAATAAAATAAGACCTAACCAGACCCATAAGAGCTCTGGTGAGATCAGTGTATAGAGAGCGATTGGAAAATAAAACAAGCCAGCGCCGATCAGCATATGCTTTCGAAGATACCCAAAACCGTCGAGCCCAAATATTAGGCCATCATAAACAAAGGCCACGGCCGAAACAATCTGAGAAATGACGATGAGCCACTTCAGCTTAACCATCACGGCAATGACTTCTGGGTTATCAGTAAAAAGGGCGAGCACTTGCTCCCAAAAAAGGGCGTAGAGAAGGGTAAAGAAAACACCCACTAAAAACCCTAGGATCAAAAGTTGGCGAAAAACGATTTGAGTAACCTTCTTCTTATTTGAAAAGAAAAACCGAGCCCCAAGGATATTGCCTGAAATCGCCAGGCCATCAAGGAAGAATGAGCCAAAAAGCCAGACTTGAAGGAGAACTTGATGGGCCGCCAATTGCTTCACACCCACAAAGCTCGCCAGTCTTGTGGACATAAAAAAACAGGCGGTAAGAATAAAAGATCGACCAAAGACATTCAGGGAGTTCTTACCGAATTTAAAGAGCTGTGTTTTAGGAAGATCAAAAGAGAAAATATCACTCCACTTAATATTGAGACCACTCTTTTTGAATAAAAAATAAAGACTCACAATCACCACAAGAATATGAGAAATGATAGTCCCATAAGCCGCTCCCTTTAAACCCAGTCCTAATGGATAAAGAAAGAGCCAAGAAAGAAAAATATTGAGGCCCGTGCTAGCAAGCATGAGCCACAGCACGAGTTTTAATTCACTAAAGCCCCTGAGAATACTTAGTAGGGTGACTGAAAGGATCGTAAAGGTATGAAAAAGGGCTCGCGGTCTGAAGTACTCGATGAATTCAGGCCAAAGCTCTTGTTTTCCACCTATTAAAGAAAACCAGAAAGAACTGGGAAGATAGAGAAAGGCGGAACAAAGAAGCCCAACCCCTAGAGCAACACTCATCGCTATTTGGATTCTCTGCTTCAATACTTCGGGGTTTTTTTGAGCACTTGACTCAGCAATAGACTGAGTACTGGTGTGAACAAGAAAATTAAAAACCCAAGTAATAGCGTTAAAAACCCCCACACATAAAGCGAGTGAGGCTAAGGAGTTTGCACTTAACCTTCCCACTAGAGCAGTATCGACAACTGATGCTAATGGCTCAAAAACTGAGGATACAATAGACGGTAAAGAAAACCACCAAAGGTCCTTTAGTCTTAGCCCTGATAACTTCAATGCCTATCCTAAATTTAGAAAGGTTTATTGACCGCCAAATAAGCCGCGACCGTGGCCAAAACAATGAAAATATAGAAAACGACAGCTCTTCCTTTCGTCAGCCTTTTAGCTAGAATCGGGGCTCCAATGGTGAGGATTGCCCAGATGCCAATTTTCGCGTGAATCCAAGCTGGCCAACCTTCGCCATCACCGTGGCTTATGCCCAGACCTTTTGCAATAAGACCCATACCCGCGACAAGAATAAGCAAGGAAGCTATACCCGTAATTATTTTATTGGGTAAAAATTTGTTATCTGTAAAAAAAGAAATTCCTAGTCCTGATAGGAAAAAGAAAATTGAAGCATAATGAAGCACGCGGTAAAAATTCTCTGACATTTTCTACTCCCCAACAGGTCAATATATACAATAGCTATTTTTGACAGATAAAGAGTGGTTTTACCAGTAATTGTCGTCATGAATAAGTTTTCTTCTCAGTTATCATTCAACAGGCCGCACAAAAGCTTTCTTCCCTCATTTGGAAAAACCAAGTAAAATGAAATTATGGAAATAAAGCGAAAACCCCACGGGGATAAAGTCTATAGAGGCGCCTACAATTACTACAAAGGCGACAATCTCTACGCTGAAGAAGAGTTTGAAGTCTATAAAGATCGAAAAGAGCTTGGAATGACTTTCTTTGGCGAGCTGCACTCCAGAGTGGCTACTGGTGAGCTGCTTTCGGTCTATTTAGACTACACGCTGACTAAAGACTACATCCCTCAAAAGTTGATCATTGAAAAAACGTTGGGAAAAGAAGTCGTAAAAGAGGTTTTTGCCTTCAATCCTAGAACGAATGTTATCGACTATATTTTTATCAGTAATCGAGGCCAAGAACACGTAGAAGTCCTCGTGCCTCCGCGCTTTGGTATCACAACTCCCCTTTCCTGCACTTCTATGCTCTTTTTAAAGTCAAAGAAGGAGGACACAACGGCAAAGAATTACTTTCAAGTCCTAAGTGTGAAGAATCAGTGGCGCTATGAGCATGCCCCCTATCAGCAATCGATCGTTGCCGAAAGAACGGCTTTAGCGGCAGAGAACCTCAATTTAGAAGGACAGAGCGTTCCGGCGACTCCTTACAAGATGTGGGATGCATCAGACCTTGAGAAAGAGGACGACGATAGCACACCACCTTTTTCAACGGTTCAAATATCCAAACACTCGACGATCCCCTATCTCATTCGTTCTCAAGATGGACTCAAAATCCAGATTAAATACTTGAATGATCTTGATAAGGATTAGTATCTAGCTTTGGGTCTTGAAGGATGAAGTCAGAGACTTCCTCGATGGCCTCATCAAGGCCGGCTCGATTGATCTCGTAGGGTTCCATAAGCTTATTAAACTTCTGCATCGTACCGCCTTTCCATCTCTTGATGCGAGAGTCGACTACAATAACACCGCCTCTATCCTCTTCAGTTCTGAGTAGGCGACCAAGCTTTTGATGCAAGCTTCTTGTTCGATGAGAGAGGTAATAGTCAGTAAACTCATTTCCTATATTTGTTTCATAAAAGTCTCTGCGATCGTTGATAATTTTATCCATTCGAAGGTCAGGAATTTTATCGATAAAGACAAACTGCAAGGCTTCTCCAGGAATATCGATACCTTCTCCAAAGCTCTCCATTCCCAACAAGATACCAGAGCCATGCTTTTTAAACTCGTCGACGACTGATTGACCCATACCTTGGACAAAGACAGGAATCTCCCCGTCAAATTCTTTTAATAGAATTTCTCGGGCCACTTCAAACCTCTTGCGCGCAGAAAAAAGCAGCAGAGTTCTTCCTTCAATCTTACGAATCAACGGATTAATCTTTTTTAAAACGGCTTCGACAAAACCTGTCTCATGAAGTTTCGGCACATCGTCGCAAAGAAACACCTTCGTTTTGTTTTTATAATCATAAGGGGCGGGTAGAAAAAAACCATGGCGAAAGCGTCTCTCGGGCTCTAGATAACCGTAGCCAGTAACCCATTCGACTCCTCGAAAGCCTTGATCCCCTAGGGCGTTACCGAGGGTCGCCGAGGTAAAGAAAACACTTTTACTAGTTTGAAGTAAGTGGTTATGAAGGGTTTCACCGATATTTATCGGTCCTGAAAAAACGCAGTAACCTTCCTTTTCATGAAAACGTAAAGAATGGCTATGACCCTCTTTTTGTTCCAAGGAAGTCTCCAGAGCGACAACAATATCGTCTAAGCTTGAAGCAAAAGTCTCAAAGCGAGTCAGGGCGATGATCTGCTGCTCACCTTCGAGGGTCTTAACTTCGTAAAGCGAAACGTAGGGCAGTAATGCTTGAGAATATGTTTTTAAAATAAAACGTAAACTCTCCAAATGATTCAAAAGGGCCGTTCCAACGGAGTCGACCTGAGAAGCTTTTCCAATCATAGGAAGCTCATTCCAAAAATATTCTGTATAGCGAGGATGTTTTTTGAAGTATTGCTCAAAAATATCGGGAAGCATCCTGAGGTGATCCATCATCATCTGATAGGTCTCCTGAGTCTTCTCTCTCAGAGCATTGATAACAGGAGTACTCTCGCCACTACTCTCCTCTTTTGCGGCCAAAAGGTAGAAGAGTGAGCCGATTCCTTGCATGTGGTTAAGAGAGCGGGCCAAGCCTTCGAGAGATTCTTGCGAAGCCTCTAAAGAAAAGGCCCTGGTTGTCTCTTCTTCAATTTTGTGGGCCTCGTCGATGACGATGTATTCAGGTCTAGGAAAAGCACGAGGCCAGCTAAAGGTAAGGGCGTGGTTACCTACGATAATGTCGGCTTCCTTAGCCTCTCGTAAACCTCTGATATAAGTGCAGTCTGTTTTAAAGGGACAACTGTTTCCAGTACAAGAGCGAAAGTCGACGGCAAGAGTCTTCTCCCTATCTTTAAAAGCTTGAAATTTTCTTTTAAAAACAAAAGGAAGGTTATCACGCAGGATCCACTGATCGTTATCAAAGCGTGAGTTGTGAAAGAAAGCCAATTCAAAAAACATGTCCGAAAACTTATCTTCGAATGTTCGAGACGAAAAAAGCAGATCTTCTTCATCAATACTTTGGCGAAAGAGCAACTCACACATGTGATTACTTGATCCCACCAATCGTTTCACCTTGAGTTTTTCTTGGTCAAGGCCTAAAAGCTCTCTTAAAAGCGGCACATCTTTTTTCATCGCCTGATGCTGAAGAGTTTTAGTTCCCGTTGCGATGAGAACCTGTTTTTTCTCTTGCATGGCAAAGAGAGCCGAGGGAACTAAGTAGCCCATCGTCTTACCGGTTCCTGTAGGTGCTTGAACCAAGGCATGAATTCCATTGGTGAATGACTGTCCTGCTCGTAAAGACAAATCCTCTTGAGCTTTTCGATACCTGTAACCAGGCATTGTCTTTTTGATGCTCTCTTCAGCGCGAAAAATATCTTTGATATTATTTCCACTAAATTCATAGGAAAAAGGAGACTCCCCTCCAGAGAACTCAACATGTTCTTTTTGAGCGTCTTCAAATTCTCGGGCAAGGGACACGGCAGATTCTAAATCGAGCTCAATACTATCGGCGATTTCAGTCAATTCATCGTCGAAACTGTTAAAGAGATGATAAAACCAATAAGACTTCAAGTCGTATTTCTGAAAGAGCGAGGAGACAGTGTTAAAGAGCTCCCTGTCGTCTTTAGTTAGCCTTATCGCAACTAAAAGAACTTTTAAAAGATCAACACTATCGGCAAGACCTCTGTGCTGTTCTGCTTCGGCAATCTGCCAATCAACGATAAAATTTTCTAACTTTAAAGAGCTTCGAAAGGGAAATAGCAGCGCGAGAAAAGGAATTGAGTCTTCGTAGACCTCCCTTTTTCCACCATCGTCGATCTTATCAAAATGTTGCTCTAAAAAGCTTTTTTCAAAATCTGCATTGTGAGCAATAAGGTGATGCCCAAAGAGTTCACAAACCTCAGGCTCTACTTCACTCCATGGAGGAGCTTTTCTCACCATGGACTCACTAATTCCAGTCAGCTTTTGTATAAAGTAACTTGGCACCTGAGAGCTCTTTACTAGGGAGCTGTAGCGATTAACCAGCTTTGAGCCTTCAAACTGGAGAAAACCAACATCAATGATGTCGTCATAGAGAGAGTCAATCCCTGTTGTTTCAATGTCGATGACGGCCCACTGCCCCAATTTCTTTGCCATTAAACCTCTGTGTTTGCTTTAACCCTATGCGGTTTCTCTACTTTTATCACCTACAGCTTATTTTGACGGACCATTTTCTATACTTAACATAATTCAACCAGAGAATATTTGTCGTCTTTTAACATTTCGCTTATAAAAGCACCCAGTCGTTAATTTCTAATTTAAGAAGAATACTCTTACTTTAAAAGGATGCATGGACAAAGCGCTATTTCTCCAGATTCAGTCTTTTCTCATAATGAGCTTGCTGTACGTCGGAGTTTACCTTAGAAAAAAAAGATCAGTCCACATCAAGGTCCAGTCAACGGCCATCATTTGGGATATCCTCCTGATTTTACAAATAGAACTTGGCCGTGGAGCCATAGTTAAAGCCTCTAAGGCCATGACGAACACTATGATGCTTAACGTCCATGTCAGTATTGCGGTCTCCACTGTAATCCTCTACCTTCTCATGATTTACACTGGGCGTAAGCTCATAAGCGGAGAAATCACGATACGCCCAATCCATAAAATTCTGGGCTGGACGACCCTAGTTATGAGAACATTAACTTTTATTACTAGTTTTTGGGCCGTTTCCTAGGACGAGCCCCCTTTAAGGAAAATACAATGGTCGAGTTCACAATGGTAGAAAACCTTATTCAAGCAAAGATCTCTGATGCCATAGTGAAAGTGAATGACCTGACAGGCTCTCAAGATCACCTGGGAATCCTCATTATCAGCGACGCCTTTGAGGGAAAGATGCTTATTCAGCAGCATCAGATGATCATGGATATTTTAAAGGAAAAGCTGCATTCAAATGAGATTCATGCTGTTCAACTCAAGACTCTAACCCATGAAAAAGCTAAGAGTAGCGGAATAATTTAGCAGCAGGATTTAGTTTTCTTGGGTAAAGGCCGTATACTCTTTTTGAGAGTGACACTGATATTTTAGTCAGCAGGTTTGATTTACTTTTACTAGAAAGAGAACAAAGAAAGATAAATAAAATAACAACTGTAAAGGAGCACTTAATGAGCGATAACCCATTTAATATATTAGGAAGTGATAAAGTTCCAGAAAAGGGTGGTCAAGCGATTACCGAAAAGGACACGAGCTTAGAACTGGGCGAAAGAATAAAAAACTTGATTGGATCTTCCAACATTTTTCTTTTTATGAAAGGAAGCCCTGAGATGCCTCAATGTGGCTTCAGCGCAAATGTTGTCGGGATGCTTGACTCTATGAACGCAAAATATAAAACCTTCAATATCCTCTCAGATATGGATATAAGACAAGGGGTCAAGGACTTCAGCAATTGGCCGACCTTTCCTCAACTCTACGTCAATAGCCAACTCATTGGTGGCAACGATATTATCATGGAGATGTACGAAGCCGGCGAACTTGAAGCTGTCATAAAAAGCTAAATAGAATCCCAAAAGGTAGGCCTTCTGAAAAGCTGGCCTGCCTATTTAGTAAAGCTCATCTCAGTCTTTATTTTGTTATCGATAAGCTCAATTGAGACCTCTAAGTTTCGCTTCCGTTGAGTGATCATTCCAGTAAGGCTGCTCATGCATTCAATGTCTAGCCAACCCTTAGCTTCCAAATAGGCGCCATTCATAAGGTCCACTTTTCTATTGGACCAATGAAGGTTTGAGACGATAGCGCTATAAACATACCCGGTGCCACATACCTTCCTCAAACTATCCATATCCCATTTAAGCGTTTCCATCTCTAGGCTTGCATAGGAAAAGAAGATATCGCTTGGTGACGATTGATAAAAGTGATTATGGATTGTTATCGTCAGGTCCCCCAAAGCGAGCCGGCTTTTGATCTCTTCTTTGTTAAGCTCACTTACTTGGACCACCTTCGAAGCGAGGCTATCGAGGACCCCGTGATCGGCAATCCCCACTTGGTGACCGAGTTCATGGATCAGAAGACCTAGTAAAAACTTAGGAGTACTTTCAATCTTTTCATAAAGTCGCTCGATATTAATGTAGATTGGGTAGGAAGGCGAAAATCCTGTTTTGGCCACTCGAGGGGCTTTATCTGAGCCGGCCACTAAAAAAAGAGCTAGAGCATCATCTCCTGAAAGAAAGCGTAGTTTATCGTTTGCCATAAGGGGAAGCGAATAGAGAATTTTTTGCAAAATATTTCTTTCAAAATAACTAAAATCGATAGTCGTCTGGCTAAAAGATGACAATATATGGCGCTCTATAGTTTGATAATAGTAATGAGCATGGGACTCTAAGATGCCTCCACCATTTCCTACAACATCCCCAGTTCCCGAAGAAAATGGATTAATGTTTAAATTATCCAAAATTTGATCAAACTGCTCATTTCGTTTTTCCACTTCACTTGGTCTCAAATAAGATCGAGGATCGTCATTAGTAAGACGCCCATTTCCGACAATATCACCAGTTCCAGAAAAGTATTTAGAGAGGTCAGCATGATTTATGGCCAACTCAACGGTAGCCGAGAGCTCTGTCGTCTGAAGCAGACTAAAGATCAAAACCAAAAATGTGAAAAAGCGATTGTATCTCATAGTTGTTCAGAACCTCTTACTATTGATCTCGTTTATCTAGGTTAAGAGTATGCTCAAAGAGTTGAGCATTGAGCTGATAAACAGCATCTCCACTCACTTCATCGGAATACTTTTCATTAAATTCGTTAATGAATTGTTTTATATCTTCAGCTGCATTGTTTAAGTTTTCTTTCTTATTGATATTAAGAGTTAATGACTGAAAAACCCGATTATCTAAACCTTGCTCCTCAAGAGCATCAAGCGCACCACTCAACATGCCTCTATGATGATTCTTAATTGCAGCAGAGGGAACCTGATCTCCAGTGTGAGTTTTCATTTTTTTATCGATAAGGCCTTTTTCAGGATCACTCGTCAGCATTCCGACGTTAATTAAGTTATCAATTGCTGCCTTTATCTGAGGTTTCGAAACTTTACGACGCAAGGATCGGTAAATCCATTCTAAGTCATTTGCAAAGAACCGATTGCTTACCAAACGCTTTATCACGTAGCAGTACCAGTCACTCACAACAGAAAATTGATCTAAATTAATTTTTTGATATTCTCGAGATCCCGACAGCTTGCAAGCTTCCTTAATCAGTCCCGAAACATCTGATCCCCTCTTTTTCTTTCGCTCAATTTCAACGAGCAGCTCAAAATACTTCTTCTCAGATTTAGTGAGATGAAAGTCATCGCAGAAAGAACCAACCATTCTCAAGGTTGGGAGCCTTTGCTTGTTTAAAACCATGGCCAACGAACTGGGTGACTTATAGCCAAGCCTTTGGGCCCAGTTCTTTAAATTATAGGGTCCGTGACTATACTTCCCATAAGACTGAACGTAAGAATTAAGAAAATCGCTATAGTCAGTAAAATCAAAAATAGAAGGCTTTGAAGCCTCCTTTTTTAGATTCATTTGATTAGTAACATTCTCAAAATTCATTCTTTTCCCAAATTCAAAAAAGAGCTCCAAAAGAAGCTCGATACAATAGGTCCCTCATAGTTTATCCTTTTCAAGGTCACCTGATGCATAATCTGTAAAAAATGGGGGTTTACCTAAAATTGCCTACTTTTTTGACAATTTAGTCTCAACAAGAAGACACGTCCCAAAGAGGACAAAGATAAGTGGTTAAAGATAGGCTTAAAAGTATAGGAAAATGAGCTTAGGTCTATCTCTTGGCCACGAATTCATCGAGTTTTTTCTCTTGATTGATGGAGCCAATATAGAGAAGTACGTCCTGTTGCTTTAAGAGAGTAAGAGGATCGGGATTGTAGAGATACTCCTGATTAGAGCGAGCGAGCCCAAGAACATTGATACCGCAGTGAGAGTAGAAGTCGATATCTTTTAACGTTTGTCCGATAGCAGGAGAATCACTTGGAATAACACATTCCTCTACTCTCATGCTCATATCACTCCCCGTCAGAAGTTGATCGAGAAAAGAAGTTACATTGGGTCTTAGTAACTCACTGGCCATACGAACGCCGCCGATAAGATTGGCCGACACAACCTTTGAAGCCCCGGCCCGCTTGAGTTTCTCACTCATTCCCATTTCAATAGCTTTTGAAACGATAGTGAGGTTAGGTTGAATGATTTTTGCTGACATCGTTAAATAGAGGTTATCTTTGTCATTCGACAGAGCTGCGATTAAGCCTTTAGCTTGCGCCACTCCTGCTCTTTCTAACATCAAGTCTGAGGTTGCATCTCCCAATAAAATATTAATACCTCTAAATTGAGACAGGAGCTCCTCTCGTTTTTCTCTAGAGCTCTCAATGACAACAAACTCTTCGGTACTTGCAATAATTTCTCGAATCACATGAGTACCACTTTCTCCAGCACCACAAATTATAATATGCCCTTTCATACCTTGTATTCTCCTTCTCAACCTTTCTAGTGAAAAGGCATCTTTTAAATTTCCTTCGATAATAAAAGCGGTAACCAGTGAAGTTGAATAAAGAACGACACCCATGCCAGCAAACATTAAAAAAATTGTGTAGACGATCGCATAGGCGTTTCCATCGATGCCTAAGATGTCTCCATAACCAACCGTCGTTAAGGTGATTCCAGTCATGTAAAGAAGGCGAAGAAAGTCCACGTCAGGGTAGAGTAACTTGTATCCAATCGCCCCAAGAAAAAGGGAGCCGAAAATCAGATATACGGGTAGCTTTAGGCTTCGCCAAGCCCGAAAAAATTCGAACATCTATCTTTCCAATTTATTTGCGACAATACAGTATTCTTTATCGTGACTCGGTAGCTGCCCTTTTCGAATCTCACTAAAGTCCGCATCTTTTAAAAGAGCATCAATCTCTTCCACAACTTGAAATGAAGTCTCTTTACTCATTTTTACGGTAATGATGAGGCCTACAACGAAGTCCAACTTCCCCGTTAACTTCAAAAGAGTTGGCAACGATTCTAAAATAGGGAGATCAATGTCAAAAACAATCCAACTAACGGGAGGTAGCCCTGAAAGATGCTTCTTTCGTAGCTCAGAGAATGACTGAATCAACTGAAGAAAGCCCTCCGGGAATTTCTCACGCACTATTGGATCGATGGGAGTCGGGTCTACCCCAATCACGCGAAAGCCCTTTTCCATAAGATAAAAAGTAGAGCCGCCTGGAGCACAGCCAATATCGAGGAAAACCTCCTCATGACCAACAAGGGGCCTAAAGTGCTTAAAAGCCTCTCCTAGTTTTTGATAAGCTTTTGACGGAGAACTCGAGGGCATAGGAATGGGGGAACTACCAGTAAAGGGAGCAAAGTCTCCACGGACCTGATAACGAACACCAAGAACGTAATCATCCTCGGCAATTCTCATGTAATCAAAGACCAGACCTCTCTCTTTCCTATCGCCCATAATGCCTTTTTCTTCTACAAGGTCCCAGTGATGGGTGGTGTGGGGCTTATAAACTTCTTTGAAGTGATCAACTTTTTGATCTAATTCATTCTTTGTCCCCTTGAAGAGGCTCATTCCCTTTATCAAGCAAAACGTAATATCCTTCTCTCTTAACTCCTGCGGTGTATAGGTAACCTCGCTTCTGTAGGTCAAAAAACCATGTAGGCCGAGATTAAAACGCCAGTTAGGCAGCAGAGTCGCCATCTCTTCTTTGAGAAGGCCAATATTATGAATCAGTCCTATAAGATAAACTTCTTGTTCTTGCATAGCTCTTTACTACGGGCCTCTAGCCCATAATCTCCTCGTCATACTCAACATTGTGATAAATTTTTTGGATGTCATCGTCATCTTCTAGCACGTCAATCAATTTAGAGAAACTCTCCCATGTATCGGCACTGATCTCTTTAGTCGTCGTTGGTATTCTTTGTAAGCCTGCTTCCTTTGGCTCTAATTCTATTTCTTGTAATTTCTTTTGAACCGCACCAAAGTCTTCCATTTCTGTCGTTACAATAATTTCGTCTTCGTCTTCGTCGAACTCAACGTCTTCTGCCCCTGCCTCTATCATGGCGAGAGTAAAGTCGTCCTCGTCTATCTCGCCTCGATCTAGTGAGAATATACCTTTGCGATTAAAAACAAACTCTAGGCAGCCATCTTTTCCCAAATTGCCGCCATACTTTCGAAAAGAAGAGCGAACACTGGCCACAGTTCTAGTGTTATTGTCAGTCGCGCACTCTACAAAAACAGCTGTTCCATCGGGGCCGTAGCCTTCAAAGGTTACCTCGACATAGTTTGTACCATCGGCCCCACTTGCCTTATTAATCGCCCTTTCCACCGTATCCTTGGGCATATTCTGGCCGCGAGCATTTTGGAGAGCAAGCCTAAGGCGAGGATTCATCTCGGCATCTGGCCCACCACTTTTAACAGCTACTGTAATTTCTTTGATGAGTTTGGTAAAAATTTTGCCACGCTTTGCATCTTGGGCGCCTTTTCGGTGGCGGATATTGGCCCATTTAGAATGACCTGCCATGAAACTGAACTCCTGCTAATGATTTCGAGAAAAACCTTTCTTTCTCGCGAAGATTTGTACGGCGGCTACTACGACTAATAAGACCGCTAACCACCAGAGCTTAATAAGCCCGTATAGTAGGTAAGCGACTCCTTGAATTGTTTTTTGCAGCCAAGGTGTTTTTAAAATATAGGGTGTGTATTGGGGAGCCGTTTTGTAATACCAACTAATAAAAACTCGCCCCAGCCAAAACTTCCTTAAAACTTGATTACGCCATTTTTGAAAATAATTGACGATATAGTGCTCTCTTCCAAACCCTGCCGTGAAAAAAAAGCAAGCCTGCTTCTTTAAAAGGGCTTCAATGGCCTCAGGTGTATTTTGGTAGCTTTGAGAGGCGTAGGAGCAAAACCCGTACAAGTTACATTGAAAGAGCCTAATTTCATAACAATTGTCATTCAATAATCCTTCCACTTTCTTCTGTCCTAAAAAGAGCACTGTCTCTAGATCAATCAAATCATCAAAGTCTTTATTGAGACTTAAGAGCGTCTCAGTCTTGATGCTGGCGTCTACGACACCACTGCATAGTCCGGGTCCTTTATTTTCAGCCGTTGCGTATAACCCCCTAATGTCATTCATAGAGAAGCCATTGTAATCAGCGATCAATTGAGAGTCTCCCTTTTGAAGCTCTGTTAGATTTATCACTCGGTCATCTGAGACTTTTGTACTTAGATTAATTTGATAAAAAACACCATTATCAGCAGCAGGGGTATAGGGATCATTCTCGTTCAATTCTATGTCCGATAAAAAGAAATGGAGACCAACTGATTTTGCGGCAGCCGATGGAGCCACATCTTTATCTAACGAGCTGCAGTCAAGTTCCCCTGTCGTTGTGCAAAGATCTCTAATACTAATGCTCTGTTGTGAAAAGCTGGTATCGCCAGGGATAACCCCTAAGAACTTCAAAACGCGAAACCCTCCTGCTCCATTGTCGCCCTTTATCGCAACATGAAGATGATCGAGAATCAAAGTAATATCTATGTTTAGGCTAAACCTAAGAACTACTGAAAACTCAACGGGCTGGCTGCTGTCTATTCGAGGAAGAAGGGTCCTATTTGCATAATAGCTAAATTGGTCGTTCTTAAGGTTTGAGACTACGACATCGTCATCTGTCCTAAAGGGGACAAAAACTCTGTGGGCGGCTCCCTCAGAAAGCCCCGTAGAACGAGCCTCCAAAATATCAAAATTTGTTGTCGCTCCACCGCTAGTAGGTGTCACAAGTAGATCAACATTTACAGGGTTAGCAAAATCAACTCCGGCTACATCAGTGACCGTCTGCACCTGCCCAAAGGCTTGGCAAAAGAAAAAGAGGCTTGTGAAAACGAGAGTGAATACTTTTATCATGAGTCTAGATTTTCCCTTTCATGGCAACTAATGTCAAACTTTGCACTCCCCTATCTTACTGCCATAATAGAGCCATGAAAAAGTTATTCGTTCTGCCCTTACTTTTGCTCTCTTGCTTCAACCCCCAGGGGGTAGACAATCAAGCGGAAATTATAAAGTCAGTCGCAAATACGGTTGCCCTCAAGCACCCCAACGTTAATCACATCAAGCCACAAGACTTAAGAAAACTAAAGGCTGACGAGTTTCTTCTCGTGGATGTGCGTACCGGAAGAGAGCAAGAAGTAAGCAAGATAAAAGGGGCCATAACCGCGGCTGAATTTGAGCTGCTGCTAGAGAGTCAAAAAGAGAGTTTGAACCAGAAACAAATAGTCTTTTACTGCACCATCGGTGCTCGCTCCTCTGCCTATGCAGCCACCCTTTTAAAGAGCGGTTATGAGGGAAGAGTAAGCAATCTTCACGGTAGTATTTTGGCTTGGGTCCAAGCAGGCCTGCCCCTTGTCGACAAGGATGAGAAAGTCACCAAGAAGGTCCATGTCTACAGTGAGGCTTGGAGCTTCGTTCCAAAGGGATATGAAGCTGTATGGAGATAAATGACAGGGAGACAATCGTTTGCATCAATGGCGTCTTGACTCCCCCGGAAGAAGCCAAAGTATCAATCTTTGACCGTGGGTTTCTTTATGGAGACTCTATTTACGAAGTTATCCTCACCTACAAAAAGCGGCCATTTCTTCTCGATGAGCATTTGGATCGCCTATGGAATTCAGCTGCTGGCATAGGCATGGAGATAACCTACTCGAGGGACGACCTTAAGAATTATATTAGCGAAGGCCTTCAGAAAATGGAGCGAGATCGGCTCTATGTCCGCCTAATAATAACCAGAGGGGCTGGAAAAATAGGCCTCGACCCCTCCTTGAGCGACGGCCAAAACCTCTTCATCATCTTTAGAAACCTTCCCGAGCAAGACCCTCAATATTACACATCAGGCGTTAAACTAGTGACGACGCAAGTTATCAGAAATTCAAAGAATAATATCGACCCAGCAGTTAAGTCGGGAAATTACCTCAACAATGTGCTTGCTTTGCAAGAGGCCAAGAAAAAGGGTGCCTATGACGCAGTCATGCTCAACGCTCAGGGTAATGTTACTGAATCTAGCACCTCTAATATTTGGATTGTTGAAAATAACCGACTCCTCACCCCTCCTCTAAGCGCAGGACTACTTGGTGGTATAACGAGAGGTACTCTACTAGAGATTGGCTCAGGAGCCGTCTATCCCATGATAGAAGAGGATTTTGATCTAGAGCGCCTCAAAAGAGCTTCTGAGGTCTTTATTACCAGCTCCAGCCGGGAGGTCATGCCTGTCGTTGCTATTGATGAGGCCACTATCGGCGATGGCAAACCCGGACCTGCTTACCACGAGCTTCACCAGCTTTATAAAGACTATGTGCAACGGAAAATTACAGACCGCCATTGACTTAAGCCCTGAAATTTACTAAAAACTACCCTTCACGCATTCATCAGTTTAACTGGTCCGAGCTTCAATATGTGATGCGTGGGTATAAGCCATACGCTCTGGACCGCCGTACGTAAGGAGTATCTGATATGGCAAAAGCAACTACAGGCGTTTCACGCTTTAAAATCCAAAGAGCCTTAGGGCTTGAACTTCCTGGTCTTGGTAAGGCAGGAGCACTCGATCGACGTCCCTATGGACCAGGTGTACACGGTAACAAAAGAAAGAAAATTTCTGACTATGCCGTTCGTTTGAAAGAAAAACAAAAACTTGTTTACCATTATGGTCTTCGCGAGAAACAACTTATTAAGTACGTGAAAGCTTCTAAAAAGAACACTGCTGGTAAGCCGTGGATGGAAGTGATGATCACAACTCTTGAGTGTCGTTTGAACAATGTTATCTTTCGTCTCAACTGGGCGCCCTCAATTCCTGCGGCCTCTCAAATGGTTGCTCACGGGCAAGTGATGATTAACGGTAAAGTCGTTGATAAAGCTTCTTTCATTGTTAAAGTTGGAGATAAAGTCTCTCTTACTGAAAAAGGTTATAAGAACCAAAACTATAAGCATGCATGCGAAACTCCAAGACTTCCTTCTATACCTGTTTGTTACAAGATTGAAGGCGGAGATAACAAATCGGCAGAAATGATTGCTCTTCCTCTGCCAGAAGAAATTCCATTCGAGTACAATGGTCAACTCGTGGTAGAACACTATTGGAAAGTTTAGTAATTTTCAGACAAATTACAACTTAAAGAAAAGGCTCCTTTCAAGGGAGCCTTTTTTTATTCCATCGTTTAATAAAAAAAAAGAGATCTGCTAGAGATCCCCTTTTTCTACTCTTCAATATGAAAAAATAGACTGTTTTATTTTTATGTTATTTAACGATAGCTGAAACCTCGAGCGCAACTTCAGACCAAGTCAGGGTCTTTCCATCTTTTCCCTTGTGCCATGGAGCACACCTTTTAGAGAGAAGCTCGTAAGACTTTTTAAAACCCACATCAATGAGGTCTATTACAGCTGTAAGAATCACTTTCTTTGACTGCATTCTGTAACGAAAAGGAACTTCAAAAGAGCGCTCGCCCACAGTGAATTTAGTAAAGACCATTTTTTTGGACTTTAAGACCTTCACGACCTCCCCCTTGATTTCCCGACCGCCCCAATTTTTAAAGAGAGCATTCGTAATGTTTATGTTTCTGGCCACTTTACCAGCATCGATGCTGTGAGAATCGATCACAAAACTAGCTCCTTGAAGAGACTCTTCAATATCAGCAGCGACTTTCTTATACTTCCACTCCACCTTCTTAAAAGTCCCAGAAACAGGAGTCTTATCCGTAAACTTATAGCCGATAAACTTTATAGAAGGCGTCCCAACATCCACCTTTGAAAATGACGTGAGTGATAGGAGAAGAAAAGAGAGCACAGATATTAATTTCATTAGGAGATCCTTTATTTTGAGAACTAATTGACCCTATTTTAGTTAGCTTTAGGCCTGCCAGTCAAATCCTTGAAACTTTACATCGGTAGGCCAAATTGGAAGTTAAAGGACAGTGCACAAAGAAAAACAAGGCTTATGCATTGAAATAAAATGAGCGAGATAGGTTTTTATTTAGACTGAGGTGGCGATTTTAAAAAAGGGCCTTGGCATCCGACCAAGACCCTTCACAACAACAGGAACACTACATTACAGCAGGATATGTCATGAGACATAACGTGCGTGATGAGGTCTTAGGCTTCTTATAGTGAGAGCAGCTTTACTTTGCAAGTAAGCCCCCGAATACACTGTAAAAAATGCTTACTTCGAGTTTCTTAGTTGAGTTGAGGAAATATCTTGAAAGGGATGAGGGGGAAGAAAACGGATATCAATAGTTCTGCCCGTGCTTAATTGCTTGGCCTGCTGAGAAAGGGCCGCTTCCAAGCCCTGCCTAGGACAGACAAGAATCCCCTCCAAAGAATCAACAAGCACATCGACATCTTTCCACTGATTGAGACTTAAAAAAGAATCATCACCCATAAGCAGCCACTTTTTCTTGACCACAAGGTCTGGCAGCCACGAGGCCGTAGGATTCTTCTCTCCCTTACCTAAAAATCCACTAAAAAGGCTGACACGCTTTCTTTTACCCGCGAAGAGCCAAAGGGTTCTTAACTCGTTCCAAGTTGAGTCCTGCCTGACTTCTTTCCATGGATTGAAGTCGGGAATGATGACCACTGGCCCTTGCTCTTGTCCAGAGATACAAGCCTCATGACCTTCATGCCAAGGAGAGAAACTCCCAGGAAAAAGAACGGCTTCTTCGGAAAAATTATTGCCTTGCCCGTAAAAAGGCGAATAAAGCTCATCGAGTTCATGGTCTTGATCACCAAAGAGAGGATGTAGTCCCCCAAGGAAAGAACAAACCTTTTGGGCTTGCTCCTCTGCTAAGTAAAGTTCTGGGGTTAGTTTTTGATCCTCTTCCCCATTTACTTTTAGCCAAATAAATTTTTCTTTCACAAAGATCGTCACATTAAACCTTTAACTTAGCCTTTCTCGTCTGCCTAAGCATATTATACTCGCCAAACGAGAACAAGCTCAAGGCCAGCCAAATGAGACAAAACGCCACTAATGATTGCGTCTCTAGTTTTTGATTAAAGACACTCACCCCAAGAGCGAACTGCCCTAGCGGAGCTAAATACTGGATGATACCCACGCTTGAATAAGGTATACGCTTCACGGCAAAACTAAAGAGAATAAGAGGCACAACCGTTACGGGTCCGGCCGCAAAGAGCCATAAAAAGTCGCGATGATAGAGAGAACTAAGGGAGAAATCCCCTTTGAGAAAAAGATAGGGCAAGAGAAAAACAGAAACAATAAGCGTCTCAACAAATAGCCCTTGCAGCGGTGGGATGCTGCTTTTTTTATGGAGAACCCCATAAAGAGCAAAGGTTGAAGCGAGTAGTAAACTGATGCCTGGACTAGAGAGCTTACCCATTGAGAATAAAATCAAGCCTGTAAAGGCCAGGAGAATACTCACCCACTTTAGCCTTGAGACACTTTCCTTAAAGAGTATTAAACCTAAGAAAACGTTAATCAAAGGGTTTAAAAAATAACCAAGGCTAGCTTCGACTACTTTATCGATACTCACCGCGTACATGAAGGTAAACCAATTTGTTGCGATTAAAAGAGCGCTCAAAAATAGCCATGAATTCTTTTTCTGAAAGGGAATTCTTACTAAACTAGGAAGATCCCTTCGTTTCCAAAAGAGGAGGTAAAAGAGCAGAACAAGAGAGCCCCACAAAATACGATGCCCAATGAGCTCCCATGGAGAATGATAGCTGATTTCTCGCCAATACAGAGGAATAAAACCCCAAAACGAAAAAGCAGCGACGGCGCATAGATAGCCTGAGAGGGAAGAAGATTGAGAAAGAGATTTCATAGGAAACAGTTACTCGAGATTTTACTGGCTGGAAACGCTTTAATGACAAAATTCAGGTTGGATTTACAGGGCTGTCGAATTCCCTCTTGCCCTAACCCTTGAGCTTGAATATGGTGGAGTCATGAAGTTTGAATTCACGGCCGATCAGTGGCGCTTCTTTCTAGAGGCAAAACCAGATCCTAGCTACATACCAGACAGTAAGTTTCTCTCCCCTGACCCAGAAGAACTGGATTCATGGAGAGCGGGCACATCGCTATTCTATCAGCTGACAATAATCTCTAGCCGCCTCAAGCCTATCAAACGGGAAATGAATAGTATGACTCATTATACTGGTGGAGTTCTCCTTTCAACTGATCAAGATGAAGCCCAGGAGGAGCTAGAGCTTATTCTTGATCAAGAGGGAATACTCGATCATATTCTTAAGCACTGGGAATTACATGAGGAAAGTGTCGGGCCAGAGTGGAAGCAACTATAATTATTACACAGCGCATCAATTCGAGCTAAATATCCTTATAATCAGGGTATGGAAAACTTAAAAAATCACCTCATTGTACTCTTGTGCCTCTTTCCCCTTTTCTCAAGGGCGTCGCTTGTTCTGGAATATAAAGACACCAACGCACACATTCTAAGACTGAGACAGCAAAGAGATCAACAGATCCCAAAAAGCCTCTCTTGGGACCAAGCTGCGGCCGCTCGTGATTCACTTCGTGCTTTTGAGAACTATGGTCAATCTATTGCCGAGTATTTTATAGACAGCTTTCAATCCAATACTTTACAACCCTACACTCTCAATCTCCTGACTGAATACTTTCAAACTCAGATTATTCTTCACAACAAAATCTTAGCAACCAATGACTCGGAAGCTGGAGTTATCTTGAAGGTTCTTCAACTTGAGTCTTTCAAGAAAATTCATGACCTCTTCTTTCACAAGCAAAGCCTAAGAACATTAATTAAAGACCAGCTTGCTACCACTTCCTATGAGCTTTCAGAATGGAGTTCATTGAAAATACGAACTCTCGATCCAAAGCGAGTTGAAAAACTAAGACGAAAGGCCCTTAAAAAGCTAATGCCAGTCACTAAGGTAAAAAGATCTACAAACTCCAGTCTAGTTATCGATTTCGAAAAAAGCGTTGCTCACCAACTTCTTCTTAAGGATTTAAAATGGGACAGCCTTATTGATACGGGTCTTTTTTGGAAGAATATTGGCGATAATTTAAGAGACGGTGCAGCTATTGTTACCACTGGCGCTTCAGCGACCTTTGGTGCCGTAGCTGGTAGTATTGCATGGCGAGAGGGCTATCTAAAAGATAACCAAGAACTTTTAACTAATCTAAATAGTACTCTTCAGCCCTTTGATCTCTTAATGGAAAAAAAGGCTTACAAATTTACCGACCTGACTATACCAGGTCATTGGGGCCACATCGGAGTTTACCTAGGCTCCGAAAAGCAATTAAAGGAACTTGGGTTATGGGACTCCCCTCAAATTACTCCTTTTAAGGAAAATATCAGAGCAGGAAAAAGAGTTTTTCAAGTTCGCCGTTGGGGACTTGTTTTTGATGACCTCAACGAGTTTATTAATCTCGATGAAATGGCCGTCCTAAGAGTCGAAGGATTTACCCAAAAGAACAAAGCTGACCTGCTCTACACCCTAGAGTATCTTGCTGACCAGCTTGGCAAGGGCTATGACTTTAGCTTTGATGCTATGACCGGCGAAACAGTAACCTGTACAGAAATTATCGCCTTCTCTTACGGACCAATCAATTGGCCAATGGACCAGATACTCGGACGGCTAACAATCACGCCGAATAACCTGGCAGAACTAGCCTTTTACGACAACTCTCCTTTGAAAACAATATCGTATATCACTGGTGATCCAGAGGGCCTTCACTATAGAAGTGTTGAAGAGCTAGCAGAAACACTTCAATACAAGTCCTTCTCAGATGGGTTTTATAAATACTCTCAAGAATGTGAAAGAGAGGCCTATCGGCATAGAAAGCAAGGGATACGTTTTCGCTACTCTTGCGAAGATGTATTCGAAAAGAATATCTATAAATAGGCCCTTAATTCAAGACTAAAGAGTAACTTTCTTTGACAACCTTGTGAGCCGCTAAAGCAAGATCACCTGGTTCCTCATATAGGTGGGCCTCTATTGCTGCTCCTTCTATCAGTTCGACTTCTAGTTTTGCGATCTTAAAAATTCCCCATAGGTGATCTAAAAAAGTCATGTCTCCATACCAGAAAACTTGATCTCGATTCTTTAGGGAGACCTCTTCCTTATCGATCTTTGTATAGTTAATACTGAACGGCCTAACCTTAACACGAGCATCTATAGCGGCCTTAAAAAGTGGCTTCCTAAAGCGGATAACATCCTCTCCATTTGTGGAAGTCGCCTCAGGAAAGATAACAATATCAAGGCCCTCTTTGAGAGCATCGGTGATCTCTTGAACCTCTAATGAGAGATTCCTCTTACTCTTTCGGTCTACAAAGACACAACCACCCAAAATACATATTTGTCCTAAGAAGGGAGCTTTTTTCATTTCCATTGAAGTAACAAAACAAGCGGGAAAATGACTGCAAAGGGCTAGAATATCGGTATAAGAGAGGTGATTGGAGACAACAAGATAATTTTCCTTTTTGCTATTACTCACCCCTTCAAAACTCTTAGAGGTTTTCACCTTGATTCCCATAAACCAACAGGCAAAGGATGCGTAGAACTTGAGAATATGACAGATAATTCCACGTGCCCGCATGGGTCTAACTCTATAAAACGGGTAAACTATCAGAGCACTTAAAAAGTAGCCTGTAATTCCAAGTAAAAAAGAAAAGGCCCTGACAAGGGCCCTGGCATTTATGAAGAATTTGGAGCTCATGCCTTAAAATATCTTCGCTTATAGCCTGAGGTTATTTTAGTCATGTCTAGAATGGTCAATAGGTCGATGCACTTGAATTCAGTGTCGAGGGCCGGCTGGCCGAAGACTTTACTTCCAGCACTGAAATAGCTTCTGAGTAACGGAGGAATCAGCTCCTTCGCTTCTAACGCCTCCATCTCTTCTGCTTCTACATCGGCGAGGTTCATGTTGAATTTTCCTATTGGTCGGATCGAAAACTCATCCTGTAAGTTTCCTTCCTCACTTAGATAATTTAAGAGAGCCTTTGCCGTTTGAGGGTCAGTCAACTTGATTGAGCTACAGCCAAAAAGATAGCGCGCCCCTGTCAATCCGATATACTTGGCGATTCCTTTCCACAAAAGATCAATAACCGCTCCATTTCGGTGTGCCCTGTGAATGCAAGCTCGCCCTAATTCGAGCTTTTGCCCTGGGGCGTCTAAGAATTCATCAAGGTCAAATTCAGATTGTGAATAGAAATCGTCACTGTAGACAGAAGATATTACTCTGTAGGTTCCAACAATCTTATCAGTCTCTTTTGAGCGAATAATAATGTGATCGCAGATGCTGTCATAGTCATCCACATCGAAACCATCACTATCTTCTTTTGCGGCCCCTACTTCATCCAGAAAAATCTGATGACGTAATTCAAAAACCTCTAAAAGATCATTCATTGTCGAGGCCGTCTCTAGGCGATAACTCTTAGTTTCAATCTCAACATCATAAGTCGGCGTATAGGCAATAAAGCGAGGTGAAAAGCGAATATCCCACCCTCGTGGCAAGCGAAACATTGACTTAAAAGGGTTGGCGAAAATCTCTAATCTTGTGGCCATGCCTTTCTCCTTGGTAGGGATAGCCTGTCCTTAAACTATCCGAAGTGTGTGATCGTGCTCTTAAATTGTAAACACACATCCGCCTCGAAGACTGTAAAATTGGCAACCTTTTTGTAACCAGATTTTGTTAGCAAAGAACACAAACTCTCAAAACCTTAGTATTTGAGCACTCTGTGGTTAGATTATCTTTGAAGTCTAATAAGGCGGTCAAATAATTTAGCCATTCAGGTATAGAACTAAGTTACTTGAATTCCACGTCGTTTAACGACAAATTCATGCACGATAAAATTTAACCTCACTAAAAGAAAAGAGGACCTCTCTTCACTCACTATTTTGAGTAAAAAAAAGAAGTTATCGCGAGATAGCCATTCTTTACAAACCCCATCATCTTCACCTCATCTACTTTTCTTCTCTTTATTGGATTGGGGACAAATTTTAGTAGAGTAAAAAGTTTGGTTACCTTCTTATTTTACCTCTTCTCCAACACGGCTATAGTCGCTAAAATGAAGACAAACCTTCTTAAGGAAAAAAGACTTGAAGCAGTTGCATGAACTCAAACTTATCCGAGAACTTTCTCTAATTAAAGATGACCTCATTGAAGTAAGAGAGCTTGATCGAGTTGTTTCAGGTGGAGACTCTTACCCGATTATTTCTTTCTCTATTGGTTCTAAAAGAAAGGACGTTCCAGTTTTGGGTCTCTTCGGAGGAGTCCATGGACTTGAAAGAGTCGGTAGCCACGTTGTAATAACTTACCTCACTTCTCTTTTTAAACAGCTTAGCTGGGATAAGGAGTTACGCAAAACATTTGAGAACTGTCGAATAGTTTCCATCCCTCTCATTAACCCGGGAGGAATGGCCATGCATATGCGATCAAATCCAAACGGTGTCGATCTCATGAGAAATGCTCCCTTTGATTGTGAAGCCGAAAAACCAACTTTTCTCGTTTCAGGCCACAGGTTTTCAGCCAAATTACCTTGGTATAGAGGAGAAGAAGGCGGCCCAATGGAAGTTGAGTCACAGGCGCTTGTCGATTTTTGTCGAGAAGAGATCTTCCCCTCCCCTGCGGCCATAACCGTCGACTTTCACTCGGGATTCGGAATGAAGGATCGCTTGTGGTTTCCCTACGCAAAGAGTTCAAAGCCATTTTCGAGGATGCGCGAAATTGAAAAATTAAAAGATATTCTGGATGAAACACACCCTCACCATATCTATTTGATTGAATCGCAATTCGACACCTACACTATAAGCGGTGATCTTTGGGACTATATTTTTGATCTTCATGCTAGTGAAAACAAAGAGACTAAGAACGTCCTAGTCCCATGGACTTTAGAGATGGGCTCATGGATTTGGGTGAAGAAGAATCCGCTTCAAATATTCACAACAGGTGGCTTCTTCAATCCTATTAAGTCTCATCGATATGACAGAACAATGAGAAGACATATGCTGCTTATCGACTTTCTCTTTCGTGCTTCAAGGAACTCTAGCTCATGGACATAAAACCTAAGAATTGGTTACTTTTAAGAGGACTTGCAAGAGAGAAGCGCCATTGGGGTATTTTTCCGGCGCTCTTGAAAGAGTACTTTCCAGATCATAACTTCTATCCCTTGGAGCTTCCCGGAGTAGGCCAAAAGGTAAAGATGAGTGCCATGAGCACAATTGATGGTTATGCCGATCACTTAAGAGAAGAGTGGCTACACTTAAAAAGGGAAAGTGATGGTCCTTGGGGAATCATTGCTATTTCAATGGGTGGGATGATCGCCATGAATTGGTGCGCTCGCTACCAAAGTGATATGGCCGCCCTTGTCTTAATGAACACTTCAGGGGGCAATTTGTCCGCGCCTCACCATCGTTTTAGCCCCTCTGCCTTAAAGATGGTTATTAAACTTTTTTTTAAAGAGAACTATCAAGAAAGAGAAAGAGCTATTCTTGAGTTAACTACGAGAAAAGCAGATATTTCTACCGAGCTCATTCACGAATATGCTACCTACTCAGCAGAGCATCCGATTAAACGTAAAAACTTTCTCAAACAAATCTACGCCGCCGCCAAGTTCAAAGTACCTTTAAAAATCAACACCCCTCTCCTAATACTAGCAGGCAAGCACGATGGTCTTGCCCACTATAAATGTTCAAGGACTTTAGCGGATCACTTTAAAGCAAAAACTGTTTTAAATGAGGAAGCCGGGCATGACCTTCCTCTAGAAGACCCAATATGGATCGCTGAACAGATTGATAGCTTTTTAAAGGCTGCTTACTCTTGAGTGCAGTGCCCATTTGCGACATGTTCTTTAAAGCGCGCCTGAGCTTTACCTTGACCGTACCAATACTTTGAAAATGCCTGTCCGTCTTTTTCTACACGAAACCAATTCTCTTTCTTGTGTTTAACGAGTTCACACTGGACAGTAGCTGAAGCCACATCTCTCTTGTCTTCCCCTTGAGGTGATGAAGCACAAGAGGCAAAACCTAGAACCATAAGCATCATTAAAATGTTTTTCATATTTATCTCCTTAAATACCATAGCAAACGTATCGGGTACCTGTTGAAGATTCTTTAGTTGATTTTTTTAGGAGGCCTTCTTTTTTCCGGCGCCAAATTGTTTACCAAAGCGAAACTCAGCGTAGCCGACCTGCGACTCCTTAAGGGCCTGCTCCTCTTGCTCAATTTCTTCTTTGAGGATTTCAATATTAGCGGCGTAGTTAATTTTTGAAAGATTTTTTATTTCTTCGCTCGCTTGTGATATTTCAGTCACCATGGAATCTCTTCCATTAACAATCTCAATATCATTCTCTAGCTCTGAAATAATGAGGTTATTACTCTCCACTTCCTTTTCAAAGTTTTGATACTTAAGCTTGAGCTTTCTTACTACGGCCCTTGTCTCATCCATCTCTTTCTGAATTCTATTCGATACTTCCTCTACAGAAGCAATTGTTTTCCTTATTTCCTCTTCTGTTTGGTGGTTTCTCGCTTTTAGATAATTGAGGAACTCATCGAGCTCTTTCGTCTTTGTCTCTACGATAGATATTTTATTCTGCTTTTTTTCTATTAATTTTTCATATTTCAAAATCTCGTTCTTTTTTTCTTCAATTCTCTCTTTTTTATTTCTTAACTCTTTCAGCGATACGTTTTTCTTATTAGCAGTCTCAATATCTATAACCGGCTCATAGTTGTGAATAATCAACTGACCTGTTTCACCTGACGAGCCTTCGCCCACCCCAGTAAGGGTTGGCATATCTAAGAAGTTGAGATTTTCACCTTCAGTATTGTAATAAAAAACCTTATCACCAATTTGAAGGACATCAGAGTCTTTCAGCTCGTGCTCCCTCTCCGGTAAAAGCTCATCGCCATTAACCAGCGTGGAGTTAAAGGACTTCAGATCAACGACGTAAGTCTTCCCTAATTTCATTAATATTTTTGCGTGTTGGCCAGAAACTGACTTGTCTGAAATAACGAAGTCGCAGCCATCTGCCCGACCAATAACAAAATTGTTCTTTAACGTTATCTTTTTCTCTTCATCTGGATCAAATAAAAAAATAGAGGCCATCGCTTTTCTCCGCAGGTTTACCTCTACTAATCGGAATATTCTAATAAAACCTGAGGCAGTATCAGCCCCGCAGAAGACCTAAGTGCCCGAATTTACGACTACCAGCTATAGCGAAACTCAAGTCCGCTCGTCTGCTTTGAGTAGCTAAAGTTCTCCTCATCTGCAGAACTATTGCTCAGTTTGTTAGCAAAAATCGCTAGCCGAATGCGTTCATTAATTCTTTTCTGCATACGGATACCAAAGTCAAGGGTTCGCTCGGTCCCTCTTGTAACGGATTGCTCTTTCGTGTCGAGCATCGAAATTGAGGTGCTAAGGCTCAGGTCGATTCCCCAGAAAAGTCGAGGAATCAGGTAGTCACCCCGAAGCAGGTAGGAGTCAGTCGCATTAAAAGAGGACGTTGGTCGGTAAACATCCATAAGAAAGAGGCCAATCAAAATGTGACCATTTTCTCGAACCCATAATTGATCGGCAGACAACGAAGTTGTCGTCCCGGAGATGGCATCTGAAAAACTAGAAAGGTTTCGTTGGCTAAGTTTTATAGTGGTGTCTCCGTTAGAAAAAAAGCCCCGTCTTAGCCCGAAAGAGAAAGTCGTTGAACGACCAAAGAAGATTCGTGAGCCTTGCCTACTCCTGTCTCTAGCAGTGTAATCATATTGAGCTTCAAATAAGAGACTTGCGACTTTTTTATTCCAACTAAATTCGTAAGAGCCTCTGATAGCGGGAGTAAGGGAGTAGCTATCATTTTGGGTAACGTCCTCGTTCTCTCTCTCACCGTAATGAGCAAAGCTTAAGCGAACTTCCGGGGTAATGATAAAACGCTTGCCACTTAGATATCGTTGAGAAGCAAAGATCTCTGAATTGCTTATCCAAGAGGAGCTGTTCGATGCCGTATTAGCAAGTGCGGGAGCATCTGATTGCAACGTGACATTATCGTCTGTCTTATACTGCTGAGTTAAAAACAGTGTAAGGCCATTCCTCGATAGCATTCTTCCATTTGTCATCAAAAGAGGATGCATATTATTTTTCAATAGAATTTCGTCATAACGACTTTGCATATCTGATGCCGCAGCGGTTTTGGAGTCCAGTGCAATACCTTTGATGAGCAATGGAGCTACAAACTTTTCAATGTAGTTTTGAACATTGAACTTGTCCTTTACCAGCTCGTAGACGAGCTCTGAGAGGCGAAAATAAGCGAATTGCCTGAGTCCAACGTCAGCATCTTTGTCTTTAATCAATTGAACATAGTTTTTCTTAGTGCTCCCATGATCCTCTAATAACTCACTAATATGCGCTATATAGTAGAGAGAGTAAGATCGCTTAAATCCTTTTTCAAAGGAAATTTTAAAGGCCCTCTTGGCTTTTTCCAAATCGTTCTGAGCGAATAGCGATTGGCCATATTCAAAAAAAAGATCTTCGGAGGTATTTCCTGTTTTAATCGCCAGCTTGAAATAAAGAGTGGCCTTCTCGTGCTGCTGCATGCTCTTCAGACAAAGGGCCATTAAGTAGTGCTTCGTAGGCTCGAAGGTAGATGTACTTCTAATCGACTCTAGAACCTCTATAGCTTTTTGGTATTTCCCGGTTTTATAGTTAACGTAAAAGTCTTCAAGACTAGCTCCAAAAACGGGAGTAAATAGCCATAGAAAAAGTAAGAGACCCTTTAGCCCAACAATAATAGTCAACATCCTTGTTCACAAATTTTCGAATTTATTGATTATTATACCAGAGAGAAGCCTAGCGACTAATACGAAAATTAACCCTGGCGCGACCGGTTTGGATGATGGCCGCATCCCGATCCTGACGGTTGTTATTAACGTCATTGTTAAGCTTGCGCATTATGTCCTCTTTATCAGGTGCGTCCTGCGCTTCCTCGCTAATCGGACTCCGATCAACCATGTCCTTAGGGATATATTCAGACCCTTCAGAGGTACTTGCCGGGCCTCTTCCTCCACTACTTACGGAAACAAAGGCGACTTTATCGTTTTGAAGAGTAGGCTTCATTCCAGCAGGAGCAATATAGGCTCCCGTGTCGCCATCTACAGATCCCACCTCAGGATTAGGAACGTAAACACCGGCGTTGGCGTCAAATGCGCTGCCCTCCGGCGGTGGAATATAGAGCCCTGATTGGTCATCAATAAAGCCACCTGAGGCGGGAGCGAAAGCACCAGTTTTGCGATCTTCAAACCCTTCCGGAGGAGGGCCTTCTTGCCTTGCACCTGCTATTGCAGACTGAGTATTCATTTCTACTTTTTTAAGTTTATCTGCTCCGACGCTTGCCTCTATAGCCGAATCGACAGAATTGCTGCTTGCCGCAGCTAACTTTTTAGCGTCAACTCCGGGAGGTAGCATTGAGCGGGTTTCTTTTTTGGGTTTTTCTTTATTTTGAGAGATTGGTCCTTGATCTACTTGTCTGAGAGATTCTAATTGAGTCGGTGAGATCTTAACAGGCTGAGAAACTCTCGTCTTCCCCGGACTCGAGCCAGAGTACTGTCCTTGCCTCACCATGACAGCTTCACGACCATTTAATCTTTGCTCTAGGCTGTTTTGTGTAATCTGTACTCTCTCATCAATCTTAGTCATAGCAACAGCACCTTCGAATGTTAGAAGAGATGTCACTTTGTTATCGGGATTAAAGAGAACTTGAAAGTCAGTACCTCTTACTCCCATTGCAGCTGACTTTGTTTTAATAAAGAGCTTAGATTTTTTTTGGTCAATTTCCATGTAATTTTTTGTTACTTTGGCGCGAATTTTTCCCTTAATCAGGTTAATGATTCCTGCTTTATTTCTAGGAAATTCTTTTATTTTTAACTCTGAGTTTGGTCCCAAACTCATCTGGGACTTATCGAGAAAGAGGAGCTTAACGAAGCTTTTGGCCGAGCTTTTTAAAGAGCGGCCTTCGTATACCCAGTCTCCTTTTTTTAACAAACGAGATGAGCTTTTCGAATATTCGCTTACTTCCCCCTTTAGAATGATCACCTTCGCTACTTTAGCCTCAGCGGCCGCGAGATTTGTTGAGACCAACAAAAGCCAAAATAATAAAAGATTGTTCACCAGCTTCATAAGGCTCCCAAGAGTTACCCCATCTGTTCGGCATAACCTCATGATATTTTAAGGGGATTTCGCTAAAGCCCCTATTTGAATAGGCTTTCAGTGGCTTAGCTCTCTAATACTAGCAAAAATGACCTCAAATCTATGGCTAATTCTTAATAGTAAACTCGCTCGCGCTTTTCAGGCAGAAAAAACCAAAGACCAATGTAGATCGCTGTCACCAGCCCTAGGGAGAAAAAGAAGCCCGCTACAAATAACATTCTAAACAGAGCAACCTCGTAGCCATAGTGAACTCCCAGTTTAGAGCAAACCCCAAGAACCTTCGGTTCCTCAAAGCTGATAACTTGGTCCTCTAAAGGCATAAGAACCGCTAGGAATAGGTAAATGAGAATCCCACTACCAAAAAATAGAACGGAGATAAGCCAACAAAGCCGCAGCACTAAAGGATCAACACTTAAAGTCTTGCCTAGGCCCGACAGGACTCCTAGGAACATTCCGTTTCTAGATCTTACTAATTTTCTTTCTTTTCTTACTTCAACTATCATACAAACTCCTATACAGGCATACTATCACACAACTATACATAATCAAGCATATACTTGCATATTCTTATAGATACTGCCATAATTGCAAAAAAAAGGAGAATCAAGGTGCCTCAACAACTAAAGCGCATTAGCCTGATGATTCGAGAGGATCAGTATGAGCAGGTAAATCAAAAAGATCTTAACTTAAGCGGACTTGTGCGAGATCTTATTGACGACTTTCTATCTGAGCATAAAATAACACTAGCCGTGTCTGTGGAAACGAAAGATCTTTACGACATGATTGTGAGCAATACCGCAAGCTCGGACTCGGAACTTGAGAAATATCTTCGCCAGAGCCTTAAAGCTCTATTGAAAGAGAAGATAGAGTACATGACAAATATTCACAAAAGCCTATAAAAGAAAGAAGGGAATGATTTATGAAAAAAGTACTGATTGTAGATGACGAACAAGAAGTTGCGATACTCATACAGGAAACACTTCTAGATCAAGGCTTTGATGCCCATGCGGTCTTCTCTTCATTAGAAGCACTTGAGTTATTAAAGACCAACAACTATCACCTCGTTATTACTGATGTCATCATGCCCGGACTCAATGGAATTGAGCTCACCGAGCATGTTTTCAATAATTATCCGGACACAAAAGTCTTGGCCTGTTCAGGTGGGGGAAATTCGGGGAAGCTTGTTGCAGGGATGGCCTTAGACCAAGCTTTGGAAGAAGGTGCTGATAATGCTCTTCTCAAACCCTTCACTCAGGAAGAGCTTGTCGTAAAAGTTAAAAACCTCATTTAAAAGGCTAGCCTTGCTCCTACAGTAAGACCAACTCGGTCGTTACCTAAGCCCTTATTAACCATGGCAAAAAGCTTGATGGCCGTAACGTTAAGCTGAGCGCCAAAGAAACCTCTAAATCCCAAAGCTGAAGGCGAGTCCTCGGTTCCAAGATCAAGAGTCGCCTCACCGGTTCCGCCACCAGTTACATTCACGTTACCTGTCAGATTAGCGATGCTTTTAGCTTTACCAAAAGAGAGATCCAATCCAAGCCCTGAAAATAAACTCAAGACATGAAAGACCCTAATATTTGAACTCAGTTCGACAGGAATATTATAGGTTGTTACTTCTGCACCAATTGTTGCGATTCCCTGAAAACTTGCCGTTGCTCCGGATTGAGAGACTGTTTGAGAAAGGGACTCAACGAATTGCAGCTCAGTGGAAGAACGCTCGAAACCTGTAGTGAAGTCAAGACCACCCCAATGAAAAAGACCGAGAACGGCTTGTCTTGCAGGTACCATTTTGTATTGAAAGTTCACGCCTATAGAACTTGTCTTTCCACTCAGACCATCTTTTTCAGGGGCGTCGACAGCAAGATAATAAGCTGTAACGTTGAGCCTTCTGGGATCAAACCCGCCCATCTTTACGCCAAACAGCCCGCCGTTTAAGCTTAAACTAACGGAGCTCCCTGCACCAACACCACGAATTTTATCGTAATCCGCATCACCTGATAAAAGATCACTTGCAGAATTGGAACCAACGTCAGCTCCGATACCAGCCGCAAAGCTCACAGACATGTATTCAATATTGGAAGCGTAGTCTGCACCTAAGCCTCGTTGAGAAATGACTCCAGCATTGGCCATTCCTTTTAAGTAATTTGATTGATCAGCATCTGGAAGGTTGTTATTTACTTCATTTTCCAAGACATCACAGGCTTGAGCACAGGTACCCGTTCGATTGATAATTTTAAAAAGTCCCGCTCTAGTGTTCAGGCTAAAGAGAGCGATTAACAAAAAGACAAATTTCACAGTCAATTCCCCTATTTCCTAACTAAGAATGCAGCTGAGGATCATCTCTATTGTAACGATTCGAGCACGTTCCTGCTCCGGGCAAAAAGTAGCTAGGCATTAACTGCCTTTCTCGGATGAAAGCCGCCCTTCATTTGTTAAAATGAACTAAAGGAGCTCCCCATGGGACTTTTAATCATAAAAAATGGTGTGATTGCGGACTATTCTAATTCGAGAAGCCATCGGCATGTAAACCCCACCAGCACGCGAAGAAGAAAAGAAGAGGCTAAAAAAGATGAGGGCGACCACGAAAGTGAGCAGCCAGAGAATCATCGGGAAGCCTATTCTGAGAAACATAAAAAAGATCCCTACAGGAGCGCTATAAACTCTTACCGAGATCAGAAGTCAGAGAGTTCAAAAGCGAAGTCAATAGCCTCCCTCTCTCCTATTACGGTAGCAAAAGAGCAGTCAATAGAAGAGGCTCTTAACTTAATGAAGAGATATAAGATTCATCATCTTCTCTTTGTCGATGATAAGAAGTCTGTCATAGGGATTGTTTCTGATAGAGATATCCTAGGCGAAAGAAGATCGGACAGGGCTTTCGACTTTTCAATTAGAGAGGTGATTGTCGCCAAAGAAAGCACTGATATCAAAATCATCTGCTCTCTTATGATCGATAAGCTAGTAAGCGCAGTTCCTCTCGTTAATGAGAAGGGACAGCTGACAGGTATAATCACAAAAACTGATATTCTTGAGTTTGTTTTTAGGAATCAACATCTCGAAGTCTACGTTTAGGCTGCCATTAGCTCTGACTCAGCGACTTTCTTTTTAAGGCGCGCCATGGAAGAGTGATGGAGCTGACTCACTCTGCTCTCAGTTACTTTGAGCTCTTTGCTAATTTCTCTCATCGTTTTTTCTTCAAAATAGTAGAGACTCAGCACTTTTCCTTCATTTTCAGGCAGCGTCTCTATTTTCTCTCGAATAATTTCTCTAACGTTATTCTTTTTAACATTCTCAAAGGGATCCGCTGACTCTCTTTGATCAACGAGAACCGGAGCAGCGAAGCACTCCCCTCCAACTGCCGGATTTAAACTAATCGTCTGAACCGGTCGAATTCTTTCCAGTAATTTAAAATAGTCATTTTGTTTGATCTCGAGTGCACTACACATGTCGCCACAGGTGATCTCTCGGCCGAGAGACTCCTGCAGTTGAGCCTCCACCTTTTCAAAGTTTTTAATCTTATCTCTGGTGGCCCTTGAGGCCCAGTCTAATGCCCTCAGCTCATCAAGAATTTGACCCTTGATACGGTATTCGGCATAGGTTTTGAACTTAACACCTTTAGCAGGGTCATATTTTTCAATGGCATCCATTAAGCCTAAAGTACCACAGCTAATGAGGTCGTCCAGCTCGTAATTTGAAGGAAGCTTTTGATAAATCTTCTTTGCGATTATTGTTACAACGTTGAGATAGGAAATGATCACTCTGTCTTTATCTTGGCCTTTTAGCTTCTGAGGCTTAAATTCGACAACTTTAGCATTCATGTCCTTAACTCCAAGTTTCAAAGTGATTGTAGATGACCTTATTATAGGGGGTAGTCCTTTTGTATGGAGTTTTAAGGCAACGAGTAATGTAATCACGAGTACTTAAGCCTCAAAAGCCACTTTTAGCCCTAAGAGAAGTGGCAAAAAAAGTGGGCAATCTTAAAAAAAATTAAGAACTTATCATTTAAAAATAGTCGCGAGTGACCGATAAGAGTACTGAACGTTAAGAACTAATAGGTCTAATGTGAGTGAAAAAAAGTATGTCATCTACTTTGGTGACGATCAGGATATTCTTAAAAAAGTGGCAGATGTTTTCGTCGACTATCAGGCTATGTCCTTTAATGATATGAAATCTACTTTTGATTTCCTTCAGTCATCTCATGTCGAAGCTCTCGTTTTTGAAACTTACCAAAAGACACCGTCTAAGGGTATCAGTCACTCTGATCTCGACGTTCTACTTTACTTTGCAACATCTGAAACCTCAAAAAACCGAATGATCAAGTTCTATCCTTTGGAGTCTCTACCTCAAACTGATGATTCCCAATCGGCCGAGGTTCTTTACGAGGACCTCTATGATAAATACCTTTTCCTGATGCAAGGGCAAGCCGCGGCTGAATTAACACCGGCGGGTACAGAGCTCCCTGCAGGACTTGAGCTCCTTGCTGATCTCATTGGAACCCTTGATGAAGCCTGTGAAGATCTTGATGAGAATCTTCATTCATCAACAAAGGTCCCCTTCAGCGAGTCAACGGAAACTCAAGTCGTAAAAGGCACGGCCTTAACCAATGATGCACACCAAAGAGTCAGTGGCGGAGTGAAGGACATTGGTGAAGAAGATCAATTGATAGAAGGAAATAGAGAAGACCTAGCCGAAGACACATTAAAGGTAACCGGAGCTGATGCAGACAACGATTCAAGCACGCTTGTTAGAGCTTACGGTGAAGAAGAGGAAGAGCATTCCCAGCAAGTTAGCGGTGATAGAGAAGACTTGAGTAACGGCTCTACTCTCGTTGAAGGATCTAGGGAGGACCTGAGCGACGACAGCGTAAAGGTCTCCATATCCGGTACAGAGGATAACTCGAGCACGCTTGTAAAAGGTCATAATGAAGAAGAGGACGAACTATCACAACGAATTAATGGTGATAGAGAAGACTTGAGTGAAGGCTCGACTCTCGTTGGTGGAACTAGAGAAGACCTCACAGAAGACTCCACGATGATCAAAGGTAATAAACAGACAGAGGCGAAGGAAGAAGCCTATACGATCAAGTCAGAAGAAAAAGATCAAGAAGATAAAAACAGTAAGACAGTAATCAAAGGAAAGAAAGAAGATCTTAAAACAGAATTCATGACCGTAAAAAGTCTGAAAGGCGAAGCCCAAGAAGAAGATGAAGACCATACAGGTGGTGAGAACCTTGGGATTAATCAAAGAAATAGCCTTGGCCAAACTCCTATTATGCTATTTTCAAAGATAGGTGATGTTGAAAAAGCACAAGACTTAGCTGAAAAAGGGGCTGATCTCTCCCTTAGATGTAAAGAAGGTAAAAGCATTCTTCACTACGCTTGCAGAAATAGCGAAAACATTCACCTCGTCAAATTTTTAATTGAACAACAAGACTGTAAAACAAATAAACGCGACTCCCAAGGCAGAGAACCGCTTTACGAAGCCGTGATGAGTAACTCCCCCGAGATCGTTAAGTTTTTACTCGAAAAAGGCGCTCGTATGAGTGCGAAGATTGACGGAAAAACCTATCTGCACATCGCAGCACAAATGAATAAGATTCAGTCTTTCAAAGTTCTTTTAAGCTTTGGCGCCAACAGTGAAGCCAAAGACGAAAAAGGGCTCACTGTAAGCCAGTATTGTAAGACCAAGAAGAAAATCAACTTTCTTAAAGTGATGGAGGCCATCAGGCGCCTAAAAGAAAAGAAAGCATCCTAAGTAGTTCTCCAACCCCTCCTCTCCAGTCGTCAATCTCTTTTAAACCTTGTATAGTGCCATAAAAAGCCATCAAGGAGGCCCTATGAAGTTTCTGCACACAATGCTCCGAATAAAAGACCTCGATCGTGCCCTAGACTTTTTTATCAACAAATTAGGGCTCATTGAAACAAAGAGGTTTGATGTCGAAGCAGGGCAATTCACTCTTATTTTTCTGGCTACTGAGCCAGGAGCTCCAGAAGTTGAACTTACCTTCAACTGGAATCAAAAAGACGAATACTCCCAAGGACGAAACTTTGGGCATCTTGCTTTCAGAGTCCCCAATATTTATGAAAAATGCCAAGACCTTATGAACAAGGGCGTCTTAATTAACCGACCTCCAAGAGATGGCCATATGGCCTTTATTAAATCACCTGACGGTCACTCTATTGAGCTCCTTCAAGAAGGAGAGCCCCTAGAAAGAGCAGAGCCATGGGCCTCCATGGAAAACTCCGGAAGCTGGTAATCCATGAACAAAAAAAAAGATTATTCGGCCGTTAAATTTGAAGTTTCAGAGGAGCTAGGCGAATGGATGAACTGCTTATACCTAAAAAGAGACGACGGGCATCAATGGGATCATAATTTCATTCATCATACTCAAAGTGACGGCGTCGGTGGCATCACAAAGATTCTTGAAGAAGAGGGACACAAAGTAAAAGCTCAGCCTGTGACCAGGCCAATGCCAGCAATGGGGCTTTTAAAAAAGTTTAGGTTACTTAAAAGCTTTATCAACTTGACCAATACTGTTAACCAACTTTGGAAAAGTGAGAGATTAGACATTAAGGGCGTACCGGAAACCTTTTGTCTTAACCTACTCACAAGCTCCCAAACAGAAGCCCTTCAAAAGAGAGTAGAAGAAAAAGGTGTCAGCTTGAACACCTGGCTTTTTTTTACCCTTGATCAAGTTTGCTGTGAAGTGCTTCTACAATCAGGCTCGGAGAGAAAGTGGATCTCACCTATCAATATTAGAACGGAAAAAATTAAAAAATATGGAAATCATTCAGCCTCAATCATCGTCAATTTTTTAAAAAAAGACTTTGAAAAACACTCTCCCCAACTCCTTCATTCGAATATAAAGAAATACCTAAAAGCGAATCTACACTGGGGCAGCTTTCTCTACTCCAATATGGCCAGATTAATTGGAAAAAGAGGAACCTTAAAGGTCGCTAAAAGAATAAAAGAAGTTGGCACTGGAGTATTCAGCAACCTCGGCATCTGGCCCGATGAAAATATTACTCTCGATACAAAAAAAAGATCGTATAATAGAAGGGCCGTCCTAGCCCCAGTCACCCAGGTATTGCCTATCGCAGCAACAGCATGGCAATGGCAAGATCGATTAAGCCTAAGTCTACAACTCCATCCCTCGCTAAATTTAAGTAACGACACAAATGTCATTGTTATGAAGAAGTGGTCATCCCTTCTTGGAATCGAGGGAGATCTCGACATCGAGCACCATCACTGGTCAACCTTTTCCGAGTGCCCCCAAGAAAAAATTGTTCTACGAAAAACCACTACTCATTAAAATTCAAGCACTTGGCTAAGCCTAACAAGGTAAATAGTCTGAAATAAGAGATATCACCTTGAGGGGCCCTGTTGTTTTAGGTAAGTTAGGCTCCACGATTTACTTTTGGGAGCAGGTCATGACAAAGGGCTTAGAGCTTGAAGACATTGAGAAAGTAGAAGGACTCAGTTCAGATGAGTTCTTTACTTCATTTGCCTCTAGAGAAAAACCTGTCGTCCTCAAAGACTTTTCAAAAAGCTGGAAAGCCCGCCAAAAGTGGACTCCTCAATACTTCATCGAGAAATATGGTGATAACGACGTTCAGGTTTATAACGGAAACTTCTCTAAGCCAGGGGCCACTTATATGAGTAAGGCTCAGGTGATGAAATTTTCCGACTATCTGAACTCTATCCTCTACACAGGAAGAGATCTTAGGATGTTCCTGTATAATATTATATCGAAAGCACCCGAGCTCAAAGAAGACATAGAGCTACCTAAGTTAATGAAAGGATTTTCAAAACGCTTTCTTTTCATGTTCTTTGGACCAAAAGGCGCTGTTACTCAAATTCATTACGATATCGACATGAGCCATGTTTTTCATACCGCGATAGTTGGAAAGAAACGATTTATCCTCTTTGCCCAAAGCGAAAGTAAAAAGCTTTATCGCCACCCTTTTACCATCAGAAGTTATGTCGATGTAGATAATCCGGACTACGAACGCTATCCACTTTTAAAAGAGGCCAAAGGCTATGAGGTCATTCTCAACCCTGGAGAGACCCTTTTTATCCCCAGTGGTTTTTGGCACCATGTGGTCTATGAAGAAGCGGGATATGCTATTTCACTTCGATGCCCTCACCATAAGTTCTTCAAAAGAGTTGAGGGCGTATTTAACCTTCTTGCCATGCAGATGGTAGACCGGTTAGTGAATAAAGTTGCTCCTCAAAAGTGGTATGAGTGGAAAGAAAAGAAAGCTTTCCAGCTTGCAAAAAACTAGTGCGCAGCACACTCAAAATAGACCGAACACAAGTTGACCAAAGGTCTTAAGGCTTTCATACTGCTGATATGAAAAATTATTCCAAAGCAACACTCCTTCTCCTCTTCTCTCTAAGTTCAATAGCAGGGCCTGCCTCGTTTATTGGAAAAGCGATTCACCCTGAGACTAAAAAACATCTCTATAGTGAAGAACATACTGTCGAATATAAAGGTGAGTTTGTTCAAAAGGTCGTGACAAAGTACAAAGATCCATCAGGAAAAGAGATCGCGGAATTAACAAGTACTTTTAAAGATAATCACAGGCTGCCGGAAACGACCTTTAACGATAAAAGAAACGGTTACAAAGAAGAGACTAAACTCGCTGGTGACAACTACATCATCACGACGACTCCAGCTAAAGGTAAATCGAAGAGTAAGAAGATCTCTGTTGAAGATAACCTTGTCTGTGGACAGGGTTATCACAACTATATTATAAAAAATCTGGATTCATTTAAGGTTGGTGAAACGAAGACTATTAAATTTGTTCTTCCCTCAATGAGAGACTACTTCTCTTTTGATCTCACTTATTTAGGACCTCTTGAAAAAGGTAAGCCTGATGAGGTCACTCTTCGCCTAGATATTACAAATTTCATTCTCTCAATGTTTGCTGACAAAATTCAGGTCACTTACTCTAAAAAAGAAAAGACCCTACTTCGCTATCAGGGGCTTACAAACTTGAAAAATGCCGATGGAGATCAGTATGATGCTCTCCTGAACTACACCTATCCCGAGAATTAGTCTTGATTAACTTCTTAGAAGATCCCCTAACCAAACTACTAGACCCAAACTTCTCTTGGCAACAAGAGCAGCACTCTTGGGGCGCAACGGTTGTCACTTTTCATGAAAAGGGTATTTTAGAACTTCGTCCGGAAGTAGAAACTGAAAAAACGGTTGATACTCTTGCTCTAAGTTGCGGAGTTCATGGTAATGAGACAGCACCTATTGAAATCGTTTGTGACCTCCTTGTGGAGGTTTATAAAAAGCAATTAACTCCAAAGCTTCCTGTGCTGATCCAGTTTGGCAATATAGAGGCGATGAGAGTTCAAGAACGCTTTGTTGAATTCAACCTTAATCGGCTCTTCAGTGGTACTCACCTTACCCACAAAGAGGCCTTAGAGTCCGCACGGGCAAAGGTATTAGAAGAATCTCTTTGTCGTTTTTGTGAAAAAGCTAATGCCAAGAAAAAAAAGATTTGGCACTTAGACTTGCATACTGCGATTCGAGGCTCCTTTCATCAAAAATTTGCGATTCGTCCTTTTAAAAAGGCAAGCGAAGCAACAGAGCAAGAGATTGAACTTTTAAAGGCAATGGGAATTCAAGCGATGATTCAGTCCCATGCCCCTAATACCACCTACAGTTCGTTCTCCTCTTCCTTTTATGACTCTTGCTCTTTCACTATGGAACTTGGCAAAGTAAAGCCATTTCAGCAAAACGATAGAGATGACTTTAGAGCTGCCTACGAGGGCTTAAGATCCTTCATTGCTGAGGGGTATCCTCCAAGAGATAGTCGCAATAGCGATTTTGTCATTTATGCCGTCCAGGAAGAGCTTATCCGAGAAGGCCAACAAACGACTCTTCATCTTCCTGATGATTACTTGAATTTTAAGCCTCTGGAAGAAGGCCAGCCGATTCAAACCACTGGTGAAAAGGCTCGTCTCGCTAAAAAAGGGGAATCGGTAATATTTCCAAATAAAAAAGTGGAGATTGGTCAGAGGACAGGGCTTATTATTTCGCCAGTTCACAAGCCTTAATTTTTTGAGGCTCTAAATAGTAAAATTTAAAATTTTCAATTTTTGTTGCTACTGATCTTAAAACACGACAAGGGTGCTTTATTGCCTTCAAGCGCGGCAAGTGATGAGTATCAACGCCATTAAGAAGATAAAGTGTTTCTTTAGTTGCTCTTAGCTCGTCTAAAATTGTCTTTTTAGGCAGGTTTAGACTGATTTTCGAAAAGCACCAAGGCAGCCTGACTCCAGACAACTTGGGGTTTAAAACCTCTACCTTGATCCCTTTCATTAAAGGGTTTTCAATGACTTTATATTGATTTCTCTTTACCCATGAGCTGGCGTTTTTTGATGAAGATACTTTCTTCCATCGGCATTTTCTTTTCTGATTAGTACATAGCTTTACGAGCTCCAATGTGGAGAATGTCTTTGGGCACAAAACTTCAAAGCGAAGAGCGTTCTTGCCGAAGACCTGTAAAGGGGTGAAGCTGCTGAGAGTTAAGACTAGAAAAAATAGTAGTGACTTCAAGCGATCCCTTTTTAATAGGTTAACATTGTACTTGGAGCAAGGCTTAAGCCAGGCTTTGCAAAAAAAGCGTCTATTACCCCATGGTACTCAAATAACTCACGACACGCAAAAAGCTTCTTTGATAGGCTGTGCCCAAAGTTAAGCCATACTGAAGATACTTTTAAAAAGAAATTGATTTTTCTTCTCGCATTTTCAGCTGGGTAATATTCAAAGCAATAGGTTATGAATAACCTTAAAGCCCTTCCATACTCATAAGCTTCCTCAGTAGGAGTATAGGGACAGCTTCTTCCTTTTTGAGCTTCTGGAGCGTTGAGCCCCATTGACTCCCCTAATTGCCACATCATCCAGGGTCTTGCTGTCAGTGCTCGCCCAATCATAACTCCGTCACAACTCGTCTCCTCTAGCATTCGCAAGGCATCTCCATAAACCTGAACATCTCCATTGCCGTAGACAGGGGTATCAGGAATGTGCTTTTTTAACAGCTTAATTTGCTCCCAATCGGCCGAGCCCCTTCTCTTTTGCTCCGCAGTCCTCGGATGCAGGCAAAGGAGAGAAGCTCCTGCACGAACTAAATTTTCATTAAATTTAAGGAATAGTTTTTCATCGCGACTCATCCCCACTCGAAGCTTAACCGAAACCGGAAGGTTGGAGCTGGCCACCGCGATCTTTACAACCTCGGCGGCGTAAAGAGGATCTCCCATCAAGGCGACCCCATAGTTATGCTTGAGGGCCTTGCGAACTGGACAGCCCATGTTGATATCTATCCCTTTAGCGCCCCACTCTTTCAACTTACAAATCGAAGGTTCGATATACTTTCTCTCGTTGCCTAAAATCTGCGGTACGAGAAGGTCATCTAGAGGAGATTTTTTAGTCTCGGGAGTCTCGCCAAGAACCTGGCCAGGAAGCCTGCGAGAACTGAGCATTTCCGTAGGCCATTGGGTGCGAGAACCAGCTGGCATGTAGTCTTGAATTACCCTTCTTAAAGCGGCATGACTCAGGCCCACCATTGGTGCCAGGGTAAAGGGAAAGTTATGGCCTTCCCATAACTTCTCTAGACCCATAGCTATTTCTTCAAGTAAGCTTTTTTGATAATGACACTTTCCATGGGGAGATTTTGGAAAGGGCCGTTTCTTTTGGTTGTTACTTTTTTAATTTTGTTAACAACGGTCATCCCTTTCTTCACTCTACCAAAGACCGTATATCCATAACCCTGGGGTGTGGGAGCGGTGTGATTAAGAGAAGAGTTGTTATTAACATTTATAAAAAATTGAGCGGTAGCCGAATGGGGATCACCAGTTCTTGCCATAGCAATCGTGCCTTCGTCATTGGAAACTCGATTCGCAGCTTCATTTTTGATTCCAGGTCGCGTTTTTTTCTTTTTGAGTTGGGTCGTAAACCCTCCCCCCTGAATCATAAAACCATCAATCACTCTGTGAAAAATAGTATCGTCATAAAACTTGGAGTTCACGTAAGCTAAGAAGTTCTTGACCGTTTCTGGAGCTTTTGCTGGATATAACTCGAGCTCCATCACACCACTACTTGTCTCCATAACAACGATTGGCTTTGAAGCTGGGGCACTCATAGCAAGGTTTGGGATAAAAAGAAAAAGACACAGAACAATAGACTTAAACATAGTAATCTCCTTGAGCGCCTATTTAACCAAGGAGAGGCAAAAAAGGCAATGAATAAGCCTCTCCCAAAGAGGTTAGCCCACTTTGGGAGAGAGTAATTTTTATTTTTTTGGAGCTAGAGTGATATTGAGAACAACTTCATCATGAATCATCTTATCCCCAAGGTCGGAAAAAAAGCTACCTGAACCATATCGAACATCATACTTGGTCCGATCAAACTTCAACTTCCCAGTGTAAACGCCACCCTTCTCAGTGAGAGTGAACGTTGCCGGAGCCTTCTTTTTCTTTATCATAAGGCTGCCTTCAACTTCGTAAACGCTCTTTCCCATGGGCTTAACTTTCGTTGATTCAAAGGTAGCAACATCGTTACCTTCAACATCCACAGCAAAAAAGTCATTGCTGTTAAGGTGAGTTAATAGTTTTTGAGCTAATTCGCCGCTAATATCAGTGACCTTGATCGTTTTCATATCAATGGTAACCTTCCCGCCTTTAAGTGTGCCCTTATCCACTGTAACTTCACCACTTTTTACACCTACGGTACCAGAGTGCTTCCCTGTCACTTTAGTGCCAGTCCAGTTAACTTTGGACTCACTGGTATCAAGCTTCATTGTCTTCGCTGATAAACTAAGACTTAACAGAAGAGCACTTACTATAGTTATTAAAGATCTCATGTATCCCTCCTAAGGATTGGTTTAAACTGACGGTATTCTGGCCATAAATTCAATGAAAGGAAAATATTATTTATCCTCCGTCTTTGAAAATATAAGCTAGGGATTTTCAAAAAAGTTAAGTAAAATCGAACACTTAAAGCGAAGAAGGAAAAGGTAAAATTTCACTTCAATTGCTTTTCGATTAAGCGATTACTTAGACAAATCAGGACATGAGTGACGCCGCCAATAACGAGGAGCGCCACTTTGTTCTGGAATCCACTTCAGCTCGCAGCTTAAGGCTAGAGCTGAGAAAGGAACTGAGCAAGACACTGGACTCCCTGGCCAGAGCCCCCCGCTCCTCTATAAAATGTTTTTCTAGCGTCGTTCCATGCGAATATATCGAGGTGGGCCCATGGCAGATCACCGGTAAATTCTTTTAAAAACATGGCCGCACGAATAGCGCCGCCAAAACCAGAGGTACTATTGGCAATGTCTGCCACTTCACTTTTTAATTTTTCTCGCTGACTTTTCATAAGGGGCATTCTCCAAAGAGGATCTCCTGCCATTTGCCCACAATTCTGTAATAAAAAGGCAAGATCATCATCGTTGGAAAATAAACCGCCAATATCTGAGCCTAAACCAACTTTAATAGCTCCCGTTAACGTTGCCACATCAATTAAGAACTGGGGCTTATCCGCCCCTTTAGCTTCGCTGGCCAGAGCGAGAGCATCGGCCATAACCAGTCGCCCTTCTGCATCGGTATTATCAATTTCCACAGTCATACCATTTCTAGCCGTGAGAATATCACTGGGCCGAAAAGATTCCGAATCGACGCTGTTTTCTGCAAGAGCAAAGTAGAAGTCACAGGGGATCTCTAACTTACTCTTCACTACCCATTGAGCTAGGCCGACAAGACAAGCTGAGCCTCCCATATCCTTTTTCATAAGCCTCATTGATCCACCGGGCTTGAGGTTTAAACCTCCAGTATCAAAAGTGATTCCCTTGCCTACAAAGGCAACAGGAGCGAGGTCCTTACCACCCTTTGGTCTGTAGCGCAGATGAACAAGCCCTGCCGTCTGAACGCTGGCCTGACCAACCCCTAATAGACATCCCATTTTTTCTCTTTTTAAACGGGCTTCATTCCAAACACTTACGGTCATGCCAGTCTGACCTGTAAAGAGATTCTTTATACCCGTAGCATAGGTATCTGGTCTTTTAGCATTTGGAGGAAGGTCGACAAGGTAGCGGGAGATGTTAATACCTTGTCCGATATCTTTTGCATTCTTTAAGACGTCCTTAAGCTGCCCTTTTTCTAGGCTTCCCTGATACTGGGCCGAAAAAGAGAAAGCCCCTTTTAGACTTTTGAAACTATAAGCAGCAAGCTCCATACCTAATAAACTTCCTAGGGCTTCATCATACTCTAGGTCCAAAAGATTAAGGTGAATATCCTGATACACATCCTCATAAGAGACGAGTCCAGCACCAACAAGATCTCTTGCTAAGGAGTAATTGCTCGAATCCAATAGTCCTTCGTGATCAGAATATTTGAAATCCTCAACGGGCAAACAAATCAAAAGAAGTGGTCCCTTCTTTCCTTGAAATTGAGAGAAGCTTCCCTCTTCTTTAGGAATTGTTTTAAGTTGATAGGGTTGAAGTTGATCTTTGACTAGTTTTTTTGCCCTAGAAATATTGTCTGTTCTGTAAACAAGAATTGAAGCTGCACCTGAAGGGAACTTAAAGCTACTCGTTTTTTGAACTTCTTTGAGTTTTGCCATGTATATTGGCAATGAGAGATTGAGCGTGTTTGTCATGTCCATCCTTTTGTTAGATGGGCATTATAGCTGTGAATTTAAGCCGAGGCTACTTTTTGCACCCACGTTTCAGAGACAATAAACTCGATTGCTGGATGCTGTGCTTGAGTAACAGCGATGAACTCATCCCTCTCGCCTGCAGAGTCAAATGAAAACTCAGCAGAGTAATCTTTCAATTTTACGGCTATGCAATACTTCACGAAAACCTCCTTACCATTATTATTCTTTATCGGCTTTTTTTCCGTTGGGGTTTAATAAACTGAGAAATTCACCTACATCGCGCTCAAACCGCTCTAAATCATATTTTTGATTGTGAAGAATCAGACTCTCAAATTGGTCTTCTCTCAAACCTTGCTCCAACAAAACGTCACACTTTCCAATGAGATCTGTCTTGTCTTTGTAAATCAGAAGCTTGTGAAGATGTTCCGGTATACACTCCGGATACACCATTCGGTCAGGTAAAAGAGGAATCACTCCACTTAAAATCGCTTCGCGAACGCTTAAGCCAAAGAAGTCATGCCTCGATGTTACGGGAAGAACTCTGCAAAAGCTGAGGCGCTCTAAATAGTCATTCCGATCAACTGGCCCTCCAAAGGAACTTATCCTTAACGCTGCATCCTCTTTCAAGCTATCAAATATTCCTCTTTTTTCTTGTCCCAATAACTCCAGTTCGAAGTCATGCCCTTTGTCCTTTAGTTCAATCACTAACTCAATAAAAGTATCGGGGTCCTTGTCAAACTCCCAGCGATGATTCCACAATAATCGACGCGGTCTCGACTGAAAGTCCACAGCCTCCTTAAAAGGCCCAAGTAAGGGCAGCGGACAAACCCGAGTTCGCTGGAAGTGACTTTCTTTTATATTATTCAAACCGGTACTCAGCTTTTCAGGTCGAGAATTAAAGAATCTCTGAAGCCCCAAAAAGAAACTGTCTCGATTGTAGTCACTGCTAAAAAGACAAAGATCACTGGAAAGTAGCTGGGACGCATGAAGGCCCGGGAGGACCTCATCTCGAAGAAGCTCTTGGGCCGAGCGACTCTGACCTTTTTTCAGGGGATAACTCATTTGGTGCTCATGAAAAAAAGTAACAAAGGGAACTCTAGCGCAGAGAAGTCCTTTTAAGGCACATATATCGACAATAGAGCTGATCCAGATAAACTCCAAATCATATTGTTTTAAAAGAGCATTGATTCTTGGTGCAAGCTCAAAATGCGCCCCCTGCATTCGCCAACGCCAATGCCGGGGCTTCATGGTTAGCTCTAGAACGTCACGACCACTTTCTCTAAGGCTCGAGCAAAGTTGATCATGAAAGAACTTATGGGAGCCACCGTAGTAAGGCTCTATAACGAGGACCTTCATGGACTAAATCCCTGCGGCTGTCTTCAATTTTTTTATAATTCGATTTGGGGCCGAAGCGGTAATACCCAGAAAACTTGCCAAGTGGTACTGAGGAACTCTGTTAATGACCTCGGGCTGAGTTTCGAGAAGATCCAAGTACCTTTGAGTAGCATCCATAATCAGAAAGGCACTTTCTCTTCTCATTTTCAAAAGGTAGTTTCTCTCAGCGACCTTTCGTCCTAATCTCTCCCAACAAGGATGGTGCTGATAAAAACGATCAAATTCCTCATAGGACATAACAAGTAAATCGCAATCTTCCATCGCTTCAATTGTATAACGACAAGGCTTTTTCTCTAATAAGCTGGGATAGCCGGCCATCAATTCATTTTCAAAATTAAAGCCGTGATTAAACTCATTACCTTCGCCGTCGATATAGAACTGCCTGCAGTAGCCACTGATGACAAACCCAATATTCGAAGCAAAGTCACCTGCGGCCAAGAAGTGCTCACCTTTTTTGAGAGTCCTCTCATTTAGCCGTTCACAAAGACTTTGCCACTCATCAGTTGGAATTTCGGCCACCTGATTTAGCGTTTTGAACAATAGGGCATGTTTAATCATGTCCTTATTCTAAGATCTTAGACAAGCTCACTCTAGGGGGTAGGAACCTCCTCTTGCATTGAATTTAAAACCACGGTAGAATAAAAGCACGATCGTTCGTGATTAAATCATAGGAGGCATTATGACAACATTTCAACAACTTACCTCGATTCTCTCTCACCAAAAACGGAAAGAGCAACATCTGAGAAACCTGATAACCGACTCTTGGTTTAAGATTCATAAAAAAGGATTGATCAGCAATAAGTTCTCCACGTTCATCCTTGAGGCTAGAGAGGCCTTAAGTGATGCTCAACACTTTTGCTGTGAAGGCGAACACGAGTATTTTGATGAATTAGTTCAGAGAGACCTATCCTGCTAAGTCACACCAAGCGGGACAAAGGACAATTGGAAGGCTAAAATAGAGAAACTATGTCAAAAGGAAAAGAAACTAAAGAAGTAATCCTCAAAGCGGCCTTGGACTTTTCTTCAAAGCTAGGTCTTGAGTCATTGAGTATAGGAGAGCTGGCCAAGAAGGTCGGTATGAGTAAATCGGGCCTCTTTGGCCACTTTAATTCTAAAGAAAAGCTGCAAATGATGGTCATCGACTATGCCGCACAAAACTTCACTGAGAACGTTTTTCTTCCGGCCTTCAAACGTGAAAGAGGAATCGATAGAATTTTGGCTATCAATGAGAATTGGCATAAGTGGTCAGGCCGTAACTTTACGGGTGGTTGTCCTTTTGTCGCTGCAGCTTTTGAATACGATGACAGACCAGGCTTAGTGCGCGATCACTTGAGAGGTCATCAAAGAACAATGCTCTCTTCATTCGAAAAGTCTGCCAAAATTGCTGTAGAGGCAAAGCAATTTAAAGATGATCTCGACTGTGGCTCTTTTGCCTTTGAGTTTTATTCTTTTATGTTGAGCTACCACCTCTACTCTCGACTTCTTCAAGACGAGCTGGCCAAAGAGAGGCATCAAACTGCAGTAAGCCAACTTATCGATCGCTGTAAAGCCTGATGTCTTTGGGACGAGGGCCTATTCAAAAACTGCTACTGGCCGTTGATCCTCGTATCGAAGCCTTCAATCAATTCTACTCAGACTTTCTCACTTCTCCCCTAAATAGCTTCTATAGCAAGCTCCATGCCACTAAAACCATTAGTTACAATCTAATGGGGAGGGAAGAATATCAGTGGCTTCAAGCCCATGTCTTTAAATTGCAGGGAAGCGTGATTGAATTTGGCTGTGGCTTAAGTCCAGTAGCCGAGAAAATAAGAACAAATGCTCAGGTCTCTGACTTTATAGGAATAGACTTTTCATTGAACGCCATCGAACTTATGCGGCACCAATACCCCGAACTCCAATGGGTTCATGCTCATCTGAACTACCTAAAGCCCAAAAGCTTTGATCATGGAATCTGCGTCGATGCTTCCTACAATCAGGTTGGAATTCTTAAACTCGTTAAAAAATGTAGGAAAAGCTTTCTTATTAGTAAAATTCACGAACCAACCAAAAGCCTCGGTCCTATAAAGGGCTTCACAAAAAAAGAATGGGACTTCACTGCTGACTATAAGGAGCTTATTATGGAGTGGATTGAATTTTTAGAGTCCTACCCTAGAGATGATAAAGCTAAGACGACCTCTTACTCCTGGATTGTCATAGAGCGAGAAATGAAGCGCCATTACGCGCAAATAAGTAAAAAGCTTACCAACAGAACGGTTACACTTTATGAAAAAAACGATTAACTTTCTCCTCTTTGTCTTTCTTCTGCCCTTTTTCTCCTGTCAGCAAGAAGAAGGCATTCACCTCAAAAAGAAAATCATTAAGAGTATCTATCCGGCTATAGTAGAGGTCGTTATTCCAAAACAAGAAGATAAAGATATCGTTTATCAACGGCCCCTCCCCTTCGATCAACTTGACTACAAAGAGCGTAACGATAAGTACCATGCTATCGGAACGGCTTTTTTTATAAGTGAGACAAGGCTTATCTCAGCCGCTCACGTCTTTCCTGCTGAAGAATTTAGTACACACAACGAATACTTTATTCGGACATCTAATGGGAATGTTTTTGCTTTAAAAAAGATCTACCGCTATTCCACCTACCGTGACCTCATAGAGTTTGACCTTAAAACTTACCCAGAGAAAATCACTTCATTGAAGTTTAATGAAAATGTAGAAATTGGAGATATGGTTTACACCGTTGGCAACGCTCAGGGAGAGGGTATCTCGACTCGGGGAGGACAGGTTTCAACTTTTACCCCGGAGCCTGCAACTGGCTCATGGAACTACATACGCTTTAGTTCCCCAGCTTCGCCCGGCAATAGCGGAGGCCCTCTCGTAAACTTTAGGGGCGAAGTCGTAGGCGTCATTGTCATGAAAAATAACTCTGAAAACCTAAACTATGCGCTACCGGTTTCAGAAATTAAAAATGTATCACTCAAAGAAGCCAACTTTTTTGAAAGACAGCTGAAGGTACAAGATGGCATGCAGGTTCTGACAAAGGACTGGCAGTTCAAAAGTCCACTGCCTGCGAGCTTTTTGGAGCTTCAAAAAGCCTCCGCTAATAAAAAGAATCAATTCTACGGTCAGCTCATTCGAGAGTTTAAAGAAAAAAATAAGAGTCTTCTTTTTCCCAGTAATCCAAGATTTAGAGATTTTCTTCTAAATCAGAGCCTCTATCCTCACTTATCAATTTTAGAGAAAGACACTGCTCTTCACAATTGGTTCTTAGAGCCCGTGAAACTTAAAAAAATCGCAGTCTCAGCAGACAACATCCTCTACCACAGCAAGGGCGAGGTTTTTGAGCACTACATTCTATTCAAAAAAGAAGAGACCAAAGGACTTCTAAGCCTCTATAAAAGTCCCCGTCTCCTCTTAAACCGTATACTTAAAGCTTCAGGTGCCCATAGAGTTATGGCTTCCCAAAGAATCCCTATTGAAGATCACGGAGAGCCCGACGAAACAGAGCAATGGAAAGATCGCTTGGGAAGAAGCTGGCTCACGAGCCACTGGGTAACAAAGTACAACAATACTTTATTTTCTTTTCACTGTACTCCTACTCCAGAGGGGATCATTTGCTTTCTCGATCACAACTATACCTCACAAAAACTTCAGGGATACATGCATTTTGTGAAAGAAAATATTCTTGAGGTCAACTTGTCCTATAAAGGAACGGCCAACGAGTGGGTCGAGTTCTTAGCCCTTCCTAAATCGTATAGGCCGGACTTCTTTAGTTCATTTTCTATGGAAAAAATAAAAGATAAGCTTTCTATAAAAGCGAAAGACTGGAGCCTGAACCTGCTCGACTGGAAAGGAAGCAGTGAGAATACAATCAATGCCTTGGTTAGTTATGAGCCAACCCAGAAAATGGCGATGAGCATTCACGGGGTTGAGGTTGTTACGAAAAAAACACCTCGTGAAGGCTTCCTTATGATTGTGGCTCACCAAGTACCAAAACTCGCCCCTGATGAGGCTATTGCCCGATGGGAGAATATCGAGAAGAAGCAAGGCCCCTACAACGGCGCCGTTCAACAGCGAGGGGAGGAAATACGCTTGAGAAAAATTGTTGGACCTAGACAGAAAATTAAGTCCCCTCACCTCGAGACAAATGAAACAGTATTATCACAGTGGATATTGAGCTGTTTTGGGCCGCTAAACTCACCAAGAGTTAAGTTAAAGAAGCGCTGTGCAATTGCTCAAAAAGCCCTTACTTTTCCTTAGTTTTTGTTTAATTTCAGATACTTAATTTTTTTGCTTTCCCTTCATTCCTAAGATAATTTAGGCATCAATGAAAATCAGACTCTTCCTTATTGCTATTATCAGTACGTCAGCCTTCTCACTGAAAGCTCAGTCATGGGGGCCTATACCTGTCACTCCTGCTGAGAAGGCATTCTTCTTTTATTTAGACCGAATTTCAAAAATTAGCTTTTCAGATAATATTCCAGTTGATCCTTGGGTTGAGTGCGATGACCAGGAAGATAAGAGCACTTTTTTTAGCGCATCCCTCAACCAGTTTGCCAATCCCGACCAAATCGATAGTGGACTTCAGGCATGGCTAACGAGCTTTCTTGATCACGCCTACTGGGCCAGAGTCTCATCGGCGACCTGTATCTACGAAGCAAATCACTTTAACGAGTGCTTTGCCAGAGGTCGTTTTAAGGTCACCTTTCGCTCCAAAAGAGTCATCGGATTTAAGCAAATCATGACTGATCAGTATTGCAATCCTCAGGTAATCGAAATAGAAAAATATTAATTCATTAAAAACCAATGGCAGCGACCTAGACCTGATGTATCATTAACGCAATAGTAGTAAAGGGTTAAATAAGGGGTAAAGATGATTCAATTAATATATGTCAGCTTCTCAGAAGGAGTGGTTAACAAAGAGATCATCAAAGATATCATCGATTCATCTAAAAAGAATAACCCTGCCTTGGATGTGACAGGGATACTCCTCTACAGCGGTGGAGTCTACTTTCAACTTCTAGAAGGCCCTGAAAAAAGCACTCTCTCACTTTTTGAAAAAATTAAAAAAGACCCTCGCCACTCTGACTGCGAAATCTTAGGAAAAACTCCAACAAACACTAGGTTATTTGAAGACTGGTCGATGGATAACAGAGAACTAAGTGACTTAGACCTCGATGTGATAAACACAGTCCTCCCTTGGTCATCTCTAGCGTCGAGCTCAGAGAGAAAAGAAATACCACTATATCGGGCTATTGAGATGCTAGAGTCATTTAAAGCAAAAGTAATTGATTCTGAGAGATCGTAGTAATTACCCCGATGAGGAGAAACTCAGGCAAATGAGTACTCAAATTAAATTAGCCTTTTAAATTCAATATGAAACTAACTAACAAGTTCTGCCCCAAGCCCTTTGAGTACTTAGATATTCACTATGTTGATGGACAGTTTCGCTCTTATGTCTGCTGTCCGACATGGCTGGGAGTCGACTTAGGCAGCCTTGAACATCATAGCTTCCAAGAAGTATGGAACGGCCCTAAGGCCCAAGAGGTTCGTCGATCGATTCTTAATGAGTCCTTTCTCTATTGTAGTCGAGAGCTCTGCCCAGAAATTCAATCGGATACTCTCCATGATAAACGGTATATTTTCAGAGAAGACTATCAGTCTTACCTCAAGCATGAGGATGGCATCGTTCCCCATGGACCTCGGACTCTCTACTTTAGCGAAGACAGGAGCTGTAATCTGAGTTGCCCAAGCTGCAGGACGGACTACATCAATATAAACAAAGAGTCTGTTGAGCACATTTTAAAAGTTCGTAACGGTCATATGAATGAGCTAATGAAGGATCTAGAGAGCCTTAACATATGTTCATCAGGGGACCCCTTTAGCAGTAAGATCTATCGTCCCTTTCTCTTTGAACTCGAGGGACAACGCTACCCCTCTCTAAAAATCAACCTTAATACCAACGGTGTTCTTCTTACACCGGATATTTTTCATAGAATGGAAAAAATTCATCAAAACCTGGGCTCGATCGTTATTTCTTTAGACGCCGCGAGAAAGGAAACATACGACATAGTAAGACGGGGCGGTGACTGGAGCAAGCTCTTAAAGAATATTGAATACCTGGCCCAAAAAAGACGAGAGGGAAAGTTTTCTCATCTTCAATTAGACTTCGTTGTTCAAGACAACAATTACCGAGAGATGCCCGAGTTTGTTAAGCTTGGAAAAAGCTTAAAGGTGGACAAGGTCTACTTTCAGCGTATTTCAAACTGGGGAACTTTTTCGAAAACAGATTTTTTAGATAAAGATATTATTAACTTAAAACACCCTCTTCACCAAAACTTTCTATCGATAGCGTCCCACCCTCTCATGAGTGACTCTATTATTAAAAGAGGTAACCTATCAAGGTTCATGCCTTTGTCATTACAAGAAAAAGTAACTCAGCTTATCAAAAAAATCCCTGGAGTTAGATACTTGCGCAAGCAGATTATTCAAGTTTCTTCCTAGCCTTTAGATATATCGTCATTCATTTTTTTTACTTTTTCTTTTAAACCTTCCCGATGAAGAGTGAGCTTCTTTTTTAGGTTCTCATCGGCAACAGCTAGAATCTTCAGCGCCATCAGCCCTGCATTTTCAGCTCCATCAATGGCCATTGTCGCCACAGGTACTCCTTTAGGCATTTGAGCAATCGAGAGTAAAGAGTCCCAACCATCGATAGAGTTACTTGAGTTAATAGGAACACCTATAACCGGAAGATCCGTAGCAGATGCAATCATTCCCGGTAAGTGGGCCGCACCACCGGCAGCAGCGATGATCACCTTAATGCCATTTCCATCTGCATTCTTAGCAAAGTCAAGCATCGCAAATGGTGTTCGATGAGCGCTCACGACTTCGACGTGGGCCACAACCTCAAACTCTTTTAGTAGATCAAGAGTTTTCTGCATAACTTTCAGATCACTCGAAGACCCCATAACGACGGCGACTCTTTTAGTCATCACTTACTCCCTTCACTTTAACTATGTTTTTTATAAGCTCTAACTTGGCTTGAATATCTTTGTTCTGCTTACCCGTTACTGTAATATGGCCCATTTTTCGTCCTACTCGACAACTGATCTTTCCATAATTATGAAGAAATACATTTTTCATCGACAAAAGCTCCTCGACTCCAATCCACTCGGCCCGACCATTTCCTGAGCCTATTATATTCAGGGTAGAAGCAGAGGAAAGAGTAGCGCAGCTTCCAAGTGGAAGACCTAAGACCGCCCTAAGATGGTTTTCAAACTGAGAGGTTTCACAAGACTCGATAGTATGATGACCAGAATTATGGGGCCTTGGGGCCAACTCATTCACGAGAATTTCACCTTTTTTTGTAAGAAACATCTCAATGGCCAGAACACCCACAGGCTTGAGAGAGTCGATCACTTTAAAGGCAAGCTCTTGCGCCTTGAGGCCCTGCTCTTGGGTTAGGGAAGTGGGAAAAATTGTGTGAGAAATGAGGTTCAAATCATGATCAAAGACCATCTCAGTAGCTTCATAAAGAAGGACTTCACCGCCAACCCCTCGAACACCAATGATAGATATCTCTTTTTCTATTTCAATTGCTTCTTCCCAAAGAACATTATTGAGAAAAATCTCAGGAACCTCAGAGAGCTCCCCCTTCCAGTTGAGAACGCCTTTGCCGTCATAGCCTCCCACAGGAGCTTTCAAAAAACCGTGAGGAACGCTATTATCGAGTTTATTTACAACTTTAAAAGAAGAAGTCGCAATTTCGTGATCGCGGAAGAATTTTTTTTGATTAATTTTATTTTGAATGATTTCTAGAACACTCGAGCTGGGAGCGACTCTAACCCCCCGACTCTCTAGAAGCTTGAGCCCATCGATATTAACGCTCTCCAGATCAAGAGTGACGACATCAAAATGTTCAAAAGCACTTAAAAGGTCAGAAGAATTCCGAAAGTCACCGACGAAAAGGTCCTCGCAAAAAGGCTTACAAACACAGTCTTCGCTATCTAGAATTCGGACCTGACAGTCCCAGTTAATACAAGTGGAGAGCATCATGCGAGCGAGCTGCCCGCCACCAGCGATACCTAACTTAATGGCCATAGAGATTGCTCCTTCTAGTTGCCATCATGCTACAAATTCTGATCGACTTGGTCCAGAGGTAACTAGACTTAGAAATAGGAGAACCCAACCTCTTCTTAGCTTCATTCCTTGAGAGAAAAACGACCAGAGTCCCACACATACTCTACAGAGACCTGAGACTTGTTTCCAATGGTGATCGACCTCTTCTTAACTTTGACGACGTCATCTACTTTAGAAACGAAGTAAGGAAAAAACTCTGCCTCGCCGAAGCTTCTCTCAACCATCCCAAGCTTTCGTAGCTTCTCACTTTTCGAGTTGAAGGTATGAATAAAAACTAAGGCAGTCGGGCCTACATAACTACGAAAGATAACATCCAACCAGCCATCACCGTCAATATCCAAAATCTGCACAAAAGCTGAAGCACTATCCATTTCTACTGTAAGGAACTCTTCTCCCACATCATCTAGCGTGAAAATATTTTCATAGTTTTCCTTGATCTTTACGAAGTGCTTTACTCTCGCTTTTTTTGTGTCAAAGGAGTCGATAAAGTAATCAAGAGTAACCGCGTACTGATTTGAATCTTTTGGCTGAGAATAAGTAACACAGTACTCTATGCTATGAGCCTCTTTTTTACTTAAAACCTTTCTCAAGTTGTTACTACACTCTGAGCTAGCCCGAGAGCTGATTGAAAAAGAGATCAGTAGAGCAAGACTCAGTTTTATAAAATTAAGTTTTTTCATCAAATTCTCCACCTATTATTGGCACGTCTTCTGATCATCAAATTGAGTCAGATTATTAGCATTAATTGTAGCCATAAGACTACTTCTGTAGCGACGATCAGCTGCATAAGGCCTAAGCCCAGCGACGATCTCAGCAGGATCGATAGGAAGACCAGCGCTTCGTTGCCTCTTTAAGTAATTCTGTGAACTGGCATATGCTCGGTTCTCCAAGACATTATCTGCATAAAGGTAAGCTCCATCAACCACAGAGGAAAAGCTTCTATAGTAGGCTCCCTCATTACGCGGTCTTGGATAAGTACACGGGCTTCTAAGTCGGACGGAACCATTGGAGCTTCGAAAGGCACTTGTTAAAGCACCTGTTCGAATTAGCTTTGATGCTATAAGAGCTGGGTTTCTTAATGCTCGCGATGAATTTGCATCACGTCTGAAACACGAGTGCCCACCAAAGTTATTCAGCCTTTTAAAAACATTACTTGTACCCCAATTCGTTTCAAGTGCCATCTGGGCTAGTGAAACGGAGGCAGGCCAACCAGTAAGGGTTTGTATCTCAAGGGCCAAAGGAGAGAAAAGCTCTAAGAACCTTCTCTTCTTTGCTGTGGTACCAGACTGTTTTGCTTCATTTATAGAAGCGGCCATCTCTTTACTGGAGGTTTGGCTTGTATAAAACTTTTCATCAAAAACGACACAGCCCTCATCACCGACTTGTGCTTCACCGGGAAGGCATCGAATGTCAGGGTCCACTCCCCCCTCAACTAACTCTAAGCCCTGAAGAAGATCATTCGTAACACTTAAAAGCTGCTCAGAGTTGTCGACATCTACATAGCGTGCGGAGACCCATGCTTTTTCACCATTATACTCGGCCAAAAGCCAATTTCGTTCAGAGTGCTTCCCAAGAACTTTTACCTTTGTAGAGTTCCCTCCTGACTTACAGGGAATTTTTCCGACTATTCTAAAACTGGTCGATGGACCAGACCTCTTATTTAAGTTTGTCCTACATTTTAGCGTACCGCTTTGATCACTCGGCTCTATATTTTCGTCCGACTCAGAGGCTTGCCCATCTTCAACATCATGTGGTTCAGAAGTAAATTCACTACTTATCCAGCCAGCCTCACCATTAACGAAGACTTTATAGAATCCATTTTCATAACCTAATATTAAAGTCTTTGTTGGTCTCCCAGAGTCTTCTTTACAAGAAATGTCTTCGAGTCGGTTGCTGTCGATAGATGATCCTGCTCGCACGTTTAAAGCCGTTTCACATTTTAAGGCTACATACTGAACTGAATCATTACTGATTTCTACGGGCTTTGGATTTGGATTTGTTTGTTCGTCAGATGAAGTTTGCCGACTCGGTCCTACTCTCTCAGTAACGACTTCAGGGGCAGTAGTTATTGTCCCAGGCACTACCTCAGGGACTGTCGCCCTTTGTTCGATCTTTAAGTGACTAAAGGCTTCATTCTCTAAATCAGCGAAAGCTTCAGCTCCTTGCCTGTAGCGCTGCTCAGCTGTGACTTCTGATGCTCTCTGTTGTTCTTCAGATTCTCTTCGCGCTTTTTCTAACTCATACTCTTGCTGAGCAAACTCGATAGAAGCTTGTCGCAAACGCTCCTCATCAGCTTCTTTGGCGAGCCTTTCAGCTTCTTCTACTGCTTGCGCTTCTTGCTCTCTTTTCAATCGATCTTGCTCTACTGCATACTCAAGATCTCCCAACTGAAAAGAGGCTTGTCGCATCCTTTCCTCTTCGGCTTCCCTTTGAGCTTTTTGTGCTTCTGATTGCGCCTGTGCTTCTTGCTGCCTTTTTATCCTATCTTGCTCAGCGAGATATTCAACATCAGCAAATCGCTGAATAGATTCTTGCTTCCTAGCAGCCTCTTGAGCCATTACGCCTTCATGTACTTTTAGAAGACGAGCGACTTTGCTTGAAATAGCTTCCGCTTGTTCTCTTTTTCTTCTAGCTTGCCCTTCTATTTTTCTGAACGAGCGTCTGTTATAGCGAGTATTTCTTCTCGATTCTCTCAGCTCTTTTACTTTCGCGCTTAAAGACTCGGCTTCTTTAGTGAGAACACTTGCTTGTTCCTTAAGATCATTAATTTTGATCATTCTCGACTCTGCTGAGGCATACGAGTTAGAGGAAAGAGAGAATATTGAACTCACGATAACGATAGAAGAGACCATTATCACGGACATGGACTTTATGAGACTCGTTTTCATTTTCAACAACAATAGACGTACATAAAACAATTGATACCTCTTCGACTGATTTTCGATAAACTAAGTATCGGTTGAAGTCTTAAGATCCTTTACTAAAACCATCAGATAAGAGTCTTTTCGAGTACTTACCTCTAATTGAGGGAGAAATAAGTGCCCACAAAGGTTGGCAAAAAAGCAACTCTCTTAAACCTCTTAAAAGAATGCTTCGCCACCAAACACGACCCCACTCCACCTTGGTCTTCCCGCAACAGCTCCACCATTGAAGTTTAGCCTCTCTCGCAAAAAGGTAGCTTTTAAGCGCAAGAGCCAAAGTTCAACAAAGCCACCGTACTCGTGCCTATCTCCACTATTTAAAGTCATCGCACCTTCACTACTGGAGGCGTATTTTCGATACTCATAGTGGGCCCCTAAAAAAGGTAGTATGTAGAGATTAGCGCGAGCGCCCCAGAAGCTTGGAGAAAAACTCTGATCCAAGTAGTCCAAGTTCCTAAGCCCGTAAAAAAGTTGAATATTTGTCGATTGATTACTTGAGCCTAAAAGAATTAGGTTGGCTTGAATGTTCTTTGATGAAAGCTCTGAGCCTATCCGCTCAGAAACATAACTAAGGCCAAAAAACCTCATATAGAGAGAGGCTCCATAACGCTCAAAAGCTTTTTCACGCTCTGAGCTTCCGTCATTATAGTCAATGTCACCTTTACTTGCCTGAAGTGAGAACTCAAATAAAGAGGAAGACGAAGAGTTTTGAGCTAACCACTGATCCATAAGGGCCATCTTTTTCTTGGTTCCAAGCCAATCCAATAAGGTCCAACGTTGACTTTGCTTTTCTTGCTGTTTTTTAACGATGACTTGATAGACCCCTTCAATTCCTTGAGCAGCAGAAGCGATGCTGAGTAATAAACTTAGAACAAGGAAAGTGATCATTTTCTTCATGCCTTATTCTAATTTGCTCATGTCCTTAAACCTATAGGGTCGTAATTGCCGCCTCGCACAACACCTCTAAACTTCTCTATAATTAAGTCTACCTGACTAGAAACTAACTAAGCGAGGACATCGTGAATAAGCCGAGCCTTACTAGGCAATTGAACAACTCAACTTCCTTCACTACTTTTTTCTCAATTTCTTTTCTTTTTTCTCTTCTTTTGTCTGGTCCAACCTCTATTCAGGCAAGCGAAGCCATTGGTTACTACAGCTCAGGTAGCTTGAGCAATGCTGTGAGTATCGATGAGTATCGTGACTCAAAAACTCTTGTGAAACTCTTTAGAAATAGAGGGCAACTCTACGGTGTTCAAGAATTAGCCGAGGCACTAGATAGTCTCTCCCACTATATGCGCTCGCTCTTTCCAACAATTGAAGTCCTCCAAATTGGAGATATGGCGGCAAAAAGTGGTGGAAAAATCCCGAGACATAAGAGTCATCAAAATGGTCTAGATGCTGACATCGTCTATTACAGGGTAAATGAAAAAGCTCAATCACCTACTAAGACAGAATGGGGCGAGTACTTTGTGGTTTCCAAGAAGCTTGTCAGTAATTTTCATGCCCGACGCAACTGGGAAGCCTTCAAGTATCTGGTTAATCACTTTGAAGTTAATCGAATATTAGTCGATGGAGCCGTTAAAAGAAGAATGTGCTCCCTGGCCAAGAGCCTTGGCGAGAGCACCAGTCATCGAGAAGTCTTAAGACGCCTAAGAATAGAGAATACTGTTCATCGAACTCACTATCATTTACGTCTTAAGTGTCCACAAGGAAGCCCAAACTGTCGTGCTCAGTCCGAGCCACCAAATGGTTCAGGCTGCTAGTACCAAACCTTACAGCTTGTTCTGTTACGAGTAGTTTCTCCCCATCTCTGTGCGACTCCGTCGTTAGGGTGAGAACTTAGAAGATTGTTTTTCATTCTTCGGTAGAGCTCTGCCAAATGAATCGATACTCCAGAGCGATAATTCACTGAGCAAGTACTTAACAGCTCTCTGTCAGATGAGCTACGAGCACTCCCTGAGCGAATATCAGAGAGAATATCCCAAAAGCTATAATCAATTTCTCCAACGACACCTTCCCTTTCTAGTTCTTGCATTTCATAAAAAAGATTTTCAAAGTCAGTTAAAAGAGACTTGTCTCGTGAGGGTGTTGAGTAAGCATCATAGTCCGCGTAGTTCATGCACCTTGAAGATCTGCTCAATTGAGCTAGGCCTTGATTTACAGACTCAATTCTATCAACAGCAGCACTACAGAGAGTTTTCAACTTTGCTCGTAAGAGTTGTTCTGGAGTTTGGTTGGAAGTTTTTAAGGCTCGTTTAACCGACCTAAAGAAACCTCTCGCCCCAAGGCTTTGAGCAAGGCCGTACTGCTCTTGCGAATAGCCGAAACCGCTTGGGTAGGCGGAAGATGACGAGTTCAAATACTGAGGCCATTTAAAACGCTTAAACCCCCAAACACTCTGAGGTGCATTCGAAAAAGAAAAGCCCTGTCTCAGATTTAGAGGCAAACCATTTTTTGCAATGGCCTGAGTTGCATAAATCACATCGAAGTCTCCCGTGGGAGTAACATCCTTAATATTATAGGCATGGCGAATAAACTTATTTCCCCGTCTTCTAATTTTATAAGTGAAAAGCATTCCTGGTGAAATCGACTTTACTTCAACAGGTAAGGTATCGTGGTAGTTAAGATGCTCGGTCCCTACTGCCCCACCAAGATAGTTAACAAGGGCAACAAGTCTTTTCTTCGGAGAACCTGCATAATCAAATCGATTAGAATCATTCGTTAAAGTTCCATAGCCAGAGCGAGCTCCAGAAGGATTTTTCACTTTAAACGGTAGGGAATTTTCCATACTAAAGATGGCCCTAATGGCATAAGCGGCATCTGCACAATCGGCCTTGATACCATAATAAGGGCTGCGCCTATCTGTGAACATTTTCGTGTTAACACTGTTGGTCCTTACCCACTGAGAAAATTTTTGCTCCCACTCGAGAGACCAAGTATTAGAAGCCTCCCATACTTTGGCTTGAGTTGAAGTTGCGATAATCATAGCGAACAAGAAAATAAATTGGGTTGTCATTTTCATAATTCCTGCCTAATAAAAAAGTGTGGATCTTAAGTGATTAGGTATGATGCCCTTGCGCGTCTGTCAATTAACGAACGCTTTTAGAAAGCACTACGTTAAAAAGGAAAAGGTTTTGAAAAAGAAGGTTTTTTTTATTTTAGGTTTGATTACTTTTCTGACCGTCTGCTTCCTTTTTTTTAAAAATAAAAAACAAGAACACTTAAAGCCAATTCAAACAGATAGTTATCAAGTTAAAAAAAACAACGCACTCGTCAGTCACAATGCAACAAAGGAAAGTTTAAATCAAAACAACTCGCTGCCTAAAGATGACGTATTACGAAAAATTCAAACACTCTGCATAAATTTAAAAAAAGCTGAGCAGCTTAAATCTAGCGATATCGACGATACAATGCAATTGGCCAAGAATCTTCACTTTAAAAAAAATGGACACATTTTCAGACTAAGAATCTTTCTCGAAGACTCCGAAGAAAGTAGTTACGAAAAGTTAGTTTTCTATAAAGAGGATGATGAAGGCTTTCCGCGCTATGAAAAAATCCCTAAAAGCCATGAAAGAAATCCTTCTCCTGAATTAATAAAAAGTTATCTAGCAGACTCTGAAATTATTTATGATGAACAAGACATTAGGCTTACCGTTGGTGAACATCAAATCGACTATACGACCATCAACTCTGAGGTTGTTAAAATAGCGTCCTCTAGTTTGAAGTGCTTTTACGACAAACCTTAGGGCCGAGTATCCATAACTTCGCTCGCTGATTAATCACTCCGGCTGCCTGGCCTGCAGGTCTGCCTTTTCCCCAATAAAGGTCCGCTCGTCCCGCCCCCTTTATCGCTCCACCAGTATCATGGGCCCAAACTAAGCGGGACTCTTCGATAAAAGACTCGGGAACACTCTCCTCTTCTGACTTAAAAAGAGGCGACTCAAAACTCAATAAGGCAAGGGAGCCTAAGGAAATTAGGCTAGCGTCAACAGCAATAGTGCCTCGGTCTATAACCTCCGGTCCAAAGGTTGTCCTTCCCAAGCCTTTATCTAATTTTTGAAAGAACACATAGCTCGGATTATTGGCTAAAAAGGCAAAGAGCTCCTCATCACTAAGCTGTGCTAGGTAGCTTTCAATTTTTGCCTTCGTCATATCTTCTTTCGCAATTCTATCGTAGAGAAGCTTTCCAATACTGTAATACCGATGACCATTTTGTGCGGCATAACCCAATGAGACCGTCTCTCCGTTTTTGAAACGAACGAGCCCTGAGCCCTGAATATGAAAAAAGAAGGCTTCTATTGGCTTAACATAAGCCAGTACCTTTGCGGTCTTACTCAATAATGAGAAGTCTTTATCAATCTCTTCTCGCGAATAAAAGGGAATGACCTTTTTAACTCCATTCCAGCTATCGATTATTCGAGCAGAAACCTTAGAGCGTATAACTTGCGCCTCGATCAAGTCTTGCTGAGAAAATTTTCTCATTTCCACTTCGACCAAATCCGTTGGTATCGAAAAAAGAGGATAAGTAAAAAGTCCCTCGCTCTTCTTGCGCCCTTCAATTAAAGGTGAGTAATAAGACGTCAAAAGAACCTCTCCCCACTTATCCATTCCATAGACTTCATACCATGAAAAATCATCCTTTAAGGCCTGCTCAACACCCCCCTGGTCTCCCAACGAATCTTTCAAAACCTTAGCGTACTCTCCTGCACTGATTTCGCAGTCACCAAAAACCATCGTTCTCAATGGCCTCTTTTCAAGAGAGGCTATGGCTTCTTTAAAACCATTTTGTAAGAATTCGTCGTCTTTGATTGGAGCGATATCAGGAGTTTGAGAATCAAAGCGCATGGCCTTGCTTCGTATTTCCGGGCTTATCCGAGCGCAGGAAACAAACAATAGTGAAAACAAAACCCATCGAAAAATACTCATCCCTCATTCTAAATGAATTATTAGGTATTTAGCAAAGGTATCAATACGTTTAGGTCGGTTATTTTTTCCTTCATTACTCTCCTCTAAATACCGAAAACTACTTAGGGAGATTTTAATGAAGCTATTAATTATAACTGGCACTCTACTTATGTCGTCGTTAAACTTATCTGCTGGATGCGGACCTTTTTTTGGAAAGTTTTTCAGAAGTACACAAGAAGGACTCGCAGATACACCAGAGTATAAGTATCGTGCTCGCCAACAAAAGCTAGAAAATCAAGCGAATCTCTTTCGCACAAGAAAAGATAACCCTGATCCTGCAATAAATCTTAAGATTGGCGAAAAAATTGAAAAAATGAATGTTTTTATCTTTAACAATATTCATTCTCCCAACGAAAGGAAGTGGCGCACGTTTTTTAGGGAGTATGAGGCAGACTACATCTCCTTTGAACGTCTCTCTCGCCTTCTCAAAAAAATCCCAAAAAAGGAATTCACTAAAACTGACTTAAAAAAACTTTTAAGTGCGAGTAGTCCAAAGTTCCCGAAAGAGTATCAAGACTTTCTTTTAAGAACCTTTGACTCTTTCGAAGACTCTCAAAGCTTCACTCGCGCTCTTCAATATGAGCGATCCCAAACAGTCCCGAAGCTGGCTACTCATTATCAGGAATACCGTATGGTTCGGGGAAACCTCGAGGGCTTACTCGAGCGAGAGGATTGTGACGAGATTTGCAAAAAACAAGTAGACCTTCTTCTAGGAAGAATTGGGGCCAACTCTGACAAAGAAAAAATGATAAATGATGTTTTCTTTAAAGGAGAAAATAGGCCCGATATAGAGAAAATGAGAAAGCTCCTTTATGAAGAACAAGAGTTCGTCATTACAAAGCTAAAGCGAGAGCGCAACGCAGAATTCTTTCGCTTCATGAAAAGCTTCATCTCTCAGCCCGCCTTCGTAGACACTCTCTTTGGCTATATATATAAGAATCCAAAATTAAAGGAGAGCCCCAGAGTCAATTTTCTTTTTAGGGAAATCTACAATTCACACGCTAGGAATAGCCATTTTCCAAAAATCAGTAAAGTCATTCGAGGACCTGATAACGATGCTGTCTCTTTTGACCTTCTTCGTAGACTAAATACCTCAATCGATAAAGATGAGCTGCTCATTACCTTTGCAAGACGAGTTGACGCACTGGCTGACTCCAAGTGGGAAAAACTTCTAGCTCATGCAAAAGAAAATGAACCCGCTTTTGCTCAAAGGATGGAAAAAGCCGCTGAGGTTGCCGTTAAAAGAGGAGATATGAGTCCAACTGACAGAAGAAGTTTTGTGGGCCGTCTCGCGGGGCTCATCGTAGTTGGAGTTCCTTCCTTTAGTTACTTCTACTTTGATATCAAGCCATCTGAGCTTATGGAGATTATCTACAACGAAGACGGTGGAGAAGGCAGCTCCACAACTACCGAAATCATAGATGAGCAAGAAGTTGGTGAAGAAGGAGACCTCAACCCAAATGGGGATGGTCTAGGTCCAATGCCAGAGCCAGATAGTGGAGACCCCTTGCTCACTGGAGGCGAAGAGGAGCAGATCCTAGAGGATGCAGCCGAAATCGTCTCTGAAATGACAGGAGACCTCTCCAGAAATCCAAGCTCAATCTTTAAGAAGAAAAAAAGAAAGGGCCGCGCGTCCTTCACTCGTTTCTGGTGCTCCCACTTTAATTGCTCTAAGAAATAGGGATCGCTTCTAAATCCCTCTTTCGTATTTCTCTAATAAGAGGGGCAAGAACAAGTAAAAATAAGACCGAAAATCCCATCGCTAAAGAATAGAAAGCGCTATCGAGACCATGGCGATCAATAAGATAACCGATACTCGGGCCAATGATAAAAAAACCTAGTCGAAAGAAGAGACTCGACAGAGAATTAGCAGTCGCTCTAAACTCTGAAGGAACTCGCCAATTTAAGGCGTCTTTCAATATAACTTGACTTAGTCCCCGTCCGATTTGAAAAGCCAGACCTACAACGACTCCAAGCCAACCGGAGAAAAAAGCCATTCCTAAATAGCCAAAAATAGGAAGTAGGCCAATCGCTAGTAGAAGAATTGTTGGGCCGAATCGATTCTCCCATTCATGAACCCGCTTACTTACCAAGGCGACAACTAAATTATACCCCCCCCATAAAAAACCGAAATAGACCAAATCAATCCCATTAACTTGCCAATACTTTTGAAAAATCCAAACAGCACAAAAGGTTGAAAGCCCCCAAACTACCAAATTAACAAAGATAAGAGTCGTGAGCTTTTCTTTGAAAAAAAGATGATGAAAGATTTGCTTTAAGTTCTCTCCGTGACCTTTCTTCATCACCTCTCTCTTTGGCTCACTCAAGCTCAGAGCAACAAAAAAAGGAAGCCATCCGCAAAAAACCTGTGCATAGAGTGCTTTTTCAAAAGAAACTGTAGCGATGAGACCTCCAATAACTGAAGCGATGGCTTCAGCGATGCCCTTGGAGAATTGGATTTGAGAGATGGCCCGAGCTTTCTCTTTACGATCAGCATTTAACAAAGCCAAACTATCATAGAGAATTGAAAAGTCAGAACCTGACATAAGACTCAGTCCTAAACCTATCAAGAGTTCAAAGATCAAGAGTGACTCAAACGTTTTAGCAAAATTTAGCCATGTAAAACCAAGGCCGGAGAAAAAGGCACCAAGAACTAAAGTCTTTTTTCTTCCCCAGAGATCACAGAGGTAGCCTGATGGAACCTCAAAAACAGCAACGACAAAGCCAAAAGCCGCTTGGAGCTGAAAGACCTGGGCCATACTGAGCCCAAGCCTCAAAAAGTAAGGGACGATTACTGGAATGAGAATTAAGAACATCCAAAAAAAAGCGAAGATGTAGATTTTTAATACATTCTTTCTTAAAAGAGCTTCTTCTGATTTTTCCATCTTTCTCAATCGAGCTTGAACTCATCTTTCCAATTTGAAGTATCTAGAAATTTTGGCTGATCACTCTTATAAAAGATAAAGTTCTCTAAAACGAGAATATCTAATTCTGTTCGCATAAAACAGCGATAAGCATCATCTGGGGAGCAAACAATTGGCTCACCTCTTACATTAAAGCTGGTGTTAACAAGCACTCCTGCTCCCGTCACTTCTTTATATTTATTCAGGAGCTGCCAAAATCGAGGGCGCCTCTCTTTACAAACGGTTTGGACACGAGCCGAATTATCAATATGAGTAATCGCTGGAAGACTCGAGCGAGGGCAATAGAGTTTATCTAATGGCGCGAGGCTACTCCAGTTGTCAGGACGATCAAGGCAAATCCCTTTTTTCAACGGGGCAACAAAGAGCATATAGGGACTAGACTGGGCCAGTTCAAAAAAGGCATGACAGTCCTCTTCTAAAACTGCTGGAGCAAAGGGTCTAAATCCTTCTCGATGTTTTATCTTAAGATTTAGTTTTTTTTGCATCATGGGGTCTGTTGCTGAAGCTAAAATACTCCTATGACCTAGGGCCCGTGGGCCAAACTCCATTCTCCCTTGAAACCAACCAACGACCTCCCCCTTCGAAAGAGCATGACAAATCGTTTGATCTAACTCTTGAGTATCATCGTATCGCTGAGCGGAGCCGCTATATTTTCGAATCGTTCTTTCAATGGCCACAGAGCTGAATTCGGGACCTAGTGCACTCCCTTTCATACGATCCCCGTCATGAATGGTATTTTCTTGATCAAGATATATATGCCAGCAAGCCAGCGCTGCTCCTAATGAACCACCGGCGTCACCTGCAGCAGGCTGAACCCACACCTGATCAAAGATGCCTTCTTCTAATATCTTGCCATTTGCCACACAATTAAGCGCCACCCCTCCGGCCATTACCAAATGAGAGTGCCCCGTAATTGCCCTCGCGGTTCTTGCTAGTCTTAGAACGATTTCCTCAGTAACCTGCTGACAGGCTAGGGCAAGATCCATATAGGTTTGATCGATTTCGCCCTCAGCTACGCGAGCAGGCAAACCAAAGAGCGCCTCCCAGTCTTTGTCCCGGCACATTTTTAAACCTGCAGCAAAGTCAAAATATTTCATATTTAAGAAAAGCGACCCGTCCTCTTTCATAGAAATTAAATTCTTTTCAATCAATTCTCTATAGTTTTGAGTTCGGGGACTATCTTCATCACCAAAGGGGGCAAGCCCCATCAATTTATATTCCCCACTATTGACCTTAAAGCCACAGTAGTAGGTAAAGGCTGAGTAAAGAAGCCCAAGGGAGTGAGGAAAATCGAGTTGCTTGATAATGGTTATGTTCTTTCCGTCACCTTCACTAATTGTCGTTGTAGCCCACTCCCCCACAGCGTCTATAGTGAGGATAGCCGCTTTGGAAAAACCAGAAGGATAAAAGGCACTGGCAGCATGAGAGAGGTGGTGTTCAGGGAAAATGATCTCAGGAACCTTACTTCCAAAATCCTTTAGTTCTTCCCTGATTTTTCTCTTCATCAGAAGTTTTTCTTTTATCCAGACAGGCATGGCCTTCAAAAAGCTTTTAAGGCCCACAGGAGCAAAGCTATGATAGGTCTCAAGAAGACGCTCAAACTTTAAGAGAGGCTTTTCATAAAAAGCGACAACTTCAACGTCATCTATAGTGATACCTGCAAACTCTAAGACAAATGCGATCGATTTCGCCGGAAAGTCGCTATCATGCTTAATCCTAGAAAAGCGCTCTTCTTGAGCAGCGGCCAGGACTTCCCCATTAAGGAGCAAAGTGGCGCTGCTGTCGTGATAGAAGGCAGCTATTCCTAAAATATATCTCTTCATGTAAAAGCCTTAAAAAACCGTGTATATAAAGGGAGCTACTGCAGAACCAGTGGTCATCGTTAATAAGACTCCAATAGAAACCAGAACAATAATCGCCGGTAAAAGCCAATACTTCTTTCTTTTCAACATAAAACTAAAGAGATCTCTTATTGTGTCCATCTATTTGCCTCGATTTAAAAGGGGTCCTTAAGGTCTTGCGCTTGGATCAGCTTCCTTCGGTCAATAAAAGCTGAAGCACTGTCGTGCCCTGTTAACTTAAGGTGATCCTTCCCTAATACTTTAAGGACCACTGCCACAGGCGAAATAATAAAGTAAAAAATAAGGGTAAGAAGTATTTTGGAAGTCAAAGAGCCTAATATCTCGGAGCCCTTAAACCAAATAATAGCCGGATACTTAAGAAGCTTTGGAGAGGCCATTGTGACAAAAAGCAGAGCACCTGCTGCTCCAAAGTAATTCCAATCCTTAAAAAAGAAACCTAGCAAAATGAGAAGCAGGCCATAAGCCATGCCAGCATCTTTTTGTGAACTTTTATCTGTGGACGAGCTGCGACCCATTTGTTTACCTATTCGTCTTTATAATTAGGCTTTTATGGTAGTTCTTATTGATGTTTTTGACTAGTTCCAGACTGTAGCAATTACCTGACGAAAGAGAGTCGTTTTAGAGCGATTACTTATCAGCAAAAGCCGAGGACTCGTAAGCTCTCGTCTCGTGTAATGAATCAAGCCAGTATCCAGAACTAATGACTTCTACTTTCCATGATTTTTCTGAGATGGCCTGAGAGTTCACGATCCAAATAATTTTTTCGGCATCAGGAAAGGAGCTTCCGCCCAAGTTGTCATCAAACATTCGATGGAGAACGGAGTTACTCTCCATTCCCTCGGCAAGAAGCCTGACGAGAAATGATTCATTAAGATGACTCTTTAGAGTGTGGGCACTCTGGTCATTGTTGGCCGTGATCTCTAGGTCTATCTCTACTGCATCTGGCTTCGAGACACCTTTTGGAAAAGCTTCGTAAAGCAGAGTACCAACAGAGAAAAACCTCTCATGAAGAGCATAGTCAGCGTACTCCTCCCACATCTTCTCATCTAACATCTCCACAGAAATATTTTTAATTTTCCCTTCGGAGAGAACGTCAGACATTCGATGCCTCAAGATAATCTCAGCGGCTTGCTCTGGCTTCAAATCCTGAAGTGACATCACACACAGCTCGCGTAGATCACTACCCGTGAGATCCGAATGATCTTCTACTTCCATAATATCCAGGAGGGCCGAGAAATCATGATCGCTCCAAGCCCCGCTAATTTCTAATAAATTGGCAAACCGGGTTATCTTAACCGAGAAGTTATTCTTCACTTTAGTCCTGATCCATACAATTGATGCATTTAGCAGCATAAGGCAGAGCTGCTAATCGATTGGCCGCAATGCTTTCACCACAGTCATTGCATTGGCCGTAGGTCCCTTTTTCAATCTTACTAAGCGCCATACGGATTTGCTTGATCTCAGCTTCAGCTAGGTTACCTAGACCCTCTAGAACTTCATCGCCTTCAGACTCGATAGCATTCTCGGCCCAGTCATCATCACCTGGCTCGCGAAGATCGTCATCAATGTCATCTACTCTATTTTCTAATTCCAATAGTTTTTTTTCTAGTTTTGCTTTAGCGCTTGAAAAGTCACTCATTTCTTTCTCCAATTCCGGTGTTTGGGCACAAATGTACTCCTATAAATCTCGAAGGGCATTATATAGTTTTGCAAGAGACTGGAGCTAACCCTGAGCTTCAATCTGATTGAATGCCTTTAAAAGGTTCTTTCTGGTGATTATCCCAACGAGCTTCTCACCGTCAACAACGGGCAGTCTCTTTAGGTTTTTGGTGATCATAAGATTAATCACATTTGAAAGGGACGTGGTTGGCGTTACTGTCTTTAGGTTTTTTGACATGACTTCAGAAAGCTTCTTCGTTTTTGCTTTTGCATAAATTTCTTCAACATCGCCAAAGTGAAAGTCTTGACCAAATAGCCTCTTAATAGAAACCAGGGCATGAGGAACATTGGTTTCTTTTCCAACAAAGTCTGACTCAGTAACCATTCCCACCAACTTCTGAGATCCATCAACAATAGGCATCACACTGAAGCCTTTCTCGCTCATAAGTTTAGAAGCATCGGCCAACGTCTGGTTTTCGTTGCAAGTTATTACGTCCCTGGTCATAAATTCGCTAACATTCATTATTAAGTCCTTGTTTATTAAAAAACTACTCTAACCTTAAACCAAAAAAGTAATAAAATCTATTTTTTGGGCCTATCTCCGTACTCTCAAGAACATACATTGATCAAGTTCTACCATGCTTGATGATTTTTACTTTTATCTACCCAGCTAAAGATAACCAAAAAAATTTCATCCTTATTCTTTTTAGATTGCGACTCGTGAATTACTTTATAGCTAGTCTTGCACTTTGTACTTGAGTAAAGCTATAGACCCTACAGGCTCGACGACTTCCGATGTAATTCATTTCTAGCTCTTTCTGCTTATGAAAACCCGCCTTTTCTAAAACTCTATAAGAGCTGATATTTTCAGAAGCCACGATTCCCTGAATCTTTTCAAGCCTAAGATTTATCACGGCCCAGTGACAGAGATTTCTTACAGCTTCCGTCGCATAGCCTCTTCCTATAAATCTCTCCCCGATACCATAGCCTATCTCAGCACTCTCTCCATCATCACAGGGGCTCAAGCCGATATGGCCAATTAGTCGATTCCCCTCTTTTAAAACTACCGCTAAAACTAAGGGCTTTTCACAAGGCCTTAGAGGACTTACGTACTGAGAAATAAGATAAGAAATAACTTGGCCTGCCTCTTCTTCATCCTGATAGACCTGATCGGGAATCCATTGGCCAAGGCCTTTTTCTTGGCTCAAAGTGAAAATTCTTTTAGTATCTTCAAGCTTCAACGGCCGAATGATCAGACGCTCTGACTCTAAAGATTTAAACATCAAAGACTCCATGTTAGAAAAGGGGTAAAATCTTACCCTGTGAACAAAAAGACGTTAAGGAAAAATAAAATCTCCTAGATGCGTCGCAAGAATACGGCTAATATTCCACAGACGATCCTGCTATCCAGATCAACAGGAAATGAGATGATCACCATTTTTTAATAACAACGCCGACTAAAAATGCTAACCTTTTTTAAGTAATAAACTCGTGATTTGGAGCATTAAATGAGCGTTGAGGTAGTAGGAGAAACACATGTTGTCATCGTCGCTATCGAAGACTACATGTCTGGAGATTCGCCAGCGATCCCCAGTATAAAATTCGCAAAAAACGATGCTTTTGCTTTTAAGAATGTCATGCTTGAAACCTTTGCCGTCCCTGAGAAAAATGTCCATCTTTTCGTTAATGAAGAGGCAAATTTAGAGGCCCTAGAAGAAAGTCTTCCTAAAGTTATAGAAGGTCTTTCGCCTCTCGATACCCTCTTTTTCTATTACACAGGCCATGGGTATTCCATTCGTGATGAGAACCTGTTTACTGTATTTGACTCGGACTTAGATAACTTGAATGGAACATCGGCTTACTTTGATGAACTCCTCTTGGAGCCTCTCAGTAGAAGCGCTTGCCACAAAGCCTTCCTCTTTATAGATAGCTGTGCGACACATCTGTTAAAACTAAAAAAATCTAAGAGTTCAATTGCCGAGATGAACGAGATTGAATTCACGAATCACATAACTCAAGTTTCTTCTCAGGCTTGCTTCTTCTCCACCTCGAATGGACAAATGTCACACCCCTCAGCGAAGCTAAAGCAAAGCATCTGGGCTTGGCATGTCATTGAAGCCCTCTCCGGTGAAGCTGACAAAGCACTTGATCGAAATAATGTCATAACGACAGCGACTCTAAAGAAATTCCTCGCTAGATCAATCCCAACTTACCTTACAAAAGAAACCAAAGTCAGAGGGACTCAAGATCCTTTTGCTCTTATAGGCAGTGAGGCCAACTTAAAAATAGCGGCTTTTGGTGACGATCAATTCGATGAAGCCAATGCTCATTTGGTTTCGCTCAATACTGAAGAGTACGAGCTCAGACGAACAGAGATTGAGCTTTACAAAAACTTCCCCGGTTACGTCAAGGGTAGAAACAGTGAGCCTAAGAGACATTGTACGAGTGCCGAGACTTGGGCCCAGCGTTTAACTGAGGACGATATCAAGCAAGAGATTGAAGAGGTTTATAAAAATGCGAAAGTCATTTTTGGCTATAAAAAGAGAGAATGTGAAAAAGACCCTGAAGGGGGCTTTCTAGCGACTCCACCCTTTCGCTATCGAGTAACGGCCTTCCAGGATGAGGACGACTTCCGAAGCATTAAAACAACCCGAGTTTTAGAGCTTCGTATGGACATGGGCTCAATTCCTGCTGGTTTTGATACAGTTTTTCCTAAAATGTTCGAAGATCTCTATATTCCAGTCACAGGCAAAATTAACTTTGACGACTTAGCGGAAGCTTTTGAAGACTTGGAAGATGGTGGTCACGGTGAGCTAACAGATGAAGAAGGAAAGCTTACCTTCTCTCCAAAGGCCTCAAAGGGCGTTAGAAATATCGTCATTAGCGACAAAGGAATTGTTGTTAACTTTTCAACTTCGACAGACTCCATCGGAGTAATGCTAGGATCTACTCAAGAAGCCTTTGGCGTTATTTCGGCACCGATTAAGCAGCTACTAGAGTAAGCGACGACTCTCAGTAAAAAAAAGAGGCTAATGAGTTACTCATTGGGAAAAAGGTGGATATGGAAGCCTGTTTGAAATATATCCTCTTCGCTATTATTTCCAAACTTCATTCGATAGCCATGATCGGTACAGAAGCTTGCAATACTCCCAAGGCCAATACCATGACCTGTTTTTTTCGACGTTCCACTCTTGGCGATCGACTCAATTGAGTCTTTTGTCATCCCTGAACCATTATCAAAAAAGCTGATTTTATTCTCAGCACAAATGATTCTAAGTTTTGTTGCATCAGCTTCTATAGAATTCTTTATTACATTTTCATTAATGCGAAAGAAGTGAACTTTATCAACAAGGAATGTTCCATGGTAATCCCCCTCGACATTGATCTCTATCTTTGAATAAAGGTCTTGAAAAATTTTCAAACTCATTTGATAAAAGTCTTTGACATCAATAAGGACTTTTCCATTTTTTTCGAGTTTTGATTGGCAGATTTCAACGGCTTTATTATTGGCCAAAATTGCTTTTTCAACTCGTATTTTGATTTTCTCTAAGTCTTTTTCTTTTAACGCCAAAGAAAGGGCTCTTCACGGTAGACAGTGGGTATCTTAAAACAAACTAAATAAGTCAGACACACGAACCTCTCTGGTAAAATAAATTTTCGACAATCAATTTATCAAGGAGAATTCGCGTGTCTGTATGTCAT